>Ga0222719_10000003_pt1 | contig 645970 bp, 566 predicted proteins | sample C33_34DmetaG_FD_165039 | JGI IMG/M metagenome (GOLD analysis project Ga0222719, IMG submission 165039) | Estuarine water microbial communities from San Francisco Bay, California, United States - C33_34D | ecosystem: Environmental > Aquatic > Marine > Unclassified | place: USA: California... | reverse complement strand
ACAAGTTTATAGATAGAATAACACTAAAGCTGAGGAAGCGATAACTAACCTGAAAAAAGCAGCTATTGAAAATGGTAATACATTCGACTCACTTATGGAAGCAACTAAGTATTGTTCATTAGGTCAGATATCCAATGCACTCTATGAAGTCGGTGGTCAGTATAGAAGAAATATGTAAGTAAATAATACCTGAATATTGTCAACACAATTTTGAATTAAATACTCATGGAATTATATTAAATCAAATTAATTAACTAATAAAAAGAATATAATGTTTGAATTTGGAATAAAAAATATAGCATTTTTAATCATATTTACTGGAGCTGCAATATTTTTTGCAACAAATGTAAAAAGATTAATAGATTGGCTAAAGATAGGAAAAGTAGATAATAGATTTGATAATGTTGGTGAAAGAATAAAGCAAACATTAATTGTTGCTATTGGTCAAAAGAAAATACTTCGAGATAAAAAAGCTGGCCCAATTCATGCTGGAATTTTTTGGGGTTTCTTAATTCTATTATTTTCTGCAGCTAACTCTGTATTAACAGGATTTGGTATAGTAAATATATTTAATTACTTAGGTCCAATATATAGTGTTATAACTATACTTACTGATATCTTTATTGCTCTAATTATAATTGCTGTAATGGGTGCTCTTTATAGAAGATACATAATGAAGGTTGAAAGACTACCTAAAAATAAAGATGAAAAAGTCGAGGCATTTGCTATACTTGTTACTATATTTTTCATAGTAACTTCATTATTATTTGAAAATGCAGCTATGATAGCAATGGGGACACATTCATCATGGGCGGTAAACCCTTTAGCTTCTGCTATAGCACCATTGTTTAGTCTTACAGCTGCAAATATTGTATATAATGTATCATGGTGGCTACATATTATATTAATTTTAGCATTTATGAATTTCCTTCCTTATTCAAAACATTTACACGTACTTACAAGCGTATTGAATGTTTATTTCTCAAACTTAGGACCAACAAATAAATTAGAACAAATTGATTTTGAAGATGAAAGTATAGAGTCTTATGGTGTAACTGATATTGACGACTTATCATGGAAGTCACTATTAGATGGTTATACATGTACTCATTGTGGAAGGTGTACTAGCGTTTGTCCAGCAAACCAAACTGGTAAAATACTTGACCCAAGAGAGATTATAGTTCAAATAAGAAACAGAACTGAGGATGTAGCTCCAATTAAGTTAAAGCAAAAAGAAGCTGAAAAAGCAGGTACAGAATACGAACCTTCAGAACAAGAGCAACAGCTTTTAGATAAAAAATTAGTTGGTGATTATGTTAATCCCGAGGCATTATGGCAATGTACTACTTGTTCTGCATGTATGGAAGAATGTCCTGTAAACATTGAGCATGTTCCTGCTATAGTTGGAATGAGAAGATCATTAGTGATGATGGAAGCTGATTTTCCACAAGAGTTAGCTGGTGCTTTTAATAATATCGAGAATAATGCTGCACCTTGGGCATTCCCACAAGAGGAAAGAGCTGATTGGGCAGAAGGAACGGACGTGCAAGAAGCTGCTGATAAACCAGAATTTGATATTTTATTCTGGGTTGGTTGTTCAGGTAGTTTTGATGATAGATCAAAAAATATCACCCAATCATTCGCTAAACTTATGAATAAAGCGGATATTAACTTTGCGATATTAGGTAAAGAGGAGTCTTGCAATGGAGACCCTGCAAGAAGGGGTGGTAATGAATATCTCGCTGACATGTATGTTAAAATGAATATAGAAACCATGGGGAATTACAATGTAAATAAGATTGTAACTACTTGTCCTCACTGCTTTAATACATTGAAGAATGAGTATCCTGATTTTGGTGGAAATTATGAAGTAATTCATCATTCAGAATTTTTAGAGAATCTTATAGAAGAAGGTAAACTTCCTTTCAACCATGATATCAAGAAAGAGCTTAGTGTTGTATTCCATGATTCATGTTACTTAGGAAGATTGAATAATAACTACGATTCACCAAGAAATATTATTAATAAAATACCAGGACTTACTGTATTAGAACCGAAAAGGACAAAAGACAAAGGGCTTTGTTGTGGTGCTGGTGGTGCCCAAATGTTCATGGAAGAAACTGAAGGTAAGCGAGTTAACGCTGAAAGAACAGAGGAATTACTCGGTACGGGAGCAAAAACAATTGCTCTTAATTGTCCATTCTGTATGACGATGATAAATGATGGTGTTGGTAATTCGGGTGCTGAAGGTGTAGAAGTGAAAGATATATCTGAAATATTATTAGAGCATATTGAATCTAATCATAAATAAGAAATATTAGTAATTGCTTATTTTGCAAGCGTTAAGACCAAATATCTTAGAGATTGTAGTTCGGTATTTAGCAATTAGAGAGTAAACTGGATTTGAAATAAAAACAACAAATGGGTTATCTAATAGATAACCCATTGCTTTATATATACCATTCATTTTTTTTAATGCCATAAAGATGGCTTTACTCTTTGAAAAAACTCTAGAGGTACTTTCTTGATAATAATATACTGATTTTGAAGTCTTATCTGAATTTAAGTCTTTGTGTATTTTACTTAGTTCTAATATTTGATATGGCTTTACAGACAATACATTATTATTTGTTCTCTGCTTCATGAACTCAGCGGAAGAAGTACAAATTCCACAATCACCATCAAATATTAATAGATCACTCATTCTTCTATATCTTCTGCGATATCATTTCTAAAATATTTGTTTTCGAATTCAATACCTTCAACTAAGTTATAGGCATTCTCTTTTGCTTCTTTTATTGTAGGAGCTATAGCAGTAATGGCAAGCACTCTACCACCATTATTTACTGTCTTGTCTTTTATTTTTTTTGTACCTGCATGAAAAATATACTTATCTATTAAATCAGTATTGTTCTTCAGTCCTTTAATCTCAAATCCTTTATGGTAAGTTTTTGGATATCCTTCAGATGCCAAAATAACAGTACATGCTGATTGGTTTTTCTTAACTGAAATAGCGTTTTTATTTATACTGCCTTTTGAAGCAGACAAAAATAATTCAGCTAAATCTCCATCTAGAAGTGATAACACAGATTGAGTTTCTGGGTCACCGAACCTAACATTGAATTCAATTATTTTTGCTTTATTTTCAAATATCATTAGCCCACAGAAAAGACACCCCTTGAATTCAGTACCACGTGCTTTCATTCCTTTTAGGGTTGGTTCTACAATTTGTTTTGCTATTTTTTGTAAAATCTCTTTATTAACATGGGGTGTTGGAGCAAAAGAGCCCATACCACCTGTATTTAAGCCTAAATCTCCGTCTTTTGCTCGTTTGTAATCTTGTGATGGGGGAAGAAGAATATAGTCTTCACCATCACAAATAGCAAAAACTGATGCTTCTACACCATTAAGAAATTCTTCTATTAATACAGTTTCACTAGCTGAACTAAACTTTCCTTCAAAAAATTCATCTAATGTATTCTTTGCTTCTGATTTGCTATTACAAATAAATACACCTTTCCCACCTGCAAGCCCATCTGCTTTTAAGACTATATTAGAAGTAAATGTATCTATATAATCGTAAGCAGCATTTTTTTCATTTTTATTAAAAACTTTATATTTTGCTGTTGGTATGTCAAACTCTTCCATGAATTTTTTTGCAAATGACTTTGATGACTCTAATTGAGATGCATATTTGTTTGGACCAAAACAATTAATAATGTGTTTATTCAATGTGTCAGCTATTCCATCTGCTAATGGTTGTTCAGGACCCACTACAACTAACTCGATATTATTATCTTCACAAAATGAAATTAACTCATGCTCATCATTTATGTTAAAAATAATATTCACTGCAAACTGTTCAGTACCAGGGTTACCTGGATTGCAAAAGATTTTATTTTCGCCAGATTCATGCAATTTGAAACCAAGAGCATGCTCTCTACCACCACTTCCAAGTACTAATATATTCATTTAAAATTGTTCTTTAGTTATGTAATATTTTCATTATTAAATTAATAAAAAAGTTTAATCTGAACTAAATAGTCATTAAATATAAAAAATTAAAAGTAATTGATAAAAATATTAAATTTGTAATCTTAAATCATTTATACATTTAAATCAGAAGCTTAATTAATGGAATCCGTTAGAATAATAGAAATTGCAGGTACGGCATCATTTAGTATTGCTGGTGCATTTGCTGCGATGGAAAAGAAACTAGATCTTTTCGGCATTTTTATAATAGCTTTCGTAGCAGCTATGGGTGGAGGAACTTTACGTGATGTTCTTATAGGACAATTACCAGTAACTTGGATGTTAGATTTAAGTTCTGGGTTAGTTGTTTTGTTGAGTACAATTGCAGCTTTGTTATTTACTAGAGTACTTCTCAATTATCATAAGATTCTTTTATTGTTTGACTCAATTGGATTAGGTTTTTTCACCTTGTCTGGAATTCAAGCTGGTGTTGCACTTGAATTTGGTGCAGTGACTTGTGTAGTTCTTGGAACTATGACAGCTTGTTTTGGTGGGGTAATTAGAGATATATCATTGAATAATATTCCTTTAATATTTGAAAAAGAAATTTATGCAACAACATGTATAGCAGGAGGAGTTATTTTCTTTTTGCTTAAGTATCTAAATATATTTCAGCCCTACATTGATGTTACATGCCTAGTTACAGTTGTATTATTTCGATTATTTGCTGTTAGATATGATTGGCAGTTACCATCCCTTTGGAATCAAAAAAAAATATAATATTTATTCGTCAATCTGGAATAAAATTAAACGTGTTTATTTATTAAATATCTCAATGCTTAAATACATTGACTTATGTATGAATTAATACTGTTGAAAAGTATAACAGTATTTGTAAGTTCACTTTGTGACTTACTCGTTATATTTTATTAATTTAGATTAGAATAAAATGCAAAATAAAAGGTAAAAATTATGGCTAAAAAAGAAAAATCTACGAAAATTGGTGTTGAAATTAATCCCGATAAGTTAAAAGCAGTTGACCTTGCTATGGAACAAATAGAGAGACAGCATGGCAAAGGTTCAATAATGCGTCTTAGTGATCAACAAGTTGTTGATGTGGAAGCAATTTCTACTGGATGTATGTCATTGGATGCTGCTATTGGAGTTGGTGGAATACCAAGAGGTAGAATAGTAGAAATATTTGGACCAGAATCATCTGGTAAAACAACTGTTTGTTTACACGTTATTGCTGAAGCACAAAAAGCTGGGGGATTGGCTGCTTTTGTTGATACTGAACATGCACTTGATATTAACTATGCTCAAAGATTAGGTGTAGATTTAAATAACTTATTATTGTCTCAACCAGAATTTGGAGAACAAGCTCTAGAGATAGTTGAAACTTTAGTCCGTTCTGGTGGGGTAGATGTAGTGGTAGTTGATTCAGTTGCGGCACTTACACCACGTGTCGAAATAGAAGGCGAAATGGGTGATGCTCAAATGGGGTCGCAAGCCAGATTGATGTCTCAAGCAATGAGAAAACTGAACGCTGCTATTGGTAAGTCTAAAACAACGGTAATATTTACTAATCAATTAAGAAGTAAAATTGGTGTAATATATGGGAATCCAGAAACTACAACAGGTGGGAATGCATTGAAGTTTTATGCTTCAGTCAGATTAGATATAAGAAGAAAAGAAGTTCTTAAAGAAGGATCTGATATTATTGGTAATAGAGTTAGAGTAAAAGTTCTTAAGAATAAAGTAGCACCACCGTTTAAAGATACAGAGTTTGATATAATGTATAATGAAGGTATATCAAAAGTTGGTGATATGGTAGATGTGGCCACAACACACGGAATAATTAACAAATCGGGTTCTTGGTATACATTTGGTGAGGAAAGAGTTCAAGGTAGAGATGCTTTGAAAAAGCTTATAAAAGAGGATGATTCTCTAATGACAAGTCTAGAAAGCCAAGTCTTAGAAAAGATATCACCTAAAAAAGATAAAAAAGAAAAAGATTCCGATAAATAATAATGCATGAAGTTAAGTTAATAAAAAAGAAAAAATACTCAAAAAAGTATTTTATCAATTTTAAGGATGAGACTAATGACTATATACTCTTAGACATAGATACTATATCTAAGAGTAGAATAAGTGTTGGAGCGACGTTATCTGACACAGATATTTCTGAAGCTTTGAATAAGCAAAATTTGGTTGATGCAAAACAAAAAGCTTATAGTTTTGTATCATATAAACCCAGATCAGAGTATGAAGTTCGCAAGAGGTTAAAAGATAAGGAGTTCGATAGCGAAGCAATAGAAAATGCTATTGAATTTCTATATAAATATAAATTACTTGATGATGATAAGTTTGTAGAATCTTATGTTCGAACTTATTTGGAGAGAAAGCCATCAGGTAAATTTAAACTTGAAATTGAACTTAAGAAAAAGGGTTTATCTGAGGAGTTGATTTATAACTCAATAAGTAAAATTTATGATGAATTTGATCTGTTTGATTTAGCATTCAAAGCTGCAATAAAGCACCAAAAGAAAATTAATTATAAACCAAAATCAAAACAAAAAGATTTAGTAATTAGCTTTTTGAAGCGAAGGGGATTCAGATGGGAAACCATAACTCAAGTAATTGATAAAATGTTCTAAATATATAACAAGCATTTACGTTAAAAGAAAAAAAAATATTAAACTTACATTAAAACTACGGTGTTAAAATATGTCAACTATGACTGAAAATATACCAGCAAAAGCTGAACAAGGAAAATTATCAGAAGTACCTGGTAAGTATTGCGTTAGAGATATTAATCTAGCTGATAAAGGTAGATTATTACTGGACTGGGCAGAGTCAAGAATGCCAGTAATGAACAAACTAAGAGAAGAATACAAAAAAACTAAGCCTCTTGAAGGATATATAATTTCTGGTTGCCTGCATGTAACAAAGGAAACTGGTATCTTAATCAGAGCTTTAAAGGAAGCTGGTGCAGAAGTGTGGTGGTCTGGTTGTAATCCACTTTCTACTAATGATGCAGTTGCAGCTGCCTTGGCTGAAGAGGGCATCAACATCTTTGCTTGGTACGATAATGGACCAGATTTTTATTGGTGCATAGAAAGAACAATAGATTGTAAACCTCATTTAACTTTAGATGATGGTTGTGACTTGATTAACACTGTACACGAAAAATACAAAGACATGGCTCAAAACCATGTTGTTGGTGGTACTGAAGAGACAACTACTGGTATTCATAGACTACGTTCTCGTGAAGATGCTGGTGAGTTATATTATCCAGTATATGCTGTGAATGATGCAGAAACTAAATGGGATTTTGATAATGTATACGGTACTGGTCAATCTACGTTAGACGGAATTATAAGAGCTACTTCAGTACTTTTAGCTGGTAAAAACTTTGTAGTTGCTGGACACGGACATTGTGGTTCTGGTGTAGCACTTAGAGCCAAAGGTATGGGTTCAAACGTAATGATTACAGAAGTAAAACCAACTGCAGCTATGAAAGGAGTGCTGAATGGACATGAAGTATTAACAATGGAGGAAGCTTCAAAAGTTGGTGATATTTTCTGTACTGCAACTGGTGTGAAAGATATTATTAGAAAAGAACACTTTGAGAATATGCGTGATGGAGCTATAGTTTGTAATACTGGTCACTACGACAGTGAAATAAATATTCCAGAACTTGAAGAAATTTCTGTCTCTAATAGAACAATCAGAGAGAATTGTGAAGAATATACCCTAAAAAATGGTAACAAGATATTCTTACTTGCTCAAGGTAGATTGATTAATCTTGCAGCAGCTGAAGGACACCCTTCAGAAGTAATGGATATGTCTTTTGCAAATCAATTTTTATCTCATGTTTCGCTGGCTCAATCACATACTAAGGGAGAGAAATTACCAAACTCAGTAATTGAAATTCCAGTTGAACAAGACGAATTTGTAGCGAAAACTAAATTAGAAACTATGAATATGGCCATTGATAGTTTAACAGAAGAGCAAATTAAATATATTGATGACTACAATAGTGGTACTTAATAAATAAAAATTATTGAATTAGATATATTTTAAAAAAAGCCGATATAATAATAATTGTATCGGCTTTTCTATTTAATTATTTAATATTTACTTAATGGTTATGTGTTCCATATCCACATTGGCATTTAGGTAACTCAAATGAGTTTAACCTTTGATGAAAGTCGAAACCATCGTATTTATCAGATTTCCACCAAAACTCATCTCTTGGATTATTATAATTACCAATTTCATTCATAGTTTCTGAGTTGTACATCCTACCATTTATAATAGTATAAACTACGTTTTCTGTTTCATAAATGTCGTCTAAAGGGTTACCATCTATAACGATGAGATCGGCTAATTTACCATTTTCAATAGACCCTATTTCTTTGTCCATACCAAGATATGCAGCTCCATTAATTGTGGCAGCTTGAAGTACTTCCATATTGCTCATACCACCTTGATGTAACATCCACATTTCCCAATGCGCTCCCAAACCTTGAAGTTGACCGTGAGCACCCATATTAACTTTTATTCCATTATCAGTCATCTTCTTTAAAGATTGAGAAGTAAGTATATGCCCATTATCATATTCTTCATTTGGAATCATAGTTCTATGTCTAGCTCTAGAATCTATTACTTCTCTGGGAGTGAAATTCAATAACCTATCTTTTTCCCAAACATTAGTGTTCTGATACCAATAATATTCACCAGTAACGGAGCCATAATTTACTACTAATGTTGGAGTGTTATGAGTTTCAGTATTAGACCAAAATCTCATTACATCATCATAAAGGGGAGCCACAGGAATATTATGTTCTATTCCTGTATGGCCATCTGCAACCATTGACAAATTATGGAAGAAATGTGAACCACCTTCTGGAAACACTAACATTTCTAATTCTCTTGCAGCATCTATTATTTGCTGTCTTTGATTTCTTCTGGGTTGATTATATGATTTTACAGAAAAAGCTCCAAAAGCTTTAGTTCTTTTCAAATGAGATTTAGCATCTTCTAAATTATTTACTACTGCTTTGAAGTCTCCTTCAGCACCATAAAGTATGATACCTGTGGAATAAGTTCTAGGTCCTACCATTCTACCTGTCTTTATCATCTCAGAATGGCTAAACACCATTTCTGAATTCGAAGATGGGTCATGAGTAGTTGTAACTCCATAAGCTAAGTTAGCATAGTATGGCCAGTGTTTCTGAGGACTTAAACCATATCTAAATGTTCCTTGATGCGCATGAACATCTATTAAACCAGGCATAGTAGATTTACCTTTCAAATCATAAATTTTGGCATTTTGGGGAACTGTTACATCAGATTGGTTACCAAATCCTCTAATTTTGTTACCTTCTATTATGATTATACCATTCTCAATTACAGTAGAATCATCATCCATTGTAAGTATTCTAGTATTTGTTAATGCAATAAGGCCGTCTGGTTTATCTGATTTAACATTTGTTTTAATATTTATAGTCAATGGTTTTATTTCAGAGACTTTATCTTCGTCATTATTCAAATATTCAAAGCTATCATTTAGCTCTATTGTATTATATTCAGACCCTAGAGTCCAATGAAGTTTCTTACTATCATTAGACCAATGTAAGTTGATTCCAGCATCATTTGCTACTTCAACAACAGGGATTGATTTGGTGTTTGCACTTAAATCAATAATTTGCCCAGTTTTTGGGAACCTAGCTATGTAAACTTTATGTAGTTCGTTAAAAGCTACAAATTTACCATCAGGGCTTGGAACAAATTTATTTGAATATTTCGAACTGAAATGTTGTTTTTTATCATTCCCTGTTATATTTACAGAATGGAATCCTTTATCTAAGCTACCAAAATAATAACCACCAGTTTGATAAAAAACTCTAGAATCATCATAATTGAAAAGTGGGTATTCACCATTTTCAGATATTAGTTTTGGTTCAGAATTTGATTTATTTATATCTAATAAATAAATCCCTGGATTTAAAGTGTAATCAAATCCTTGATGTTCGTTACCAGATTCTTTTAGATATAATAGACTTGATTCATCTTTAGATAGTGATGGCGTTCTGTAAATACCTTTAGGTAAATTAACTGCTTTAGTTGACTTTGTCTTAAAATCATATATTTTAATTTTTCCTTTATCTAAATCTGACCAAGTAACATAAACTAATTTTGAACCATCCGAGTTGAAAGATGGTTCAAATTCAAAGTCACCGTCATTAGTTAATCTTTCAGCCGTATTGCTATTTTTATTATAAACATATAAATAACCAGCTGCATTATATACAACTAAGTTATTATTGGGTGATGTAACTGCACCTCTCAATACTTTTAGATTTATGTTATCTTCAAATACCTTATTATTAAATCGAACAGTCTTTTGTAAACTATGTTTTGCATTTACCTCGAATGGAATTTCAACAAAGTCTTTTGTATTTATATCTACTTCCCACAGTTTTCCATTCCCGTAAATTACTATAGATTTCCCATCAGGGGTCCAAGAAAAACCGGGATAAACACCAAAAATTGCCCATGCTTCTTGCTGATCTTTAATTAGTTTGTCAAACAATGGCCACTCTTCACCTGTTTCAGTATTTTTTATAAATAATATAGACTTAGTCCTAACTCTAGATACAAAAGCTAAATACTTACCATCTGGAGATATTTGGGGCCTGAATGCACTTCCTGATCCAGAGACGTAAGTCTCAGATTCTCCATCTTCAAATGAATATCGTTTTATTACATATATACCTTTGTTGGGATCTTTATTATATTGAAAGAATCCACCTGGATACATATCTTCTGAGTAATAAAGATACTTACCATCACTAGATACAGAAGGTTCATTTACATCTTGTTGATCATTCTTTTTCTCAGTTAGCTGTATGCCGCTACCACCTGATATATGATACATCCACATTTCTCCCGCACCTGCAGAACGTGTAGAAGTAAAATGTTTACGAGCTATTAGAAACTCGCTATCATGTGTCCAAACAGCATTATTTAACAATCTAAAATCTTCTTTTGTTATTTGTTTTGGTTTAGATCCATCTGTATTCATAATCCAAATATTATCAGCACCACCTACATCAGAAGTGAATGATATGTAATTACCATCAGGTGAAAAGCGTGGTTGGACTTCCCAAGCAAGTCCTGTTCTAATTGGAGTTGCTTCACCACCTTTTCTTGAGATAGTATATATGTCTCCTAGTAAATCAAACACAACTGTTTGACCATCAGGACTAACATCCAAATTCATCCAGGTCCCTTCATTTACAGTGAATTCAACTACTTTTTCTTCACCTGGAGGATTGTTAACATCCCAGTCATTTTTTTCTTCAGAGTAGCATTCTATTGTTAATAACAATAATAGTATAATAAGTTTATTCATTGCTTTATCCATTAATCTTTTCATTTTTTATCCAATTATCAATTTTATCAGTTAACATAAACAAAGGAACAGGCCCATCGCTCAGTATAAGTTGATGGAATACTTTAATATCAAAGCTATCCTTTAGTTCATTTTTAGCTTTTTCTCTTAATTCTAATATGTGTCTCATTCCAATTTTATAACCAGTTGCTTGTCCTGGCATAACTATATGTCTGTCAACCATACTTACAGATTCTCCCATACTTGCTGGTGTGTTATCATTATAAAAATTGATTGCTTTTTCTCTGCTCCATTCCTTGGAATGAATACCCACATCAACAACTAATCTACATGCTCTCCAGAGCTCCATTGCCAACCTACCAAAATCAGAATATGGATCATTATAATAACCTATTTCTTTTGGAAGCAATTCTGAATATAATCCCCATCCTTCAACGTAACTAACATATAAATTACCAACTACTCTAAATTTAGGTATGTTTTCAAGCTCTTGTGATAAAGCAATTTGCATATGATGTCCAGGGATACCTTCATGATAGGCTAGAGCCTCCATTTGGTAAATAGGCATCTCAGTCATATCGTAAAGATTTGCATAATAAATGCCTGGCCTTTTTCCATCAATTGAAGGTGGCTCGTAAAATGCCTTACCAGCATTTTTCTCTCTGTATTCTTCTACTTTCTTTACTACTAAGTCTGTTTTAGGTTTAACTTCAAAAAGCTCATCTAATTCTGATTTCATTGTATTGATAATTGCTTTAGCACTATCTAAGTATGTCTGTCTACCTTCATTTGTATTAGAAAAATAGAATTGATTGTCTTCACGCATGAATTTGAAAAAAGAATCTAAATCACCATTATAATTAACTGATTTCATGATTTGTATCATTTCATCATGAATTCGTTTAACTTCTTGCTTGCCGTAATTAAAAACTTCATCTGGGGTAATGTTAATAGTATTATTCAATTTTAAAAGATATTTGTAATACTCTTTACCATTTGGTAATAATGATGCTCCAATATCTTCATTAGAATTATTTTTTAATTCTTTAAGATACTCAACTAACATTATATATCCATCGTTGAATTGGTTTATTAATGATGTTTTAACATTATTTAAAAAGTCAGACTTTACATTATCAGGTAGTTCTAATTGACCAACCTTTCTTTTAAAATCATTATAGATTGGATGATTATCAATCTCTGATTCTTCTGAAATTAAATTATTGCAGCTTTCTATTACATAATTTAGAATTATTTTTGGAGCAACAACTCCTCTTTCTTTTCTGTCATCTAAATTAATAATCAATTGACTGATTAATTCTGGAACTTTTTTCAAACGGTTAATATAGTTATCAGCATCATTTTTATTTTCAATTTTGTGTTGGTTAATTAAAGTCGAGGGTATTTTAGTGTGCCATCCATCCATCTGGCTCACAGGATAGTTATGAAAGTGATAATCAGCTCCAGCTAAATCAGTTTCTAAATTATATAAATATATATTAAAACTTTTCAGCGCTTGTCCAGATAGGTTATTGATGTCGAATCTATCTGTTAAAATTTTAATATTCTCAGTAAGAATAGTTAATTCAGCTAACTGCATACTATCAGAAATGTTATCCCATTTGTCATCATTTTCATGATAACCATATTCTGTCTGTAATGCAGGATATCTATCTACTTTTGCCTTCCAAACAGAGTCTATCCATAATAAGAATTCTGAATTCTGATTAGTATTTTCAACTTCATGATTATCATTGCGGCATCCAGATAATACAAGAATTAGTAAAGAAAGAATTGATATAATCTTCATTAAAATAATCTTTTGTTTAATTTTAAAAAGATAAATATAAGTTATTATGTAACATTTTAAGAGTTTTATTATTAATTTGTTATACATTGAACGAAAAAATATTTTTTATGAAAAATTTATACTTACTATTATTATTAATAATACCATCAGTTTTATACTGCCAAAGTATAAATCTGTATAATATTAACTCTGAAAATTTTCCACTAATAGAAGCTGAATTCTTTATTACAGATGTGGATGGTAGTCAAGTTGTTAATGTGACTACAGATGAATTTTCTATAACGGAACAGCAAAGAGAGAAAATAATTAATGAAATTACTTGTTCTACTGATTCTGTTATAAATAATATATCTACTGTTTTAACATTAGATGTATCTAGTTCTATGAGGGGAGCCAAATTTGATTGGATAAAAGAAGCATCAAGTGTTTGGATAACTCAGATGGATAGTACACGGGAAGAAACAGCTATAACTACATTTGACGATGAGGCAATACTTTATTCAGATTTTAATATAAATAGAGAAACCCTTTTAGATGTTGTTCAAACATTAGAATTGCGTGATGGAACAAATTTTAGAACTGCATTTCTTGACCCATATGCTGGCGCCTTAGATGTAGCAAGAAGAGCTGACTACCAACCAATAATAGTTTTTTTAACGGATGGCGTGGGAACAACTGAATTCAATGTTGGTGAAGTTGTATCTCTTGCTAAAAGTATGAATGCTATTGTATATGCCATTTCATTAGAAATTACATTACCTGATGAAATCAAACAAGTTACTGATGCTACTGGTGGGCTTTATTTTGAAGAAATTGATAGTAAAAATAAACTAATTGAAGTTTATAACACAATTAAAAAAATTGCTGTAAGTACTTCCCCTTGTAAAATATCTTGGTTCACTGATGGATGTCTTTTAGGAAAAGAATCTAAAATAGAATACAAGCCATCAGGTGTAAGTAAAGAATTCAAATTCGACAAACCTGGTTTTGAACCACCACAGTTTGAATTCATTAATGGAGAGTTTGCACTTTTTGACTGTAATGTACCAAATGTATTTACTATGAGACTAAGAGCACTTAACAGCAATATTGAAGTTTCTAGTATTGATAAAGTTAGTGGTATTAATGCATGTAGCCAATTTGAGGCTAAAGTAATTGGTAAGCAATTTCCATTTGTTCTCGAGAAAGATTCTGTTATGGAATTAGAAATTGAATATCTAGGGACTAACGCAGAATATAATTTTTGTCAATTTACTATAAATTCTAGTACTTGTCTTAATGTAGATTTCTATACAGTCAGCAACTGCTTAAATTCTCCACCACAAAATAACGTTTTAAATGTTGTAGAACCAAATGGAGGAGAAGTAATAAAATCGGGTAGCAAGCAAAAAATATTTTGGAAAGGTACTCTTAAAGAAAAGACTAAAATCATAGAATATTCAACGAATTCTGGTATTTCATGGAATCTGGTCAATTCTGGGAAGTTAGACAGATCAATAGAGTGGAATACGCCTAATGTTGAAAGTAATGAGTGCCTTGTCAGAGTTCAACAAATGAGTGAAATGGCTGGAAGAAAGCTATACAGTTTAAATATTGATTCACTAGATGTAAATAAAATTAGTTGGAATAATGCTGGGAATGTATTTGCAATTTTATCTGAAAGTGGAAAAATTTACTTAGTCAATAGTGTAATAGGTCAAATAGCAAATGTATTCAATCTTGGTAGTAATGGCGATGGTGATCTAAACTTTCTACCTGATGGTGTAAGATTATTATATAGCTCTTCTAGTGGAACTCAGCTAATAAACCTTATTACTCAAGATGTTACCAACATCAGTAGCTTTGGAGGAGAGATAGAGTTCAGCTTTAGAAGTGATGTGGGGGTAATATATAATGAAAATGAAGTAAGAATATTAGATTTAAAGACATTGAGTTTTGTAAATCAATTTGATTTGCCTTTTGGTGCTACACAAATTACAGACGCAGCAATTTCTAAAAGTTCAAATTCAATTGTAATATCAACTGCTACTCAAAGTAAGTCGGATTCACTTTACATTCTTGATAAACGTGACACTTGGGATAGCTTTGATGTTAGGACAATCATAGATGATTTATTTAAATTCTCATATCAATTTGTTGAGTGGAGTCAGGACGAAAATTTTATTATTTCAACATCGAAAATTGGAGATGAGAAATGGTTAGAAATTTGGAACGTATCAACAGGAATTAAACTTGAAAAATTATTTAGACCCACTTTCTCAGAAATAAGGGATTTATCTGCTTCTTACTATGATGATTATGTTGTTCTTGTTGATAGGGGTTTTAATGTGATTGTCTGGGAATGGGATATATCAAATGAAAATATTTTTAATAAAAAATACGAATTCAAATCTGAATCAATAGTCAATAACGATATAGAGTGGAGTAAAGATGGTACTCGTTTTGCAGTAGGTCAAACAGGCACCATACAAGATAGTCTTTTAACAGTATTCTCAGTAAAATCTTATCCTGAACTATTAGATATATCAGACTCTACTTTTTCTCTTGTCAAAAATACAATTATAGCGAAAGATGTTGACATGGGAAATGTCCTAATTACATCTTCTAAAGATTCAACATTAAATTCTTTATTAGATTATAGTTACACATTTGAAATAGAAATAGACTCAATAGAAATAACTGGAATAGATAGAAACAGCTTCAGTATCTCTAATAGTCCTAATTTACCAACACAAATTTCAGACACTAAACAACCTGACTTTATAATTGAATTTAGCCCCTCTAAACAAGGTGCTCATAATGCATTAGCAATGATTTATTCCAAATATGGAATAAGTGAATTTAGACTATTGGGTAATGGTGTACAACCAATAATTGGTAAAAATGATATTTCATTTGGAGAAGTTAATGTAGGAAGTGAAAAATTAATTACTCAAACTTCTTTAGTAAATAATGGAACAAGCACATTAACTATTAATTCAATAGAAATTATTTCACCTTCAAAAGACCAATTTAAACTTTTCGATCAATCTAATGAAGTTTCTCAGATAAATGATATAGAATTAGATTCTGAAGAGGAGTATGGGTTAACTGCTTCTTTTGCACCCACAAATGACTTATTGTATAATTCACGAATAAGAGTTATTTTTATTAATGAATTTAATAACACTGATACATTAAATATCAGAATAGATGGTAGAGGTATTAAGCCATTACTTGAGTATTATGAATATAACTTTGGAATTGTTCAATGTGATGAAAGTATTGAAGATTCAATAACAATATATAATAACGGCTCTGGTGTTCTTAAAATTTCTGAAATTGAACTAAATAAAATAAATTTTGAATTTTTAGATAACTCTTTAGAATTTATTGATATACTTGAAAATGATTCAGCAAGAATAGGTATTAGGTTCAGACCGATAGATTATGGTATAATTAAAGATTCGATTGTTTTTATTAGTAATTCATACAAAGATTCTGTTAAAGTAATGTATCTAAACGGGAGACGTTTAAACACATCTTTTGAAGTTATTGGTAATACTAACTTTGTTGGAATAGATGATAACACAGTAATTAATGAAGAGTTCGATATTGAAAATGATGGCAGAACAAACTTAGTATGGAATACACCAATGGTTTCTAACGATGGCAGGATTGTTATAAACTCTATCAATCCAAACCCAACATTACCTGGTGAATCTTCGACAGTTTCAGTTACAATTAATAGTGGTGATAAGGGAGAAATATATAGATATAAATTTTCACCTTCACCAATATGTTCTGATAGTATAGAGTTAAATGCTGAAGTTAAAAGCACATCGCCTACACTATACTATAGCACTAAAGATGAATATAGAATAGTTTGTGATGACGAGTATACCATCAGTATCCCTATTAATAATATTGGTGAAGCACAACTAACAATTGATTCATTAAAGCTATCTGAATTAAATAATTCTTTTGAGATAAATGATAACAGTTTTTCTCTATCACCTAATCAAATGGATACCATAGACATTACATTTAAAAATAGTACACCAGGTACTTATCAAATAGTTCTTCATTTATATTCAAATGATTCAAAATCTAATGATGGTATTACTTCAATTCCAATTACTATCATAAAAGAGATCTCAGATTTTGAAATAATAGAAAATGATGTGACATTTGATTATTTAAATAATAATAATCCAGGTACAAGGGTAGTTAACGTAAAAAATAATGGTACAGTACCAATAAGATGGGATTTAGATTTAAGTTCAGACTATACAATTCTTTCTGTAGAGCCACCAATAGCTGGGGTGGGAGATACTTCAGTTATTAAATTAATATATACTGGAAATAAAGAAATCTTTGCCACAGATAAATTTATAGTTAGAGATTCATGTGAGACTGAAAAACAAATTGATATAAATATTCTTGGAAAAGGTAGTGAAACAATTAACATTAGTTTATCTAATGAAAGAAGAAATATTGGTGAAAAATTTAATCTAAAATTATTCTTTAGTAGCTCTAAAAGCTTTAATGATGGAGAAGTACTAAAAGGTAATTTAGAATTTAATAGAACTCTAATGAGACCAAATAACAGTAATAGTGTAACTGAAGGTGGTATACGTAAAGTCCCGTTTGAAATTGAAAACATAAACTCAAATTTTGAATATGAAATAGCCATGGAAGCGCTTTGGGGAAATGATTCTTGTACTAACGTTTCACTAACTGACCTAACAATGTTGAATGCTAATGTCAATATAGACTATTCTACTCAAGGAGGAAGCCTTTGTATTGAAGATTTATGTTATGCCGATGGAGTAAGGTTGCTTAAATTTAATTTTGAAAATCAAAATGAAATAAAAATTGAAAATAACCAAGATGGCGTTATATTAGTAAATATAAATACGATTGAAAAAAGTGATATTGAAATATTACTTTATGATTTCTATGGTAGAATTATAAACATTGAGAATTTCCCAAGTTCCGATAATAATGAATATAGACTATTTGTTGGTGAGATTAATTCAGGAAGCTATTTCATTCAAGTAAAGACATATAGTCAGACTTTCAACAAGAAACTATTGATTGTAAATTAAAACGAACTTCAGTTATTTTTTAATATTAATGTCGCTTTTTGGATAAGGTATTTCAATTCCATTTTCTTTAAATTCTTTTACAATCTGATGTCTCAGATCTGATTGTACACCGAATCCTTCCCAAGGATCATTAACAAAAAAGCATAGTCTGTATGTGTAAGAACTATTTGAAATCTCATCAAACATAACGAATGGTTCTGGTTTGACAAGTATTGAATCGTGGTTGTTAGCTAAATTCAATAAAACTTTCTTAGCTAAATCTAAATCAGAGTTAAACGCAATATTAAATACAACTTGAAATCTAACAGGGTGATTGATACCATCATTATAATTGATTACCCTTTCAGTTACAATTTTTGAATTAGGAACTATTATGTAAGAGTTATCAAAACTTATAGCTTTAGAGGTTCTTAGACCAATTTTTACAATTCTTTTATAATCATTTTCCAATATGACTATGTCACCAACTTTTATTGATCCTTCAAATAATAAAATTATACCAGAAATAAAATCATTAAAAGTCTGTTGTAAGCCTATACCAATACCTACAAGTAATGCAGCACTTCCAGCTAAAAGCAATGTAATATCAAAGCCGATAAAATCTAAGTATAGTGAGAGGCCAATAACCCACAAGAGATACTTTACTAAATTATAAACTGCAAATGAGCTACCTTTATCTCTTTTAGAGTATTTAAAAATTACTGTTTTAAATATTCTAGAAATTATTTTTAAGCAAACAAAAAATATAATAAGTGCAATAATATCAATTACTTGTATAGTAACTTTAGAAATTGAGAATAAGCTGAGATTTAAAAAATCATTCATTTTTGTAATGTTAAGTTTGTTTTTATAATTTAATAGAAATAATAATTCAATTTAATAAATTATAGGCATCAAAATGTTTAAACTATTGACGGTTTTTGTATTAACTATTGCAATAAGCGCTACAACTTTAGCTGGAATAAAATTAGAATATAACTATTATGATAATAATGACAAATTTGATGCAACTACAAATATTGTAATTATGACAGAAACTGAAATGCTTATTGAAAATAACACTACAGAAGGAAGAGTAACTATGTTTTATAACGCAGAGATTGACAATATTACTGTTGTTAATCATACAAACAAACAATATATGAAGTTTAGTAAAAAGAAATTAGAAAGTCTTAAAAAGCAAATAACTGGTTACATGGATCAAGTTAAGCAACAACTTGCTAATTTACCAGATGCTCAAAGAAAGCAAATGGAAAAGATGATGGAACAACAAATGGGCGGAATTTCAACAACTGAGTATACTGTATCTAAAACAGGTAACTCTGAAAATATTAATGGTTGGAGCACAACAAAGTATGAGTTAAAAGCTGATGGATCTAAAAATTCAGAAATATGGGCTACTGATTTTAATCAATTAGATATTAATGAAAATGACTTTAATATTATGAAAAAATTCTCTGAATTTACAGCAACTATGTTAGATGCTATACCAAATACACAGAAGGATCCTTTTTCAGCAATATACGATGAGTTTAAAGGGTTACCTGTGAGAACAGTTAACATTAAAACAAACTCAGTATCTGAGTTATCAAGAGTTGAACAATATGGAGATGAGATTGATTTAGTAATTCCAAGTGATTACACAGAACAATCTTTAGACTTACCTAACAGGAGATAGTCTAAATGAAAAAATTCGGTGCTTACTCAATTTTATTAATCTTTTTTATTATATCGTGTGATATAGAAAAACCTAAATATTCTTTAAATGTTGAGAAAAAAAATAGCCAAGAAGCATCAAGCGTTAAAAACATAATATTAATGATAGCAGATGGTTGTGGTTTTAATCATATCGATGCGGCTAATTACTATCAATACAACAATCTAAAATCTCAGTCATACGAGAACTTCCCAGTCTATTTTCCTGTTAATACATCACCTGCGCTATCAGGAAAGTTTAAAAGTGATAATGGCTTATCTTGGCATAACGGCTATAATTCTGGGAAAATATATAGTGAAAAAGATTTCAGAATGCTAGGCTACACTGGTTCTGGAGCAGCAGCTACCGCAATGGCAACAGGGAGAAAAACTTATAATGCTTCAATAGGAATGGATGTTAACTTTAAGCCTCTAAAGTCAATTCTACATAGAGCTAAAACACTAGACAAATCTACTGGTGTTGTTACATCAGTACAATTTGCTCACGCCACGCCGGCATCCTTTGTAGTTAATAACGTTCATAGAAATAACTATGAAGAAATCTCTTTAGAAATGATTAACAGTGATATTGATTTAATTTTTGGATGTGGTAATCCAGAGTATGATTCTGAAGGTAATAAGATAGAACCAAAAGAATTCAAATATGTTGGCGGTAAAAAAGTATGGACTGACTTAAAAAACAAAATACATAAAAGAAAATTAATTACTGAAAAGTCAGAGTTTCTTGATTTAATAAAAAAACCTAAAGAAGCTTTGTTATTAGGAGTTCCCAAAGTTCATTCTACCTTGCAAGAAGATAGAGGAGGAGATAAATATGCAGAAACATATACTGTTCCTGGAATCGATGGAATCCCCAACCTAGCTGAAATGTCTTTAGCTGCTTTACAAACCTTAAATCTAAATAATAATGGATTTTTTGTAATGATAGAGGGAGGAGCGGTTGACTGGGCTTCACACTCTAATTATTCTGGAAGAATGATAGAAGAACTAATTGATTTCAATATAGCAGTTGATTCAGTTGTAAACTGGGTAGAAAGCAATTCTAACTGGGAAGAGACTCTTGTAATTATTACAGCCGATCATGAAACTGGTTATCTTACAGGCAATGATAGTTATAACAGTAGAATAAAATCAAATGGTTTGAATAATATGCCTGATATGAAATGGAATAGTACAGGTCACACTAATGTACTTATACCATTATTCGCGAAAGGTAATGGCTTAAATTTATTTGATGATTATGCAGATGAAGTTGATTCTCTAAGGGGATATTTTATTCAAAATTCAGAAATTGGTCAAGTAATGTTTAGAGTTTTAAAGTAGATTACTCATTGTAAATAAATTTATATTCAATTTCTCTTTCTAAAGAACTACCCATTGTTTCAATTAAATTACCAAGATCTTCTTGAATTTCTATTATTTTGTCAATTCGGTTAGTGTTTTCATCATAGTAAATAGTTAAGTTTGCTTTTGTCGAATTAACCTTATAAAGCCTTCCTTTTTTATCGTATTCGTATGCTTCTGTACTTTTAGTTCCTTGACTCATTAAGGAATATTCTAATAATCTATTCTGTTCGTCTAATTTGACAATATCAACTAATCTACAATTATCATATTCGATTTCATAGACAAGTTTACCACTATCATTAGTTTCCCAATCTACAGTATCCTTATTACACCAACTCATAAATTTGTATGTTATTATACCATCATCTTCTGTAGAGTCTATACCTTGGTATTTAGATCCCTTTAAATAACTATAAATCTTTAATGAGGGGTATGCAACTTCGAATAACTCCTCTAACATTAATGAATCAGAATATTTGAAATCTTGATGAAAAGTTCTTTCATATACAACATTTGTATCTGTTAGACTCAACTTATTTTCAGAATCAATCTCTAAAACTGAAAGTGTTATAATAGTGTTATTGTTTATGGCTCCTTGAGATAACAAGGAAAATGGAATTAGAATCAGGAATAATATTTTAATCATTTTTCTTTTCTTTATTATTTAATACACATAAGTTAGTTTAAAGTTACAACAAAATCAGTCAAAACAACCGATAGAACGAGCAATGACTAATCTTTGTATTTCACTTGTACCTTCACCAATTTCTAATAATTTTTGATCTCTGTAATACTTCTCAGCGTCGTACTCTTTCATGAGTCCATAACCACCAAGTATCTGAACACAATGATTAGCAGATTCATGAGCTAATTCAGAACAATATAATTTTGAAATTGCCCCTTCTTTAGTAATATTTTTTCCTTCCTCTAACATTCTACAAACATCATAAAGATATCCTCGAGCCATTTCTAATTTCATTTCTATATCTGCTAACTTGAATGCATTTGCCTGATATTGTGAGATTGGGTTACCAAATGTCTTTCTTTCTTTAGCATATTTTAAGGCATATTCATATGCACCTTGTGCCAAACCAAGTCCCATAGCAGCTATTGATAACCTTCCTCTGTCTAAAGTAGAAAGCATCTGTTTAAAACCTTCCCCTTGATTTCCTAACATTGAAGAATGATGGACCTTTACATTTTCTAATACTAACTCTCCTGTATTAGAACCTCTCCACATCATTTTATCCTTCATTATATTCTGAGTAAAACCCTCAGCATCATTTTCAACAATAAAACAGCTAAGCTCTTTTCTACCGTTTTCTCTTTCACCTGTAACAGCTAATATTGTAGAACCTAAAGTTATGTCAGTAGCAGAATTAGTAATAAAAATTTTTGTTCCATTTAAAATCCAATGGTCACCACCTCTGACAGCAGTTGTCTGAGTATTTCCTGCATCCGAACCAGCTTCTGGTTCAGTTAAGCCAAAACCCCATAATTTACCACTTGATAACTGTGGTAAGTATTTTTGTTTTTGCTCATCATTACCAAAGTAATACAATGGTCCAGTACCAAGTGAATTGTGTGCAGCAATCGTAGCAGCTTGTGAGCCATCTACTCTTGCCAACTCTTCGACTGCGATTATGTATGAAACATAATCAAGTTCAGCACCACCATATTTATCTGGCAAAAAGGCTGATAGTAAACCTAGTTCTGACATTTGTTCAGTTATTTCATAAGAGAATCTCTCTTCTTCATCCAGAATTTTGGATTGTTTTCTGATATTCTCTTCAGCAAAATTCCTAATTGTATCTCTTATTAAGATCTGATCTTCATTTAAATTTCTGTTGATAGGCATATTATTTATAATTTATTTTTTTACTGTTAAACATTACGTAATTTTACAATATAACATTTATAACTACGATTAAAATCGAATTTATGATAAAATCAAAGCAAATTTCTTATTTTTTATTTACTTTATTTTTTCTTTCTTGCTCTACAAATCAAAATTTAGACAGACTTGGCAGTAATAACTATAAAACTATTAACCTAAAAGATAGTACAAGTATTGTTAGTGATTTAATGTTATCCTATGAAATTAAAACTATTCAGTATACTCCTGATGAATATGGATTTATTAATGATAATTTATATAAAGAACTCTGTAGTTTTTTAAATGTTAGATGTAGAAAAATAAATAAAGAACTAACAGAGAGTAATCTAGATGTACTCTTAAAAAAATACATAGATATTTTAAAAGCTGATTATTCAGAATCTGATGATGAATACACTCCAAAAGAAATATATTTTTCATTTGAAGTTACTGAAGTTTATTCAGAAAAATATTTAAAAATATTAGAACAAAATCAAAAAAGTTACACTGGTGGTGCACATGGCAATTATAATAAACAGTATACGTTATATGATACCAGAAGAGGTGATTTAATAAACTACAGCGATATTTTTGATTACGAAGAGTTAAATCGAATTGGTGAAGAATATTTCTTAAGACAATTTGGAATTCAAAAAACTGACGAACTAGAAGATTCTGGTTACAAATTTGAAAAGAACAAGTTCTATTTACCAAATAACTTTACAATCGAAGAAGAAAATCTTAGATTTATTTATAATCCTTATGAAATTGCATCTTATGCAGAAGGCATAATTGAAATTGAAATTCCAATTATTAAATTAAAAAATATAATAAAAGAAGAATATAAATTTATAATTAACTAGAGAAAAAAAGAATGTTTGATTTACTACTTACAGATGAACAAAAAATGTTAACTGAAATGGTACACGATTTCGCAATTAATGAAATCGAGCCAGTTGCATCAGAAAATGAAAGAAACCATAGGTATCCTGTCGATGTTATAAAAAAGGCAGGTGAGCTAGGTCTGATGGGTATTGCTTACCCTGAGGAATATGGTGGCTCAGGCATGGACTATACCTCATATATGTTAGCTATTGAAGAAGTATCGCGTTACTGCGCGTCAACTGGTGTTATTATTTCAGCACACTCTTCATTAGCTTGTGACCCAATATTTAGATTTGGTACTGAGGAGCAAAAACGGAAATACTTACCTGATATGTTATCTGGTAACAAAATTGGGGCTTTTTCATTAACTGAGTCAGGAGCAGGATCTGATGCTGGTGCTACAAAGACAACTGCAAAATTAGTAGGTGATAAGTGGATTCTAAATGGCTCAAAAATTTTTGCTACAAATGGAGCAGAAGCTGACGTATTTGTACTCTTGGCAAGTACTGAACCTGAAAAGAAAACTAGAGGAGTAACAGGTTTCATAGTAGATGCGGACACTCCTGGTTACAGTATCGGTAAAGTAGAGAAAAAATTAGGTATACGTTCTTCGTCGACAACTGAAATTATATTAGATAATGTCGAGTTACCAAAAAGTGCAATGCTAGGTAATTATAATGAAGGATTTAAAATGGCTATGGTAACATTAGATGGTGGTCGACTTGGTATAGCATCTCAAGCTTTAGGGATAGCAAGAGCAGCCTTCGAAGATGGTCTTAAGTATTCTAAAGAGAGAGAACAATTTGGTAAACCTATAAACAGTTTTCAAGCTATTCAATGGATGCTTGCTGATATGAGAGTTAGATATGAAGCTTCTTGGTTACTAACATGGAGAGCAAGTAAAATGAAAGATGCTGGTCAAAACTTCTCTTCTTACGCTGCTATGGCTAAACTAGATTCATCTGAAACTGCAATGTTTTGTGCTAATAAAGGATTACAAATTCATGGAGGTTATGGTTATACTGAAGACTTCAATGCTGAAAGGTATTATAGAGATGCAAAAATATGTGAGTTATATGAAGGAACTAGTGAAATTCAAAGGTTAGTTATTGCAAGAGATTTGATTAACAACTATTAAGATTAAAAATATGCCTAATATTAACTCTGACAATAAATCAGTTGAATATGATTTATATAAGATTCTCAATGAAGACTCAGCCACAGTAATTGATGTTAGAACTGAAGTTGAGTTTGTATCTGGAAACGTCAAAAATTCCATAAATATACCAGTGGATAAAATTGTTGATTCAATAGACAAAATCAGAAAATCTGAGAGACCAATAGTTCTCTGCTGTGCATCAGGTGGAAGAAGTTCTGTGGCAGTTGAATATCTTAACAATTTAGGTATTAAAAATATCTATGATGGTGGTAGTTGGAAAAATGTAGAAATGCAATTGATAGGGAAATGAAAAATATTACAAAAATCGTAGGATATTTATTGTCATTATTTTTTCTATACTCTAGTATAATTGATAGGAGTGCACTGTTTCTTATTTTAGCAATTTCTTTATTTTCTTTTTCCTACTTCAAATTGGGTTGCTTAAAATATAGTAGTGACGTTAACGACTTTTAATATAATTATTAATCAACAATATCTATAAAAATGAAAAAAACAATCCTAATATTTGCTCTTTTAACTGCATTATTTAATCTGATTTCTTGCACTGAAGCAAAAGAAGAAAACAACATTGATGCAAAATTAGAGGTTCTAAAAGCTAAAGACTATTATAATTTGATAGTTGAAACAGAAGAGCCACAGATTATAGATGTTAGAACCCCCCAAGAATTTAGCTCTGGAAATATAGATGGTGCAATAAATATTAATATTTACGATAATAACTTTAATAACAAAGTAACTGAATTAGATAAAGATAGACCAGTTTTTGTCTATTGTCGCTCTGGTTCTAGAAGTAATAAAGCATCTAATATATTGACTGAAATGGGGTTTACGAAGGTATATGATTTAAAAGGTGGTATAACTTCTTGGAACTTACTAAACCTTTCTCTTCCAGCTGACAACTCTATGAATAGTCAAAGCAACAGTGGGTTAACTATAGAAGCTTACAACAAGATTATAACTAACAATGAAAAATTAGTCTTAGTTGATTTTAATGCTGAGTGGTGCGCCCCTTGTAAGAAATTATCACCTATTCTAGATAAAATAGTAAAGGAAAACTCACAGAATGTTGAGTTAGTTAAATTAGATGTTGATGAAAACCCGATTATATCTAAAGGTATGAGAATACAAGGACTTCCTACTTTAAAATTATATAAAAACGGGGTAGAGGTTTGGCAATATCTTGGACTCACTACAGAAGATATGATACTAACTCAAATTAAGACTAATATCTAATTATTCCTTTTTTAATAAATCTTAGCTTATTTAAAAAATCCTTTCTTACTTTATTTATGCTTATCTAAAAGTTTAATACTTTGTACTAGATATTGAGATTATATCAATATCTTTATGGACACATTATTCTAACAATATACCTTCTTATGGGTAGTTTAATTTTAATAACTTATTGCTATATATCAAGTACATTGCACTTATATTTAATTCTTGAATATTGAATGATGAATAAGGTAATAGAATAGAACTATAGAGTTTTTGGCCAAGTAAATTATACATTTCGAAATTGATATTAGAATTTGAAATGTTTAATAATAAACCATTAAGATAAACTATTTCATTCTTTTTTTTTACTGATGACTGTATTCTTTTAAAGTAGAATAAATCAGCCTCAAAGCCTTCAAATGACTTTTCTTCGCTTGTAGTGTAGAATCCTGAAATATCACTATCCCATGCAATTGACTCCCCCTGAGGCTCTTTATTAAAAGAATATTCATATGATTTCACAACAGCTGGTATAGATTTTAGACTTTTTAATATATCATGACTTGTATTATCAAAATACCAAACAGATGTATAATCCCTTATTAGTATATGTTTACCGTCTTTTGATATATCTCCAGCTGTTATACCAGTTGATCCTGAGGAAATATTATTTCCAAAAGGAAAATCTAAAATAAATTTGGCCATGTTAGTATTAGAATAGCTGAAATTAGAATTAATTTCATATAGCCTAGCTTGTTCTTCACGTTTAGTAACTATATAAATGTTATTTGAAATAGGATCTACAAAGAGACATTCTGCATCTCTACTTCCATCTTCATATTGAATTTTAACTTTTTTTATCAAATTGTCTTCTATTTTTATTTCATTTGAACCATCATACTGAAATTCAGGAATAAAGAATAGATTAATATTTTCTCTAGTTGCATTATTGTCTCCTATATCAGCTAAAACAATATAGTTAACTCCACTTATTGTAATTGTTGCAATATCTTCAATATCAGTATTAATTTGTAATATATCTTTATTGAAGTTTAGTACTGTTACTGCATTTCCATTTCTATCAATTCCATAAATTTCATCAGCTCTACCATCATTTACTGTCCATAATATACTACTGTTAGTATTTCCGAATACAAAACCGGAAATTTCATCTAGTTCTTCAAATGAAATTGTGCCAACATTCTCCCTGTCTTCAAAATCAATAGAATAACAGGTATTCGATATGACTAGTATCAGATAAATAATATAGATTATATGTTTCATGAAATTTTCTTATTTATATTATTACGTAAATTAAGATAAAAAAAAGTAGTCAATAAATGACTACTTTTTCAAATTATAATAAAATGAATGGTAACAGATTAGTTGTTCAGAGCTTCAGCTCCACCAACTATTTCTAACATCTCGGTTGTGATAGCTGCTTGACGTTCTTTGTTATATTTCAAGTTCAGCTCGTCTACTAACTCATTAGCATTAGTTGTAGCATTATCCATCGCCATCATTCTAGAAGCATTTTCAGCAGCATTTGATTCTAACAATGTACGCCACATTGATATATTTAATAGTTTTGGAAGTAACTCATCCATTATTTCTTTTTCATTAGGCTCAAATATATATGAAACTTGATTATTATTAGAATCAGTATTTTCCAGATCGGTTTTATCTATTGTTTCAATTGGTAATAATTGTTCAATTTTTACTTCTTGCTTTATTACATTTATAAATTCATTGAATACAATATAAACTCTATCTAGTTCTCCATTGACAAATTTATCTTCAAATGTGCCAATAATAGATTGAGCTGTGCTAAATTCTAAGTTTGTAAATACATCTTTAAAGGTCTCATTTACATTATAATTAGTTTTACTAAATTTAGATACTGTTTTATTCCCAACTGATATAACAGATATTTCGGCGCCTGGATGCTTTGCTGCTAATTCATTATCTATAAAGTTAGTTACATTCTTGTAGATTTGTGCGTTAAAACTACCACATAGTCCTTTGTCTGATCCAACAACAACTAAAGCTATGTTTTTAACATCACGGTTTACTATAAGAGGATTCTCATAATCTTCTCCGATACCACCTAAAACATTACTTAAAATTTCTTGGAGTTTTAATACATAAGGTCTAGCTTCTTCAATGGCTCTTTGTCCTCGTTTTAGCTTTGCAGCAGAAACCATTTTCATTGCTTGAGTAATTTTAGCAGTGTTTTTTACACCACCTATTCTACGTTTTAACTCTCTTAAATTTGCCATACTATTATATGTATTTGTTGTTTTTTTCTAAATAATTAATAACATAGTCTGAAACTGAATTTTCAAATGAAGTGAACTCAGTTTTGAACCCTGCATTATGATACTTTGTCATTTCTGCTTTAGTATAATTCTGATATTGATTTGCAATATCATTCGGAATTTCTATATATTTTATGTTAGACTCTTTATCCAAGGCTTTAAATACGTTTTCAGCTAATTCATTCCAATTAGATGTATTTCCAGTTCCTAAATTATAAATACCTTTTAAATTTTTGTCATATGCTTCTAACATTACTTTGCAGACATCTTTAACGTAAATAAAATCTCTTAACTGTTCTCCATCTCCAAAGTCAGGTGAGTTAGATTTAAACAATTTAACTACGCCGTTTTCTTTAATTTGGTAATAAGATTTATATATCATACTACTCATGCTACCTTTGTGGTATTCATTAGGTCCAAATACATTGAAAAATTTGAAACCACAAAAAGTATTTTCTAAATCCATCTTTACAACCCATTTGTCAAATAAGTATTTAGAAAATCCATACCCATTAAGAGGGGAGAGGTCCATAAATTCATTGTCATGAAAACCATTTTCCCCCATTCCGTAGGTTGCAGCACTACTAGCATAGATTAATTTTACGTCATTATCCAAACAGTAACTTGCAATATCTTTACTGAAGTTATAATTATTATCGTATAAATAATCAATATCAGATTCAGTTGTTGAACTACAGGCACCTAAATGGAAGATACATTCTATAATGTCAGTATCCTCAATGTTATTTAGAAAATCTATGAATTCATATTTAGGTATATAGTCAATAAAATCTTTTCCTATCAAGTTCTTCCATTTGGTAGAAGTATCTAGGTTATCAACAATAAGTATGTCTTCGCGACCTCTATCATTCAAGTATTTAAGCAAGCAGGATCCTATGAATCCCGCTCCACCTGTAATAACAATCATTTAATTAAATACGTTTTTTGAAAGATTCAATAAACTTATCCAATTTACTATTCAATTCATCCTTTAGGTCATCAGAAAGTGCTTTTTCTTTTCTTATTCTTAATAATAAGTCACTATGCTGAGTCTCTAATAGTTCCAAGAACTCATTTTCAAATTCTTTTAAGTTTTCAAGTGGTAGCTCATCTAACTTACCTGTAGTTGCAGAATAAATAAGAACTACTTGTTTATCAATAGGTAAAGGCTTATACTGACCTTGTTTCATAATCTCAGTTAGTACAGCACCTCTTCTCAATTGTTGTTGAGTTGATTTATCTAAGTCAGAACCAAATTTTGCAAATGCCTCTAATGCTCTAAACTGTGCTAATTCTAGTTTCAACGGACCAGCTACTTTTTTCATTGCTTTTATTTGAGCAGCACCACCCACACGAGATACTGAAATACCAATATTTAATGCAGGTCTTACACCAGCGTTAAATAAGTTTGGTTCTAGGTATATCTGACCATCAGTAATAGAAATTACGTTAGTAGGTATATATGCAGATACATCACCTGCTTGAGTTTCAATAACTGGAAGTGCAGTCATAGAACCACCACCTTCTTCATCAGAAAGCTTGGCAGCTCTCTCTAATAATCTCGAGTGAAGATAGAATACGTCACCTGGATAAGCCTCACGTCCCGGAGGTCTTCTTAGTAGTAACGAAACCTGTCTGTAAGCAGCTGCTTGTTTTGATAAATCATCATATATAATAAGGGAATGTTTACCATTATCTCTGAAAAACTCTCCCATTGAAGCGCCACAATATGGTGCGATAAATTGCAACGGAGCTGGATCAGAAGCATTGGCAGCTACGATAATAGTATAGTCCATAGCACCATTTTTTTCCAGAATATTTACTACGTTTGCTACGGTTGAACCTTTTTGTCCAATCGCAACATATATACAATAAACTGGATCGATACCTAATTCTTTTGCTTCCTCTGTATGAGTATATTTTTGATTTATTATAGTGTCAATAGCAACTGCAGTTTTACCAGTTTGTCTGTCACCAATAATCAACTCACGCTGACCTCTACCAATTGGTATTAATGCATCAATTGGTTTAATACCAGTTTGTAAAGGTTCTGTTACTGGTTGTCTTTTCATTACACCGGGTGCTTTTCTTTCAATAGAGAATTGATGATCTGTTTTTATATCACCTTTGCCATCTATTGCAACACCAAGTGGATTAACAACTCTTCCTAGTAATTCATTACCAACAGGTACTGAAGCGATCTGCTTTGTTCTTTTAACAGTGTCGCCTTCTTTAACTAATCTGTCATCACCAAATAGTACGACACCTACATTATCTTCCTCTAGGTTAAGGACCATTCCCATAACGCCATTTGGAAATTCTACTAATTCAGATGCCATAACATGATTAAGACCATAAACTCTCGCTACACCATCACCAACTTGCAATACTGTCCCAGTTTCATATAAGTCTGCTTCATTTTCGAACCCTGATAACTGCTTTCTTAATATTGCAGATATCTCTTCTGGTTTCACATTTGCCATTATTTAACCTTATAATTAAATTTAAAATTCTATTTTAGCCAGCTAAAGTTTTTCTTAGCTTTTCTAGTTGGTTTTTGATTGTAGCATCGAAAACCCAACCTTTGATATTAACTTTTAATCCACCTTTTAAGTTTGGATTAACTTTATATTCTGCTTGTATAGTTGACTTTGTCCAATTTGCTAACATTTCAACTAATTTATTTTTTGCATCTTCATCAAGTTCTATTGCCGTTTCAATTAAAACAGGGTCAATGTTGTTTCTGGAATTATAAATCAATTCATATTCATTAGCGATACTATCCACTAAATATGTTCTTGATTTATCAGTAAGCAATTTTAGAAAACTAACCATTATATCATTCAAACTATCATCAAATACTTCTTTTAGTATAGCTAACTTTTTATCGCCAGCAACAACAGGGCTTTCGATTAAATTATATAACTCTCTCGAATCTTTTATTGTTTTTAATATAAGTTTAAAATCATTAAGTATAGCTTCTACGTGCTGCTTTTCTTCAGCCATAGAATATATTGCTTTAGCATATCTCGATGATATAATTTTTTCATTCATTCTGAATAACCTATTAGTTTTTAGGTAATTTTTCTATTTGCTCTTTGGCAAACTTTAAGTGCTCTTCTTTGTCAAGCTTCGATTCTAAAATCTTTTCTGTAGCACTAACAACTAGGTCTGCTACTTCACTTCTTAATTCAGAAATTGCATCATTCTTTTTTCTTTCAATTTCTTTATTAGCATCCTCTAGTATCTGAGTTTTACTTTTCTCTGCTTCATCTATAGCTTTCTGAATATTCTCATCTGCTTTAGATTTTGCACTAGATAAAATCTCTGAAACTTCTTTCTGAGCATTATCAAGCTTTTCTTGACTCTCTTGCAAAAGTTTCTGTGCTTTTTCATTAAGTACATTTGCTTCATCTATTGCATTTTTTATATTTTCTTCTCTCTGATTCAATGATTTTTTCATTGCAGGAAAAGCAAATTTAGAAAGTATAAATAGTAGAATACTAAAGTTTATTATTGACCAGATTATCAGACCTGGGTTGACACTCATTATGTCTTGCATTTAAATACCTATTTAATTTTTATTTCAATTTCGAAAAAATGGAACTCCCCAAAGAAGGGGAGTTCCAAAATTATTATGCAATTGCCATCAACAAACAAATAACCAATGCAAAGAATGCAACACCCTCAATAAGTGCCGCTGCAATGATCATTGTAGTTCTAAGATCGCTAGCTGCTTCTGGTTGGCGTCCAGCTGCTTCTAGTGCAGATGCTGCTAAACGTCCGATACCTAAGCCTGCACCAAGTACAGAAATTCCTGCACCTAATCCTGCGCCAAATAATCCTAATGCTTCCATTTAATGACCTCTAATATATATTTGAATGAAAAATAAAAAATTATGTTCTTAAATAAAATGATTAATGAGCGTGTTCTTCATCATGGCTGTGCTCACCTACAGCTAAGCCAACAAATATGGCAGTTAGCATAGTAAAAATATAAGCCTGAAGAAACGCTACTAATAATTCAAGTAAATTTATAAATGTTGCAAAACCTACAATAGGCACTGCTAAAAATATTTCTTGGAATAAGAATAGTAAACCTATCAATGAGAACAAAACTGTATGTCCTGCTACCATATTCGCAAACAAACGAATTGTAAGTGAAAATGGCTTAATAAACATTGAAGCAATCTCGATAGGTACCATTAGTGGAGCTAACCATACAGGTGCACCTCCTAATAAGTGATTTAACCATGCTTTAATTCCAGACTCTCTTATTGCCGTATAGTTAATAACAATGAATGCTGTTATTGCTAAAGCTGCTGTAACACCTACAGTCGCAGTAGCTGTGTGACCCCCAGGCAATAGTCCTAATAAATTCATTACTAGAATAAATAGGAATAAAACGAAGAAATATGGTAATAGTCTATCTGCAGCTTTACCAGCAATATTTGGACTGACTACGTCATCTCTTATGAATACGATTATTGACTCAATTACATTATGAATTCCTTTGGGAGCAGAATTGTTAGATTTTTTTGCTTTTTTTGATACCGTAAACATAACAATTGCCAATATTATCATTGATATCCATTGGAATGCAACCATATTTGTTACAGATAAATTTAAATCTGGTGCTTCATGAGTATTAGCATTTACTATATGATGATGTTCTGTTATATAATCACCAGAATCTTCCATGCTTTGTCTATTTCCATAAATATGAAATTGTCCTTCATCATAAAGGATAACAGGTAAAATGTCTGCGTGGATTGGGCCCCAACTAAAAACATCATGGTCACCCATGTCATTTAGAATTTCAGTAACAGCGTTAGATTCTTTTTGATTCTCTACTGTTTCATCTTTGTTTTCAGTCTCAACTTTTGTCTCAGCCAAATTTTGATTTGCTGTTTCATTGCTTTGATTCATAAACATTTAATTTGCCTTGTTTTTATTTTCAATTGCAAACTTACTAAAACTTTTTGTCTTGTTAAGATAAATTATCTCAAAAAATAAAAATATGATATATGTAATAAAAAAACTTAATAATAAGTATAACTTATCCAACTCTACCATATAGATTAAAACTAATAACAGAGCGATTAATATTACAAATTTTATTGCTGTGGTTGTAGAATACCACAAGATAAAATCATCCCAATCATTTTGCTTCAAACTGTGTTTAACTGTTATTAAAGTATAGACAAAACTCAGTATATTTAGCAAAATTCCGGCAACTACAGATATAAGCATCTATTATTAATCTTTCTTTTTTTTCTTTTTCAAAACAACTTTAAAGAACTTATAGAATGCTACTACTATACCAAATAATGAAAGTATAAGTGTCCATTGTGGCGACGATTCATAGGTCTTATCAAGCCAGTAACCTAGTAAAGAGAATAATAGCACAGTAAGTGCAAAGTCTATTCCCAATGTAAGGTAAGGAGATAATTCCTTAATTATCTTAGCCCTATTTGATTTATCTTTATTCATTATAAGAACTTAAAACTGTAAAATTAACAACTTCAAAGTTAGTGACTTATATATCAAGTTCAAAATTTTATTCTATTTATTTATAAACAATTAGCTATGATTTGAAAATGTTATAATCCGTATTTTTTTAACTGGTAAAGTAGTTTACTGTTATATATATTCTCAACATAACCATACCACTTGTTTGGTGGGACTAAAAGCAATGTGCCATAGGTGGTGGGCTCTTCTAATAGGTTCTCAGATGATGACACCTCAGACTCTTCATCCGGTCTGAAAATATTATCAATATCATGAAGAACAATCGAACAAGGTACTTCGTAGTATTCATCTTCTTTAATACTACTTAGACCTATTAGACTAATAGGAAGCTTACATTTTAAATTATAACCAGTGTCGGTAAGGTTAGAATAAGCTATAATATTCTGACTAGCTTCTTTTATTTCGTTGTTGTCCTTATCCATTGTTCTTAGTTGTAAACTAGGTTTTACATCCAAAAAGTTACCGGGTTGGATAGAAATATTAAAGTAATTAGACTGTTTTGAATCAAACTCATTTAGTTTTCTATCTTTCAATTTGTATAATTTATCCTGATCCAATGGTTTATTCTCTAACCATAAGTCGACATAATCACCTATGCAATCATCACAATCAGGGAATATTATTTTTTCGTCCACTACATTTATGTCTAAATATAAATAATCACTATCGTAAGAAGAACTGACTTTAAAAGAAGCATCTTCTGCTCCCTCCCAATCGAAAGCTCCTTTGTTTACATATTTTACTTTGTCATTATGAATTTCGTGGGTATAGCCATCATAGATTATCTTACCTCTTGGGTAAGAGGGTAGAGTCACAAAATTTAGTTCATACTCTACATTCCCGTTACTAGTAACCAGATACTTTTCTTGATTTCTGAGGTTAAGGTAGTTTTCATAAGTTTCTTTAGTGAATTTACCATCCCTTTCGGTGTTAAACTCATCTACCTTGATCAAATTCCCATTTTTGAATGTATATCCCCAAATAGTCCATTTGAATTGCTTGTGTTTCTGAGTAATAAAACATACATTATCCCTTATAACAATACCTATTTCCAAGGGAATTTCGAAGAAATCGTATCTGAAATTTGCTACTTCTACCAAATAGCCTTCTATATCAGCAAACATGTACGTTCTGATTTTCTTACCTTTGTCAGATGCAACTCTAACCGAAAAGGCTACATCATAATAACCATCGCCTGTGAAGTCACCAACATCCCAACCCCAAATTTGATATTTACTATCTGTAGGTAACGACTTTTGAATATCTTGAATTAGTTTGTTGTCAAAGTATTTTTGAATTTTAGGTGCAAATTCATCAAATGTCATACCTTTTGAGAACGCCATAACAGGTAAAAAGAACAGAACAATTGTAATTATTGATTTCATTTTAATTTTATTTACTATTTGAAATTTGAAAATATATCTTTAGCCAAATCAGTATGACTTTCTTTAAGTCTTGCTCCGTGCTGACTTACTACTCTACTTGCTGCTAGCGACCCTAAGTTCCCAGCACGTTCTATTGACTCACCATAAATCAACCCATAGAAAAATCCACCTGCGTACATATCGCCTGCTCCAGTACTATCAACTGGTGTAGCTTCGTAAGCAGAGATTTCGTAAAATTTACCATTCCAAACTATGTGAGAGCCATTTGCACCTTTTGTAAATGCAACATTCTTATATTTATTAGATAATTTGTCTAATGCATTAGCTGAATCTACTGCTTGAGTAAATAGAGTACCTTCTACTTCATTGCAAAATATTAAATCTGCGTATTCGGCAATTTTTTCTAATCGTTCTCGGAACAAATCAATTATAAATTTGTCAGAAATAGTAAGTGCTACTTTAGTATCATATTTTTTAGCAACATTACAAGCATGTAGAGCAGCTTCGTAGCCAGTATCTTCAGTCAGTTTGTACCCCTCTATATATAGCCATTCCGAACGTTTTATTAACTTATCGGAGATAAAGTCCTTGTTGTAGTTTTGGGTTGCTCCTAGTGAAGTTAACATTGTTCTCTCTGAATCAGGTGAGATAAGAACAAGACACCTACCAGTATGATCATTTTCATCTACTTTTGCGTCTAAGATTATTCCCAAATCACTAAATTCGCTTGAGTAAAAACTTCCGTCAGAATCTTCACCAATCATTGATTTATAAGCTGCCTTACCTCCGAAACTAGAGAATGCTATAACTGTATTAGCAGCTGAGCCACCACTTGACTTATATTGTGTTCTATTGCCCATTCTATTCAGTATTTTTTCCTGAGCCTCATCTACAACTAATGTCATAGTTCCTTTTTCTAAAGACAGTTCGTTTATTTCATCATCTGAAACTTCGAACTGAAAATCAACAATAGCGTTACCCAATCCACAAAGTTTTATATCCTTATTCAACATTTATTATTTTCCTCTTTTAAAGCTTTCAATTCCCAAATTTACAAGTTTCTCACACAAATCCCCAAACTCAATTCCTGAGGCTTTTGCAGCCATAGGGAAGAGCGATGTTTCAGTAAAACCAGGTGTTGTATTAACCTCTAAACAAAATATCTGACCTTCTTTAGTTATTCTAAGGTCAACTCTACTGTAATCGCTAGTTCCACATATCATAGATGCGTCTAATGAGATACTTTGTGCAAATGCAGATACATGTTCTTCCAGTTCAGCTGGACAAATGTATTTTGTTTTTCCTTTCGTGTATTTGTGTTCGAAATCATAATACCCTTCATCAGTTACAATCTCTATTGCAGGGAGTGGCTCATTATCTAAAATACCTACAGTAATTTCTGAACCAGGAATATATGCTTCAAGCAATACATCTTGAGAATACTTTGATGCTGACTTTATCGCACTACTCAAATCGTCCAGATTACCACCTTCAATAATGTTTATACCAACAGCAGAGCCTTGATTATTAGGTTTTACGACTATATTTCGACCAATTTCATTTCTTATTGATTCTAATGAATCATAATCATCAGCAGTGTTAGAATCTACTACTGACCAAGGTGGGGTAGGGACACCAGAAGAATTGAATAGCATTTTAGATGTGATTTTATCCATTGACAAAGACGATGATTTTACACCTGAACCAGTGTAAGGAATTCCTCTTAACTCAAACAATGATTGCACTAAGCCATCTTCACCATTCTCTCCATGGAGGATAGTAAAAACACAATCAATATCATCAAATATTTCAGAGTTTATACAATCTAATATTGCTCTTTTGTTAAAGCTTTTTAGTTCGTCTTTTGTTATTGGTGAGTTACTTATTTCTTTTTCATTTATATTTATCATTCCATCTGAACCAAGAGCTGGGTCAACTGCAATTACATTGTGCCCTTTTTCTGATAAAGCGTTGTAGATTGCCTTTCCACCAAAGAGTGATATGTTTCTTTCAGGAGAAACACCACCCATTAAAATTGCTATATTCATATTTGTTATCTATTTTGTATTTGTACTTAAGTTAAGCACTAAAATAGCAAAGCTATAGACCAAATCTAAGATTAGTTGAAAAATTAAAAAGTGTTAAGGTAAACTTTTTAATAATGTCACTAATTTGTCATTTAAAATATTACTTAATAAATTAAAAGGAATTGTTCAAAAATAGTTTATTGAATTTACATATTAAATCCTTAAATTTGATTTTAGTGAATGAACTAAATAAATATTCCTAAACGCCCAAAAGGTATCCAGTAGATTTGGATAGTTTTTGGGTTTTTTTTTGAAAATAAATAAGATGTAACTATGAGAAAAAAAGCTCTGATAATGTTAGAAAATGGCTACTATGAGTTTGGTAGTGCCTTCGCAAATGAAGGAACAAGATATTCCGAGTTTGTATTCAATACTTCTATGACTGGTTATGAAGAGATACTAACTGACCCATCTTATAAAGGTCAAACAGTATTGTTCACATATCCATTAATAGGGAATTACGGTGTAACTTTAGAAGATTATCAATCTGATAAAATTCAAGCAGAAGGTATATTACTAAGAGAATACTCTAGAAGTGTAAGTAACTTTAGATCACAAAAACCACTTTCTGAATATCTGGAAGAATCATATACATTTGGGATAGATAGAATTGATACTAGAGCTTTTACAAGAGTAATTAGAGATTATGGTGCGCTGAAAGGTGGTATTAGTACCGAAATTTTAGATCCTGAAGAGTTTTTGAAAAAGGTGAAAGCTTCACCTTCAATTTCTGATGTGAATTTGTTTAGAGAAGTAATTTCAGATAAGGTAAAAGTATTTGAAGGTAATCAGGAAGTTACGGAAAATATTATTGCAATTGATTTCGGAATTAAAGGTAATATCATTAAAGACTTACAATCTAAATTTAATAAAATATATCTTGTACCTTTTGATGACAACTTTGACGAAAATATAAAGGATTTAGAATATGATGGTGTATTCTTATCAAACGGTCCAGGTGACCCAAGAATAGTTAAAGAGGTTGATAAGTATATTCAAAGATTTGTAGAACTAAAGAAACCTGTTATAGGTATATGTTTTGGTCATCAGTTAATTGGGCAGTCATTTGGTTTAAAAACCATCAAATTGCCTTTTGGTCACCACGGTGGAAACCATCCTTGCAAATATATGGATAATGGTAAAGTTTATATTACTGCTCAGAATCATAACTATGCCATTTCGAAAGAAAGTTTAGAAAAGAATGATGATTGGGAGATGACATGGTTAAATCTATATGATAATACAGTTGAAGGAATGAAGCACAAGAATTTACCAATCAATTGTATTCAATTTCATCCTGAAGCTTCACCAGGTCCAAGAGAAGCAAACAGAAAAGTATTTGAAGATTTTTATAACACAGTAGCAAACGGGAAATAATATGCCAATAAGGAATGATATAAAACGAATATTAGTTATAGGTTCAGGCCCAATAGTTATCGGTCAAGCTGGAGAGTTTGACTATTCTGGTTCACAAGCTGTTAAAGCTTTGAAGAAACTTGGTTACTATGTTGTTGTTATAAATAGTAATCCAGCAACAGTAATGACTGACCCTGAGATTTCAAATAAGACTTACATAGAGCCTATTACGACAGATATAATAGAGCAAATAATCCAAAGAGATAAGATTGATGCTATTCTACCAACAGTGGGTGGCCAAACAGCATTGAATACAGCTTTGGATTTAGAAAGAGAAGGAATCTTAGCTAAGTATAATATAGAGCTATTAGGTGTTAATATTAAATCAATCAATATTGCAGAAGGAAGAAGAGAATTCAAACAAGCAATGGATGAAATTGGTTTGCTTTCACCTGAAGGAAAAATTATTAACGATTTTGAATCTGCAATTGAATTTGCTGAAGAAATAGACTTTCCAATTATAGTTAGACCCTCATTTACCTTAGGTGGTACCGGTGGTGGAGTAGCTGAAAATATGGATGAGTTTAAGCGAATTGCCAGACAAGGACTTGATTTATCACCAATTAGCGAGATTTTAGTAGAACGTTCTCTTCTTGGTTGGAAAGAATATGAATTTGAAGTGATGCGAGATATTGCAGACAATGTTGTAATAGTTGCTTCTGTAGAAAATTTTGACCCAATGGGTGTACACACTGGAGATAGCATAACTGTAGCACCTGCACAAACTCTTACAGATGATGAATATCAAACTCTTAGAGATTACTCTATAGATATAATCAGAAAAGTTGGTGTTGCGACAGGTGGTTCTAATATACAATTCGGTGTAAACCCTGCTAATGGGGAAGTAAGAGTAATAGAAATGAACCCAAGAGTTTCTCGTAGTTCAGCCTTAGTTTCAAAAGCAACAGGTTATCCAATAGCTAAGATAGCAGCTCAATTAGCTGTTGGACTAACATTAGATGAAATTGATAATGAGATAACTGAAACTACACCTGTTTCCTTCGAACCGGCATTAGACTATATAATTGTTAAGATACCACGTTGGGATTTCGAAAAATTCAAAGTGCCATCTAACCTTACTACTCAGATGAAGTCTGTTGGTGAAGTAATGTCAATTGGTTCTAATTTCCGTGAAGCTCTTCAAAAAGCATTCAGATCATTAGAGATTGGTGTTTCTGGATTAGAATTTAAGGGTTTAGAAAAATATGATGATGAGTATCTGATTTCTAAACTTGTGGTACCAACTCCAATGAGGCCGTTCTTTGTGAAAGAGGCATTCAAAAGAGGTATGGACTTGCAAGAAGTATATAAGCATACAAATATTGACCCATGGTTCTTAGATAATATATTAGAAATAGTTGAGTTAGAGAAAGAAATTGAGAGTAAAAAAATAGATGAATTAGATTCATTTGATTTGAAACAATATAAACTTTCTGGTTTCTCTGATGTTCAATTGAGTGAACTACTTAAAGTAGAAGAAAGTACAGTTAGGGAAAAAAGAAAAGAATTGAATGTAATGCCTACTTACAAAAAAGTAGATACATGTGCAGCAGAATTTGAGGCTCACACCCCATATTTTTATTCTACATATATGAAAGAAAATGAGAGTAACCCAGTTGATAGGAAGAAAATAATCGTATTAGGTGGTGGACCATTTAGAATTGGGCAAGGTATTGAGTTTGATTATTGTGCTTCACAAGCTGCAATGATATTAAAAGACATGGGAATTGAGACGATAATGATCAACTGTAATCCTGAAACAGTATCTACAGATTATGACACATCTGACAAGCTTTACTTTGAGCCAGTATTCTATGAAGATGTAATGAATATCATAGAATTGGAGAAACCAGAAGGAGTTATACTTCAGTTAGGTGGTCAAACTCCATTGAAATTATCAAAACAGCTTGAAGCTGCTGGTGTTAATATATTAGGTACAAATCAATCTAATATAGATAGGGCAGAGGATAGAGGCCGATTTATGGAAATGCTTGATGAACTTCAGATAGAGTATCCCGCTGGTGGAACAGCAAATTCGATTGAAGAAGCAACAAAAATAGCACTCAATATTGGTTTCCCAGTTATTGTAAGACCATCTTATGTATTAGGTGGGCGTGGAATGGCTGTTGTATATGATGAAAAGGATTTACAGCACTTTATTGAAGAAGCAGCTAAAGTAAACAAGAATCACCCAGTTCTTATTGACAAATTCTTAGAACATGCATTCGAAGTTGATGTAGATGCGTTAGGTGATGGAAAATCAGGAGTTATTGCTGGTATAATGCAACACATAGAGGAAGCCGGAATTCACTCTGGTGATAGTTCTTCTGTATTGCCTACTTACTTGGTAGAACCTCATATAGTAGATAAGATTAGATTTGCTACTTATAAGATAATTGAGAAATTAGAGATTGTAGGCTTTATTAATATTCAATTCGCTGTTTACAGAGACAATGTATATATAATAGAGGTAAATCCAAGAGCTTCCAGAACAGTACCATTTGTTTCTAAATCAATCGGAATTGCACTAACCAAAGTAGCAGTTAAACTAATGTTAGGAGAGAAAATTGAAGATATTAAGATGCCTAGTCCTGGATTTATGGGACACTATACAGTCAAATCTCCAGTATTCTCATTTAGCAAGTTCCCAGGAGTTGATACTGTACTAGGTCCTGAAATGCGATCAACAGGCGAGGTAATGGGTATAAGTGAATTCTTTGGTGAAGCATACGTAAAATCTCAAATTGCAGCTGGTAATCATTTGCCTACAGAAGGAAATATATTTATATCTGTAAATGATTTTGATAAGCAAGAATTACTTCCAGTAGCTAGAAGATTAGTTGAACTTGGTTATAAAATATGGGCAACTCTTGGAACTTATTCTGTTCTAAATGTAAATGGTATAGACGCTAATCCAATTTCCAAGATAGGTGCTGGAAATCCGAATGTAATTGAAAAAATACAAAGTGGAGATATAGATTTAATTATAAATACACCACTCGGAAGAAAAGCATATCAAGATGATTTACAAATAAGAGAAGCTGCTTTACAAAAGAAAATACTTTGTATTACTACTATTCCTGCAGCGAAAGCAGCTGTTGATGGAATGGAATGGCTACAAAAAAATCAGATAACTATATTTGGTCCAATTTTAAATCGTTCTTGGTAATATTGTTAACGTTTAGTAGATTACTATATGGAATATAACAAGTCAAACGGTTTAATACTGATAGTAGATGATAATGTGATGAATACTCAGCAGATAAAAGATATGCTTGAAATTCATGGATTTCAATCTATCACTGCTAAGTCTGCTTCACAAGGTTTAGAAATAGTTAGAACTATAAAGCCAGAGTTAATACTTCTGGACATAGTTATGCCTGAAATTAATGGTTTCTCATTTTGTGAAACAGTTAAAAGTAATCAGCAATACAATGATATACCAATAATATTTATGACAGCGCAAACAAAATCTGACTCAATTGATAGAGCTTATAAAGCTGGAGCAAATGATTTTATTAAAAAGCCTGTAAAACCTAACGAATTAGCTTCACGTATTAAAATTCAGCTCAGAAATGCAGTTGAAGAACGCGAACGAAAAGAAGAAATAGACAATATGCGAAAGCAATTGATTACCCTCCGAGAAGAACTACACAAAGCAAAAAATGGCGATTCAGAAAAGTAAATGATAATTAAAGCTACTAGAGATCATTTATCCGATATAATAATACTGAATGAAAAAATTGCAAATTACATGCAATCAAATGGTTTTAACCATTGGGGGGGTGAATACCCCAATGAATCTATTTACAGAAGAGATATACTAAGAGGATCTCAATATGTATATTTACAAAATAATAAAGTTATTGGCATGGTATCTTACGATATTAATCATCATGAATATTTTGATAAAATTAGTTGGAACGAATCTAATTTGACAGCATATTTTGCACACAGACTTGCTGTTAGCCCTGAATTTCAAAATAAAGGTATAGCACATAAGTTAATGGAGTTTGTTGAATCTAAAGCAAGAAAAGATGGAATTGATGCTATTAGATTAGGAGCATTCAAAGAATATGAAAAAGTTATAAAATTTTATTCTAAACGCGGCTACAATATAATGGGTGAGATAGTGTTCGATGTGAGTCCTATTCCATTTGTAGGAATGGAAAAGTCATTATATTAACTCAATAGCATAGCAGATTTATATTGAAATTTATTTTCCGAGTGGAATGAAAAATAATTTTCAAATAGATATAACAATCTTTTAAAGTCCTTCATCTCAATTTGAATATCAATATTACCTTTTGAAATATTTTTTAATATTAATAATTCTCGTAAAGTGAACTTTAGTTTTCTTTCCCCTGATTCAACATTACTATTGTATAACTTGCAGTTACTCAAGTCCAAGTACACTATATTTTCCTCTGAATAATCAATTTCAGAATTCTTATCCCATGTAAGCGCTATTGAATGACCTACAGAATTTGCTAACTCTAATTGACTATATAAAAACATTGAATAACTAAAAATATGATTGCTAGAAGCTATATCAAATAAATTATCAAGTTTATTGAAGTAGTTAATATCAGATATTTCATCTTTCTCTAGTTTATAAATAGATTCACAAAGCATCAGACATAGAATTTTATCAACAAAAGGCAATTTATCAATAAAACTCTTCTTATTTAAATCGGCATTAGTTAAATTATATAGTTCTTTGTTGGATTTTTTAAAATATTTTAATTCAACAATTGAGCACAGTTCCAATGATGATCCAAATTTGCTTTTAGCACGCCTTGTACCTTTCGCCATTAAAGTTTGTTTTCCAAACTCTTTTGTATAGGCATAAACAATCTTACTAGACTCTGAATAATTCATAGTTTTTAAGATTATAGCTGGTGTGGAAACATTCATTAAATTAAATTGAAAAAATATTAAAAATTGTTTTGCAAGTTAACAAAAAGTGCTTAAGTTTGTAACTCAAAATTATTCCTGAGTAGCTCAGCTGGTTAGAGCATCTGACTGTTAATCAGAGGGTCCGGGGTTCAAGTCCCTGCTCAGGAGCAATTACAAAAGCCGATTACATTTATGTAGTCGGCTTTTTTTTGTTATATAAAAAAAGTTAAGTTGTTATCTTTAAAAAATACAATAAATATTATGAATCATACATTAAGAAATATTATTGCTGTTATAGTAGGTTGGATAATCGGTAGTGTAATTAATATGTCGCTTATAAATTTGGGTAATATGGTTCATCCAATTGAAGGCATAGATACGAATAATATGCAGGAATTGTCTAATGCATATGCATCATTGAGTATTGAGTATTTTGTCTTTCCTTTTTTAGCTCATGCATTAGGAACTTTAGTTGGTGCATTTATAGCTACAATAATTGCTAAAAAGAATAAAAAATTGTTGTCATTGATAGTTGGTATAATATTTCTGTTAGGGGGGATTGTAGTAAGTATTATGATTGATTCACCACTTTGGTTTACAATATTTGATCTTCTATTAGCTTATATTCCAATGTCGATGATTGGCTATAAGGTTGGTTTAAGATTTAATAAATAAAAAAAAGCCATTCAGTTTTTACTGAATGACTTTGTATTTAACTCTTATGATATTCTGATTTAAGCTTTGATAGTTTTCACAACTTCAGAAACTTTTTCAGCAGCATCGTTGAAACTAATAGCTACTTTGAACTCTAAGTCTGATTTTTCAAGTATATCAGCAGCTAATTCTGCATTTGTACCATCAAGACGAACAATCAATGGCATATTTACTTCAACAGTCTCTAAGGCCTTAATTATCCCATTTGCAACTCGGTCACAACGTACAATTCCACCAAAGATATTTATTAATACTGCTTCAACGTTTTCATCGCTCATCATTAATCTAAATGCATTAGAAATAGTCTCTACATTTGCTCCACCACCAACATCCAAGAAGTTAGCTGGCTCACCACCAGAAAGATTAATCATATCCATAGTTGCCATAGCAAGACCAGCACCATTTACCATACAGCCAACATTACCATCAAGTTTAATATAGTTAAGTCCGTATTTAGATGCTTCTACTTCTAATGGATTCTCTTCTGATACATCTCTTAAATCTTTGTAATTAGGATGTCTATATAATGCGTTATCGTCAAAATTTACTTTTGCATCTAAAGCGATAATTTGATCATCTTCTGTAACCACTAAAGGATTTATTTCGAGCATTGAACAATCCATTTGTTCATAGGCATTTACTAACTTGTAAATAAATTTCGAAAAGTTTTTAAATGCAGTTCCACTTAATCCAAGACCAAATGCTAATCTTCTAGCTTGATATCCTTGAAATCCAATTGTAGGGTCAATAGTCTCTTTAAGAATTTTTTCAGGAGTATTTTCAGCTACTTCTTCAATCTCCATTCCACCTTCAGTTGATGCCATTATGATATTCTTACTAGTTGCTCTATCCAATAACATACTGATATAAAATTCTTTAGCTATGGCTGCACCATCTTCTAACATCATTCTATTAACAATTGAACCTTCTTCACCAGTTTGTATTGTCACGAGTTTGTTACCTAGAGTAGCTTCAGCATAGTTTTTTACTTTTTCAGGTAAATTATCACCGAAAAGTACATTAACACCTCTAACGTCCTTACCATCAATCTGAAGAACTTCATTAGTACTAATATTATGAACTTTGCCTTTTCCTCTTCCACCAGCATGAACTTGAGATTTCAAAACAACGACTTTACTTCCGTTATTTACAAAATCTTGTGCAGCTTTTTCTGCTTCTGAAGGATTGAAAATAACTTTGTTTTCTAATACAGGTACGCCATAATGTTTCAACAAATCCTTGGCTTGATACTCATGAATATTCATATACTATCTCAAATTATTGATTAATTTTTATTTTATGTAATAATTACACAAATTTACCAAAAAATCAATCTCATAACAAGTAATTGAATCTTAAAAAAAAACCATATAAATTATTACATGAGGTTTTAAATATTTAAAATTGAAATAGTCTGTTATCTAACGATAAGTACTTTGTTCATATCATTGTACGAACCAGTGTTATATTTGATAAAGTAAACTCCAGCAGATAATGAAGAAGCTTCAATTGTAGCTTCATATCTTCCTTTTAATAAGCTGTTCAAATTTTCAGTTAACACTTTATTTCCGTTTATATCTAATATTTCAAATTCAACTGGAACATTATCAAATATTACTGTAAATTCAGTTCTAATCATATTAAAATTAGCATCAAAATAAGCACTTATAGCTTCAGGAGTTTCTCCAAAATCAACTAACCTTTTATCTAATGCACATACACCGCTTATTTGAACTTCTTGTACATCATCATAACCAGGATTAGGACAATTCTCAAAATAACTTGCTACTAAAATATTATCTTTCTCGGTTGAAGATAGGTAAAGTCTGTAATTAATATCAAATAATTTATAAGTATTAGTATTCAAAAAATCAGCAGGATCTGTAGCTATTCCAGTGAAAACCTTGAACTGACTGTTGTTAGGTGCATTTAATTCACTCCAGGTCCAATTTATGTTATTACTTATTGGAACAATTACATTATTATTATCGTCAATAGAGAAACTAGTGACATCTGGATTATGATTAATACTAACATCTAATTGATTAATATCATAATCTAGTTCAGGTACTTCTGCCATTACAGTCAAAGTGGTTTCTAATCCTGGGGTTAATTCAACCTCAGAATTATCAGTGAAGTAACGGATTCTTTTACCAGTCCCAGAAATGTTATAAATCTTGTTCGTATCGTCTGCAAAATTTACAGTTAAAACAGCACTTTGTAAACCTTCAGTAGTAGGGGAGAACATCACATTAAAAAGTTGTGAACTATTAGGACCGATATCAAACGTACCTAAAGGTAAGTCTGTACTAAACTCAGTTGAAGCAGGAGTTAAAGTTATATTTTCAACTGTTATAGATGAGCTTTGATTTTCATTTACAATCGAAGTAGTTTTTTCAAAACTGTCACAAACCAAAACACCTGCAAATGTGATTTGTTCTGGACCACTATTTTGTAAAACATCACATTGTAAACTAATTTCCTCTGAAAGTGGATCATTTACATTTGCATCTTGATTATTACCTACTGCTGTATTGGACACGATTGTTAAATCCAAAACATTTGGACCAGCATTAGTTGGGTTAAAGTCAAGTGAAATGATTATATTATCATTTTCATCAATTTGTGCCACATTATTCATTGTCTTCGTTCCATCTATAAATGTATAGTTAGAAGCATTTGATATAGTTAAACTAACAATATCTGTCTTTGTAACATTTGAACTGTTAGTTAATATCAAGTCAACTTGTTTTAGGACATTCTGCATTGATTGACCATTACAGTCCAAACTCCCAATAGCAGTTGGATTTTCACCTATGCCAATAACATTATTTAGTGAAATTGGGGCGTCACCTTCATTTATAACTATGTTTATAGGTTCTGAGTAATTACCATCTGTTTGAGGGTTAAATCTAATTGGAATAATTAAAGGTGTATTTGTCTCTACAGTCAAATCATTTGGAAGTTCAAGTTCAAAAGCGTCTGTGTTATCTAAGTAAATATTAAAAATTTCTACTGGCAATGAACCAGAATTTATAATTTCTAAATTTAGGTAATTTACTGTTTGAATTCTTTTTCTTTCAAAATCAACAACAGCGTAGGATAAGTCAGTGTTTGCACCAGTTCCAACTAATTCAGAAAACACATTTTCACAACCATTAGTTTCAGGATTAAACTCTAATTGAGCTGATTTATTACCTTCAGAAATAGGTGTAAAAGCTAATTCAACCTTCACGGATTCATCAGGACTAACATTGATAGATGCACCAACTAAACCTGTGTCATCATTTATGCTTACTATTTCAAATTCATTACCATTATCGTTTACAATAGTCGGAGTAATTCTTACAAGAAAACCATTATTATTTGTAAATACCTCTTCTACAGTTGTGTTAGAAGTTAAATTTACGTTAGATGCACCAAAATCAATAGGGGACTCAGTAGTTAAATCACAAACTCCGTTTCCTTCCAAAGTTATAGTAATAACTTCTGCACATACTCCTTTTATATTTAATTCTGCAGTTTTAAAACCTGCACTATTTGGATTGAAATTTACTTTCAAATCTCTTGCATTTTCAGAACCAGATTCAACCATACCATCAAATGTTTTGTCAAGATTAAATTCAGAATCATTTATACCAGTGATGGTTACTTCCTCAATTTCAATTGGCAATATACTTTCATTTATAACAAATTTTTCTAAGTTTTTGCTAGAGGTTCTACTAATTGGTGTATCATCCATTACAATTGGACCGCCAATATTATAATTTAGAACAGGTTGTTCAATTGTGAAACTAAGTTCACTTAAGTCTTCACTTGGTTCATTCTTTCCAAATCTATTAATGACAACATCGCCATTTCCACTATGTTTTACTTCTATGTTACCATAGTTTTTGTCAGAGTATATAGTTTCAACTTTATAAGTTGATTTGCCATCATTTGTTGTAACTTCATTGCTAGAATAATCTCCAGCTATTGCTCCAAAGTCCAATTTTAGAAAGTTTAAATCTTTATCATAATAAACAGTAAATCTTCCAGAATTTCTAAATTCAATTGTACCTTGACCAGTTTGATAGTCATAGTTGTTTTTAAACCCTCCTTGAACTATTATTCTTTCTGTACTTTCTTCATATCTTATTTTAGTACCCCAAGCTTCAAAGTCTGTCCAAAATCCAGATGCAGCTATATTTCTAACAATGTAGCTATCACCTGCTGGGGAAGTCTTAGCGATATAGAAAACACTTCCTCCATGTTGTACATTTACAGAAGCTGTACCAAATTTAGCACCATCTGAAGTTGCACCTGTGATATATATATTATCTTCGTCATCTACACATACACCCGAAGCAGAATCAAGACCATCACCACCCAAAGAATTAATCCAGATTAATTTACCTGCAGAATTATGCTTTGATAAAAATGCATCTTGATTTCCAGGATTTCTTACTAAAGTATCTCCAAATTGTAGAGTGTCGTTGTAATTACCAACTGTATATATAAACCTTTCATCAATAGAAAGTGCAAGTGAACTTCCGTAGCTTCTACCAGAAGATAAGTCGTTAGTAGCAAAAATATATCTTGAAGTAGGGTCTACTCTAAGTTTTATTTTGTAATCACCTGGTGCTGGTAAATTATTCCAACGATAATTGTCAGAAAATGATGTAGTTATAAAATTTGAATCAGATTGAAAATCATCATTTGAATATGAGATGTGAGTTTGTGTTCCTAATTCAACACCAGACCAATCTATAAAAATATCGTCACAAACTGTATATACTTTGCCACCATTAGGAGACTCTAAAATAATATCAGTTGTACCTCCAACTAAATCAACAGATGTTAAGCAAGGTGTACCATCCAAAGTTAATGTAGAAGTTCTTAGTGTCTTTGTACCAAACTGCTCAAACTCTATAGTTATTAGAACTGTATCACCTTCAGCTAATGTGGTGTTGTTTGGTATTTCATTTCCTTCAGTATCTGTAATACCAATGAGTTCAAATCCTTGGTCATTAGGTGTAATATCTAATGACTCCAAATCAAAATCAACGCTTCCAATTACTAATTGTAATGTCTTTCTAACTTTGTAATCAGGTCCTACTTCTGGGTTGCCAAAAGAATATGTACTTTTATCCCATTGTCTTTCGGGAATGTATTGAGAGGGAATTATATAGTCCCTTTCACCAACTCCAAATGGAGTAATTCCTTTGAATGTAATTTCTGCTGTTCTATCAGTTTGAGATTCATAACATGGATAGTCCGCCAACCAACTCAATTCACAGAAATATGCTTTTTGTGCTTGTATAGCAATCTGAGAATAAATATGCTCTAAATCTTCCTTTTTTTCAACTACATACGCTTTACCATTTGTTGCTTGAGATATTTCATTGAGAGATTCGTGCATATTAGTTAGAAAGGAAATATTATATGCACTTATGTTATAAAAGTTGAGTGAATCAATTATCGTAAAAGTATCTGGGTCTGAATCTGGTTCACCATCTGTTAAAAACACAACAACTCTTTTAATTTCATCAGGTCTCGTTTTTAACAAAGATTTTGCACTTTCTCTTTTAATTTCACCTTCAAAAAGGTATTCATCTTTTATATAAGGTCTAGTATATTTAGTACCACCTGAGGGTTCAATTACGTCTAATGAATCTAATATTTCTTGGGGGTTAGCTGTGAAATCACATTCTATCCTTGAATCATTATTAAATGAAACTAACGAAACTCTTGTTCTATTGACAAATTGTATAGTATTAAGAAACGCTTCTACACCATTTTTTACCCTTTCCCAAGGCGTATCGTCAGGTTTCTCAGTGTTGAAAGGTGTGTTCATAGAACCAGACCTATCTACCACTAATACTACTGACATTTCAGGTACATCTTGCGTTTCAAAACATTCTATTTTCATTCGACTTTCATCAATGAAAACTCCATTTTCTGAAATAGCAAACTGATTTGTAGTGGCATCTTTTATAAATTCATTGTTCTCATCTTTAGCAACAAAAACAGTGCTAACCCAAGGGAATTCATCAGTGTTAATACCAGAAATGTTAAAGAATTGTGCTTTTAAGCTCGAAATAGAAAATATTACTACAAGTGTGATAAGTACATATTTCTTCATTATTAAATTACCTTTATTTTATTTGTTTCATTTAAAAACAGTTTACTACTAGATTAGTTTCATAATATAAGCAAAAAAACTAAATAATACTTGATTCGAGTATTGTAAGTTTTTTTTTCTTAGTATCTAACTCAGCTCTTGTACCAATGGGTAGAGTCATTTTATCTTTTACATGCCCAAAGGGCATACCAAGTAAAATTGGTTTGTGCCAACTACTAAATAGCTGATTTATAACTTCTAAAATCGTAAATGAAAGACCAGGATTAAAAGATTGTCTTTGTTTCAAGTTATTAAACTGACCAAAAATAATCCCGTTACATTTGTCTAACTTACCTGAAATAATTAATTGGCTTAACATCCTGTCTACTTTATATGCTGGTTCAGAGACATCTTCAAGGAAAAGAATACTATTCTCTAAATCAGGTTCGTATACAGTCCCTAGTGTGCTGATTAACATTCTCAAATTTCCACCTTTAAGGTAACCTGTAGTTTTACCAGGCTTTATTTCAATTGCCTTTTCATATTCTGTCTTTATTGGTTCAAAACTATTATTTGAATAAAGGACTTTTTTGAAATGGTCTGTAGTAAATTTATTAAAAGTAGAAACAGCCACTGGCCCGTGGAAAGTATTAATACCAGTCATATCATAAATAGGATTAATTAATGCAGTTACATCGGAAAAGCCTACTATTATCTTCGGGTTTTTCCTTATTTCGCTAAAATCTAATTTTTCTAAAATTCTCAATACGCCATAACCACCACGTCCACACAAAATACAATCAATAGAATCATCCCTTACAAATTTCATAAACTCATCAGCTCTCTCATCATCTGATGCTGATAAATACCTACTATTGTTTTGATTTAGAATAGTTTTACCTATATCATATTTGAATCCCTCTGATTTCAAAAATCTGAGAGATTCCCTCATTTCATAAGTAGATAGGGGACTAGAAGTAGCAGTAATTGCTATTCTGGATTTATTTGGAATAAGCCCTCGAGGCTTAATGGAATATTTTTTTAGTTGTACATTACCATTGGGTAATTCATTATAAAAAAAATCATCAATTGAACTAAAAGATATATTAGTGAGAAATGGAATAATTCCTGATGATATTTTGAGTAGGTCTCTTCTATTCAAGGTCTTTTTTATAATAAATTGTTTTTAAATTCTAATAGTATTAGTTTTGCATTCTCTAAAACGGAAAGGTGCAGGAGTGGTTTAACTGGCACGCCTGGAAAGCGTGTGTACTCGCAAGGGTACCGAGGGTTCGAATCCCTCTCTTTCCGCAATTAATACAACTTAAATTCATTAAGAAGATATAATCTTTGAAATGTAGTTTGCATAACCAATCAATTTCTCATCATCCATGTTATTGCACTGAATTTGCATCCCATAAGGCATCCCATCATCGTCTTTTCCTGAAGGTATATTAATAGCCGGAACTCCAGACAAATTTGCTGATGCAGTATAAAAATCTGCTTTATACATCTTTAATGGATTCTCACTTCTACTACCAAATTTAAAAGCAGAACCGGGAGTTGTTGGCATATAAATTAAGTCAACATTTTTAAATGTTTGCATATAACTATTTGTTATTCTTCTTCTTACTTGTTGAGCTTTTTTATAGTAAGCATCATAAAACCCGCTTGACAATACATATGTACCTAACATAATTCTTCTTTTTACTTCCATCCCAAATCCTTCAGATCTAGTTTTTGAATAGAATTCATCACCTTCCTCAATATTAGGCCTGAAACCAAACCGTACACCATCAAACCTTGCTAGATTTGAAGAAGCCTCAGCAGTTGCAATTATATAATATGTTGGTATCCACGCTTCAGAGAATTCTATTGGTACCTCAATTAATGTATGACCAGCAGAGTCTAATTTTTCTAAATCTTTTTGATATTTATCTAGTACATAATCAGTACAATGAATCAGAGTTTCCTCGTTGATATAACCAATTTTAAGTGGTTCAACATTTTCATTCAATTTTGACACTGAGTTTGTGCTTGGTAAAGCTGCAGATGTTGAATCCTTTTCGTCCTTGCCAGTAATAATATCACATGTCAATGCTAAATCAGTAACATTTTTACTAAAAATACCAATTTGATCAAGGGAAGAAGCAAATGCCACTAATCCATATCTAGAAATTCTACCATAACTTGGTTTGTAACCATAAAGTCCGGTAAAAGAAGCTGGTTGCCTTACTGATCCACCTGTTTCTGAGCCAAGTGAGACATGACAAAAATCAGCAGCAACAGCAGCAGCACTACCACCAGATGAACCACCTGGAACATATTCTTTATTGACGGGGTTTAAAACGTTATCAAAGTAGGAATTTTCATTTGATGAACCCATAGCAAATTCATCCATGTTAGTTTTTCCTATTATTACTGCACCTGCTTCTTTCAGTTTTAAAATAACTGTAGCATCATATATAGGAGTAAAGTTTTCTAACATTTTAGAAGCGCACGTTGTTCTTATATCTTTTGTAGATATATTGTCTTTAATCGCTATGAACATACCCTCCAATTTTCTTGGAGTTCCATTTTTAAATCTTTTCTCAGATTCCATAGCATTTTCTAATGCTTCATTTTTGCAGAGGGTAATAAAAGCATTTATATCCGAATCTAATTCAATTCTTTTATAAATATTTTCTAAGCTGCTTATTACTGACTCATTGCCAGAAATATATTCTTCACGTAATTCAAAATAAGGTTTCAATAAACTCACTGTCCTAATTCTTATTTAAATTTCTTAAATTTTTCTTGATAACATCAACATTTTTAATAACATTTTTTTTCAACTCAACAACAGGATCATCTTCAAGATCATCTTCCTGTACCTTCATTTCTTCCTTTACGCTATTCATTTCTTGTTGAAATTGCATCTGTGCTTGTTTGATTTTTTGCATACCCTTACCTAAGCTTCTTGCTATCTCAGGAAGTTTTTGCGGACCAAAGAGTAATAAAACTACTACTCCTACTAGTACAAGTTCTGGTAAGCCAATATCAAACATTGGAACCTAGTTATTGTTATCAGTATTATCTTTAGAATCCACAGATGATGCATCTTTAAATTCTTTTATTCCTTTGCCTAATCCTTTCATCATTTCAGGTATTTTCTTGCCTCCGAATAAGAGGGCAATACCTAAAACAATAAGAACTAATTCGGGTGTTCCTAAACCAAACATAATGTCTCCTAAGAGTTAACAGTAACTCTATTTAAAATAGATTTAAAAATACTTAGACCATCATTACAGCCTAAGTTTTCATCGCTATATCTTTCAGGATGGGGCATCATACCTAATACATTGCCTTCCTTGTTACATATTCCAGCTATATTGTTTACAGATCCATTTGGATTAACATCATCATTAACATTACCCAATTCATCAGAGTATCTGAAAATAATCTGATTGTTATCTATTAAATCTTGAACTTCTGAGTCACTGGCATAATAATTACCTTCACCATGTGCTACAGGTATTCTAATTATTTCATTCTTTTGAAGTCCATTTGTAAATATAGTGTTATTATTCTCAACCTTCAAGTAAACGTCCTTACAAATGAAGTTTAGATTTTTGTTTCTTAATAGCGTGCCTGGGAGAAGTCCAGACTCAGTTAAAACTTGAAATCCATTACAAATTCCAATCACATAACCACCATTGTTAGCAAATTTCACTACTTCATTCATGATAGGAGAAAAACTAGCAATAGAGCCACATCTTAGATAATCACCATAAGAAAATCCACCAGGAAGGATTATACAATCAACATCATTTGGTATTACAGTCTCTTTATGCCATATTTCAACGGATTCAGCAACTAAGTTTGAACTAGTTGCATACAATGCATCATGGTCACAGTTTGAACCTGGAAATATTACTACTCCAAATTTCATATTTATACCTTTTCTACTATTGTAATTTCATAATCTTCAACTATTGGGTTAGCAATAATCTTATTACATGCTTCTTTTACAAACTCTTCGGCTTGACCATCATTTTGTGCAGTTATATCTAACTCCACATATTTTCCAATTCTTACATTTTCCATAATGTCATAATCCATAGAATGTAATGCTTGTTCAACTGCTTTGCCCTGAACATCTAGAATTCCTTTTCTTAAAGTAATTTTTATTTGTGCTTTATATGTATTCATTATATAAGTTAGACCTAAATTTTAAGTAATTAGTTTAATCAATATCAAATTGTTGTGAAAAAGTGTCTTCTCCTTCATCACTCATATCTTCTTCTGGACTTTGCTTACTCAGTAACCACAATAGAAAATGCCTAAAACTGCTAAAAATAATCCAGAAAAACATTATTGGGAAAATATATTCTCCTTGAGACCAAATTACCAATATTAATGATAAAACGAATAAAATCAAGAAAAATGGTTTTTCCTTTATATACATTTTTGTTGGTCTTGGCATATTATCAAATTTAACGTTTGATACCATAGCTAAAGACACTACCGAAGGTACGATATAATTTAAATATTCAACAACTTCAGGGTTATATTTACCTGATTGTTGTACAAAGACTAGGTAAGAAATAACAACAAGTGCTGCAGAAGGAATAGGCAAACCGGTAAAATAAGATTTATCCTCTAAGCTAGTTAGAGTGACATTAAACCTTGCAAGTCTGGTAGCTCCAGCTAACGCGGGAAAAGCTGAGAATAAAACTCCAAATTCTATATTGTTCTGAAATGCTGCTTGATAAAGCATGTAAGAAGGTGCTAAGCCAAAAGTAATAGCATCACAGAGTGAATCTAATTGTACCCCAAACTCACTTGCAGCATTAACCAGTCTGGCTGTTATACCATCAAACATATCAAAGAATGCCCCAAGAAGAATAAATAAAGCAGCTTGCGTATAATCTCCATTTGAAGAATAAATTATAGATACGAACCCCGAAAATAAATTTGCAAGGGTTAGTAAGTTAGGCACTATTGATCTGGTAATTCTTCTTGGCATTAATTATTTTTGTTTAGTTTAGCTATAATTGTTTTACCACCAACTACTACATCTCCAACATTTACTAATATTTCCGTATCTGGTTCCATTGCAATATCCATCCTTGAACCAAATTTCATCATTCCAATTTTATCACCAACTGTTAAATGGTCACCGACTTTTACCTCACAAACAATTCTTCTTGCAAGTAAACCAACAATCTGCTTATAAAAAACTTTTCCAAATTTATTATTCATTCCAATTCTACTGTGTTCATTCTTCTCTGAAGACTTTGGATGGTAAGCTACTAAGTATTCACCTTCAAAATATTCGTAGAAGTCTACAATTCCAGATACTGGAGTTCTATTAACATGAACATCAATTGGGGATAGGAAAATACTAATCCTTTTAGAGTCACTTTTTAAGTAATGTTTTTCATATTCATTTTCAATTTGAACAATCTTGCCATCTGCTGGTGCGATTACCAAAGATTGATCATTTATGGCTTGTTCTGGAATAACTCTGTCAGGATCTCTAAAAAACCAAAGGGTGAATAATGTTAGGATTATACCTAATATAATAAATGCAATTGTTAAGAACTTATTATCTACAAAATAGCCTGAAATCAATAATAATAGGGCTATACCAAGCATTATTAAAATGTTATCTGTTCCGTAACGTGTTAGCAACTTCTTTACTTTAAATTAATTTAAAATTTTATATTTGTAATATTTCGAAGATTAAATATCTTCAAACATCAAAAATATAAAAATTATTAGACTTAATAACTGAATGGGGAAAAATGAATTTTACTGTTAACTTAAACGAGCTACAAGAAGCGGTTAATAAAACATTACCTGCTATTCCTCCAAAATCTACTTTACCAGTGTTGGAACACCTGAAGTTTGAACTTTCAAACAACATATTGGAAATAGTATCTACAGATCAAGAAATTACTATCAAAACAGAAGTTCAAGTAGAAGATGCTACAGATGGCAAAATTTTGGTGCCAGGAAGAAAATTAAATGATATTCTGAAAGCATTAGGTAAAACTGAAAAGATTTTATTCAAAACAGATGAATCTAATTTTGAAATAGATATTGAAACTAGTTTTGGTACTTATAAGATGAAAGGTCTAAGTAACAATGAATACATAGAGTTACCAGAGCTTTTTGAAGTAAATAATGATGTAGAAAATAAACCAGTGGATGAAATCGCAAATATACCTCAATCTGAAGTTATAAGATTAGCGGACAAGACAGCATTTGCAGTTTCTAACGATGATTTTAGACCAGCTATGACTGGTGTTCTATTTCAATTCAGGAATAACTACTTAAATGCTGTTTCTACTGATAGTTATAGGTTAGTTAAGGCTACATATAACACTGAAGCAGGTCAATTACCAGATGAACTTGATATTATCATGCCATCAAGAACAATGGACTTGTTGAAAAAAGCAGATAGTGATGTTGAATTCTCGTTCATTAAAAACAACGATAAAGTAACTCATGTGAGGTTTAAAATTGGTAAAACTGTTTACATATCAAGAATTATAGATGAAAGATTTCCACCTTACGAGTCAGTTATACCAACTAGTAACAGTATAACTCTTACTGTTAATAAGTCACAACTACAATCTGCCATTAAGCGTGTAGCAATTTTTGCAAATGATATTACAAAACAATTAAAAGTTAATATTTCTGGTACGGAAATGAAATTAACTGCTCAAGATATTGATTCAGGTACAAAAGCAGATGAGAATATAAGTTGCAAATTAGAAGGTAATGATGTTGAGATTGGATTCAATTATAAGTTTTTGGATGAAGCTATTGGTCACCTAAATTCAAATGATGATGATGAAGTTGTATTCACCTTATCAGAATCAAATAAACCAGCACTTATAATGCCGGAGAGAGACTCAAAAGAATTATTGATGTTAATAATGCCTGTAAGGTTAAATAGTTGAGATAATAATCATAAAAAATTATAACAGAAAAGGGTAGCTATATTTAAATTGACTACCCTTTTTTTGTATAAATCATGAAAATTAAAACTATAAATATTAAAAGTTTAAGAAACCATAGTCATACAAGATTAGATTTCTCTCCAAGTATGAACATATTTTATGGTTTGAATGGAGCTGGTAAAACTACTATATTAGAAGCAATATCAATGTCTTCATTAACTAAGAGTTTTACTATTTATGGGGATGATCATCTAATAAAATTTGATTTTGAAGGATTTACTATAAATGCTGAATTAGAGAGGGATAGAGGCACTGAGTTTAGCTTGACAATATCAAAACTAAAGAGAAACAAAAAGTGTATAAATAGTTCATTTCAAGATAATATGAGGCCGAAAGATGTAATTGGTTTAATTCCAATTATTATACTTTCACCTGATGCTAAAGATATTACATTTGGCTCACCAGAAAATAGAAGAAAATTTATAGATTCTACTATATCACAAGTTAGTAGTATTTATTTGGATGATTTATATAGATATAATAAAGTTTTAAAACAGAGAAATAACCTTCTAAAAAAAGTAGAACGAATAGATGAATTTGATAATAGTGAATTAAAATTGTGGACTGAACAATTAATCAATATTGCAGTTCGGCTCATAAAAAAGAGGGCAATGTTCATTGAAGAAATAAAGCCAAGTTTTGTTAAATATTATTCAACAATATCAGATAAAAGGGAAGATGTAAGTTTGAATTATAAACCTAATGGAATAAAAAAACAAAATATTTCTGATTTAGAAAGGGATGATTTACTTCAGTTATTAACAGAATATTCAGAGCAAAAGAAAGAAATTGAATTTAGGCGACAAACAACAATGTTTGGGCCACACAAAGATGAGTTAGAATTGTATATCAATGAACATTTAGTCAGGGATACAGCATCTCAAGGCCAACATAAATCTGTTTTAATCAGTTTAAAATTATCTGAATTTGATTACATAAGAGAGCTACATAATGAAATACCAATTGTGTTATTAGATGATATATTTTCTGAATTAGATGAGAAAAGAATTAAACTAGTATTAGAAGTTATCAATAATAATTTAGCTCAAGCATTTGTAACTATTACAGAATTAGACAAAATAAAAAGAATTCTTAACGACAAAGAAGATGTAAATTATTATAAAATTGAAGATGGTAAAGTAAAAGAAAAGAAGTAGTTATGGCATTAAAAAGTGAACCTGAAAAAATAGACAGTATTCTTAATAAGAACACAAGACTTAATTTTTCTGATAAAATTCTTGTTTCTGAATTAAGGAAACATTCTTTTGAAATTATTTCAACTAGTTTTTCAAAATCAGTAGTAATTTATGATTTACAAAATGGGATTTTAAAATTAAAAGTTATAAATCCAATTTGGAAAACTGAACTACAACTAAGAAAATCTCAAATTGTTGAAAAATTCAATACTTATTTAGGATCTAATATCATTAAAGACATTGTCTTACATTAAAAAAATGCTTATATTTGTATTAGCATATAAGAGAAATAAAACAATCAAAGAGAGCCATAAATGACCGACAAAAAGAACACTCCAAAAGCATATAGTGAAGAGAGTATAAAGATTTTAGAGGGGCTGGAAGCAGTCCGAAAAAGACCTGCCATGTACATTGGTGATGTTGGAGAAAGAGGACTTCACCATCTAATTAATGAAGTAGTAGATAACTCAATCGATGAAGCTTTAGCTGGTTATTGTGATAAAATAAAAGTTAAGTTTCACGAGGATGGTTCATGTTCTGTTGAAGATAATGGCCGTGGAATTCCTGTTGGAATGCATCCACAAAAGCAAATCCCTACACTCGAAGTTGTACTATGTACTCTTCACGCAGGTGGTAAATTTGATAAAGATAGCTATAAAGTATCTGGTGGGCTTCACGGAGTTGGTGTGTCTTGTGTTAATGCACTTTCTGCTAAAACCATCGCAACTATTAAACGTGACGGTAAAATTCACAGACAAGAATTTCACGAGGGAGCACCAGTTGCACCGATTGAAGTAATTGGTGAAACAAAAGAAACTGGTACAACAATTAGATTTTATCCAGACCCAACAATTTTTAAAACTGTTGAATTCAAATTCACAAGGGCTTCTGAAAGATTAAGAGAACTTGCCTTTCTAAACCCTACTATTACAATAGATTATGAAGATGAAAGAGAAGATGGTGAAATAGGTAAATTCCACTATGCTGGTGGTTTGATAGATTTTGTTAATTATATCGATGAAGATAATACACAAATGACTAAGCCAGCACTATTTACTGGTCAAGGTGAAGATGAGGCAGGAGGTATTGTAGACGTAGAAGTTTGTTTTGCTTATAACGATAGTTATTCTGAAAATTTACTTTCTTATGTAAACAATATTAATACAGTAGAAGGTGGGACCCATGTTTCTGGATTTAGGTCTGCTTTAACTAGAACTCTAAACAATTATGTCACAAATTCTTACAAAAAAAATGTTAAGATTAATATAACAGGTGATGACTTCAGAGAGGGCTTAACAGCTATTATATCTGTTAAAGTACCTGAACCTCAGTTTGAAGGGCAAACAAAAACTAAGCTTGGTAACGGTGAAGTTGATGGAATTGTTAGGTCAGTAGTTTATGAAAAATTAGGACTCTTCTTAGATGAAAATCCAGCAGCTTCAAAAACAATCGTTGCTAAAGCTGTACAAGCTGCTGAAGCAAGGTTAGCAGCAAGGAAGTCAAGAGAGTTAGTTAGAAGAAAAGGTATTTTAGAAAGTAATGCTCTACCTGGGAAGTTAGCTGATTGTAGTATGAGTACTCCAGAAGACTGTGAACTTTACCTAGTCGAGGGTGACTCTGCAGGTGGCTCTGCCAAGCAGGGAAGAGACAGAAGATTCCAAGCTATATTGCCACTAAAAGGTAAAATATTGAATGTCCATAAAGCAAAAGTTAACAAAGTATTAGATAATGATGAAGTAAAAACTATACTTACAGCTATTGGTGCTGGATTTGGTGAAGATTTTGATCCTGAAAAATCTAGGTATGGAAAAATTATACTAATGGCCGATGCCGATATTGATGGTTCGCATATAAGAACTCTATTGTTAACTTTATTTTTCAGATACATGAAAGATCTAATTATTAATGGAAATCTATACATTGCTCAACCACCTTTATTCAAATTGAAAAAAGGAAAAAAAGAATATTATGCTCATAGTGAAGAAGAAAGGGATGAGATAATTGCAAAAATTCTAAAAGAAGCTAATATAAAGGTTAGTAAAGATGAATTAAAGCCTACTGATGATGGTTCTCAAAAATTCCATGGTATTGCGTTATCCAGATTCAAAGGTTTAGGTGAGATGAACCCAGATCAATTATGGGATACCACAATGAATCCTGAGACAAGAACACTTCTTCAAGTATCGATGGATGATGCTGCTCAGTCAGCTAAAGTATTTCAAACACTTATGGGTGACAAAGTAGAGCCAAGAAGGGAATTCATAGAAAAGAATGCTAAGTATGTTAAAAATCTTGATATTTAAATTATTAGCACTTTCTGTTTTTCTCTTTCTTTCGGTTGAATTAGATGCAAACGATAATACTCATTATCAAAATCCTGAAGGAATTATAGAATTATTTAAGTCTGGTAGTGTCGCTGAAATTTATAATCAGTTTGACACTACCATGCAAAATAAACTCTCTCCTCCAAGATTAGAACCTATTTGGTCCCAGATGTTAAGAAATTATGGTAAATATAATAGAATAGGTTCAAAAGACACAATCTTTAGTGAAAAATCAATAGTAATTAACACAGACATTATATTCAAAAATGGCATTATGAATATGATGCTCAGTTGGGATTCTAAATCGAAAAAAATCAATGATTTTTACTTAACAGAAGTAAAAAAAGAAAAAGTAACATTAAATAATAAATTGCCTTCTTATATAGATACAACTAAGTTTAAGACTATCGATTTAAAAATTGAAGCAAAGTTTCCATTGTCTGCCAAACTAACAATACCCAAATATAATAACGAGAATAATAAAACTGTTTTTATACTAAATCCAGGAAGTGGTAAACAAAACAAAGACTTAAAAGTTGGGCCTAATAAAGTATTCAAGAATTTGGCTTGGGGGCTTTCATCAATAGGATATTCCGTTTTACGATATGATAAAATTACTTATAAATACTTTTCAAAATTAGAGAAAAGTAATCCTAATTACACAATTAATGATGAGTTCATTGAACCAATCGAATCTGTGATTCAATTTGTTAAATCCTTTGATAAGTTAAATAATTATAAACTAATTTTAATAGGATATGATGAAGCTGCAAGTATGATAACAGAATTGATGGACTTATCTTGCTAATGGGTTCTCCTATCAAACCTTATATTCTTGATTTAGATAAACTAAAGTATTTGTTTAGATTTGATAAAGTAATCACACCCACAGAAGAAAATATGATTATTAATGCAAAATCAAAAATAGATTATTACAATTCAATTAAATCTGATTTTGAGGTTAATATAGACTCTCTTCCACAAAATAAGACTTTTCAATATCTTCAATCAATAGATAAAATTCAGCCGATAGATAATTTAAAAAATACTAACAAACCTGTTTTAATTATTAATAGTAAAAATGATTTCGAAGTTACAGAAAAGCATTATACTGAATGGAATAGTTTATTACCGAAAGAAAATATTAAAATTTTGCATTTAGATCAACTGAATCATATTATGAGTCAATCAGACAATAATTCTCACCCTAAAGATTATAGAAATGAAGCTCCAATTTCATTCACAATTTTTGATTCAATAAATAAATGGGTAACAAATGAGTGAGCTAATAAGAGACAATAAGTATAAAATAGCTGTAGTTGATGATGAGCCTGATATATTAGAGTTAGTTTCAATTCACCTCAAGAAAAATAATTATGATGTTGTTACATTCGAAAATGCAAACGACTTTTTGAACTTTATTAACTCTAATAACATTGATTTAGTTATCCTAGATTTGATGTTACCAGATTTAGATGGGTTTGAAGTTTGTAAACATCTCAAATCCTCTGAAAAACACTCTTCAATACCCGTAATTATGTTGACAGCAAGAAGCGATGAAATGGAAAAAGTATTAGGTTTGGAACTTGGAGCTGATGATTATGTCACGAAACCTTTTTCTTCACGAGAGTTAATAGCAAGAGTTAAAGTTATTCTGAAAAGAAATTCAAAATCAGAAGAAAAGAGTGATTCAATTATCATTGGGGACTCTTTAAAAATTGATTTAAAAAAATATGAAGTTAGAATAGACGGAAAAGAAATTTCTTTAACTTCATCTGAATTTAAAATATTAGAGTTGATTTCTTCTAAGAAAGGTTGGGTTTATTCTAGAGAACAGATTTTAAACTATCTGGGTGTTATTGAAAAAGGTGTTCTAGACAGAACAGTAGATGTACACATTAAAAATCTCAGAGAAAAATTAGGTGAGCACGGAAAATATATTAAGAATATTAGAGGTGTCGGTTACAAAATAGACGAATCTTAATATGAAAAAAATATCAAGTAAAATATCACTTGGCTATCTAATAATTGTCTCAGTACTTACGACAGTTATAATATTCATATCTTATACTACAATTAAGAAATACTACATAAATAAATTAGAAAACGATCTTTCCACTTTTACGAATCTTATCCAATCAGATATTAAGCTATCTGCAATGTCCTCTAATTTTAATTATGACAAAATTATCAGTAAATATAATAAGAATACTCAGCTTAGAATTACAATAATAGATACTAGTGGAGTAGTCCTATACGATAATAAAAGCGATTATCGAACTATGGATAATCATAGACAAAGACCTGAAATTTTAGACCTTGAATCTGCTAAAACAAGTATTTCAAATAGATTTTCAAACACGCTAAATTCTGAAATGTTATACTTTGCAAAAAAGGTTGAAATAAATAATAAACCTATTATCATAAGAACAAGTATATACATAAATGATATGTATGAATTGCTTATAGTAGTAAGAAATGAGATTCTACAAATTTCAATAATTGGATTTATAATATCTTTCATTTTGATAATATTATTCTTAAAAAATATATCCAACCCTATTAAATTGTTATCTCAAGCTTCAAAAAAAGTAGCAAAAGGTGACTTTGAAGTTAAACTTACATTGAAAACAAATGATGAAATAGGTTTATTGTCGAAGAATTTTAATTATATGACCAAGCAGTTAAAGAAACTTTTTCATAAAGTCAATTCCCAAAAAGAGCAGTTAGATAAATTAATTTCAGAAATTAGAGAAGGGCTAGTTGTATTAGATACATCTGGAAAAATAAAGCTTTGCAATGAGGCGTTTTATAGAATGTCTGGTAAGAAGAATCTAATTGGAAAGAAATTAAAAGTTTTATTTGACGAAAAAGAAATACAAGAAATATTAGAAATTGTTATAGATTCTAAAATTGGTATTACTAAAGAGATTGAGTACAAAGATAAAGTTTTTATATGTTCAACTAGTTGGATTAAAACTAGAAATGAAATTATTTTATTGATTCATGATATAACTGATATTAGGAATTTAGAAATGATAAAGAAAGATTTGATAATAAATGTTTCACATGAACTAAGAACTCCATTGACCGCTATAAAAGGATTCTCGGAGACATTAGTAGAAGATTTAGATAATGATGAACACAAAAGATTTGCCAATATAATTTCAAATCATAGTAATAGGCTTGTAAACATTGTAAATGATTTAATTCTTCTATCTGAAACTGAAGAGGGTAAAGAATCTTTAGTTTTCGAAAAAATTTCAGTCAAAGATCTAATCTCAAATGTAGCGGAATTATTCGAACAAAAATGTAAAAATAGGGGAATAGAGTTTAAAGTAGATGTTAATAATAATAATGACATAATTGAAGTTGATAATTTCAAAATTGAACAATTATTAATAAATCTAATTGATAATGCCCTAAAATACACAGATGAGGGATTGATAAAGCTAAAAACTTATAAAGAAGAATCTAACCAAATATTTATTGTTGAAGATACTGGTGTAGGTATTTCAGAAGAGGAACAAAAAAGAATATTTGAAAGATTTTACACAGTAGACAAATCTAGGTCAAGACTGGTAGGTGGAACGGGACTTGGATTATCTATTGTAAAACATATTACAGCTGTTCACAATGGGCATATTGAAATTAGTAGTAAGAAAGGGATAGGTACAAAGTTCATTGTTAGTATTCCGATCAATAGAAACTAACATGTAAGGAATTTTCAAATATTCTTATTAAATTTCTTTATGGCAAGTATGAAAAAGAAAAAAAACAAATCTGAATCAAAACAAGAAGATTTTGATGCAATTAGGAGAGTTCTTGAAGGAGATAACTCTGCCTATGAATTTTTACAGAATAAATATAAAAACTTAATTTATTCATTAGTAAAAAAAATGATAAAAAATGATAGTGATGTAGATGACTTGGTACAAGAAACATTTATTAAAGCTTATAAGGCATTAGATAAGTTCAAATTTAATTACTCTTTTTCTGCCTGGATTTATAGAATTGCATCAAATAATACTATTGACTTTTTAAGAAAAAGAAGATTTGACACTTTTTCAATTGATAAACCTTTAGGTAATTCTGACGAAGAGCATTATTTTGAAATAGAGGATAATACTTACAGTCCAGACACTGATATTATTCAACAGCAGAAATCTCACATTATCAAAGCTGCTATTAATAATTTACCTGAAAATTATAGAGAAATAATCGTACTAAGACATGAGGAAGAATTAGATTATAAGTCTATAGCAAAACAATTAGACCTTCCGCTAGGCACAGTAAAGGCTCACTTATTCAGAGCAAGAAAGCTATTATATGAGGAATTAAAGGATAAGTACAACTTGCTCAATAATATTAAGTAAAACGGCATAAATATTGCACTGTTAATTATTATGTTTAAAAAATAATAGCAGCTCAAAATGAATAACTACTTAATAAAATTTGGAATAATTATTACATCACTTATTACAGTTCTAATGATGTTCTCATTTATTGTAAGACTGAATTCTTCACCAATTAATACCGAAATTCCTACTGAGCTAAGCCAAAATAGTTTCAATAGTAAAATACAAGTCAATGTACTTAATGCTTGTGGTAAATCTGGTTTGGCAGCAAAAGTACGAAACCAATTAAGAGAATTAGGATTCGATGTTGTTGAAATAGGGAATTACCATTCAAATGTTGAAGAGTCAATTGTTATTGATAGATTAGGTGATAGATTATCCTCTTATAAAGTTTCAAGAGCACTAGGTATTAATGAAAGTGCCATTACTCAGAAAATTGACTCATCGTTATATCTTAGATCTACAGTTGTAATAGGTTCAGATTATGAAAATTTAAGACTAAACCTATAATTAATCTTTGTAGTCAATATAAATGTTGTTAATTTGTTATATATATATGTCGTTGAACAAAAAATATAATAAGGTATATTGACTATTAATAATAAACTCACAGACACTGAAAAATTAGCAATTCTTTGCGCACAAGCTGCAGAAGATAAATTAGCAGAAAATATAGTACTTCTAGACCTAAATCAAATTACTATAGCAAGTAGTAAATATTTAGTCATATGTAACTGCTCATCAACAACCCAAGTCAAATCTGTAACTGATAATATTCTTAACGAAGCAATAAAACATGAGCTTAAGAAGCCTAGAGTTGAAGGTTTGGAAAATTCTGAATGGGTAATTCTTGATTTCTTTGATGTGGTGGTTCACATTTTCGTAAGTGAACAGAGAGCATACTACAAACTTGAAAAATTATGGGCTGATGCTCAATTTTATTCTGTCAATGAAGATGCTCAATTAGTTGATATTCAATATGATAGCATAAAGGAAGAATTAGAGAAAATTGAAAATGAAATTTAACTTTATCAAAGATACATTAAAGAATACACTCAAATCTATAGGTGTAGAAGAAAATATTGATATTGAATTAGAAAAGCCAAATAATACTTCTCACGGGGATTTATCCACAAATACTGCTCTAAAGTTATCATCTATTCTTGGAAAATCACCAAGAGATATAGCTGCTCAGATAATAGAAAATTCTGAATGGGATAATAACATTATTTCAAAAGTAGAAATTGCAGGACCAGGTTTTATTAATTTTTCATTAGCACCCTCATATAGGATTAAACAACTAAATTCTGTTTTAGAAATAGGTGATAAATATGGAAAACAGGATATTGGTATTGGCAAAACGGTAAACGTTGAATATGTAAGTGCAAATCCAACTGGACTTCTTCATCTAGGACATGGTAGAAATGCAGCAATAGGGGATACCGTTTCTAATTTATATGAATGGCTAGGGTATGATGTAACCAGAGAGTATTATTTTAATAATGCTGGTAACCAAATGAATGTCCTAGTTCAATCTATATATACAAGATATATGGAGTTAATAGGGAAGGAAATTGAATTTCCTGAAAACGGCTATCATGGCGAATATGTTAAAGAAATAGCTAAAGAACTATTAGACGAGTATGGCGAAGAATTAAAAGAAGGAAATTTTCAAGATAAAATCGCAATTAAGAAATTTGGTGAATCTTGGTGTTTTAATAGAATAAAACAAACACTTAATAGAATGAATATTAAGCAAGATGTATTCTACAATGAAGATTCATTATATAAAGAAGGAAAGATTAAACAAATTATAAAGGACTTGAAAGACCTAAACTTAGTCTATGAGAAAGATGGTGCAACTTGGTTGAAATTATCTGAAGTCGGATTAGAAGATGATAGAGTAATAGTGAAATCAACTGGAGAACCAACATATAGGTTACCTGATATAGCATATCATAAAGAAAAATTTATTAGAGGTTATGATAAAATCATTGATGTTTTTGGTGCCGATCACATTGCTACTATTCCTGATGTAATGGCAGCTACTAAAGCATTGGGATATGATACTGATAAGATTGAAGTACTTATTTACCAATTTGTTACACTTATAAAAGATGGTAAACAAGTTAAAATGTCAAAAAGAACTGGTAAAAGCTACACTCTTGATGATTTGTTAGATGAGGTTGGGGAAGATATTGTAAGATTTTTCTTTGTTATGAGAGGAAACAAAACCCATTTAGAATTTGATTTAAACTTGGCTACTGAAAATTCAGATAAGAATCCGGTATTCTATCTAAAGTATGCTCATGCTAGAATTTGTTCAATTCTGAAGAATATAGATAATTCTGAGGAGTTGATTAAAAGTCCATCTGATATTAGCAATTTGAAAGAATCTGAAGAATTAGAGTTAATTAAATCAGTATTAGAGTTTACTGAAATAATAAAACTTGCAGCTCAAAAATGTGAACCACAAGTTATGGTTGAATATCTAAGGGAAGTTGCATCTAAATTCAGCTCATTTTATCACAATTGTCAGATAAAAGGGGAAGAGATAGAATTGCAACAATCAAGATTAAAACTTGCTAACTCTGTAAAAGTTGTTTTGAATAATGGTTTAAGTATATTAGGAATTTCAGCTCCTGAAAGTATGTAGCTTATATTAATATTTTTTCCATTTAATCCCACAACCAACACTGGGCTTTTGTTCTAATTTTGGTTCTCGTCCTTCAAGCAATCTATCTACAGCGCTTCTGAGATCCTTGCCAGATACTGGAATATCATTACCAGGTCTAGAGTCGTCATACTGACCTCTGTATACTAACTTTAAATCACCATCAAAAAGGAAAAAATCAGGAGTGCATTCTGCACTGTATACTTTTGCTACGTCTTGTGTTTCATCATAAAGATAAGGAAAGTCAAAATCATTTTCTTCTGCTAATTTTATCATCTTTTCTGGTGAATCTTCAGGGTAATTTTCAACATCGTTAGAATTAATAGCAATGATAGATAATCCTTTTGCCTGATATTCTTTAGCAAATTCAGATAAAGATTCATTTATGTGTTTTACAAATGGACAATGATTACACATAAAAATTATTAAGTTTGCTTTTGAAGATTTTTGAGAAGTAAGAGTAATAAATCTTTCTTCCTTGGGTGAATATAAAGTAAATTCAGTAGCTTCGGTTCCTAGTTCAATCATTTTTGATTCTGTCCTTGCCATTTTTAATACCTTTCTCTATTTTTGTGAATGAAATTTATATCTTATTTATTATATATTACGTTTATGGTGGGGATTTATTCCTGTGAATCAACAAATAAACCTAATTCTAACCCATTAAATTATAATCAGGAACAGCCCTATTTTAATATAGAACCCTTTATACCTTACTATAAATTAGATAACAGAATTGATATAGGTATGATATATAATTACAATACAAATAAAGATTCTAATTACATCAGAGCTACTTTTTATGATAATAGAGAATTTAGAAATATTGGAGATTTATACTTAGGTAAACTCCAAATCTATTCTATGGAAGCAGAAGAATTATTTGATATTAATCAGTTAATCGATGGATTTATTGAATTTGGAACAGTGTATTTTAAAAAGGATTTAGTCTTAGACTTTAACAAGGACTATTTAATTACAAGTTCAAACAATTTCGATTTTCCTACCATTAATAAAAATATAAGTATACTTGATGATAGACTATCAGTGATAAATGTCTTAGATTTAGAGCAAATAAGCAAGAAGCGGGGATTTGGAGTTAAAACTAACTTGACAAATTATCCAAACACAAGGATTAGAATATTCAATAAGGAAAAAAAATATATATTTTTCACTAGTGCTTTGGACACTTTTTCTCTAAGTCCATTAAATTTAAGCACAATTGAGCCTGATGAATATAGTATTGAGATACTCAAAGGTTATTATCAAATAGATACTCTTGCTAATGATGAACCTTTAATAACTAACCATTATTCCTCATTTATTTTTAACACTTTATTAACTGAATAAATATTAATTAAACAATTATCCATAATTGTTCGTTAACCAGTTTATGGATATAACAAGATTTATAATATTTTTCTCAGTATTAACTTTAATTTATGTTTCTATAGAAGCTTACACACTTTTCAATTGGAAGAAGTTTGTAAAAAGATATGAAATTAATTACAAATGGTTTAAGATTCCCTTAACCCTTTCAATTATCACATTATCCATAACAATTATTTCTCTATTTGGTAATCTATTTTTTAGTTTCCAAAATGAAGTACGGTATTTAACTATGTTTTTATTGGCAATTTGGATTCTGCCAAAATTAGCAATAGTTCCAATACTACTTATAAAAGACGTATCGAGACTTTTTCTAAAGATAGTAAGAAGAAAAAAAATAACTAATATTGATAGTATAGACAATTCAAAAAGAAAACTAATTGAAACGACAGGTTGGTCTTTAGCAACTATACCATTTTTAATTGTCAGTAAAGGCCTTTTATCTACTACACACAACTTTACAGTACACAAATCAGAAATTAATCTTGATAACCTTGACAATTCTCTAGATGGTTTCAAAATTGTTCAACTTTCTGATTTACATCTTGGCTCATTCTACGATGAAACATCTATTCAAGAAGTAAGAAAGATTGTAAACAGTCTTAACCCTGATTTAATTGTAATTACTGGTGATTTTGTTAATAATGATCCAAATGAATTAAGGATTGGATATAAAGAACTTTTAAAATTTAAATCAACGTTTGGTGTATATTCTTGTTTAGGGAATCATGATCACTATATGAAAGAAAATCAGCATAAGCAGTTGTTAAAAGGACTAAAAGATGCTAACATGAATGTTATGCAAAACCAAAGTAAATTATTCAATATTGATGGGGGACAGTTTAACTTAGTCGGTATTGATAATATTGGAATGAGACAAAATTTTGGAGATCTGGATAAGGCATTCAAAGGTGTAAGTAATGAGACTCCTAATATACTATTATGTCATGACCCAACTAATTGGGACAAAAATATTAGAAATAAATTCCCGGCAGATTTAACTTTATCTGGTCACACTCATGGTGGCCAAGTAGCTTGGGATTTTAATGGAATTGAGCTTAAACCAGCTAAATTTGTTTACAGACAAACTGAGGGGCTATATAGAAATGCTGAACAGCAACTTTATATAAATAGAGGAGTTGGGACAGTAGGCCCACCCCTAAGAATAGGAGTGGATCCTGAAGTCACTGAAATAATTCTAAAATCTTAATTAATAAAAACCTTTATTGACTTAGTTTCATTCTCTGATTCTAATATTAATAGATAAGCTCCACTTGAAATACCTTTGGTGTTGATTGGAATCTCAATATTTTCACCCTTTCTTATGACAGAATTATATAATTGAATAACATTTCGACCATTTAAATCCGTTAAACGTATATTCATACTTGAATAAATATCTGAATTTACTGCTATTATTGCAGTTTCGTTTATTGGATTTGGTATTACCGATATAGTTGTATTAGAATTTTTAAATTCTACACTTGTTTGCGTCTCACTTGTAGTAAAATTCCAAGTATCTGACCATTCACTTAATGCGATGTCACTTTCTGAGTTTACTCTCCAATAGTATTTTTTATTTAGCTCAAGATTCTTATAATCTAATTCATTGTTTTGAACTGAAGTGATAAGGGATTCAATACTATTTATAAAATTATTATCCTCAGATATTTCTATGTTATACATGTTTGCTTTATCTTCTGCATCCCAAGTTAAAACTCCACTAGCAGGTTGATCTATTTTATTATTAGGAGGAGAGATTAAGCTAACTTTTGGTAGAGTAGTTGAAAACTCCCAACTCACTGACCATTCACTAACGTTATTAGCTCTTATTCCTCTAATTCTCCAGTAATATACCTGGCTTTTTAGGTTTAAATTGAATTCATAGCTATTGTTAACTATGTCTTTGTCATTTAGAATTATATTTGAAAATGAGGAATCTAAAGCTATTTCAATTTCATATTTTTCAATATCTTGAAGTTCGTTCCATTTAAGTATTATTTCACTTAGTTCCATATTTTGAGTTAAATTAGCTGGCTCAATTAATTGTGGCCTGTCTATGGTTGAAGGGGTATAGAATGAAAATACATCGGACCAGTCACTTTCAAAATTGTTTCTTGTTGACTTAACTTTCCAAAAATAATGTTTGTCGCTCTCTAAACCAGAATAAGAAAACTTAAATCCACTAACTGATTCATCATATATAACTGTGTTAAATTGATTATTATCAGATATTTGAACTTGATATCTAGTAGCGTTAGAGTTGTCGATCCATTCTAAATCACCATCTTTAGAAATATCAGTTGAACCATCACTAGGTGTGATTAATATAGGGCTTTCTAGTTTAGTTCTAAATGTATAATTATTAGACCATCCGCTATTGTTATTATCTACATTAAGTCTGACCCTCCAAAAATATTCTTTATCATATTCTAAGTCTGTAAAAAACTCTGAACTATTTTTTAAGTTCTTTGTTATCAAGTTGGGTGAATCAAAGCTATCAATTGTGTCTATTTGTGTATCATAGTTTTCTGCATAGTTAACATTTTCCCATATCAAATCTAAATTAACATCTTGATTTATAGCTTCGTCAGTAGGTCTAATCAAATTAGGTATACCAATTTCAGTTATAAATTTGAATATATTAGACCAATCACTTTCATAATTACCAGTTAATACCTTTACTCTCCAAAAATAGGATTTATAGTAGTCTAGTTCATTTAAAGAATAAAGATTTTCATTTATTCTTTCTTCTGTTACTATATTGTTGAAATTACTGTCAGTAGATATTTCTAAATTAAATATGCTATTACTTCTGTCTTCCCAATGTAGCAATGAATCCAATTGAATTCCATTGCTGTTATTTGTTGGGTAATTTAATGTTAAAGGATTTAACTTAGTTCTTATGGTATAAATATCAGAATATGGTCCCTTCTTATTATTTACATAGGCAGATACTCTCCAAAAATAAGTGGTATCAAGTAATTGTAAATCAGTATCTAACGAAGCTTGAAAAGACTTTTGTTTAAGCAGATTTGGAGAATCAAAGCTATCTATAACATCTATTTCAATTTCATATTCTGTTGCGTAATTTAATAAACTCCATTCAAATGTCTGATTCTCATCTACATTAATAAGATTGTTTTCTGGTTTAATTAATGAAATACTTCCTATTCTGGTAGTAAAGAAAACTGTATCACTGACCAATCCTTTATTACCTTCTTTAATTGCATAAACATATAGCCCATATTCTGTATAAGTATCCAAATTAGTTATGAGAAAGGATGTATTATCTGTTGATTCTACAAACTTATTATCTTGATCATTGACTTCATAATAGTTTAACTCATATTCATCTGCTCCATCAACTTCTGACCAAGTTGAAGTAAATGTTGTGTTGAGGTCTAGACTATTATTCAATGGTGATGTAATATTTGGTTTATCTAAATAAGTTTCAAATGATCTCGTAAATGACCAGGCAGGAGTTTCTTCACCAATATTATTTGCCCTTACTTTCCACCAATATTGTGTGTTGTATGAAAGATCTAAAGTCAAGTTTTCATTTAATATAGATGATAAATCAGTAGTATTGATATTTTTTACTATTGTAGAAAAATCTTCAACATTTGATATTAATAACTCATATCCTGTAGCACCATCTAATTTTTTCCAATTAAAATTGTTATCAAAATTTACTGATATATTGTTGTTTGTAGGTAAGAGTAGTTGCACTCTTCCTACAACAGTGGTAAAATTGTGTATTGTTGACCAATCACTTTGAGTATAAAGGTTTAGTGATTTTAATCTTGCGTAGTATTTTTTATTATTATCTAGATTTGATGCAACATATCTGGAAATATTAACTGTATCCAATACTAAATTTGTGCTAAAATCCTCAACTTCAGATAATTCAATTATATATTTATCCGCATCGTCAATATCATTCCAGTCGATTATTAAATTTGTTGTTTTAACCCCAACTGCAGCAAAATTTGGTGATATAAAAGTTGGAGAGTTAAGAGACGTTGGTATATCCACTTTCCAAATCCCACGACCATAAGTAGAAGCATACAATTGATTATAACTTGAATTTATTTCTAATTCAGTAACAATCACATTTGGTAAGTCAGAGTTATATTCTTCCCACTCACTCATATTGTCATCTTTGTAATAAACTCCGACATCTGTACCAATCCATAGTCTATCATCAGTTCCCTTTTGTTTTACAATCGTCAAGACAGGTATATTTGGAAGATTTAAAGATATATTAGACCATGTTGCACCTGCATCAGTTGATTCAAATACTTTATTCCCAGAGGAGTATCTACTATTTGTAGCCCAAAGCTTGTCAGCATCCTCATCATCAGTGAATATATAACTAATACTAGTATTACCTGGTCTAGTTACTTGAGTCCAATCGGAGCCATAATTAGTAGTTTTGTATAAACGTGAATTGAATGCAACGTAAATAATATTAGTATCAACCTCACTCATTGAAATTCTAACTATTTTATTATTACCATAGTTGAAATTTGATATCTTAGAAAAATTATCTCCACCATCATTACTTATCCAAATATTTTTCATTCCAAGTATCAAAGTTTCGCTATTCTTAGGATTTAATATCAAAGGAGTACTCCATGCACCGGATTCATTTATATCATCATATTCATTGTCATTATCGAGGTCATTTATTCTTTTAAAAGAATTACCTCCATTTGTAGATTTGAAATAGTCACCATAGTAAATGCAACCGTACATAGTATTTTTGTCTTCATGATCAATCACAGCATCAAAACCGTCTCCACCAATTTTATCTACCCAATTGCCAGCTGCCTTTTTTACTTTAGTTCCGTTATCTTGAGTTCCACCAATATATAGAGAGGTATCAAGTTGTGAAATACCAAATCTATAAAATTGAGTCGCCAAAATTCCACTTCCTATCCAGTCCCAGGATTCACCAAAATCATCTGATTTATATACAGAGCCATCATTACCAACATATATTACATTATTATTGTCATCATACCATAGATCATGCTGATCTGCGTGAACTGTAGTCAAATTATTGTGATTTCCAGACCACATTGAAGATATTTCCCAGTTTGAACCTGCGTCAGTAGTTCTCCATAAATTTACACCACCGATAATTACTTTTTCCCAATCATCTTGATCAGCTTCAATACACAAGTCATACCATACTTGACCTTTTGTATCATCACCTGTTTTGGAATAACCCATCATATTTGGAGAGTTATCTGCAATTTCAGTAAAACTAGTGCCACCATTTGTTGAAAGATAAACCCCTTTCAGATTATTTCCACTCGAATTACCCACAAGAGCATATAATGCATCAGAACTGTTCTTAGAAACAGCCAGAGCGATCCTTCTGACATCACTAGTTGGTACTCCATTAGTTAATTGATTCCAATTACTACCTGAGTCTGTTGTTTTCCAAATTTGTGTGCCTGCAGCATATAAAGTACTATAGTCATTTGGTTTGAACTCTAAATCTTTAAACGTTCCACTTTTTACTAAGTCCCAATTGTCACCAGAATTTGTACTTTTATATACACCACTTGAACCAGCTATGTAAAGAATATTGGGACTATTTTTATCAATTAACAATTTACTGATAGTTCTATATTGTGTTATATTCCAAGATAAACCCGTGGATTTCCAGCTAGAACCGCCATCAGTTGTTTTAATTACACCGTAACTATAAGTATTTGTTCCATCACCATCACCTGTAGCGGCATATACTATATTCGAATTTGTAGGGTGAAAAGCTATTGAAGTAATTCCTAATGAGGTAATTACATCTTCTTTATCTGTATTAGTACTCCAACTATTACCATTGTTAGAACTAGTCCAAATTCCACCTGAAGGAGTACCAGCCCATATGCTACCGTTATGAGGATTTACGCGAACACAATTAACTCTTCCAATACCACTATAACCACCATTAGATCCAAAAGGACCTAAGTGACTCCAATTATTAGTTGATTGCGTCTTACTTAGTTTACTTTTTGAATTATTATTTAATCCTTCAGTTAAAAGCTCAATGTTTGGAAATGTACCATCAGGTTGTACTCTATCTTTCCAAAACCATTCAAAACGTTTGAATTGTTTAATACCGGAACCTCTTGCTGTAATGTCAACCGTGTCAAAGTGCTGATTAGCAACTGTTACTATATCATTAAGGTTAACATTATCTTTATCTTTAAATTGCTCCAACCACACTTGAGAATTAACTAGGAAAATTGAAGTTAAGAATATAATTACGTGTATTAGGATTTTCATTATTTATTTTTACCTTTAGAAAAGAAATATTAAATTTAAAAGTTTAATTTATTAAATTTATTTCAATTATTAAAATACATCTTCTCTATGAATACATATAATTTACTTATAAAAAATGCTAAAAATACCTCAGAATACAGATCTATTTTTTCTCCATTCAGTGGTGAAGAAATTGCAAAAATCGAAGTTCCTGATAATACAGGTATAGAACAAGCTTTACAGAATAGTGTAGATAGCTATGAGAATGTGATGAAAAATATGCCTTCACACAAAAGAGCAGATATTTTAAACAATGTAGTTAAACAAATAAAAGAAAACCATGAAGAGTTATCATTAACAATAGCACAAGAAGGCGGTAAACCAATTACAGACGCAAGAGCTGAAGTTACTCGTGCTATGAATACAATAGAAACCTGTGCTCAATTTGCATTAGATATTCATGGTGAACAAATTAATATGGATAGAACTGAAAAGGGTGAAAACCATATTGCTTATACTATCAAGCAATCAATAGGCCCAGTTCTTGCAATATCTGCTTTCAATCATCCTGTTAATCTTATTGCACATCAAGTAGCGACGGCTTTCGCCGCAGGTAATTCTGTTGTTATTAAGCCTGCTACTAATACCCCATTATCAGCACACAAAATAGTTACCTACTTTAATAATGCCGGTTTGGATAAAGGAGTAATTTCATTGCTATCTGTATCTGCTGATAAAATGGATAAAGTAGTCAAAGATAAAAGAATAAAGTTCATTACATTCATAGGAAGTAGTAGAGTTGGTTGGGAAATAAGAAGAAAAGCTAATAATGGTGTCAGAATGGCTTTTGAACACGGAGGAACAGCTATTTGTACAGTTGATAAAAATGCAGACTTGGATAAGGCTATCCCAAAAATTATAAAAAGTGCTTTTTACCATGCAGGGCAAGTTTGTGTTTCTACACAAAACTTATTCGTACACGAAGATATTTATGATGAAGTGGTATCTATACTGAAAGAAAAAGTTAGCAAACTAAAGACAGGGGATCCCTGTAATGATGATACTGATGTTGGTCCTTTGATTCAAAAATCTGAATTAGAAAGAGTAAATGATTGGATAAAAGAGGCTGTAAATGAGGGAGCAAAAATCATTGAGGGTGGGGAATTGTCAGGTAATCAGTGTTTTGCACCGACTATTTTGACAAATATCACTGAAGATATGAAAATCTTTAAGGAAGAAATTTTCGGACCTGTTTTAAATATAATCAAGTATAGTGAAATTGATGAACCAATAAATTCTATAAACAACAATAAATATTGTTTTCAAGATTCCATTTTTACCCAAGATATTGATTTAGCATTACACTATGCAAGAAATATAAGAACTAAAGCAGTTATGATTAACGAAGGTACTGCCTACAGAGTAGATTGGATGCCATTCGGTGGAACTATGGATTCTGGTCTTGGATTTGGTGGTGTTAAACATTCAATTGAAGATATGATGGATGAAAAGTTAATAATGATAAACTCAAAATATAAATAATTCAGATATCTTATTTTTTTCTGTTAATGAAATTAATAGACTGAATGAAAGCAAAAATTGAAATAAATATTATTATTCCACCCCATATCCAATATGGGAAAAATAGATTTTGGGCAATTACTCCCGTATCTGATATGTGAAATTCATTATCAATGTAGGCTTCTTGTGACATTAAGTAACCGATACTTAAATAAAGGCTTAGGTATGATTGAATTCCAATAAATAACAATAATAACTTTTGGTTTTTTAATTTCATTTTGTGTGCTGCAAAGAAAATAATAACTGCAAAAAATAGTATGACAGGAATACCATATACAGATCTGATCCAGTATATAACAGAAACAAATAATATAATACTGAACGCGTAAAGTGTTTTTTTAACAAACTTTTCGTGAGTTGATAGATAGATTAATAAGAATCCTGCTATTGTTGGGCCTAATGGGCCAGCAGCTGCGACTATAGCTTTTCCAGCATTACCACCAAATAATTGGCCGCTCCAAATAGCTAAACCAGATCCATTTGAGTAAATCTCTAATTGATGAAAACTACCACCTAATATTAAGGCTGTTATACCATGTGCCATTTCATGAAACCAAGTGGATAGTATAGTGAATGGATATAAAACAAGCATGCCATATGGTATTTGCCAAATAACAATTGTAATAACTGCGAAGGCAATCATCCAGATTAGTACTTTCTTTTGTTCCGGAAGTTTTGTTCGTTTTTTAGCCATTTTTATCAGATGAGTCTTTTACTGGCGTTTCAACAGTTATCTGAACAGTACGACAATAAAATCTACCTTCAGGTAATCTATTGTTATATAACAAGTTTTCTTCCCCAACACCCTTTATTATTGCATCTCTTAATCTAAGTCTGTTAGCTACAGATTTAGCTCTTCTTTCAGATATAACCTTGTTTATATCTTCATCACCCATACTATCAGAATAACCATAGATATAAACTTGGGCGTCATCTTTTATTCTATTTTTTACAAAATCAACTACATCTCTGTGTTCTTTTTCTAAACTAGATTTTCCATAAGAGAATAATATTAAACTATAATATTCGAATTCTTTATCAGAGGTCCTATTCTCACGCTTAGCATTAACTGTGAGTTTACTAATTGGTAGTGATTTTTCTTTATAGTTCTTTTGACCTACTGAATCTTTAACGGTTAATTTATATACGACAGGTGATGCAGATCTTGGCATATCTTTACTATTGTTTCTTAGTTCCCATGGAATTTTAGAATCAGGTTGGCCATTACCTATCTTTTGAAATAGATTGTTACCATCTTGCGAAACTTCTAATAACCATTCACTAATACCAACTTTAGAATCCACATCCGTTAAGAATTCAACATTTGTATCTGAAAGAACTCTTAATGTGTCGTTAGTAATAACTGGTTTCGTAATTACATCATCTGAAGCTATTATTTCAACTCTTCTATTTTCTTCTTGACCAGGTATTGTATCGGATTTAGATGCATCTATAGGCAAATTTCTTGCTGTTAATTTAATTCTATCAGACTCTATTCCCCAAGTGTTAACCAAATAATTTTTAACAGAATTAGCCCTATCATAAGATAGCGACTTATTGTTTTTCTCTTTTCCCAGATTAGAATTACAACCTATAAGAGTAATATTTGTACTTAAGTTATCTTTCATTCTTTTCCCTACTATATTCATAACATCATAATAGGTTTCTATAGCATTCTTTCCTTTCAGGTTATCAATTTCAAAATCTGAGGTATTAATATTATTTATCAAGTTGTATCTCTTAGGGATTACAGATGAGCTATCATCAAAGAAAACATAATTTAATAGGGGCCTCATATTTAATGAGACAAAGTCTTCTATTCGTAATTCTGGTTCTTTATTAATCTTTCCTGTCGAGTCTACAGCTACAGCTTCTAAATATATATCTATACTTGGAGGTGGCTGAGGTAATGGTAAGGAATCTGGCATAATTGGTTTAATTGGTGGAGGCGGCGGAGGCGGAGGTGCAGGTGGTGTTCTATACTTTATAGAAATACCACCGATTAACTCACTTATTGACCAATTTGTATTATCAACTAAATTATTGAACTTATGTGAATACGTCAATGTTGGTACTAAAAAGTATGAATTCTTATTGTTTAAAGGTAGTTGATATTCGAATACTAAATCAAGCCCATACAAAAGAGAATTGATATTATCTATCTCTCCACTATAATTGTTTCTTACTCTTCCTTCACCTGGGAAAACACCTCTATCTGTTGGTTGTTCTATTTGTTCCCATTGTTGATAATCTGAATTTAGTATATATGATAAACTTGGACCAAGACTTATATATAGTTCTTTTTCAAGTTCATAAGTAAATAGAGCAGCAAAGTCAACTTTTGAAATATCTGAATTGAGATTATGTGAAAATATTCCTTCTTGTACAGAATTATCTATAACCACGTCTGTGTTATAATTTGAAGAAAAATTTCCAGTAAACCCGCCATAACCTAATCTTAAACCAATTGAGTAGTCATAGTCTAAAGGAATATCTGTTAAAATTCCCAATCTATATGCAGGGGAGATGCTATTTTCAAATCCACCACAACAACTTTCTGTGCTAGGTAGTTTTTTGAAATCTGCAAAGTTTAGACCAAGACCATATTGAGCAAAAATACCAAATCTAGGCTTTAGCTTATTTGTATCTAATAGTTCTTGTGATTCTGTATTATAAATGCTGCAAAAGAGAATTATAATAAATATTTTAATATAACGGTTAGTCATATAATATCAATTTTTTATAATTTAAGTAAGTTTAAAATTAACATAATCAAAGATTAATAACTAATAATGTGAGTAAAATTGAACAACCTAATAAAATATGAGACAGAATTTTCTGAAGATAAGTTTTGGAAGAAGGCTCTAAAGATAGTAAAAGATGCCAGTTATGGTTTACTAGAGAAAGCCTTAACTCTATATTATTCTGCAAAAGATGAACATACACCTAAATGGGCAAAGTCTATAGTGTTTGGTTCTTTGGGCTATCTAATATTTCCATTGGATGCTATTCCTGATATTATACCAGGAGTTGGATATACTGATGATGTTTCTGTAATAATAGCAGCTTTTAGTACGGTTGCACTTTATATCAAGGAAGAGCATAAAATATTAGCAAAAGAAAAGATTAATAGTTTAGTTGATTAATATGGCATAGATTTTCTTTATTCAAAGTAATGATTAATAATTAATTTGAATAATAGATATGAATGTAACTAACATAACCACTGACGATCAGATAAAGTATGACCCTTTTCTTGTTGAAACCATTGTAAAGCCTAAAGATAAGGAAAAAGTACATTCTAACAGAGTAGAAGATAACAACAATTGGGACTCAAATATATTAAAAGATACTCTAAGCAATTTGGAGAATAATATTCAACAATCTGAAGATTCTTCGCCATTAAGCTATAGTTCTGCGCCACCATTAACAAGTAATCAAGAAGCATCTAATTTAATTGAAAATATTAATACTACTGATTTAACTCAAAGTATTAATAATCTATTTTACAACTTAAATATAGAAAGTATATCTAAGCTATTTGTTGAAGCAGCAGATATTAAATTATAAATATTACTTAATATCACTGTAAATATCTGAGAAGTAATACTTTTGAGCTGAAAAATTTTCAGAATCTTTGTCTTTTAATATTTAACTATAGCTACCATCTTTATTTAATACCCAAGACTTTGAATTATCCTTTCAGTTAGTATCAAGAATGTTATGTAATATTTCTTTAATACTAGATTGATATACTAGTATTAAATGTTTTCTTTTTGTTATGAAAGTGAAGTTTATAACTAGCATGACAATTTATCACTAGTACCAGAAAATCTAATTATAAAGAATTCATCTAAATTTGAACTAAAGATAGTACAAAATTTAATTCTCTCTAAAAGCGGGTGAGAGGTTAGTTTTGCTTCTTCTAAAACCCGCTTGTTAAATTCTATTAAACTAAGCTCTCTATTGAAATAACATTTCGGGTTAGTTATATCTATTTTTTTAGTCTTCATTATATTTTTCTTTATTTTATAGTGTCAAACATTATACGAAAATTTTGTTAATACCGTGTTAATTGAAATGAAAAAAATATTAAATTAAAAAAGTTAAAGAATTAAATTAGAAATTATGAATAAAGTAACAGTTATTGGTGGTGGTATTTCTGGGTTATCTGCTGCATCCTATCTATCAAAGTATGGGTTTAATGTTAAGCTTTTGGAGAAAAATGAATATTTTGGTGGTAGAATAAGAAAACATAAAGAAGAAGGTTTTACATTTGATATGGGTCCAAGTTGGTATTGGATGCCAGAAATATTTGATAAATTTTATAAAGATTTTAATTCGAAAACCTCCGATTTCTATGAATTAAATCGTCTAAATCCTTCTTATAAAGTCTTTTGGGAAGATAACACATCAAGTGATATTCCAGCTGATTATAATGAGTTAAAAAAGTTATTCGAGTCAATAGAAAAAGGAAGTTCAGAACACTTAGATAAGTATTTATCAGACGCAAAAATTAAGTATGAAGTCGGAATGGGTGAGTTTGTTATGAAGCCATCTTTATCAGCATTTGAATACTTAGAGATTGATTTATTAAAAAACAGTTTGAAATTAGACCTGTTAAAGTCAATATCATCTTCAATTAAATCTAAATTTAAAAATAAAAAATTGCAGCAATTACTAGAATTTCCTGTTTTATTTTTAGGAGCAAAACCTTCAGATACACCATCATTATACAGCATGATGAACTATGCAGATATTAAGTTAGGTACGTGGTATCCTGTAGGAGGTATGTACAAAATAGCAGAAGCTTTCAAAAGTATAGCATTGAAAAATAATGTAGAATTAATTTCCAGTTCTGAAGTCGTAGATGTTAAAACTGAAGATGGAAAAATAAAATTTGTTAATACAAAACAGATGTCCTATGAGACTGACATAGTTGTTAACGCAAGTGATTATCACCATTTTGATAAAAACATCTTAAATTCTGATCATAGTTCATATTCAAAAAAGTATTGGCAAAATAGAACGTTTGCTCCTACATGTGTTTTATTTTATTTAGGGATAAACAAAAATATTCCAGAACTTGAGCACCATAATCTATTTTTTGATACTGATTTTGAAAAGCATTCAGAGGCTATATATAAGACAAATTCATGGCCACAAGAACCATTATTTTATGTTTCTTTAACATCTAAAACAGAGAATACTGCGCCACAAGGCATGGAGAATATGTTTATTTTAGTACCTTTATCAACAAATGTCGAAACAAACGATGAAGAAATAAACCGTATATTTAAATATACAATCAAAAAAATTGAAAAACGGACTAAAACAGAAATAAAAGATAGTATAGTTTATAAAAAAACTTTTACAAGAGAAGATTTTATTTCTGATTATAACTCATACAAAGGAAATGCTTACGGTTTAGCTAATACTCTATTTCAAACTGGTTTTTTGAAACCAAGAATGAAAAGTAAAAAAATAAATAATCTATATAATTGTGGGCAACTAACTGTACCTGGACCTGGTTTACCACCTTCTATTTTGTCTGGAAAAATTGTAGCTGATTTAATTAAAAAGGAATATAAGTGATTGATATTTATAATGAAGTATGTTATAAGTCAAGTAAGATAGTAACAACAAAATATTCAACATCATTTTCAATTGGAATTCTTTTACTAGATAAAAGTATTAGAAAACACATTTATTCTATTTATGGATTTGTAAGACTTGCTGATGAGATTGTTGATACATTTCATGATACTGATCAAAAATATCTCTTAGAAAAATTTGAAAAAGATACTTACGAGGCTATAAACAAAAAAATAAGTTTAAATCCTGTATTACATAGCTTTCAAATGACAGTAAATGAATTCAACATAAGTCATAGCCACATAGATGCATTTCTAAATAGTATGAAAATGGATTTATTTGATATTAAATATGACGATGATAAATTTGATGAATATATATTTGGCTCAGCACAAGTGGTAGGTCTAATGTGCTTACAAGTATATACACATGGGAATAAAATAGAATATGATAAATTAAAACAAAGTGCTATTAGTCTTGGTTCTGCTTTTCAAAAAATAAACTTTTTAAGAGATTTGAAAGATGATATCAATAAATTAGGAAGGTCTTATTTCCCGAATTTAAATTTTGATAGATTTGATGAAAAAACTAAAGATGAAATTGAAAAAGATATAGATAAAGATTTTCAAGACTCGTTGGAAGGAATTAAAGAATTACCTGACAACTCTAAAATGGGTGTTTATACCGCCTATTTGTACTATAAAGTATTATTACAAAAAATTAAAAAATTACCTGCTAAAAAAATAATGTCAAGTAGAATTAGAGTCTCTGATTTAAATAAGTTTGTAATAATGTTAATGGCAAAAATTAGAATAACAATTAATAAGATGTGATATGGAAATTTTAAAAAATGTATTAGTCGTAATAGCCGTTTTTTTTACAATGGAGTTTGTTGCTTGGTTTACACATAAATATGTAATGCATGGATTATTATGGGTATTACACAAAGACCATCATCAAAAAGAACCTGGTTTCTTTGAAAAGAATGATGCTTTTTTCGTAATATTTGCTGTGCCTAGTATTACTTTATTTATTACGGGAGCTCACTTCGTTAATTATTATTTAATATCTTCAGGTTTGGGAATACTTTTATACGGTATAGCTTATTTTTTAGTTCATGAAGTATATATTCATAAAAGATTAAAATGGTTTAAAAACGTTAAAAATCCCTATTTGAAAAATTTAAGAAATGCACATTATAATCATCATAAACATTTAGGTAAATATGATGGAGAGTCTTTTGGAATGTTAATAATTGATTCAAAATATAAAAAGAAAAAGGGATTTGATATTATCAAATCCCTTTAGAACAATTTTTAAATTATAACAAATTAAGAATTTTTACCACCATCATCTGAACCGTCAGCGCTGGTTACCAGTGCTTTCAGTTGAATCTTGGTTCCCTCTAGGATCTCTTGGATTCCATGGGTCATATTCCCAAAGTGATTCATCAGTGAAATCTTCTGGCTCTTTGTCCCAATATGCTGGCAGATAAACTCCACCGTCCTCTGAATCTTAAGTATTGTAATAATCGATTGCTTCTGTTAAATGATTATCTACAAAGTAATCTACAGAATTAGAGTTGTCAACAGCTATTTGATATATGTCTGCTTGCTCATAATAGTTACCTGGAGTAAGTAAACTTAAGTACCATACGATTGCTAATAAGATTTCCATTTGTTATACCTTTGATATTATTTTATAAATTATAATTATTTTTTACTAACTTAATATACATCATTCGAATATTATGCCTAAAAATATATAGCACAATTATGTGAAAGTTGTAAATAGTAATAACAAAAGAAGATAAAACATATATATATTAAATTAATATAGAGTAAGTAAATGAAATATATATTAACAAATAATCATATAGAGATAGGGTAGTGGTTAATATCAGCCAAATAAGATCAAGATATTATTATAGTGTTGTGTTTATGCTATGGATAACAGTAACTTCTACAATTGCTCAAGGAGTCTAAGACGAGAAACAAGCAATTGAATTAGAGAAGAAACTAGAGAACTCAGAAAATGATGATTATTTTAAAGCTGTCTCTTCTATTTATTAATGCTATAGTAAATATGATGCCAGTAAAGCAGTAGATTTGCTTTATAATGCTATTTATTATGCTTAATCAATAGATGATACCTTAAACTACGCAAGAAACCATTATTTGTTGGGTGTTTTGTTTCAAATGAACAATAATACTATCTCTAATGCTTTCGACTTATCTGAGGCACATTACTTCGATGCATTGATAATATTAGGTGAGAATAAATACCCACATGAAAAGTTCTATATCTATTCTCAACTTTCTAGACTTTATGAATCCAAGAATAATAAAGAATCTTATTTATACTTGGAAAAAGCTTTAAAAATTGCTTAAGAATATGGCTATGATAGAAAACTTATTTTAAAACATGCGCAAAAAATCGCTTTTATGACGCTTAAACTTAATGAGTATAATAAGACAATATATCATAGTTTAAAAGTCATTAGTACCTTGATAATGAGAATAGGGAAGTAGAAAAGATACCCTATTTGAATTATTTAGGTAATTCGTATTACCAAACTGGGAATTATCAGAAAGCTCTAAATTATTATTTTAAGGAACTAGAACTAAGAAGGAAATATGATGAAAACCATCTTAATGATGACTTTTTAGATAAAATCGCTAAAGTATATATTTCACTAGAAAATTATTCCAAAGCTCTACAATATTATAATAATGCTGTAAATATCCATAAGTCTAAAAATAAAGCAGAGTTAGGAAATAAGTATAATATTGTGTTAGGTCAATATTATTCAAAGATAGGCTTAGTTTACTATATGATGTAAGACTACAATAAATCAATTTCCTATTATAAAAAAGCGTTGAATGTAACTGGAACAGTAGATAGCGAAGAATCACTGAAAGGTAAAATTATTATATATAATAATTTGGCATTAAATTATAAAGCTTTAAGCAACATCAGTAAAGCTATTGAGAACGTTGATAAGAGTGAAGAAATTATAAGCCAATTAGGTCTAGATGGTTTTGAGTTTTTTACTCTTACATCACTAGCAGAAATATATTCTAAATTGAATGACTTTGAAGCTGCTGAAGGTTATTTACTTAAAGCTATAGAAACTGATAACTTAAACAATAACACCTCAAAGTTAAAAGATGCTCAATTTCTACTTTACGAATTATATACAAAGTTTAAAAAATTCGAAAAAGCCCTATTAACCTACAAGAGTTATAAATTGTTAACTGATTCAATTATCAATTATGATATTACAGAAAGGTTAGCTGAATTTCAGACAGTATATGAAATGGAAAAAAGAAACAAGGAAAATGACGCTTTGAAAACAGCAAATAGACTACAAAGGGAAAATGCAAAACTTGAAAGACAATCATTTATACTTACTTCTTTAATATCATAATTGTTCTAATGGTATTATTCTACATTAGAAAAAGAGCATCGAATGTACTAGTAGTGAGTAATAATATAATTGAAGGTCAAAAAGCAAGATTGCTAGAATTAAATGAAAATTTAAGGAAAAAGAAAATTGGACTTAGACACTCAAATAACACTAAAGATAAGTTTATTTCAATTATTGATCACGATTTAAAAAACCCTATGCATTCTATAGGTTTTAGTGCTGATTTGATGATTAATTATTACGAATCAATGAATGATGAAAAAAAGAAGAATCATTTAAATGGAATTTTAAAGACATCTACGCATACTTATGAGTTATTGGAGAACTTGTTAGATGGGGCTAGAGCACAAAGTAAATCAATGAGTTTTGAACCTAAAAAGTTAAACTATATTCACATAGTGAGAAATACAATAGAGTTAAGTGTTTCCTCAGCTCAAAATAAACAAATTGATATAATGGATATTACTAAAGAAGATTATGAAGTATTTGCTGATAAAAATATGATTGATGCTGTACTAAGGAATCTTATTTCTAATTCTATAAAATTTAGTCATCCAAATAGTAAAATATTGGTTAAGTATAAGAAAGTTAATGATTATATTGTTACTACAATTCAAGATTTTGGAGTTGGTATATCGCAAAAATCACTTAATAAATTATTTAGAATAGAAGAGTAAGTATCAACACCTGGAACTAATAAGGAATCAGGAACAGGTTTAGGACTTATATTATGCAAAGAATTTATTACAATAAACAAAGGTGATATATGGGTAGAAAGTGAAGAAGGTGTTGACTCTGAATTTAAATTTACTCTTCCGATTTCTGAAGAAGCTACAACAATAAGTAAAGAAACTATACAACATAATTTTAAAACGTCTTGAAAACAAAATTTCCACATTCAATATTTATAATCAGTATTGTTTTATTTCTGTTTACTGCCCTGACCTGGTTGATTCCTGCAGGTGAATTTGACAGAGAGTTGATTAATATCAATGGTATTGAAAAAAATGTTATTGTCCAAGGTTCTTACAAACAAATAGAGCCAAATCCACAGAGTTATCAGATTTTCATTGCTCCAATAAAGGGATTCATATCTGCTGCTGATATTATAGCATTTATATTACTTGTAGGTGGTGCATTTTCTATAATTAATAGAACAGGAGCTATAAATTCTGGTCTGATGCAAATTTTAAAAATAGTTGAAAAAAAGGAAAATATTAGATATTTGGTCATTCCTTTGATTATGTTCCTATTTTCCATAGCTGGGGCAACTTTTGGAATGGCTGAAGAAGTTTTAGTCTTTATTATGATAACTATTTCGTTATCTTTTGCACTAGGATATGATTCGCTAGTTGGAATAGCAATACCATTTGTAGGTGCTGGAGTTGGTTTTGCAAGTGCATTTTTAAATCCATTTACTGTTGGTATAGCGCAAGGAATAGCAGGTATAACACCTCTATTCAGTGGTATTGAGATTAGGATTATAATTTGGTTTTTATTTACTATTGTATCAATTATATATGTATCAAGATACGCAAAGAAAATATATAAAAAACCTGAACTAGCACTACATACAATATCAAAAGATGAAATCGAATCCAACCTTATAGAATTGGAATTCAATAAAAAACACAAGTCTATTATATTCCTTTTGTTATTAGCAATGATTGCTTTAATGGTTGGTGTAAATCTATATGGTTGGTATATCAACGAAATAAGTGCATTATTTGTATCATTAGGAATTATTTCTGCGCTAATCTACAAATTTAGTTCAGAGGAAACTATTTCAAGTTTTATAGAAGGGGCAAAAGATATGATAACTCCTGTGGTGATTATTGCACTTGCTAAAGGAGTCCTCACAATAGCAGAAGACGGTAAAATTATAGATACAATTTTATACTATTTTGCAAACTTATCTGAGGGTATGCCTAAGGTATTAACTGTTGAAATAATATTCATTTTACAGAGTGTGTTAAACTTTTTTGTTCCATCTGGGTAGGGTCAGGCTGTTCTCACTATGCCTATATTATCACCTCTGTCTGAAGTATTAGGTGTTCATAAACAGACTACAGTACTTGCATATCAATTTGGTGATGGACTTTCTAATTATATTATACCAACTTCAGGAGTAACTATGGGTATATTAGAAATAGCGAAAGTTCCTTATAAAAAGTGGTTAAAATGGATACTTCCGCTATTTATTATTCTTGTCGTAGTAGCAATGATTATTTTAGCTATATTTAATTATATAAATGTTTGGGATATTTAATCTAACCTTGGTAATTGTCCAGGTATCCATGAAGAACCAGATTCAATTAAATTCTTTGAAATATCTTTAATCGAGTTATCTATTTTAACTAAACCGTTATAAATTACATCAAATTCATTTTCAATTAGATCAATTGTGTTCAAATGAGTTTTAGTAGGAGCAGAAGTAGAATACCAGAACCCATATAAAAGATTACCTAATCTATCATTTAAACCCAGTGCATAAGCAACACTTCGTTTCTTTTTAGTGCTATTACCATTTAGTTTAGTTTCTAAATCCGTAATTGTTATTCTTGTTTCTTTTATTTCAGAAAGAACTGATAGGTCAGAATCTACAAAGTTAACCAATGTGTTTTCCAAGATAGCTAACTGATTCTTTGCATCGCTTAAGAAGTTATTAGTTCCTGATATTGCTTTTCTAACATTAAATGCTCTTTCTTGCATTTTCAACAACTTTGATTTGTCAGAAGCTACCAAAGTAGGTTCATTAATAGTAACAGCCTTGAATTTTTTTGGACCTGCTAACTTTTCTAATTTCCCATCGATTACTTTATCAATTTCGACAGTATATTCACCAGGAAGAATTGGCATGCCTGAATAATTTTCAGACTTCTCAGATTCACCTACTGGTTTAGTATCCGAATATCTAAGATCCCATTCTAATTGGTTAATTCCACTTTTGTAATTTGATTCAATTCTTCTTACAACATTATCATTCATATCTTTGAACGTAAAAATTAAATAAGGTGCAACTTCATTATCTTCCTCAGATAATTGCTCAAAAGAAGGATATTTATAATTATCGTCCTTGTTATTCTTTTTTCTTTGCTTTTTATTAGAAGTATAGTCAGCTTTAATGTAGTAGGTTATTGTAGCAGCAACATTGGGATTATCAACTCTATAAAAAGTCTCTCCCAGGCTTCTTCTACCTTCAGATCTACTTTGAATAAACATTTTAGCATCTTTTATATCAAAAATATGGGCATCTTTTTGTATTATTTCATCATCTAATTCCCTGATAGGAGAATAATTATCTAAAATGTAAAAACCCCTACCAAAAGAAGCTAATGCTAAATCATTTTCGCGTCTTTGTATTTCAATTTCTCTTATGCTAGTTGTGGGCAGTCCATTAGAGAGTTTCACCCAGTTCTTTCCTTTGTCTTTTGTAAAGTACACACCAAACTCAGTACCAATGAATAATAGATTTTGATCTATGTGATCTTCTACAATAGAGTGTACAGGTAAATTATCTGGAAGATTACTAGAAATACTTGACCAACTACTACCCATATTGTTACTGATTAATACATATGGTTTGAAGTCACCATTCTTCCTATTATCAAATGTTGCATAAACTACATTCTCATTATGTAATGATGCAGTTATATCCGAGACATAAGTAGTTTCTGGAACACTTGTAAAACTAGAAATTTTATTCCAGTCTTTTCCATCATTCTTTGAAATTTGAATCAACCCATCGTCAGTACCTACATATAATAATCCTTTTTCTGATGGTGATTCATCTAAAGAAACAATATTTCCATAAACTGATGTAGATTTATTCTTTGAAATTGCCTCTGGAGGCCAAACTTTACCCATTACTTTCAATTGATTTCTATCAATTTTTCTTGTCATATCTTCACTTACTTTAGTCCAAGAGTTTCCTCTGTCAGTCGACTTGAATAATTTATTTGCAGCAAAATAGAGAGTTTCATTATTATGTGGACTGATAATAAGAGGGGAGTTCCAGTTCCATTTTAATATTTCATCTTTTTCGGGTTGAGGTTGAACACCAGTAAATTCACCACTTTTTTTATCGTATCTTACTAAATAACCGTATTGTGGTTGCGAGTAAATTATGTCTGGGTTTTGTGGATCTACTACTGTTTTAAATCCATCTCCACCAATAGTATAAAACCAATCTTCATTCGTAATACCATTTGCTGAAACAGTCTGTGTTGGACCACCTATAGTATTATTATCTTGAGTACCACCATAGATATTATAGAATGGCTTATCATTATCAACAGTTAAACGATAGAATTGTGTCAATGGAAGGTTCTCAAAAAATCTCCAATTTTCTAAATCATATGTTTCGTATAAACCACCGTCATTTCCAATAAGTAAGTGATTTGAATTATTGGGGTCAATCCAAAGTGCGTGATCATCTACGTGTTTATCTTTTTGAGATATGGTATTAAATGTATACCCACCATCAGTACTAATTTGTGAATAAGTACTCATAGAGTAAATATTATTTTCATTATTAGGGTCCACAAATATTTCTTGATAGTATTGGGGACTACTAGAAACATGACTACTTCTTTTTGTCCATGATTCTCCTCGGTCGGAAGAGGCATAAAAACCAGCTTTACTACCATTAGCTTCGATTATTGCATAAACTTTATCTGGATTATTTTCAGATATAGCTAAACCTATTCTTCCAACATCCCCACTTGGTAATCCATTAGTAATTTTGTTCCAAGTATTTCCACCATCAACTGATTTGTATATTGCACTTTCAGGTCCACCATTAATTAATGTCCAAACATGTCTTCTACGTTGATATGAAGATGCATATAGTGTTTTGTAGTCTCTATTGTCAATTACTATATCAGATATTCCTGTATTTTCGGAAATATCTAATGTTTTATTCCATGTTTTACCACCATCTGTAGTTTTGTATAAACCTCTATCGCCTCCAGAGTTCCACAATGGACCTTGTGCAGCAACCCATACTTCATTTGAGTTATTAGGGTTTATAATAATTTTTCCAATATGTTCTGACTTTTCCAAACCCATATTCTTCCATGTTTTACCACCATCTGATGTCTTGTAGACTCCATCACCGTAGGAAACACTTCTTTGTGAATTGTTTTCACCGGTTCCAACCCAAACGACTTTTGTATTATTGGGATCAATAGAAATACATCCTATTGAATAAGAGTCTTGATTATCAAAGATTGGAGTGAAATTAACACCATGATTTGTAGTTTTCCAAACGCCCCCAGAAGCAGCGGCTATATAAAACTCATCTATATTATTTGGATTAACAGCTATATCTACAACCCTACCTGATGCAAGAGCTGGGCCTAGACTTCTAAATTTGAATGTACTGTAAGTAGATTTATCATTAAGGTTAATATTATCTGAACTTAAACCAGAATAAACTATTATTAAATTGAATAATATTAATAATTGAGCATAATTTAATAACTTTTTCATAAACACCTTTTGTAAATTTATATCTTTTTTGTATATTGGTTTTCAAATTAACATTATTAAAACTTAATCAAAAATGTAACTATATTAAGTTTTATGTTAAATTATAAAAAACACATGAGTATTTATTGAAAAAAATTTTACTTTTTATACTGCTTCCCGCTTACTTAATTTCAAAAGATGAACCTAAGTCTTTAATGTTAGGTGTAACAACGGGTGTTAACTACATTAGTAATCAAACTGACTACAATATCATTGATGGCGATACTTGCTGTGGAAATTTTAATTCTGGCCAGGATATGGGTTTTTATACGGGACTTAACTTTGAATATGAGATAATAAGCAATTTTATTCATCTTCAGAGTAGAGCTTTGTTTGATTCTAGACCTGCGACTTTGAGCGCTGAAACTAGTGACTATAAAGTTTACAATCCAAATACAGAAAGTTATGATGATGCGACTATTAGAAATGATTTCGATGCTACAATAAATTACTTTACTTTTGGAATAAATTTATTGATACAACCTTTAAGCTCGATTCCAATACGGTTTGGTCTTGGTTATGACCTATCTGATGCTTCAATTACAAATGAATTTGAACAAACAAGAAATATTATTGAACCTAGCGGTTTAATGATTAATGGTAAAAATACCGAGGTAGTTGACAATGGTAATATGGACAATTTGACTACATCCCAAGGTTTATCACTTGGGTTAAGTGCAAAAATTGATTTAGATGATAGAATAAGTCTAAATCCTGAGTTTATTTACAGACATCCAATAAATTATCTTGTAGATAATAGTGATTGGACAAGTAGAATTTTCAGAGCAGGTGCTTCTATTATGGTAAGTTTAAATTCTGTTGAAGACAAGTACGATGACAGTACTATAGACGATAAAATGCAAGATTTAGAGCAGGAGGAAGAATCTGAGATAATAGTTGTAAAAGAGGACTCAGATACTCAACAGGAAGTTGATGCAATTGAAAATATTTCAACTTCACAATTAATAATAAATGAAACAGTTGTTACTCAAACATATCCAATCTTACCTTACATATTTTTTGAGGAATCAAGTTCAGAATTAGATTCAAAGTATAAGTTAATAGGTACAACCTCTAACTTTAGTATCAATGATTTGGAAAAGAACTCTTTGTCAATTTATTACAGAATGATTGATATAATAGCTTACAGAATTCAATCTTACAATTCTGAAATAACTGTGACAGGCTTTACTGACGGAGTTGAATTAAAAGATTCAGTTAAAAGAATTGAACTTGCAAAAGCCAGAGCTCTTAATACGAAAAAATATCTTGTTGAAAAGTGGAGTATTCCTAATGATTTAGTGAAAATAAATTATACGGAGCTACCTTATGCTCCCACAAGCAATGAATACACAGATGGACTATCAGAAAATAGAAGGGTTAAGATAAGCTCAAATGATTCAAGAATATTAGAACCAATAGTTCATTCAGAATTTCAAGAGTATAAACTCAATAAGGAAAGTATAGATGTAGATTTAGAAATTAGTGATTTGAATGGTATTGAGGATTTAACTTTAACTGTAAGTGAAAATGAAAAAACACTGTATAGTAAAACTTATTTTGATAAAATAGACGAACAATATAAGATTGACATAGATAATGATTTATTAGACTTATTAGCAAAGTCGGATAAAGAATCTCTTCATGCAGAAGTTATGATTACTAAACAAAATGGTAATATTGAAACTAAAAAAGTTCCTCTCAAAGTTGGGTTGGACAAAAGCAATTTTGAGTTAGGAAGAATAAATTTAATTGTTTTTGATTTCGATAAATCTGAAATAAGTAATGAAAACAAAAATATGATAGACGAGTTTATAATCGACAATATCAAAGACAATTCTGTTATAAATGTTGTAGGCTCGACTGATTATTTAGGTAAGAAGGATTATAATAAAAAACTATCTACTAGTAGAGCTAGAAATGTTGTTAACTATATAAAACAGTTAGTTCCAGATGCTAATTTTAAAAAAGTTGTCGGTATCGGTTCTGATAACCCTAAATATGATAACTCTAAGCCAGAGGGTAGATTTTATTGTAGAACAGTATTTGTTGGAGTTAAAACACCAATTTTAGAATAAACATAGTTAGGAAATAATATGAATCAACAAGAAAAACGTTCAAAATCATCTCTAGTAATGCAAGCTGCTAGACCATTTTCTTTCTCTGCATCTGTTATTCCAGTTTTAGTAGGGGCTGTATTTGCTCTTGTTAATTATGATTTAGTAATGTGGGAACTACTTCCAGTTGTTTTATTTGCAAGTATATTATTACATGCTGGAACTAACTTAGTTAGTGAATATTATGATTTAAAAAATGGTATAGATAGGGAAAATACATTTGGCTCAAGTAAAGTATTAGTTGATAATCTTCTTGAACCTAAAGAGGTTCTCAAATATGGATATATTTCATTCTTTTTAGGATTCTTATTAGGGATGATTTTAGTTTACTACCATGGATTACCAATTTTAGCTTTAGGACTAATTGGAATTGCTGGTGGAATATTTTATACAGGTAAACCAATCGGATATAAATATTTAGCATTTGGTGATGTTTTAGTGTTTCTATTAATGGGTCCTTTGATGGTAATTGGTACTTATTTTTCATTAGCAGGTCATTTTGATTGGAATGTTGCTATACTATCTTTACCAGTTGGTTTTTTAGTTACAGCAATATTAAATGCAAATAATACAAGAGACATAATGCATGATGGTGAAGCAAAAATTAAAACTATTGCAACATTGATTGGAATCGAATCATCAAAAAAGGAGTATTACTTCTTGGTAATAGGTGCTTATTTGAGTGTTATAATAATGTCTGTTGCTGGAATAGTAAGTTATTGGTCTCTTCTTATTCTTATTTCTTTTCCAGGTGCATTAAAAAATATGAAAGAAATTTCAAAAGCAGAAATAAATAGTCCTCAAAGTATAGCTATGACAGATATTAAGTCTGCGCAATTGCATGCACAATTCGGTTTATTGCTTACAATAGGAATTCTTATTTCGTACTTCATAAAAATATGAGTAAAAAATGAAAACAATTAGTATAAATAAAGAAACTATATCTAAAGACTTAGTATCTAATCAAAATAGACAAAATCTTGTTTCATCTTTAGATGAAGAACAAGGACTATTAACAAAAAGAAAAGCTTTACATTTATTAAGAAGAATAAGTTTTGGTCCTACCCCTGATATTTTAGAAAAAATATTAGATAGACCTATAAGCGAAGTTGTTGATGAGCTATTAGGTGATGGATTAGATTATTTGGATTCTAATAGTGATAGATTACCTGAAGGGAGGGACAATCTAAATTGGATAGATACTGTAGAAGAAGATCCCTCAAAGGTTCATGTTACACTAAGAGGTCCAATAGAAGGTACTCACAAAAATAGACACGCACAGTTGAAGACATGGTGGTTAAATCAGATGAAGGCTGATAATTCGACACGTAACTATGATTACACTAGGGAGAGATTAACTTTTTTCTGGCATACACATTGGGCAATAGAATTTTCATATGATACTCAAAGTTATATACCACCTCCAATTTTGTATAGAAGTAATCAGAAATTAAGAAAATATAGATTAGGGAACTTCAAGGATTTTGTTGTTGAAATGACTCTAGATGGCGCATATTTATTATATCAAGGTCTGAACTTAAGCTCTGGTAAAAATCCTAATGAAAATTATGCACGTGAACTCATGGAACTGTTTACAATGGGTATAGGTAATTATAGTGAAGGAGATATTAGAGAAGCTTCAAGAGCACTTACCGGTTGGAGAGTCTCTGCTCATAGACAAGACCCAAAACCATTTGAGTTTTTTGACACTTATTTTTCTGCAAAAGACCATGATTTAGACTCCAAGCAAATTATGGGAGAAACAATTGCAGCCAGAGCGGAAGAAGATAATACACTAGATAAAGTAAGAGAGGAAGAAGTACTAGGTTTAATAAATATACTATTTAACAGAAGACCCAATGCTATTTCAGAATTTATCTGTACAAAGATTTATAGCCATTTTATTTATAGTAGTCCAGGTGAATATGATGAAGTATTTATCAAGGAATTAGCTCAGGTATTTATTGACAATAATTTTGAATTACTACCTGTATTTCGATCACTATTTAAAAGTAAACATTTTTATAGTGAAGAAAATGTTGGTATTCAAATAAAACATCCTGTTGAACTGATAGCTCATTTAGAATCTATATTCAACATAAATTATACGAATAAGAATAATGCTTTACTTGATATGGAACAAGAGCTTTATGATCCACCTAATGTAAGTGGTTGGCCAGGTTATCATAGTTGGATCTCGACAAAAACTTATCCAAGAAGAGTAAATCAGATGGGTAATTTATTAAATACAAAGCAATTACCTGATTGGTTCAATGTTTTAGATAAATTTTCTAACCCCACTAATTTTAATGCAATTAATCAAGAAATAGTTGAGTATTTACTTCCAAAGGTTAGTACTGAAGAGCGATTAGCATCAATTGTTAACAGAGCTAAAAGTAACTCTGGTTTCAATTCATCTTCATGGGAACAACTTTATAATTCAAAAAATGAAAGTTGTATTAATTACATAAATGAATTACTAAAAGAAATTTCTAAACTTCCAGATATTAATTTATCATAATCACAAGAGTATAGATATGAAAAGAAGAGATTTTATAACAACGTCAATGGCAACTGGAGCAGCACTAAGTGTTCCATTAAAATTACGTTCGCAACCCAAAGGAATGAATACTATACAAAGCTCTAGTGATTTTTTAGAAGATGATAGTGTTATGATTCTGATAGATTTATTTGGTGGTAATGATGGTTTAAATACAGTTATACCATTATTTCAAGATGAATATTATAATCTTAGACCCAATATTGCAATAGACCCAGAGGACGCAGTAAGATTCCAAAGTACAGATTTGTATTTACATCCTGCATTAGTAAATAATATAGAAAATGAAGGCTTTTTAGGGCTACTTAGAAACGGTAATTTGGCAGTTATTGAAAGAGTTGGTTACGAAAATTATACTATGTCACATTTTAGATCTTCTGATATTTGGTCTAGTGGTATTATTAGTACTGATCCAAATGTGAAACTATTAGATGGATGGCTAGGCCGATATTTTGCATCTAAATTAGATAATTTCCCATTTGAGATTCCAGAGCACCCACTTGGAATATCAATAGGTGGTGAGGTACCTTTAGTTTTACGCTCTGAAAAGGGGCATATGGGAATATCACTAACTAACCCTACACAATTTTATAATATGGGAATTGGTAAAGCTCCATTTGAATCAAAATTAAATGATGATAGTTATTATGCTAATGAATATAATTTTATTCATACCATAGCAGAGCAATCAGAAATATACTCAAGTGAAATAAAAGTAGCCTTTGATAAAGGAAAGAATATGGTTCAATATCCTCAAAGTGGTTTAGCTTCAAAATTAGGTCTAATAGCCAAATTAATCTCTGGTGGTTTAAAAACTAAAGTATATCATCTTAGACTAAGTAGCTTTGATTCTCATGTTCAACAAATGAATGATCCTATGTCTGGTCAACATCCTATATTATTGGGACAGTTATCTGAAGCAATATCTAAGTTTATGGTTGATGCTACTTTACAAGGTTTTGCTCATAGAGTCGCGGGTCTTACTACATCAGAATTTGGAAGAAGGGCATATGACAATGGTAGTAGAGGATCTGATCATGGTGCTAGTAATGTTATGTTTATGTTTGCTCACGATGATAATATTGACTCAGGTAGAAAGGGAGATCCACCCAATCTAAGTGATTTGGACGGAAATGGAAATCCAAGATTCCAATTTGATTTTAGAAGGTTATACACTGACTTTATAGAAACATGGTTTGGTGGTAGTCAAAATGATGTTACAGACATATTTGGAGAACCAATACTACCTATGGGTATATTGAAACCAAGAGTAAAAACTCATGTCAAAGACTTAGTATATAACTCAGGAAGACCTGGGGTGCAACTATATCCAAATCCAAAATATCAATCTGAAACTAGCTTCTTAAGGTTTGATTTAGTTGAGTCAGGATCAGTAGAAATTAATATTTATTCAGTTGATGGAAGAATAGTAAAAACACTTCACAATGGCTATTTAAATAGTGGACAAAATAAATTTGAAATCAACGGATTGAGATCAGGTTCTTACTCAGTAGTTATTTCAATTAATAACAGAAGATATAGCTCACCATTAAAAGTAGTAAAATGATAAAATATTTAGTCATAACGATTCTATTATTTATAAGTTCTAATGTAGAACCTTTGTTATCACAGAGTTGTAATCAATGGCCACTAACTAGATGTATTGGTAATGGATTAGATTTTGTCAAAAATAATGGTCAATCTGCCCAATTCATGAATTTGAATAATAATGCTACATTGAATTCTATTACTAACGCTATGACAGTTGAGATGTGGGTGAAACCAAATCTTGAACAAGGAAGAAGAAACTATTTTGCAGGAAAATGGGGACCTACACTTGATAAGTCTGATGTGTGGCAATTATACTATGATAGAAATAATAGAATTGTGTTTGAACTAAATCATCCCGATTATGAATTAGGAGATGTTGATAATACTGTTGCAAAAACAGATCCTATAGACTTCAATGATGAATGGCATCATATAGCAGCAGTTTTTGATGGAAGTACAAATGAAGCTTTAATATATTTAGATGGTGAATTAGTAGCTGAAGAAACCAATAGTAGTTATCCTATCAGAACACTCATGCAACACGGTAATAATACTCAATTTGGTAGAGCAAATGAAATGTCTAATGATAATAGTCATAGAACATTCAGAGGAGTAATGGATGAAATCAAACTTTGGAATACTGCTTTACCTCAAACTGAAATAATTTGTGAAAAAGACAAAAGAAGAAATGGAAATGAAAATGGGTTAATTGCTTATTTTAGATGTAATGAAGCTCCTGGTGTTTTTACAACATGTGATGTAACAGGTAATAACAAAGCAATTTTGTTATCAGGATTAACAACGACACAGTCAAAAAATGATAGACCTGAATACCGACCTTTTGTAATTACTAGTTTCAGCAGAGTTGATACTATTAAATGTGAAAGAAGAAAAAAATACAGTATTACTGTTATGGACACATCTTTATGTGGATCTCGTGCTTTTCTTTGGATTCATCCTGATTTTAGACAATATTTTGATTATTCTGCTGCTCGTGTTGATTTGCCTCCAAACCAACCTGTAACTTTTGACTTTTACGTAGATAGTGATTTCATAGGGTCAATAAGAACATTAATAAGAGTAATAAGGGATGATGTTTGTGGCTATGACTTAGTACTTGGAAATGATCGTTGGTGGACTATAACAAGAGAAACAGAATTAAAATATAATGCTAATACTTTAGGGTTTGGAATACTGAAAGCTCAATGTATTGAAGAACCATATAGAGAGAAAACTATACAAGTTTGTAATAATACTAATACTTTTGGAGCTTCAAAAAATGTTATAATAACAGGTGCTAATTTTAATTTACCTCAATACTATTCATTGGTTTCACCAAGTCTACCAGTCACTTTAGCGCCAGGAGAATGTCTCGATTTAACAGTAAGGTTTACTTCTAGAAATGAAGCTAATATCTTTTATGACACACTAAGAGTACAATCAACTGACATCTGTGAAGGAGCTGGAATAATTCCACTTACAGGTGAAGTTGAAAACATATTAAGTCTCGTTAAGTTTGGTACTGAAGATGAGCCAGTTGACTCATTAGATTTTGGTACAATTTGTAAAGATTTTCCATCTGATGAAGAGTTATTTTACTGGGAGAATTTATCGAGTCAAAATATAACAGTAACTGATGTTATAGTTCCTCAACATTTTCAATTTGTAAGATTTACACCAGGTCAGCCTCAAGTATTAGAGCCCGATAAATCGTATCAGGTGAAACTTTTAAGGTTTGTACCAACTCAAGCTGGAGACTTTCAAGATACAGTATTTATAATTGTTGATGCTGGTGTTTGTACGTTAAAAAAACCAATATTAGTTTCTGGAAGATCTATACATCCTGATTTAACATTTACAGTAGATACTGTTGATTTTGGAAATGTTTTTGTAGGACAAGAACGTGAAAGAACTATTAACATAAGAAATAATGGTATTCATGAGTTTACAGTTAGTTTTAGCCTAAGTAGAGCTGAGGTCTATTACCTCCCAGGAGGAAGATTTGCAACTATACCACCAGGTGAGGAGAGATCAGTTCGAGTGAGATTCAGACCATTGACTGATTCTTTATATTTTGATAAACTATGTTTCCAAGAAACACCTGCAACTGGTTGCTATTCATCTGGTTGTATTACACTAAAAGGTACAGGAATAATAGATAAGTTTGAATTCAATCCTGATGTAATGAAGGTAGAAAATGTAATTGCATGTCAAGATTCAATTGAAGATGTTTATATCGTAAATAAATCACCTGTGAGTCTAAACTTAGATGAATTTAACCTCATTGATCCACAAGGTAAGTTTAACATAATTGAACCTGTTTCAGATATACCATCTCTTGCTACTTATAGTACTGATCTAGCATCGGGTGATAGCATTCTATTTAGATTTGTATACACACCAAATGACTTAGTTAGTGATAGGGTAGACAAAGCATTTTTGAATTATAAAGATAACGATGGGGAAGAGTGGACTGCACAAATAGTTGGAAGTTCGGCTCTACCTAAGTTATTCATGGAAGATAATAATGCTTTTGGTACTATTGAGGTAGGTGAAACACCTACTAAAGAAATTATATTGGAAAATATATCTTCAATACCTGTGCATTTGGATAGCTTAAATATAGGAGCTGGTTTTAGTATAATTTATCCAAATAATCCAATTGATATTACATTAAATCCAAGAGATACAATTCATGTAATTGTTCAATTCGAACCGTCTGCACCAATTGACTATTCATCAGAATTAATTTCATATAGTAGCTCACCATGTCCAGTAGAAAACAGAGCAAGTTTTTCTGGAAGAGGAAAAATAATACCTTTAGAAATTATTAATACATTAGTAACTTTTGGTTTTGTTAAAAATTGTGAATGTGAATCAGCTAATATAGTTCTATCTAATAATTCTAGAGTGAATGATGCTGTCATAGATTCTATGTGGATAGATGGCGTTGGGGTAATTGGTGTTGCATATCCTCAGTATTTCACTTGGGAATCAAAATATGCCAATAATGGAAACGAAATGCCATATAGTATTCCTCCATTGGAGAAGGATTCTGTAAAAATAACTTATTGTCCGAAGTCACCATCAATTAGGGATAGTTTGGATCACTCAGCAATGATGCATATAGCTGCTCATGGAATATCACAAGATGGTCAAACAGAACCTTGGAGACTAGACCCTGCTTATGAAAGATATCTTGCAGGAAGACAAACATTAGTTTATGAGCCAACACCTCTGTACTCTATATTTCCTCCGACTGTAGTTGATACATTTGCAGCACCAAATTTTAAAAGAATTACTATTCCAGGTATATCCTTTAATCCTGATAGGGAGAGGATAGTTATAGACTCTATTACATTTGAACCTGATGAAAATGTTTTCTTTGCATCTGATAGCTTGGGAAGAGCTATGCCTATAACTTATAGTCCTGATGAAGATGCCTTGATGATTAGAATAGATTTCAAGCCTAGAGTATATAGAGATTATGAGGCAAAGGTCAAAATACACTTTTCAGAGCCTTGTGAAGGAATTGATACTACAATGATAGTGTTTGGTAGTGGATTTGCTACACCATTTACTATGCCATTTGATTTTAAACAAGCTGTAGATACCATAACAAACTATGATGTTATTAGTTGTGATACTTTATATTTACCAATATTTGCATCTAGACAAGTACCTGCTAAAATAATTGATATTGATTATCAAGTTCATTACGATACTACTCTTTTTGACTTTATAGGTGTCGAGAGTAATTATATTGATTTCAATGGTAATCCTGAATTAGATTTGTGTACTCAGTATGACACAAAAGTAAATGCTTTCAAAACAGACAGTTCAACTGTTTATTTTGAACTGGATAATTTTTGCCAAGTAGATTCTATAACTCCACTCTGTTATGCAAAATTTACTCCTATAGTTAATCAAACAGTTAGTACAACATTTGCATTAGATAGTTTTAAATTTGATTCAAAAGGTGTCATTATTTATGAACTACTTCACGATAGAGCAACAATTGGTGCTACTATTCTAAATTCTGACTTTAGTATATTGGATGATATTGATTTTGATACAGTAAATGTATTGGATTGCAGATTAGATACCTTTAGAATAGAAAATATTGGAGACGTACCTTATAATCTATCAGATGTTCTAAATTTACCTCCAGATGTTAGTTTAGTTGAAATAATTCCAAATAAATCTGACACTATTTATCCTGGAATGATTTCTGAAGTAATTGTTGAATTTTGTCCAAAACAAATAGGCGAATATTACAGCCTTTCAAACTCAATTATTATAGATCCTTGTTTGATGATTGATTCAAATAATATTCAGGGTTATGGTTATGCACCACCATTCGAATTATTATCAGATGTAGATGAAAATGGATTTTCTATTCCAGATACTTTACATGGTATAATAGGGGATACAGTTATTATTCCTTTATATATAAATAATGATGTAATGGCAATTTACAATGGACAAACTCATTGGATGATAGATATGACTTTTGATTTGAATGTACAATATGATCCCTACTCACTAATGTATATGGATGCAAGTAATACTTTAAATTCTGGTAATGTTGATTTTGACTTAGTAAATCATGGAAACTTAAATGTATTTTATACAGATGTAGATACTCTTAGAGCTGGTCAAGTAGCAGAATTAACAATGTTGGTTACTATTCCGAAAGATACAACAACTCTACTTGATGTTACTGTTAGTAATTTTGGTTCTGATTATATTTACTTTTTAGATATCTTTAGCTCAAAAGAGAATAATTCATTTAACTCTGGTGAGAAGTGTGATATATCCCACGTAGTCTATAAGAATACCAATAGTTTACGTCAGAATTATCCTAATCCTTTTGATAAAGTTACTAATATAGATTTTGAGTTAATTGAGAAAGATATTCCAATTCTTGAGGTTTATGATGCTTCAGGATATAAAGTTAAAACTCTGTTAAATGGTAATAAGTCATTTGAATCGGGTAACTATAGTATAGTATTAAATTCAAAGAACTTATTACCTGGTCATTACTTCTATTTATTAAAAACAATAAAGGGAACAGAGACTAAGAAACTAATTATTAGCAAATAAAAAAAATTAATTATAGTTTTTCGAGTATACTAACTAATAGTTTCCAGCTATCATCAACTGACTGTATTTCCACCTTTTCATTTGGGGTGTGAACTTCTTTAATGGTAGGTCCAAATGATAACATTTCCATTTGAGGGTATTTTTCACCAATTAGACCACATTCCAAACCGGCATGAATGATTTCTATTGTCGGTTCAGAGTTAAAGTCATCTTTATATGTCTTAACTGCCATATCAACTAGCTCAGAACCTTTTAATGGTTCCCAAGCCGGGTAACCAGCTGATTTATTAATATTGAATCCACCTAGCTCAAGGATAGAATTAATTGAACTGGCTATAGCGTCTCTTTCACTGTCAATAATACTTCTTTGACTAGTCAATATTTCTAATTTATCATTGCTCGTTTTAACACTTGCTAAGTTATTTGAAGTTTGCACTAATTCAGGTATTTCTGGTGTAAATCTAATTACACCATGTGGTATCCCATTTATTACATTAAGTATATCTTCTTGTGTTCCTAGTGTAATGGAATCATCGATAGATTCAATGCTATTGTATCCAAATTCTAAATCTGGTTCTTTAAACTTCCACTCATTATCAATTACTTTTGATTGAATACTAATTATATTCTTAAGGCTTTCAACTTGATCATCAGGTATTGAAAATCTAACATAAGCTTCTCTTGGAATTGCATTATGTTTATCACCTGAGTCAATGGAATGAAGTTTTAAATTTAAACTATTATTGAGTTCAATCAGAAATCTATTAATAATTTTTGCAGCATTACCTCTTTCATCGTGTATTTCGATACCAGAGTGTCCACCTTTTAATCCTTTCAAATACAATTCGAAAGTTTTGTAATTATCACCTAGCTTTTCTTTTACCAAATCAATACTGGCTTTTGTGTTCATACCACCAGCACACCCTATAGTAAATAAACCAAAATCTTCAGTATCAAGATTAATCAAAATTTTAGAATCTAATAGGTCAGTTCCTAATTCTAACGCACCTGTTAGACCAGTTTCTTCGTCTAATGTACATAGTAATTCAAAAGGTGGATGCTTAACATTATCAGAAGCAAGCACCGCCATACCCATAGCTAAACCAATACCATTATCTGCTCCTAAAGTTGTACCTTTAGCTTTTAACCATCCATCCTCAACGTAAGTTTGAATTGGATCATTATCAAAATCAAATTCAACATCTCTATTCTTCTCCGTTACCATATCTACATGTGCTTGGATACAAACACCAGGATGATTTTCATATCCTTCTGTTGCTGGTTTAGAAATAACTAGATTACCTAGTGTATCTTTCTTAATTTTCAATTTGAGATTATTTGCAAAATCTTCAATATACTTAACGATTTTTTCTTCTTTTTTTGATGGTCTTGGATGCTTTGTTATGTTGTGAAATATATCCCACACTATCTTTGGTTCTAAATTTTCTATCGTAATCATCTATTCTTCTCCTTTTATTATCTTGCAGCTCTACTTGGCCTAGAACTTACTTTGAATTCTAAATCATAAAAATCTTCTAAATTCTTACTTTCTTCTAATTTTTTCCCTGCTAAAAAACCAATCATGGCTGCATTATCAATACAGTATTCCATATCTGGCAATACTACTTTAAAATCATTGTTTTCTAGTTTGCTAAATTCTTCTCTTAAAAGTGAATTGGCTGAAACTCCACCACCAATAACAATACTTTTTATAATATATTTCTTAGATGCTTTTACAGCTTTAGCGACTAAAACATCAACTATTGCTTTTTGAACTGATGCACATAAATCATTCAAATCATCTTCTCTAATAGGTATGTCAAAATTCTTATTTACAAAATATCTTACAGATGTTTTTAAACCACTGAAGCTAAAATCAAAATTATCTGAATGTATCATTGATCTTGGAAAATCATATTTATCAGGTTTACCTTTCTTTGCATATTGATCAATTATAGGTCCACCAGGATACGATAATCCTAGCAGTTTAGCAATTTTATCAAATGCTTCACCTGCAGCATCATCTTTTGTCATTCCAATTGTCTCATATTTAGTAAATGATTCAACTAAAAACAGTGAGGTATGTCCACCACTAACAACTAATGATATAAATGGAAAATCAAGGTTTGTATTTTCAATGCAACCAGAATATATATGACCTTCGATATGATTAATAGGAATAACTGGAATATTATATTTAATACTTAGTCCCTTCGCAAAAGATGAGCCGACTATCAAAGCACCCATAAGTCCAGGTTCAGATGTAACAGCAATTGCATCAATTTCTTCGAAAGTTGTGTTAGTAGAATTTATACATTCTTTAGTTAAAACAGATATCTTATCTATGTGAGCTCTCGATGCAAGTTCCGGAACAACACCTCCGTATTTCTTATGAATTTCTTGAGTATAAATAACATTATTTAAAACTTCGTTATTGTTAAGAAGTGCCACAGCCGTCTCATCACAAGAGCTTTCTATTGCTAAAATTTTCATTCAAATTTGTTTTTTAGTATTCTATACAACATTGATATTGAGTATTCTATTGTTTTATCCCTATTACTACCTCTATTATTTGAAGACAAGTTTAGTTCTGAAACCTTAGGGTCACTCCCGTCATAAATACAGATAAATATAGTACCTACAGGTTTCTCCTCAGAGCCACCACTTGGCCCAGCTATTCCGGTAATAGAAATTGAATAATCTGTACCAAAAATGTCTCTACAATTCATAGCCATTTCTTTTGCTGTTTGACTGCTTACTGCACCAAACTTATCCAATGTTTGCTTGTCGACACCAAGCAATTTAATCTTTGCATTATTACTATATGAAATGACACCGCCTTCAAAGTATTTAGAACTTCCGGCTAAATCAGTAAAAACTTTTCCTAAACCACCACCAGTACATGATTCAGCAACAGAAATAGTTTTATTTCTTTGTTTGAGCACTTTAACAGTAGAATCAAGTAAACTCTGCTGTTCTTCAATTACATAACTACCTATATTTTCTGTAATTAAATCAGTTACTTCAGTAAATAAACCATTATTATTTAAATTAACTGAATTCAATATACCTAATCTTATTTTTACACCAGATGCAGATGGTAAATATGCAAATTTAACATTTTGATAACTATCATCTATATGTAGTATTTTTTCGGAAAGTTCAGACTCAGGAAGTCCAGTTGTGTATATAGTTTTATAAATATAAAAATCATTCGAATTACTTTCAATAAAGCTATTAATTAATTTAACAACTTCATTATCAAATATATCTCTCATCTCAGAGGGTACACCTGGTAATGTGATAAATATTCTACTATCATATTCAGTGTAAATACCAGGGGCTGTTCCAACGCCATTATTTAAAGACTTTGAAATATTAGGTCTATATGCTTGTTCTTTGTGAACGTCTTTAAATTCTCGATTCTTTTTAGAAAAATAATATTTTATCCTATCCAATTGTGGTTCATCAATAACTAATTCTGATTCAAAGTAGTCATTTAATACTTTTTTGGTTATATCATCTTTAGTCGGACCCAGACCACCAGTGGTTATAATTATTGTTTCATTAGAGTTTCTAATTGAATGTTTTATTCTATCTTCATCATCGGGTATCATAACAGAAGATGTGACAGTAATGCCTAATTCAGTGAGCCTATTACTAATCCATGCTGAGTTAGTATTTATTGTATTCCCAATAAGCAACTCATCTCCAATAGATATTATCTTAGCCTTAATCATTATCTAGGGCCTTCTGTTGGATGAACCATTATTTCAGTTACATTAACATGTTCTGGTTGTGTTAAGGCGTAGTAAACAGCATTTGCAATATCTTCAGAATCTAAAATCTTTGTAGTTCTAGTTCTTTCTTCAAATTTAGATTTTATTTCCTCGTTAGGAATATGACTTTGAAGTTCAGTAGAAGTTGCACCAGGCTCTATTGCCGTAACTTTTATCTTATACTTACTACTTAATTCTTGTCTCATTCCTTCCGTAATAGCATTAACGGCAAACTTAGTAGCGCAATATACTGCAGCAGTGGGGAAGACCTGTCTTCCAGCAACAGAGGAGATGTTTATAATATGACCACTCATTTGTTTCTTCATAATTGGAAGAACTGAATCTATGCCATAGAGCACTCCCTTTATATTTACATCAATCATTTTGTTCCAATCATTAACTCTCCCTTCTTCTAAAAAAGATAGGGGCATAATACCAGCATTATTAATCAATGCATCAATTTTACCATATTTTTCAATAGTTTTATTAATCAGATTATCTACTTGATTTCTATCTGTTACATCAGTTTTAACAACTAATACATTATTATCTTTTGATATTTCTTCTGATAAGCTTTGCAGTTTTTCAACTCTTCTTGCAGCTAAAACGAGTTTATAATTTGAGTTAGATAATACTCTAGCTATTGATTCACCAATACCACTAGAAGCGCCTGTAATAATTACTACTTTATCTTGTTTCATCTGTTAAAATAATTTTTTGTTAAAAAAAGGGAAGTAAACACTTCCCTTGACTTTTTTAAAATAATAATATTTCATTAAGTATTTTATTATTGCTATCTAACTATGACAGCTTTGTATTTATATTTTTTGTCATTAGCTTCAACAATTAACCAATATATACCATTAGTATAGTCTGAAAAATCAATTGAAAGCATACCATGTTTGTTGATATAGTCATTGATAAGTATTCCATTTAGATTGTAAACAAATAAATCATAGTTAATGTGACTTGCTATATTTATATCTATAGAATTAATAGAACTTCTATAAATCTGAGCTATTTCTTCTAAGTCTAAAGCAACGTTACCTATAACGTCATCTATAATTACTTCAGAAATATTTGTTGAATCAGTTCCACATTTTCCTGTAACAACACATTTGTATTCACCTGCATCATTGAGAGACAAATTACTTAACACTAAAGTTGGCCCACTTTGAGATGGAACTAAATTCCCATCTTTAAACCAATCAAACTCCAACTCAACACCAGTAGCATCTGCAGTTATTTCTAGTGTTTCACCCTTATTTTTAGTTATTGTTTCTGAAATGTCAGAAACACTTGTATTAAGTGAAACAAAAATATTAAACCTATTCTCAGAAATGTTTTGAGGGGGACATTCATTCAATACTGAGACTTTGTATTCACCAGAATCATCAATATCAACATCATCTATTTTTAATGTGCCTTCTTGAGTTCGAATAATTTCTTCATTATCTTTGAACCAAATATATTCAATTCCTTCACCTATGGCACTTGCCGTGAATTCAATACTTTCACCGATGCACAAAGTATCAGATGTCAATAGACTAAATTCACTTATTTTTGCAGATTCATTTACTTTATAGTAGGTATCATTTTGAACAAAGGCACCTGAAGAATGACTAATTCTTATAGTAATGCTATCTTCACCAGATAGTTCTTCTGGAATTGTCCAATTATAACTTTCTAATGTAATATCTGAAACAATTGTTGCAAAGGTACTTGGGTCATTATTTATTTTATATGAAACATCATACCCGTCTTCTGCATTTAGACCATTTCCTGACCATTGAATACTTGTGACTGAACCAACACAGAGAACTTCATTGTTCCTAGGACTAAATAAATCCATTTCGAGAGAATTATTTCTTATTAAAATAATATCAGATTCTCCTTCTAAACTTCTTTTTGAAGCATTAGTTGTGAGCTCAAAATCACTTGAGTTAGTATAACCTGCTATTAGAAAGTTTTCGTATTCATCGTATGTCAAGTATGTGGCATATTCATCATTGTTACCCCCAAAAAGCATCGATTGAATTACATCACCGTTAACATCATTCAATTCAGTATATATTATATTCTTTCTTGGTTTCAAATCTGTAGAGCTAATTTTGGGAAAAATGTTATTTGTTGTCAAAGCTAAACCGAAACCAAGATTATTTTTCATTCGTTCAAAACCACCTATTGAATCATTTCCTACGGATTCAATTAATCTTGAAAAGTTTAAAGATTGGGTTTTGATTCCAAATCTTTCACTTAGTTCATCAAATTTTGAAATAAATATATCCGAATTTCCTTTTACAACATTATCACCTGATGTTACAGGAAATCCAACATTAGGGTCGTTATTATTATAAGTTTCACCGACAACATAAATATCATTAGAAGTACTTAACCAAATACCTCTACCAATGTCATCTCCATCACCACCAAGAAAGGATGAAATTAGTATACTTTGAGCTTTGGATGTAAGCTGCATAACAAAAGCATCTTTACCGCCATTGGAAGTTTCATCATATGGACCACCTTGCCCAAATCGTTTTTCTGGGAAAATAGGAAAGTCTAAGTCACCACCTTTAGAAGAAGTAGTATAGCCTGTGATTAAAATATCGTCAGAGAAAGGATCTAAATACATATCAGTTGGAACATCATCTCTTACTCCACCTATATATGCAGACACTGTTACTGCTGATCTATCAGAATTTAATCGTAGAATTAGTATGTCGATATCTCCTTTGTAACCACTATTGGGTGGACCACCAACTACTTGTATGTTACTAGAATTAGTAGATGCAGCTATAATAAAACCATTACTCCTATCTTCACTAATTTCTATTGCAATATCATCACCAGTACCACCGTAAAATGAAGATTGAAGTAGGGTATCACCCTCTAATCCAAATGAGCTTAAAAAAATATCAGAACCACCACTAAATTGACTTCTAAATGGTTGTGCTAATGGGAAATCAGGAGATTCAGTATTTCCTATTACTAGTATGAAGTCATTCGTTATTTCTATATCTACTATTTCATCATACTCGAGAGAACCTATGTATGTTGTGAACTGAGGAATATATTCGGAATTCTCTATTTTAAACTTTGTTAAAAAGGCGTCACTTCTATCTCCGTATTCTTCGTCATAAGCCCCAGCTGTAGTTCTTAAATCATTAGAGGTTGTAACTCCAGCCATGACTAACGTTTTATCATCAATAAACTCTACTACATTAGCTTTCTCAACACCAGATCCACCATAATATGAGGAGTAAACAACAGGGTCAATAATTAATTCCTTAGATTCATCATATTCACCCAATTCAAAATTTATTTTACCATTATTTAATTTAAAACTACAATCAATCTTTTCTTTATTGCCATCAGTTAATTGGTAAGCAAATAGATTTTTATTTTCAATTATTGAGTTTAATGTTTTAATGATTAAGTTTTCTTCTGTTGTTTCAATAGAGTTAATTCCTTCAAAAGAAAATTCTATTTGATCAGGATTCGCAAATGGCTCAAGTATAAAATCGTATCTTGGACTATTCTCAGATAAAACCATTTCTAAACTTATTCCATCATATAAGTTTTCAAATTTTATAATATCATAGGTGTTAACATTTTTTACCCATGAATTTGAATCATCTCCCAAGAAGTAGTTTATTTTATTAGAACTAATTTCTTTTGGATTTATAATTGTATTATTAGAATTATGAAAATTCATTTTTATAACATCACCAATAATTCTATTATCGTTGATTTTAAAAAAATCAAAGTAGATGGCATCTTTTGTAATATTAGTTACAATACCATTTTGCTGAGCTGAAAAAAGTATATTATCTTCCCATTGCCCTTTATTTTCTATAAAGTTATCTTTTGAACTAGAAAATAAAGTAATAGTGCTGATTAATAGTATAAGTGTAGCTAGTAGTTGTTTTTTCATATTAGAATTATATTTTTAATTATTTTAATTACCAATAAATTTAAAAAAGAAAATTATATTAAACAATCATTTCTTAAAATATCGATAATATTATTCATATCTTCTGGTAATTCGGATGTGAAAGACATTAATTTATTTAATTTAGGATGATAAAATTCTAGTGATTTTGCATGTAATAATTGCCTGTTAGATCTAGATAGAATATATTTTGCCAAATTGTTTAATTGACCATTTGCTCCATAGTATCTATTCTCATTACCCTTATAATCTTTATCACCTAGTACAGGATGATTTATATGATTCAAATGAACTCTTATCTGATGTGTACGTCCTGTTTCTAGTTTCAATTCAAGCAATGAGACAATATTAAATCTATCTAAAACTTTATAATTTGTTTTTGCATATTTTCCCTCTCTACTTGAAACACAAAACAGCTTTCTATCAACTTTAGATCGTGCAATATTACCAACTATGGTTCCACTATCATCTAAATTATTTCCCCAAACTAACGCGTTATAAGTTCTTGATACAGTTCTATCTGCAAATTGTTCTTGTAGGCCAGTTAAAACATCAGTTGTTTTAGCAATTAAGAGTAAACCACTTGTGTCTTTATCTAATCTATGTACAATACCTGGTCTTAACTCTTCGGATGCAGTAGGTTTTTCCTTATCACTATTAGTTGGTTTTGATCTGAAATCAGAATCTGTGTTTTTATTCAAATAATGTAATATCCCATTTGCTAAGGTACTATGTCTATTACCAACACCTGGGTGAACAACCATATCAGCTGGTTTATTTAAAACCATTAAATAATCATCTTCATAAATAATGTCTAAATCCATGTCTTGTGGTATGAGCTGAATAGGGGGGCGTCTCATTAAAATACATTCTATTTTATCATTTGCATTTACTTTGAAACTAGCTTTTTTTATTACTTTACCATTTACCTTTATCATTCCTTCTTCAAGAGATTTTTGTACTCTTGTGCGACTAGCATTTTTAACAAGCTTTGATAGGTAGGAATCGATTCTTTCTGGTTCTTTTCCGGAAGCAACTTCTATTTTTAATAAATCTTCTTCATAATCAGGGTAGTGAGATAAATCATTATTTTTTTCATCATTCATTATTTTCAGAGGTGTTATTTTTATTTCTTAATTCCGATAATGTTGGTATGTGCTGATTGTAAAATAATAATAAAACTATTCCAACTGAAACACAAGAATCAGCTATATTGAAAACAGGAAAGTAGTCATAGTATCTACCAAATATTTCAAAATTAGGAATATCAACAAGAATAAAATCAACTACTTTACCATAGAACAGAGGTCCATAGTCATAGAAAACACCATAGAATACTCTGTCTATCATGTTACCGGTAGCTCCAGCAAAGATTAAGAGAACAGAAATAATGTAGCCAGTTGGTTTATCTTTTATCTTAGTTATGTATAATGCTAAAAGAATTGAAGCTATTATTGAGAATAGACTTAAGAATATTTTACCTTCCCCAAATTCTATACTAAAGGCCATTCCAGGATTTTCGACGAAAGTAAACTGAATTATGTCTCCCAAAAATTCGACACGTTCACCATATCTAAAACCTTCATAGGAAAGGCCAAATAATGTGAATCCTTTGACCAACATTTTAGTAATTTGATCAATTAGTATGAGTAGCAAAGAAAATAAGAAGAATAAAGATATATTTTTTTTCATTAATAATGAGAAATTAATTAATCTTTTCTAGCTTCGATTCTATCTATACCATCAACTGGGCACTCTTTTCTGATTTTAAAAGATGCTGAAAGAGTAGTAATAGGAACTGCCAATAATCTTTGTTTTGCTATTAAAATTCCACATACTCTACAGATGCCATAAGTTTTTTCATTAATTCTACTAAGTGCATCATCTAGTTTTTTGATATATTCATTTATTCTATGAATCTGTGCATAAGTCTTTTCTTTTTCTTGTGCTTCTGTCCCTTGGTCACCCATGTGCATAGAATATATCATACTTTCTTCAGCCGTATCAGACTCGTTCAAATCATCAATTCTATCTTTTAACATTGATAATTCGTCTAAAGCTTCTTCTCTAGCAAAAATTATAACTTTCTTAAACTCTTCTAAATCATCATCACCATATCTTAAACCTGGATCTCTAGGTGCTGGGTTAGATTCTGAATAATTCTCATAGTCATAATCTTTAGGTGCTCTTATTTTTGTTTTCTTTTTTGCCATATTAATATCTCCGATTTAGAGCTTATTTTTTCTAACGTGTTTATAAAAGGCAATTATAGCCTTAATATATTAATTTTACAAACAATAGTTTCCAACACTTAGCTTTTTGTTACTAATACTGATAGCTGAGTGTCATCAATTTCAATTTGTGTAGATTTATCTAATGATTCAACTAACTTCAAATTATTACAAAGTGTTTCATTCTTAATATAATCTGATTGTTTTTCAATACTCTGAGATAACTCATCATCAGATTTGATACTTATATCGATTCTATCAGTTACTTCAAGACCAATATCTTTTCTTATATTTTGTATTTTACTTACGAAGTCTCTTGCTATTCCTTCATTCTTTAAGTCTTCAGTAATAGTTGTGTCTAATGCTACTGTAACATTTTTTTCATTTGCTACTAACCAGCCTTCAATATCTTCATGATAGATTTCTACATCATTCTCATCTAATGTATATTTCTCTCCATCCAATTCAAGGGTTATTTCATTGTTATTAAGTAAAGTCTCTATATCTTTATCAACAAAACCCTTAACTTCATTAGCTATTTTACTTGTAAGCTTACCAAATTTGTTTCCTATACTTCTGTAATCTGGTCTTACATTTTTCTTAATAATATTAGATGTACTATCATTTATATATTCAATTTCCTTTATATTGAGTTCTTCCTTTATAATTCCTGACATTTCCTCTATATTTCTTCTAAATACTGGTGTTAAAACAGGTATTAAAATTTTCTGAAGTGGTTGTCTTGTTTTGATTTGAGACTTTTCTCTTAGTGAGCGTGCTAAATAGACAACCCTTTGTGCGGTCTCCATTTTTTCTTCTAGTTCTAGATCAATAATGTCATTATTGACGTCCATAAAATCAGATAAATGAATTGAAAGTGGTTCGTCTGATTTCTTTAATCTTTGGTATAAATCTTCACTCAAGAAAGGAGCAGCTGAAGCAGTTAACTGTAATACTCTGATGAACACTTTTCTTAATGTTTGATAAGCTGATAATTTATCATTATCATTTTCACCTTTCCAAAATCTTCTTCTATTTCTTCTAATATACCAGTTTGACAATTCATTAACTGTAAATTCTTGGATTAGCCTATGAGCTTTAGTTAGCTCATATTCGTCCATCAATTTAATATATTCTTTAGCTAATGTATTAACTCTAGATAAAATCCATTTATCTATTTCGGGCCTATTATCTACCAGAATTTCTTCTGACTCTACATCATAATTATCTATGTTAGCATATAGAGAAAAGAAGTTATAAGTTTGGGTTAAAGATCTGAAAAAATCTGATATTACAACTCTTGAAATATCTTCTGGATTAAATTTTGTAGTATTCCAAGGGGGATTATTGACAAATAAATACCATCTTACAGCATCAGCCCCCAATCTATCCATAATTTCAAATGGATCAATAGAGTTACCTAGTCTTTTAGACATTTTAATACCATTCTTATCTAGTATTAATTCATTAACCACAATATTCTTATATGCAGGTTTGTCAAATAATGCAGTAGAAATATTATGTAATGTATAGAACCAACCTCTTGTTTGGTCTATTCCCTCAGCTATAAAATCTGCTGGAAAAGAATTATCGAATAATTCCTTGTTTTCAAAAGGGTAATGAAGTTGAGCAAAAGGCATAGAACCAGAATCGAACCATGCATCAATTACTTCATGCGTTCTTCTGTATGTATTACCATCCTTTTCAAATATTATATTATCTACAAATGGTCTATGTAAATCTATTTCTTGTCCAGATTCAGTTACGGGTACTTTTGTTCCATCTTCATTTATATAAATACCGCTCTTTAACTCCTCAATTGAGCCCACAGCTATAATATCTTTACTATCTTCTTCATTTACCCACAATGGTAGGGGAGTGCCCCAATATCTGTCTCTAGAAAGCGACCATTCTTTAACGTCGTCTAACCAATTACCAAATCTTCCTTCACCAATTTCTTTTGGTTGCCAGTTGATAGTTTTATTAAGAGAAATCATTTTCTCTTTATATTCCGGTGATTTTATAAACCAGCTTTCTCTAGCATAATACATTATTGGATTACCTGTTCTCCAACAATGAGGATAATTATGAAGATAATCCTTTTGTGAACGGTAAATTTTGCCTGCCTTTTTCAAGGCAATTACTGTATCTTTTTCAACTCCTTCTTCACTTCTGTCATCATCATAAACAAAGTCTTTAATTGCTCTACCAGCAAATGGACCTAATTCATTAGTTAAGTGCCCATCTGGAGTAACTGGTTGAACGAAAGGTAAGTTATTCTCTTTGGCAAGTCTATAATCATCTTCACCAAAAGCAGGTGCAAGGTGAACTATACCAGAACCATCTTCTGTGGAAACAAAATCGCCAGATATTATAGATAATGCATTGGGATGCTTTTCTTCTTCTAAATCTAAATAAAGAAAAATTTGTTCGTACTTTGTATTTAGTAAATCTTTTCCTTTATATTCACTTAAAATAGTATACTCGCCATCTAATGTTTCAAGTCTATCTTTTGCCAGAACTATTTTATCGACAAGTTCTCCATTTTTTTGTTTTCTTTTATTTTCAACTAATACATAGTCAATATTTTCACCTATTGCTAGTGCTACATTAGAAAATAAAGTCCATGGAGTTGTTGTCCAAACTAGTAATTCGGTTCCAACAAGTTCACTTTGCTTAGAGGAGGTAACTTTTAATTTGACATAACAATTATAATCTTGTACTTCTTTGTAACCTAATGAAAGTTCATGAGAACTAAGAGGAGTACCAATAGTAGGGGATTGAGGTACTACTTTAAATCCTTTATAAATTAGATTCTTTTCAAAAAGACTTTTTAAAGCCCACCAAACAGATTCAATATAATTGTTTGTACATGTTATATATGCTTCATCTAAATCAACCCAGTATCCCATTCTACTTGTCAAGGTTCTCCAACCTTCATCCATTTCAATATTCTTGTAAACTAAATCTTTACAAGCTTTATTGAATTTATCAATACCAATAGTTTCAACTTCTGACTTATCTTTTATACCTAATTCTTTCTCAGCTTGAATTTCTACAGGTAACCCATGAGTATCCCAACCGGCTTGTCGTCTTACAAAGTACCCTTGCATAGTTTTATATCTACAAACAGTATCCTTTATTGTCCTTGCCATCATATGGTGAATACCAGGTTTACCATTCACAGTAGGAGGACCTTCGTAGAATGTAAATGAGTTTTCAGTATCTCTAAGTTCTAAAGATTTTTCGAATATTTTATTTTTCTCCCAAAATGAAAGTATATTTTCTTCGATTTGAGGATATGAAATATTGTTGGGTAATTCTCTAAACATATTTTAATGTAATTATTTTTTTAAATAGATTGCAAATCTATATAATTATAACAAAATAATCTAAAAATGTCAGTATGAAAACAATGGAAATTGATAAAAAATTATATGTTAGAATATGTAGCAAGAATGAATTAGTTGAAAATAAAGGTTTTAAATTTCAATTTCCAGATGATATTGACATGCAAGTTGCTGTATTTTATACAAATGGTAAATATTATTGTGTATCAAATATTTGCCCTCATAAGCATCAACCGGTTATACATAAAGGATTTGTAAAAGACTGTACAATTACTTGCCCAGCTCATGGTTGGACTTACGAATTAAATTCGGGAGAAAATACTAATAAACATCAGGGAATCAAACAACTTAGTACCTATGATGTAAAATTAATTGATGATGATATTTACATTGAAAAACCAGAATTAGAAATACCTAAATGGAGATTATAAATGATCTCTAATCAAGAAAGAAAGAGAATTGAAAAAATATGTATCAATGAAAATTTCGATACTTTTAAAGTATCAAATTATAAAGTTTTAGATTCTGAGTCTGAAAATTATGATAAATGGATAGAAATGGGATTTAATTCAGAAATGGGTTGGATGAAGAATAATCGAGACAAAAGAAAAGATGTAAGATTAGTTCAAGAAAATACAAAATCAATTATAGTTTTGACATATAACTATAAATTAGATAAAGAATACAGTTCTGATAAATATAAAATTTCAAGATATGCATGGGGAGATGACTATCATAATTTCATTCCCAAAAAATTGAAAAATATTTGTAAATTATTAAAATCTGAGTATCCTAACGAAGAATTTAAGTATTATGTAGATACAGGTCCAATTTTAGAAAAGCAATGGGCAGTTCATTCTGGAACAGGTTGGCAAGGTAAAAATAGTTTGATATTGAATCGAAAATTAGGATCATATTTCTTTATATCGATTATATTAACAACTTTAGAGATAGAATCAGATGATTTAGTAAAAGACTACTGTGGTAAATGTACCAAATGTATTGATGCATGTCCTACAAATGCAATAGTTGCTGACAAGGTAGTAAATTCTGATTTATGTATTTCATTTTGGACAATTGAATCGCGAGAAGAATCATTTCCAAAAGCTATAAGTGAAAATTTGAATGGTTGGGCATTTGGATGTGATATTTGTCAGGAAGTTTGTCCTTGGAATAACCATAGAGTACCTGTTCAAATTGAGGATTTTGTTCAGCCCAGAAATGGAAGGACTAATATTGATCCAATTTATATTGAATCAATTAATGAAGAAAAATACAAAGAATTATGCATTAAAAGTCCATTGAAAAGACCTAAATATCAAGGTATTTTAAGAAACATAAGTGAATTGAAACAGAATTAATAATAATTAAATATAATCGTCACATTGAAAAATAGAAAAACTTATAAAGGAGAAAAAAATTGTCAAAACATAACCAAGTAGCAATAATAGGATCAGGACCAGCAGGTTTAACAGCAGCACTTTATGCTGGCAGAGCAAATTTAGATGTTGTTGTATTTGAAGGTATGCAACCTGGTGGTCAATTAACCATTACTACTGATGTCGAAAATTATCCAGGTTTTGTAAATGGTATACAAGGACCAGAAATGATGGATATACTAAGAAAACAAGCACAAAGGTTCGACGCAAAATCAATTTATGAGACAGTAACTGAAGTTGACTTTTCAGAAAGACCATTTAAATTTAAAACTAATAAAGACTCTTACACAGCTGATTCTGTAATTATTTCAACTGGTGCTACTGCTAAAACACTAGGAATTCCAAGTGAAGAGACATATTGGGGTGCCGGAATATCTGCTTGTGCTACTTGCGATGGCTTTTTCTTCAATGGAGAAAAAAACTTATTTATTATAGGTGGTGGTGATACAGCAATGGAGGAGGCTTTATTTTTAACTAAGTTTGGTGATAAGGTTACAATTGTCAACAGAAGCGAACAGTACAAAGCTTCTAGGATAATGTTAGAAAGAGCACAGAATCACCCTAAAATTGAATTCATTGAGAATGCAGTAGTAGACGAGTATATAGGCGAAACTACAAATGGAGTCAAAAAACTCACCGGTTTAAATTTAAAAAATGTAAACACAGATGAAGTAACATTTCATGAAGGTGGAGGTGCATTTATTGCAATTGGTCACAAACCAAATACAGACATATTTAAAGATATAATCGAAATGAATGAAGTTGGATATATAGATACTAAAGGTAAATCAACTTATACAAATATTGAAGGTGTGTTTGCTTGTGGGGATGCCCAGGACTATACTTATAGACAGGCAATAACTGCTGCTGGAACTGGATGTATGGCTGCAATCGATGCGGAGAGATGGCTTGCAGAGAATGAATAGAAAAATTTAGTGAATTTTTTAAATACAGGTCAAACTTAGATTAGTTCAGGTTTGACCTGTTCTATTTTGATTACTAAGATTAGAATTATACTATAAATTAAGAATTGATTAATTAAGATCTTGGGTGGTAATTTCTATAAACTTCTTTAATAAATTCTTTATCAATATGAGTATATATTTGAGTAGTAGATATATCTGAATGACCTAACATTTCTTGTACGGCTCTCAAATCAGCACCACCTTCCAATAGGTGAGTAGCAAAAGAATGTCTAAATGTATGAGGATGTACCTTTTTATTAATATTTGAATAATTAGCGTATTTCTCAATAATTTTCCACAACCCCATTCTACTTAATTTTTTTCCTCTTGAGTTTAAAAAAAGGAATTCACTTTCACTGGAATTTTTTAATAATTTTCCTCTCGATTCAGAGATATAAATATTTATTTTTTTTATCGCATCTCTACCAATAGGAACTAATCTTTCTTTAGAACCCTTACCAAATATTCTTATGATGCCTTCTTCAAAATAAATATCTCTTTCTTTTAAAGTTAAAAGCTCAGAGACCCTCAGACCAGAGGAGTATAGTGTAGATAACATAGCATTATCACGCTTACCTAAATCAGTATATATATCTATAGAATCTAAAATTTTATCAATTTCATGTACTGTTAATACTTCGGGGATAGCTCTTTTAGGTTTAGGCAAGTCTATTCGGTCAATTTGGTTTGAATCTATTATTGACTTGTAATTCAAATATTTAAAATATGCCCGGATTGATGATAAGTATCTTGCTCTTGTGGAGTTACTTAGACCTAATTCGTATAATTCATTAAAAAAAGATTCTAATACTTTTAGCTTAATATTATTATAATCAGAAATATTATTGTCATTCAAATAAACAATAAATTTTTCAATATCATTTTTATAAGAAGCAATAGTGTTATCTGAAAGACCTTTTTCAAGCTGACAATAATACAAATAGTTTTTTAAATGTTTAGTCAACTTTAAAGGAATTTTATTTCTCGCTAATTCCATAATCTGAGTTTATTGCTTTTGGTGGTTCTTTATATTGTATCCTTTTGTGCCCCATACCAATTAAGTTTTTAACAATATTGAATTTAACAATCTGTAACTCTTTAACAGAAATGCCAGATTCGTCAAATTGTCCATCTGAAATTCGGTCAATAATTATCTTTTGAAGAATCTCATCTAACTCGTCACTAGTGAAGTTTTTAATATGAGATATAGCTTCTGCAGTGTCACATACCATGATAAGAGCAGCTTCACGAGATTTTGGTTTAGGACCTGGATATCTAAAATCATCAATATTTACATCTTCTGGTTTTTCAGCATTTTCTAATGCTTTATTATAGAAATATTGAACCAAAGTAGTTCCATGATGCATTCTAATCACATCTATCATCCTATTAGGCAATTTGTACTTAGTTGCTAATTCAACCCCGTAATTAACATGGTCAATTATAATGCTTGCACTTTTTTTAGGGGATAATCTATCATGTTTATTTGATATATCAATTTGGTTTTCAACAAAATATTCAGGTTTTTTCATTTTACCTATATCATGAAACAAACTACTAACTCTACAATATACAGGATTTGCTCCTATAGCTATAGCAGACCTTTCTGCTAGCATTGCAACATTCAAACTGTGTTGATAAGTGCCTGGAGCAATATCACTCATTTTTTGTAGTAACTCATGATCTAAATTATCATATTCTTTTAACTGCAAATCAGTTGAAAAGTTTGAAAATCTCTCTAGTATAAATATACTTCCGTAAGTAATTAGGGGAGAGAGTATAGAGTTTGCTGATATTAATATACTATTGTTGAATAAATCTTGAATGTTTGAAGATCTTTCTAAGTAAAAAATTAATATTGGTATTATGTAACCAATAAATATAAAGAAAATAGATTTGAACATTTGTGTTCTATTTTGAATATCTCGAACAGTATAAGAAGCAACTGCACCTGCAAAAAGATGTATAAATGCAGTTTGGTAATCATTACCCCTAACTCCAGCAACTAAGAGTGCAAGAACTACTGTAAAGTAAAAAGCCGTCCTTGAATCAAATATAATTGCTACCATCATCGAAAATGCTGGAATAAATATAAGATATTCTAATCTTAAGCCAAGCGATATCTCAAGTGAAAACCATGTTAGTAGTGCTGTTATTACAAACAAAATACAGAGTATTACTAACTGGAAGTTGTCATTAAATATTCGTTTTCTAATGTTATATAAATAGAACACTAAAAGAGCTAAAACTAAACCTGCATGCCCTAAACTACTCAATAGAGTAAAATAAATATTTGCTTTATTTTCATTAGCCTCTAATGAACTAAAGTATGAATTTAATAATCTAACTTGTTTTTCAGTGAGTCTGTCATTCTTTCTAACAATTGTAGTTCCACTTTCAATTATTTCTTCATTTGTTGCTACATTATCTGCTGCGAGCTTTCTTCTTTGGTTGGTTAGATTACTTGAGTAAATCAAATTTGGTTGAATTAAGTTAACTATCTGTTGCCCAATATCATTAATAATTGCTGAGTTAATATTATTACTTATTATTGAAGCAAATTTGTTTTCAGCTGTTTCTAAACCGAAAACATTATCAAGGTTTAGGACTGTTTGCTCATTATTATTATTAACGACTATAATAGAATTTGTTAAAATATCTGATTTTTCTTTATCTAAAATCCCAATTTCATAAAGCTTCCTAAGTTCTTTATTGATTAAATTTTTAATTTTATTATAGTTATTTGAGTATTCACTTTTTATAGATTTATCGATATTGTAATTCTTGAAAATATAATTAGTATCAATTATACTATTTATATCTTCTTTTATGTTACTAAACACATTTGAGTTTACTTTGAAATTTTGTAGCACAGACGATTGTGCATTATTTACCTCAGAATTATATTGTGATATCTTCTTCTTAAGTGGGAAGCTACGCTCTGCAATTAATGATTTATTATTCCACAATTGCCCTTCAGATACATTTTTACCTAATCCTTTATAAATCTCTGTATCTAAGTGATATGAGAAGAATACTGTAGAAATTATTAATGTGACTAATAGTATTATATACTTAATTAATTTAGATTTTCTAATATAGGTATCATTTTCAGATGACCTGAAAGCATCTTGAATATTTAATTTATCATATAATGTTTGGTTTTGATAACTCATAAATCTGTTAGGTTAAATGTCAAATTGAGTTTAATAATTTACAAAAAAAAGAATTTATATTATTAGTTTGTTTTTTTAAAATTAACATAATAAAGTAAAATTGTTTGAATTATTAAAAGAAGACAATCAATCAAAAGCAAGATTAGGGTTATTAAAGACAGATCATTCGGTAATAGAAACTCCAGTATTTATGCCTGTTGGAACTTCTGCAACTGTCAAAGCAGTTGAGCAAAGAGTCCTTAAATCAGAATTTGATTATAGAATTATATTAGGTAATACTTATCACTTATACCTCAGACCTGGAACTGATATAATGGATAATTATGGTGGATTGCATAAATTTATGAATTGGGACAGGTCAATATTGACAGATAGTGGAGGATTTCAAGTATTTTCTCTTCAGGATATTAGAAAAATATCAAAAGAAGGGGTTGAATTCAAGTCACATATTGATGGGTCTAAGCATTATTTCACTCCAGACAAAGTAATCGAGATTCAAAAATCTTTAGGCTCGGATATCTGTATGGTTCTTGATGAATGTGTAGAATACCCAGCAGAAAGAAGCTATGTTAAGGAATCAATGGAATTATCACTAAAATGGGCCAAAGAATCAAAAAGTGCTTTTGACAATCAAAGCCAAAGATATGGTCACAGGCAATTTCTATTTGGTATTGGTCAAGGTGGTATGGAAAAAGATTTGAGAATAGACTATTGTAATAGAATGTCTGATATGGAATTTGATGGAAATGCCATAGGTGGTTTGAGTGTAGGCGAGGAAGCTGAAATAATGTATGATATGACTGATATATGTACTGATAATTTACCTAAAGACAAACCAAGGTATCTTATGGGTGTAGGTAAACCTGACAATATACTTGAATGCATAGAAAGAGGAATTGACATGTTTGATTGTGTACTTCCAACTAGGAACGCTAGAAATGGACAAATATTTACAACCACTGGAGTTGTTAATATTAGAAATTCAAAATATGAAGGATTAGATGAAAAAATTGATGAAGGTTTGGACTCACATGTAAGCAATTCATATTCTAAAGGTTACCTCCGTCATCTAATAAAAACAAATGAAATTCTAGGTAACATAATTGCTTCACAACAGAACTTAGCATTTTATAAATGGCTGATAGAGAAATCAAAAGAAGAGATAAAAGCTAATAATTTTTCAAATTGGAAGAATAATTTTGTCAATAATTACTATAGTTAAATTGAAAATGTTAATTTTGTATTTTATATTTAATTTGAAAGGAAGAAGATGATGTCTTTATTAATTGCAGCAGCACCGAATCAAGGAGCTGGTGGAAGTTCAATGTGGTCAATGCTTATATTCTTTGGTGCTATGTTTGCCATAATGTATTTTTTAATGATTAGACCCCAGAAAAAGAAACAACAAGAGCACAAAGAAATGATAGGAGCCATCAAGAAAGGAGATAAGGTGGTTACTTCTACTGGAATACATGGTACGGTATCAGAGGTAAATGAAGATACTTTTCTTGTACAAATTGCTGATAACGTAAAAGTTAAGTTTGAAAAAGCTGCTGTTTCGTCAAAAAAGTAATTTAAAAACAATTTTTTAAAATTTCTTTCATCTATACACTATTAGATGGAAGATTTTTTTATAATTATTTGCTGAGAATAAAATGGATACAATTGAAAGTGCTTTAAAAGATTTAGCTGCTGGTAAGATGATAGTTGTAATGGATGATGAAGATAGAGAGAATGAGGGAGACCTGATTTGCTCTGCTGAATTATGTACCCCAGAAATGGTTAATTTTATGTCAAGCCAAGGTAAAGGTTTAGTATGTGTGTCTATTACTCCTGAAAGAGCTAAAGAGTTAGAACTAGAAGTAATGGTTAAGGATAACTCTGCACTTCACGAAACTAAGTTTACAGTTTCTGTTGATTATGTTCATAATACTTCTACTGGTATTTCAGCAGAAGACAGAGCTTTTACAATAAGAGCTTTAGCAAATAAGGATACAAAACCATCAGATTTAGGAAGACCAGGTCACATATTCCCTTTGATTTCACAGCCAGGTGGTGTTTTAAGAAGGGCTGGCCATACAGAAGCTACTGTTGACTTGATGCGACTTTCTGGGTTAAAGCCGGTTGGTGTTCTATGTGAAGTTATTAACGAAGATGGTACAATGGCAAGAAAACCTGATTTGGAAGTCTTTGCACAAAAGCATGATCTGAAAATAATTACTGTAAAAGATTTAATTGCATATAGATTTCAAAAAGATTCATTAGTACAAGATATTGCAACAGCTAAAATACCATCTGAGTTTGGAGATTTTAATATTCATGTTTATGAAAATTTATCTGATGGAAAGGAACATTTAGCTATTGTAAAAGGTGAGTGGAGTGAGAATGAAGCTGTACCCGTTAGAGTTCATTCAGAATGTATAACAGGAGATGTTTTTGGATCGTACAGATGCGATTGTGGTCCACAGTTAGAGCAGGCTCTTAAAAATATAGAAAAACACGGAAAAGGTGTTGTAGTATATATGAGACAAGAGGGAAGAGGAATTGGGTTAATTAATAAGATTAAAGCCTATGCACTTCAAGAAAAAGGTATGGACACTGTAGAAGCTAATGAGCATTTAGGATTTAAACCTGATGCCAGAGATTATGGAATTGGTGCTCAAATACTCTATTCATTAGGTGTAAGAAAAATGATTCTGATGACTAATAACCCTAAAAAAAGAGTAGGGTTAAAGAGCTATGGATTAGAAATTGTAGACACTATGCCAATTGAAATTGATGCAAATGAACACAACAAAAGTTATTTAAAAACTAAGAAAGACAAGCTTGGGCATATGCTCAAGAACATGTAACAGAGAGGAATATTATGTCAGATAAAAATTATATGACAAAAGAGAAATATAAGGAATTAGAAGATGACCTTAAAGTCATGCAAACTAAGGGAAGAAAAGAAATAGCTCAAAAGATTGCAGATGCCAGATCTCATGGGGATTTATCAGAGAACGCAGATTATGATGCTGCCAAAGAAGAGCAAGGTCTATTCGAAATGAAGATAGCAAAACTAAGTCAAATGTTATCAAATGCAGAAATAATAGATCCATCTGAATTTCCAGATGATAAGGTTTATATACTTTCTAATGTAGAAGTTCTAAATAAGAAGTTTAATAAAAAAATGACTCTTCAATTAGTAAGTGCTGCAGAAGCTGACTATGAAAAGAATAAGATTTCTATTACCTCACCATTAGGTAAAGCACTTATGGGTAAACAAATAGGTGAGATTGCTGAAATGAATGCACCTGCTGGTACCATCCAATATGAGATACTTAACATCTCCAAACCTGTTTAATTTATAAAAGAATTAAACTTTTATTATTATTTTGTGTCTAAATAGTATATTTATTATTGATTGAATGATATTTCATGGAATTATCAAAATTGTTATACGATACAGACGCAGAAATAATAGAAGAATATTGTAAATCTATGAGCAATAGAGCTGCAAATGCTTTTGTAAGAAAGCACAGTTCTTTTGTTTATTATACTGCACTTCGATATTTAAAAAATGAAGAAGATACAGAGGATTTAACTCAAGAAGTATTCGTAAAAGCTTTATCTAAACTTCATACATTCAATAAAAAAAGTAATGTAAAGACTTGGCTCTATAGTATAACAGTTAATCATTGTAAAAACTTTCTTAGAAAGAAAAAAATTAAGAAATTTTTTAGGATTGATTCAGATGAGAATTATTTCGATTTAATTGATAATGGAAGTGCAAACCCTTATGAGTTACTTGTCGACGATGAGGAATCAGTTTCGTTTATGAAACATGTTGATAATTTACCTGAAAAACAAAGAGAAGTTTTTGTTCTAAGACATTTTGAAGGTCTGCCATATAAAGAAATAGTAAAAATTACTGGTAAAAGTGAAGGTGGATTAAAATCTAATTATTACCATGCTGTTCGAAAAATCACTGATGCAATCAATGAGGAGAAATGAAAATGAAAAAATTAACCGAAATAGAAATGAAGGATTTGCTCTCTGATTATGCCTTTGGAAAGCTGAGTGAATATGAAAAATCTATATTTGAAGAAAACTTAAGTGATTTCCCTGAGATTGAGAATGAAGTATTAGAAATTAGAAGTGCTTTTTCTAAAATAAACCAATCTGAAATCAAAGAGAATTTAGATAAACGAACAGCAAATATTAGTTATAAAGTCAATCAAACAAAGTATTCTAAACAAAGAAATAGAAATTTATTATTTTCATTGTTGAAAATTTCGGTTCCAGTACTACTTTTCACTATCGGCTTTTTAGCAGTAGATAGATTTAATGAACAAAAACAAAACAAAATTGTCGAAAATGAGACACTTTTAATATCTGATTCAGATCTAACAATAGCAATTGGTGAAAGTACAGAACTTACTAATACAAGTTTAATTAATAAAAATTATAATTTTGATGATGGCTTACTTCTTTCACCATCAGAAAGTATTAGACCTTCGGATATAGAAGAAATGAGCGAAAGTGAATTTAATGAATTATTAGATGAGTTAAGTAATGAAAAATTTGATATTTAGTTTTATATTGATTGTATTTTGCTTTTCAACTCTTTCTGCAAATCCAATAAAATATGAAGAAAGACTAAATACATTAAAAAAAATAAAGCTCTTAGAGTTCATGGAACTCAATGAGCAGAAAGGAAACAAATTAATTATAATATTAGAATCTTTTGATAGGAAAAAACACCGTTTACACGAAAAACTTAGAAAACTAAGCACAGAAATTGATGATAATTATAGTGATCTATCAGAAAAAGAGTGTAAAGATATCAATGATAAGATAATAATGCTAAATGATAGTTTAGCAACCATTAGAATTGATAAGTCACATAAAATAAGAGAGATATTAACAGAGAAAGAATTCACAAGGTTCACGCTCTTCGAACATAAATTTGTAAAAGAACTAAGAAAACGTTTAATTAAAAGGAAATCACGTAGAAGAAATAAAAATTAAACTTGAATTATAAATACCCTTTAATAAAGGCCATCCTAATCATCCCATTTGGGTATTTATTTAATTATATTTTTGATATTAATTCACTTCAGCTGGGGATTGCATTTTTAATAGTACTTACATTATCAATTCTTAGAATAAATAATATTATTAAGTACATATCCATCTTCCTACTTGCAGGTATTTACATAAGTTTTCAGCACAATTTGTATAATATTGATAAATTTAAGGACAAAGTTTCTATCTCATTTGATGGAGTAGTAAAAGGTAATATTATTGAAATTATCTCTGACAATGATAGCTTTACTAAAGTACTAGCTAAAGTTAATATCAATTCATTTGCTTTAGAAAACACTTATGAGACAAATATTATTCTAAGTATATTCAAATCAGATAAAAATAAAGCTATAATCTTAAAACCAGGATATGATATTAAAGCTAATGTTAGTTTAAGAACTCCTAACATTAAAACACTTCCTAATGATTTTAATGAAATCTCATATTTAAAATCGAATAAGGCACATTTTTTTGCATTTAGTAATTGGTTAAATTTTTCATTTGTAAAACGTAATAAAATATCTACTTATTTATATGATATAAAAGAGTATATGAAATACTCTATTAAGTTTTATTTAAAGGACTTTACATACAAAAGTATTCTTATAGCTTTAGCAACAGGTGACAAATCAGATATTGATTATGAAACTAGACATGTTTTTTCTAAAACTGGAACTGCTCATGTTTTAGCAATTAGTGGGTTACACGTTGGACTAATAGCAGGGTTTATATATATAATTACTGGATTTATTCAGAATAGAACTTTTAAACTAACATTGTTTCTAATATTAGTTTGGATATTTATAATTCTAACAGGCGCTTCAGCATCTGGAATTAGAGCAGGTTTTATGATATCAATGTTCTTTATTTTAAAGTACTTTAATCGTGTACCAAACATAATAAATATAGCACTAGCAACTTTTATTATTTCAATACTAATTAATCCTATGGTTTTATATTCCATTAGCTTTCAACTATCGTATTCTGCTATTTTTGGAATTATTTTTCTTTATAAGTCAATTAATAATAACATCAAATCTTTTTTTGGAATTAGAAATAGTAAAACATTAAGATTTATAATTTCGTCTATTTCAATCTCTTTCGCTGCTACTATAACTACATCTCTCTTTACGGCTTATTATTTCAATGTTTTTTCAGTGATTTACCCCATAGCAAACATATTTATAATTCCATTAGTTTCATTAGCTACTGCATTTAACTTTATTTTTATATTCTTAGAATTACTTTTTGTACCATTTTCAAAAGTATATCTAGAAGCCGCATATTATTTAATTGAATTATCTGTCAATATAAATTCTTTCTTATTAAATTATGATATAGAATTGTTTGATAGGGGAGTAAACATAGAGTTACTTTCTGTGTTATCGTCATTAATTCTGATAATTATTTTTATTTCTAAAAAAAGGAAGGACTTTATACATCGATTTGTTATTGGTGGTAGTTTAATAATTGTTTTACTTTTTAGTGATATTTTAATATATAAACCTAAAAAAATTGAAATAATTCCTAGGGAACAATTTGTCGCAGTTATTTTCAATAAAAGCAGTAATAAAACAGTTTTAATAGTTGACAGAAAGGATTATGACTACATTAAAAATGATTATGTTCTGGAAGATTATATATTAAAAGACTCAATAAATGTGAATTTATTAAAAACCAGTGACGCTTCAATAAATATTAATGATAGGATTAAAAAATACGAATTTGTTAGTTCTAAATTTGTAAGCAGAGAGTTTGTAGATAGTCTTTCTAACTCACTAGAAATTAGATCATTATATAATGTAGTTAATAATGAATATGGACATAATTAAAGAGAAAATATATAATGGGACTGTTATCTGTGGATTAGCTACTGGCTATGATTTTAATAATAGGTTATCGTTTTTTGAAACAGAAAAATATGATCAAGATCATGTTAAATCTTCTAGACTACAGTTTGAGGAAATAATAAAAAATGATTATCATAACAAAGAATTACAATTTTATTATCAAAATCAAAAACATTCAGATATTGTAATAAAAATTAATGATAAGAACCTTAATTATAAATGTATTAGTGACGCAATAATAACTGATAGAAAATCTTTAATTTTAAACGTGTCAATTGCTGATTGCACAGCTATTCTGATCTATGACAAGGTAAATATTGCCATAGCAGCAGTTCATTCAGGTTGGAGAGGCACTAATAAAAAGATTGTTAATAAAACATTAAAGAAAATGAATGTAGATTTCGGAACAAATATGAAAGATGTATTTACTATAATTCTTCCTTCAGCATCAAAGAAAAAATATGAAGTAGGGAAGGAATTCATAAACTACTTTCCGAAAAGTACTTTTAAGATGAATGATAAATACTTTTATAGTAATCAAGGTGAGATAACAAATCAACTTTACGAATGTGGAATTGCCAAAGAAAATATTAAAATTAACAATGATTGTACTATAAGTAATACTAGATTTCATTCGTATAGAAGAGATGGTATAAATGCAGGTAGAATGAATGCTTACATAGGAATAATAGACTAATTAATTAATATAAGAATACACACATAATCTATATTATGTAAACTAATGTATATTTATTTTAGGGCATTAGTCCCCTTTTTGTTATAACCTTTATCCATATTATTATATTTTTTAAACTTAATGATACTATAACACCTAATATGTCAGCTACTAAATCTAATACTTCAGAAGATCGCCCCTTTACAAAATATTGATGTATTTCATCAGACAGTCCAAATAATGAACCTATGAGTATTATCTTTAAAATAAATTTATTAGACCTATAATTATCTGAATTTATAAGGGCTATTTGTATGGTAATACCATAAAGCAAATAAGCAAAAAAGTGTAATATTTTATCTTCTAAATAAAAAGTACCATTCAGATATTTAATTGTTTCTTGATGAGAGACATAGATAATTGCTAATGAAGCTAAAAGCCAAGGCATATAAAAAAGATATTTATTCATTACTTTATACATTGTAGGGCCTTATAAATATCTGAAGCAATTAATAATGATTTATTTTCTGCTGCTTTTCTTGCTGCATAATTATGAATAAATACAGCGTTTGCTATGTTTTTGATCGGTTTGTCCATTAAATCATAATTAATATAAGAACCAATTATTCCAGAAAGTACATCACCCGATCCAGCTGTTGCCATTTCAGGTATCCCATTATTAACAAATATTACATCTTCCCCATTAGAAATTACTGTAGTAGGCCCTTTAAGTACAATATTTAAATTCATTTTTTTAGCAGCTTCTTTTACAAATTTTGGAATATCAATTAATATTTCATCCAAACTGATATTTATGAGTCTTGAAAATTCAACTATATGTGGAGTTAATATTACTCTTTTGTTATAAGTTCTATTGTAATCAATATAATTCAACCCATCTGCATCTATTATAGTATTACAGCCATCATACTTTAAGAGTGTATTTTCGAGTAGCCCCTTAGAAACCTCATTTTTTCCTAATCCTGGACCAACTATAACAGCATCTACATTATTAATGAATGATAAGTTATCTACCTTTTCATTATCTACACATGCTTTATATTTATCTACACTTATAGATATTATCTCAGAATAGAGATTCGTATCACGAATAGAAGAAACTAAATACACTAAACCCGCACCAGCACTAATTGATGAATTAGCACATAAACATGCGGCACCAGGCATTTCATCATTTCCAGCGATTATCAATACTTTTCCATAATCAAATTTAGAGCTATTATTACGCTTCTTAATAATTTCAAAATTATCAAGTAGGCTATAAGATGCGTATGAAGCTATTATATCTTTGGGAATACCAAGGTCAGCAATTGATATCAAACCACAATTATCTTTACCATCATTTAATAACAAACCTGTTTTGTAGCCATACATTGTAATAGTGTAATTAGCTTTAATACATGTAGTTAAAACAATACCATTATAAGGGTTTAAACCAGTAGGAATATCTATCGATATTTTTATTGCTGAGGTTTTATTAATATTTGATATAATTTGAACTAAATTATCCTTTAAAGATCCATCACTACCAATTCCTAATATTGAATCAATTATTAAATCATATTTAGAATAATCAATAGATTCTAATTCAATTTCATTTACATTCAGATTTTTTAAGATATCATAATTTTTTAGACTTAGACTGTTAAACTGAGATTTTTCACCAAATATTATAAAATCAACATTATAATTGTTGTTTAAGTACTTAGCAATGGCTAAACCATCACCCCCATTATTCCCAGTACCACATACAATTAATATTTTACTTCCATGCTTTGAGTATTCTGAAATTAAGTTTGAACAAGATAAAGCAGCACCTTCCATAAGATTTCCTTCTGTAATACCAATCTTATCGATTAAATAAGCATCTAAGTCGTACATATCTTTGGGAGTTAATAGTGCTTGCATTTCAATTATCTGAGTTTAATTATTCTATAAAATATAAATTATTAATTTTAACTGATTTTATGAAACAAAATAAAACATTAAAACGTTGTGTAACTTGCAAAAAAACTATAAGATTTGATAATGGAACAAAATTTAAAAGTAAACATAAAAAAACACGCTAATTATACCTGTTTTTACTTAGTTGGTCAACTAGATGCACATAGTGCACCGTACCTTGAAACAGAGATTACATCTGTTTTAGATGATAAAAAACAGATTCTAGTGTTTAATCTTTCTAATCTTGAATACATAAGTAGCGCAGGCCTTGGTGTTTTCATGTCGTTTGTACAAGACCTAAGAGAGAATGAAGGTGACATAATGTTTACAGAATTAAATGAACGTGTCAAAAATGTAATGCATCTATTAGGTTTTAATCATATTTTTAAAATATTTGAAACGGAATCTGATGCAGTTAATCAATTAGCTATATAATAATGACCAAACTTAATTCTAAACATACTAACCTATTGAAAATCAATTCTGAGACAAAGAATCTTTTAAAAGTTAGAAATTTTGTCAAACATAATTCTATAAACTATGGGTTTGATGATAAAAGTGCTGACGAATTGGTTATTGCTGTTGATGAAGCTTGTACTAATATTATTAAACACGGGTTAAACTATGACTCTAAAGAGGAACTAGAAATTAAAATTTATAAAGATTTTGATTACTTAGCAATAGATATAACCGATAACGCTCCCTCATTCGATTTAAGAGATTTTGAAAGCATTGAATTAGAGTCACATATAAATTCTTACAAAAAGAATGGTCTAGGAATATATATGATAAGATCATATGTTGATTCTATAGAATATAAAAAATATGAAAACGGAACTATTAAAAATATTCTCACTTTAAAAAAACACCTACCAAAATAGTCTTCTGACTAACACATTTTTAAAATATCATTTAGTATATTTGAATTAATATAATAAACAATTACAAGTTTTAATGGTAGCACTAAGATATTCAATAATGTTGCTTTGTATAGTTTTACCTATAATTTATTCTTTTAAAGTAGGTATTACTGAAAAAAGAACTAAATTATTCATGTTAACTACGTTCATATTGATGACTTTTTCATTGGTAATGACTATAACACCTCCAATAGCAGGAAATTTTTCTGATTCTAGAAGACTATCAAAATTAGAATCATTTAAAAATGTAGAAGTGTTATTCAAAGTTAAAAATATAGATTTAGCAACAAATACATTGAGTGCAATACCAGAAGCTGCTTTTCAATTCTCTGAAAACGAATATTTGGCTAAAAATCAAATAACAGTTAATGTATCACAAAATATAGATTTAAATACACTTAATTATGAAGACATAGTTGTAGGAAAAATATATTATGATAATGAATTAAATACATATGAAATGACTGAACTTGTCTCGGTTAATCCTTTAATAACCTACCCATTTATTGAAGCTCTTAAACATAGAATTAAAAATTTAAATCTTCACGTGCCACTTCATTGGACTTCCTTTATTGCTTACCTGGTGTCTTTACTATTCTCTATTAAGTATTTAAGAAAAGGTGACTATCAACACGATGTAGTTGCTAGCTCTGCAATTAGAATAGGATTGATTTTCACTGTTTTAGGTACAGTTACGGGTATGATATGGGCTAAATTTAATTGGGGAGCTTATTGGAACTGGGATCCAAGACAAACAACTATATTAGTAATTATGCTAATTTATTTCGCATACTTTGGACTAAGAAATTCAATTGATAGTAAAGAAAAAAAAGCAAAACTAAGTGCAGTTTATTCAATTATAAGTTTTATTTCTGTTCCTGTTTTAATGTTTATCATCCCAAGACTTCTACCAAGTCTTCACCCTGGTGGTGATAATGATGGCACAACAGGACCTGTAATTAGCACTCAAGCAGATATGGTAGACTCAAGTTTAGCTTTTGTTTTTTACCTATCAATAGCTGCATTTATTTTGTTATACTTTTGGTTGCTAAGTCTTGATTCTAGAGGAAGAATATTTGAGAATAAAATAAGAGGTAATAATGTATAATTTTTTAAATGATAACTCAATATATGTCGTCCTAATAATTGCCCTGATTAATTGGTTTGGTATACTATTATACCTAATTAGAGCTGAGAAAAAATTAAACAATTTAGAAAGTATTTTAAATATAAAAAGCACAAAGAATAAAGGAAAGAATGAATAAAAAGTATTTAGTAGGGGCGATAGTAATAATTGGTTTTATTATTGTTGCATTGTATTCTTTTAATGATTCGACTACAAAATATGTATCTGTAGCTGAAGCAAAAGAAAGTAAAGAAACTGTTCAACTCAGTGGCAGTTGGTTGAAAGATGAAAAAACTGACTACAATGCTGAAACTAATATATTTGAATTTCATATAAAAGATGAAAACGGAAATAAAATAAGAATACTCCACGAGGGTGTAAAACCTAATAACTTTGAAATTGCAAACATGGTAGTTGTTAAGGGGCAATATGATGGTAATGCATTCAAATCAAATCAATTATTAACAAAATGTCCGTCTAAATATGAAGGCACGGCAGAAGAACTTAAAGGGAATTAGATGACTGGACAAATTTTAATTTATGTCGCTTTTGGATTAAGTGTATTATCAGGAGTTTTTTATTTATTATCTAAAGAAAATGAAAAATTATTAAAAATTGGTCGCTGGGCATATTATGGAATGACTGGAAGCATGTTAGCAATATCTATGTATTTGCTTTCAAATATACTTTCACATAATTTTCAAATGACATATGTTTGGGAATACTCTTCCTCTACCCTACCTCTTAATTTATTGATATCTACTTTTTATGCTGGTCAACAAGGTTCATTTTTACTTTGGGGACTTATGCTTACGCTGATTGGTTTTTTTCTTATTCCTTACCTTAAGGTTAGAAAATATGAATATATAACAATGAGTATTTTCGTATTTGTTATTTCATTCATATTATTGATTTTAATTTTCAAAAGCCCTTTTGATTTTGTTTGGGAAACTTATGCTGATCAGGGTGTAGAGATTGGATTTATGCCTGAAGAAGGCAGAGGTTTAAATCCTGTTTTACAGAACTATTGGATAAATATCCATCCTCCAATACTTTTCTTAGGATATTCGCTTATGACTATCCCTTATATATTTGCAGTATCTGGTTTATTTAAAAAAGACCATAAACGATGGATAAAACTTGCATTACCTTGGACTTTATTTGGATCTGGAATATTAGGCTTAGGATTAATGTTAGGAGGTCTATGGGCTTACGAAACACTCGGATGGGGAGGCTTTTGGGCATGGGACCCAGTAGAGAATTCATCTCTTATACCGTGGCTCACTTCTGTTACTCTGGTTCATACAATGTATATCCATAATAGAACTGGTGGATTGATTAAAACAAATTACGTTTTGGCATTTTTTACATTTCTATTTGTATTATATGCTACATTTTTAACAAGAAGTGGTGTTTTAGGGGATACATCCGTACATTCTTTCGTTTCTCCTGGACCAATTGTGTATAAATTGTTGCTAGTCTTCATGGCAGTGTTTTTTATACTAGCCATTATAGCATTGTTTATTAGATTGAATAAGATTAAAAGTAAAGATATTAATTTTGAGATTAGCTCAAAAGAATTTATTATTTCACTTGGTGTGATTGCTTTAATATTAATAACATTTATTGTGTTGTTTGGTACTAGTTGGCCAATTATCGCAGAAATTATTGGTGCAACAAAATCAACTGTTGAGGTTAAATGGTACAACCAATTGAACTTACCTCTTGCTATTCTTATGCTTATTTTCAGTAGCTTTGCATTATATTTCAAATGGAAAAGAACAGATTTGTCTAAAGTATCCAAAAAAATTGGTATTGCAGCTATATCAGGCATAGTTATAATGTTAGTGGCAGCTTTACTTGGGGTAAAGAATATAATTTACTTGTTATTAGTGTTCTCTGCTGGTTTTTCACTTTTTGCTAATTCTGAGTTTATTATTCAGAATATCAGAAAGAATAGAAAATTAACTGGTGGATATTTGTCTCATATAGGTTTAGCTTTATTACTATTAGGATCTCTAGCTTCAGGTGCTTACTCTGAATCCAAACAATTCTCAATGAGAAATGGACAATACGCCGAATTTAAAGACTATAAGGTTGTTTTCAATGGAAAGCAAAGAGTTGAAATAGAAAAAAGAGACAGAGAGAAATACGAATATAATCTAGATGTTATAAAAGGTAACGATACAACAAGAGTTCATCCTGTAGCATTCTGGAGTGACTTTAATGATATGGAAACTCCATTTTTTGAACCTGGTATAAAAGTTACACCAGTCGAAGATATTTACGTTGCTATGTCTTTAACGCCTTATTACGAAGTTAAACCAGTTGCATTAAGAAAAGAAATGTCATCTCCAGTTATTTTAGATACTAATTATACAATAAAAATGTTAGACTTTTTAATGTTAGATATGCAAAAAGGCGCTATGGGACCAGATGGAAAACCTAAAGAATCAATGCAAATAGGTACATTAGTTAGGATAAGTAACGACAAAGGTTTCATAACTGAAGATACTTTATTTGCTACTATGAATATGAAAACAATGACGAATGAACCTGTTTGGTACAACTTGGATACTACTAATATTCAAATCGGCTTTATGCAAATTATGCCTGATAAAAAGAATCTAAGTAATTCTGGTGCTCTATTTATGTTCAAAGAAAAAGATGGTGAACTATCTATGCCTGAAGAAATGCTAATAGTCGAAATATCAGATAAACCCCTCATCATGTTAGTATGGATTGGTACTATTTTCTTAGTATTGGGCTTCTTTGTTTCAATGTATAAGTATATGAAACCAAATGTGATAAAAAAACAGATAACAAATTAATATAAATTTAATTATGAAAATGAAATAGATAATACATTGAATTTATATCTTTATATATTCTTTTTCGTACTATAATAAGACACATAATAATTATATAGGATAACAATGAAAAAACTAATAATCTCTTCAATAACAATAATTACTGCTCTATCAATTTTTTATATGAATTCAACTGAATTGAGTTCAGCTGAAAAAAATGTGAAAGTATTTAAAGTAACAACAGTTTCAAAAGCAGAAAAAAGTAAATTAATTGACTTTACATATGATGACAATGGTACTGAGAAATCATTTGCAGATCTAGCAGATGGGAAAATAGTTTTCCTTAACTTTTGGGGTACTTGGTGTCCTCCATGCAGAGGTGAAATACCAGATATCATCAAAATGCAGAAAGATTTATCTGGTAAAAATATTATAATTGCAGGGGTTGCATTAGAAAGACCTTCTACAAAAGATAAATATATTAGAGTTAGTAATTTTCATAGCAAAAACAAAATGAATTATGTTAACTTTGTTGATGAAGACAACTTATTAAATAAAGCATATGGCCCTATGCGTTTCGTACCTACAACTCTAATAATTAATAGAGATGGTGATGTAATAGAAGTAATTCAAGGTGCTAGGTCTTATGAACAGTTTATGAAGTCAGTAAAAAAAGCTTTGTAAATATTTGAATTTATTTTGGATTATAAAATAATTCTGTTATTTTTGTAATCGTTTTTGCGCCGGTAGCTCAGCTGGATAGAGCAACAGCCTTCTAAGCTGTAGGTCATAGGTTCGAATCCTATTCGGCGTACTTATAAAAATTGGTCAAGAGTTAAGCAACTGGATTAGACTGAATTCCGTCAGGTCAGAAATGAAGCAGCGGTAAGTTTTTGAAAGTGTGTTTAATTTCTTGACCTTTTTTTTATTATTTATCGTATATTTGTGCCTATGAATAAGAAAATATTAATCAATTCTACTATTAATGAAGTTAGAATTGCAATAACCGAAGACAATAAACTAGCCGAATACTTTATAGATTTACCTGATAAAGAAAAACTGTTGGGAAATATATATTTAGGGAAAGTAAATAGGATAGTACAAGGACTCAATGCCGCCTTTATAAGCATTGGTAAAAAACACGATGCTTTTCTTCATTTTTCAGACGTTGATGAATCTCTTGAAAGTGAAGTAGAGATTGAAGATGAGGAAGAAGAACAAGATGAAGCTGAAAAACTCTCCAAAGCAGTTGATAAATCTAAAAAAACTAAAGAACAAATTTCTACTGATGTTGCATTAAGAAAAACACATGCTATCAAAAAGAATATCACTTCAGAGGCTACTTTCTCAACTAAAAGTTCTGGTGATATTCAAATAAACTTAGAGGAAGGTCAAGACATAATAGTGCAAGTGACTCGTGAAGCATACGGTACCAAGGGTGTAAAAGTAACTTCTAAAGTTTCATTACCTGGTAGAAATGTGGTTTTCCTCCCATTTGAAAACTGGATTGGTGTTTCTAAAAAAATTCGTTCTCATAAAGAAAGATCGAGACTAAGAAAGCTTGCTCGTAAAACCTTACCCAAAGGCTCTGGATGTATTATTAGAACCGCTGCACATGGTAAGTCAGATTCCGAACTAAAAGATGATTGGGATAGTTTAATCACTACTTGGGATGAAATAGAAGCAAAAGTTAAAAACTCTCCCCCCCCTACTTTGCTTTATCAAGATATGCACTTGACCTCAAGTATTATCAGGGATTTATTTACTAAAGATATCAATGAAGTCCTTATTGATTCTAAAAAACTTCACACAGAAATTGTAACTTACTTAAAGAAGAAAAGTCCTGCTTTACTCGATAAAGTAACATATTATAAAGGTAAACAATCATTATTCGATAGTTATGGTGTAGAAAAAGATATAGCGCATACATTTCAACGAACTGTTAGGTTGAAATCAGGTGCATCTTTTGTTATTGATCAAACTGAAGCAATGATAGTAATAGATATTAATTCTGGAAGGTCAGTCGAAAAGGATCAAGAAGGGACTGCTTTCAGAACTAATATGGAAGTATTAAAAGAAATAGCAAGACATTTGCGACTGAGAGATTTAGCAGGGATTATACTTATTGACTTTATCGATATGAAAAATCCTTCTAATAGAAAGAAAGTTTATCATGCTATGAGTAAGGAGTTATCAAAAGATAGAGCAAAAACAACAATCTATCCTTTGACTAAATTATGTCTATTACAAATTACCAGACAAAGAATTAATCAAAATATTAGTGAAAAAATATCAGACCTCTGTCCTACTTGCCAAGGTACTGGTAAAATAACAAGTAAGAGTGTCTTAATAAATCAAATTGAAAGATGGCTGAGGAATTTTAGATCAAAAACAAATGAATTCAGATTAGAGTTAGTCGTACATCCTGATATTGCTGACTATATGACTAGTGGGACCCTATCAAGGTTATCTAAGTTAATGCTCAAATACTTTGTTAAAATATCTATTAAACAAGCTGATAGTATGAGTATTAATCAATTTAAATTTATTTCAATGAAACGTCAAACAGATATAACATCTGAATATCTTAATGGAAAAAAATAAATCAATAAGTATTTTAGGTTCTACAGGTTCAATTGGGACTCAATCATTAGAAGTTATTTCAGAAACAAGTGGAATACAAATTGAATACCTTACTACTAATAGTAACATAGAATTATTAGAACAACAATGCAAAATCTATAATCCAAAGTCGGGTGTAGTAGTATGTGATGAATATAAGTACAAAGAGTTTAAGAACAGTACATCTTACAAAGGTGAAGTATTATTTGGTAATGAAGGGTTAAGCCAAGTCACATCACAAGAAGATACTGATTTAGTAATTTCCTCATTAGTAGGTTTTTCAGGTGTTATACCTACATTGAATGCTATAAAGAATGGTATTGATATAGCATTGGCTAATAAAGAGACACTTGTTGCAGCTGGTAGTATAATAACTAGAATAGCTAAGGAAAATAATGTGAATATTTTTCCAATTGATAGCGAACACAGTGCAATTCAACAGTGCCTTGTAGGCGAAGATATATCAGATATCAGCAAAATCATATTAACAGCTAGTGGTGGCCCCTTTCTAAACTTACCTGCTAATAAATTTGAAACAATTACTCTAAGTGATGCCCTTAATCATCCCAATTGGGAAATGGGTAGTAAAATAACTATAGATTCAGCTACTCTGATGAATAAAGGGCTAGAAGTAATCGAAGCGTACTGGTTATTTGGAATAGAAATTGAAGACATTGAAGTGGTAGTACACCCTCAAAGTATAATTCATTCAATGGTTGAGTTCAATGATACCTCAGTGAAAGCACAGCTAGGACTACCTGACATGAAAGTTCCTATTGCGTATGCATTAAACTTCCCTAAACATCAATCATACAATTACAAAAGATTAGATTTAACCACTATTGGAAACTTAACTTTTTCTCAACCGGATTATAAAAGATTTCCTAATTTATCATTGGCATTTGAATCTATAAAAAAAGGTGGCACTACAAGCGCCATTTTAAACGCTGTAAATGAGATTACGGTAGACTCATTTTTAAAAGAAAAAATTACATTCACTAATATTTCAAATATAAATTCTTATATGTTGGATAAAATTGAAAGTATAGATAATCCGTCACTTGAAGATATAATAAATGCCGATAAAGAGGCAAGAATTAAAACAATCGAACATATAAATCAGTTATAATTTCATGGAATTTTTCAACAGCTTATTTTACTTTATTATTGTACTAGGAGTATTAGTATTTATTCACGAACTTGGTCACTTCTTAGCAGCAAGACTGTCAGGCATGCGAGCTGAGATTTTTTCTATTGGAATGGGAAAAAGATTATTTGGTTGGAATAAAATTACAGGCTTTACAACAGGAAACCTTCCAAAAGAATGGGATGGCGGTGATAATACTGATTATAGACTATCATTACTTCCTATCGGTGGATATGTCAAAATCTCTGGAATGATAGATGAAGGAATGAATAATGACATAATTGAAACTGAACCTAAATCTTATGAATTTCGTTCGAAAGGTGCACTAAAAAAAGCATTTGTTCTGAGTGCTGGTGTAATTATGAATTTTCTACTGGCTGTTGGAATATTTTCATGGCTCACATTTGCTAATGGTGAAACTAACTTAAAAACCAATCAAATAGGAAATGTCACTAAAAACTCATTAGCTTCTGAAATTGGTTTACAATCTGGTGATAAAGTTGTCTCAATAAATGAAAATGAGGTTGATAATTGGTCTGAGCTAATAGATAACCTTATGATTACCGACTTAGGAAAAGATAAAAAAGTTACTGTCTTAAGAAATGCAAACAAAGTAACTTTAACTGCCAGTAATAAAGAGCTTTTAGAAACATTATCTAATAAAGAAAATATTGGTATTAGTCCAGAAGGTAATAAAGTAGTATTAAGTGAAATACTTACATTAGAACCAGCTGGTGAAGCTGGATTATCCGTAGGAGATACACTAATTAGTGCTGCAGGTGAGAATATATATTCAGTTAGACAATTTATAGATATTGTTAAAACTCATGAAAATCAAACTTTTATTATAGACTTGCAGAGAGGCTCTGACTCTTTATCATTAGATATTACTCCTAATGAAAATGGTAAGATTGGTGCTGGATTATATGAAATTAGCACTGGAGAATTCGAAACAAATACATTTGGAATCGGAGAATCAATTGTATTGGGGTTTGAAAAAACACTAGACTATATAGATTTGATAATTACTAGCATAAGTCAAATATTTAAGGGTAATATCGCATTTGAAAATGCTGTTGGTGGTCCTATAATGATTGCTAAACAATCTGCAGAATCAGCTGAGCGAGGTATTGATACATTTTTGGTATTTATGGCGGCGCTTTCATTATCACTTGCTTTGCTTAACATACTTCCTATTCCCGCTTTAGATGGAGGACACTTACTGATCGTACTAATTGAAGCTATATATAGAAAAGAGTTACCTATTAAATTGAAAATGGCAATTCAAAATATAGGTATGTTGATACTATTAAGTCTAATGGTAATAGTGGTCGTTTTTGATGTACTTAGGTGATTAATCTAATTTTGTTTTTTTCAATAATACCCCACCAATTACAAAAAGTAGTATTAGCGATACAATTGCAATTCTGTATGAATTTGTAATATCTAAAGTTAAACTAAAAAGAAAATAACCTATCCAGGAGGTACCACGTTCAGATATTTCATAAAAGCTAAAGTATTCAGTCTCTTTTTCTTTTGGTATTAACCTAGAGAATAAAGAACGGCTAAGAGCTTGAGTACCACCTAATACTAATGCAATTACAAATGCTAAGATATAGAAATCGGTTGCTGTAAATAAAAACTGATAAGCATAGAATAAAGATACAACCCAAATCAGTAAGCTAAATAAAATAATATTCTTTGTTTTGTATTTGCTAGCTGCCTTATTAAATATCATAGATCCTAGAAAAGCTACAAATTGAACCATTAATATTGCACTTATCAAAGTGCTTTGTTCTAACCCAAGTTCTTTTGCACCGAATAATGCCGAAAATGTTATAACTGCCTGAACTCCATCATTATAAAATAAATAGGCAATTAGAAAACTAAATGCCTGTTTTTCTTTTCTGAGCTCTTTAAGTGTTTTTATTAGTTGTCTGAAGCTTGATATTTGCTTCATATTTTCACTTGTAACTGTTGATTTATCTTTTCTTAAGTGTTTGAATGTTACAAATGAGAAAAGCAGCCACCATATCCCTGCACTTGAAAGTGAGATTCTAACCGCTTCTCCTTCGCTTAAGCCATAACTATCAAAATTAGAATAAAGTATCAAATTTAAAAGTAATAACACTCCCCCACCTAAAAATCCAACACCCCAACCTATAGACGAGACTTTATCTCTTTCTGATTCATCAGATATATCGTTCAGAAATGAGTTATAGACTACCATTGAAGCACCAAATGCTAGATTAGAAATAAATAATAGTACACCACCAAAGTAAAAATTGCTACCTTCTAAGAAAAAAAGCAAAGATGTTGCAATAGCACCAACAGTTGAAAACAATGCTAATATAGACTTTTTCTTGCTAGTTTTATCTGTATATGCACCAATTAGAGGTAGTAGAAATACTTGAAATAAAACGGAAAGCGAAATTACATACCCAAAGTATGAACCAGGATTGATAGAGAGTCCTAATAATTCTAATTTCCCATCAACTGCTGCATTCTCTGCAATAGTTGTTAGATAAGGACCCATAAATACTGTTATTACAGTAGTTGAAAAAGCAGATATTGCCCAGTCAAATAAATACCAACCTATTCTTTCTTTTTTATTTGACATATTTATATTTTTTAGTTGTTAATTGTAAATTATTTGCACTTTGGTTCGTTATAAATTAATTAATTCTACACCATTATTAAATCTTTAATGCCATTAAAAACAAAAGAAGAAGAATTAGAAACCATAAAAGTATATGGTGCTAAGGAACATAATTTAAAAAATATAAATGTCACAATTCCTCGTGACAAGCTAACTGTTATTACTGGACTATCTGGATCAGGTAAATCTAGTTTAGCATTCGATACTTTATTTGCAGAAGGTCAAAGAAGATACATTGAATGTCTATCTTCAAATGCTAAGCAGTATTTGAATATGATGAAAAAACCTGATGTTGATAGAATAGAAGGTCTATCGCCAGCCATATCAATAGAACAAAAAACCTTAAGCAATAGTCCTAGATCAACTGTTGGTACAGTAACTGAAATATACGATTTCCTAAGGTTGCTTTTTACAAAAATAGGGATACAATATTCGGTTGAGCACAATGTACCTGTAGTTCAAAGAAGTAAAGATCAAATTTTAAATGAAATTATATCTGATTATGACGGAAAAAAAATAATGATTTTAGCCCCAGTTATTAGGGGCAGAAAAGGTCATTATAGAGAGTTATTTGAACAATTCAGAAAGCAAGGGTTTACTAAGGTTAGAGTCGATGGAAATGTAAAAGATATAGAACCAGGAATGCAGCTTTCTAGGTATAAGATTCACGATATTGAATTAGTTTTAGATAGACTAATTCCAAGTAAAGAGATAGAAAATAGAATTAATGAATCTGTAGAATTAGCACTAAAAAAAGGTGATGGTGTAATCTATGTACTATCGCAAATGTCAAGAGATTGGGAAGAAAAGACTTATAGTATTCACTATACATGCCCTATATCTGGTGAAGCATACAGTAAATTGGCTCCTAATAAATTTTCATTTAATTCTGGTTATGGTGCTTGTGATAAATGTGATGGGTTAGGTTACTTACTTGATTTTGATAAATCACTATTAATTGAGGATGAAGATAAATCAATTTCAAGAGGTGGTTTAGCCTTTGTAGATAAACGCAACTCTGTTATTTACAAACAGATTGATAAAATATCTAGCAAAATAGATTTAGATATGAAAAAACCTATAAGTGAAATAAAAAAAGAAACTCTAGATTTAATTTTCAATGGTACAGAAGATTTAGAAATTGATTCTGAATACAGTTTTGGTGGTGATAAGATTAGCTACAAACATTCATTTTCTGGACTAATTCCTATACTTGAACATCAGTATGAAACTGCTAATCCACCTAAGAGAAAAAGAATGCAGAAGTATATGACTCAGCATACTTGCAAACAATGTAGTGGTGGAAGGTTAAAACAACGTAGTTTGTTCGTTAGAATAAATGATAAAAACATTTATGATGTTAGTTCTATGAACATAACTGAAGCCAAAGATTTTATCAAAAGCATTCCAAAATCAGTTGAAAAAAGAAAATTAGCTTTGGCAAAAGTAATAATTACACAAATTATAGATAGACTTGAATTTTTAGAAGAAGTAGGTTTGAATTACTTAACTCTATCAAGGAGTTCAAAATCCCTTTCTGGTGGTGAGTCGCAAAGGATTAGATTAGCATCCCAAATAGGGTCACGTTTGGTAGGGATAATGTACGTGTTGGATGAGCCATCTATCGGTCTTCATCAACATGATAATAATAAGTTAATCGAATCACTTAAAAAATTGCGTGACTTAGGGAATACTCTTATAGTAGTTGAACACGACAAACAAATGATTATTGAATCTGATTACCTAATAGATATCGGACCAGGTGCTGGAGTTCAAGGTGGTGAAATATTAGTTAGTGACAAGCCAGTAGATGCTGTAAAAAAGAAAAACAAAGATTCTCACACAATAAAATACCTTAATAATACTGATTACTTAACTCAAAAAATAAAAAGAAGAGAAGGTAATAAGAAAAAATTAGAATTACATGGAGCAAAAGGAAATAACTTAAAGGATGTTAAGCTTTCACTACCCTTAGGTAAATTTATAACTATTACTGGTATGAGTGGTTCCGGAAAGTCATCCTTAATAAATGACACTTTAGTACCAATTCTCAAAAGGAAGTTTACAGTATCAAAAGCTAAACCATTAGAATATGATAAAATTAAAGGTATTGATAATATTGATAAGGTTATTGAAATAGATCAAACCCCAATTGGTAAGACCCCTAGAAGTAATCCAGCTACATATACTGGACTTTTCACATTGATAAGAGATTTTTACGCTCAACTTCCTGAAGCAAAAATTAGGGGCTATAACACCGGTAGGTTTTCATTCAATGTTCAAGGAGGTAGGTGTGAGGAATGCCAAGGTGCAGGAATGAAAAAAATTGAAATGAATTTTCTTCCTGATGTCTATGTTCAATGTGATGTATGTAATGGTAAGCGTTACAATCAAGAAACCTTACAAGTAAAGTATAAAGGCAAATCAATAGCTGATGTATTGTCTATGCCTATATCAGAGTCGCTTCAGTATTTTGATAAAATACCTAAAATTAAAAGAAAATTAAAAATATTGAACGATGTTGGACTTGGTTATTTAACACTTGGTCAGCAATCCCCTACTCTTTCTGGTGGTGAAGCACAAAGAATTAAACTTTCTACAGAACTTTCGAAAAGAAGCACAGGCAAGACATTATTTTTATTAGATGAGCCTACAACTGGGTTACATTTTGAAGATATTAATTTACTTCTCAAATTATTAAATAAACTTGCAGATAAAGGAAACACAGTTGTTGTTATTGAGCATAATCTCGATGTAATCCACTCATCTGACTGGATTATTGATATGGGTCCTATGGGGGGTGATGAAGGTGGTGATATTATATTCGAAGGTACACCTGAAAAAATAATAAAAGACAAAAAGAGTCTTACAGGTAAATATTTGAAAGAAGAATTCAAATAAGAATTTGTAACAATTTATTAATCTTAAATAAGAATAATTATATTTGTAATCTATATAAAATTAAAATTTAAAAAGGAAAATATATGAATATTTTAGTATGTGTATCGAGAGTTCCTGATACGGCTGCAAAAATCAAAGTATCTTCTGATAACAAATCATTAGATACAGCTGGAATAAAATTTATTTTAAATCCCTATGATGAGTATGCTTTGGAAGAAGCAATCCAATTAAAAGAAAAAAATGGTGGTGAGTTAACAGTTGTTACTGTTGCTGATGATTCTGCCACGGACATTCTAAGAACTGCCTTGGCAATGGGAGCTGATAAAGCAATTCATATTAAAGCAAATCAATTAGAAAAAGATACATTTTTCGTTGCAAAAAATATTTCTAATGTTGCAAAGGAACTGAATCCAGATATTATTTTCTTGGGTAAACAAAGTATTGATTTTGACTCATTTCAAATGAGCGCTATGCTAGGTGGATTGTTAGATTTGCCATCCGTTGATGTTGTTTCTCAATTAGATTATTCAGATGGTTCTATAAAAGGTGAAAAAGACATAGAAGGTGGTAAAGTAAGTTTTGAGTCTTCCCTACCTGCTGTAGTTAGTGTTCAAAAAGGAATAAAAGAACCACGTTACCCTAAGCTTCCTCAAATCATGAAAGCAAAGAAAAAGCCAATTGAAGACAGAGATGCTGAAGAAACTGCTCTTAGAACTGAGTTAATTGAAATGGCTATACCTGAGAAAAACAGAGCTGGTAAGATTCTATCAGACAGTGAGTCGGACATTAGTGAACTAGTAAGATTGTTACACGAAGAAGCAAAAGTTATATAAGGAGATAAAATGAAAGTATTAGTATTTATAGAAGAACAAGGTGGGAAATTAAAAAGAAGTTCAAACGAAGCTATTACAGCTGCTAACTTATTGACTTCTTCTGATAATATAACTGCAATTGCATTAAATGGAGATGCTAACAACTTAAAAACTGCAGGCAAATATGGTGCAGGTAATGTTGTTAATTTAAAGAATGATTCTTTGAAAGGTGAAGCACCCGAATTAGCAAAAGCTATTTCAGATTATTCAAAAGTAAATTCTTTTGATACAGTTTTATTTTCAGCTGATTCAATCGGTAAAGAAGTAGCACCAAGAGTTTCTGTTGCATTAGAAGCTGGTTATATATCAGATTGTACTCGAATTGAATCTAATGGTGACTCTATCCAAGCGACAAAGCCAGTATATGCTGGTAAAGCTCAAATAAAAAGTAAAATAAATACAGCAAATAAAGTTCTTTCGCTAAGACCAAATGTATTTACTGCTAAAGAATTAAACGACTCTGAAGCACAAGTAGAAGATGTAAGTATTGAAGTTTCTTCTAATTCTGTAAAATATACTAACATTGCTAAAAATGAAGGTAAATTAGATGTTGCTGAAGCAGATATTGTTGTTTCTGGTGGTCGTGGACTGAAAGAGCCAGAGAATTTCAATTTAGTAGAAAATCTTGCAGATGCACTTGGTGGAGCTGTAGGAGCTTCAAGAGCTGTAGTTGATGCTGGTTGGAGACCTCACAGTGAACAAGTTGGTCAAACAGGTAAAACTGTTTCTCCGAGCTTATATGTAGCCTGTGCTATTTCTGGTGCAGTTCAGCACTTAGCTGGTATGTCTAGCTCTAAAATTATTGTTGCTATCAACAAAGATAGCGAAGCTCCAATATTTAAAGTTACTGACTATGGTATAGTTGGGGATGTATTTGATGTACTACCAAAACTAACAGATAAAATTAAGGCACACGGTTAATGGATAAGGTTGAATTAACTGTTTTAGGTATTTCTGCAAGCAATGCAAGTAATAATGCTTTTGCACTAATATTAAAGGAGTTAGATGGCGACAAACGACTCCCAATAATTATTGGTGCGTTTGAAGCACAAGCTATAGCTTTAGAAATAGAAGGAATTGTAACACCTAGACCTATGACTCATGACTTGATAAAAAAGCTAATAGATGAATTAGATGATGAAATTGAACAAGTCTATATTAATGACCTACAAGATGGAACATTTTTTTCAAAGTTAATATTAAAGAATTCTGGAATAGAAATAGATTCCAGACCATCAGATGCTATTGCTTTGGCAGTTAGATTTAACTGCCCTATTTATATTGATTCATATATCATGGATAATAATGCTGTAGAATCTATTGATGATTTTGAAGATAACAAAGAGTCTATAGGTGGAACTACAAAAGCTAAAAAATCTGATATTACAGGTAAGTCTAAGATTGAACAACTTCAGGTAAGTTTAGATAAAGCTATTGAAGAAGAAAATTACGAAAAAGCAGCAAATTTACGTGATGAAATTAAAAGAATGCTTGAAAGTTCGTAATTTTTTATTATTTTTGCATTCGAAAATTTTGCCGGAGTAGCTCAGCTGGTTAGAGCACTGGAATCATAATCCAGGTGTCGGGAGTTCAAGTCTCTCCTCCGGTACTTAAAAGAGGTCTTTACATAAGTAATAAAGACCTCTTTTTTTATTTGATAAGCTCAATAACTATGTCAATAGTGTTTTCCAAAGATTCTTCGGAATTGAATCCTCTAACAGTATATCTCAACTTATTATTTGTATCTACAATAAGAATAGTTGGAAATCCAAACAAATCAAATTTACGTGGAATTACATCTGTATTGTCCATATAATATTCATATTCAATATTGTTTTCATTTATAATTTTAACAAGTTGATTTTCCTCATCTTCATCACCCCAAACTGAAATTCCTAACAATTCAACATCATCATATTTATTTTTGATATTATTTAATATGGGAAAAGTCTCTTCACAAACATCACACCAAGTAGATGTTAATGATATTATATAAATTTGACTACCCATATCACTTAGGTTTTTATATTTTCCATTTAATGATTTTACTATACCTGAGATATCTTCAGAAACAATATTATTTTTAATATTTTTCTTCAAATTGTTTTGTTTCTCATCCAAAATTTCATTAACAAAATCTAAATTAATATCACTTTTTGAGTTAATAATTTCAAATATACTTTCTTCTAAATCGGAACTAATAACATCATTAAAATAAGCCTGTCTTATAATTTCTTTTATATTCGAAGAAGAACCGAATTTTGAAGATAATTTTACTGCTTCATTATACAACCTGTCGTTCATTTGATAAGGAGCTTTATTAATAGCTTCATATACACTTTGGAAGGCACTAGAACTATCGTTTTTAAGTAAATCTAATCTGTAGCTAATCAAAAACAAATCAGATCTAATTTTATCTTTATATTCATCAAACTCTATACTAGATAGGTCTATTGGTTTTATTGAATCTAAGTAGTTGACTTTAGAAAATGCATTTTTCAGATTAATCTCAATGTCTTTTATATACTTTTCATTACTTAATTCAGTTTCTAAATCATTGTTTTTTAATAAACCCAGGGCAATATATTTATACAATATTGCAGATTTGAAGCTTAACTTTTCAACTTCATCATATAACTTATCATAATATTCTTTTAATTGTGTATGAGAATATGCAAATGATTTGTAAACAAGTTCAGTTTTATCTAAGTCATTATACCTATTGAGGTATTCAATACTTTTTTTAACAAAATCATCATAATCATCAGCTAAAGATATATCATCAAGTTCGTATTCTCTTCTTAATTCAGTATTTTCAACATTGTCAATAAACTGTTCTTCTAACTTAATTGCTCTTTCTGCTTCATTTATTGAATTTAAGGCAGTAATTACACTCCTAACTGTTTGTTCATCATTTATATTAATTTTTGTGTTTAGAATTTCTTCAATATTACTTTTGTATTCATTAAAATCAATCAACTTAAAATCTAACTTGAGTGTTTCATACGCTATATTTGCTCTAACATTATTTGAGTAGTTCTCAGTTTCAGATACAAGAGCATTGTTAATTTTTTTAAAGCTTGGAGTGCGTGAGTAATTTGAACTTCCAGCTCCCAAATAAGTAATTGCTTCGTTTAATTTTGAATTTAACTTTGGTATATTCTTTTTAAAAACATTGACTTGCCAATACTCTTCATTGTTATTATATATATTACCTTGTCCATCAATTAATTTGAACAAAATAAAATTATCATCATTTTCTATTTTAAAACTATTAATTCCATTTTCAATTAATTTAGAGTCAGCTACTGGTTTATCAAGTGAATCTTTAAATCTATAACTAACTAAATATAAATCATCATTAATATTATCACTCATATCTGTAACTTTTAGCTTGATAATCTCATTCTCTTCCGGAGTAATATTACTAATTTGTAATTCTGTAGAATATAAATAGCTGTAGGTAAATAAAATAGTGGCTATATATAGTATTATTTTCATTTTTAAACTCGTATTAATTTCGAAATTTCATTCTTTAAATATTCAAAAGCCTCATCAACACCATCAATAATTTTAAATAACTCTAGATCAGACTCACTAATCATACCTATATCAACTAAATATTTGAAATTAATTAAGTTATTCCAGTATTCACTACCATATAAAACAGTAGGAATTTTTTTACTAATAACATTAGTTTGTTCTAATGTAAGCATCTCCATTAATTCATCTAATGTACCAAATCCTCCTGGCATTACAACTATTGCTTTTGCATGGTAGACAAACCAGAATTTTCGCATAAAAAAGTAATGAAATTCAAAGTTTAGCTCTGGTGTAATATGTGGATTTGGATATTGTTCAAAAGGTAATTCAATATTAAATCCAATATTCTGGAATTCAGCTTCATATGCTCCTTTATTTGCTGCCTCCATCATACCTGGCCCTCCCCCTGTACATACATATACTTTTTTGTCAGTTGTAAGTGTTTTAGACCAATTTGAAACTTTTTTAGCTAGTTCCACAGTATCATCATAATATTTAGATGTAAACTTTAATCTTTTTACTTTTTTTAGTTCATCTGATACATCCTTCCCATTTTTCTGTTTCTTTTCTAATTCAGTTAGCTTCTTCTCATAATCCTCTGATGATATACTTCTAGCCGAACCAAAGAATACCACAGTATTATAAATTCTATTCTTTTTCAAAACAGCTTGTGGGTGAAAATACTCTGATAATATTCTCAATGTCCTCCCCTCTCTACTATTCATAAATTCGGGATTCTCGTATGCTTTTAGAATGTTTTTATTAATTTCCATTGTTATCTCTTATTATGATAGCCACCATCGACTATTAATGTTTGACCAGTTATGTAGTTTGAAGCCGTTGAAAAAAAATAAACTGCATCGAATATGTCTTTAACATTTCCATATCTTTCCATAGGGATTTTATCAATAGATATTAAAGACGAATCATCATCAGGTTCATCAGGTATTTTTATTGCACCTGGACTAACGCAATTAACAGAAATATTTGGTGCTAATTCAACAGACATTACTTTTGTCATATGCGCTAAAGCTGACTTCGAAACATGATATGGTAAACGCCCATTCCATACTTCATAGGCACCTAAAGATGCTATGTTAACTATACGACTTCCAGTCTTACATAGTTGCGAAAAATACTGTGTTGTAAAAAACTCACCCTTTAAATTTATAGCAAATGTGTTATCTATAAGTTCTTCTGTTATATCTTCGATTTTGGTTCTTTTGGGAAATATTCCAGCATTATTAACTAAAACATCAGGTTTTCCCATTTCTTTAATTATTCTATCAAACATTTTAATTATTGCAGTTTTATTAGAAACATCTGCTTGGTAAATATTAGCATTTACACCAAATGATTCACAATCATTCATAGTTTTCATTGCCATATTTTCAGATGTATTATAATTTATTGCTACGTCCCATCCTTTTTCTGCAAAGTTCAATGCTAAACCTCTGCCTATTCTTCTTCCTGCACCAGTAATAACTACTAAACTCATACTTCCTTTTTTTTTCTTATTTTAAAATTAAAAACTGTCTACAAATGAAAATATTATATTACACAATCATATTATCTTTTATAATTTCTCCTTTATTAAAGGCTGAAAAATATAGAGTATACTTTAAAGATAAGGGCGAACAAATCTTAGAATACGAAAATGAGCTTTATAATAGTATACTAAGTACCTTAGATAAAAAAGCAATAGAAAGAAGAATAATCAATCTAGAAACTGACACAATATTATCATACAGAGACATACCAATATATCAAAAATATTTAGATAGTATTCAAAATCTTAATATTAATATAGTATCTAAACTAACTTGGTATAACTATATCATAGTTGATACGGACAGCTCAAAAATAAATCATATTAAAGATTATAGTTTTGTGAGTAGTTTTCAAAAGGTAATAAAAAATTATGAAGAAAAATCAACACAGATGTATTTTACTAATTGCGGTGAGTTTGAGTATAATCTTTCAGAAAATCATATTAAAATGTTAAATATTGACAAACTACATCAATATGGAATAACTGGTCAAAATATAAGACTTGGATTTTTAGATACAGGCTTCGATTGGCTTAATCACAAATCAATCAAAAATAGTAATGTTGTAAAAACATATGATTTTATTTTTAGAGACTCTATCGTTTATAATGAAAGTGAAGATGTTCCAAACCAGTATCATCATGGCACAGTAGTTATGTCAACTGTTAATGCTTATGATAAAGATCTATATATTGGTGTTGCACCTAGTGTAGATGTATATTTAGCAAAAACTGAGGATATGAGATCTGAAACTTATTATGAATTAGATTTATTTGCAGAAGCAATTATTTGGATGGAAAATAACGGGGTTGATATTATTAATGCTTCACTGGGATATAAGTTTTTAGATACATTATCAATTCCATTTTCTGACTTAGATGGTAAAACTACTATAGCTACTAAAGCTATTAATGATGCATCTGAATTAGGGATGATCTGCGTTATTGCAAATGGTAATAATGGTGATAGACCATCAACTTTAAATGCTCCGGCAGATGCAGATAGTTCAGTTGCCGTAGGTGCAGTTACAGCAAATGGAACTGATTTGGTTGGTTTTAGTTCAAATGGTCCTAACGCTTCTGGCGTTTTAAAACCAAACTTAGTTGCTCAAGGTTCAAATATATTCGCTGCCTCTATTGCTAATGATAGTTCTTATAATAGAACAGCTGGTACATCACTTTCTTCACCGTTGATTGCAGGTAGCTTTGCACTTTTAAAATCAGTTCACCCCTTTGTTAAAACAACAGTTCTTAAATCATGGATGTACAGATCAGCTAATAATTATGAAACTCCTAATAATAGATTTGGCTACGGATTACCAGATGTGTATAAATCAACTATAGTTGAAGAAGTAGTTATTACTCCCCCTAGCATAATTAATAATAAAGAATTTACTAGGTTGTTTTTCTATATTTTCCCTGACAATGATTTGATAAACTACCAAATTGATGTAGAATACTCAGAAAATAATAGAAAGATTTACCCTTTAAGAAAATCTAATATATCTAATCAATACTATGTTGATGTGCCAAATATTTATTTTATAGATAATAGTGTAGATATAAAAGTTAACGTAAATACCCCGGAAGAAAATTATTGGTTTCCTAGTCAAAACAATTTCTATTCTATTTCAAATGAATCTGATATAATAAACTGTGGTTTATCAAAGGATTCAATTTCAATTAACTCTTCAGAGATATATGATGATGAATTTTTAGTAGTGCCAATTGTTATAAGTAATACTTTTGATATAGAATTAAATTTAAAGATATTAGATAACGATGATTTAGATATAAAAATATATAATCTAGAAGGTAAAAATATGTTTAAAACTATTTCAAATTATGGCCCTGGTTATTACAAAGAGTCTGTTTCTCTTACCAACATAAATTCAGGGACTTATTTTATACAAGTAAAGACTAGTTCAAAAATATATAGAGAAAAAGTAATTTATTTGAAATAATATTGCGATTTTGTTTTGTATTTTCAAATCTAAGTGCTATGTTTGTATTCAATTCTACAACGGAATTATATAAAAAGGGATCGTAGTTCAGTTGGTTAGAATGCCAGTCTGTCACACTGGAGGTCGCGAGTTCGAATCTCGTCGGTCCCGCCAAGCTCCACATTAATATGCGGAGCTTTTTTTTTTACAAAAAACAAATTGTTATTTATGAATTTAGATAGACTCTATAAAATAATTGATAGTGAGTTAAACAAAGACTACTCCAAATCATCTGTATTGGATTATAAAAAACCAGATGAACTAACAAGTTTATTAGATTTAGATATTACTAAAGACGGTTCTGAGAATAGTTTCTACAATTCTATAGATAATTATTTATCTGGTTCTGTCGATACATCTCACCCTCTATTCAGTAATCAACTCTGGGCAGGAAGAAACACACCAGGATTAATTGCTGAATTTATTACAACACTTAGAAATACTTCTGTATATACATATGAGACAGCTCCTGCTGCTACTTTGATTGAAAAGTATATGATAAAAATGTTATCAAAGCAGATGGGATTCGAAAATGGAGATGGTACTTTTTTAACTGGAAGTAGTAATGCAAATTTAATTTCACTTCTTGTAGCAAGAAATACCATGTTTCCTGAAATTAAAAACAAAGGACTCAGTGGACTACCTGAATTATGCTTTTTTGTTTCTGAACATGCACACTATTCTTTTGAAAAAGCTGCGAATGTTTTGGGCTTTGGTGAGTATAATGTTATTAAGGTTAAAGCAGATGAAAATCATTGTATAATACCTAATGATTTAGAAGATAAAATAAAAAATTCAATAGAAGATGGTAAGAAGCCATTCTATGTTTGTGGTACAGCTGGTTCTACTGAAGTTGGTGCTTTTGATCCACTTATTGAAATGCAAAGTATAGCAAAAAAATATAATTTATGGTTTCATACCGATGCCGCTTGGGGTGGTGCATTAGCATTTAGTAATAAGCACAAACACATATTAGAAGGAATAGAAAATTCTGATTCGATATCATGGGATGCACATAAATTGATGGGTATTCCATTAATTTGTTCAGTAATTCTATTAAAGGATAATAATCAATTATTAAAATCTGTGAATGAGAACACGTCAGATTATTTATTTCACGACCATGAGCATGATGACTTAGATTTAGGTAAGAAATCTATTCAATGTGGAAGAAGAGTAGATTCATTAAAACTATGGTTATCCTTTAAATATTATGGTTTTAATGGATATGAAGAAAGAATTAATAAAATGTGCGATATATCTCAATATATGACTTCTAAAATAAACAGAAATGAAAATTTAGAGCTATTAGCGCCAACAAAGTATTGCAATATCAACTTTAGATATAATCCAGGGAATCTTGATGAAAAGCGCTTAAACAAGCTAAATTTAGATGCTAGAGATAATATATATAAGAACGGCGATGCATTATTTAATTATGTATATTTTAATGATGTAATGTCTATTCGTTACATAATTGCAAATGCTGATGTAACTGAAGAAGTTATTGATGAGGTATTAGAATTCTTCGAAGAAGAATGTAGAAAACTTCTATAGTATTTAATTCAAGTTATTTAAAACTTGAGTAAAATAAAGAAAAAGGGATATCAAAATGATATCCCTTTTTTTATTCTTATTAAGTATTCTATTATTTAATAACAACCATCTTCTTAGTAAATGCATGTCCATCTACTGTTAATTGATAGTAGTAAGTACCAGTAATAAGATTACTTATATCAACATTTCTAAACGCACTATCCATAATCTCATTATTAATAACTGTTTTTACTTTATTTCCAACACTATTATAAATGTCTAAAGAAACGTTAGCAGTTTGGTCTAATGTAAAACCAATTTCTACAACATCTCTATTTACAGCAGGATTAGGATATACATCTTTTAATTCAACATTAAATTCTAAAGTGTTTTCTACACTTAAGGTAGGATCTTTTACTGCCTCAGGGTCTCTTGCATCAAATTGTTGAGGTCTCATATATGGTGGTATAGACCACATTAGCTCATTAATAGGTCCTGGAACCCCGAATAGTGGACTAGTTTCATTGATGCTTTTATTAGCATCATATGTTAATATGAAAGCTTCATCTACTGATTTTATATATTCAGGAACATGGAAAAAATACTCACCATGATCATCATTAGTCATATTTTTTGTTTCTTCCCAAGTATCAGTATCTATGTTATATACTTTACAAAAGATATCAAAAACTTGTAACGAATCAATTGGTGAAAATACTTTCTCTTGCTCTCCAGTTAGTTGATTAACTGTAGTACTGTACACATTATATGGTTCAAATTTTTGGAATCTACCTGGTACTCCGTCTATCCAATAAACTACCATGTGTGATCCATCAATAGTCTTTGAAACTTGCACATTGTTTCCTAAACTCAATGAATAAGATGAAGCAGGATGTAATTCTAAATCATATTTCTCATTATTAGGATCGTTCGCAGATTGTGTTGATGGATCTTCTGAAAATAAAGGTGGACCAAATGTTTCTAATTCATCTATTTCAGAAACTGACCAATTACCATTTTCATATCTAACATCTACTATAAAGTATCTTGCTGGTAAATTATCATCATCTGGGTTAAATATATATAATCTAGTAATGTATGAAAAATCATTATCACCTCTAATAACCAAATCATAACATCCTTGGTAAGCTGTACTTGCAGGGGAACTGAAACTATTATAGTTTCCATAGTTTGAAGCAAAGTCTGTAATAGCAGTTCTAGGAATTTGTTCAAACGAAGACCAGTTTTCTCCATTATCTGAAGATTTAGAAACAGCAATATATCTGTTATCTTCATCGGTAGCAAAAATATTACTGACTAGTGAATAAATAGTACCATCTGAACCTTTTTTAACATTCATTGGTGCATTATATGAAGAAGCTTTTGTGTCTACTTGTCTAAAGTGCTTTGTCCACCATTCTTCAGGATTATTACTGATGTTAATCTGAGTTTCAAAATCAAAACTCCAAAACCCATAAAAACCATATTGACTTGCATCACTTGTTGGTGAAAGTGTTCCTACACCAATTATTTGATCGTCATCCGGTAATGATGAAAGTTCTAATCTATTCCAATTTTGTGGGTCATTTGCATTCCCACCTAAATCTGGAGCATCAGATACACTTGCAAACAAACCGCCAAAATCTGGTGAGTAATAAACAAAAACACCTTGATTTTGGTCATATACCATTCCAGCTCCATTATCTCTATAAAGCACAGGTGCGTAACAAACAAATTCTACATCTTCTACATTTTCTGATTTTGAAGAATTAGTTGTTGTAATAGAAGGTTGCATAGGTGCAATAACCCCTTCAGGATCCTCGTAAACAAATACACTATCCCAAGTATTACCTCCATCAGTTGAATTTAGATTATACATTCTAGTCCCTTGAAAAACACCCTCTGTATCAAAGTTGAATGTATTCATTGCTATTGTAAAGAGATTAGAAGCAGCATCATAGGTAATAGGTGTTATTCCAGTTCTAAAGTGTCTTAGTTGTACATTAGTCATATATGCTAATGAATCTCCGGCAAATAGTTGTGTTGAACTATTTTTACTATTTTTTCCAAATTCCCTAAAGTCAATGTAGTGATTATTAATTTGTAGTTCTTGTTCCACATATTCTTTTTGTAAAGTTCTAACTTCTTTAGCATTGACCCCTAAAGTTATTCCAATAGTTAGAAAAAGTACGAATATTTTTTTCATTTTAAGCCTCGTTTTTTAAAAAATAATTCATTAAATATTATCAAATGTCAAAATACATTTTTTAGCAATATTTTACAACTATAAATAAAATTATGTTAATAATAAGACAAAAAAAGGGGATATATCTTGATCTATCCCCTTTGGAATTTTAAATTTTTGTTTGTGAATTATTTAATCACAACCAATTTCTTTGTAAATCTATGTCCATCAACTGTAAGTTGATAGTAATAAGTTCCTGAATTTAACTCACCAATATTTACATTTTTGAAAGAAGTCTGTAAATACTGATTATTAATAATATTCATTACTTTATTACCAACACTATTATATAAATCTAGTGATACTTGTGCAGCTTGTTCTAAAGTAAAACCAATTTCTACAATTTCACTATTTACAACAGGATTTGGATAAGCATCTTTCAATTCAACATCGAATGCTAAAGTATTTTCAACACTTGAAATTCCAGCTCTAGGATTTCTTGCATCAAATGTTGCTTGCTTCATATAAGGAGGTAAACCCCACATTAATTCATTAATTGGCTCTGGAACACCAAAAAGCGGGAATTGAGGATTTGTAACTTTAACTACATCATATGTTAATATCTGAGCTTCATCTACTGATTTGATTACATCAGGAACATGGAAAAGAAAATCATTGTGATCATCTGCAGTCATATTTTTTGTTTCTTCCCATTCATCAGTATCAACGTTATAAACTTTGCAGTAGATATCGAATACTTGAAGAGAATCAATAGGTTCAAATACTTCTTCTTGTTCTCCTGTCAGTTGATTTACAGTAGTACTATAAATATTATATGGTTCAAATTTAACAAAATTACCTGGATCTCCATCTATCCAATATAAAACTATCTTGCTACCATCCGCAGTTCTTGACATTTGTAAATTATTACCAAATAAAAATGACTGAGCATTTTGGATTTCAAGATCATATTCTTCGTTGTTTGGATCATTATTACCTTGAGTAGAAGAGTGTTCATTAAATACAGTAGGTCCATAAGTCTCTAATTCATCAACTACATCAATAGACCAAGTACCATTATTGTGTCTCATATCAACTATAAAATATCTTAAAGGTAATTCTTCGTCATCTGGATTAAAAATTAAAATTCTTGTGAAGAAAGAAAAATCATTTTCACCTCTAATAAATAGCTGGCTAGGCTGATATGCTGTTCCCGATGGTGTACTAAAACTTGTATAGCCACTGTATTCAGCAACAAAATCAGTTAATACTGTTCTAGGCATTTTTTCGAAATCAGTCCAGTTTTCACCATTGTCTGAAGACTTTGAAAATGCTAAAAGTCTTGTATCTTCATCATCTGCGAATATGTTATTTAAAACACCGTAAAGGTTTCCATTTTGGTCTTTACCAACTTGAATTGGGCCATTGAATGAAGACGTTTTTGTATCCACTTGTCTAAAGTGTTTAGTCCACCATTCTTCAGGATTGTTACTTACATTCGATTGAGTACCAAAGTCAAATCCCCAATATCCGTAAAATCCATACTGACTTGCATCACTTGTAGGAGATAAAGTACCTGAACCATATACTAAATCGTCACTTGGTTCAGACTTTAGTCTTAATCTATTCCATTCTTGTGGATCATTTGCATTACCACCTAAATCAGGAGACATAGCTGTGGAAGGGAAAATACCACCAAAATCAGGAGAGTAATAAACAAAAACTCCACCACCAGCATCTTGTACCAATCCACCACCATTATCTCGGTAATTTACAGTTCCATAGAATACATAGTTTACATCTTCTCTATTACCTGAATTAGCAGAGTTTGTAAGTGCTAATGAAGGATACATTGGAGCAACCTCGTCAGCAGGATCTCTGTAAACAAATGAACTATCCCAATTCTGTCCATTATCAGTAGTGTTCAATGTAAATAAATTTGTACCTGTAAGACCACCAGTAGTTGGGCTAAAATCAAAATAAATCATCGCAACTGATAATAGATTTGTAGCTGGATCATAGCTAACTGGACTTGTCCCTGTTGCGTAGTGTACTAGCTGATTATTACCTATGTAATATAAAGAATCACCTCTATATTGCTGTAATCTCGAATTTTTTCCACCAAATTGTTCCAAATCAATGTGTTGATGCTCTTTATGAAGTGGGATGTCTGTAATTTTAGATATCCTTTCATGAAAATCCTCAGCTGTAACGATTCCCGTCAAAGCGAAGGCAAGTAAAATAGTTAATAATTTTTTCATTATTAAGCCTCATTTATTAAACTAAAAAATTAATTATTTCTTAACAATCTCCAAAGATAAGTGCGTTGATAAAATATTACAAATCTTATTTTTATACTTTTTTGCTTATGTGATAGACACATTAGTCAAATGATTAGTTACATAATACACGATAATTGATTAATTTTCGTTTTATGAGATTGAATTTTAGAATAATATATTGAGTGAAAAATTGATAAAGAAAGAATATATTAAGAATATAGTTGAAGAAATTAAAGATCCTGATTTAGGTTTGTCGATTGGACAAATTGGTGCATTGGATAAAATAACCATAGAAGATGATAGAGTTGAGATCAAATTAAGTTTAGTTCAACCCATCTATTGGGCAGTTGCTAAAATTAATGAGAGTATGATAAGTGAACTTAGAAAAGAATATCCTAACACTAAATTTGAGATTTTGATTACTGAACAACCATTTGATACAAGTGACAGGGAAGTTTTACCAAATGTTAAGAATTTAATTGCAGTATCATCAGGCAAGGGTGGTGTTGGAAAATCTTCTATTGCTTCGAACATAGCAGCAGCACTATCTAAAAAAGGAGCAAGGGTTGGTATATTAGATGCGGACATCTATGGACCAAGTCAACCTACTATGTTTGGTTTAAAAAACGCTCAAATGGAATCTGTAAAAATGCCAGATGGAAAAGTAATGGCTAGACCAACTACTAAGTACGGAATACAAATAACTTCAATGGGCTTTCTTATGCAGCAAAATGATGCAGCTATTGTTAGAGGTCCCATGTTAGCTGGTTATTTTTCTATGTTGTTCGAACAAATTGTTTGGGGTAATTTAGACTTCTTAATTTTCGATTTACCTCCAGGTACTGGAGATATACAGTTGACATTAACCCAAAAAATACCATTAACGGGTGCTGTTACTATTACTACTCCTCAAGAAATAGCTTTGGCAGATGTAAGAAGAAGTATAGCTATGTTTAGAAAGGTGAATGTTGAGAACATCGGGATTATTGAGAATATGAGCTGGTTCTCCCCTCCCGAATCTGAAGAAAAATACTATATATTTGGGCAAGATGGTGGAAAGTTAATTAGCGAAGAGACAAATGTTGATTTATTAGGCCAAATACCATTAAGTCAAAAAATGAGAGAAGGAAATGATGGTGGTATGCCTGAAGTACTTAGAAATGAAAACTCAGAGCATTCTAAAGAAATAATTAGAATAACTGATCAGATAGTTTCTAAAATTAGAAAAATAAATTTTGAAAAGACGAGTACTCCAGAAGTAGAAATTAACATTTGATGCAAAGTTTAGAAAAAAGGATAGAATCCATAGTATCAGAGATTAACACTATTCTTAAAAAAGATGGTGCATTCATTCAATTCATCAGGTATGAGTCAAATAACCGGACTGCTGTATTCAAATTATTAGGAACTTTGGAACACGACCCAATGGCAATGAATACACTTCGTGGTGGAGTAGAAAAAATTATATTGAATAAAATCAATGAAGTACGAAGAATTGAACGAGAAAATTAATTTTTTGTTTGTAGATTAAAAAAAATGTCTTAGTTTTGTACTCATTAATCGGGGCGATTAGCTCAGTTGGTTTAGAGCATCTGCCTTACAAGCAGAGGGTCGGGAGTTCGAGTCTCTCATCGCCCACACATTATAAATTCCGACATAAAGCAAAAGCAATAAAAAGTTTTTGCTTTTTTTTTGAAAAGCAGGAGTGGCGGAATTGGTAGACGCGCTGGATTCAAAATCCAGTGGTGGCAACATCGTGGGGGTTCAAGTCCCCCCTCCTGTACAAACACTTTGAGAGTGGTTAGATTTCTAGCCACTCTTTTTTTGTTTATAATTATTATAAAATATTTAATTCAATAATGTTATATTTATAGTCATGTAATAATAAAAAAACAATAAAAAAATATGAATAAAAAGCTCCTAATAATAATATTAGCATTAATATTAGCTAAAATAGTTAATATTGATTCAAAAGAAGCAATTGATTTTGAGGATATTTTAAAGTTCGAAGATTTAAACAAACCTAGCATTACAAATAATGGGAAATGGGTTACATACAGATTAGATAAGCAAAGAGGCAATAGTAATTATATTATCAAGTCAGTTGAAACCAACAGAGAATTTATGATTGAACGAGGTTCATCACTAGATTACTCAGAAAATACCCAATGGTTTGTGGTGAAACTTGACAAAGACTATCTTGATAAGGTAAATAAAGAAAAAGATAAGTCGAAAGGTAATGATATAGTATTAATTAATACTAATAATGAGGAACAATCAACAATAGAAAATGTAATAAGTTTTAATGTCACCAGAAATGGTAATTGGCTCGCTTACCAAAGAAATTATGAGGATAAAGACAAATCAAAAGGAAAAGAACTTTACTTAAGACATTTAGAAACAAAATCAGAATTTAAAATTGATAATGTTAACGATTATACATTTGACTCATTAGGAACTAATGTTTTCTATTCTATTTTAAAGAAAGATTTAAGTAGTCTACACAAGAGAAACCTTAATGTTAATTTTGCACCTGAATCAGTTATTGAATCTGACAGTAGTGTCAAGTATTCCAAACTTACATGGAGTGAATCATTGAGTAATCTTTACTTTCTAAAAGGTAAAATAGATGATAAAGATAAAGTCAGAGATAATCAAATAAAATACTATTCTAATGCAAATAATAAAACACAGCTGATTGCTGACACTAACTTTAATGAAAACTGGTATATACCTGAAATAAATAGCATAAGAGTAACCGATGACAATAGATATGTTTGGTTAGGTTATAAACCAGATAATGAATGGTATGATAATGATGAAGATACTACAAAAATTACAGAAGATAATCTATATGACTTAGATAAAATATTAGATAATTCTCAACTATATTTGTGGCATCCTAATGATCCAGAAATAATGACTCTTCAAAGAACTCAATGGAATAAAATAAAGGATAAGTATTATTATAATGTTTATGATATAGATAAGAAAGAAATTATTTACTCTGCTGATAAATCGGAAGAAAATTTACAATATAGTAACTCAAATTATACTATCAATATGGATTATGAACCATACAAAAGACTGATACTATATAAAGGTTGGTTCTATGATTTGTATAGCGTCAATATCAATAATGGGAAGAAAACACTGATTGCTAAAGAATTAGAAGATAGAGCTTCGTTATCTCCCAATGGGAAATATACAGTTTACTATAATAAAAAGAATTGGTATAGCTACAACAACGAAACAGACAAACAAATACATTTGAATAAAGGGATGGATACTCCATTCTACGATGTTATGGATGACCATCCTAAAGAACCCAATGCTTACGGGATTGATGGGTGGATTGGAGAGGACAAATTTGTTATAGTAAAAGATGAATTTGATTTATGGAAATTCAATTTATCAAATGGTACGAAAGAGAATATTACTAAAGGATTTGGTAGAAAAAATAAAACCAAGTTAAATATTTATAGATTAGACTATGATAAAAAATGGTTTAATGAAAAAGAAACAGTTACTATTTCACTTTATGGTAAATTCAATAAGAGAAAAGAATTAGGATTGCTAAACTTAGCTAATGGTGAGATAGATGTAAAACTAAAAGGTGATTACAACTATAATATTGTCAAAAAATCTAAAAACTCCGACAAATTAATTTATACAAAGCAAGGGTTTTCTACTTATCCTGATCTTTGGGTTACTGATACTTTATTATCAAACCCTAATCAAGTGTCCAATGGACAAAAACAAGTTGATAAATATATTTGGGGTACTTCACACCTTGTTGAATATGTAACAGATCTTGGCGATACACTTCAAGGATATTATGCGCTTCCGGATAATTATAAGAAGGGTAAAAAGTACCCAGTATTTGTCTATTTCTATGAAAGATTTTCTGATAGAAAGAACCTATTCAATATGCCGAAAGTCAACCACAGACCTCCTTATTCACTATATTTGGGTAATGAATACGTAATGTTCTTTCCAGATGTAAAATTTTATGATGGAATGCCAGGTGAGTCTTCTAAAGCGGCTTTGATTGCTGGTTGTGATAAACTAGTTGAAATGGGTATAGCGGATAAAAATAGAATAGTTGTGCATGGCCATAGTTGGTCAGGATATGAGAGTGCCTGGATTGTTACACAAACAGATTATTTTGCTGCATGTGTTTCTGGAGCACCTGTATCTAATATGACTTCTGCTTATTCAGGAATAAGATTGGGTTCTGGATTAGCAAGGCAGTTTCAATATGAAACACAGCAAAGTAGAATTGGTGGAAACATTATAGATTCATTAGATGCTTACATAAATAACTCACCAATATTTTATGCAAATCAAATGAATACACCACTTATGATAATGTTTGGTGATGTAGATGAGGCTGTGCCGTGGCAACAAGGCATTGAGCTTTATTTAGCTCTAAGAAGGTTTGATAAAAACTGTATATTTTTACAATATGAGAATGAACCACACCATTTGAAGAAGCTTCATAATCAACTAGATTATTCTATGAGGATGAAGCAATTCATGGATTACTATGTTTATGGTGGTGAAATGCCTGTGTGGATGAAACAAGGATTCGAATACAAAGGAATTTATAATACAGGTAACTAATTATTGATTACCTGATATAAATTCCTCATCTGTAAGAGTTTCTAAGAAATTTATCAGATCGTCCTTGTCACTTTGTGTTAAGCCAATACCGTCTTTAATTTTGAACATATTGGCATCAAGTGATAAGGAAATCTTTACTTCACTATTGTAGTGTTCTATTACTTCTTCTAATGTTTGAAATCTTCCATCGTGCATGTAGGGTGCTGTTACAGTAACATTACGTAATGATGGAGTTTTAAATCTACCTCTATCATTGAGTTGATTTGTAACAATAAATCTACCTCCATCAGGAAATTCTGAGTCTAATCCGTTATTCATGAAGTCGTGATTTGAAAAATTAGCAGTCCCATGGCAGTGGAAACAATCAGCACCTGTAGTTTCTACTGTTGGATCAAATTTAGTGAAAAATATCTCCTCACCCCTCTTCTCTGATTCAGTTAATTCAGCTTCTCCTCTTTGTACTTTGTCATACTTAGAGTTACCAGAAACTAATGTCAACATAAACTGTTCTAGTGCTAAACCTAATTTTTCGTGTGTAGCTATAGAGTCTTCAAAAGCTTTGAAAAATAGATTCCTATATTTTTGTTCGCTGTTTATCTTAGTAATAACGTTGTCTAATGTTTCATCCATCTCTAAAGGGTCTTCAATAGGTACAAGCGCCTGTTCTCTGAGGGTTTGTGATCTGCCATCCCAGAAGAAACCCTTTTGATGATAAAATAAATTAAATAAAGGCATTGAGTTTCTAGTTCCAATCTTACCATCTACTCCAACTGAAAACTTAACATTTTTGTCAGAAAATGCACTACCTTGCTGATGGCATGAATTACATGATATTGATCCATCTCTTGATAATATACCATCATTAAAAAGCTCTTTCCCTAAATTCACACCCTCCATAGTTAGTGGGTTATCATCAGGGAGAATTGCTCTTGGTAAATTAGTAGGAATTATAAGATTGTATGGAGTTGTAGAAAACTCTTCTACTGGATCAATTATAGATTCTTCTTCTTCACACGAAGATAATATTGATAAAGAAAAAACACCTAAATATATGATTGCAATTGAAAAATAAGCTTTAGTTTTCATAGTAATTTAATTTTATTGAGAATGAACTTTTTATATTTACAGCCAATGCGTCACTCAATCCAAAATCTGATTTTGAATGAGTTACAAAAGGATAATCATTTACACTAATCTGAGTTTCTGATTTAAATATTTTTGCAACATCCAATTCTATATTAATGTTTTCAGTTTCATCAATCTCAAATTCATCATTTATTTCAATTACTATATTACTTTTATTAAGACCAATATGGTATGTAATAGCATCTTTCAATTCAGAGTCTTCGTAAATCAACCCCTCTATCGACATAAATATAAATCCATCAACCCAGTTCCAATACATATCATTAACTATTGGATTCAGTGGACTGTCTTGTGGAAATATATTTGGGTCAGTACTATTGATTAAAGAATCAACCCCAAGGTTAAATCTAATTGATTGGTAATTGCCAACTTCTACCTCGTTGAGCTCAAAATCTACTCTACCAGTACTATAATCTATAAAAACATAACTAGAATCAAACTCAATAATGTCGCCATCCTTATTGGTCATCTTAAAATTAGAAAGTAGATATTTTAGCTTAGAAACAGACAGTTCATTCCCTGCTTCATTTGTATATATTCTATTTAATTCTAGTTGATCCCCATCAAAAGAGTGACTCATAGACACATTTAGTTCAACTAACTGATTTGGAGTGGTTGAGTCCTCTTCTCCGCAAGAGAATTAGACAAATATTAATAACAGTGGTAGATATTTAATTTTCATAAAGCTCAAATTATGTTTTTTTATAAGAAGTTTTCAGTTAAAAAATATTATATTTAAAATATAATAAATATGAAGAAATTAGTACCCCCGGAGGGATTCGAACCCCCAACCCTCAGAGCCGAAATCTGATACTCTATCCAGTTGAGCTACGGAGGCATTACTTTCTAAATATCATTCGTTTCAATATTCTAATTTCATCTTTAGTGAAGAATCCAAATAACTTTAGAAGCAGTATAAACAAAATTAACAAACTGAACTTAGACACAAGGTCTTCCATAGTTCCATAATCAAATGCCAAATTATCATTAGTAAAATACATAAGTGCTGTAAGTAGGGCAATTGTGATTATCTTTTTCCAATCGTATCCTATTTTATAAGATTTATTAGAAAAGTAGTAAATAAAAACAGAATTAACAAAGAACCCAACTAATGTCGCCCAAGCAGCTCCTATGTATCCCATCTCAGGAATGAATATATACATTGCTGCAAAATAGAAAATAGTTCCTGTGACAATAGAATAAGCTAAGTACTTAGTTTTCTTGGCTATGTGTAGCGATGCTGAGAAGTTATTATACATACCATTGAACCAATAAGCTAAAAGTATAATAGGTACTATAACAAGTCCATCTTTGTAATCATTTGGAAGCAACTTACCTTTTCCAATAAATGGTATATCTGAGATATATCTAACAAAATATGAGAAACTCATGAATATCAATGATCCAATAAATGTAAAGTAGGTCAGAATTTTTGAAAATAGTTTATTAGCACCCTCTTCTTTGTAATTGTTTAGAAAGAAGGGACGCCAAGCATAGTCAAACGCTGTAATAAATAGTAGCATTGGGATTCCAAGCTTGTAGTTTGCTGAATAAACAGCTTGGGCTTCTGAGCCAGAAAACGCTTTAACAATTGGCTTATCAGCAACATTCAAAAGTATAGATGAAAGAGCAGCAGGTAGTGTAGGTATACCATATACCAACATTTTCCTTAATAGTTTAAATTCAAATTTGAATTCCAAATATTCAAAGATTCTTGGTATGTGTATAGCTAAAGTTACTAGTGATGCAATTAATTGAATAACTAAAACAGCAAAAACGCCATAATTAAGTGTTGCTACTGCTACGTAAGTTAACGTTACATATACTATAACATGTACGAATCTAATAAGAATGAAGCTTTTTGCTTTATTTGTCATCCTCAGAAGGCCATAAGGTATAAACTGTATAGCATCTATAAGTGGTACAAAAGCAGCAATTCTGATTAAATCAGCAGAGTTTTCGATTTCACCAGATAGTATAAATTCTAAATTATCTGATAATAAGAATATTACAAAAGAGAGGATAAAACCTAATATTAGAATACCTATGAATGCATGCGAGAATACTTTCTTTGAATACTGAAAGTCATCTTTTTTAAAATATCTGAAAAAAGAACTTTCTAAAGCTGTTGCATAAATTATATTAAGCATTCCAATATAGGAATAGATGATTACAATATCAGCGTATTCTGACTTAGGTAAGTAATTTATATAAAGAGGAAATAATATAAATGTAAGGAATCTACCGACTATATTGAAGATTCCATATGTGGCAGTTTGACCAGCTAATTCTTTTAGCTTAGCTTTCATTCTATTTAATTTTTTTCTTTTTTGTCGGAAGTGATATTATAAAACCAAATACTGCACCATATAGAGTCATTGTAGTCCAATTTGACTTTAAGGGACAACCGGAAGTGCAACCAAAAAAATGATAGTAACCATATCCTAGAGCTGCTCCTAGAGCTGTTGTCAATAATATTTTTATTTTCGTGTTCATGTCCCTAAATACGGCTCCAAACTAATTTTGTTTAAATTCAGGGTCTATATCTTCTATCTTCAAAACAAACTCTTCTTTTTCTTCGGTATTTAAGCCAAATTCTTTGATCTCTCTAAGCTTTGGAAGTTCATCTATACTGTTTATCCCAAATGATTTAAGAAATTCATTAGTGGTTGAGTACAAATATGGATTTCCTGGAGCATCACTCTTCCCTATTATTTTTACAAACCCTTTTTCAATCAATCCATTGATAATTTCCTTTGAGTTAGCACCTCTGATACTTTCTACACCAGGTCTGGAGATTGGTTGTCTGTAAGCTATTATAGCAAGGGTTTCTAAATTAGCATTAGTTAGCTTTCTCCTACGGACACTCTTGTTTATTTTGCCAACTATTTTACCAAACTTTCTAGAAGTGACTAAGTTAAATCCCCCACCACTCTCTACTATTCGAAAAGCTCCGTCAGAATGCGAGTGTTCTTCATTTATCTCATTTATCAAATTATTAATATAATTTCTATCAAAGCCTATTTTTTCTAGCATTTCATATTCTATAATGTCTTGTTCAGATTTACTACCACTATCTGAAGTGGCTAGTATCTTCATCAATTTATTAATATTTACTGGTTCTTCAAAAGTAAACAACAATGCTTCAATAGCTCTTTTTTGATCTTCTTTTGGTAAAGTAAAAAAATATGGTAAGTCTTCAATTTCCATTAATTCAAATTCAAATTAGGTGAAATAATAATATCTTTGTTCAAATCATCTTGACTAACAAATATCTCAGAAGAACGGACTAACTCCAATAATGCAAGGAATGTAACCACAAGATTTGATTTCGTCATTTTTGAAGTAAGTTCAAAAAACATCAATCTTCCTTTTACTTTCAAACTTCTGAGTAATTCTGTTTTCTGTTCTTCTACAGTTATTGGAATTAATTCCACAACGTGTTCTTTTTTAGCATTATCTAATCTATCAACGGCATATTTGAATGCAGTTAGTAAATCAAATATCGTTGTATTAGTATAAACTGTCTCTACATTTTCATCTTCAGGATAATATATACGCTCGTGGAAATGCAAGTGATTTTCTTCATTTACTCTCATCTCTTTAGAAGCTTCTTTTATCTGATTATATTCTAATAGCTTTTGTACCAATTCATTACGAGGATCTTCTATCTCATCGCCATTTTCATCTTTAGGTCTTGGTAGAAGTAATTTTGCTTTGACATACATAAGAGTTGATGCCATTACTATGAATTCCCCTGCCAATTCTAAATCAAGTAATTTCATAACCCTAACATAACTCAAAAACTCTTCAGTTATTCGAGATATAGGAATATCATAGATATCTAACTCGTCTCTTCTTATGAAATATAAGAGTAAGTCAAATGGTCCTTCGAAATTTGGTAATTGAATTCTGTACATAAAATCTGATTATTTGTATCTACAAAGGTAAAATATAGTTTAATAGAAAAGGAATAAAATTATCAACAACTATATATATAACCTTTCAATACGAGGTAATAATTGAGTAATAATAACATAAGGAATGGTTCCAACTTTCTCAGCAACATCATAAATATTATCTGCTATTCCACTATTACCAATTATTGTCACTTTATCTCCTTCACTTACATCAAGTCCAGATATGTCAACCATAGTGTAATCCATACACACTGAACCCACAATAATACAAGCTTTGCCATTGATTTCAAAAGTGCCCTTATTAAACATCTCCCATGAATACCCGTGACCATATCCAATAGGTATCAGTGCTATTTCCATGTCCCTATCAGCTATAAATTTATTAGAGTAACCAATATTTTCTCCTTTTATAACTTTTTTTACTAAAGTTACTTCAGAAATTAGCTCTAAACCCATTTCTAATTTACTTGAATTATATAATTCGCGATTTGGTAAGTAACCGTAAATAGAAAGTCCTGGTCTTGAATAAGTAGCATTATTTTTAATTCCACTAAATATTGCTGCTGAGTTATGTGTGTGAGTGTAATCTAACTTTCCGAAAATGTTTTCTATTTTATTTTTAGCTTCTTCGAAAAGAGAAAGTTGTCTTTGAGATTGTTTCTTATCTTCATCATCTGATGAAATCAAGTGTGTCAAACAACCAATTACTTTTAGATTAGTAAAGGTCTTAAGTTCTACTATCAATAAGTCAAGCTCATCTGTTCTGACACCTTCTCTGTTCATTCCAGTGTCAATGAATATATGAATTTTAATTATAGTTTCTTTTTTTCTTGCTTCTTGATTTAAAGCTTTCAAAACTTTTGTGTTTACAATACTTACTTGCAAATCATTATTAATTATATCATCAACTTGATCAATTGAAATTGAACCTGTTATAAGGATCTCACCATTGTCACCAGATTTTCTTAATCTTTGTGCCTCATGCACATAGGGCACACCCAAAATCTCGACTTTTTCTTCTCTTAATATCCTTGAAATCTCTTCAATTCCAAAACCATAAGCATTGGCTTTTACAATTCCAATAATCTTTGTACCTGAAGTTTCTCTAATTATTCTTAAATTGTGTCTTATTGCTTTTGTATTTATTATAGCTTTTGATCGGTTCATTAAATATTTGCTTCCTAAATGCCGAAATTGTAAATATAAACTTACTTGAAAAAATAAAATTATAAATTTTAAATGAGAATACTATTATCTTTGCATAGTAAATTCAGAAAGCAATATGCCAAATGACTTGAAAAGAAAAGTGAAAATAAGCATTAAATTACAAAAGTAGAACTTAAAACACTAAATTGTAAGATATTACTTCAGTAGAGATTAAAATAAGACAAAAATCTAAAATATATAAGGATAAAAAATGGTAGATTATAAACCGATGGATTATCTGGACTTTAACGATCTGGAGATTGCAAAAAAACAAAAAGCTGAATTAGATAAAGTTAAAGAACAATTAGGAAAAGAATATCCCAATATCATCGATGGTAAAGAGGTATTCACTGATAAGAAAACTAAGTCTTACAACCCTGGAAATAAGGACGAAGTAGTTGGAATATTTCAAAAATCAGGAAAAGAAGATGCAGAAAAGGCTATCTTGGCTGCAGAAAAAGCATTCGAATCATGGAGATTTGTTCCAGCTAAAGAAAGAGCGGAATACCTATTCAAAGCAAGTGAGATAATCAAACAACGTAGATTAGAAATTAATGCCTGGATGATTACAGAAGTAGGTAAGAATTACTTAGAGGCAGATGCTGACACTTGTGAAGCTATTGACTTCCTTGAGTTTTATGCAAGAGAAATGATAAGATTATCGGAAAATCAACCATTGACTGGTCATCCAGATGAAATAAATGAATATTTTTATATTCCTTTGGGTGTTGGTATAGTAATTCCACCTTGGAACTTCCCATTTGCTATTATGGCTGGTACTGTTGCAGCTTCATTTGTTACTGGTAACACCGTAGTATTGAAACCATCTTCTGATGCGCCAATGATGGCTAAGATATTTGATGAGATTATGAGAGAAGTTGGTTTACCTGATGGTGTATTTAACTACCTAGTTGCAAGTGGTTCTGAAGCAGGCGATTATATGGTTGATCATCCTAAAACTCGTTATATTACATTCACTGGCTCAATGGAAGTTGGTACAAGAATTTATGAAAGAGCTGCGAAAGTAAACCCTGGTCAAATATGGCTTAAGAGAGTAGTTGCTGAGATGGGTGGAAAGGATGCAATGCTTATCGATAGCGAGTGTGATGTAGATTATGCTGCTGGAGAAGTTGTAAAAGCTGCTTTTGGATTCCAAGGTCAAAAGTGCTCTGCGTGTTCTCGTGCCATTATTGATGAATCTATCTATGATGAGTTTGTTGAGTTATTAAAAGAAAAAGCAGAGAAAATTGAAATCGGTGACCCAAGAGATGATAAAGCTGCTGGTCCAGTTGTGAGTGAAGGTGCTTATAACTCAATCAAAGAATATATCGAAATAGGTAAATCAGAAGGTAAATTGATACTCGGTGGCGACACTCCTAACGCTGATAAGGGATACTACATCTCTCCTACTATCTTTGTTGATGTTCCTGAAGATGCAAGAATCGCTAAAGAAGAAATCTTTGGTCCTGTTCTTTCTGTAATCAAATCTAAAAACTTCGATGATGGTGTTAGAATTTTCAATGACTCAATCTACGGTTTAACTGGAGGTTTAATCACTGATAATCCTGATAAGTTAGAGAGAGGAAAGAAAAAGCTACACTGTGGTAATCTATATCTGAATAGAAAATGTACTGGTGCATTAGTTGATGTTCATCCATTCGGTGGATTCAACATGAGTGGAACAGATAGTAAAGCTGGTAGTCGCGACTACTTACAACTATTTATGCAAGGTAAATCAGTTGCCACTAAAAAGTAATCGATATTTAATGGTATTTATACAAAAAGAGCTTCATTTAATTATGAAGCTCTTTTTTTTTGTGAAATTGTTTTAATTTAATCTCTACATTCTGAACACACCAAACTGAGGATCTTCAATATCGTTATTCAAAGCAGTTGATATATTCATAGCAAGTACATTTCTTGTGTCAACTAAATCAATTATCCCATCATCCCACAACCTTGCAGAAGAGTAGTAAGGCGTTGCCTGCTCTTCATATTTTTCTAGTATAGGTTGCTTGATTTCTTGTATCTGCTCTTCAGTTAAGTTCTCACCTTTCTTTTCTAATTGTTTCACTTTAACAGAAGTAAGTACATTGGCTGCTTGTTCACCACCCATTACAGAAATCTTTCCTGTTGGCCACATCCATAGAAAATTGGGGTCATATCCCCTACCGCACATTGCATAGTTACCAGCACCATAGCTACCACCTACAATCATTGTGAATTTGGGAACATTTGTATTAGCTACTGCGTGAACTAACTTAGCTCCGTCACTTGCTATTCCACCATGCTCATATTTCTTACCAACCATAAATCCAGTTATATTTTGCAAGAAAATAATCGGAATCTTTCTTACCGAACACAATTCAATAAAATGTGCACCCTTCAAGCTTGATTCAGAAAATAACACTCCATTGTTACCTATTACCCCAACTGGATAACCCATTATTCTGGCAAAGCCTGTAACTAATGATTTTCCATAATTTTCTTTAAATTCTTGGAATCTACTACCATCAACTACTCGTGCAATAACTTCCTTTATATCAAAAGGAGTTCTGATATTCTTAGGAATTACACCATATAACTCATCAGCATCATAATAAGGTTCTTCAATTTTGTCTCGCTTAGTATCATATTTATTTTGCTTTTCAAAATTTTCAACTATATCTCTTACAATTTTAAGAGCGTGAGAATCATTTTCAGCTAAGTGATCTGCTACTCCAGATATTTTAGTATGAACATCTGCACCACCTAATTCTTCAGAAGTTACTTCTTCTCCAGTAGCTGCCTTTACCAGTGGCGGACCACCAATGAATATAGTTGCTTGATTTCTCACCATTACAGTCTCGTCACTCATAGCTGGTACGTAGGCACCACCAGCAGTACAAGAACCCATAACACAAGCAATCTGAGGAATCCTCATTTTTGACATCTGAGCTTGATTATAAAAGATATTTCCAAAATGTTCCTTGTCTGCAAATGTTTCCGACTGATAAGGTAAGAATATGCCTCCAGAATCAACCAAATAGATACAAGGAAGATTATTCTTCATCGCTATTTGCTGAGCTCTTATGTGCTTTTTGATTGTCATTGGGAAATAAGTACCACCTTTCACAGTAGCATCATTTGCAACAATCATACACTCCACACCTTTGATAATACCAATACCTGTGACTACACCTGCAGAAGGTGCAATTCCATCGTACATATCTGTAGCTGCAAATGCACCTACTTCTAAAAATGGAGTATTTTTGTCACATAACTCTTCTATTCTATCTCGAACAAGTAGCTTACCCCTATCTAAGTGTTTTTGTCTGTGGTGTTCAGGACCACCTTTTTTTAAATCAATAAGTCTTTTCCTATAATCTTCAACAATCGATTTATTATGATTATAATTTTCCTTAAAGTCTGGGGAGCTAGTTGATATTTTACTTTTTATTCTTTTCATAATCTATTTATTATAAGATTTAGCAAACTCTTCTAAAAATATAGCAGAAGCTTTAATTCCACCAAAATAGTGATCCAAATTGAATTTTTCATTTGGTGAGTGTATATTATCACCTTCTAAACCTAACCCCATAAGTACTGCTGGAGCATTCAGTTCAGATTGAAACATTTCTACTATTGGTATAGAACCGCCTTCTCTCATATTTACAGCTTTGTGACCAAAAGCATTTTCTAAAGCTGTAGAAGCTGCACTAACACCAGGAGAATCTATAGCTGCTTCCACAGGATTTCCACCATGGTGGCTATGTATTTCAATTTGCATATAATCTGGGACTAAACTCTTTATATGATTAATTGCTTTCTCTGTGACTGACTTCCAAGTTTGGTTTGGTACTAATCTCATTGATATTTTTGCAGTAGCAGTAGAAGGAATAATTGACTTATGCCCCTCGTCAGTATATCCACTAAACATACCGTTTACATCAAGTGTAGGTCTAGATGATGCTCTTATTACTGTAGAATATCCTTCTTCACCAGTTAACCCAGACAAGCCAAGTTCATCGGCGTATTCTTTTTCATCAAATGGTAATGATTCTAATGTGTTAGTTTCTTCTGAACTCAATTCCTTGACATCATCGTAAAATCCTTGAATTGTAACTTTTCCACTATCGTCGTGAAGTTTAGAAATTAGTTTCGATAATTCATTTGCAGGGTTAGGAACTGCACCACCATATTGACCAGAGTGTAAATCTCTATTTGGACCAGTTAAAGTAAGTTCTATAACAGCAATACCTCTTAAGCTATAAACAATCGATGGGATTTCATTTGCAAACCAGGATGTGTCAGAAATCAAGATAGTATCACAACTTAACTTATCATTATTTTTTGGTAGAAATTCCATTAATGCAGTACTTCCAGACTCTTCTTCACCTTCAATTAATATCTTTACATTTACAGGTAGTTTATCATTTACTTTAAGATGACCCTCAGCCCCTTTTACATGAGCAAAAACTTGTCCCTTATCATCTGCTGTTCCTCTCCCATACAACTTGCCATCTCTAATTGTTGGCTCAAATGGAGGTGAATCCCAAAGATTGATTGGGTCTTCTGGTTGTACATCATAGTGCCCATATATTAGCACAGTTGGTGCATTTTCACCTGCTTCTAACCACTCTGCATAAACAATTGGGTGACCACTAGTTTCTATTATTTCTACTTCTTTGAATCCAGATGAAAGTATATTTTCCTTCAACCAGTTAGCACATTCATTGACATCCTTTTTATTTCTTTCTTTTGTAGAAACTGATGGGAACTTTAAAAAATCAATTAGTTCATTTAAATTTTTATCTTCATTTTGATCAAGTCGTTCAATTATTTTATCCATTATTTCCCTAATTACTTTGATTAATAATTTTATTACTTTCAAATTTACTAAATATTGCAAACATATCGTTATTCATATTCTCCTATTTTTTTCATAAATTGAGTACTTTATAAATTTAAACAGTAATAAATTGTCTTATAAAACTATAAAGTATAATGAGTCTAATAAGATAGCTAATATTACTTTATCTAGGCCAGAAGTAAGGAATGCTATTAATTCAAAAATGATAGATGAGTTAATAGACATTTTTGAAAAAATTGAGTTAAATGATGAAATAAGAGTTATTATACTAACTGGTGAAGGTGAAACTTTCTGTTCTGGAGCCGATTTGAATTGGTTAAAGGAAGTTAAAGATTATACTTATCAAGAGAATTATAATCAATCATTAAACCTAATTAAACTTCTTAAAATAATTCATAATCACTATAAGCCAGTTATTTGTAAAGTAAACGGCTCTGCAGTTGGTGGTGGTGTTGGGCTAATGTTAGCTAGTGATATAGTTATTGCAGATGAAAAATCTACATTTGGACTTTCAGAAGTAGCCATAGGAATTGTACCAGCTGCAATTGTACCCTTCCTTTTGGCAAGAATAAGTGAAGTTAAGGCTAGAGAATATTTAATATCTGGTAACAGAATTGATGCAAATACAGCAAAAAATCTAGGGCTTATTAACTATATTGCTAAATCTGAAGAGTTGGAAAGTTTAACAAATCAGATTTCCTTAAAGATTTGTAATAATGGTAGAATTGCTGTGTCAAGAGTTAAAGAAATGATAAATTATTTTAGCTCTGTTGATTTGAGTGATAAAAATATGGAATACATAGCAAATATAATTGCTAAGTTGAGAACCTCTGATGAAGGTCAAGAAGGAATAAACGCATTTTTAGAAAAAAGAAAACCAAATTGGGTAGATTAGAATATGAACAAAATGATTAATAAGATATTAATAGCAAATAGGTCTGAAATTGCTTGTCGTATTATTAAGGCTGCAAAGGAGCTTAATATTAAAACTGTAGCAATACACTCTGAGATTGATAAAGATTCTCTTCACGTAAAACTTGCAGATGAGTCTGTTTTAATTGGACCAGCACCTGCAAATCAATCCTATTTAAACCAAGAAAAAGTTATTGATGCCGCTCTAAAAATAGGTGCCGATGCAATTCATCCTGGCTATGGGTTTTTATCTGAGAATTATGAGTTCAATCAAAAAGTGAGAGACGCAGGTCTTACATATATTGCTCCTAATGTTGAATCTATGAAGTTAATGGGATCAAAAACCGCTTCAAGAAAAACAATGATTAATGCTGGAGTTCCTGTGATTGATGGGTATCAAGATAATAGTTCTGATATAAATATATTTAAACAAAAAGCTATAGAAATTGGATTCCCTGTTCTGGTAAAGGCCTCTGCAGGTGGTGGTGGAAAAGGAATGAGAGTTGTTCGAAAAGAAGAAGAATTTGAAGAAGCTTTTGCTTCATCTTCTAGAGAAGCTAAAAATTCATTTGGAGACCCAACGGTTTTCGTTGAGAAATATATTGAAAATCCAAGACATATAGAATTTCAAATAGCTGGTGACAAACATGGCAATTACGTTCATTTATTTGAGAGAGAGTGCTCTATTCAAAGAAGACATCAAAAGATTATAGAAGAGACACCCTCAACAGCATTAAATGGAGAATTAAGAAATAAAATGGGAAATGCAGCTGTAAATGCTGTAAAAGCAGTAGATTATGACAGCGTAGGTACAGTGGAATTTTTATTGGATAATGATGGTAACTACTATTTTTTAGAAGTGAATACGAGAATTCAGGTTGAACATCCTATAACTGAAATGATTACAGGAATTGATTTATTAAAACTACAGATTAAAATAGCTGAAGGTGAAGAACTTCCTTTCAAACAAGAAGAATTAACCCAGCAAGGGCACGCAATTGAATGTAGAGTTTATGCTGAAGATGCTCAAAAAGATTTTATGCCAACTGGTGGTAAAGTATTATTTCACAAAGCACCTAACGGACTTGGAGTAAGATATGATACAGGAATAACAACTGGCTCTGAAATATCATCATATTATGACCCAATAATGAGTAAGATAATATGTTATGGTAACACACGAAATGAAGCTATAGATAGAATGAAAATTGCACTAAAAGAAACTGTAATCCTTGGAGTAGTCACTTCATTGGACTTCATACATGATGTTTTGGATACTGATGATTTTACAAAGGGAAAAACATTTACAAACTTCCTAGATAATAATTCTGATTTATTCAATGAAAAAAATAATGATAATCATTTAGTGGCTGCTTCATTTGTTACTGCTATTGAAGAAGAAAAAGAAACTATTGGAAAAATAGGTAATAGATTACCTTGGGAAATAATTGGGAAATGGGAAATTGGAGTTGAAAAATGATATTAAAATATAATAATGAAATTTTAGAATTAAAAGAAATTAGTACTGACAATGATTATAAAGTTAGTATAAATAATGATATTGTTAATTTTAAGATAATCAATAGAAATTCGAATAAGTTAGATGTTATAGTTAATGATAATTCTGAAGAGTCTTACTATACCACAAATAAAGATAAGGTATATATACATTATAAAGGCAAACAATACATATTTCAGAAGGTAGATGATGAATTAGAATTAGAAAGTGCAGAATTTTCTGACAAGATTGAAAATATAATTCCACCGATGCCAGGCACTATAATTAAAGTCAATGTTAAAGAAGGTGACACAGTTCAAGAAGGTGATGCTGTTATAGTAGTAGAAGCAATGAAAATGGAGACAAACCTATATAGTAGAATTTCTGGTAAGGTTACATCGGTTAGTGTAAATGAGGGTGACAGAGTAGATTCTGAAGATATATTAGTTGTAATAGAAATAGAATAAAAAAGAGGAACTTTATTTAAGCTCCTCTTTTACTTTATCTATTTAGTTCTATTTTCTACTATTTCTAGTATTTCATTCATTTTATCTTTTGCTCTTTCAGAATAATCTAGAGCTTCCTTTTCTTTTTCTACTCTATAGTTTTCGTCATCAATACCGTCTAAGTTAATAACTACATTTCTATATGCTCCCCATATACCAACTTCTAACGCTCTAGCACCAACTTCTAAATCCGAACGACTACTAAAGTTTCCAATCCTTGCTACCTCAATCAAATCATCCCATATTCTGTCAGCTGTTTTAATTGTTTTCATTGGTATTTCTATTGCAACTTTCATACCCTTTTGCATTGCTTGTTTTCTAGTTGCCTTTTCCTCATCAGTTTCCTGAGGTAATCTCATAGCTTCCATGAAGTCACTAAATGCATTAGTATCAGCATCAATCAGTTGTATCAAATCTTTTGTTGTTTTCACAAGATTAGGAATAATTTTTCTAAGTTGTGAATCATATTTTTCATATTTTCTGTATCCAAAAGTCAACCACGCAACCATATTACCTAATCCAGCACCCATTGCAGCTACTGCCGCTGATACACTTCCTCCACCAGGTGCAGATGTTCGAGCTGCAACTTCACCCACAAATTTTCTAACAGAGAGTGACGCAAGCGGTTCATTGTTTTCTTTGCCTATTACATATTCAATTATTCTTTTTTCAGGTACAAAGTTTTGAACTGAACTTAGACCTAGTCTATTAACTACTAATTTAATTTTCTGGCTTTCTTCAACTATAAATAAATTTTCTTTTTGAATGTAGTAGTCTGCAGCCATTATCATTGCTTCTAAGGGAACTAGGCCAACTATCTCAGAACCTGCAACACCAATATTCATTTCTGTTGCATCTTTTTTTGCTTCTTCATAAGCAATATGCATTGGGGTCACATGAAAGTTATTTAAGTTCATTGATATTTGGGCTATATTATAGTCATCAACTTGCCATCCTAATCCTTTTGTCTCCTTAAGTCTTCCTGGCTTATCTTCCCCTCTGCCTGCTTCTCTCAAGTTAAGAGCTATTCTATGAGCTTGGTTCCAAGTACCCAACACATTAATATTATATGCAATCAGAAAATTTCGAGCTCCCGTTGCTGTACAACCCCACTTAGGATCATATTCACCAGACCAAAAATCTGGTTCCCAACCTTCTCTTTTAACTTTTTTTGACATAGCTTCATACTCACCTTTTCTAATATCAGGTAATTTTTTTCTATAGTCTCTATCTGATGAGTTTTCATACAAATACATAGATAAACCTAATTCTTCAGATGCTCTTTTTGCAAACTTTTTTGAAATTTCAATACATTCATCCATTGTTACGTTTGAAACAGGTACAAATGGACAAACATCCATAGCCCCCATTCTTGGGTGCTCACCAGTTTGCTTACGCATATCAATCAATTCCTTTGCAACTTTGGCTGCAGAAAGCGCACCTTCAATAACAGTATTTTCATCTCCAACGAATGTATATACTGTTCGATTAGTAGAATTACCTGGGTCGCAATCTAGTAAAGTACAACCTTCAACATTATCAATCGCATCAGATATAGCACTAATTATTTTTGAATCTCTGCCTTCTGAAAAATTTGGAACACATTCAATTATTTTTTTCATATTATTTATATTATCTTATGTTTTGATTGTTATAACAAAAATAATAAATTAAATATGTCTTTTTTAAATAAATTCTATGTGAAAAGAGAAAATATCTAGTTTTTGAATGACATTTATGAGAATAGTTTAATATTAGTAACACTTATCAAAATAATCGATAATGTATTCAGATTTGGAGATGAAAATACTAAGGTTAGTTTAAAATCATAGATTTCTAATGATAAATAAATTAGTCAGATTTATATATAGTTATAGATTTTATATCACTTAACCATCTTTTTGTACTTAAATCAAAAGGAAATATAATACTGGATGGTTTAAAATATTGTTTAATTTGTTGATTATTAAGTTTACTAGTATTTAACTGATATGTAACATTCATGACAGAATTTAATTCAGTCTCAAGCAATAAATTATTCTCTATATTTAATAACTCCTCTTCACCTATTACTAAAGTATCACCTAGCGATGAAACTTTTTTATCATTTAATAATATCAAAGGATTATGATTATTAAGTTTAGATAAGTCATAATTGCTGAGAACAGTAGATTTTCCATTCTCATATGTTATAACAGCGAAACAGTTTTCACACATTTCAATTATATCATTAACCTCAACAGCATTATTAGTACTAATTGTAGATTTATTATGTAAAAATTTAATTCGTAGTTGATCAATTTTTGAATAATCTTCATTTTCAAAGTCAATAGTTTTAACTTTTTCAAATGAAAAGGCAGATAAACCAAGCATATATATAGATATAATTATAATTATATTTTTCATATCATTTTCCCACTAATCTTTGACTTCATTAAGTAAAATAGTAATTTAATTTTTAGGTTTACTAATATACAAATATTTTATTTAATGGATATAACAACAATAATTTTAGCAGCTGGTAAAGGGACAAGAATGAAAGTTTCGGATTTACCAAAAGTACTTGTACCTTTGAATAAAAAACCAATGTTAGAGTATGTTCTTGAAACAGTTGAGAACCTGAATTCAAATAATACTGTTTTAGTTGTAGGGTACATGCAGGATAAGATTGAAAGCTATATTGATTTCAATTCTTTTTCTAATATTTCTTACGCAATTCAAAGTGAACAACTTGGTACTGGTCACGCAGTTCAACAAGCTGAGGGCTTACTAATAAATTCAAACTCACAAGTGCTAATACTTTGTGGTGATGTTCCCCTATTAACTGAATCAACTCTCAATAAATTTATAGTAGCACATAGAGACTCAAACTCTACACTTTCAGTTCTATCTGCTATTACTGATAATCCAATAGGTTATGGTAGAATTATTAGAGATGCCAATAGAGAATTTAAAAAAATTGTTGAAGAAAAAGATTGTACAGAAGAAGAAAGAAAAGTAACTGAAATAAATAGTGGAACATACATCGTTGACTCTAAAGAACTTTTCGAAGCATTAAATGAAGTTGATAGTGATAATGCACAGGGTGAGTTTTATCTCACAGACATAGTTGAAATTATTCAAAGAAAGAATAAAAAAGTGATAGCATTTCCAACACATGATATTAATGAAATTCAAGGCATAAATTCAATTGAAACTTTAAATATGATTGAAAATAATATGAATATTCAACCATTCAAAATTCTTGGAATTCAGCAAATAGCCATCGGTAGTGAAAACAAAAACCAACATAATAAGCTTTGGTCTGAACTATTTGGAGTTAATAAAGTAAGTGAATACAAAAGTGACTCTGAAAATGTTAATGAAGATATGTATGAATTGGGAAAAGGCCTTGGTAAAGTAGAAATCGATATTATGGAACCGCTCGATATCGATAAAAAGCCATCAGTGCATAAACCCCAATTAAATCATTTTGGACTATGGGTTGACAATTTAGAATCAGCATATGAATACCTTTCAAATAATGGTGTTAGATTTACCCCAGGAGGTATCCGAAAAGGAGCTTCCGGACATGATGTATGTTTTATTCATCCCAAAGGAAATGATGAATTTCCAGTATCTGCTGAAGGGGTACTAATTGAGCTAGTTCAAGCTCCAAAAGAAATAATTTTAAAATATAATGATATTAAGGATTAAAAATTATGGCAAATTTAGTTTGTATTAGACATGGTCAATCTTTGTGGAATAAAGAAAATAAATTTACAGGATGGGTAGATATAGAATTATCTGAGCAAGGTAAAGAAGAAGCTAAGAAAGCAGCTGATTTACTTAAAGAAATTAAATTTGATATTGTATATACATCTGTATTAAAAAGAGCTATTAACACTGCCAATATCATTCTTGAAAACAATAATAGTGACCCTGAAATAATTAGAGACAAAGCACTAAATGAAAGACACTATGGTGATTTACAAGGATTAAATAAAGCAGAGGTAGGTGAAAAGGTAGGTGCTGAGCAGCTTCATGTATGGAGAAGAAGTTATGACGTCGCTCCACCAGAAGGCGAATCGTTAAAAGACACACTAGAAAGAGTTATACCTTATTTCGAGTCTGAGATTTTACCAATAATAAAAGCTGGAAAAAGTGTGTTGATTTCTGCGCATGGTAATTCGCTTAGAGCTTTAGCTATGTATTTGGAGAATATCTCTAAAGAAGATATTTCTGATATAAACATTCCTACAGGTCAACCGTATATATATAAATTCGATGACTCATTTAAAGTAATCTCAAAAAAATATATTGATACAAATGAATAAACTTATAGTTTTATTAATAATTACAACATTTTCTTTACAAGCAAAAACCATATTAGAAATTGCTGATGAGGAATTAAAACGTAATTTTGAAAGCCTACAAAAAGAAGAATTACCACCTTACTACATCTCATATAATATTACTGATGTTGAAAGAATTGTAATAAATTCTTCATTCGGAAATGTAATAGTAAACGACAGTGTAAATCAAAGAATACTAGATTTAGATCTTCGTGTTGGTGATTATAAATTTGATAATACTCATATTATAAGAGGTAGTTCATTCAATTTTGGCGGCGGCGGCGGACTAGAATTTTTAGCATTAGATAAAAATGAAAAAGCAATAAAAAATAAAATTTGGTATTCCACTGATAAAGCATATAAATCAGCTATTGAGTCTTATGAAAAAGCAAGATCAAACTCTGCTGTAAAAATTGAAGAAGAAGATAAATCAAATGATTTTTCTAAAGAAGAACCAGTGAGTTACCAAAGTGAAACTAATCCCATAGTTATTGATAGACAAAAATGGGTTGAAAAAACAAATCGACTTTCAAAACTATTCACTGCATTTCATGATATTTATGATGGTAGTGTTTCATTTCAAATTGAAAACAAGACTAAATACTTTGTAAATTCAGAAGGGAGTAAGTTGAGATTCAATGAATCTGCTATTAGAATGTTTGTATATGCAAAAACTAAAGCTGATGACGGGATGAGTTTACCTCTTTATAAGTCATATTTTTCTTTCACTTTAAATGACCTTCCCTCTTTAGAAGTAGTTGAAAAGGACATTTTAGAAATGGTTAACTTATTAAAACAGCTGAGAGATGCACCTCTAATGGATACTTATTCTGGACCTGCTATTCTTTCTGGGGAAGCTTCTGGTGTATTTTTTCATGAAATATTTGGCCACAGAGTAGAAGGGCACAGAGAAAAAGACCCCACGTCAAGTCAAACATTTAAAAAATCTGTTGGGGAACCGATATTACCTGAATTTATTGATGTAATATTTGATCCTACTATCAGAGAAAGAAATGAAATCGATTTATCAGGATATTATAGATTTGATGATCAGGGTGTTGATGCACAAAAAGTAGTATCAGTTGAAAACGGTATTTTCAAGAGTTTTTTAATGTCACGCTCCCCTATCGAAGGTTTTAGTAATTCAAATGGACACGGTAGAAAACAAGCTGGATTTAATGCTGTTTCCAGACAATCAAATTTAATAGTCCAAAGTGACAAATCTGAAAACTTTGATGTTTTAGTAAATAGACTTAAAGAACTCTGTAAGGAAGAAAAAAAAGAATACGGACTTTTATTTAGCAAGGTGCAAGGTGGTTTTACTTTTACAGGTAGAACTGTACCAAATGCATTTAACGTAACACCATTGGTTGTTTATAAACTATATGCAGATGAAAGACCTAATGAGCTTGTACGAGGAGTAGATCTAATTGGTACCCCTCTATCTACTTTCAGTAACATTATCACTACATCAGACCAAATAGGAGTATTCAATGGAGTTTGTGGTGCAGAATCAGGTGGTGTTCCTGTATCGGCCTCCTCACCTGATATTTTAGTTTCAAAAATTGAAGTTCAAAAAAAGAAAAAATCTCAAGCAAAATTACCTATTCTAAATTCACCTGAAAAGAGTAATGCTGGTAACTAATGAGTGAAGTTTTATTTAAAGAAGTACAATATTTTAGACAGAAGATTCTATGGGTTTTACTGTTAGCAATTACAGTTGGTTCAATTGGATTATTTGCGGTCAATCTATTCAATAATTCTGAGATTGTAGATGGAACCTATAATATTAGTTTATTTGGATTGATTTTAGTATCTTTTTTCACTTTATTTCTGCTCTGTTTTTTTTACAATATACGATTAGTAATTACTGTTAGTATTAACTCGATAAACTATTCATTTTGGCCTTTTATAAGAGATACAAAAATTTTAGATTTTAATAATATCAATTCAATTTATATAGGTAAGTACAAACCTATTAGAGAGTACGGTGGATGGGGATACAGATTATCATTAAAAGGAAGAGGTCTTTGTTTAAACGTAAGTGGTAGCAAAGGAATGAAAATTAAAATGAATGATGGTTTTGAATTGCTACTAGGTACTCAAAAGAAAGATGAATTAATAAAAACAATCAATCAATTAAATTTACAAACAATAAAATATGAATATAATTAAAATTTTAGTTGCTTTTTTAATCACTTTAAATATTAGCTTTAGTTTCGAAAAACCGAATCAAGATATTATTAAAGCCATGGAAGATGAAATAAGCAGATCACTAGATAGTTTAAGAATAGATGGTTTAGAAAGACCCTATTTTATAGAATATAAATTTACTGAGATAGATGCTCAAAGTATTCGTGGACATCTGGGATCTATAGAAGCAAGCAACAATAACAAAAGTGCTTTTTTGTCTGTAAATGTTAGAGTCGGTGATTATGAATTTGATAACTCTAACTACTTTGATGTTGGTCTAGGTTTCTTTGGTACTAGTGATGATGAAGAAGGTTTTAAAAGAAGAAAAGTTAGCTATAATCCAGATTATGATTACATTAGAAGAGAGTTCTGGCTTGCAACAGACGCTGCATACAAACAATCGGCAGAGTTATATTCAAAAAAATTAGCAGTTTTAAAAAATAGATTAAGAAACGACACAACACCCGATTTTTCTAGACCAAGTAATATTGAAAAACATAATATACTTAAAGAAATACCTAATTTTGATATTGATTATTTTACAAGAATAATAGAGAGCACTTCATCAATATTAAAAGATTATCATGATATTTTTACTTCTGGTGTGAGTATCGAGTTCATACCTAAAAGAGAATATTATGTTAACTCTGAGGGAATTCAATACATAAAAGAATCATTTTATACAGGATTCGAAATTGTTGCAGCTACTCAAAACGAACTAGGTATGCCAATTTTTGATCATTATACTACTTATTCAGAAAATCCTAATAATTTACCTTCATATGATTCATTGATGAAAGTGAGCAAGCAAATAGCTGAAAACATTACCTTAAAATTAGAAAAAGAACAATTAGATGATTTTTATGTTGGTCCAGTTATTTTTAATAGACAAGCTGCTGCAGAATTATTTATTCAATCATTTCTACCAAAACTGGTTGCTCAAAGAGAACCACTGACAGATGGTGGATTTAGTTCGGACAATGAGGATGCAGTATTTCAAAGAAAAATTGGAGGTAGAGTTCTACCTAAATATCTGAGTTTAATAGATAACCCTTCACTTGAAAAATATGATGATACAGAGTTAATAGGAAAATATAATATAGATGATGATGGTTCACTTACAGAAAAAGTAACTTTAGTCAAAAATGGGTATTTGGAAACATTACTCACGGATAGAACCCCAACAAAAAAAATACCAGCTACGAACGGTCATAAAAGAGGAGGTTCAGTAATGTATAGTAATATAATCATTGAAAATGATTCATCAGAATTAGAATTAGATGAAGTTGAAATTGAACAGAAGTTAATAGAGTCTGTTAAGAGGAGAGATTTAGAATATGGTATAGTCATTGAAAAATTATTAAACCAAAACATACGTTACACTTCACTTTACAGAATAACTAATGGAAATATAGAAATACCATTCGGAAAAAAGAATTATGTTATGGAAGGTTATAAACTTTATAAAGATGGTACGAAGGAGGCATTTAGTGGAATGGTAGTTCCTTCATTCAATGTTCTATTGTTTAAAGATATACTATATACTAGCAAAAATAAATTCGCATATAACTTTCTAGCAAATGCAGTCCAATCTCCATATTTAACTGGTGGCGACAGATATATCCCTTCAAGTATCATTGTCCCTAATTTAATGTTTGAAGATGGTGAACTTCACATAATAGAAGAAGATTTTAAAAAACCTCCATATATAAATTCAAGTTTATATAATTAAATAATATGTAACTATGATAACACGTGAAAATGAAAGCTTAGAAGTATTAGCTATACTCCTTAAATATAAATGGATTATAATAGCAGTTACAACTATATTTACTGTAGGATCTGTTTTTTATGCATATAACGTTGATGTTCAATACAAATCAACTATTAATGTTGTACCTCCAAGTAATTCACCTGACGGAATGTTAGGTGGAGCTCTCTCAGGTATCACTTCCAAATTAAAAGATTTTGGTATTACAAAAGTGGCAGGTGGTGTTGGTGGAGGTCAAAGTTATGACTTATCAGTTCTTATGGAAAGTAGATCAGTATTAGATTCTATGATAAATAAGTTTAATCTTATAGAGTCTTATGAAACTAAGGATAAAAGTAGAGAACTAACTAGTAAAATATTGAGAGAGAATATTGAAATTGTTAACTACAAAGAAGGTAATATTGAGTTTTCAGTTTGGGCGGATAATCCTGATAAAGCAGCTAATATGGCCAACGAGTTTGTCCAAATAGTCAATAATAAAGCACGAAGAATGAATAAACAAGAAACCGCATCTAATCTAAAATATCTTGAAAGTAGAATTGCAAGAACCGATTCTGTACTTCAAGTTGTTGGTGATTCGCTTTCTTTTTATTCAAAAAAATATCAAATATATTCACCAGAAGACCAAGCAACTGTATACAGTGAAGCTTTAGCAGACCTCAATGCCAATGTGATGAAAGCTGAAACAGAATACGAAATAACGAAGAATAAATTAGGCGAGCAAGACCCTTATACTCAAATGCTTAAAGATTATGTTGATCAGGCTAGAAAAAAGCTACAAGAATCAAAGACTAAACCTGGTCTAATTGGTAATTTTTCACTTGATAATGTGAGTAAGGTTGGTATGGAGTATATGAACCTTTATTCTGAATATGAAGCTCATTCACGAATGAAATTATTCCTGTTACCTACATTAGAAAAATCAAAGCTTGATTTAAATAGCAAAAATAATTTTTTATATATAGTTGACAAAGCTATACCAGCTGAGAATAAAGATAGACCTAGAAGGTCCTATATTGTTTTAGGTACTTTTGCTGGTTCATTCATACTTTCAATTATATTAGTCCTCATTATTAGCGGCTTCAAGTCAATAAACGAAAGATTAAAACTTATTAAGAATAATTAATATCTTGCATAAGGAAGTATCAATATTCAAATTACTTAGATTTAATGATAATGATTATATATCATTATCAAATATACTATTTGTACTTCTAGCATCATTGTTTTCATTCTTAATCTTAAACTTATCAGTAGGAATGACAGAAACTGCCAATCTCTTCCTATTCTTTATTATTGGTATATTTTCACTAATTTATCTATTCCTTAAACCTAAGTATTGGATATATAGCATTTTGTTGTTCACAGCAGCCTTTTCATCTACAACAGGTGGTGGAATTAGTGTTATCGATATTGTTTTTTCAGTTTATTTCAATGTTTTCCTATTTATTTGGCTTCTGTGGGCAGTTTTTGTCAAAAAGTACAAACTAATTGAAACAAGAATAGAATGGATAATGGTAGCTTTCTACGTGCTCATATCCCTCACTGTAATTAACTATTGGTTTGATAATATTAACTTACTGAGTTGGTCTAGAGAATATATACTACTGACCCTATCTTTAATTTATTTCCCTCTAAAAAAATATATAACTACTAAAAAAGAAATAATATCAATTTCTGTAGTATTTCTTATTACACTAGTTGTAGCAGACATTGTTCAATTCTATTTATATAAACAGATTTTATCAGACATAACTTATGCATATCAAGCAGGCTCTACAATTAGGAATAATCTTTATCTATTTGTAGTGGGTTCAACATTTAGTTGTTTATTTTTATTCTATCAGAAGAAGTTTATTTATAGACTTCTGCTAGCAGCAATATTGATATTAAGTTTAGGTGCTTTAGCATCAACTTTTGCAAGAATTTTTTGGGCTTCAGCTTTCATAAATATTTTTTTAATATTTATTATCCTTAATAATCGTGAAAAGATTAGATTTATAACTTATACTGTTGTTTCTTTATTTATTGCTTATATAGTTTCTTCATTATTATTCGGAAATATTTTTGAATTTGTTCTATATGCTCTAGAATCAAGATTAGAGTCTACGTCAAAAGGTACAACAGATATTTCGGCTTTATCCAGATTCGCAGAATGGGAAGTAGTTATTGATAAAATTAAGTCTTCCCCTTTTGTGGGTAATGGTTTCGGATATGAGTTTACATTTAAAAATCCTATAGCTTCCTTTATGACTTATACCTCAATAATTCATAACAGCTTTTTACACTTTGCATATAGGATTGGTATTCCATTAACTATTATGTATTTTACTGTATTCTTTTACTTTTTTTATAAAGCTATTTTTTATACTACTAGAATTAAAAAAGATCTTTTTTATAAAATATTAATGATAGGCACTACTTTGTGTTTTATTACTATGGTCATTACTGGTATGTTTACAATGACATTTATCCTAAGAGATGCTTTGATTATTAATGCAGTACTTTACTTTTTTATAAGTTATACTGACAAAAACTATTTAGCACACAAAATAAATTAAATGAATAGTAATTACTCAAATAATTTTATCTCAAAATCAAGAATCAGAATATTCACATCAATTGTTTTATTAGTTGGTATCTTATTCATTGGTAAATTGGTTCATTTACAGATTATAAAAGGTGTACTTTATAAAGAAGCAAGTACTGCTCAAGCTATAAAGCAAGTTATCCAAGAACCTTTTAGAGGAAACATATTTAGTTCGAACGACAGCCTAATAGTTCATAACAAATCATCATTTGCTCTAAGTATTACACCTAATTTGTGGAGAGATGAATCTTTGTATTTACTAAGTTCAATTTTAGATATTGATACGAATGAGCTAAAAAACACCATAAAAAAATATACACAGCACTCCCCTTTCATCCCAGTAAAATTTTTAAGAGATGTTGACATAGAAACAATCTCAGCTATTGAAGAATATTCTGAATATATTAGTGGAATAGATGTAATAGTTGAATCAAAAAGAATGTATCAATCAGATGCATACATGGCACATTTATTAGGATATACACGTGAAATATCACCCAATGAATTAGAGACATTCCAGTTCTACAGACCTGGCGATGTTATCGGTAAACAAGGTCTTGAAAAAGAATACGAAAGATTATTAAGAGGACAAGAAGGCATAAAGTTTGTTTCAGTAAACAAATTCGGTCAACAAGTAAATAGATATGAACAAGGTTCGAGTGATAAAATATCAAAGAATGGATTTGATTTATATTTAAGTATAAACAAACAATTACAATTAGAAGCTGAAAAACTGTTAGAAGGTAGAAGAGGTGCAATTGTGGCAATTAATCCAAATAACGGAAAAGTATTAGCGATTGCAAGTTCACCAACTTATGATCTTTCTGAGTTTAGTGGTAGAATTTCTATTGACTATTATAATTCATTATTGAATGATAATGATAAACCCTTTTTAGATAGGACAGTAAATAGTCAATACCCTCCTGGGTCATCTTGGAAAATGCTAATTGCTTTAGCAGGTCTGGAAGAAGGTATTATACAAGAAAACACTACTTTTCAGTGCAAGGGTGGTTATCAGTATGGAAATAGGTTCTTCAAATGTTTAGGGTATCATGGCCCGATAAATGTAACTAGAGCGATAAAGAAATCATGTAATGCATTCTTTTATCAACTTGCTTTAAAACTTGGTGCAGAAAAAGTGACTGAATATGGAAGACTTTTTAATTTTGGACAGCTTACAGGAATAGATTTACCAAGTGAAAAAAAGGGTAACTTTCAAGACTTTGAAACCTTAAAGGAAAGATATAACGGGAAAGTTCCAGGATGGAAAATGCTCAACTTTGGTATTGGGCAAGGTGAAATACTTGTTACACCTGTTCAAATGGCTAGTTATATTGCAGCAATTGCTAATAATGGTGTTTGGAATCAACCTCATATAGTAAAGAATATATACAATAACGCCACTAATACTTACCAAAACCTTGACTATGTAACTAAAGATTATAAAATTGATGCAAATAGTATTGATATTATAAAACAAGGTATGTGGGATGTAGTAAATTCTCCAGGTGGTACCGCCAGTAATGCAAGAATAGCTGGGTTAGATGTTTGTGGTAAAACTTCAACTGCTCAGAATCCACACGGAAAAGATCATGGTTGGTTTACTTGTTTTGCCCCTAGAAATAATCCAAAAATTGCCATTGCTGTTATGGTAGAAAATGCAGGATGGGGTGGGCGAGTTTGCGCACCAATTGCACGTAAACTTTTAGTAAAATATTTCAATCCTGAATCAGAGAATCAAACAGAACCACAAAATTCTATTATCTCTGAAAATTAATTTGTAGTTTATTGCATAACATTTGTGACAAATTAATTACTTGTCGGTCATTTTACATAGAATTTACTAACACAACATAGGAGTTTTTATGAAATACTCAATACGTATTTTATTTTTAATCTTTATATTATCAATATTTACATTCTCATGTAAAGAGGATGATAAACCTACTAAGTCAGTTACAGAAATAATTGACTTCCGATCGACTATCATTAACTCTGAAGAAGATCCAATCATAAATGCAGAGGTTCATTTCTATGAGAATGATAACTTATTGTCTTCAGACACTACTGATGATAACGGTTTATTCGAATTTACTAGAATTGAAGCAAATTTAGATGACTTACGACTGGTTATATCCCACCCATTTTATAACTCTATATCAATGCAATATACTGATTTCAAAGAGTTAAGTAGTATTACATTAGAATTGAATGAGGGTTGTTGTGTTACAGCAAAGTTAACAATATTAGATCCTGATAATGAACCATTAGAAAATGTTCAAGTTCAACTAAGAAATGATATGGAAACCCTCAAGAAGGGAAAATCTAATGACAATGGTATAATAGAATTTGATGGAATTTGTAAAGGTGAATTTGAATTCAGAATATCTAAAGATGGATATAAAGTAATCGAAAAAGTCATCGAATTTAATAATTGTGATGAAACATATGAATTTGAGTATAAATTACAATCTAATGATGACGAAGACTGCTGTGAAAGTGCTTTCATTTTCAAACCAACTAATGAAGATGGTGAGATCCTTAAAGGTACTAAAGTTTACATCTATAAGAATGGTAAGATTATCGAAGACCCTGTTGTAAAGGAAGGTAAAGCTGTTGTTGACGGTCTTTGTGAAGGTGAATATGTTATCGTTTATAAAAACGAGAAATATGAAAATAAAGAAGTAGTTGTTGAGCTTGGTTGTGATGAAGAAAAGACTGTGGAACACACTCTTACTAAAAGTGATGATGACTGCTGTGACGCTATTCTTAAGTTCTTAGTAAAAGATGTAAAATCCAAAGAGTATTTATCTGGTGCTTCAGTTACTCTGAAACTAGGTAATGATGTTATATTTGAAAATAGAAAGACAATTAATGATGGATATGTAATTGAAGATGGTCTTTGCAAAGGAGAATATACCGTTATCATTGAAATGGATGGTTATAAGACTATAGAGACTACATGGAATGTAGAGAAATGTGATGACTTCCAAGAACATTTCTGGCTTGAAAAGGATTAATAAAATAATAGTTTATAATTTAAAAAGCCACTTATTATTTAAGTGGCTTTTTTTATTTTGTTATAGAAATTATTCTCGTAATTACTTTGTCTGAATACTGTAAAATTAATATATAATTACCTGATGATATATCATTAAAATCAATATTGAATTCATAATCACCATCATTAGTATTATCTTCTAAAAGCGTTTTTATTTTTCTACCATTTAAATCATATAATCCTAAATTATATTTGTCATTAGTTGGTTGAAAATAGTTTATATTAATAAAATTGCCTGAGTTATAAGCGTTTAATTCAACAGGTTTTAAAAATGCAAATTTATCATCATTAATGCAGTTTTCTAATATCTCCACAGTAGCAGAGTCTTCAGTTTCTATAGACATAATTGGAAATGACTCTATATAACCAGAATACATTTCAAACTTGTATTCTGCAGGTATAGCATCTAATACAATGAACTCTAAATCAAGTAAATCTTTATTTAAAATGTTATACTTACCACCATTATTTGATATTATTTCGATCTTAAGATTTCCGAAATTATCGTATGAATTTATAGTCAAATCACTTTGGTTTGAACTTACGTTTCTTAGCACAAATGCCTGAAATGGATAATTGAGTTCCAAAGAAACAGATTTAAAATTCACATCTTCTAAATCGTGAACAATTGAACTAAATTCAATAGGAATTTTGAAAATACTTTTTGGAGATAATATGAAATTATCATATCCAAAATATGTATATACTTCACCTGGTGGTATTTGAGATGGCGTAACTAGTCCTGTAAATCTAGAATAGTAAATCTCATTACATGGGGTTTCTGTCTCAATTAGAATGCTATCTAAATATCCACCAACAATCACAGATTCATGAATAACATCAATGCTTAAAGGTGTGTTTGGTTCTAGAGAAATAGGGAAACTAGGAGCATTTTTAAAACTTACAAAATTAGGAAGAGTCATATTTAAAACTGATACTACATCTTCCTCATCATTTATTAACTCAAATTTAGATTCAGAATTAAAACCAACTTCATAATCATTGAATGTGAAGTTTTGAATGCTTACATTTTGTTCAACAATTTCTACTATTACCTCGATAGTTTCTTTTCTATCGCAAGGATTAATAGTTAATTCTATTAATGCTTTGTGTACCCCTGGTTCAGATTTATTTAACATAATTGAAATTCTAGATTCATCTATCAATATATCATCATAATCTTCAATAATGAATGAATCATTATTAATTGATGCATCAATTATAACTTCAGCATCTTCCGGATTATCAATCAACTTAAGTATTACTTCCTTTTCAATATTCAAGTCATCACAACTATATATTTTTCCGAAATCAATGGTTTTATTTTCTATTTCATAAGTATAGCCACTTGTAGCTCTTTCTGCAATTACAAAAAAATTATCTTCAAGCATACAGCCAGGTACAACTGCAAATTTATTCTCTTGATTTATTGTTACTGGACTATTAGAAGAATATCGAATGATAGCTTCAGAGATATCCCCAGGATTTATTATTAAAGGTGAATTTAGTAATTCTAAACCAGGAATCAATTTTTCACCAGTTATCGTAACATCAAACATTCCAGTATTTTCTATATGAATAGTATCTACCTTAAAATCTTCACAACCATATACAATCCCAAAGTCTAAAGTATCTTCAAGTATTTCAAACCTAGGTCTACCTACATGAATTCTGGCCGAAATATATGTAGTATCTATAATCCCAAATTCTGAAACCCAAGGGATTTTAAAAAAGTTTACTGTTTCTACATCACTATTATTTGTATTCGTACTTAAATTAAACTCAAATTTTCCACCTGGGAAGACAGTATCATTCAATATTAAAGGGTTAGCAAAGAAATCCCCACCACCATATATTTCTTTTAAAATTATATACTCAGTACCGATATTAGTAAGTGTTATATTTGTATCTACACCAGGGTATTCACAAACAACATGCTCCTTAAAATCTACCGTATCAAGAGATGAGACTAATGCAGCAGTTGTATTAGATTTTACTCCATAAAGTGCAATACTGATATCATTATCGCATTCACCTCTAATAAGCATTGTGTCAATAAAGAGTCCTTTTACAATAGGTTTGAACTCTATTTCTAAGGCAATACTTGATTCTCCATCTATATAAATTGGGAAATCATTTTTTATCTCAAATGGTGGCTTAATTTCAATATCTGATTCTAATATACTATGACTTTCACTCGAATTGTTAGTTAATTGTAAAGTTTTGATTTCATCAGTTTGATTTGTAATTAACCGATACCTCAATCTGTCCTTATCAGAAGTTATATCATATTTTGATTCTCTTACACTTACTATATTTGAAGTATCTCTACAGTTTCCGTTAGAATAAATGTAATAATATTCTCCAGGTTCTGAAACCTTATACTTAAAACCTGAATTATTAATTCTAAATTTACCTCTATATAAATGAACTTGTATTCTTAAATCTTTAGAGCCTTGAAAATAAAGCTCTTGATCTTCACATAAATAAATAATACTATCATTTTTTATTTTGATATCATTCTCATCAGCTATATGTGCATCAGGTACATCTAGTACCTCTAATTTTAATATATTTGATTCAATTTCACATCCATCTTCTGATTTAACAACAAGTGTATAATAACCAGTTCTATAAACTTTTATAGAATCAGATAATCCATTTTCACTAAAATCTACTACAACTACCTCTGGAGCATTCTCATCTTTTTTAAAAATCCATGCATATTTATATTTACCTTTTTGGTGAGATTTGTAGTTATTATATAGCACAGTAGTATCAGTTGAGCAAAATACATCGCCTAATCTTGATTTAATATGAACACTATCTGGTTTTTCTAACTTTAATTGTTTTGAATTAGAATAATTAAGTTTACTTGAATAAGCTATTCCACGACCATCTTCAATATCCCAAGTATTATTATTGAGATTTATAAAATTATATGCAAATATTGAATATCTTGAATATTGACCACATATTGGGTTAACATCAATAAACTGATTATTATTTTTACCGTTCAATATAGCAATAACTTCTGATGTTGAACATACTTCATCACCTACATCGTAAATTTTTCCATCTTTAGGTTTACAAATATTGTTATCAACATCTGTAGTCCTTAGTATTATATAACCACTGAAGTCATTAGTATCATTGTCAATATCTATATGTTCCCAATCTAATACAACTGTAGAATCATTAATAGTGGCTTCTAAATTAGGTTGCAAAAATAAAGGTTCTCTAATCTTCTGCCAGAATTGGTAATTAATTGCAGCTCCAACTGGATTCGAATTTGCTAATCCTTTTGTCCCAGTTATTTGTCTCATTGTGATAGATTTACCAGTATCGTAACCAGAACTAAGACTATAATCATTTATTCTAAATGCATTTCCAATAGAAATTGAATAATCACTCGGACAATTTCCTACATAAGCTATCTTAAATCCTTCTATTTCATTAAAATCACCTTCTGAAGAGTACTGGACATAACCTAAACTATGTACATTATTTCCTTCTGTATTCAATATTTGGACTATATCACCTTGATAATCAATAGATAATGAAGAGTTATTTCTCCAATTAAACTTACTAAAGTATCTAGTATCTAAGGCGTTAACTTCAATATATCCATCACTCATGTCAACATCAGTATTACCTTTATCCCTGTGGTTAATTACAATTATGGTACCTACTCTAATATTCTTCCACAAAGCATTTTGATTAAATTCAATTCCCCCTTGCCAGAAGCCGCCTCTATTATAATTGTCATTATTATCTCTTAAAATATAACCTTCTATATCTAAGAAATCTTCTGTTACTATAAGTTCAGTCCACTCATTTTCAACATCACTATCATTGTAATATTCTGATACTACAATTTCCTGGGATTTTAATCCTAATGATGTAAAAAGAAATATTATTATGTATATTGCCAACTTCATATTGATATAAATATATTAGATTTTAGTTTTTCTAATTGTTGTAAATTAATGAATTATACCCCTGAAATCAAGTTTCCAAGTAACCTAAAAATAATAATGCTAATTATACTTATTATGTTATTTACTAATTTATTTGGAGCTTTAATTGTAATTATAACTAAAGAATTTGGTTTACAAATTGCAAACAAATACATTCAAGGATTCTCACAATTATTCTCTCTTTTTGGTCTTACCTTATTACTAACAAATATTATACCACTTAAGTTTAATACTTTAGTAAGATTAGAAAATAATATTAAAGTTAAATATGTTTTAATAGGAATGTTAGGGTTAGTTTTTCTAAATTTATTCAACAATGGCTATGTTTCATTGCAAGAGTTTTTGATACCTGAATCTCTTATTCCAGAATATAATGAACATAAAAACTGGATTGAAAACCTTTATAACAGTATGTTAAGAGGAAGTGGAGCAATAGATTTAAGTGTTTCAATATTCATTGGTGCTATTATACCATCTATATCTGAAGAGTTATTATTTAGAGGAGTCGGGCAAAGAGCACTTGAAGAAAAAAACAGCCCTTATTTTGCTATTACTATTGTCTCAATTATTTTTGGCTTATTACATTTTAACTTCATAAATCTAATCCCACTAATAACAATTGGGTTCTTTCTAGGAGTCTTAGCTTACTATTCCAAAAATATTTTGATACCAATTTTTATTCATTTTCTAAATAACACGTTCTCAATATTAGTTATTTATATTGAACCGAATAAATCTAATTTAGACCCTCTCGAGCAAATGGAACTTTTGGAATCCTTTGGAATTTTTTCAATTGGACTAATAGGTATAATAGTTTTAATTATAGTTCTGTCTCGATTTGAAAATTGATAAATCTAATAGGAGCCATATTACCTACCATTTCAAGATAATAATAATTTAATGCATTTTTAATGTTTAAGGTAAATTTGGAGTTTGTACCCATAATTGTACTAAAAGCAGCTAAACTGATATCTAATATGTGAGCATCTATTTTCAAATCATGATTATTGATTGCTATTCCTAATCTATCATCTATTTCATTATATCTTGATTTAAATCTATAATCTATTTGTAGTTGGAAAGGTAGTAATCTATATATGAAAGAATTATAAAAAAGAATATTCGAACGATATTTTAAATCCTTATTCAATGTTAAATCAGTTGGGTCTAAATAAGTTAATGAAGAATTGATTTCAAAGCTATTCTTATACCTATACTCAATATTGAATTCTGCACCATTTATTCTTGCTTCTGTGATATTTTTAAATTGAATTTGGGTTAATTGATTTATATTGAAATCAGGTTCAATCAAATCACGGAATTCGTTACTAAAACCAGATAAATCAAAGTTTAAATAATGGTCTGAATTAAGTACATTAGCACTAATACCTAACTCAATTGACTGACTTTTTTCAGATTTTAAATTTGGATTTTCAATTACGCTAAATCCTTGGAATTCAACTGTTGCATACCTTTCAGCTAATGATGCTACTCTAAATCCAAGACCAAATGATCCTCTAAAATTAATTTTTTTATTTAATTTATAATTTAGACCTAGTTTTGGACTAAAACGAGGATTTGTTTCAATATTTTCTAGTTGTTCTTTATCAGCTCTTAATCCAATAGTAGCAATTAGGTTATCAACGTCTTTGTTCTCTAATTGAACAAATGCACCTGCTATACTTTGAGTTACAGATTTATATGTTTCAGACTCGACTTCATTAATTCTCAGTTCTAAACCTGATATTATTGAGTTATTCTTATTAATGTTAAGCGAATACTGAGGTTCAATATAATATGATAAACCTCTAGATTCTCTGAATTCACTATTGTCTGTATCTAACATGTTGGAAAAAAAAGTATTGAATAGACCAGCTCTGATATCAATTAAACTCTTTTCACTAATTATATTTCTATATCTAGAGGAGAAAGCTAACTTATCTGATTTTATTCTTACACTTTCATCAGTTGTTGTAGGTGGTATAAGAGCTGAATCTAAGCTATTCCAATATACCCAATCATCAGTATCACTAGTGGAATAATTTAATGTAGCATATAATTTCGAGTTATCATTAATTTCATAACTTTGTTTTAGAAAAGCAGAATATCTTTCACTCTTATCGAATCTTTTGTAACTGTCTTGATCAAATACAGATATAGATGCTATTAAATCATAATCGTCAAACTTTTTAGAATAACCTAAATCCAAACCACTATTTATTGAAGGGTTATCATTCCAATTCCACTTATTGTATTTAGTATCTGTAAATGCCCCACCATACACTCTTGCTCTTATTTTTGATTCAACTTTGGGTTCACTAGTCAATACATTGACAACACCACCAAGAGCTGAAGTTCCAAATAATGCAGACCCAGCACCCTTCACTACTTCTACCCTATCTACAAAAAGTATTGGTATTATGTCAAACTTAATGTCATTATTATCCGCTGATAGTAGTGGAAATCCATCTTGTAAAAATATCGCCCTAGAACCAATTCCAAATGAAAAACCGGATGAACCTCTTATTGATACATTGTCTTGATTTACTTCAACTCCAGGAACATATTGCAAAGCAAAATCTATTGATGTTATATTCCTGGCTGATAGTTGTTCTTTAACAATTGTAGATACAGATATAGGAACATCTTGTTTTGCTTCTACTTTCTTGTTTGCACTAACAATTAATTCATCAGATCTAAAACTATACGGAGATAATTTAATTTCAATATTACTTTCATTTACATGCATTTGTTTATAGTCTTCATAACCAGCATATTCAACTATTACCATTAGACTATCAGCCTTAGTTTCAATATTATATTTACCTTCTTTGTCAGAAATGTCACCATTTGTAGTTCCTTCAATACTTATTCTAGCTCCAATAATAGGATTACCGTTATCCTTATCAGTAATAACTCCATCTATAGCAAATGCTGTACTTGTACAAATAAATAATACTAAAACCTTAAAAAGGTTGTGATGGGAAATCATTCCAATCTACCTCAATATCAATTGTTAATGAGTCTCCTGGGTTTAATTCTATTTCACCAGGATTTAATTTATCAGTGAGTGTAAATACACCTATAACTCTTTGTGATTGTATATCATCTTCATAGTTCCATGCAACTATAATATACTTGAATATCTGTGGGGCATCAGTAATATCGAGCAAAACATTTGATTGGTCAACACCATATTGAATAGAATTTAAATCCAAAACAGCATTACCATTTAGTAATTCTTGTATCAAACTTTCAGAAGGGGGTAATTTAAAGGCAGCAACACTTACACCCAAAACACTATCTTGTTTTGGCCAGTCATTTGTAAAAGTAACATTACAATTCAACACTGCATCAGTTTCAAGTTTACCTATTGGTTCTAACCCCTTATCGCAACTTATGAGCAAGAATGACAAAAATATCAGACTTTTAATTATACATTGTTTCATAAAATAAAATTATTCAATTTCGTTTAAATATTCTAATTGTAAATATAATAAAGGTATCATAGAATGAAGAATTTAAAACTAATTTTTTCATTAATTATTTCTGCTTTGCTTTTTATTTCTTGCAGTGAGAAAAAAGAACCTCATAATATGAATGAGGAACATAATAGTTTAGAAAATACTGTAAAAAGTTTTGAATCAAATACTGAAGTTGCTATTTCAGTGCTTTACCCTACAGAAGGTAACGAAGTAAATGGACAAGTAACTTTTACTAAAATGCCAGATGGTAGAGTAAAAGTAAATGCCGAAGTCTATAATCTATCACCAGGAAAACATGGATTCCATGTTCATGAAAAAGGCGATTGCTCCTCAAATGATGGTAAATCTGCGGGTGGACATTTTTTCACCGATCATGATCATCATGGTGCATTGGATAATAATGAAACACATGTTGGTGATTTGGGAAATTTGGAAGCCGATCATGATGGTGTTGCTAAATCAAGCTTCATTACTGATAAATTATCATTAAGCGGACCTAATAACATAGTTGGGCGTGGTGTAATTGTACATGCAGAGGAAGATGACACAAAAACTCAACCCACTGGTGCAGCTGGTGCAAGAGTTGCCTGTGGTGTTATTGGTATTTCTAAGTAAATCTAAAAAGGGTATTAGTTTTTATACTAATACCCTTTTAATTTTTTTTGTGCGAAAGATGGGACTTGAACCCATACCACCCTAAGGCGACTGCCCCCTCAAGACAGCGCGTCTACCAATTCCGCCACTTCCGCATAATTTACTGTTTTAACTTTTTTAATACGTCAATATTTATTTTCCATCTCCCGAAATTATCGTCATCATACGGTCTTGATCCGTGATAGTCTGAACCACCAGTAGCAATAAGCTTATTTTCTATACACCAACGTCTCCAATACCTTATGTAGTAATCATTGTGAGAAGGATGTAATACTTCTATTCCATCTAAACCCGATTTGATCATATATCTCATTTCTGATTTATTAACATATCGGTTAGGGTGAGCAACAACAGCTTTTCCTCCTGCCCGATGTACTAATTCAATGGCTTCTTTAACTTCAAAGTATTCTTTCTCTTCGAAAGCTGGTAAATCATTACCAATATATTCATCAAACGCTTGTTTGTAATTTTTTATGTAACCCTCATCAAGCATAGCTTTTGCTATATGTGGTCTTGTTATTACAGCTCCTTTGGCATTACTTCTTATTTTATCAAGATCAAGCTTTATGTCATGATCTGCTAATTTGGCAACCATAAGTTCAGCTCTCTTTTCTCTAGATTTTTGTAATGATAACAACTTTTCATTTAATTCATCATGGTCTGGGTCAATACCGTAAGATAGAAGATGAATTTCTTTATCTTCAACGTGAGAGGTTATTTCAATTCCAGAAATAAATTCGAACTTATAATCTTTGATTGAAGTTAGAGCCTCTTTCACTCCTGAAAGTGTATCGTGATCAGTTATACTCAACCCAGAAAGTCCTGCTTTCTTAGTTTTATCGAGCAACTGTTTAACAGTCAATACACCGTCAGAGTGAACTGTATGAGTATGTAAATCAGCTTGTAGATTCATCACTTCTCATAATTTTAATTATTTCACTTTGAATATCACTATACTTAATCTTAATCTTCTCTCCAGAATTTCTTAATTTCAGTTCTACCTCATTATTCTCAAGACCTCTATCCCCTATAGTTACCTGCAATGGTATTCCTAACAAGTCGGCATCTTTAAATTTAAAACCAGGTCTTTCTTTTCTATCATCCAATAATACTAATATACCATCACTTTCTAAGTTTTTCTTCAGGTTATCTGAGTGTGTCCTTACATTATCTGATTTTTCATAGGATAAACTGAGAATATGAACATCAAATGGTGCAAATTCCTTCGACCACTTCAAACCATTTTCATCATAGTTTTGTTCTATAATACAAGCAAGTGCTCTTTCTACACCAATTCCATAACTACCCATGACAATAGGTTTTTCTTTTCCATTTTCATCTAATATTTTGGCACCTATTGCTTCAGAATATTTAGTTCCAAGTTTGAATATGTGACCAAGTTCTATAGCATTAACAATTTTTAGTGGCTTTCCATCAATAATATTTGGCTCTCCATCCATAACTGTTCTAAAATCATAATAATTTTCAATACTACAATCACGTTTGAAATCTATATTCTTAAGGTGATAACCATTCTTATTAGCTCCACTTATTAAATCATTTGCATCTTTTAACAAAATATCTGCATAAATTTTTATATCATCTGATACACCTATTGGCCCTATTGATCCTGGTTTTGCATTAAAATAAGACTCAATCTCATCTTCAGTTGCAGGTCTTGTATTATTTGTTTCAAAAATACTTTGTAGCTTTGTTTCATTTAATTGATCTGTACCACGCATTAGAATAAGTACTGGCTCAGAATTAATTATATAGACTACCGATTTAGCACATTTTTCAATTGGAATATTATGTTTCTCAGATAATGCAACTATAGTTTTAGAATTAGGAGTTTCAAATTCTTCTATCGATAACTCATTAGAAATTCTATCGTTTGGCTTAATATAAGAAACTGCAACTTCTATATTTGCAGAATATCCACTATCATAATTAATAGCACAAGTATCTTCACCGAATTCATTTTCAACCATAAACTCTTGAGATTTACTACCACCCATTGCACCAGAAGAAGCACCAACAACAAAATAATTAATACCTAGTCTGTCAAATATTTTTTTATACGCATTATAGTGCTTTTCATAACTTTTATCTAAACCATCATTATTACTGTCTAGAGAATAAGAGTCCTTCATTATAAATTGTCTTCCTCTCATAACCCCAGATTTAGGTCTTGGCTCATTTCTGAATTTATTTTGTATTTGATACCATATTTGAGGTAGTTCCTTGTAAGATTTTATACTATGAGATGCATGGTAAGCTATTATCTCTTCATGAGTTGGTGCTAAAACAAGATTTTCTCTATTTTTGAGATGAAACATTACGTCCCCCATTGCTTCAACCCTATTCGTTTGTTCCCATATTTCTTTTGGGTTCAACGCAGGTAATAGAAATTCTTGCCCACCAATAGCATTCATTTCTTCATTTATCACCTTTTGTACCTTTTTGAGCATTATATAACCATATGGTAGCCAAGAGAATACTCCTGCGGCTATTTGTCTTATTAACCCAGCCCTTAACATTAGTTTGTGTGAAGGCATTTGGGCATCACTTGGGGTTTCTTTTAAAGTTGGTATGAAAAGTTCGCTTTGATTCATTCTTTCTTGCTATTTTGAATTATAATAACTACTAATTTAAGAAATTAATCAATGCTTCCTTTTATTTGTGGTTAATTATATTAGTCAGAGTTCTTTGTATCAGTAACTTGTGATTCACTGTCGATGATTTTAGTTCTTCATCTGCTAATGAAAGGATAGACAAATTATGTTCAATTTCGATAGGAGTGTATTTTCTTAGTGAACCAATATACTCATCTATGAAATATGGATTTACACCTATTTTACCTGCTAATTGAAATTTATTTGTTGTATTCTTTAGTTCATCTATTAGCTTAAATAGCTTAAGGAAATATCGAGTAAGAGTTATCAATATTAATACACTTTGATTTGATTGTGATAATAGGTTGTCTGAAATTTTTAAAGATCTTGGAAGCTCTTTATTACCAACGCTTTTAGTTAATTCAAATACATTGTTTTCCTTGTTCACACCAACAATTTCTTCTACTTGCTCAATATTTATTCTATCAGAACTAGGAGAAAAAATATTTATTTTTTTAAGTTCATTGTCAATTTCTCTTATTGAGTTACAATTTAAACTTAATAGATTAGCTACTTCCAAATCTATCATTTTATTATAATTCTTTGCCCTTTGAACTGTCCAATTTGCAAATTGATTATCATAGATTTTAGAATACTCCTCATAATAATTGTTGTCAAAGATTTCTTTAAGCACTAGGGGTAATTTACTTATTTTGTTTTTTGCTGAAGACACTTTTTTACTGTTTTTTAAATCTTTTGATATCCCATTTAATCTTGAAGGTGCTCCCACCAGCATTAGTTTTGTATTAGGATTAGGGTTTTTAATATAGTTTACAAAACCTGTAAATGATTTTCTTTTGTTCTCATACAAAATATCAAAATTATAGACAATTAATAACTTTTCAGGTGATATTAGTGATAGGTTATTCGACATATCTACAATTATTTGCTCAGATATATCAGACCCATCAACTTTTTCGATGGAATTTTCTGTAATACCCTCTTGCAATGCATTTTTTGTAATTTCTTTTACACGTTCATCAATTAAAAATGTCTCTTCTCCATATAATAGAAGAATATTTGGTATGTTATTTTTAGAATTATCCATTTAATACTCACTTTTAGTTAGCATTAATAACTTTGAAGGTATTTGATTCGATTCTATACATCTATAAAGATATTTTAAATCATTGTGTTCAACTATATCACCTTTATTAGCTAACAATAAACCTGATTTATTATAATAGCTCTCAGCGAATATCATACCTGACTTTAGATTTGTAATATGAACTCTTTGTACATCAGACCCTTTAAGATTATTTCTTTCATCCTCAATAATCTTAAGAAATACTTTCACAACTTCTGGATCAAACTTACCACTACTTTTCCTTTCTAATTGACTTATTATACCATCATATTTAATATCTATATTATCATTGAAATCTTCCTTTAGTTCACTTTTTCCATTAAGATAAGTTTTGAACATTGCATTATGATAAAAGTCAACCACAGAAATGATTCTTGCACCAATATGAATATCATTCTTTCTAAGTCGATTTGGAAAACCAGTTCCGTCATATAACTCATGATGTTGAAATACAATCTCAGATACCCCTAGTAACTCTTTGTGGTTGCTTAATAACTCTCTACCAATATCTACATGTAGTTTATATTGCTTTAATTCTCTGATTGTCATTTCACTGGTGGGACGAAATAACACGGAATCTCTAAATCCTATTTTACCAATATAGTGAAGATAACCAGCAGTTTTTATTTCAAAAATTTGTTCTTCGGATAAATTAAGTAATTTTGCTATTGAAGCAGATGTGTTTCCAACATATCTGTAATGACTGTTGTCATAATATCTTTTAGTCAATTCAACTGAATATTGAAGAGTTTGTATTGTTTGAAGCACATTTTCTGCAAGTTGCTCAACAAGTTCTTCAAGTTCTTTGTTTTTCTTACTCATAAAATTATATTTAATTCGTCTTTAGAATTATGATCGGAATTTATAATTTTTTTTTTAGTAATTACTAATATTTTTAAAACTTAAGTGGTGCGTTAATGGAGTTCAAAGACTATTATAAAATTTTAGGTGTTGATAAAAGTGCAAGCCAGGATGATATAAAAAAATCTTATAGAAAGTTGGCACAAAAGTATCATCCAGACATGAATCAAAACAATAAAGAGTCTGAGGCTAAGTTTAAAGAAATTTCAGAAGCTTATGAAGTCTTAAAAAATCCAGATAGAAGAGCTAAATATGATAATTTAGGTAGTCAGTATAGTAGGCATAGAAGTTCTGGTGGACAGAATAATAATTTTGATTGGTCTGAATGGTTTAATAATCAACAATCTAATCAAAGAAGATCAAGTAATAATGTTGAAGATTTCTTTGGTGGTACTGGTGGAAATGTTTCCGATTTTTTTGATAGAATCTTTGGTGGTGGTGGTGCTTCGCAAGCAAGAAGGACTAAAAGAAAAACTAATACTATAAAAGGAAAAGATTATAAAACTACAGTCAAGTTAAGCTTTGAAGAAATTTATAATGGTACAACAAAAAAATTAAAAATTAATGAAGAGTTAGTCAATATAAATTTCAAATCAGGAATAAAAGATGGACATGAATTAAAATTATCTGGAAAGGGGATGCCTGGAAAAGCTGGTGGACCAAGTGGTGATTTGATTATTCAAGTAGAACAAATTTCTGAAAAAAATATGGAAAGGAAAGGTAATAATTTATATATCAATAAATATATAGATTTATACTCAATGGTTCTTGGTGGTAAAATAAATTTTAAGTTATTTGGTAATAATATAAATTTCAACCTAAAGGAAAATACTCCTACTGGTAAACTTCTGAAATTTGCTGATTTAGGTTTTAAAAACTATAATTCAATAGATTCAGGAAATCTTTACCTTAAATTATTGCCAAAACTACCAGACAAATTAACTAAAAAGCAAAAAGAATTATTTCAGAAACTAAAAGATTTTAACTAATACTACTTCACAAATGCTAATGCCTTACCATTGTTGCTATCCATATAAATATTAAGCCGACCATTTCTTTTGAAATGCTCTACATTTATCAACCTAATAGTATCTTCATAATCTTCAACATTATTTATAAACTGTGATAAACTGTTCGGTGTCTCTAAGAAGAATTTTTCATTGAAAATACTATTTTCATTATCAGGATATAAGGGTAAATATTTGATATTTGCCTCAACTAAATCTTGGAAGAAATGTGTACCAAATGATAATTCAGGAACATAATCTTTATTTTTACGTGCAACTTCAATCAACATAGCTGCATTATTTATATCAGAGTAGTTTACTGGAACCCCAAGTTTAATATCTCCTTTACTCCCCCATCTACCAGGTCCTATCAGAACAAATCTTCTTTCTGGTAATATTTGATTCAGTTTACTTACAATTTTACCCACTTCTCTCATCTGTTCATCTGTTTCTAAGTCAGAATAACCTTCGGAAGTAATATATAACACAAAATCAATATCTTCATATTTACCATTATTAATATACTTATCACTAGAAAATATCTTTTGTGATTCCTCAATATCTGGAGGTATTGATACCTGACTTTCTTCCCCAAATTGTGTTTGTGGTCTACATTGTAAAAGATAGATGGTTTCTCCATCTGATGCAAACTCAATATCAACAGGACTTTTATAAGCTTCAGATAATTCTTTCAAAATTGTATTAAGTTTTAAAATGAAATCTGTATTGTTTACCAATCCATTAAAAGTAATAACGAAGTTTTCTCTAGTGAAATCGACAAATGAACTAACAGGATCAACTATTGTTTGTCCTCTTATAAAAGATACTATCTTTTCTAATCCAGGATAGTTACCATTACAATCATCAATTACTTTTTCAAAATTTACTGATTCAAACTTATTAGTCTCTAAATTTATAACATCAACTTTATTTTGTGAATACCTTATAGTTTCTTTGACTGTTTGATTTATCTTAATTCCAGGTGCACCAGGAGAAATCAATTTTGGATAATCATCTATAGTTCTGTCAACTGCTCTGGTTCCTAAACCAGCTACCAATCTAATCACTCCATCTTCACGTTTAATTCTAGTTGACCATCTGAATTCATTATGACTCATTGCAACACCAGCAAATGAAGGTAAAAAATATTTTCCTAATTGGCTTCCTACAACTTCTTGAATTAGAACACCCATTTCTTCCCTGAAATCGAGTAACTCCTGCTGTTTTCTATATTGGATAGGATCTGGACCTAACGTACTTGCATATACCTCTGCAATAGCATTAGTTAATGAATTCAACCTCTCTTCTTTTGTTCCTACATTAGATATAAATAAAGACTTGTATTTTCCTGTAAAGGCTGCTTCAAAACTATCTTCCAGTAGTGAAGAAGATCTAACGACTATTGGCCTTCCTTCCAGATCATCTAATATAATATTAAAGGCATTAATTGCTTCAGGTGTAAATTTCGAATTTTTAAAAACATACTCTATAAATGAGAATTCCAAGTTGATGTTATCAAGTGACTGATATTTTACATAGTTAAACTCATCCAGAGCGTTGTAGTTTATAAATTCAAGTATACCATCAGATGTCAAAAACCAACTTTTAGGAGTTTTAACATTTTCTAAAACAGGTATCTTTTGCTTTTTTACATCAAGTATTTGAGCTGCTAAAATCATTCCTGCACTTTTACCACCAACTTTTCCATATCCATAAGCTGGTCCTAAAAACCTCTCGAATATTTTTTCAATAGCCATAAGAGTTATATAGTGTTTTGCAATATTTATATATTTCAAATTTTCACTTAAAAAACGATAAATAATTGCTACTCTAACTCCTACTCTTTCATCCACACTTGTGAACTCTTTACTACCACCATGTTGAAAATATGTTTTTAAAGCATCAATCACATCAACTAATGGTGCCTGTCTTTTTTCTAATATTTTAGATAAGTTGGATAATTTTTCTTTATGTAACCACTGGGTAATTTGTTGGGTAAGTTCATCGTCAGGTATGTACTTATCAGCTATATCAAATACTTTTTTGATAATTTCTCTTGGAATTAGAGGGTTACCTTTTGGTTTTGGCCAATTTGGTCCAACAGTTTGAGATTGACTATCATCTGAGATAGTAGGATTTAACTCCTCAATTAAGAAATAAATCTCAGGTATTTTCATTCTTTCCAAATGAATTATCATCTTTCGACATAATTTATAAAGAATAGAATTATCCTGATAGACTAAGTGATCTAATACAATCTTCCATTCTGGCTTGGTTGGTAGTACTCTTTCTTTTTTATCTTTCATATTAAATCACTATTGTTTTAGTATTATTTTACACATCAGTTTTGATTTTGTAAATTTGTTATTATAAAATATCAAAAAAAAAGGAAAAAATGAAAACTAGAGTAGAAAAAGATACAATGGGTGAAATTAATGTACCTGCTGATGCATATTATGGAGCTCAATCAGCTAGATCACTAATTCACTTTAATATTGGAATAGAAATAATGCCTAGAGAAATTATTAGGGCAATGGGAATATTAAAATTAGGTGCTGCAAAAGCTAATAATGAATTAGGACTTTTAGATGATTCAAAATTAGGCTTAATAGAAAAAGCAGCAAATGAAGTAATTGAAGGAAATTTAGATGAGCATTTCCCTCTTTCAATATGGCAAACTGGATCTGGGACACAATCTAACATGAATAGTAATGAAGTAATTGCTAATAAAGCTATAGAGTTCGCGGGTGGCACTTTGGGAAGCAAAGACCCAATACATCCTAATGATGATGTAAATAAGTCTCAAAGTTCAAATGACACATTTCCCACTGCAATGCATATATCAGCAGCTGAACAGTTAAACAACTATCTTTTACCTGCTCTTGCAGAGCTTAGAATTACTCTTCAAAATAAATCAGAGGAATTTAAAGATATAATAAAATCAGGTAGAACTCACTTGATGGATGCAACACCTTTGACATTGGGTCAAGAATTTTCAGGATATGTTCAACAGTTAGATAAAGCTATAGAAAGAATTAATTTAGTATTACCAGGATTATATGAATTATCACTTGGTGGAACTGCTGTTGGTACTGGTTTGAATTCACATCCTAAGTTTGCAAAAGTCTCTGCTAAAAACATTTCTGAAATTACAGGATTACCTTTCGTTACTGCACCTAATAAATTCGAATCATCCTCAGCACATGATGCTATAGTTTTTGCTCATGGTGCACTTAAAACACTAGCAGCTTCACTTATGAAAATTGCAAATGATATCAGATGGATGGCTTCCGGACCAAGAGTAGGTCTTTCAGAAATATTTATTCCAGAAAATGAGCCAGGTTCATCAATTATGCCTGGTAAAGTAAACCCAACACAATCTGAAGCAATGACTATGGTTGCTGCTCAAGTTATGGGAAATGACGCAACAATAAACTTAGCAGGGAGTCAAGGGAATTTTGAGTTGAATGTGTTTAAACCTGTTATGATTTACAACTTCTTGCAAAGTACAAGATTATTAGCTGATACATGCAGAATGTTTAATAAGTATTGTGCTGTCGGGATTGAACCTAACAAAGAACAATTACAAGAATATTTATCTAAGTCATTAATGCTTGTTACTGCATTAAATCCACATATTGGCTATGATAATGCTGCTAAGATTGCTAAAAACGCACACAAAAAAGGAATTACATTGAAGGAGTCAGCTATTGAGTTAGAAATTTTATCTGACAAAGAGTTCGATAAATTGGTTAAACCAAAAGACATGATTTCACCAAATATCAAGTAACTATCTATCATTAAACCATTAGCTAACCACTCAGTATTATGAGTGGGTTTTTATTATGAAAATTAGTAATAATTACAATCTAAAATCTCTGAACACCTTTGGGATCAATTCTATATGTAAAGGATATATAGAAATTTATTCTGAGGGGGATATAGTTGAATATTTCACAGACTATAATAAGAATAATAATTTTCTAATTTTAAGTGGTGGCTCAAACATTTTGCTTCCTGACTATTACAATGGTGATATAATTCATATCAAAATAAAGGGAATTTCTGAAAATCAAATAACCTATAATCAATCAATTTTTAAAGTAGCTGCTGGTGAAAATTGGCATTCATTTGTAGAAAAAATAGTTGAGAAAGGATTTATTGGTTTAGAAAATATGGCATTAATTCCAGGAAATGTTGGTACTGCTCCAATACAAAATATCGGTGCTTATGGTGTCGAACAAGATGAGCATTTTGAATCATTAGAGGGTTACAATATAAATACAAAGCGATTTGAAACTTATAGCAAAGAAGAATGTGAATTTGGGTATAGAAACTCAATCTTCAAAAATAAGTTAAAAGGAACATTTATAATAACATCTGTCAAGTATAATTTAAGTAAAAACAAAGAACACAACCTATCTTACAGAGAGCTAAATAACTATCTATCTGATAACAAATTAGAAATTAATTCTAAAAATATCTTTGATTCGGTGATTAAAATTAGGCAAAGTAAATTACCAGACCCAAATATATTAGGTAACAGTGGTTCATTCTTCAAGAATCCCATAATTCCAAAATTAAAATTTACTGAATTAAAAGAAAAATATGATGATTTAAAAGGATTTGAACATAATGATGGGAATATTAAAATTTCAGCTGGTTGGCTTATTGAGAAAGCTGGATTGAAAGGATATAGAGTTGGTGATGCAGCCGTATACGATAGTCATGCTTTGATTTTAGTTAACCATGGAATCGCCACAAGTAAAGATATTATAGATGTTGCATATCATGTAATTGAAAAAGTTGATATGTTATTTGGTATTAAGTTAGTTCCTGAAGTAAATATTATTTAATTATTCAATTCAAACTTAGAATTACAATTATTACACTTATAATAGGTGTGTGGTTTAATAATCACAAGAGCTACAAGTAATGACGCTAATAATGATAGTATTCCTTTAACACTTTTATTAAATTTATATTTACTTGCTATTTTTGTTGAATTGCAATTTGGACACCTTAAGTCAATACTCTCACTATCTATAAATGCATTACCTTCAATTAAAGATAGTATAGAATTAGCATCTTCATAATCAATCTCTCCTACCATTATTTTGACACCACCAAAAGAATAACTATACTGTTGGTTTGCATTTGTAATATATTCATCTTTCAAAAAACATACAATACCCTCTGCCTCAAGTCTAGATTTTAAAAGGTGAGCATCAATTGTATTATCAAAAGTTTTTAGTGTAACAAGTTTCATAATCAATATACATTTTACTTTTTTTGTTTTAACAAAAAAAAGCCGATTATATAATATAACCGGCTTAATAAAGTAATCTTAATAAAACTATTAAGCAGTTACAGCTTCTTCATTTTTAATCCACTTAATATCTAAGTTTCTGTTTGCAGTAGCTTCGTCTAATCTTCTCAATAAAGTTGTAATAGGAGCTTCCAGAACTTTATCTGGTGTCTCTTTTGCTTCTTTTGCTATTTGCAACATTGCTTCAATAAAACCATCTAGATTCTCTAAGTTTTCTGTTTCTGTTGGTTCAATTAACATTGCTTCTTTTACAACTAGTGGGAAGTAGATAGTAGGTGCATGATATCCTAAATCAAGCAATCTCTTTGCAATATCTCTTGTTGTTACACCATCTCTTTTTTGCCAGTTTCCACTAATAATACACTCATGTAAACAATGCCCAGGATAAGGAACTTCATAAGCGTCTTTAATTTGGCTTAGAATATAATTTGCATTGATGACAGCATTTTCACTTACTCTTCTCAATCCATTTTCACCTAACATTCTCATATACGTATATGCTCTAACTAGAACTCCAAAATTACCACCAAAAGTATGAACCTTACCAACCGAGTCTGGGAAATTATAATTTAATTTATATTCTTCACCATGTTTTTCAATATTAGGTACAGGTAGATAATCTATTAGCTTATCGCTTACACAAATTGGTCCTGCTCCTGGTCCACCACCACCGTGAGGTGTAGAAAATGTTTTGTGTAAATTTATATGAACACAATCAAACTTCATATCTCCAGGTCTAGCAATAGCTAGAAGTGCATTTAGATTAGCTCCATCCATATAAATCAATCCACCACAACCGTGAACTAATTTTTCTATTTCAAGTACATCAGTTTCAAACAGCCCTAAAGTATTTGGATTCGTTAGCATTAAACCAGCAACTTCATCATTACATTTTTCACGTAAATCCTCAATATCAATACGTCCATCATCACCAGATTTTACACTAACTGTAGAGAATCCAGCCATTGCAGCTGATGCAGGATTAGTCCCGTGAGCAGAATCTGGAATTAATATCTTAGTCCTCTGAGTTTCACCTCTTTTTTCAAAATACCTTTTAAAAGTCAATATACCAGTCAACTCGCCTTGAGAACCTGCAGCGGGCTGCAATGATACACCTGGCAATCCTGTAATTTTTTTCAGGCATTCACCAAGTTCATACATTAGTTGAAGTGCACCTTGAGCATTTTCATCTCTGCTGAAAGGATGTAAATTTGCAAATCCATCTAATGAAGCAATTCTTTCATTCACCTTTGGGTTGTACTTCATAGTACATGATCCAAGAGGGTACATTCCTTTTTCAATATTAAAATTTAAATGTGATAGATGTTGAAAATGCCTTGCAACTTCAATTTCACTTACTTCTGGTAACTCAGGAGCATTTTTTCTCAAATACTCAGAAGGGATTCGGTCTGAAGGTTTAATTTCGTTTACTTCTAAATCTGGTAAAGAATAACCTTTTCTTCCTTGTGAAGATTTTTCAAATATTAATTTTTCCATTTATGACTCTCTTATTTTTTTTAATGCTAATTTAGCTGCATTTTGTTCAGCAGATTTTTTGCTTTTTCCTTTTCCTTTTCCAATTAAAATGTCTTTTGTATAAACTCCAACCACAAAATTTTTCTCATGGTCAGGACCTTCCTCTGATAATGTATCGTACACAGGTGCTTCTTTACCAATACTTTGTAAGTATTCTAGTAACAAGCTTTTAAAGTTTTTATCTTCTAATAGTTCGCTGTCATTTAATATTGGTATATAGATTTTTGTTATAAAGTGCCTTGCATTCTCTATTCCACTATCTAAATAAATTGCTCCAATAATTGCTTCTACTGTATCAGCAAGAATTGAATTACTACCATTCTCCATTGCTTTTTTTGCACCAAAGCTTAGTAATATATATTTATCCAAACTAAGTTCTTTTGCGCAATATGCTAATGATTTTTTATTTACAATAGCAGAACGCATTTTTGTTAAATCACCTTCTAAAACGTCGTACTCTAAAAATAAGTGTTCGGCAACTATCATTCCTAGTATAGAATCGCCAAAAAACTCTAACCTTTCGTTAGAATATATTTTTGTCTCAGCAACTTGCAAATATGATCTATGTGTAAGAGCTTGTTCAAAGAAAGCAAAATTAGATATTGATATTCCAATATTTTTCTCAAATTTTACCTTTTGTTCAGACGAGAAAAATCCAACTTCGATGAAATACTTCTCAAAGTTGGATTTCTTTAATTTATTATCATCAGAGAAAATTGAACTAATTAATTTATTTAGCTTTTTTCTCATCAACTATTACTCATCATAAGCTTTGAAACATAAAGTAGCGTTATGACCACCAAAACCAAAAGTGTTACTCAATGCAGCTCTAACTCCTCTTTTGATAGGAGAATTTGGTACATAGTTTAAATCACCACATTCTGGATCAGGAGTATTGTAATTTATTGTGGGAGGCACAATGCCTTCTGCAATAGCTTTAACACTAGCTATAGCTTCTATAGCACCAGCAGCACCTAATAGATGACCTGTCATTGACTTAGTTGAGCTAACTAGTAATTCTTTAGACCTATCTCCAAAAACCGTTTCTATTGCATTAGATTCGTTTCTGTCGTTGAATGGAGTAGATGTACCGTGAGCATTGATATAGTCAACATCATTGATTGTTATACCAGCATCATTCATAGCTAAGTTCATAGACCTAACTGCTCCCTCTCCACCCGGAGCTGGTTGAGTAATATGATATGCATCGTCAGTTAAACCAATACCTGCTAATTCAGCATAAATTTTGGCACCTCTATTCTTGGCATGTTCCTCAGTTTCTAATACCAAAACACCACTTCCTTCACCAATAACAAAACCATCTCTGTCAGCATCAAAAGGTCTAGAAGCTGTTGCATAGTTTTCATTATTCTCAGAAAGTGCTTTCATGGCATTAAATCCACCAACACCCATTGGGCAAACAACAGCTTCAGCTCCACCTGTTACCATTACATCAGCATCACCTCTTTGCATAATCATCAATGCATCAGCTAATGAATGTGATGAAGTAGCACAAGCAGACACAGTAGCGTAATTAGGGCCTTTCAGTCCCCATCTTATTGCAACTTGACCAGCAGCAATATCTGAGATTAACATAGGAATAAAAAATGGAGAAATTCTATCTGGTTTACCATCTCTTTTATATAGATTTTCTTGTTGGTTGTGGTATGTCCACATACCACCAATACCAGAACCTATTATGACTCCAACTCTATTTTTATCTGTTTTTTCAAAATCAATACCAGAATCTTCAACTGCCATAACTGAAGAGGATAAAGCAAACTGAGTAAAAACGTCCATTCTCTGAACTTCTTTTTTAGTCATGTGTAATGTAGGATCATAATCCTTTACTTCACATGCAAATCTTGTCTTAAATTCAGATGCATCAAATTTAGTTATTGGAGCAGAACCGCTTTTACCAGCAAGTAAAGCACTCCAGTATTCATCAAGATTGTTACCAATTGGAGTTACAGCCCCCATACCAGTGATTACAATCTTAGGATAGTCATATTTTGCCATTTTATACTTTTAGTTTTATTTATTTAGCTTGACCTTCTAAATACGTGATAACATCACCTACTGTTAAGATTTTTTCCGCGTCACTATCATCAATAGTAATGTCAAATTCTTTTTCAAATTCCATGATTAATTCAACTGTATCTAGAGAATCTGCACCCAAATCTTTCGTGAAAGATGCTTCAGGAGTTACTTGTGATTCTTCAACACCTAGTTTTTCAACTACTATTTCTGTTACTTTTCCATTAATATCAGACATGATATTCCTCTTAAATAATTATTATAAAAAATTTATTTCTAAATTGCTAAACCACCATCAACATGTAGTATTTGACCTGTAATATAACGAGAGTCTTCTGAAGCAAAGAATTTTACTACATCTGAAACATCGTCTGGTAAACCTGCACGTTTTAGTGGTATATTTTTTTTAAATGAATCAATTTGTTCTTCTGTTAACTTACCAGTCATATCCGTTTGGATATATCCAGGAGCAATCAAGTTAACTAGTATATTCCTTGCTGCTAATTCTTTTGCTAATGATTTAGTAAAACCAATTAATCCAGCTTTAGAAGCTGCATAATTAGATTGACCTGCATTGCCTGTTGTACCAACAATAGAACCGATGTTTATTATTCTACCTTGCTTTTGCGAAACCATATATCTACTTACAGCTTTACAAGTATTGAATACACCTTTCAAATTTATTTTAATAACATCATCAAAATCTTGTTCAGACATTCTGAGTAATAGACTATCTTTTGTTATTCCAGCATTATTAACTAATATATCAATTGAACCAGCCTCTTTCTGAATTGATTTAAAGACTTCTTGTACCGATTCTAGATTAGAAACATCACATTGTTTGTAAGTGACATTACCTTCTAAATCAATATTTTCTGATCTACCTAAAGCATAAACTTTAGCTCCTGACTTTGCAAGATTTTTAGATATATCTAATCCTATACCTTTTGCTCCACCTGTTACTATAGCTACTTTATTGGTCAATTGATTATTCATTTCATTTTTACCATTGCAAAGGTTACAATTTAACAATTATTTAATTAAATGTTAAATATTTTGAACATCTTCATATTTATCAAATCCATCAATTTCAACACCCTTTAAAGTTCTCTTTACCAAACCTTGTAATACCTTCCCTGGACCTAATTCAACAAACTTAGCATAACCATCTTCATTTAGTTTATTTAATGTCTGTGTCCAAAGTACTGGTGATGTCAATTGGTCTATTAACTTTTGCTTCAACTGTTTAGGATTTGATTCTTTTTTTGCATCTATGTTATTATAAATAGGTATTATTGCTTTCTTGAATTCAATATTGTCAATAGCATTACCTAATTCATTTTTAGCTGAATCTAATAGAGGTGAATGAAAAGCACCACTCACTGGCAGTTCCATTACCATTCTTGCACCATTTTCTTTAAATACTTTAGAATTTTCTCTTAAATAATCTCTACTTCCAGAAATAACAATCTGTCCAGGACTATTAAAGTTAGCTGGTACGACTACATTCTCATCATCATTCAAATCTGAACAAAGTTCTATGACCTTCTCGTCATCCATACCAATAACAGCAAACATAGTTCCTGGTCTATCTTCACCTGCACTAAACATTAGTTCACCTCTAAGTGAAACAAGTTTAAGTGCATCTTTGAAAGATATAACACCACTTGCATACATTGCTGCATATTCTCCAACAGAATGACCAGCTGTCGCACTAAAATCATAATTTTCTTTAATCAGGTCAAACACTATAGCACTATGTAAAAAAATAGCAGGTTGAGTGTATCTTGTTTCTTTCAATTTTTCAGCTGGACCATCAAAACAGATATCACTTAAAGAATAACCCAATATATCATTAGAGTCATCAATATATTTTTTAGCAATATCATTTTGATCGTAATAATCTGAAAGCATACCTACATATTGCGAACCTTGTCCAGAAAATAAAGCTACATTTTTCATTTATTCATATTCCATTTTAAATAAATTGCACCCCAAGTAAAGCCAGCTCCAAAACTTGATAAAATCAAGTTATCTCCATTTCTAATTTTTCCTGCATCTAACCATTCCGAAAGACATATTGGGATAGTTGCAGCGGTAGTATTACCATATTTGTCAATGTTAACCATTACTTTATCCATACCAACACCCATCCTATCTGCAGTGGCACTTATTATTCTGAGATTTGCTTGATGTGGAACTAGGTAAGAGATATCATCAGATGTTAATTTATTCTTATCCATAATCTCTTTAGATACATCAGCCATTCCTTTAACAGCATATTTAAAAACCGTTCTTCCGTCTTGAAATACGGTATGTTCTTTGTTCTTAACACTTTCTTCAGTAGCTGGAAATGCACTACCACCAGCTTTTTGATTTAGGAATGGACCTCCAACACCATCAATTCGTAAAATAGAGTCCATAACTCCCATAGAATCGTCATCCGATTTTTCTATCAAGCATACACCTGCACCATCACCAAACAAAATAACAGTGTTTCTATCATCTTTATCTAATATGGAAGACATCTTATCTGCACCACATAATAATACTTTGTTAGCAGCACCGGATTCAACCAAACTAGTTGCTGTTTGTAATGCAAATAAGAAACCCGAACAAGCCGCTGACAAATCAAAACCCCAGGTATTTTTCATACCTAATTTATCTTGAACAACAGCTGCAGTAGACGGGTACATATGATCAGGTGTAACAGTAGCTACTATTACACAATCAATTTCATCTTTATCTACATTTGCTTTTTCTAAACATTCAATTGCTGCTGGAACTATCATATCAGATGTAGCGCCATTTTTTATTATTCTTCTTTCTTTTATACCTGTTCTTGTTTGAATCCATTCATCAGTTGTATCCAAATAAGATTCAAAATGTTGATTTGTTAGAATATCATCAGGTAAATAATGAGCAATCGAAGTAATTGTTGCTGGCATGTTTTATTCTCAGTTTTAATAATGTTTAGAATGGAATTTAAGAAGATTGTAAAGATTTTTCAATTTTCTTATTGATTTCTTTGGTATAAGTTATCAACGCAGTATTAAGCATATTCTTTATTGCTTTAGATGAAGATTTACCATGACCTATAATTACCACACCATCAACACCTAAGAGAGGAACTCCCCCATGGTCTTGATAATCAAACCCTTTGAATACATCTTTTATAGTAGATGCCATCATTCCAACTTTGATTTTTTTTACTATACTCTCATCAGCATAATTTTTTAATGTTTGCTTGAAAAAACCAATAAAACTTTCTGCAAATTTGAGAACTATATTTCCAACAAAACCATCACAAACAACAATGTCAGCAACACCAGGGAAAATATCTCTACCTTCAATATTACCAATAAAATTCAAATCAGAATCTTGAATTAACTTATGAGCTTGTTGAACTATTTCAGTTCCTTTCTTTGGCTCTTCACCAATATTTAATAAACCTATTCTAGGGTTTTCTAAGCCATACATTTCTGAAAGATAAATTTCACCCATTACAGCAAATTCATATAAGAATTGTGGTTTAACTTCAGAGTTAGCACCTACATCAAGTACTAATGTTGGGTTCTCATTTAGAGTTGGAAAAAAAGATCCTATCGTAGGTCTACTTACTCCATTTATTCTACCTAATCTTAGTGTAGCTGTAGAAAGCATTGCTCCAGTATTACCAGCAGAAACAAAAGCATCGGCTTTTCTTTCCTTTACTAGCTTCATACCTATTGCTATTGAGGAGTCTGTTTTGGTTTTCAAAGCAACAGTTGCTTCGTCTTTCATTGATATTATTTGAGAGGTATGTATTATTTCAAAACTAATATTTTGAAATTTTGAAAGTTTAGAAACTTTTGGTTTGATTATTTTTTCATCCCCTAGGAGGATGAAATGGAGATTCTTTTCATTATTTTGTTCATAGAATTCAACTATCCCATTAAGCTCACTGTCGGGAGCAAACTCACTACCCATAACATCTATTGCGATATTGATATTTTGTTTTGCTCCTGACATGATTTAAGCTTTCGGAATATTAGTCAAACTTTCTTCCGTTGTAATAATATACAGTTCTACCATCTTCTTTTACAGTAGTTGCTCTGTGAGATTTTTTAACTTCACCAGTTTGTTTACATGTTCCAATAGTAGGTTCATCTAACTTGTAGTGAGTTCTTCTCTTATCTCTTCTAGATTTCGAAATTTTTCTCTTCGGATGTGCCATTTTTTAACCTTTAAGTATTAATTATTATTCAATTTTTTTAAAACATCAAATGGGCTTTGCCCTTCCTCTTTTTCGCTATCATTTTTTATAGAAGGATGTATTTCTTCTATTTCTTTGTCTCTATAATGAGGAGCAACTTTTTTCATAGGTATATTCACTAATAGCTCCTGAGCTACTATATCAGAAATATCTACTTTCTGTTGTTCATCATTAATTAAAGTAGTGTTGTCCGAATCATCATTGTTTTGATTCTCATAAACACTATCTTGACGTTTTTTGATGTTAATTTTAATATCAGCATTAATAATTTCAGTATAATCTTCTAGAGACAAATCACATTTCAATTTCATTTCAGAAGAAGCTACACCTTCTAAATAAATATCGTCTCCGTAAACTCTTAGTTCACCTGAAACTGATACTGAACTAACTAATTCATTAGTTTTCAGTCTATTATCTAACTCTGATTCGATTTCAAAATAGTGTTTACCACTTTTCAATCCCGCTATATCTACAAATAACATTTCTATCTACGTCTTTATATAAGCTACAAATATAACAATGATTTAATTTAAACTCAAAATAATAGAATAATTAATCCTAATTACAACCTAAAGCAGATCTATTCTGTGCTGCTGCCTTATTTTTTGGATTAATTTCTAATACCTTCCCATACCATTTACAAGCATTTGGAATATCTTGTAAACCTTGATAAGAAATCGCAGTGTATAGTGCACCATACTCAATATCAGATTGATCTTCAGCCCAAGCCTTTGCTACTTTTAATAGTTTACCCCAAGCCTTCTGTTTGTAATAAAGACCTGATAATTTACCATAAGATGATCTAATATTATTCTTATTAATTTCTGGGTACGCTAATGAAGTTTCTATTGCTTTTTCAAAAAACATTATTGCGTTTTCATCATCTTCTTTACCTGCATAAGCATCACCTAAATATACTAATGGACCTGCATCTGTAGTATCCATTTCGTAAGAATTATTCAAATAAACGATAGCACTATCTGCTTCTTTCATAAATAAATATGACAGACCTTTGTAATACAAAATCTTTGCATCTGTAGAATCACTACATGCTTCAGTCTCTAATCTTTTATCAAAAAAGTAAATTGCTTCGTCATATTTTTTTGCTGAGAACATTAATCTACCAACCATATTAGTCAGGTTACATGATGTCTCTGGGCTCTTATTTACAAGATCTTTATATATAGTTAATGCAGCTACTGTATCACCAGTAAATAATTGAACTGTTCCATAACGTCTTAAATCTGCATTTTCAATTTCTGGATTATCTTTATCTTCTTTTAAAATAGATGCATAAGTAATTTTTGATTCAGAATAATTTTTATTGTCATAATAGCAACGAGCCATTAATAGCTTTGCTTTGAACTGAACCGAATCAATATTCTCAGAAACATATTTCAATTGTGGTGCGGCAGAATCACATAGGCCAAGATTATAAAGTGATTGACCTAAGTACCATCTTCCCAAATTACCATCAGGTCTCAGTTCATAGTATCTGAATAAAGCAGGTACTGCATCTTTATACTTCTTAGCTAAAAACAAGATTTTACCTTTGTTATAAAATGCCTTAGCATCCATTGTGTCTTGCTTAGTTACCTTATCCCATTCTGTCAATGACATTGTAAACAGTTGGTTAGCCAAGTCTTGATCTAATTCTCTGTTTCCTAACCAGTAATATGATGTAGCAAGCTTTGCTCTGGCCTCTTTCTGGTTCTCATCTAATTTTAAAGCTTTCTCATAAGATTTTTTAGATAATTCATACACACTTTGATTGAAGTACATATCACCTTCAGTAATATATATTCTAGGGTCATCCTCGTCTATATCTCTTGCTCTTTTAATTTGAACTTCAGCATCAGTCAACTTACCAGCACGTATATAATTACCAGCTAACTCTAAACGAATAGGAATATTTTCTTCATAATCATCTATACCATCTTCTAAAACTTTTTCCGATTTTTTATAGTCCTCTGTCATTGATAGAATCATACCATATTTTGCAATACTTGTAGGTGTTTCATCCAAATCGTATGCAGCAGCATAAGCTTTTTTAGCCTCTTCTAATTCATCTAGCTCTAAATATACATCACCCTTGGTGATTAATAGCTCTAGATTCTCAGACTCATTGCTTATAGTAGAAACAAGCTCTCTGGCTTCTAAATACTTTCCATCGTCTATAAGTGACTTTATTTCACTTGAAGACTGTGAAAATCCGCTATAGCATAGTGTTAAAAATACTATAAATATTATCTTATTAAATTTCATGTTATTCCTCATATTTTAATTTTATCTTTGCAAATGCTGGTACAACACCTTGGTTCAAAAAATATTGTTGTACAATCGTTTGTTTAGCTAAATAAGTTACAAACCAAAATGGCAAATTCTGTCTATCTTCTAATAAATATCCCCAATATGTTACTTTAAAGGGATATAAATCTTGTACAATATATCCTTGATGAACAGGTTTTGGACTGATATATTCATCGGTGGAATCATTTTGAAAGCCGATTTGTAACATTTTAAATCTGTCATCATTTATCAAATGAGACAAATATGCAATACCTATGATACTGTTATTACTAGCAACATGTTTCTTCAATTCATCAATATTACTTAATAGTTCGACCTTTTTCTTTAAAGTGTCATTCTTACTTATGTATTTACTAAAGTTAGCAAACACAGAAGAGTTTTGTTCTAAAGTAGCATAAGTTGGTTCAAATTCTAGATTAAAAACGCTCTTTGAAAGTGATGAACCTTGACTAATTGCATTTTCTAAATCAACAGCATTGAGAGTGTCAATAGGAAAATCATTTTTAACAAATAAAACTAATCCATCATAAGCTAATGCAAACCTTTTGTGCTTTTCCACTGCAAATTTTTCCATTTGAGCTAACTCATCATCCAAATAGTCTCTAGCATTTACAGCTATTCTTGTTTCACCGCCAAGCAGTTGAGACATAGTATTTCTTGAATTTTCATAATTTACTGTCAGTTCAACGTTAGGGTAATCAACTTCATACATGCTAAATGTACTGTCAATAATACCTTCTAGTGTCTCATCAACGTATATTGATAATTTACCAGAATTTATTGTTTCGACATCATCAGGTTTTTTTGCTTCATACTTATTATCGCATGATGCTAATAACAATGCAACAGATAATGACAGTAATAATAATATTCTCATTTTTTCTCCTTATATCTTTTTCTATTTGCTCTGTAGAGTGCAAGTCTATAAAAACCAAAAAGTATGAACACAATTCCAAATATTCTCATCATAACTGGGTCAGAACCTTCTGGCATAAAAATCCCAGACAATATAACCACACCTAGTAGTATGATTAAAATTCTAATCCCATAATTTATAATATCACTTATATTCATTTTATAATTCCAATTAAAAATGCCTCACTTGCTAACAGGAGAGGCATTTTTAAATTTTCAACAAAATTTATCAAACTTGCAATTATCTCAGTTTAAACCTGATTGGGATTGAAATCCAAACCATAACTGGTTGTTTATTTTGAATTGCAGGAGTAAAGTTTTTATAATTTTTGATAGCATCTATTGCAGCTTGATTCAGAAGTGAGTTATCAGTATATTCCACTAATGTCTTTCTTACCCCACCTGATTTGTCAATCAATGCTTTTACAATTACTCTACCCTCTACACCAGCTTCTTTAGCTAACTTAGGATATTCAACTAATTTTTGAAGTTCAACTATATCCATACCTGGCTGTTTTTCAACAGCAATAAAGTCACCTGGATCTGGCTCTTCTTCTCTAGTTTCAACTTGAACACCTTCACCTTCCCAGTCAATATTATCTGCAAATGTTCCCATATCAACTCCGTCTCCACCTTCAGCAGAAGCTCTGTCCAAAACATCCATATCAGCAAACTCTTGCAAATCAGGTGCTATTTCAGCATCAGGAATTGGTGTTGGCGTACCAGCTCTAGCAGCAGGACCAGATGGAACTATCTGTTCAGGCGCTGGTGGAGGTGGTGCCTCTACTTCCTCAGCAGGAGCATCTAAGCTTATCAAATCTAATTTTGCTATGGGAGCTAATGGAGGTGCTTTTTCTCCAGCATCAGTAGCTCCACTAATCAGATGATATATCAAAAAAAGTAAAAGTAATGAAGCTGTTACTAAAAACCCTCGAACAGTAGATTTATTTATATACTGCTTTAGTTCTAAGGCTCCATATGGGTTCCTCTCTGGAACTGGTACTGCTCTTGTACTCATTTTTATTCTTCTCCCTCGACTGGGCCATTAAACTCAGCCAATTTTTCACTATCATCATCTGTAAAGTCAGCTATAGTAAACTTTCTCTTTCTCTTAAACGAAGCATTACCACGGTTATTTACAATTTCATCCATAATTCCAGCTTCTGCTAAATTAAGCTCATCTAGTATTTGAACAACTTGACCGTAATCAACATCTTCAGAAACTTTAAGTACAATAATCAATTCATTTAATTGATCTAAGTTCTCTCTAATAGCTAATTTTCTTACATCTTTCATATCAATTGGCTCTGCAGGTTCTTGTGCTTTATAATAAAACACATCACCTTCATCATCAACCAATATACTTAATAATTGTGATTCTTTTACCTCTACTTCTACATCTCTTTCTGGTGGAATTTTCATTTCCATTACTTGAGGTGTAGCCATAGTAGTTGTAAACATAAAGAAAGTTAGTAGTAGAAATGTGATATCTACTAATGGCGTCATATCTAATACGAAGCCAACTCTCTTTTTTGGTTTTCTTTTTGACGATTTTCCGCGTTTTTTGCTGCCACCGCCGCCTAAAGATCCACCACCAGCCATAATATTACTCCTAATTAGGTAGTATACCTACTATATACTACTGTTATTATCGTTTTTTTGTTACATAATTGAATTTAGTGAACCTATTTTCACTAAGAACATCCATTGCATCAGATACCCATTTGAACCGTATGCTTCTATCTGCATCTATAGCCATAGATGTCTTTGAGTTTACTACATAAGTTCTTTTGACAAGTGATTCTAATGTTTCTAATGATACTTGCAATTGTGCTGATTCCATTTGTTCAGGTGTTAGACCATCAATTCCTGATTTTACAGCTATCCAATCATCTTCATTAGTCATTTCATAGTAATAAGATGTATCTTGTTTTGTTGAGTCAGAAAAAGCAACCTTGACAGTAGCTAGGTCTTGTTCTGGCAATTTGGATGTATCTGCAGACGCTTTTGGTCTTTCAATATAAAATTTTTGCTCAGCTTCAGCTTCTGATTTAAACTTTGCAGTAAACATGAAGAACGTCAATAGTAGAAAAGTAATATCTACTAATGGGGTCATGTCAATTACAAAACCGACTCTTTTCTTTTTTACTTTTGGCATTTTAATCCCCTCTTGAGGTTATTTACGAACCATTGAAGTAAAGATTTCAGATACATTTAGTATACCTTCATCAATAATATAAACGAAATTATCTACCTTTGTAGTGAAGAAGTTATAAGCAACAATTGCGATTATTGCTCCTAATAGACCACCAGCAGTATTATAAAGTGCTTCAGAGATACCAATTGACAATTGTGTAGCTGATACTGTACCACTTTCTGCAAGTGCCTGGAATGCACGAATCATACCAATAGTTGTACCCAATAGACCAACCATTGTTGAAATAGATGCAACTGTTGATAATATCACCAAGTTTTTCTCTAATAATGGTGTTTCTAAGTTCATTTGCTCATCTATAGCTCTTTGTACTTCAGCTATTTTTGCTGGAGCAGAGAATTCAGGGTCATTTTGAACTTCCTGGAATCTAACAATGCCTGCTTTCATAACATTACCAATACTACCTCTTTGCTTATCACAGAGTGCATTTGCATCCTCTAATTTCCCAGCAGCCAATAAGTCTGTAAGCTCTTTAACAAATTTCTCAGGGTTATTTTTACCTTGAGCTTTTGTGATTGAAAAGAATCTTTCTACACTGAATGTAATACCAATTAAGACAAATGATAACAATACAGCTACCAGTGGACCACCAGTATATATAGTTGCCATTACATTACCTGGTTTTGGTTCATGCTTCACTAATGGATCATTGAAACCACTAGGGTCACCCATTACTCCATAATAGAAAGCAAAAGCTACCGCAAGGGCAAGCACTATTACAATGATATTAAATAAGTTCTTCATAACTCTCCTTATAATTATAGTTATTTATTAATTTTATTTTCTGCACTTTTAATGTTATTCATAACTGTAAAGACCAACGATAATTGTGTAATATTTAATAAATTTTCTACAGACTCGTTAGAATTTACAATAAGAATCTCATTATTATTTATTACATATTCTGACTGAGCTGAAAGTAAAACTCCTAGAGCAGTTGAATTAAGATAAGTGACTTTAACTAAATCTAAAATTAAATTCTTATCTTTTAGTTCAATAATTTTATCGCGAAGAGCGTCTGTCTCTTCCCCACCAATAAATTTACCTTCTAACTCAATAATATTATAATTGTCTTTTTTATTTACTTTTATATTTGACATTAATTATAACATCACTTCAAAATATTAGCAATATGTATTGTAATTTATTTATTTATTCTCAAAAATACTATTTTAACAACTTAAAATATACCTTCGTGGATAATTTTAATAAATTATTAACTAATTTTTAACACTTCCCTTTATAATCCTTGGGTTCTCTGAAATATCATATATTAATTCAACATCATATTGATCCCTGAACATTTTTAATATCTCATTTGATAGATTATTATTAATTTCTAAATAGAACATTCCATTAGTAGACAATATATCTTTGAAAATAGTTACAAACCTTCTGTAAAATTCTAATCCATCAGAATAATCAGTCAGTGCAATCTCTGGTTCATAAGTCAATTCCTGTTCTAATGTATTCATTTCGGAAGTTGAAATATAAGGTGGATTAGAAACTACAATATCATACTTTTTTTTAGGTATTGTTTTGATAATATCTGCATGAATTAGTTTTACATTATCTATATTTAGATTGTCTTTATTCTGTTTAGCTATCTTAAGTGCTGGTATTGAAAAATCAATTGCATTTATATTAGCATTATTTAGTTTACTTGCTAAACTCAATGCTATACAACCTGAACCAGTACCTATATCTAATATATTAAGTTCCTTTTCCTTATTTGCATCTTTAATTATCAAATCTACAATTTCTTCTGTTTCTGGTCTTGGAATTAGTACATCACTGTTAACAAAGAAATTTAAATCATAAAACTCAACTTGACCGAATATATATTGTAAAGGAATCCGTTCGATTCTTTTATTAATCATTGATTTAATTGAATCAAGTTCATTTTGTTTTAATGGCTTGTCAAAACTTGTATATAAATCAACTCTCGCAAGATTCAAGACATTACAAAGAATTAATTCAATAGTTAGTCTTGGTGAATCAACATTCTTTTTTTCGAAATAATCCTTTGACCAATTTATTATATCTAATATTTGCCATTCTTTAGTTTTCACTATAGCCCAATACTTTCTTAATTATTGCCATTCTTATTAGCACACCATTTTTAACTTGATCATTTATTAAACAGCGTGGGTGATGAAGTGCTTTATCTTCTACTTCTACACCGTAGTTTACTGGTCCAGGATGCATTAGGAAAATGTTTTTATTCTTTTCGAAGTGACTATCCTTGAATCCAAACTTTTCAAAATATTCATTTACTATTGGCACTTTGCTTTCTTGCATTCTTTCGTGCTGAATACGTAAGGACATTACAACATCAGAATTTTTAACAGCTTCATCAATATTTTCATATCTATTCATATCAGAATATCTATTTTCTATGAGTTTTGTAGGACCACAAAGGGAAATTTCTACACCCAATTTAGAGAGTAAATCAATATTAGAACGTGCTACTCTACTATGAAGGATATCACCACAAATAGTTAGTTTTATATCATTCAATTCCCCAAAAACTTCTTTCAGGGTTAATGCATCTAATAATGCTTGACTTGGATGTTGGTTCATACCATCACCAGCATTTATTATTTGCATATCTAAGTTTTCAGAAAGTTTTTTTGCTATTCCTTCCTCTGGATGTCTTACTATAGCAACATTTACTCCCATAGATTGGACAGTTAGTAATGAATCTATTAAAGTTTCTCCTTTATTAATGCTACTTAAATTGGGAAGGAAATCAAGAGTTTCGGCACCTAAGTTTTTAGCTGCTAATTCAAACGATAGCTTTGTTCTAGTGGAAGGTTCGAAAAATGCAAGTAGTACTTTCTTGTGTCTCAATTCATTAGAGACAAAATTTAAATCTAATTCTGAAGCTGACTTAAGAAGTGAATTAATTTCTTCTATCTTTAACTTTTCAATCGATATTAAATTTTTCAACTATAATTCCTGGAATTAATTGAATAAAAAAAAAGCCGCTCAAATGAACGGCTATGTCTTAAAAAAGCAAATTAAATTACTTTTTCTTTTTTCCGTTTACAGATTCAGCTAATGCTTTACCTGGTTTGAACTTAGCAACTTTCTTAGCAGCAATATTCATTGGCTTACCAGTTTGCAAGTTAACGCCTTTTCTTGCAGCTCTTTGAGCAACTGAAAAAGTACCAAACCCTATAAGTCTAACATCACCACCTTTCTTTAATTCTTTCGAAATTTCAGAAATTGTGCTATTAATAGCTCTTTCAGTAGCGGCTTTTGTCATGTCAGTTTGCTTAGCAACTGCATCAATTAGTTCTGATTTGTTCATACGTTGTAACTCCTTTGTATGTTGGGTTAAAGAATATATCTATAATGCAAGTTAAAAATTAATTTTCTATTTCCAAAATTATTTTAAAAATAAATTGCTTGAAACCGTGAATTAATCGTGATTTTGGCGATTTTTATACTTTTTTAACATTTTTATTCATATAAAGTATCATATTTTTTCATATCCGAAAAGTATTTTTACTATCTTCTTGTTATCTATTATATAGTCATACAGAGTCCATACAGTAAATAATGTAAGAAATAACATAGAATAATAAATATATTCACCTGTTACTAATGACAATAATTCTTCATTATTTTGTAAATTTCCAATTGTATATATGCTTATGATATATATTATCAAAATAAACTGAATCACAGTTTTTGCTTTCGCTATATATTTTGTTTTGATTGGTAGTTTATGTGACTCAGCAAAAAGTCTAAGAAATGTCATAAACAAATCTCTTAAAATCACTATTAATACCATCCAGAATGGTATTATTCCTTGAAACACAAAAGCTATAAATGCTGCAGAATTTAATATTTTATCGGCCAAAGGGTCTATAAATATCCCCCATTTAGAGCCTTGGTTAAACTTTCTAGCATACCAACCATCAAGCCAGTCTGAAAAAGCGCCTAATAAGAACAGCGTAGTTGAAACCAGTATCAAGTTTGAATCACCTGATGTAAAAAGTATAAGAAAAAATGGTGCAACCAAAATTCTAAAATACGATATAATATTAGGGACACTAAAAATCATTAACTTAATCTGTTGGCAATTTCACATATAGAAGAAAAACTTTCAGCATTAAGAGAAGCTCCACCAATAAGTCCACCACCGACATTTTCTATTTCAAGTATTGACTCTGCATTTTCAGGTTTCATTGAACCACCATATAGTATCTTAATATTATTTTCACCATATTTATAATACAAATAATTATTAATAAATTCATGAGTTTCAGATATTATTTCTGGTGTGGCAGTCTTCCCTGTACCAATAGCCCAAACTGGTTCATATGCAATTGTTAAACTATCAATTGATAATATGTCTTTTAATGATTCCTCAAGCTGACCAAATAAAATTGAATTTGTATTACCTGCTCCCCTTTCGGATTCACTTTCTCCTATACATAAGATCACATTTAAGCCAGAATTAAGGACGCTTTTGATTTTTTTATTAATTAACTGATTACTTTCACCGAATAGATTCCTCCTCTCAGAATGACCAATAATTACATATTCACATCCAACGGACTTCAACATATCATTAGATATCTCACCAGTAAAAGCACCCGATGATTCATAAAAACTATTTTGTGCACCTAGTTTGATTGAAGTAGAATTCAATAGACTTGATGATGCCTCTAAATGAGTAAAAGGTGGACAAATTAATATATCCATATTATCTGGAGAAGAAATTTTATTAGTTAAATCTGATATTAAGTTTTTTGCACTAATTATGTTAGTATTCATTTTCCAATTACCAGCTATAAGGTATTTACTCATTTGTATTTTACTCCTTTAACTTTATAGATTGTGTAGTTTTTTAATTGTTCATCGGACTCAAATCCTATCCCTTCAATTTCTTGTTCAGGAGATATAATTTTAACATACTTATCAGAAGTAAGCTTTCTTGTCTCATCATTCCATTTTAATATTGAAGTAGTAATTGTTGTTTTGTTGGTATCTGATACAACTATTACATTTCCCATAGCAGTCATATTTTGTGTTTTATCATCAATTAGAACGCTGTCTGCTTTCAAATTGCTTACTTTCTTTCCATTTTCTTTTGAGAAAAAATCAACATTTACATTGCTGTCTAATTTTGTCTGTTTTTCTTTGTCATAAATTCTAGCTCTATATGCTTCTAAATAAGCTTTCTTTTTATTAGAGTCCAGAAAGTTAACACTAAAATTATAGCTTATCTGCGAAGGTTGGTTATCAACTATTGATTTATCAAATTCCTCTTTTATGACTTTAGCGTCCTCTCTACAAGAAATAAAAACAAATAATATTAATATGATAAGGATATATTTCATTAAGTCTTGCTGATAGACTTTCTATCTTCAGAACTTGCAATAGATACTGCAACAGCAGCATCGCCAGTTACATTAGTAATAGTCCTAATCATATCTAATATTCTATCAACACCTAATATAAGTGCAATACCTTGAGCAGGAATATTAATTGCATTTAAAATCATTACTAACATAATTATACCAACACCTGGAACTGGTGCAGTACCAATGGAAGCGAGAACAGCCGTTAGTACTACTGTCAATTGCTGATAAATAGATAAATCAAAACCATAAACCTGTGCTATGAATACTGCAGCTACACCCTGATAAAGTGCTGTTCCGTCCATATTAATAGTTGCACCTAGGGGTAATACAAATCCCGATACTTCTTTGTTTGTATTCATTTTATTTTCAACACAATCTATAGTTATAGGCAATGTTGCAGCACTCGAACTAGTAGAAAATCCTATAGCTTGTGCATTTCTGATATTCTTAAAAAAGTCCTTTAATGATACTTTTCCAATTAACTTAAGAATAGTTCCATAAACTAAGTAAGTTTGTAATGCAAGACCTAATACTACTGCTGCTATGTACCATATTAAGGTAGTTAATATATCAAAACCAAAATCGGCAACAGTTGCAGCAATTAGAGCAAATACACCATAAGGAGCAATAATCATAAAAATGTCAACCATTTTTATCATTGTATCACTAACTCCATCAAAAAAACTAGTTACAACTTCTCTTTTTCTTTTTTCAATTAATGTTAGTGTTATACCAAATATAACAGCAAGGAATACTATCTGGAGCATATTCCCATTACTTATAGCTCCAAAAGGGTTTTTGGGAACTATTTCTACAAAAAAATCAACTATGCTAACATCTATTGATTCAATAGATTTTTCAGCCGATTCTTCTTGAAAGGATGACATTAATCTACTTTTAGCATCTGGGCTTACTTTAGTACCTGGAGAAATAAGGTTTGCTAGACCTAAACCTAATGTAATAGCAATGGTAGTTGTAAGAATATATAGACTAAATGTTTTTAGCCCTATTCTTCCTAATTTTTTAAAGTCAGATAAACTTGCTGCTCCAACTATTAATGTAGATATGACTAATGGAATTGCTAAAAAACTCAATAACCTTATAAACAAGTCACCTACTGGTTTAATGTAAGTGGCTAATGTATGTTCTTTTCTAACACCAATTACATTATCAATTAGAATAGCTCCATCATCAGTAATTGCCTCAATGACTATTTCTGAATCAGTACCGTTATAAATGCTTTTGAATTTATTTATTATGGTTATCTGATCTTTAGGACCAAAACTATAATTTACAGAATCAATTATAGTAATTTTTAGGCTTTTCCAATCAGAAATCTCACTTACTGTAGTTTTAGATTCTTTCTTATTAGTAATCTCTAATTTATGTTCGTCAATGCTAAAAATTGCGCCAAACAAAGCACCTAATACTAATGCTACCAATATTTGTACATGTAAAGGTACTTTTTTCATCAATCTATTACTTTGTTATATCTAAATAGTGTTTATAGTTTTCCCAATAATTATCCATTGTTCTTTTCATACTATCAGACCAATAAACAGGGTGTAAATATTCAAAGTAATATCTGTTTGATCCGTCTTTATGAGCTAAGAAGCCTTTGTCACCATCATAAAAATTCTTATCAATAAAATCATAATCTTCTAATATTATACCTATTTTCCCAAAAATAAGTCTGAAATCAAAATCTAATAAGTTATCACAGGTCTTATAAAATTCTCTGTTAACATCAGTAACTTCTCCTGAATGCCACCAGTGCTTATCTCTCATTAATAAATCTACTAAGTCTTGTTCTATATCATTTTTCAAAATAGCAATTCGACGCCTAATATCTTTTTTATGTTCTGTTGTCAGCTTCTCAGCTGCAGGTGGAAAACTTAAAATAAACTTATCCATGGTATCAGAATACCAGTTCTTTATAAAATTAATTGAGTCTTGGATGAATTCCTGTCTCAACTCTTCAGCAATTTCTATTGTTTTTTCAATTGACTGATTTGTACTTTTAACTTTGTGTGCATTCATAATTATTCTCATAAAAATTGAATTATTTATTGTCTCAATAGCAAATATAAAAATATTAATGGAGTTTAAGTAATGTTATTATTAAAACTGAAATTGTATTCCAGTTTTATATCACTTGAAAGGCTCTTAGTTACTGGGCAAATTTTTACAACATTAGAAAGAATATCGAATTCTTTCTTATTTAATTCTATTGGAAAGTTAATATCCAACATTAGTTTATCTATTCTTCTAAATGGCACGTTAGTCATTATTTTACTTGCAGTTATGTTCATTCCTTCTAAGTTAACACCTAACTCTTTTGCCTTGATTCCCATGATAGTTGATACACATGAAGCAATAGAAGCTGCTACTAAATCAGTAGGTGATATATAGTCACCTTTGCCTTTATTATCAACAGGAGCATTTGTTTTAAATTTATTGCCAGAAGGTTTATGTTCCACTTGGCAATATAAATCTCCTAAATAATCCACACTAATCTGAACCACTTATAATTCTCCTTTTAAATTTAATCCATCAAAACTTAAATAAATATTATCTGGAAGTTTATTTACCCAATCATCATATTTTATTTGGTGAGCAAGATGAGTTATGTATGTTTTTTTAGCGCCAATAATTTTTGCTTGTTCTATTGCTTGATCAATTGTAAAGTGTGATTTGCTATCAGAATCCCTCAAACCATCAATTATCAAATACTCTAAATTTTCTAATCTTTTTAGTGTATCATTTGGAATAAAATTAGTATCAGTACAATAGGCTAAATTTCCTATTCTGAATCCTAATACATCTAAATTACCATGTTTTAAATCTAAAACATCTACTTTGAATTCTTCAAATTCTATTTTGTCGTCAATAATTATATTAGGAACAACTTTAGGTACTGATGATTGGTTATATCCTTCATGAAATGCATAGCTAAAGATACTGTGTATATTTTCATATGTCTCACTATTAAGAAATATCGGTATATACTTCTGTTTCATAAAGTTAAAACCTCTCAAATCATCAAATCCCCCAATATGGTCAAAATGATGATGGGTATAAAGTACGGCTTCAATATCATCAATATCGTTTAATAACATTTGTTGACGAAAATCAGGACCTGTATCAATTATGTAGTTTTTGTTATTAACTGAAAAAAGAGCAGAGCATCTAAGTCTTTTGTCTTTTGGGTTTTCAGAAGTACAGGTTGGGCAGGTACAAGATAAGATAGGGACTCCCGTGGAAGTCCCAGTACCTAGAAGTTTAAAATTAAAATTTCTATCACTAGACATGTCTCTCAGCGTGATAAGAAGAACGAACCAAAGGTCCAGACTCAACATATTCTATTCCCATTTCTTCACCAATTCTTTTGTATTCTTTGAATGTATCAGGGTGAACAAATCTATCTACAGGTGAATGTTTAACCGATGGTTGTAAATATTGACCTATTGTGAAGACATTCACTTCGATTTTTACTAAATCTTTCATAAGCTCATATACTTCTTCATCAGTTTCGCCTATACCAACCATAATACCTGTCTTTGTTCTCATTCCTTTTTGTTTTGCTTCCCAAAGTACATCTAAAGACCTTTGGTAACGAGCTTGTGGTCTTACGGTTCTATACAAACGAGGAACAGTTTCAATATTATGATTAAGAACGTTAGGTTTTGCATCCGTTACTCTTTTTAAACACTCAAAGTCACCTTTAAAATCTGGAATCAAGACCTCAATGGTTGTATCAGGGTTTTCTTCTCTAATTTTTTCAATTGTTTTAGCCCATAAAGTAGAACCTTGATCTTTAAGTTCATCTCGATTAACTGATGTAACTACAGCGTGTTTTAGCCCCATCTCCTTTACCGAACGAGCAACATCATTAGGTTCTTGCCAATTCAATGTCCCAGGTCTACCAGTTTTGATTGCACAAAAACTACATGCTCTCGTACAGGTATCACCAAGTATCATAAATGTAGCAGTTCCAGATCCCCAACACTCTCCAATATTTGGACATCTAGCTTCCTCACATACAGTATGAAGAGATTTTGATCTCATCATCTTTTTAATATTGGCAAAGCTATCACCACCTGGTGCTTTTACTTTTAGCCATTCAGGTCTTTTACCTCGAGTAGTCTTTAACTCTGGGTTGTTTCTATTATTTTTTTTGAAAGTAGGTAATTTTACTTTCGATTCTAATTTGGGTTTTTTAAGTACCGGAATATCTATTTGCTGCATCTAATTCCCTTGCGATTTATTGTCCTAAAAATGTTCTAAGTGATTTGGATCTTGACTGATGTCTTAATCTTCTAATCGCTTTTTCTTTAATTTGTCTAACTCTTTCTCTTGTTAAGTTAAACTTTTCCCCTATTTCCTCTAATGTTAGGCTATTCCCATCGATTCCGAAGTATAATTTAATAACTTCAGCTTCTCTTTCAGAAAGTGTAGTTAAAACTTGTTTAACCTCAGTTCTCAAAGACTCCTGCATAAGATCAGTATCTGGTGGAGGTTGTTGCTCGTTAGGTAATACATCCAAAAGACTATTATCCTCACCTTGCACAAATGGTGCATCAACTGATAAGTGTCTACCAGAAATTTTAATTGTTTCTGTTATTTCAGAAATACTCATCTCTAGTTCATCTGCTAATTCAGTTGCAGTTGGCTCTCTTTCAAATTCTTGCTCTAATTCTGAGAATTTTTTTCCAATTTTGTTTAGAGCACCTACTCTGTTGAGAGGTAGTCTAACTATTCTTGATTGTTCAGCTAAAGCTTGTAGAATAGATTGTCTTATCCACCAAACAGCATAAGAAATGAATTTGAAACCACGTGTTTCATCAAATCTTTTAGCAGCCTTGATTAAACCTAAGTTACCTTCATTTATTAAGTCACCTAGAGAAAGTCCTTGGTTTTGATATTGCTTAGCTACTGATACTACAAATCGTAAATTAGCCTTTACCATTTTTTCAAGCGCTCTCATACTTGCGGGACCGCCTTTTTTGATTTTCTGTGCTAAATCAATTTCTTCTTCTGCAGTAATTAAGTCAACTTTCCCAATTTCTTGAAGGTATTTGTCTAAAGACTGAGATTCACGGTTTGTATATTGTTTGGTTATTCTCATATTCTATAAATAAAAGTAAGTAAAATTCTTTTTTTGTATTATTATATCACGATGAATATAATATAATATTTGAATTATATTATTTAATCAGCGTAATTTAAAATTATATTGTAATTAGTGCCTAAAGTTTCAGTGGCTTTCAAAATGTATTCATCATTTTTTAAATCTTTAAAAAAAGAATATTCTCTGCCTTTGAGAACATAAACAACCACATCATTAATCAAGTCAACAATCTTTTCTTTGTTCTCTTTTATTGAATTTATTAAATCATTTTTTAATGAATATTCTAATAAAAGAATATTTTCTTTAGTTATATCCGATTGAAGTTCCTTGTACTTATTTATTTCTAATTTAGAAATAAGAGGTAACGGTTCTAATTCATAAAGTCTCTTTTCGGAATTTAAATAACTGAGAAATTTTTCAAAATTTTCAACCTTAAAAAGATTTTCTTTAGAATAATTATCGTAACTAGAAACGTATTCAATAGCAAAATTAAATATGTAATCGCTCTTTATCAAATTATTTATTATTTCATTATCATCTGAGACTTTAACGGCGACGTCAGGACTGACGCCATCATGAGTATTTACATCTCTTCCATTGATAGTTTTAAAGTCTCCAACTCTTTCAATGTCTTTATCATAAGAATTATCCGAAATATTATAATCTAATTTTTGGATACTTCTACCAGATGGTGTATAATACTTTGCTACAGTTAAATTAATCTTTGATTCTTCATCTAAATTGATACTATGTTGCACTAATCCTTTACCAAATGATTTTCTACCAATAACTACTCCCCTATCTGTATCTTGTAATGCACCAGCTATAATCTCGCTAGCAGAGGCACTTCCTTCATTAATCAACACAGCAATCTTAATATCTGGATATAACGGTTTAGACCTTGAATAGTACTCCTCGACTTTATTATTTGTCTTACCTCTTGTAGTCAATAGCAAAGTATTTTCCTTAACAAAAAGCTCTAGAATTCTTAAAGCCGTTTGCATTACTCCACCTGGATTATCTCGTAAATCAATTATTAAATTATTGAATGACGTTTGATACTCTATGTCACGTAATGCTTTTCTAAATGCAAAATCAGCCTTAAATGAAAATTGATCTAGCTTAATATAAGCAGTAGAGTCATCTAAGGTTCTATAAAATGGTACATCATTTACAGGTATTTCAGTATTTTCTATTGAAACATTGAATGTATCTTTTACACCTGGTCTGATAAATACAAAATTAGATTTTGAGCCTTTGTCTTTATCAAGGATGTTACTAAGTTTTTCTTGATTCAAATATTGAACATTTTTACTATCGATTGTCAGTAATCTGTCTCCAATCCTCATACCAGATTTTTTAGCAGGTGAGTTTTCTATCAACTTAATAATAGTATTACCTTCTTTCATTTTATCTAAATAGAAGCCATACCCAATATAGTAACCAGTTGATAAATAATTTGATCTATTAGATTTAGTAACTTCCTCATACCTTGTATAAGGATCAAGTGAAGAAAGCATACCAATAATAGATTTTTTTATAAGGCTATCGGGTACTACTTCACCAACATAATCATTGTTAATTTTTTCATATACTCTACCAAATTTGTTCAGATTATTATAAATACTATAATACAAGTCGTCATTACTAGAGTATAACGATAAATTACTGACTACAAATAATATTAATATAAGTCTACACAATCTATAAATTCTGTTTAAAATAACTAATCAAATCATTTTTATTTATTCTAACTTGTTCCATAGTATCCCTATCTCTTACTGTAACAGTTCCATCTTCTAGTGATTGACCATCAATTGTAATACAATATGGAGTACCTATTTCATCTTGTCTCCTGTACCTTCTTCCTATTGCACCAGACTCATCATACTGAGCTTTAAATTCTTTTTGGATTTCTTCGAATATCTCTGTTGCAAATTCTGGCATACCATCTTTTTTAACCAAAGGAAAAACAGCAACTTTGATAGGTGCTAAATCCTTATGAAATCTTAAAACAGTACGTGTATCAGTTTTTCCATTTTCATTGATTTCTTCTTCTTCATAAGCATTACATAGGAATGCCATTAGTGAACGCGTAACACCGCCTGATGTTTCAATTACATATGGTATAAATCTGTCTTTATTTACAGTATCTACATATTCCATTTTCTTTCCTGAATATTCCTGGTGTTGACTTAAATCAAAGTCTGTTCGAGAGTGGACCCCCTCTATTTCACCAAAACCAAATGGAAACTCATATTCAATATCAGAAGCAAAATTTGCATAGTGTGCTAACTTATCATGTTTATGCCATCTTAGATTCTCTTCCTTAATTCCTAAATCAATGTACCAGTTCCATCTTTTCTCTTTCCAATATTCAAAGTACTTTTCTTCTTCACCTGGTTTTACAAAATATTGCATTTCCATTTGCTCAAATTCCCTGGTTCTAAACAAGAAATTCTTAGTATTGATTTCATTTCTAAATGCTTTTCCTATTTGAGCAATACCAAAAGGAACTTTTTGTCTTCCTGATTCCATAACATTTTTAAAGTTTACAAAAATTCCTTGTGCTGACTCAGGTCTTAAATAAACAGTATTTGAAGAATCTTCAACAGGACCAACAAATGTTTTAAACATAAGATTAAAATTCTTTACATCTGTCCACTCTTTACTTCCACTATCATGAATTCCAGCTTCGATAATGATATTATAATAATCTTCATTACTACTTGCTGATTCTAATTTTTTTTCTATTAATGAAGCTTTTTCATCTTTGCCTTTTTTTCTTAACCTGAATATTTCTTCTTCGATTAAGTTATCTGCTCTGTATCTTTTCTTTGTTGTTTTATTGTCAATCATAGGATCAGAAAACTGAACAGTGTGACCAGATGCATCCCAAGTTCTTGGGTGCATTAAGATTGAGGCATCCACTCCTTCTATATCATTTCTATAAGTCATGGATTTCCACCATGAATCTTTTATGTTTTTTAATAACTCTACACCTAGAGGGCCAAAGTCCCAACAACCATTTAAACCACCATAAATTTCTGATGATTGGAATACAAATCCTTTTCTTTTCGATAGAGAAATTATCTTAACTAATAAATCCATATAATTATATTTTTCTTTTGTTAAATGAATAACAAATTTAGTAAATTTATAGTTGTTCTAGTAATAGATTTGAAAAGTAGGATTTAAGAATATTTTTCAACAATTCTATATTTAAGAGATAATTATGTTTCAATGGTATAATGATTTTTTAACTTAGTGCTATTATAATTAATAAAAATGAAAATTATTATCAGGCTTATTTTCCTAATATTTATTTTAATCAACTTCTCTAACGCGTCTGAATATTTATCCGTGTTACCAAAGAATGGAGATGGAATAAAAATTCTATTTAATAGATTTAATCTTGACTTTAATAATAATTCAGTTAACAGGTTTTTATCTCTTAACTCTGGTAAGTTTGGAAAAAATAATTCTTTATTTTTAAAAACAGAATACCAATTACCTATTAGAGTATATAAATATAATGGTACTTCTATTAGATCAACAATTGGAAATAATGACTATAACTATGCTTTGACATTACAGAACTATAATGATCTTCTTTTCTCTAAGGGAATTAAAAGTGAAAATTATAGAATCAATAACAAGCTATGGGTCCCATTAGTTAAATTTAAATTTGGTAAATCCTCTTCAGATATCAGTCCTGTTAATAAGGTTGAGAAACTGAAAAAGTTTAAATATGATTTATTTGGTAAAGCACATGAAGATGTAATTGAAGAAAGTCATAAACTAAAGAACCGAGTTTATTATCTGGTTGCAGGTCACGGAGGACCTGATCCTGGAGCAATTGGAAAAAGATATAGTAATATTCTTCATGAGGATGAATATGCATACGATGTAATTTTAAGATTAGCAAAAAACCTTATGAAACATGGTGCTAAAGTAGAAATTATAGTACAAGATTCAAGTGATGGAATAAGAGATGATTATTATCTGAATAATAGTTATAACGAGGTTTATTTAGGAAATCAGACAATTCCTCTCAATCAATTAGAAAGATTAAAGAAACGAGTTGACATAGTCAATGAAGAATATAGAAAGAATAAAAACTCCATTGAACAAATAGTAGTTCCTATTCATGTTGATAGTAGAGAAAATAAGAAACGAAGAATAGATATTTTCTTTTATCATAATAGAAACTCGGAAAGAGGAAAAGAAATTGCTGAAACACTACTCGAAACAATAGAGAATAAATATGAGCAAGCTCAACCAGGACGTGGATACAATGGTTCTGTCTCGGCTCGTGGACTATATATGCTCAGGAAAACTATACCAACAACGGTATATATTGAATTAGGAAATATTCAAAATACAAGAGATCAACTAAGAATTGTTGAAAAAAACAATAGACAAGCAATAGCCAATTGGTTGACTGATGGTTTTTTAAAATTAGCCGATTAAACAAAGGAAAAACATGTCGAATATTATAGAAATAAATGGAAATAGCTTGACAATTGATAAGATTGTTGACATAGCTAGAAATAACACAAAAGTTAAGCTTTTAGAAGAATCTGTAGAAAAAATTAAAAGCTGTAGAAACTTCTTAGAAAAGAAGATAAGTGAAAATCAAATAATGTATGGTGTAAATACAGGAATTGGTGAGTTCTCTGAAATTGTTCTAGATGATGAACAGCTTGAGTTATTTCAAAAGAATTTAATTTATAATCATTCTGCAGGAATTGGTGATCCAGCCCCTATTGAATATGTACGTGGAGCTTTAGCTGGAAGAATAAATGTACATGCTAATGGTAGAAGTGGATGTAGATTAGAGATAACTGAAACAATAGTAGAGATGCTTAATAAAGGAGTAACTCCATTCGTTTGTCAAAAAGGTTCTGTAGGTGCAAGTGGTGATTTAGCACCAATGTCTCAAGCGGCTCTATTAATGATGGGTGAAGGGAAAGCTTTTTATAGAGGTGAGCTTTTGTCTGGAAAAGAAGCATTTGAAAAAGCTGGAATTAAAGTACCTGGATTAAAAGCAAGAGATGGTTTAGCTTTTATAAATGGATCTAATTTATTAACTGCAATGAGTGCAATCCATTTATATGACTTTAAGAAATTTATAAAGCATGCTGAGATTGCTGCTGCCATGTCCTTAGAAGCTTTAATGGCAAATATGAAACCTTACAGCAAAAAAATTCATCAAGTAAGAGGTTTCCAAGGAGCAGTAAAAAGTGCAATTTCAATTAGAAAGTGTTTAGAGGGATCAGATTTAATAACTGGTAAAATTAAAACTAAGGTTCAAGATGCTTACTCTATGAGATCATCACCACAAGTTATTGGCACTGCACGTGATAGTATAAGATGGGCTCAAGAACAAGTAGAAATAGAATTGAACGGTGTTGGCGATAACCCAATATTCTTTCCAGAAGATGATGAAGTACTTTCTGGAGCAAATTTCCAAGGTTCTCCAGTTTCACTACCTATGGATTCAGCAGGTGCAGCTATAACAATGGTTTCAGTATTATCCGAAAGAAGATTAAATAGATTATTAAACCCTGCTCTTAGTCAAGGTTTACCTAGTTTTCTAACTGATAAGGCAGGACTTTATAGTGGTCTTATGCTAAGTCAGTATACAGCTGATTCGTTGATTGTTGAACAAAGAATATTATCTGCACCAGCATCAGTTCAGTCTATACCAGCTGCAGCAGACCAAGAAGACTTTGTATCTATGGGAATGAACACAGCTTTAAAGAATAAACAAATTATTGAAAATGCACAGAGTGTGGTTGGAATTGAACTATTTGGTGCAGCTCAAGCGCTAGACTTCAGAGAATTTAGCTTTGGTAATGGAGTTCAGAAAGCTCATGATGTAATTAGAAAATATGTTGAGTTTTTAGATTATGATAGACCACTTTATGATGATCATAATTCAATGACTACACTGGTTAGATCAAATGAAATTTTGGATGAAGTTGAATCATTAGTTGGTGATTTAGATTTTGAGTAATTTGAAACAAGATATATTAAATTACTTAAGCTCACTACAAACTTATAGTGGCACAATTTACTTTGAAGATAGTTTTGACTTTAAAATTGATCCAAATCGGAAATCTGAAATAAGAACACAACAGAAAATAGAAGAAACTAATATGAAAAAGAAATCAGTTGATACTACTAATAAAAGTAATAAGGAAAATAAAAAGAAAATAAAAAGTAGTAGTAGTAATTCAGTTGAAAAGGATTGGCAAACTTCGGATTCATTAAAAACTTTGGATGAAAAAATTAATAATTGCTTGAGATGTGAACTAGGTAAAACTCGTACTAACTTTGTTTTTGGAACAGGCAATCATAATGCTGATTTAATGATAATTGGTGAAGCTCCTGGAAAAGATGAGGATTTAAATGGTGAGCCTTTTGTAGATAGATCAGGAAAATTATTAACCAAGATTATTGAATCTATCGGTCTAACGAGAGAAGACGTCTTTATTGCAAATATCATTAAATGTAGACCACCAAATAATCGAAAACCTGCTGCTAGTGAAGTTGAAACTTGTGAGCCATATCTTCACAAACAAATAGAATTAATCAACCCGAAGTATATCCTTTCATTGGGTTTAACTGCAACAGACACTTTGCTTAAAACAAAGAATGTAATGAAAGATGTTAGAGGTCAAATATTAGAATATAGAGGAAAGAAACTGATGATAACATATCAACCAGCCGCTTTACTTAGAAATCCAAATCTAAAAAGACCAGTTTGGGAGGATATGAAGAAGTTGAAATCATTGTTAGACAACTAATATTATTCATACCTTAATGATTCTATAGGGTCTAAACTAGCCGCTCTGAATGCAGGATATAACCCTGATATTAGTCCTAATACTGTTGTAATGGCAAAACTAATAATTATCCAATCCAATGGAATTGTTATTTTTAGTCCAAAAATAACACTTACTAACGCAGACATTAAATAGCCTAGAAGCATACCTATGATACCACCAATACTTGTAATTGTCATAGACTCCACTAAAAACTGTAAAGTAATCCAAATTCGTTTTGCACCTAAGGCTTTTCTTAGTCCAATTTCTCTTGTTCTTTCTTTAATTGCAACAAGCATAATATTAGTTATCCCTACTCCAGCTGCAGCAAGAGCAAAAAAACCTGCTAACAGACCAAAGTATGATAAATATCCTGTTAAACCAGAAAATTGTTGAGTTAGAGACTCATTTGTTTCTATTTGAAAACTACTATCATCCCAAGGTTTATCACCTCTTATGACTCTAAGTGCTCCAATAGATTCATCGAGAACATAGTCGAAGGCTTCTCTATTGTAAGCTTTTATTTTTATGTCTAAAGATTCCCACCAACTACTATAATATTTGTTAAAGATAGTTATGGGAATGATTACTTGATTATCTTGACTTTGGCCTAATATTGCTCCTTTTTCATCCAGTACACCAACAACTTCATAAGATTGATTACCTATTTTAATTGTTTTATTGAGTGGAGATACTTGTTTAAATATTTTATTTTTAACATCATTTCCAACTACAGCTACTTTTCTATCGAACTTAATATCTGCCTCAGTTAATGCTCGACCTAATGGAACATCTCTATCGTTTATATTGAAGTATACATCATTAGCTCCAATCAATTGAACATCAGGGTCAGTATTAAAATCATTATACTTGATAATCATACCATCATTTGCACTTTCAACGCTGACAAATGCCATGTCCCCTATTTTTTCTCTCAATTCTGAATATTGTTTATAATTTATCCTTTCACGTCTTCTATACTTTCTCCACGAATTTCTACTTGTCTGTACAGAGGGCATTCTGGTAATTCTAAAAGAATTCTCACCTAAGTTTGCCATCTCAGTTTCGACAGTTTCGTCAACAGATGATACTAGTGAGCCGGAGCCCATAATTGCAAATACTCCAATAGCCACTGATAATAAAGTAAGAAATGTTCTTAATTTATGTGAGAAGATTGAATCTATTGCCATTTTTATGCTTTCAACAATATTCATTTAATCATACCTCAATGCTTCAACTGGATCAAGATTAGATGCTCTTATTGCAGGGACTATGCCTGCAAGTAGTCCTACAACTATTGATACAATTGCTGCAATTATAAATAACTCTGTAGGTAAGGTTGGTAGTAGAAATGAAACTTCTGGGAAATATTTTGGTAAATATGTAGCTGCTAAATATGCTATACCAGAGCATAGAATTAATGAGAATACTGCTCCTAATAAACATAGAAACGCTGATTCAACCAGAAATTGAGACCATATTGATCTTTTCTTTGCGCCAAGCGACTTCCTTATTCCTATCTCTTTGGTTCTTTCAGTTACAGTTACAAACATAATATTCATAATACCAATTATACCAACTATAAAAGATAATGATGTCATAACAATACCCACTGTGTATACAGTAAGTCTTATACTCTGAATAGATTTTTCAAAAGCTTTTGTTTCATTTATTGAGAAATCATTGGGCTCATTTGGACCAAGATTCCTAATAATTCGCATAAGACCAATAGTTTCTGTACGTACCTCATCTAAATCTTTGTCTAACCCTGCTTTTATACCAATTGACATAGAACGTTTATTTATATTCCAAATAGCAGCATATTTTTTCAAAGGTATAAACATCTGTCTATCAATGAAGTCAAAAAACATTGTACCTCTTTTTTTAACTACACCGATAACCCTGAATGGCCTTCCATTCAACTTCACGGTCTTACCCACTGGGTCTTGACCATTAAAGACAGTACTATACACCATATGACCTAATACAATTACATTTGAACCATATTTTTCTTCAAAATCATTGAAGTATCTACCCATTAATAAGTTACCAACTGGAGTCATAGCATTTTCTGCTGTGGTTCCAACTACAGTCATACCTTGGTAAGTTTCATTATCATATTTGATAGTAGTACCCCACTGATTTATGTTTGGGATTACATATTCAGCAGTACCATGTAAATCTCTGAGCTGCTCAGCTTGCTTTAAGGTAATATCTTTTCTATTTCTTGTGTTGCGCCAGTTTGAATTCCCAGTCCAATCCCATTTATCTACATATAGCATATCTGTTCCAATAATGGAAAAAGTATCCTGCATAGCTTTATCTAGGCCACCCAATAACCATCCCATCATTATTACAATAGAAATTCCTATAACAACACCAAGTGAAGCTAAAAATGCCCTTAACTTATTAGAGTTAAGAGCTTCCATTGATAATTTAACAGATTCTTTTACTTCGTAAAGCATTTAATTTAATTTAACTTGGTTTTCATTTATTTCATCGGACTCTACTAATCCATCTCTAAGACGAATAATCCGTTTAGCGTGAAGAGCTATTTCTTCTTCATGTGTTACAATTATAATAGTATTTCCTGACTCCCAAAGATTTTTAAATAGTTTCATAATATCATTACCTGTTTTGGTATCTAAGTTTCCGGTGGGTTCATCAGCTAATATAATCGAAGGTGATGTCACTAAAGCTCTAGCTATTGCAACTCTTTGCCTCTGCCCTCCCGAAAGCTCATTAGGTTTATGACCCATTCTATCGTCTAGTCCAACACTTCTTAGTGCTTCAATCGCTTTTTCTGTTCTTTCATTCTTTCTAATACCAGAGTATACTAAAGGAAGTTCAATATTTTTAAGAGCTGTAGCTCTAGGTAATAGGTTAAATGTTTGGAAAACAAACCCAATTTCTCTATTTCTAATTTCCGCTAATTGATTATCGTTAAGACTTCTAACATTAGTTCCGTTGAAATTATATATTCCAGTAGAAGGTGTGTCTAAACATCCTAAAATATTCATCAAAGTAGACTTACCTGAACCTGATGGCCCCATAAGTGCTACATATTCATTTTTATTTATAGTTAAAGATATATCTCTGATAGCATGGACCTTTTGCGAACCCATTTCATATACTTTACTAATCTTTTTTATATCAATTATTGTTTCTGACATTATTTCTTTCTAGCCCTTGCTTTCATATCTTTATTCATTACTTGAATTTTTGCTCCATCATAAAGTTCTTTGCTAATTGCGGTAAAACTTCCAGAAACAATTTTTGCACCTTCTTCCAAACCTGAAGTAAGTTCAATAAATCCTTGATCACTAATACCAGTTTCCACACTAACTGATTTCACTTTATCACCCTCTACTTTGAATACTACTGTTTGTGGTTTTGGTTCCTCTTGTTTGCTATCATCTACTTTTCTTATCTTACTTCTTTCTTTATTTCCATTGCTACTAACCCTAACTGTTACTGATTGTAAAGGTACAGCAACAACATTAGATCTTGTCTCAGTCTCTATATCAACATTACAACTCATACCTGGTCTCATTTTAGGATCCAAATCTAGAAGTCGTATTTTAACTTCAAAATTTGTGACTTGATCCTGAGAAGACTGAGCAGATAATTTAGCTGAGTGACCAATTTCTTGAACCACGCCTTTAAATATTTTATCTGGAAATGCATCTATTTCTATATTACTAGTATCACCTAAACTTATTAATACAATGTCATTTTCATCAACATCAACATTTGTGTTCATTACACTAAGGTCAGAAATAATCATCATTTCAGTACCCATGTTTTGAACAGTACCCAAAACTTTTTCGCCTTTTTCTACATTTAACGATGTTACAATCCCATCTATAGGAGATGTTATTGTGGTTCTTGAAGCATTTCTTTGTATTTGTTTTAATGAAGCTTTAGCTTGTTCATATCTAGCTATTGAGTTTTGATACTGACTTCTAGTCTGATCTAAATTTGTTTTAGCTCTATCTAAATCTTGTTTAGAAACATATTCATCTTTATATAATTCTCTAACTCTATCAAACTCATATTCAGCTCTTTCCAATGAAGACTTCTGATAATCTATATCTGTTTTAGATGCATCCAAAGCAGCTTGATATTGTTGCAACTGTGTTTCTATAATATCGGGTTTGATCCTAGCTAAAAGTTGTCCTTTCTTTACTGTATCACCTTCCATAACAGGTAGACTTATGATTTCACCACTTGCTTCAGAAGATATTTTTACTTCTGTCTCAGGATTCAACTTCCCAATAGCATTGACTTTTTGAGTGATTGTTCTCTTTTCAACTTTTTGTGTTCTTACTGTAATTGCCTGTGATTTATCTTTAGTAAGTATATATAAACCTGCTGCAACAACTGAGACAATCACTATTGTAATAAATATTACTTTTCCTTTTGAGGTCTTTTTTGCCATTTCAATCCTAATATTGTTTTATGTTTTCTTTATAATAAACTGCTGTTTTCGAAAGTATATCATGTAATGCTTGTCTTTTGATAGATAGTGTAAAGAAAAAGCCTACGACAATTGTCAATTGTACTAATGATGATAAAGTGCTTAGAATAGGTAATAATAGAACTAAACTAAAGACTGTTAAAATTGAGCTAGAGTGCTTGAGAAAATACCTTTTTAAAAGACTTCCAATATTTGCAATATGCCTATCTTCCAAACCAATTTGAATTCCTAGTATCATTTTCCCTGGAGATGCAGAGAAAAATATTTCAGTCGAATAATATAACAATGAAAATAGAGTTCCTAATAAAGTCGCATCTTGCATAATGACCATATAAGCATTCATATTGTTTAATATATCATCAATTTTCATTAACTCCTCAATGGCACCTGTAACTGTCATTGCAATAAAATAAATGATTATAGTAAATAAGAAATCTATAAAATAGGCTCCAAACCTTCTTCCAAAACCCACTCTATAACCAAATTCGTAATCGTCACCAAATTGATCCTTCATATATTGATCATATTCCGGTGTTCCTTCCTGGGGTGTGTTAGGTATATTATTAGGTGTATTCATTTTAGGATCTCCTAGTCTATTTTACCAATTGAGTTTAAAAGTTCTTTCTTTGCTTTGTAATAATTATAAACTGCATTTACTCTATTTAATTGTGAATTTATATATTGTGTATTAGCTCTTTGTAATTCTACCACAGATATGACACCTACTTTATATCTTTCACTAACACTTTCGTAATTTTTTTCTGAAAACTTCAATGCTTTTTTTGTCACTAAAAGTTGTTTTTGTGAAATTTCAAGACTCAATAAAGAGGTTTTTACTTCATTTCTTATTTGATTTTTAAGTCTCTCATTTTCAATTTCAGATTGTCTTAATTGCAATTCAGCATTTTGAACTTGTAAATCTGTTCTAAAATTATTGAAAATAGGTACGCTGAGATTAAAACCTAAAGCAAAGTTACCTCGGTCATCAAAGTCATTAACTTCTGTATTAGCCCATGTCCAGCCAGTACTTGCAGAGAGTGTAGGATAGTATGTTCCTTCAGTTGCTTTTTTAGCTGCTTCTGCTGCATTTTTTGTTAAATTGAATGATTTTAAATCTAACCTATTTTCAAAAGCAGTTTTAATTAACTCTTCTTTATCGTTGTGGTTTTTATAAAAACTATCAACTTCTTCCTTTTCAATATCATTTGGTACACTTGAAATATCAAAATTTACATCTAAGTCAGGTTCTAGCCCCATAATACTTAATAAACTTGCTTTTGAAGTATATAAAGTATTTTTAGAATTAAGTAAATCGAATTCTAAATTACCTAATTCTGCCTCTTGTGAATATACCTCTGGTAAAGCTGAAACACCAGCTTTATATTGAGCTTCTATTTTTTTCAAATCATTTCTACCAAGGTCAAGATTTTCTTGCCTAATTCTAACAATTTGTTGATTTCTAATCACTTCGGTATATGCCCTGTATACTTGAATTCGGATATTACGAGCTAAATGATTTCTACCTGACTTAACAGATTCCAAGTTATAGTCAGCAGATGAGTAACTATACTCTCTTGCAAATCCATCAAATAAAGTTAATCTAGCAAAAGAGCTAGCATTATATCTATTTGGATTCTGACTAGATTCAATAACCCTATCACCAAATACTAATGATTGGCTTAGGTTATTTAGTTGTCTATTATACCCAGCGTTTGCTGATATAGTTGGTAAGTAAGCTCCGAATGCGCTTCTTAATCTGGCTTCAGCAACATCTATTCTTTCTGAATCAATAAGTAAGTCAAAGTTGTTTTCTAGAGCTATGTCTATACATTGTTGTAAAGTTAATGTAGAACCAGGACCAGATATTTGTGCATTTAAAATAAGAGTTATCGTTAGGAATAATAGGAGTACTTTTTTCATTTATATTTTTTTGTTGTCTTTACGTATTAAACAATAATTTGGTTACAAATTACTTAATTATGAACTGTTTTTTGATTGATTTGTTTTTGTTTCTATCAATTAATTGAATCTCTATTTCACGAGTAATTTTTTTACTAGTTGATACAAATGTTTGAAATTGATAGTTATCGTCATAATAACTTTTACCAATCACTTCTTCAAACTTAATACTTTTGTTGTTATCAATTAATTCAATGTAATTAGAATTTCTTTTAAGACTAAATGTTTTGGTTTTTATAGTTATCCTTCCATCATCAATAAAAACATTCTCTACTACTGGTTTAGGCTTATTTTTTATATTAAGTATATACTGATCAAGTTTTTTATTGTTTACATATCTTATCAATATTAAATTTTCATCTAACATGTTATCAGTAGGTGTAAATTTAATTCTATTTTCTTTATATTCTTTTTGATTACTTCCAGATTTAATAACTGTAGAAGTATTTTGAAAGTCATTTTGGTTTAACTTTGTGTCAATTATATAATTTTCACCTACATACATTCTTTCTGGAATATCAGGAATTGATCTAGGCTTTGGGATAACTAAAAAATCAAAAGTAAAACTCGAATTATCTACTTTTCTTGTTATTTTAACATTAACTTTCATTGTGTCGTAAGTTGGTGAGATACCAGCAAAAGTGAATTGATTATCTTCAGAAGAAACGAATCTTGCTGTTCCCCCAAGTAGTGAATCACCATATATTTTTACTTCTGGTGGTCCTACCAAATCATCTATAGAAGATATGTTATATATAGTAGCATAGTTTTCCCACTCGTTATCAGCAACTGTAATAATTGGATTTTGGGAAACTCTAACGTCAATATTCGAGAGGTTAGTCGGTATTGACATCGGTGTATTTAAAAAAGAAAAATCAGTTATTTCATTTTCAGAGTTTAAAGCTTGGTTATCTACAACTTCGTTGATAAACAAAGTGTTTAAAGTAAATTGGGTTGTTGCAGTTCTAGTTCTTCCATCTTTTTCAGCAGTAGCAGTTAATTTAACTAAATATGTTTTATTAAAATTGAAGTCTATATTTGGGTTCCAAGTGAAATCAACAAAACCATTTTCTCTGTTTTCATTTATTACGAACTGTTCTTTGGTGTTGGTGTTAGAGTTCAGCTCAATAGTCTCTCCCCTGTTTATATCACTTACAGTATAAATAAAATCAATATTATCAAAATTTCCATCAAATAAGATTCTATTAGTTGAATCAAATTTAATAATTTGATTTTTATTATTTTTTTTCAACATTCTCAAATTCAAAATAGATTTATCTACAGATAAACCTATTTTTATAGAGTCATTTTTTTCAACTTCTCTTTCCTTCTTAAAATCAGGTAATAGTAATATCAAAGCAGCTAAATAAAGAATAAAATATATTTCAACTCTTACTTTTTTACTATTTTTTGTCATTTTTATTAACTTTTGAAATTAACATTTCTTCAATTTCTCTTCTAATTTCGAATCTTATATTCATTTCTTTTATTGTCTTTGTAGACTCATTAAGTATTGTAATCTGCTCTTTAAATTGGTTTAACTCTTCATTAGTTTTCTTTAAGTTAATTAAAAACTCATCTGAAGGAGAAATTGCTTTTATTAAGTTTTCATTGCTGCTGTTCAACAGCTTCATCACTTCTACTTGGTTTGCACTAAAAGTTTTGAGTTCATTTGTTATATTTTCTAATTTACTGACAGCAATAGCAAAATCGGTACTAATTTCACCTATTTCTTGAATTAGTATACTTTCTTCGCTTTCTTCATCATCTGTTAGTTCTTCATTTGGTGAAAATAGCATAACTATGAAAATAACTAATAACATAGAAGCTTCGAACACTATACTTGCAATCACTAACGAAGTAGGCATTGACTCAGTAAATCTCCTTATACCTATGATTACTAAAAGAATAGCTGCACCAAGATATACGAAAGAATTTATAGTAGAAAAATAATGTCTATTTACTATTTCCTCCATCCATAACGCTGTACCCTTTACAAAGCCTAAGCTGTGTAATATAGTATAATCAGTCTCAGTGAATTTACTAGGATTTTTCTCATATACGCATAGTTTCCAGCATATTACAAGAATAGTTAATCCCGATATTTCATTTTCATATTTCAATTTTTTGAAAATTGTATATAAAAATTTTCTACCTTCTATAGAAGAGAGTGTTTCAATTTTTTTATTCATTTTTATGTCTTAGTTTTAATCAAGTTCACAATACCTACAACAAAAAACAAGCCATTTGCAAACCAACCAGCAATTAATGGATCTAACCCACTACCAAGTACAATGGCTTGACTTACTTTAGTGAAAATTAAATACATAAAAGAAATAACTAGAGCAGCACCAATTTGAACCGCAATACCACCTTTTTTCTTTACTGATGCAAAGGGTACCCCAAATAATACAACAATTATATTAGCTATAGGAAATGCATATTGACCATAATAATCTGTCATTTCTAAGTCAACATTTCTTCCACCTTTTTTCAATAAATCTAAGTAAGATTCAAGTTCATCTAAAGTCATCTCATCAGTTGATTTCTTTAAACTAATAATCTTATCATGAGTAAGAACTAAATCTAGATTTAAGGTATCTTTACGTTCAACTTCTGTTAATTCCTCATCTGAAAATGTTCTTAAGATTACATCTGTAAATTGCCACCTATAGTTAATAGTATCCCATTTTATTTTTCTTGCCTCAATCGTCTTACTTAACCTAACTGATTTACTTGTTTCAAAATATTCTAAACCAACTTTAAATCCCTCCATTCTCTTACTGTTATATGATTTCATATGTAAGTTAGCATTTGGCGATTCGCGAAAATATAAATCATAAATAGAACCTACACTTCTGTTCTTATTCATGTATTCTCTTTCTATTTCATTTTTTTCAATATTTGCTTTTGGTACTATCCAACCATTGAAATATAAATGTGAAGCACTAATTATAATACTAAGTATAAAAAGAGGCGCCATAAATCTATACAGGCTTACACCTCCAGTCTTTATAGCTGTTACTTCGTTCAGCCCAGAAAGCCTGCCTACAGTAAACAATGTCGATAGTAACATAGCAACTGGTACTAATAATTTCAATATTCCTGGGAAGAAATAAATATAATACATTGCTATTTGGCTAAAATCCATACCATTATCTAAGAACTCTTCTAAATTTTCAATCATATCTACTATTAAAAAAATAGCATAAAGTGCCATAAAGGAAAAAAGAAGAGTAACAATAAACTGCCTCAGAACATATCTATCAATTATTTTCATTACTTATTTTTTAGACTTTTATAGAAATTGAGTGTATCTGGTAATGCTCTGAATAAATCCAAAAGAGGAAAACCAATATATATTTTTATAAAATATAGACTTAGAATACCTATAATACCATAATATGTTACAATACCCAACGATACCAAATACAAATTTTCAGTTTTTGAAAATATAAAAATAGTCAGTAAAGCAGAAATTGAAGCTATAATACTTATAAATACTACATTTTTAATCTTATTTAAAGCAGTTAATATCATACTAAGTGAAGCAAAAGGAATAAATAGAGACGCTATTAGCATAATTTTAAAATAATCCAGAGCTAAATGAAACTTTGTTGGTAATATATTCAAAATAATTAAATCTGCCATTCCTAATTCTAAAAATAGAAAAATTGTAAGATTTATAACCAAGACGAATGAAGTGCTTTTGGTCATTATACTTTTTACTTTATTTTTATCTTTCAAATGTTTTATGGCGGATGGATATACCAAAGATGAAACACCATCTGACATCTGTTCAAATACTTTAAATAGAGTTTTTGCTGACCCGTAATATGCAATAATTATTAAACTTTCCTCAGTGTATAAAGCAAAAGAGATTACTAAAACATCAAGGTATTTAATCGATGCAGAGAAAATAGAATGTATTGTCCAGGGTACAGTAAATCTTAGGTATTTAATAATTTTAAAGTCACCTTTAAAACTAAACTTATTAGATTTTAAAATAATGAAAAGAGATAATGTACCAGAAAGGATTGCAGAAATTAGATAGGAAATAATCAGATTTTCAAAACTTAAATTTCCATTTTTAAAAATAAACCAGCTAAGAATTAATACCATTGATCCAAAATTTAAAACATCTATAAAAAATGATGTTTTATAGTTTAAATCTCTGGCTAATATTTTATAAGCAAATGTTCTAGGTATAAAGAAAAGTGTAATAATAGGTAAATAGAATGCAATATCTACAAAACTATCTTCATTAATTAGTTCTGAAAATTGATATCTAAATAAAATAAGTATGATTGGTATAATGAGAAGAAATATCGACTGCAATCCCATTGCAATTAAGTTTATTTTTGGTCTATCTTTTTTCTCATTCGAAAACTGAATAATCCCCTGTAAAGATAAAGAATCGGATACACTAGAAAGAAATGTAACTATCTGAGTTATTAGGAAATATAGTCCATAACTAGTAGGAGAAGTAAATGCAATTATTACCAAATTGAATATGCCCCAGACTAAATAAATCCCCCTATTCAGGAAAGACCATGTGATTTTATCTAAATTATCTTTGATATTCAAGTCTACAATTCCTTATAAGTGTGAATTATTTTTTCAGAATAAGACTCTATTACAATTCTTTTGGATAATTGTTTCACTCCATATTCTGGTGAAAATTCGTATTCTTGAACTTTAGATATCCCATTTTTTATATTTAACTCAACTTCATGTTCATTAATGCACAGTTTATAAACATTGTTTTCCACATTTACAACCTCAACATCTGGATGTAAATGTATATTCAAATACTTATCTATCTTACTGTTATATAGATCACTTATATTAATAATTGAAGAATCAAACTCTATTTCTCTTTCTAGTTGTTTTCCACAATAATATATACTACCAACTATTCGGTTTTGTTTTACTATAAGCTTAGTATCTGCTCTATTAGTATCTAGCCAAAACATATCATCAATTATATTTTCTTGATATTCATTTTGTTCCTCGTCATCTATAGATACAACGTTATGATAAGAGTTTGAACGGAATTTATTTCTTTGGGAGAAATCAGAAGTGTAACAATATGTACCAGGATCAACTACTAAGGGTATCTTGTTTGTATATAAACAATAGGACAAATTATCATTATGATCATGACCACCTTTTCCATTTTGACCAAGTTTTCCACATTTAAAGTGTAAATCTAAATTTAATAATTCCTTATGGATATATCCTAAATCATTATATATATTACTCTTACTTACATTATAATTACTTTCTATATATGATTTCATATGTTTATAAGTTTCAGACTCATCGTTCGTTATCTTCCAATAAAATCCTGAATCATTATCACCAAATTGAGGTGGAAAAGGATATTCTAATAATTTAGATGTAAAAGATAATATCTTTTCAATATCAGTTATCTTATATTTGTCTTGAAATATATAATTAAGAACAATATCTACAGTAAGGATCATTTGAGATGTAAATATATGATACCTAGTAGATGATTCGAAATTAGTACCATCAGAATTAAATTGATGCTCAATCTCTCTGTTTAAGATGTTGATATATTTATTTAGTAATGAAATATTTGTATCCCTATCCTCAATAAATGATAGATAAATAACTATACTACAAATATTTGACAAGTAGTGATTTCCTCTCATTCCATCAGAATACTCATCGTTATTTTTTATGAATATGTAATGATCAAATAAATATGACTCAATTAATTCTATTTCTTTTTCAGTAAACAGTATTCTGAACTGAATTATTTGGAGTGTGAAAATTAGATTTACTAATCTTATTCCAACATCCATAGCTGATATCCATTGAACACCATAATTAGGTGGGTTCGAAGCCATGAAATCAAATATTTGATTTTTTATCTCAGATACCAAATTATTGTCATGAGTTATTGTGTACAAATAAGCTAAATTTGGCAAATGTTGGAAACGGCCCAACTCCCACGGAACCTTTATATCTGAACCTATATTATTTCCGTAAACTATGTTTTTACTAAGTGCATAATTCCAAGAATAATTGTTATTAAAGTCAGTTTGCCATTCAATTTGGTTATAGTTGTCAGCAATAATATTGAAACACTTGGTAGTAGTAGGAATTAACCCTTTGTGAAGTTTGTTTTGAATCTGATCAAAACTAAGTTCTCTATTTAAGTCTTTTTCCTTATTACTTAGTAATTTAAATTTATGGTTAGAAATACTATTGCAGTATTCAATTAGGTTGTCTTGATCTATATTGATATCTAATGCATCAAATAGATTAAAATTCGAACTTGCTAATTTGAAGTAACTTAGATAATCAATTGAATAAGTAGAAGCATTTGTATCCCTTAAAGCTTGGAGTCTATTAATAATTTTATTATTAAAACGACTTATAACCTTCTTTAAAAGAATAGGCTTACTGATTCTTGAATATCTTTTTATATTTTTTAGGTTCATATGATGTAAAATATAACATTATTCAACAAAGAAGACTGTTTTGCAATAATTTATTTAATTTTGAATATTAATAATTTGAAATTTAGGATTTTTAAAATGGAAAGAAAAATATCAACAAGTACTAATGTAAATGACTATGAAGTTCTAATTAGAAAAAGGGGTGAAGGAAAGTATGCTTCATACTGTCCACAACTGAATTATATGCTTGCTGGAGAAGAACATGAACAAGTTTATGGAATGATGATTGATTATATTAATAATCATATCGAAAAGTTGAAAGAAAATAATTAATAATGCAGAAACTTTTATCTAAATGGTGGTTTAGAATAATTGTTATATTAATACCTATCGTATTAATGTATCTTTTCAATTCATTATTCCCATTTGGATTTTTAGTAAGCACAATATTCTTTTGTTTACTATTAACTATAATTAGTTTACTAATCCAATCTTCAAGAGCTGGATCTAATTTTAATTTTTTTGGATTGCAGTTCGATAGATTTACAATACCAGATATAATTAAAGGACTATTACTTGTTTTATTAACAAATATATCTTTTATTATTATCGGTTTGATTTTTGGCTATAGCTACAATTTTCATGATAATTTTTATAACTATGATTATAGTACTTTAGCTTTCTATACATTATTTATTTTCGTAATGGCGTTCAATGAAGAAATTGTCTTTAGAGGAGTATTATTTCAATCACTTAGAGAGAGATTCGGTGATGTTTTTTCTATTATTGTGATGAGTATTTTTTTCTCTGTAGTTCATTTGAATAACCCTAATATTTCAACTTTGGCTGCAGTTAATATTGTTTTAGCAGGAGTTTTTCTTTCAATTTTATATATAACAACCGAATCTTTATGGTTACCAATTTCATTTCATTTTTTTTGGAACCTGAACCAGCAGGTAATTTTGGGTTCAAAGATTAGTGGGTTAAAATTTGATATTGAGATTTTGCATTTAACAGCTATTGATAATGATTTAAACTGGTTTTTTGGTGGTAATTTTGGAACTGAAGAAGGTTTGCTTACTACAATAGTTATAACATTTTTGATCTTCCTTTCGTTTAAACTGAATAAAAGAAACCCATTTATTATGGCGACTAAGTTCAAAGTTAATTATGAAGAGAGTAAATTATTAGAATCATGAAAACTTTATTAATAATAGTAATATTTCTATTCGCTAACATTGCGGCTCAATCTCAGTGGTCAATACTAAAAACTGATGCTGATAGTTTAGTAAGACAAGGTGCAAATCATGTTTATAATGTTCAGTTTGATAGTGCTGAAGTTGCATTTGAAGAAGTAATTAAACGTTATCCGGAACATCCAGCAGGATATTTTTTAAAGGCCATGGTTGATTGGTGGAGAATAACATTATATAGATATACTGATAAAATTAATGATGACTTCTTAGATAAAATAGATAAGGTAATAGAAGTAAGTGACATACTACTTGAAGAAAATCAGTATGATATAACAGGATTATTCTTTAAAGGTGGTGCTTTAGGTTACAGAGCAAGATATTATTCTAATAATAAAGAATGGTTTAGTGCTGCATCTGATGGAAAAGAAGCATATGATATTTTAATGAAGGCTCATATAAAGGCGCCTGGTAATCATGATATTATGTTAGGTACAGGGCTTTATAATTATTTTTCTGTAGCAATCCCAGAAGATTACCCTCTACTAAAACCTGTTGTTTTGTTTTTTCCTGAAGGTAATAAGAAACTAGGCTTACTACAATTAAGAGCTTCTATGAATAAGGCAAGATATACCAGTGTGGAAGCAGAAGTAACTTTAATGCAAATATACTATTCATTTGAAAAGGAATTTGACCAAGCTTTCTATTATGCAAATGATTTATTTACTCGATTTCCTAGAAATCCATACTTCCATAGGTATTTAGGTAGAACTTACGTTAAGTTAGGTAAATGGGAAAAAATAGAGTCTACATGGAGAGAAGTTGTAAAAAGATGTCTTAGAAGAGAAGTCGGTTATGATAATCTGACAGCCCGGGAAGGATTGTATTACGTCGGGATTTCATTGCAAAGAAAGTCAGATCATGATATGGCCATAAAATATTTAAAAAAATCTATTGATGTTTCTGAATATGTTGATGGAGACGAGGAAACTGGTTTCTTATCAAGTGCCTTACTCAAAATTGGTATTTCATATAGAAAGAAAAATGATTTTAAAAATGCAAAATTATATTTCAATAATGTATTGGATGTAAAGGACTACAATAATAATCATGATAAAGCAGAAAATTATTTATCTAAGCTTAACTCTTAGTATAATATTACTTAGCAGTATAAATGCATCATTCTCTCAGAACCAACAAAATGCAGATATTTCTGTTAAGCTAGGTATTGATATACTGGTAGAACAAGAGTTAGGTCTAATTGAAAATAAGAATATTGCACTTTTTACTAATCAATCAGGTGTAAATTTTCAAGGGATACCCACTGCAGAAATCTTATCAAATGAACCTAATGTAAATCTTATTAAAATATTAGTACCTGAACATGGTTACTACACAACAATACCTGCTGGAGAACCTGTTGAAAATGATTCCATTTTTAATGTACCCATCACATCATTATATGGACCATTAAAGATTCCTAATAGAAGAATTTTAGAAGGGATAGATGCTGTAGTTGTTGACATACAGGATATTGGAGTTAGATCTTACACTTATATCAGCAGTTTACTTTATTTAATGCAAGGATGCGCTAATAATAATGTGGAAGTGATAGTTCTTGACAGACCTAATCCACTAGGAGGATTAGTTGTAGATGGGAACACTCCTGAGAAAGAATTTAGGTCATTTGTTTCACTTGTTCCTGTTTCATATATACATGGCTGTACTATAGGTGAGTTGGCTCTAATGATAAATAGTGAAAAATGGACCGAGAATAAGAATCAATGCAACCTCTCTGTTATAAAAATGCAGGGATGGGAAAGATGGATGTCTTGGGAAGATACTAAATTGATGTGGATTCCTACTTCACCACATGTTCCCACTTCTAATTCAGTAAGAGGAATAGCCACTGTTGGTACGTTGGGTGAATTAGGTTTACTAAGCGTTGGTATAGGTACAACATCTCCGTTTGGATATTTAGGTTCACCTTACATTAATTTAGATAGTATAACAACTGAATATGAGGGGTTGAGACTACAATCAACTCTATATAGACCTTTTTATGGAATGTATAATGGTAAAGATGTTAATGGTTTCTTCTTAAAATTTAATCTGTCAAATGAATTAAAACCATATTCTACGGGTTTAGTTTTGTTGAATGAAATTGTAAAGAAAAATCCTGAACTTTTAGATACTAATTCTCTTAAATCTAATTCAAGATCAATGTTTTATAAGGTAACTGGTACTGATAAAATATTAAAGGCTATTGAAAGCAAACTACCTAATGAATTAATTCTTTCATTAGCAAATGATGGATTAATTGAATTTTTAAAATTAAGAGATAAATACTTAATTTATTAACAATAAGTATGAATAAATACACTATAGAGTTGGCCTCACAAAATGACTTGAAGCAGATTCTTGATATATATAATCAGGCAATAATAGCAAAAGACAACGCAATAATTGAACCTATAAAATATAATACTTTTGTTGAAGACTTTTCGAAAAGAAATCTAAATCAATATCCAATTTTCACATATAAAGTTGAAGGTGATGTAATTGGATGGATATCACTTTCTCCTTATCGATCAAATAGAGTTGCGTACAGAAAACTTAAAGAAGTTAGCTTCTACATAGATTATGATAATTTAGGTAAAGGTATTGGCTCATCAATGCTCAAATACATTTTAAATAATAGAAATATTCTAAGCTATGACTCATTAATTGCAATACTTGTTAGTGATAATGAGAAAAGTATAAAATTGTTAAATAAATTTGAATTCGAGGAATGGGGTTTTTTCCCAGAAGTATTAGATATGCAAAATAAAAACAGTAGTGTATTAATATACGGTCTGAATTTAAGAAAAGGGAAGTAAAGGATACTCCCCTATTTCTTATACATCTAATTAACTATCAACTTTCTTTTAATTACATTGTATTTGTTTCTAAATACTATGAAATAGACACCTTCTGATAGACCTAAAGCATTTAGATCAACAGTGTACTGATTAGTACCAAACATTGTCATCTCTGATTTTGAATAAAGAGTATTACCGTTAAAATCCACTAAACTTAAACTACCAATTCCTGTATAGTTTGAATTAAATTCTAAAGTAACTCTATCAAGAGCAGGTAGCGGAAATAAAAATGTTTCAGCATAATTTGTAATATCTACAGTTGTAGCATCTGATACACCTGGGTGAGTAACATCTTCTAAGTTACCAGGATTAGATTGTCCCTGAGTCCAAGTACCATCAGGATCAAGTAGCTCTTGCCCATTTGTTTTACCGTCACCATCTGAATCAATATTAAAAATTAAGTCCCATCTAACGCTTCCGTTCTGTAAATTATCGTTAACTGTCTCACCAAATGGATTTCTTGCACCACCACCACCGGCACTAACATGACATCCTTGACAAGCGTATTTCTGCCCATTTGGAATCTGGGTAACTCTTGCAGGCCTACTAATTAATTCAGTGACTGAAAACATAGTAAGAGAAACAATTAAAGCAGTAATTGAAAATTTCATTAAAAACCTTTTATTAAGTGAATAAATTTATATTTCTATAATCAAAATTATTTAAAAATGTTACAAAATGTTATTAATCTGGTGAACCCATAATCCGAGCGAAAATGTGAGTTTCGGGGAAGTGTTCAAAAATTAGTTTTAATAGTACTAATAATGGTATTGAAATAATCATCCCAGCAATTCCCCAGATATAACCCCAAAATACTAAACCAAATATAACTGTAAGTGTGTTTAATTTCAATTTATCACCAGTTATAATTGGTTCGACCAAATTACCCATTATCATTTGTATTGTAGCCAATATTATCAATAATAAAACAACAGGTTGTAAATTATCAAATTGTATAAATGCCATTATTACAGGCGGTATAGTGGCTAGGATTGAGCCAATTGAAGGTATAAAGTTCAACAAAAAAGCAACAAATCCAAAAAAGAATGCAAAATTCAAATCAAAAATTGTACAGGTAATATATACTAAAAAACCAGTGATAAGACTTATAAGCATTTTAATTATCAGGTATGATAATATTGAGCTTTGTATCCTTCCTAAATTATCTACCATTGCAGAGTCATTTTCGCCTTTTACATAAGCTATATACTTGTCATAATCAGCTAAACCAATGAGTAAAACAACATAGTAAAGCAAAAACATTATAAATGAACCTGTTAATGAGCTAAGAGTATTAGCTAAACTGCTTAATGAACCAGGAAGACCGTATTCTTTAATTAAATATTCAAGATTTATCTTATTATTAGCCATACTAAAATTAAATCCGAATTCATTATTTAACCACATTATGATATTCTCAATTCTCATATTTAGTTTTCGGACAAGAAATTCTTGATTTTCAATTATTGAGAGAATAGCTTCATTGATGATAGTGTAAACTCCAAAAACAATTAAAACTGTAAAAACGGTTACAACAGGAAATATCAGCCATTTAGGAGTTTTAAACTTTTGTAAAAAACCAACCATGGGTTGAAACATCAAAGCTATTAGTACTGCTAATACCAGTGGTACCAATATTGTTGATAATTCTTTTAGTAAGTACATAACAAGTACAAATAAAAACACGAAAAGAATATTTTTTATGGAATTTAGATTTGATTCAGTATTCATTTATTGGCTGCAAATTTTTACTATTTACAATATAATTAATATATATATTAGCAAAAAATATAATTTATCAACTACAGCACTTAAAGTCACTAACCTTAATACTATAAAGACTCATTTGTTGATAAATTCAGTAGCTATTTTCCCCAAAATTACCTATATTAGTAACTTATAACTTTACATTTAATTATTAAAGCAGCATAAATAATAATGGCACTATTTGGAAAAGAACATATAGTAGTTACGTCCTTAGAAGATGAAATGCGTAACTCCTATTTAGACTACTCAATGTCAGTAATAGTTTCAAGGGCATTACCTGATGTAAGAGATGGATTAAAACCTGTTCATAGAAGAATTCTCTATGCAATGCAAGATTTGGGTCTTCAGCCCAACAAACCTTATAAAAAATCAGCTAGGCTAGTCGGTGAAGTATTGGGTAAGTATCACCCCCATGGAGATTCATCAGTATATGATGCAATGGTAAGATTAGCTCAAAATTGGAGTATGAGATATCCTTTTGTTGATGGTCAAGGTAATTTCGGTTCAGTTGATGGTGATTCACCTGCAGCTATGCGTTATACTGAAACAAGACTAGCTACATTAGCAACTGAAATGCTAAAGGATATTGACAAAAACACTGTCGATTACAGACCCAACTTTGATGAATCATTAGATGAACCTACAGTATTACCATCTGTTATTCCTTCATTGCTAATGAATGGTTCATCAGGTATTGCAGTTGGTATGGCAACTAATATTCCACCTCACAATCTGAGAGAAGTTTGTAGTGGCCTTCAAGCACTACTTAAAAATCCAGATATAACAACCGAGGAGCTGATTGAGCATGTACCTGCACCAGATTTCCCTACTGGAGGAATAATATATGGATACAAAGGAGTAAGAGAAGCTATTACTACTGGTAGAGGGAAAATAAAGGTTAGAGCAAAAGCAAGCATTGAAGAAAATCATACAGGATCAAAACAAGCTATAATTGTTCATGAATTGCCATATCAAGTTAATAAAGCAAACTTAATAGAGAAAATTGCAAACTTAGTTAGAAATAAAAATATTGAAGGTATTTCTGACATAAGAGATGAATCTGATAGAGATGGATTAAGAGTTGTAATTGAACTAAAAAGAGATGCAATAGCGTTAGTTGTATTAAATATGTTATATAAATACACACAAATGCAAGTAACATTTGGCGCCATTATGCTTGCCTTAGACAAAGGCAGACCAAAGGTGATGAACCTTAAAGAAATGATGGTGAAATTCTTAGATCATAGAAATGAAGTTGTTGTAAGAAAGACACAATATGAACTTGACGCTTCTGAGAGAAGAGCTCATATTCTGGAAGGTTTTATAATTGCTTTGGATAATCTTGATGAGGTAATCAAGACTATTAGAGCATCAAAGGATCCTAATACAGCATCGGCTGAATTGCAAAGAAATTTCGAACTTTCTGAAGTACAAGCTAAAGCAATCTTAGATATGAGATTACAGAGGTTAACGGGCTTAGAAATAGATAAAATTAGAAAAGAATACAGAGAAATTATTCAAAGAATTGAAGAGTTAAAAGCTATTTTAGCTAGTAAAGACCTACAATTAAAAATAATTTCTGATGAATTAATTGAAGTAGAACAAAAATATGGTGATGACAGAAGGACAGAAGTAGTACATGATGCTGATGACTTCACTATTGAAGATATTATTGCTGATGAAGATGTTATAGTAACAATAACTAGAAATGGTCTAATAAAGAGAACTAAGGTATCAACTTATAGAAAACAAAATAAAGGTGGTCGCGGTTCTAAAGGATCAGGAACTCATGATGATGATTTTGTAGAGCATGTATTCCAAGCTTCAACACATAACAACTTGTTATTCTTTACTGATAAAGGTAAAGTTTACAAAATAAAGGTTTATGATTTACCTGAAGGCGGAAGAGCTTCAAAAGGTAGATCATTAGCTAATGTAATAATGAAAGACCCTGATGAAACGGTTACAGCGTTTCAAGCTATTACAGATTTTGATGCAAAAGATGCATTTATCATAATGTGTACTAGATCTGGTACGATCAAGAAAACTGAGCTATCTGCTTTTGCTAATATTAGACAAAATGGAATTATAGCAATTGGCTTGAAAGATGATGACAGAATGATTGGTGCTATGCTGACCAATGGGGAGTATGAGATTATGATAGCTACTCATCATGGACAAGCATGTAGATTTTTAGAAAGCGACATTCGAGATATGGGTCGTACTGCTCAAGGTGTTAGAGGTATCAAGTTAGCTAAAGAAGATTACGTAGTTTCGATGGTTGTTGTTAAAAGAAACGATGCACAACTACTTGTAATTGGTGAAAATGGTTATGGTAAAAGAACTGCCTTAAGTGAGTTTAGGTTAACTAAACGTGGTGCCAAAGGTGTAATTGCTATGAACATTACACAAAAGACAGGTAAAGTAGTTGGTATGATGTCTGTAATTGACACACAAGACTTAATTGTTATTACTACTAATGGTATTCTTATTAGACAGAATATTAGAGATATTAGAACAATTGGTAGAAACACTCAAGGTGTCAAATTAATTAGACTAGATAAAGGTGATCAAATTTCGGATTTCACAGTTGTTAATGAAGATGAAGATGTTGATAATGAAGATATCAAAGATTCAGACAATCAAGAAAAACTTATTTAATTTGAATAAAGTTTTAGAATTTAATTACGCTGAGGTATTGTTATGTCTCAGCGTTTTTTTTATTTCCTTTTTTTCAATCTTTTCAAATACACCTTCTGATACTTTAACTGAACCAAATAATAAACATGGCTTACTACTTGATGACACAACAGGATATATTACCAAGAAGAGTATTCAAGAAATTAATTATACCACATTGTATGATATAATAAATAATGAAGGTAATTTCTTTTCATTAGGCTTAGGTATAAATGGTCATAATAATAACTTTTTTAGTTATGGTGAGATAAATACTAATCCTACTATGATGTTTAACGGAAGAAATTTGAACTCTCATGTTAGTGGTATTTATAATTTAGAAATTTTTTCACCAGAGTTTTTTGAGAATTTAGAAATTTTAAAAGGTTCAAATTCTACCATACTCTCTCCTTTTCCAAACTCGTCTTCTATAAACATACAAGAAATTAAGTATAATACTAAAACTCCATTTACAAGATTATGGTACTCACAAGAAGGAGGCTCATTTATTGGAGTAGATGGATTATTTAGTCAAAATTTTGCTGAGAATTGGAATTTCACTTTTGGGTTTAAAAAAATAGATGACCAATTAACTTTTGATAACATGTCGACTGATTTATGGAATTTAAGAGCTATAATAAGATATAATATCGATAGCAACTCCTCTATTTCTTTAAGCGATAACTTTACAAATAATAAAATAATTACAAGTGGTGGTGTAAATCCTAATGAATCTGTGGATATATATAGTTCAATCAATTCTAATCAATTTTTTGACAGAATTCAGGATAGAAATTATAGGCATGATATAAATCTTACTTATTCAGGTGAGTATAATAATTTCAAAATTCTTAATACAACATATGTAACTACTAATGATCAGATATATGAATTACCCAAATCTTTTTATCCGGATACAAACTTTGACGCTTCATATAATGAGCTCATATATGGCAATAGATTGGATCTTGAATACAATATATCAAAATTTAAAATCAAGTCTGGTGGGGCTTTAAGTGTTTCCAATTCTGATAGATGGCTTATCTTTAATCCGCTAAACTCAATTCAATGGAATTTGTATTCTTTACTTAAAACTAATCTGATTGGGAATTTTAGTTTTTCGGGTGGTCTAAATATTGGTAACGATGCTGGAAACTCTTTTATAGGATTTGGAGAAAACATTTCATATTTATCAGATAATTTCAAAACTTATATAGATCACTCTTACTTCACTAGAAATAATAATTTCATACAGTTAGAAAATAGTGAAATTACCAATTTGTTTATATTAGGAATTGAAGTTAATACTGGGTTAGAATTCGAAGTTTATTATAGAAATACTGTAAATCCAATTGTATTTTCGTTAACTGATAATATTTATTTTGAAAGGAATAGTATTGATGATTATTCAGCATTGGGTGGACATTTTAAGTTTAAAACAGGTATTACAGATAATGTTTTTTCCAAAACAGATAAACTGAGCTTAATGCTTTTAGGAAAATTTAACTACATTCTGGATAATGAAGAACTAAATAATTATTACCCTATTGCTTTTTTTCAAGGTATACTAAACTATAGACTTTTGGTTAATAAAAGTGAATTGAATCTAGGAGTTCAAGCTGGATTGATGACCTCTAAATCCGCGCCTCGATTCGTACCTGTTACAAGCATTTATACTTTAACTAATAATCAATCAAATTCACAAACAACAGGTCTTTCATTTTATACATTCATGAGATTAGGTAATGCCGTTGTTAAGCTTGATTTTGAGAATATATTAGATGCAGGATATTATTATGTATCATACTACCCAGAAAGAGGACAGATTTTAAAACTTTCTGTAGCATGGTCATTTTTTGACTAATTAATTTTCATCATTTTACCATTTATAATTCTACTAGGATTATTTATGAGTTCTAATTGAAAGAAATAAACACCATTGGAAGTCGTACTTCCATCAGAATTTAAGCCATCCCATTTGAATTCATTTGTTCCAAAAGAAGCCGTGCTAGTTGTTTTTAAAATTTGTTTTCCCAGTGCATCATAAATGCTAATTCTTATTTCACTTTCATTTTCTTTACCGTAATAATTATATTTCAATGATGTTGCTTCAGTAAACGGGTTAGGATAATTAAATGAATCTACTAATTGATATTCATCTGGTACATACAAGCTCAAACTTAGTGTGTCAGCCTTATTGCCAGTTGCATCTTCACCAATAACTTCTAGAATATTCTGCCCTTCATCTAAACTATCAGACATAATAAATGTTAATCTAGCCTTCAAATTACCCTGATTTAAAATTTCAAATTTGTATAAATCAGTGGTATTTTCTAATATAACCCTTCTATTAATTCTAGCAAATATAACATCATCTTTTAACACTTCTAATGAGGAATCATCGTAAAGCTCAATTACTATTTCAGGTTGAATAGTCACCTGATCATTGTTATTAAGTACCTTGTTATTATAGTATGCCACTAAATAAGGTTTTGTTGTGTCTTCACGTATTTTTAAAACACCAGAGACAGAATTATTGAAATAAAAAGATTCATTTATTTTACTTGAATAATCTAATACAATTGAAAGATTATTATTAATCGCTAGGTTCTTAGTATCAATTTCCCAAACTTTATTTATACTGGTATTATTTGGGATATAACTTAAAATTTCGTTTTTGTTTTCATTATTAAAATTATTAGATATTTCTAATGCAATGTCAATATTTTTTGCGTCAGTTCTGGGAGAAATATTTGAAATAACATATTCATATTCTGCAGTAATTGCCCTTTCTACAGTATTTTCCTTCAGTTTTGACTCAGTATTATTAATTGAAATTTCTGGTACTGGAATAAAGTCAATATTTAAATTTTCAAAATTATAATTTGCACCTACACTGTCCCTTTCTATTTCTAAATACATTGAAAGTTCTGTATTTATATTATCATATTCATTATCAAAATCAACTATATTTCCACTCTCTGTCAGAAGAGTATCTTTATTATTATTAATTGCTTTAATTGTCGATGTAATATTTTCTAAATTTGCTTGAATATTTAATGACTTTAAATCCCTTACGTTTCCAATCCTTGGAATATAAATACTTCCTTTTTCTCTAAATTTAGTATATTCAGTTTCTAATTGAATAGTATCAATCTTATTAATTCTATCAATTGTAGTTTCCGGATATCCTACTTGAGTAAATAAAACATACGAGGCATCAAAATTAAGACTATCCGCTGATTTAGCCCCTAAGTTATTTAGAGCCTCAATTATTCTAGTAGTACTTCCAACACTATCTGGACTAACTTCTTCATCAATTTTATCTGGTGCTCTTGTTGGTACATCTGCAGTAGCAAGTAACAGATAATCTCCTTTATTCAATGAATCTCTTAGATATCTATCTATCCATCTTGAATCTATATAAATATCATCATCATTAAATTTTGAGTCCCAAGTGTCAAAGTGTAGTACTTCATAAGTAGTATCGCTTATTAAAGATGGTATTACAACTAGATTAAAACCTCTCTGAAGTCTGTTGATATAAGTAAATACCTCATCTGTATTTTTATTTGTAGTATTGATGATGGCATGTCTTTCTGCAGTTCCATCTAAACTCCCCCTAGCAGATGACAACTCTACTTTATAATCAATATCATCAAATATAATATCATTATCATTTATTTTTAAGTTTTTCAAAACTAACTCATTATTCCAAAATTCAGTTTTAAAGTGTACCAACGAATCAATATCTCTAGTACAATAAAAATCAATGAATTGATTAGAAGATTGTATTCCTGTTTCTAGTTCTGTTGATTTATATTCTAATCTATATTTTTCACCTACATTTAAATCCTCAGGGTTGATTTCAATATAATTGTTTGTTATCTGAGATGTTAAGTTATTATATATCAGATTATTATTTGAGTCATAGATATTGAATTCGAATGATTTCTCAGTTTGTGTTGGATCTACAAACCTAATAATCGGGTTTTCACTGGATATATTCCAATTATCTTGTGGGTCTAAAGGCTGAATACCTTGTGGAAAAACACTAAACAATAACTTTAAATAGTTATTAGTATAATTAAAATCATTAAATGTACTATCATAATCAATCATTACTTCTATGCTATGTTCACCAACTTGGCCTTCTATATTAAATGAATATTCTAAAATTCCATTAAAACAGATTTCATCATATATTTTTATTACAGAGTCAGAAATACTATTGAAAGTATGGATATAAATAACTCTTACTGAGTCATTCGTTCTCATACCCAAATTATAAATATCTGATTTTAGGTTAACATTATTATCTAATTCAGTTATAACATTACTCCCGTTATCACTTTCAATTCTTGTATTATTTTTAAATATTGCTAAATCAGGACTATCAGGAATTCTCACAGTAAGTAGTGGGTCACCTAACAATACAAACTGATTAAGAGTAGAGCTTGATTTACTAGCTCTAGGCTTATATGAGTTGTAAATCCTACCTAAATTTCTTTCTATTCTATTACCATCTAATAAGGTGCTATAGATTGAAGTAGATACAGACAGAGCAGTATTAACAAAAGTTGTTGAGGTACCACCTATTGAGGCAACAAATCCCTTATCTGCTATATTTACATACTCTTCACCTATTGAGTTTACTGTGTGTGGTTCGGCGAATGCTGAAGTATTACATGACAAAGTGTTTAAAATACCATATTTACCATTATTATTTAGATTAGGCGCTTCCCAGCCAGACATATCAATTACATGAGGTGAACCATGACCTAGAAAATTAACCCATATTTTACCTTCATTTATCGATTGTTTTATTTCATTAGCTTTGTCATCTGATACTGTCGTATTTATAGTTTTTCCTATAGTAGTAGTATCAAAACAAATTTCAGATTTGTTAAATAGCTCATTCAGTGAATGCATAGTAAATGCAAAGCTTTCTTTCTGATTATCATCCCCACCTGATAATTGAAGAACTTGTTTCATCCATGGTGATTGGGGCACATTATAATAAGTTTTTATTTTATCTAAATAAGAGTTTAGTTCAGTATTATTATTCACAGGTATTCTACCAATAACCATCTCTGGAACTTGATCATTACCTTCTAATACACCATAAAAATTATCACTGCAAGGAATACCATAAGCAGGTACCATTTGATCAACGAAACTTTTATCCATTATTTTTTTTGGGTCCCAGGTTGCATCACCTACTAAAACTAAAAATTCAGGAAAATTCACCCAATTGTTGTAAGCAATTTGTAGGAAATTTTTAATAGAATGAGGACTTTCAATGCCATAACCATAGGTATCGTATAGTTTTTCAACATCAAGAGTCAATATTGATTTATCTTCTTTATTTGATATAAAATCAATATAATTTGGTAACGACTCAGAAAGCGATGAATGATAAACATAAAAAACATCGTATTCATTTTCATTAGTTCTTTCAATCTTAGATTCAGTTAATTTAACTTCTTCAATTGAATTAAGAGAATTAACAATTTTTCTTGAACTTTCACCTTCTTCCAGCTTGACTCTAGCAGCGTAGAAATTTATACCAAAACTATCATTACTCTCAAAATCTTCATTTGATTCTATTAATTCTTCAGACAATTTTAACATAAAGTATTGTCTATTTGCAGAAGCTATTTTATCTAAATCAAAATAATTTGAAAGCGAATTTTTTAGTTCGCTACTAAATTCATTTTCTGTATTAATTAACAATGCAATATTATCTTTATTGATAGTTGATAGTTTATCAAGAAACGATGAACTATTTTCATAATAGAAAATTCTATCTAAATTATTTAACGACTCAACTATATAGTAACCATATCTGTTATCAGAAATTAATTGCTTGTTATTATAAAGACTAATATAATTGTTCTTGGTATCTACTAATATTTTATTTTCAATTTGAGTTTCTGGGAATTGTATTGTTTTATTTACTGTATCCATAACTACCACATTATCAGAAGAAAAACCTCCAACATCGGTATAATTGCTCTTCATGCCATCATAAATAAATGAAATATAGTCTTTTTCTGCTATTGGTTGCACTTGCCCCTTAACATCTAAGTAATCGAAACCTATAACACCGTTATATGCATCATTTCTGCTGTCTTCAACAACCTTAAAAGATTTAATTCCAAACGTATTTCCTCCATTTAAAAGATCATCTTCATTAACACTAAACTGTCTTTCAATAATTTGTGAACCTGAAGTGTTTAGAGTATCTTCAAAGTGAGTGTTAACTGAAACTGTAGTTTTGTTTCTTATAGTCTCTGGTAAATAAAATATGTTAGAAGCATAATTGTAGATAATCTCTAACTCATTAGTAGGAAATAGAACAAAATTTGTTTTAAATTCTTCAGATTCGCCAAAAGAATTAGGTGGTCTTAATTCAGCCTCATACCAATTTTCACAAAGACTTTGTTCAGTCTCAATTACATCAACCCCATTTCCGTAAATTTTATCTATTTCATAATGGTTATCAATTTCAACGGTTTCTAATTTACTACCGACAATATTATTATTTATTATACTGTAAGTTTCAGTTTCATTTTGTTCATCGAAAGTAAGAAAATATGGTTCTTTGTCTGTATAGAAATTATAATATGATGTATCTCCTTTTGCATGAGAACCAACAAAATAAATATACTCATTATGCTGAATAACTGGAGAGCTTGAATAAGATTTTATTTGTTTACCACGATTATAGATAATAATATTTTTACTATTTCTACCAACAATCTGGGGGTTAAATTCAAGTATTTCAGAATGGCTTATTCTAGCTATACCATCTTTTTTTGTATAGAATTTGAAATATTCTAAATTGAGATTAAACCATTCATCAGTTGATTCTTGAATTTGACTTGATTTTAAATCACGATTTCTTATAAGCAGATATTCTAAATGCTCTTGATTCAATATTTGACCAAAAAATGGGTTAAAATAACCATTGTTAATAGGAATGGAATTATTAAATCTGTATTTGATATTAATAGAATCAAGTTTATAAGATTTATTTGTTAATGGGTTAGTTCTTAATAGCTTAAAACTAATTTCAGCAATATTTATTCCTCTCATAATACCAGAATAATGAAATGAGTAGTTAAAGCTCGAAGAGAGATTATTTACAACCGTGTCATATTCACTTTCAAATACTTCAACTTCTAAATTAGTTTGATCAAATTTATCAACAGCTAAAAGAAAAGAACTTTTATTAGTTTCTGTTTCAGTAAATTCACTGATTACCTTATTAATACCATTTGAGAACTCTGCTTTTGTTACAGAATAGGATAGTATTAATAATATTAATAATAATAATTTATTCAAATTTGCATTCATAATTAAACAAACGATTTAATAAAAAAAAGGTTGTATTCAACTTAATGAACACAACCCTTATTAAATAGTTACACATAAATGTGTATTAATTTTATTTGTTTGTACCTTTGATATCAAATATAATTTTATCAGCAATTGCACCAGCAATTTGACGTTGTACTTGATCACCACTGGTCATATATTCAGAGATAGCATTTTCAACTCTTGTTTTAATAATCTCAGAAGTTTGACCAACCAAAGCAGTTGATAATTGGTGAATGTCTTCTTGTTGACCACGAAGAGTTTCTAATTGAGATCTATTAGCATCCTCCATTTTCTTAAGCATCTTATCCATACGCTCTTCATTCTCAGTATAGAACATAGTTACTGCTAGTAATACTAACATCGTAAACTCCAAGAAGATTACGAATAAGATTACAGAAGGTCTATCAGCTGGAATAAATTTAAGACCACGAATACCAACACCCACAATAAGCACTGCAGCACCACCATAAGCCAAACCAGTTACATTATTTGAGAATTGCTCTGTAAAGTGATGGGCCATATAAAGTTTGAAACCTTTACCCATTTTGAAGTGATTACTTCTCCATTCAAGACCGTTCTTAGTATCAACAATCTCGGTTACTACGAAATCAGAGAAAAATTCTTTAATTCTGTTATATATAGCTTCATTTCTAAATAATACCAGATCAGTTTCATCATCAAAGATATCATCAAAATCAATATATTTTTTTGTAGCTAATTCAGTATCAGTAGTAGTTCTTTCCCAGATAGTTCTGAATAATCTCTCTACGTCTTCTCTTTCTGCATCTTTTAACTTATTGTCTGGCATAGTTAACATCTCAACAATTTTGTCACTAAAGCCTGTTTGAAGTCTAATTTTAACTTTTACGTGTTCAATTTCTTTTTCGAACAATGCAGACATAAGTCCCAATGATGAAGGCATAACTATTGTAAGTAACAATGCTACAAATAAACCAATTACAAGTGCCAAAATCCAGAAACCAACATTTGGTTCTAGGAAAATTGGTTTTTCACCCATTGCTGGAGCTTTTACGTACCACTCTGTAGCACCTTTAGAATAACCATGCTTATCTAATTCTCTTTCAGTCCAAGAGAAATCCATAATATATTCGCCGTTTACTAAATCCTTGCTTACTTGAGTTGACTCAGTAATACCAGATTCTTTTTCTTTAGAAGTAGAAGCCCAAACTAGATCATTGAATTTAGCAAATCCAATCTTCCCTAACTCATCACCAGATGGAGTAAATTGAGATACTACAAAACTAGAAGTAGCCCTAGGTATTAATTCAACGTGTGAGATGTAACCCACTGCTAAAGAAATAACTAAAAATATAGCCCATTGTACAAATCCTGCACCACTGTGCTCTTTGCTTCCTGTCATTGTATTTGGAGACATATGATTTAACCTTTTGATTAATTTTAAAATATTTTTTCTTTTTTTAAACTAAAATTTACTAAAATTGTTGATAGTAAAGATTAAGATAAGATTAAGTTTTAAATTCTACAAATATTTTTTTCTTAATTTATTTAATTGTGTAATACTTTCAATAGACTTATATTAGTCATATGAGATTTTTGTGTTCACATAATATCTATTTTAATTCAAGTAAAGGAACTATCAAAGGAAATTCCTTTATTTCTTTTTCTAATTATCACTATCTCATAATTTCAACTATTTTTTATGCTGCAATGTTAAATTAACACTTCATTCAATATAATTGCAGTCATAATATCAAAGAAAAATAAATAAAGGAATTAAAATGGATAGAAAAGAATACAAACCTAAATACTTCGTTCAGCCAAAGGATGTAATAGATGAGATTTCAAAACATCAAATTGGTGATGGGATGAGATTGGTACTTGATAATGATAATAGTTCTGGTAAGTTATATGATTTAATAACTAACAATGAATATTATGATTTCTTTACTTGTTTTGCATCTTTACCTCTTGGTTATAATCACCCCAAAATGATTTCAGATAAGTTCATTGAATTTATTGGTAAAAATGCAATTAACAAACCATCAAATTCTGACTTATATTCTAGTGTACAAGCTACTTTTACAAAGACATTATTTAAAGTAGCGGTTCCAGGAAACGATTTCAAGTATAGTTTTTATATAGAAGGAGGTGCTTTGGCAGTGGAAAACGCCATAAAAACAGCTATAGATTGGAAAGTTAAGAAAAACATCAAAAAAGGTTTATCAGAGAATATAGGTACAAAAGTATTACACTTTAAAGAAGCTTTTCACGGAAGATCCGGTTATACTCTATCGATTACCAATACAGATCCAGTAAAAGTTAGGTATTTCCCTAAATTTGATTGGCCAAGAGTAAATAACCCTAAAATTACTTTCCCTTTAGAAGAACATTTGTCCGAAGTCATTGAGGATGAAAAAATAACAATATCTGAAATTAAAAAAACTTTTGAAGACAATGAGAATGATATATCATGTATAATAATTGAACCTATCCAAGGAGAAGGCGGAGACAATCACTTCAGAGACGAGTTCTTTGAAAAACTTAGAAAAATTTGTTATGAATATGAAGCATTATTAATTTTTGATGAAGTTCAAACTGGTGTAGGTATGACAGGTAAAATGTGGGCATATCAACATTTAACTATTAAACCTGATATAATTTGCTTTGGTAAAAAAATGCAAGTATGTGGTATTCTGTCGAATGAAAGAATTGATGAGGTTGAAGATAATGTATTCAAAAAATCTTCTCGAATTAATTCAACATGGGGAGGTAATTACACTGACATGGTTAGAGCAACTAAATATTTGGAAATTATTGAAGAGGATAATTTAGTAAATAATGCGGCTGTAATGGGTGAATATTTACATGAAAAACTGATTCAATTAGGAAATAATTACCCTTCAATTATTAGTAATATTAGAGGTAAGGGCCTTTTTAGAGCATTTGACATATCACCTCATGTAAGAAACAAATTTAGAGAGAATTGTTTTATGCATAATTTAATTATTCTCTCTTGTGGTAGCAAGTCAATAAGATTTAGGACTAGACTAAATATTACCAAAAGTGAAATTGATAAAGGTATTTCAATTATAGAAACAGCTATCTCAGAATTAGAATAGTTTTTCTAATTCATCTACCACTCTAGTTTTTACTATATCAAAATCTTCATTGAGTACTCGGGCACCAGCAGCAAACTGGTGTCCACCTCCACCAAATTTCTGAGCAACTTCTCTAACTGATATATTCCCCTTTGATCTTAAAGAAATTCTAACTTCATTCTGTTCTCTTTCTGTAATCATCGCACCAACTTCAACACCTTTGATAGATAAGGTATTATGAACAAATCCTTCTGTATTGTCCTCTATTGCATCAGCTCTAGCAAAATCAATATTTTTTAAACTCATAATAGATATCTTACCCTTAGAATACAGATCCATTTGGGTTAGAGCAGTCCCTAATAATTTTAAACCTTGAATCGTTTTTTGATTATAAATTTCATCAAAGCACATAGTAGGGTTGGCACCTGATTCGATAAGATTTGCTATAATTTTATGCGTTTCTGAGTCAGTTCTATCAAACCGGAAACTTCCTGTATCAGTCATTATTGCAGTGTAGAGTGAGTTTGCTATTTTTGAAGTAATCTTGCCTTCAATTGAGTTTATTAATCTCCATATTAATTCACCAGTAGAAGTTGCATTTGTATTTAACATTTCTAAGTCAGCAAACTTCTTTGGCTCCATATGGTGATCTATCATCACTTTGTATGCATTAGACATAGCTACTGCATCACCAGCTTCTTTTAATCTGGACAAATCGTTTAGGTCTAACACAAATATCAAATCAGCTGAGATTATATCCTCCATTACTTTATCATCATATCTTTTTATCTCCTCAGCTCCATCCAAAAAAAGTAAGTTATGATTGATACCTCCAGTTATAAACATTGAAGGTTTTTTCCTGAATTCTTTTTTAATAAAGTGATACAATCCTAACATGGAACCAATCGCATCGCCATCCGGGCCTACATGAGAAGTAATTACAATATTATATGAGTCTTTAATCTTGTCAGATATTAGTAATGATATTTCTTTATAATTCATTTTTTATAGTATTTGTTTTTTATTTATCTTAATTTATAGATTATTTTGCAATAAACTTAAAAAGTTTAAATGTCTTTAGAAAACAACGACGAAATAGAAAAACTAAAAAATAGATATAAGCGAACAGAACCCGAGGAAAGTGAAAACAAAAAAGTCGAAATAATAGAGTCTAACAATCAGTTCATTAACTTTCTTAATAAAAGTAGAAACACTTTTAAATATATAGTTGTGTTTTTTAGCTTTCTAATTGGTCTATTTTTAATATTATTTATAGCCGACAAATGGATATTACCTTCTCTTGTTCATGACAGAGAAATTGTAACTGTTCCAAATGTTGAAGGTTTAACATTGAAAGAAGCAAGTGAAAAGCTGGCTTCCAACAAATTATACTATGAAATTGTAAGCGAACAATATTCAGCAAAAGAAAAAGGTTTTATTTTAAAACAAACTCCTGACGCTAGCAAATCCGTAAAAAGTAAAAGACCTATCTTTATAACAATCAGTAAAGGTAAGGAAATTGTTAGTATGCCTGATTTAACCGGAATCTCTATTCGGGAAGCAAGAGTTAATATTTATAATAAAGGACTAAACATTGGTGACATTACATATACTTACAATGAATTGGTCCCGAAAGATACTGTTATATCGCAGAACATAAAAACAAAATCTGAACTAATATTCGGAGATACTGTAGATTTAATCGTTAGTAAAGGGCCTGAAAATCAAATATTTATTCCAAAACTAATAGGGTTGCCATTAGAAGGGATAGAAGACCAACTTTCTAGTCAAGGGTTCAATCTTGGTAATGTTGAATTTTTAGAGAATGATACATTTACTCCAGGTACAATAATATCACAATTGCCACAATCTAATGAATTAGCTCAACAGGGTGAATACATAAATATTGTAGTAGCAAAGTAAGTCTAGAAGAAAACCTCTTCTTAACTATTTAATATTCTAAAATTATAAGAACCAAAAAAATTATGTCTTTAAATCTAGCAAAAGATAATATAACTATTGATAAATCAATTTTTAACACTTTAAATGAACAACAATTAAAAGGTGTTTCTGAAGTAAATGGACCTACACTTGTTTTGGCTGGAGCTGGAAGTGGTAAAACAAGGGTATTGACTTACAGAATAGCTAATTTGATTGCCAAAGGGGTTAAACCTTATCAAATTCTTGCATTAACTTTTACCAACAAGGCTGCCAAAGAAATGACCGAAAGAATTTCTAAACTTGTTGGACAGCGGTCTGCTAACAGTGTTTGGTCTGGTACTTTCCACTCAATTTTTGCAAGGATTTTAAGGTATGAAGCTGAAACGATTGGCTACACATCAGATTTTAGTATATACGATAGTGATGACCAGTTAAGTGCTATAAAAAAAATTATGAATCAAGAAGGAATATCACCACAATCTTTCTCACCATACCAAGTAAGATCAAAAATAAGTAACCTAAAGTCAAATATGACGAATTTAAATGATTTTATAGAGGAAGCAAATTCAACATTCGACAAACAAGTTGGTCTAATATATACTGGTTATGAAAAATATCTTAAGCGTAGTAATGCTATGGATTTTGATGATATATTAATCAATATGATTAGACTTTTGAGAAGTTCTAAAGATATTTTAGAAAAGTATCAGAACAAATTTAAGTATATATTAGTAGACGAGTATCAAGATACTAACCGTGCTCAATACATAGCTATCAGAGAACTATCAAAAGCTCATAATAATATCTGTGTTGTAGGTGATGACGCACAAAGTATATACCGTTGGAGAGGTGCTGAGATTAAGAATATTCTTGATTTTCAAAAAGATAACCCAAACACTAATGTTGTAAAATTAGAACAGAATTACCGTTCTACTCAAATAATTTTGGATGCAGCTCATTCAGTTATTAAAAATAATACCAATCAACTAGAAAAGAAGTTATGGACTGAAAACCCAGAAGGAGATAAGGTAGTTATTTCTGCTGGTGATGATGAAAGATATGAAGCGAGTAATATCGCAGACAAAATAAAGGAATTAGCCCATGGTGAATATAGCTATGGAGATATTGCAATATTATATAGGACTAATGCTCAGTCACTTGCTTTAGAAAGCGCATTAAAAAAGGATCGTATTTCATATTTAGTAGTCGGAGGAATATCATTTTTCAAAAGAAAAGAGATAAAAGATGCTATTTCTTATTTAAGACTTTTAATAAACCCTAATGATAATGAGTCCTTCTCAAGAATTATTAACGAGCCGCCAAGAGGATTAGGTAAAACCTCATTACAGCACTTATTTAACTACTCTTCTCAAATGGGGATTTCATTCTTAGACTCTGCAAGTGAAGCAGATTTGATTGATAATCTTCAAAAAAGAGCCCAAAAAGGTTTTAAGTCATTTCATAATTTAATATCAACTTATAAGAGTAGTTTTGAATCTGAAGAAAATAAATCAAAAATTCTATTCGAGTTTATTGAAGCTACTGATTTACCTGAAATGTTTAAAGAAATTGGTACAAATGAATCATTGGATAGATGGAATAACATTCAGCAATTAATTTCTGATATTGGTTCTTTTTTTAAAGATAATGAAGATTCTACATTAAGTGACTACTTACAACAGGTAGCTTTAATTACTGACTTAGATGAAAATGAAATAAGTGAAGAACAAGTTACCTTAATGACATTGCATTCTGCAAAAGGGCTTGAATTCCCTATAGTTTTCATCGCTGGAATGGAAGAAGGTCTATTTCCTCTGGAGCGTACTGAAAGCATTCCTGAAGAAAAAGAAGAAGAAAGAAGACTTTTTTATGTTGGTATAACAAGAGCCAAAGAAAAACTCATTTTATCATATGCTAAAAGAAGAAATAGATTCGGTGAAACTAAATATCAAAATCCATCTTTATTTCTTCACGAAATTGACTCTAAACTTGTAGATTGGAAAGATAAAAAATCAACATCTAAGTCTAATAATTTTGAAAAGTTTACCAAGCCAAATCATTTCAAACAGAATAGATCAAATGATTTTGATCAAACAATAGATTATAATTATTCGCAAGTAGAAGAGACATTATCAGAATTCAAAGTTGGTGACTCTGTTTTTCATTCAAAGTTTGGTAATGGTAAAGTAACTGGACTAAAGGGTATTGCAGACAAAAGACAAGCTGTTGTAAGGTTTGACAACTTTGGGAAAAAATCTTTAATGTTAAAGTATGCAAAGCTCCAGAAAACCTAAAGAAGTTTAAAGACTTGCAAAGTATTTGAAATACTCAGATAAATACAAATATCTAGATTCTTCATCCAAATTTGCTATTATATTGTAAGCTTTAACTTTTGCTTGATTTAACTCTATAGAATTATAGTCCTCTTCCTCAAACTCACCTAAAGTTGAAATGTCTTCAAACGCGTACCTAGTTGTATTCAAATTTCTCAGAGTTTGTAATGATTTCAACTTTGAAGAAGAATTTAATAATGATATATTTTCAATTGTATTATAGGTATAAAGGTAGTTACTAAGCTTTTCAATTAATTCATCTGATTTTTTAATTTCACTATCATCAATGTATTTCAATACTCTCTTTATAAGTATATCTTTTTCTTTATCAGTAAGAAGTGAAGTATATTCATATGGTTTTACCCATTCTTTTGAATATTTGTTTACTGTGCTTTCGAATTGCAATATTGAAAAAGGTCTGAACTCTTCGACTGAGTAGTAAGCTAACAATAATAAATCATTACCATATACCTGTTTCAGATTGGAAATAATTGTAGTATTATCATCTTTTGTTACTGATTTATCGTTACTAGAACTTGGTATAATAAAAAACCAAAGTAAAAGTATTATAGCTATCGTTTTCATAAACTTAACGCCTCATTATTAAAAATGACTTACCAAGTTTTGCCCAATATTTATGCCAACTATTAAATTGTATTATTTGTGGGTAATTAAGGATATAAATTTAGAATGTCTTCAATTGTTTCCCTTCTTCTAATTAGTTTATGATTATCCTCCTCAATCAATACTTCAGGTGGTCTCATTCTGTTATTATAGTTAGAAGCCATTACATATCCATAAGCCCCTGCATCCAAGAAAGTTACAATATCACCCTCTTCCATACTTGGCATTTTAATATTTTTAGCAAAAATATCTGAATTTTCACATATCTGCCCACATAGATTTACATTCTCTGTGTAATCATCTTTACCATAAACTCTTACTCTATGAAAAGCACCATATAGTGCAGGTCTAATCAAAAAATTCATTCCCGCATCTAATCCTACAAATTTCTTATAGCTTTCTTTGATGGCTGTAACAGAAGTTACTAAATAGCCAGCATTACCCGCTAAATAACGACCAGGTTCTAAAATCAGTTTTGGTTTGCCAAAACCATATTTATCACAGTTTTCTACAAATACTTTAGCAACTTTATCACCAGTTGCTTCAACATTAAGCTCCTCTTCCCCATCATAATATGGAATACCGAATCCCCCTCCAATATCAACATATTCAGGAACAATATCTAATTCATTGAATATGTCACCAGCAATCATCATGAGTTTGTCTACAATTTCAGCAAAGAAATATGGTTCCAAATTATTTGAACCTGTCATCATATGAATACCAAATCTTTTTACACCAGCATCTTTTGCCAACTTATATGCTTCAAATGCTTTTTCATAAGGTACTCCAAATTTTGCTTCTGTTCCTGCTGTTGTTATCCCTTCAAATCCTCCTCTTCCGTATCCTGGATTAATTCTAAAAGAAACTAATTCAGGGGTATGAATTTTTTGAAGTCTTTTAAAGGAAGTTATATCATCAAGATTTAACATTAATTCTTCTTTTGCAACTGTTTGCAGATCATCTGGACTTTCATAGTTTCCAGTATAAAGAATTTTTTCATTTTCAAATCCAGCTCTTTTAGCATACTCAAACTCAAAAGGTGAAGAGCAATCCGCACCACATCCTAAATATTTAAATATTTTTAAAACATTTATATTACTATTAGCTTTTACAGAAAAATGTATATGAGTATTTTCATAATTCTTATTGAAAGCATTATACAATCTATAATAATTCTCTTCTAAGCTTTTCTTGTCATAAACATAAAATGGAGTGCCAAATTCGTTTACTAAATTTTTAATATCTACGTTTCTAATTTTTTTCATAATTATTATATCTCTTCGAAGAACTCTTTATTGAGCTCATAATTAAAAAATTCATCATGTAGCAAGCTAACTGCTTGTACTAAATCAGCTTCTTTCACTACTATACTTAAATTTACCTCTGAAGCTCCTACACTGACCATATTGATATTTATGCCTTTTAGTGCCCCAAATAATCTACTAGCAATTCCAGCCGTTTGTTTTATTCCTTCACCAATAGCTGCAATAATTGCGTTGTCTTTGGTTACAACGACTTCACCTAATAACGATAATCTATCTTTTAAATTTGTATCATATTCAATTTTATTCACAGTTACTGAAATACTAACCTCTGATGTTGTAACTATATCAACTGGAATCTGTAGTTCTTCAAAAACTTGAAAGACTTTACTCATAAATCCAACAGCACCAAGCATTCTGTTGGATGAGATAGTAATTGTAACAACATCTTTTCTAAAAGCTATTGCTTTAATCATCTCAATATTACTTTTTTCAGATAAAACTACTGTACCTTCATCATCTGGGTTAAACGTATTTTTTACCCTCACAGGAATGCCACTTTTTACGGCTGGATGAATTGTACTGGGATGTAAGACTTTAGCTCCAAAAAATGACAATTCGGAAGCTTCTGAGTAAGAAAGCTTTCTTACTTTTTTTACATTATTTATGACTCTTGGGTCTGAAGTCAATATACCACTTACATCAGTCCAAATCTGTAATTCATTTGCATCTAGTATTGAAGCAACTATGGCGGCAGTATAATCTGAGCCACCTCTTCCTAATGTTGTAGGTCTATCTTGCATATCTGATGAAATAAATCCACCCATGATAACATTGTCACTTGATTTTAAAAGCTCATTGAATGTATTTTTAACAGAATTTGTAGTTGATTCTATATTGATATTAGCATTATTAAAATTCGAATCTGTTTTGATTATTCTTTTTGAATCAATAAAATTGATAGATGATTTACATTTCAGGAAATAATTATAAATAATAGTAGATGAAAACAATTCACCCTTTGTCATTATAACATCTTTTAATTGTGCTGATAATGGTAAGTAATTAGTCAATATATTTATTTCTTCAACCTCATTATCAATTAGATCTATAACTTTATCTAATATCCCAAGTTCCTCAGCAATCTCTTTATGCAGGTTAGAGAACTTTTCTGATAAACCCTTTATCACGTCTCTTTGTCCGTCACATATATCTACTAATAAATTAGTAACACCAGCATGTGCAGACACAACGACGATTTGCTTTTCGTTTGAACTTGAAACAATATTAGCAACTTGCTTAATCGCAGAGGCATCCTTAACTGATGTCCCACCAAACTTCAAAACATTAAGATGACTTTTAGACATAAATATTACTCAATACCAATTCTATTAAAAATAAAGTCTACTGATTCAAATACTTTTTCATAAGAAAATAAGTTTTCTAACTCATCCTTTTCAAAATGCTGCATAAGCTCTTTGTCAGCTTTCAAAGATTCTAATAATGGGATTTTTTCATCCCATGTTTTCATTGAATTCCTTTGTACCATAACATAAGCATCTTGTCTCTTAAGTCCTTTCTTAGCTAGAGCTAAAAGAACTTTCTGAGAGTGAATAAGACCGAAAGTCATATTCAAATTCTCTTCCATTCTCTCTGGATAGACAACTAAACCATCAATCAGTTTGATTGTTCTATTTAATATATAATCAAGTGAAATGGTACTATCAGGCATGATTACTCTTTCTACTGAAGAATGCGATATATCTCTTTCATGCCACAATGCATTATTTTCAATGGCAGCATGGGCATTTCCACGAAGCAGTCTGGCTTGCCCACTAATGTTTTCAGAAGCAATAGGATTTCTCTTGTGTGGCATAGCTGAGCTACCTTTCTGACCTTTAGAGAAAAACTCTTCAGCTTCCCTAACTTCAGTTCTCTGTAAGTGTCTTATCTCAATTCCAATTTTCTCAATAAGAGTTGCTATAATTGCAATAGTTGTTAAGTATTCTGCATGTATATCTCTTTGTATAACTTGTGTACTTATATTGACTGGTTTTAGTCCTAAGTTATCGCATACATGTTTTTCAATCATTGGTGAAAGGTGTTCATAAGTTCCAACTGCACCAGATATCATACCTACAGATGATGATTCAATTGCGTTTTCTAAACGTTTTATATTCCTATTACATTCGTCATACCAGAGTGCTAATTTCAAACCGAATGTAGTAGTTTCTGCGTGAATACCGTGTGATCTACCAACACAAACAGTTTTCTTAAACTCTTTGGCTCTCCTCTTAAGTACATCTGCTAATTTTTTCAAATCATCTAGTAGTAACTCACCAGCTTGTTTCATTTGAACTGCTAAGCATGTATCAAGAACATCTGATGAAGTCATGCCTAAGTGAATAAATCTTGAATCTGCACCAACATACTCCTCTACATTTGTAAGAAAAGCAATTACATCGTGTTTTGTGACCTTTTCTATTTCATTTATTTTATCTACATCGCATTTTGCTGTATTTCTAATATGTTTGGCAGCCTCTTCAGGGACTTGGCCTAATTTAGCCATAGCTTCTACAGCTAAAACTTCAATTTCTAACCAAATATTATATTTATTTTCTTCTGTCCATATTCTGCCCATTTCGGGTCTTGTATATCTTTCTATCATTTATTTACTCTTCTTTTGAGTTGGTTTAAAATCTTGGTAATAACGAGGTGAAAATTCTTCAGAATTGATAAATCTCTCGTTTAAGTAATCGTTTTGTGCAAATTTAAGTATATTTTTCGGAGTTAGTAAACTTAGTTCAGAAAGTAAATTGCTTTCATCAATGAAGTCCTTTGAACCAGGACCACAAACTAACATATCCTCTGTAAGTATCTTTTCTATTTCATCTTTACTTTTAATCTCTGGAATTGATAGGTGTTCTGCGGAACTATTAAAAGATTGAACAAAATAATTTTCTCTATTAGAAGGAATTATTGGAAGTATTAAATCTTTATTATAAATATTTAGATAATCTTTAGCGTTAAAAGCAAGGGATGATAATGTTGGTACTGCAATTAATTTAGGATTATCATTAAAAGTAAGACCTTTGGCAATAGCACCACCTACTCTGAGTCCAGTAAATGATCCAGGTCCTGATGATATAGCAACGGCCGACAAGCTAGATACTTCAATGTCAAGAAAACTAAATGATTGCTTAATCATTACTGCTAATTTCTTGTCATGTGAATGTTTGATATTTAGGGATAATTCATAAAATATGTTATCAATATCACCAATAGCAACCCCACAATTATCACCTGTACTCTCTATTGCTAGAATAAGATTATTCATTGTCATAATTCAATAAATTCCATTGATCTTTTTAATTTCCATAATAATTCAGAGGCTTCACTCTTATCTGTGATTGGTATCTCACAAGTTAGTTTCAGTTTACCTTGTTTGAGTTGTGTACCTTCTATTGTCTGTAAATAATCCAAGATTATTGGAAATGCGTCCTTGTAATATTGCTCATTGCTCTCATCAGGAAATACTAATACAATTTTATTAGATTTAATTACTATTTTATCAAGCCCTGTAGAGACAGCAGCCGACCTTAACTTAACCGCATAAATTAGATTATCTACTTCTGAAGGAATTCGACCATACTTATCTTCAAATTCTTGTTTTATTTCTACTAGCTCTGAGTTCTTTTCTACGCTATAAAGTTTTTTATAATATCTAAATCTATCCGTTTCTGATTTGATATAGTCCTCTGGTATATAAGCATCATTATCCAACTCTATTGATATTTCATCATTAGCAAATAAATCAGATATATCCATATCATTAGGGTCAAATATATCTTGAAATTCTTCTAACTTAAGCTCCTTAACTGCTTCTTCTAATATTTTTTGATATAGTTCAAAACCAATATCATAAATTGCTCCACTCTGTTCAGCCCCTAACAAGTTTCCAGCTCCACGTATTTCCATGTCTCTGAGAGATAAATTGAAACCACTCCCCAGCTCTGTAAACTCTTCAATTGCTTTTAATCTTTTTAGAGCTATTTCATTAAGTTTATTAGTTCTTGGTACAATCAAATGACAATATGCTTGTAAATTTCCTCTACCAACTCTACCTCTTAGCTGGTATAGTTCTGCCAACCCAAAGTTTTGTGCATTATTTATAATCATAGTATTTGCATTTGGAATATCTAGACCAGATTCAACAATTTTAGTTGTTAGCAATACATCAGATTTTCCAGATATGAAATCCTGCATTATTCTTTCTAATTGTGAAGATTTCATTTGACCATGAGCAATCGAAAATTTAACAGATGGTAACAACATTTTTAATTTCGCTTGAATATCTTCTAAATCTTTTACTGTGTCATTAACAAAAAATACTTGACCGTCCCTTTTGATTTCTTTATCAATTAAATCTGTAATTTCATCAGCATTCCATTCTAATATCTGAGTTTGAATAGGCAGTCTATTTCGCGGAGGTGTCTCTATAATACTTAAGTCTCTGGCACCCATTAATGAAAAATTAAGCGTTCTCGGTATAGGAGTTGCAGTAAGTGTTAAAGTATCTAATGTCTCTCTGGCCTTCCTTAATTTTTCTTTTGCAGTAACACCAAACCTTTGCTCTTCATCAACAACTAACAATCCTAAATTCTTGAATTCTATATCTTTACTAAGTATTCTATGAGTCCCGATTAGTATATCAATTTTACCTTCTGCAAGTCTTTCTAAAATCTTATTTTGCTCTTTCTTAGTTCTAAACCTAGAGATTACATCAACATTAATTGGATAGTTATTCATTCTATCTACAAATGACATGTAGTGTTGCTGGGCCAATACAGTAGTTGGTACTAGTATGGCAACTTGTTTTCCAGATTGAACAGCTTTGAATGCAGCTCTTATGGCTACCTCTGTTTTTCCAAATCCCACATCTCCACAAACCAATCTATCCATGGGATTCTCAGATTCCATATCATTTTTAATATCGTTTGTTGCAGTTACTTGGTCTGGAGTATCTTCATAAATAAATGATGCTTCAAATTCTTTTTGCCAAACATTATCAGAATCAAAAACAAAACCTTTCTGCAGTTTTCTTTTTGCATATAACCTAATGAGACCACGAGATATATCTTTTATTTTCTTTTTTATTCTTGCTTTCTTTCTGGTCCATTCGGTGCTACCCAACTTACTTAGTTTTGGTAATTCACCCTCAGTGGCAGAATACTTCTGTATTTTGCTAATATAATTGAGGTTTACGAATAGTTTATCTCCACCTTGAAATGCCAATTGGATACAATCCTGTTTATTCCCACCTATCTCAACAGTTTTAAACCCTTCGAATCTGCCTACACCTTTATCGTCATGAACAACTAGATCTCCAATATTTAATTCTTTTATCTCTTTTAAAGAAAACCTAGTAAATTCATCAGATTTTGAAGTAACATTCCTATGTCTGTTGAAGAGTTGATGTTCAGTGTATATGCTTATATTTTCATCTGTTAATGTAAACCCTTCGGAGATAGTTTGATCTATCCAAGTTATATTATCAATTGTCTGTTTAGGACTTGCAATATTTGATTCATCTTCTTCAACCAATGAACTTTCAATAAGTTCCTTTATTCTGCTTAGATGAATTTTACCATCTGCACAGATAACTAATCTTTGACCTTGAATTGTTACCTCTTGCAAATGCTTCGCAAACAATTTTACTGAAGAATTAAAACTAATTTGTTCTTTAGTATTTATTTCTAATGATTCAACACCCACTAAATTCAAATCAACTTGTGAGTATTTTTCAGGTATTATTCTTTCATCATTATCAGTAGTTTCCGAATGTAGCCCAATTTTCAATATTAGAGTTTCATCTGGAATATAGCTAAAAATATCGCTATCATTATCAGTATTTTCTTCATGATAAACTTTAGAAATAAATTTTATTTCATCATATTCTTTTATACTACGTTGATTGTGGTGATCGAATAATCTGATCGATTCTAATTCATTTCCCCAAAATTCTAATCTAATTGGATTGTCGAATGATAAAGGAAATATATCTAGTATTCCGCCTCTTACAGCATATTGACCTTGCTTGGAAACATAATTCTCTCTATCAAATCCATTATAAGCCAAGTCATTTTTTAATTTCTCGAATTCTAGGATTTCACCTTTTTTAAGTGTGATTTTACTTTGACTTATAGTTGATTTTTGTGGGACTGATTCTTTTAATGATTCTATATCTGAAACTGCGATAAAATTTGTATTTTCTAACTTAACTAAAGCATCAATAACTTTTCCATAATGGGAATTATTGCCTAAAGAGTGTTTCTGTCCAGTTTTAGTTAATTCTGCTACGCTATCTATTTCAAAAAAATTTTCAAAATCAAATTTAATATCTTTTATTTGATTTGTATTTTCTGATACGATTAAAATTGGTCTATTAAGTTCTTTAGATAAATAGTTAATAAGAAATGAGATAGAAGACCCATTTAGATACTTAATAGATGAGTTTTGATTACTTTGAATTCTGTTTTTAATATTCTGAAATGTAACAGAACTATTTACATATTCAATTATATGCTCTTTATTCATTTTCACTAACTAAATACTCTTCAAATTTATTCTGGAAGTGAAATAGGTTTTCATCTTGTACTTTTAAACTATAAAATGAGCCTGTATCCTCATCGGTTTGCTTTTCAATTTCAGTTAAAGTAAATAGATCCTGAATTAAATTAGATTTATCATAAGGTAAGAATATTGTGAATTCATTACTTGTTCTATCATACATTTCTTGCAATTTATCAAGTAATCTTTCTATATTCATATTTTTATAAGCACTTACAAACAAGCTGTCTGGATATTTATCTCTGTAAACATTAACCATTTCTATCTCATCTAACAAATCAATTTTGTTAAATACTTTGAGAATTGGCTTATCCTTTATGCCTAATTGCTCTAATGTTTCTTCAACCGTATTAATATGTTCTTCGAAGTATTTGTGTGAAACATCAATAACATGTAGAATAAAATCTGATTCCTTGGCCTCTGCGAGTGTACTCCTGAATGAAGCTACCAAATGACTAGGAAGTTTACGAATAAAACCAACAGTGTCACTTAGTAGTGCATGTTGACCACCGGGTAAGTCAAATCTCCTAGTAGTAGTGTCAAGTGTTGCAAATAGTTTATTCTCAACATAAACATCAGAATCAGTAATTGCTTTCATTAGTGTAGATTTTCCAGCATTTGTGTAACCAACTAATGCATAAGTAGGTATTTTGGTTCTAGATTTTCTTTGTTGATCAGATTGTGATTCAATCACATCTAACTTACTCTTCAACTTATCTATTCTTGTTCTAATTAGCCTTCTATCTACCTCGATTTGAGTTTCACCTGGACCTCTTGTTCCAATACCACCATGCTGTTTAGAAAGGTGAGTCCACATTCGTGTTAATCTCGGCATTAAGTACTGCATTTGAGCTAATTCGACTTGAGTTTTTGCTTCACGGGTTTGGGCTCTTTGAGCAAATATATCCAATATCAGACCGCTTCTATCTAACACTTTTATTTCAAGTTTCTTTTCTATATTTCTTATTTGAACGGGACTTAATTCATCATCAAATAATGCCAAAGTTATATCATTTTCTTTGATAAAATCATGAATTTCTTGAAGTTTACCCTTACCTACATAAGTTGAAACAACAGGAGTACGTAACTCTTGATGAAATTTTTCAACTACATTGGCTCCAGCCGTATCAGCTAAAAATACTAACTCTTCAAATAATTCGAAAGCCATTTCCCTGTCACCACCTTTTTCAAATACGGCAACAGCAATTGTTTTTTCAGGACCTTTCTGAATTTCTATATACTTATCTTCTAATGGCATATTTATATAATATTTCTTAGTTTATTGGATACAAAATTAATAAATCTATTTAACAATGCTTTCATATTCATTTTTTATACTTGTTTTATCACATTTAGTAGTATTATCACCTAATTTATTATCTATGAACGAAGGTTCTTCTGTTGAGGTATATACCCAAAGAGGTAATGTAATAAGAGGTGAGTTGGTACAAGTTGATAGTTCAAATATAAAAATTGAAATTCGTTTACCAAAAACTTCAGGATCTAGCAAGACAACAAAATTTCTGAATATAGATGTTTCTATCTGTGATAGTGTAATAATACCAGGTGCATTTGAAGGAGCAACACCAATAATACTTAGCGCTTTATTAGGTGCCGGAGCTACTGCTGTTTCAATTTCTAATTCGGATAACAACTATTATTATATTGGTGGTGCACTAGGTCTTTTAATAGGTGGGTTCACCTATTTATTCATTGATAATACACTAACTAGAGAATCATTAATCTTTACAGAAGTAAACAAGTACCCTTGGAAATTGATACCTTATAGTAGAAACTATAGAAAAAATTAGTCCTTTGTATCACCATATTTTTCTGGATACGGTGGTAGCGGAAGAGTGCCTGGTATGCCCATAAGAGGAAAATCTTTTCTAAGAGGGTGAATAGATTCACCAGTCTCAGGATAATTATAATCTTCAGGCATATAAAATCTTCTTAAACCTGGATGACCTTCAAATTTAATTCCATACATATCAAAAGTTTCTCTTTCATACCAGTTTGCTGATGGCCACACTTCAGAAAGAGTTGGACATGTTATGTCAGATTCATCTACCTTTACTTTTAGTCTTAGCTTAAATTTAAATTCAAGAGAGTTTACAAAATAAACAACATCAAATCTGTCCTCAGACTTCAACCAATCTATAGCAGTTATATCAACTAGGTGATTAAACTTTGTTGAACTATCTTCTTTCAAAGCTTTTGCAACTTCAACAATTTTTGATTTAGGAACTGTAAGAGATAACTGATTTCTATGCTCATAGATTTCTATGTCTTCTGTTACTTTACTTATTACGTTTAATATAGTTTCTTTTGATAATGCCATTTTGTATCTTTAGATTTATTTATGTGCAAAAATAAGAAATTTCAGGAAATAATTTCAACTAACTGTAAAATTATAAAAATATATGAATAATCTAGTAAAATACTTACTTCTATTACTAATTATAACAAGTACTTCTTTTTCTCAAAACAGTTATACTAATTCACCAAGAAAAAGTGTTGAAACTCACTTAAAATACTTACAACCTGATAATTACAAACCTGAAATATCTGCTCAGACTCTTTACCCAAGTTCTAATATTAATACACAGAAAGAGTTAGCTGTAAAACTAAAAAAAATATATGATATTAAAGGTCATTATATTCAATTAGATGAGATTCCGAATGAACCTGATTATATTGATACAAATAGTAATAAGAATAAATATACTCCCGTTCCAGAATTACCTGAGGTATATTTAGAAAAAATTGATGGAGGGTGGCTCTATTCTGAAGAAACTGTAAATAGCATTTCAAGAATTTATGATAATACTGTAACTTTCACTATTTCAGAATATAAAAGTTACATTCCTAACTCTTTACAAAAAAGGTTTTTGACTGTAAAATTATGGAAGTTTATAGGCTTATTTATTCTTATTGTTCTATCTTTATTGGTCTATAGAGTATTCGCATGGATAATAGGGTATTTTCTACTTAGAATTTTAAGAAAATTATTAAAAAATTCCGCAATTATTGATAATTACATTGATCCAATATCTAATCAAATTAGTGTACTCTTAGTTCTATTATTTATTTCAATATTTATTCCTGTATTGGAATTACCAATTCAAGTCAGCAGATGGGTAACTCTTGTGCTTTCAGCAATTGTTCCAATTACACTAACAATCATTGCATATAGAACTTCTGACCTTATTGCAGATTTTTATGGAGCAATAGCTTCAAAAACTCAGAATGAAGTTGATGATCAATTAATTCCACTTGTAAAAAAAGTGATCAAATTAATTATAATTATACTTGGATTGCTATATTTACTCTCTGTTTTAGGTATAGAAATAACTCCTATACTTGCAGGTGCTTCAATTGGTGGTTTAGCAGTTGCATTGGCAGCCCAAGATACTCTAAAAAACTTTTTTGGCTCAATAACTATTTACACTGACTCCCCTTTTGAAGTTGGAGATTGGATTTCATTTGATGATGGTGAAGGTGTAGTTGAAGAAATCAGGTTACGCTCAACAAGAATAAGAACGTTTCACAACTCAGTCATCTCCATTCCAAATGGTTCTCTGGCAGATAAAAAAATTGACAACATGGGTAGAAGGAGATTTAGAAGATTTAGAACAACAGTTGGAGTTACTTATGATACACCTCCTGATTTATTAGAAGCATACGTGGAAGGACTTAGAAAAATTGTAGATGCACACCCTAGGACAATTAGTAACCCTAATGAAATTCATGTGAATGATTTAGGTCATAGTTCTATTAATATATTAGTATATGTGTTTTTTGAAGTTCAAGATTGGTCTGAAGAATTAAAAGCTAGACAAAATTTTATTCTTGAAGCAATAAGACTTGCCAAGGAACTAAATGTTAGATTTGCATTCCCTACTACAACTGTTCACTTGGAGGAGATGCCTGGACAAGAACCTTTAACACCGACTTACAATGAGGATGAACAAGAATTCTTAAATAAGGCAAATAAATTTGTAAGCAAAAGAAAAGATAAATACAATAAAGACTTTTAAATGAAAATTGTTGTTCAAAGAGTATTATCAGCTTCAGTCGAGATAGATAATAATTTACATTCTTCAATTGATAATGGACTTTTAGTTCTAATTGGGATTTCAAATACTGATGATGAAGAAACTGTTGAATGGGTTTCTAATAAATTAATTAATTTAAGAATATTTAATGATGATGATGGTAAAATGAATAAGTCAATATTAGATATCGAAGGTGAAATTTTATTAGTGCCAAATTTTACAATATATGGTGATGTAAAAAAGGGATATAGACCAAACTTTATGTCCTCAGCAAAACCAAATATATCTGCACCATTATTCAACAGTTTAATAGAAAAACTAAAAGACTTATACCCAAGTAAAATTCAATGTGGTATATTTGGTGCAGATATGAAAGTTAAATTAACAAACGATGGTCCAGTAACTATCATTATAGAAAAATGAATAAAGATTATATATTATCAGGTGTCATAACAAAAACAAAGGGATACAAAGGTGAGTTGTACTTACTTAATGTCCCCTCTGCTATAGAGAACTTAAAAGAGGATGTAACTGTTAAAGTAGGGTATTCTCTAAACTTTTCGAAAGAATATAAATTAAAAAGCTTTAAAAGATATCAGAAAGGGGCTACTGTAAAACTAGCTGAGATTAGTTCAGACACTGAAGGCAAAAAGCTTAAAGAAAGAGGAATATTCGTAGATGTTGATGATGTTAATAAAAAAGAAAACAAATACATAGATCATGAACTTATAGATTGCATGGTAATCGATAATAATAGTAATCAAAATTATGGTAAGATAATAGATGTTATGGAATTGCCAGCAAACGATGTATGGCTGATGAAATATAACAATATGGAAATCCCAATACCAGTTATTGATGATGTAATTAAAAAAGTGGATATAAAAAACAAAGAAATCTATGTTGAGTTAATCGATGGATTAATGGAATTAGGTGAGAATTAATGAACAAGTTAAGAATTGATTTTTTATCTGCTCTTCCTGACTCTTTTCAAAGTGTATTAAATACTGGAATTTTAAGAATAGCATCAGAAAAAGAATTAGTAGAATATCACATACATAACCTTCACTATTACTCTGATAATAAGTTTGGTCATATAGATGATACACCTTATGGCGGTGGGTCAGGAATGTTGATAAAATGCCAACCAGTTTTTGACTGCATAAATGAATTAAAAAATCAAAGGAAATATGATGAAATAATATACCTTACGCCTGAGGGTAAAAAGTTCACTCAATCTGACGCAAACGAATTATCCTTGAATAAAAGTATAATTCTACTCTCAGGAAGATATAAAGGAATAGATCAACGTATTAGAGATGAATTAATAACAAAAGAAATTTCTGTTGGGGATTTCGTATTATCTGGTGGAGAGCTTGCTTCTTTAATAATTGCAGATTCAGTTGTAAGATTAATACCAGGTGCGTTAGGAGATGCAGAAAGTGCCTTAACAGATTCATTCATGAATGGATTATTAGAACCTCCTCAATATACTAGACCTCAGAACTATAATGGATTTTCAGTTCCAGAAGTTCTAACAAGTGGAAATCATAAGAGTATAGAGGAATGGCAGGAAAAGCAATCACTTGACAAAACAAAAAGACTTAGACCCGATCTATTATAATTATTTTATAACATATTTTGCATTTTATACATAATACTTATAATTTTGTAGTCTTATTAGAAGTAAATGGTGCCGTGGCCGAGTGGTTAGGCAGAGGTCTGCAAAACCTTGTACGGCGGTTCGAATCCGTTCGGCACCTCAAATCAAAACAAATTGGGAATAGATATGGGTGATACTACAGACTTATACAAAGGCGGATACATGCGATACGATGGTAACATCTGCCAGATTACTGATTTAGAATTCAGAAAGCCTGGGAAAGGCGGAGCATTCTATAAGGTTAAGCTTAGAGACATTGATTCTGGTAAACAAAAAGAGCATACTTATAATTCAGGTGCTAGCGTTGAAATGGTTAGAATAGAAAGAAGACCATATCAATTTCTTTTTGTTGAGGGAGAAAATTATGTTTTCATGAATAATGAAACATATGAACAGATTCCTATTCACAAAGACATGCTTGCTGACCAAATAAAATACATGAGTGAGAATGAAATTTGTCAACTAGCTTTTGATGGTGATACTGTTCTTTCAGTAGAAATTCCACAACATGTTAACTTAGAGGTTACACAAACTGAACCTGGTTTCAAAGGTGATACTGCAAGTAATACCACTAAACCAGCAACAGTTGCGACAGGAGCAGAAATTCAGGTACCACTATTTGTTAATGAAGGTGATGTTATCAGAATTGATACAACAACCGACTCATATATTGAAAGGGTTAATAAGTAATTAAACTTTTACTTTTTTAATTGGCGTGTTTTTCGTAAAATGCAAAAACACGCTTTTTTTTCGCATATTATAAACTTATTCACAGGAATAACATGGATTTGCAATACTTAAAGAAATTACTCAAAATCTTTGATGACAGTAGTGCAGAAGATTTAGAAATAGAAGAAGAAGGGATTAAGCTAAAAATCTCAAAAAATCAATCAAACGACAATGCTAGCGGTAATGCTCCAATTTTTAACCTATCTGGAACAATGCCTACGGCAAACCAACCACAAGTAGTATCTCAAACAATCCCAAATGCTCCTGAAGTAGCTAAAGCTGAGACACAAGAAACAAAAGCAAATTCTAATTTGCACGAGATTAAAGCTCCAATGGTAGGTACATACTACGCTGCGCCATCTCCTGATTCGGATGATTTTGTTTCTGTAGGCCAAAAAGTAAAAAAAGGTCAGACATTATGTATAGTTGAAGCAATGAAATTAATGAATGAAATAGAATCAGACATTGATGGAACCATAGAAGAAATATTGTTGAGCAATTCGGAAGCAGTAGAATACAATCAAGTTTTATTTCACATAAAGCCAAGTTAGACTATGATTAAAAAATTGTTAATAGCGAACAGAGGTGAAATAGCCCTTAGGATTATTAGAGCATGTAAGGAACTTGGAATAGAGACAGTCGCTGTATTTTCAGAAGCTGACAAATATTCATTACATACCAAGTTTGCAGATGAAGCTGTATGTATTGGGCCTGCTAGTAGCAAAGATAGTTATTTACATATACCCTCAATTATTGCAGCAGCAGAAGTAACAAATGCTGATGCTATCCATCCAGGTTATGGTTTTCTTTCAGAAAACGCAAATTTCGTCAATATCTGTGACGAGCACAATCTAACTTTTGTAGGGCCTAGTGCAGAAGCTATATCTAAAATGGGAAATAAATCTGTAGCAAAAGACACTATGAAAGCTGCTGGAGTTCCTGTGGTACCTGGAAGTGATGGTATATTAAAAAGTATCGAACATGGGAAAGAAGTTGCCAAAGAAACTGGATATCCAGTACTATTGAAAGCCGTATCAGGTGGTGGTGGTAAAGGGATGAGAATCGTTGAAAATGAGTCTGAATTTGAAAATGCGTATAAAACAGCATCAAATGAAGCATCAGTTTCGTTCAATGACCCCGATCTTTATTTAGAAAAATTAGTAATTGGGTCTAGACATATTGAAGTTCAGATTATGGGTGATAAACATGGTAATGTAATTCATCTGAATGAAAGGGAATGTTCGATTCAAAGAAGACACCAAAAGCTAATTGAAGAAGCACCCTCCCCTGTTTTATCTCAAAAGCTGAGAGATGAAATGGGTAAAGTTTCTGTTGAGGGAGCTAAAGCAGTTAACTATGTTGGTCCAGGGACGATAGAATATTTGGTAGACAAAGAGATGAACTTTTACTTCATGGAAATGAACACACGAATTCAAGTTGAACATCCAGTTACTGAAGAATCCTTAGCAATTGATTTAATTAAAGAACAAATAAGAGTTGCTGGTGGAGCAAAGCTTGAATTAAAAGAATTAAAACCAATATATCACAGTATAGAGTGTAGAATAAATGCAGAAGACCCAGAACATGGCTTTAGACCTACACCTGGTGAGATTACTAGTTTACATTTTCCTGGTGGTAGAGGCATAAGAGTTGACTCACATGTTTATCAAGGTTACAGTGTACCTCCATTCTATGACTCAATGATAGCTAAATTAATTACTTTCGCCCCTACAAGAGAGGAAGCAATAAATAAAATGAAACGCGCACTTGATGAAATGGTAATTGAGGGAATAAAAACTACAATTCCATTCCACAGATGGATGATGGATAATGAAGATTTTATTAGTGGGAATATAGATACCAAATACTTAGAAAGAAATAATTGGTTAGAAATGAGAGGAAATGAAAAATAAGATTTTTAATATTTATATCTTTGTTGTTATTTTCATTTACTTCATTACTTGCTAAAGATGTAATAATTTTAAAATCAGGAAGTAAAATTGAAGGTACAATTCTTTCTATGACAGCTGAAAAAGTTGTCATAGAAAGAAAAGATGTTTCTCTTGAAATTAATGCTGATAATATTGAAGAGGTTATTTTTGATAATACTGATGATATTAAAGATACTCCTGCCTTAGGAATAACTTTAGGTTATCCTGCATCAATAAATATTACTGCATCATATAGTTCAAATTATTTTACTACTCGACTATCAGGTATGTTTTATGGAGATGCTGGTGGTATTCAAGCTATTATAGGGTATCCCATTTATGGTTCTAAGAAAGCAATGATTGCTCCTTCATTTCACATAGGTACATCAGAAGGAATTAGTTTAACCAGATACAGAACATATGATAGCTTTGGGAATTATTTTAGTACAGTTCTTGATGAAACATATTCATACTATGGACCTGGATTGGATATCCATTTTTATGGTTTCACCGCATTTATTGGATATGGGATTGAGTTAGAAGAAAATATTCATGGCAAGAATTTCGCCCGAAGCCTTCTGTTCGAAAGTCCAAGGGAATAAAGCATGCGAAAAGCATGTAATTGCAAGCTTTAACATCTTGAAACCAAATAGAGATACTTTCTTAAAATATTCCAGATAAGACTCTCCAACATTGCTGGGGTGTTCTATAAATTTTGAAAACATTTTCATTATTAAATTATTATTAATGTTTTAATATAATAAATTTTATCTAATTTATTATATTTGTAAACACATTTATAAAACTTAGGAGATAATATGAACTTCCCTGAAGGATTAAAATATACAGACGATCATGAGTGGATAAAGGTTGAAGGTAATATTGCAACAATTGGAATAACAGAACATGCTGCAAGTGAGCTTGGAGACGTGGTTTACATTGATATCGAAGTAGATGGCGATGTAAACAAGGGTGATACATTAGGTACTATAGAAGCAGTTAAAACAGTTGCAGATCTTTACTCTCCAGTATCCGGAACTATATCAGATATAAACACATCACTAAACGACAACCCTGAAGTAGTCAATGACTCTCCATATGAAGATGGTTGGATGTTAAAAATTGAAATTTCGGATGAATCTGAAATTAGTAATTTACTAGATTCTGATAAGTACAAAGATTTAATAGGCCAATAATATTATTTTTTCACAGGTGCAAAATGGATTACTCTGCAGAAATATTAAATAAAACAAATCTCATTAGAGATAATATAGCAGGTTTAGATAAGAAAGTCAGATTACTAGATGGATCTATGAAGCAATATGTTTTCTTAGATAATGCAGCTAGTACACCTTCTTTTGTATCTGTGAAAAATAAGGTAAATAAAGCTATAGACAACTACTCAGCTATACATAGAGGTCAGGGAATAAAGTCTTTTATTTCAACCGAAGCCTATGATCAGGCTCATGATATAGTTGCTAAATTTGTTAACGCTGATCCTGAAGAGTATATTACTGTGTTTGTTAAAAATACAACAGAAGCCATTAATAAATTAAGTTACAGAATATGCCTAAATCCTGGAGATGTTATTTTATCATCTTTTATGGAACACCACTCAAATGACTTACCTTGGAGAAGAAACAATTTTGTAGATTATATTAAAGTTGATTCTGAAGGGTATTTAGATCTTGATGATCTTCAAAGTAAAATAGATCAATATGGTAAGAGAATAAAACTAATTACCATAACTGGAGCCTCAAACGTATCTGGTTTTGTAAATCCATATCATAAAGTAGCAGAGATGGCTCATTCCATAGGTGCAAAATTTTGCTTAGATGCTGCTCAATTAGCTCCTCATAGAAAAATTGATATGAAGCCAATGGATGATCCTCAACATATAGATTATCTAGTAATGTCATCACATAAAATGTATGCTCCTTATGGTTCTGGTGTTTTGCTTTGTCCAAAAAGTATATGTGAAATTGGCGACCCAGAGTTTGTTGGCGGTGGAATGGCTGCTTATGTAACTCACAGTGAGACACTATGGTCTGGTTTACCACATAAGGAAGAAGCTGGCTCACCTAATACAATTGGTGGTATAGCAATGGCTATGGCTTGTAAACAGCTAGATTCATATGGAATGGACTATGCTGCTGAACATGAATTACAATTGACAGAGTATATCCTTAGAAAATTTGAAACAATGACTGAAGTTGAGCTATTAGTTAAAACGGATTATGACAAGTTAGAAGATAAGCTAGGCGTAATAACATTCAATATTAAAGATTTACATTATAATTATGTAGGCTCTATTTTAGCCCACGAATATGGTATTGGCGTAAGAACAGGATGTTTTTGCACTCATCCTTATATTGCAATACTCCTAAACATTGATGATGATTTATCTGAAAAACTCAAAAACGAAATTATTTGTAAAAGAAAAATTGATCTACCCGGTGCGATAAGAGTAAGTTTTGGTATTTACAATACATTTGAAGAAATTGATTATCTAGTATCTGCCTTGGAGAACATAATAGAGGGTAAAATAGAAGGCGATTACGAAATAGATGAAGAAACAGGTTTATTCACTCCTAAAGGTTATAATTTTAGTTTATCTGAGTATTTTGATTATGAGTAAAATTTCTGATATAAGAAAAGAATATATTAAGGACTCTTTGAGTATAAATGAAGTTTCTGAGAATCCTATGGATCAATTTAAATTATGGTTCGACCAAACATTAAGTTCAAATCTCTTCTATGATCCTACTGCTTTTACATTATCAACTTGTGGTAATAATATGAATCCACATTCAAGAGTAGTATTATTAAAGGATTTTGGGAAAGATGGGTTTACTTTTTTTACAAATTATGATAGTAGGAAAGGTAGAGACATATCAGAAAATAATAATGTTTCAATGTTATTCTTTTGGGATAGATTAGAAAGACAAGTAAGAATTAATGGAAAAGCTTCCAAAATAAGCTCTGATCAGTCTGACGAATATTTTAATTCTAGACCATATGAAAGCAGGATAGGAGCAATAGCCTCTAATCAAAGTAAAACCTTAAATTCAAAAAATGAATTAGAAGAAAGAATAATTCAACTAAAGAATAAATACCCTGAAAATCCAAAAAGACCTGACAATTGGGGTGGATACAATATAGAACCAAGTTATTTTGAGTTTTGGCAAGGTAGAGAAAGTAGGTTACATGACAGAATTGTTTATGAGCTAATTAATAATGAATGGACTAGAAGATTACTAAATCCTTAATCATAAATAATCTTCTTTTTGTTTTCTAAAATCTGGCTATTTGCTCTTTCAATATGCAATCTCAAGTCTTTTATTTTTGCTTCTTTAGCTCTAATGTCGGCTGATAATATTTCAATTTTTTCGTTTACTTTATAAAGTTCTTCACTGTTTAATTTCTTCTCTTGTCTTAATAAATATAGCTCTTCAGATTGTAGTTTAGTTCTAAAATATCTAATCAAACCGTTCCCATACAACACTAAAAGTGCAATAACAACTAAAATGACTACATAATCAAAGTTATCTTTGGTATCAAAGAATAATTGAGAAATTCTATCAGAATTGAAGATTACTGCAACTGAAATGACTAATGCAACTAGATTAATAGTTTTTTTTCTTTTGGTGTTATTGTTACTAAATGGTTCTAATTTTTCATCTACAGTTTTAATATCATTCTGAATTGAAATCATCTCTTTGGTTCTAGATTCCAAAATATGATTCATTTCACTCAATTCATTATTTAAAATATCTAACTCTTCCCCTACACTCACTACTTCATTATTTAGAATTTCATTTCGTTTACCAATTTCATTCCTATATTCTTCTTTTATTTTATTCACTGAGTCTATAATTGTATCATATTCAGTTTTATCTTTAATAAAATTATAATTTTCAAACAGATCTTTAAATTCATTTTTTAAACTATAAATATTACTCTTTCTATCAAATAAGAAAATATATTTTTCTAAAGTCTCACTTACTAAATCATTATCAGTAAAATAGTTTTCAATAATAAATTGTTTTTCAAATTTCTCAAAGTATGTTAGTCTTCTAAGAATATCAAATTCAGGTACATCAATTATACCTATAGTATTTCTCAGTGAACTTATTGTATTTTTTAAACTAACTATATCAAATTCTTTAAATAATTCTTTTGCTATTTCAGTAAAATATCTTTTATATTTATCTTTAAACTGGTATGATTGACCTTCCTTTTCAATAAAATCCATACTCTTCATTAGACTTTCAAATGATTTTAATTTGATAGGGCTTTCATTTAACAAGTTGAAATTTAACAAATCAAACTTTTCAAAAAGAGATGAAAATATTAGTTGTTTTTGATAATTCTCGGGGCAGTATTTAATAATTTCACTAACAGCTTGAACTACAACATCGATTTCTTTTATTTCATTGCTTGATTGTTTATATTCTATCAAATAGTCAATATCGTTATATGGAAATTTTTCATATCCTTCATAAGTAGACTTATCATAATCTTTAAAAAATGTAAATTTTGTAAAATCGGAATGTTCATAATTGTATTCTTTATCTCTACTAATTATTAAGGTATCTATATTGAAAAATTCTCCAACTTTTATCTCTGACTCTTCCCCATCATACTCAAAAATATTAAAATCTGTCAGTTTTTTTGAAGTCAAATATTCATTAAATTTATCAATCCAATATTCAATTTTTGGATTTATAATCTGCATGTCATCATATACAAGTAATATGTTAACAGGATTGTTACTAATTAAATATTCAGATACATTTGATATACCATCTTTAAGTGGATAAAAATAGTTGAATAAATCCGCAAGCAATGATTCAATACTAATTTGAAATGACTTTTGTAATAACATTCTTTTTAATTCATTTTTTATATTTGAGTCAACAAATTTTTCAAAGTTACTGTCTGGGATAGTATCATTTGAAAGTTGTAAGTAATCTATTATATGGTTAAATGTATCTTTATTAGCAATATTTAATGCACTTAAATTGTCAAAAAAGCTGTTAGTGAAATATTTCAATTCCCCTTTATTTGAAAGTTCATCGCTTAAATTCGAGTTTTTAATAATCTCTTCAGTAATATCAAATGAATAATTAAATTTATTCCAATCACTTATATAAGTGAAAAATTGATAATTTTCAATAAAGTCTTTTGTATTAACTAATTCACGAATAATATCAGTTTTTCCACTTAAAAACTCACCATTAATATTTACTATATTAAATTTATATTTCCCGCTAAGAAAACTTTTTATGTCATGAATTAATTTCATATTAAAGGTAAAATATCATATCTATTTTAGTTCCAGATTTATGTGAGTTAAATTTAACTTCATCTGTTAACTTTTTAATTAAAAATACTCCCCTACCAGATTGCTTTAAAAGGTTTTCAGAAAGTGTTGGGTCAGGAACTTTTGACTCCGAGAAGCCATCTCCTTCATCACTTACTGTAATTCTTAATTCGTTTTTTGTTTTTTCAAGTTCAATGAAAACATTCTTATATGGGTTTTGTTGATTTCCGTGTATTACAGCGTTATTTACAGCTTCAGTATATGCTATCAATAGGTTCATAAATCTATCTTCAAACTCAAGTAAATATTCTGATCTGAAATCACTCAGAAACTCTTCAGCTCTGATTAAAGTATTTTTATCTGTTGTTAGTGTTATACCTTTTATCATATTAAAACATTTAGTGTTAAATAGAAATTTACTAATTCTTGATTTACTGTTTGATTGATCCTTTGAAACTCATACCATAAGTCAAAGTTTATACTATTACCAGATTCAAAATTATGGACAAATAAAACTTGAGGTGCGATAGATTCAAAATCATTTAAAATATTACTATTGTTCCTTGTTAGAGTGCCTAATCTTGTGTCTTTTCTTCTAAAGTACCTAATCCCAATACCTAAGTTATTATTTTCTTCTCTTTTTATCAATAATAAGTTTTGATAATATTCATAGTTCGATCTTTGTGGTTGTTCTGAAAATGAATCCCAGTACAGAATACCTCTTTCAGAATACTTCAAATGACTTCTAGTTTCAATATTTAGATCTGAAGTAAGCTTAATTTGTAATGTATCAAAATAGGATATTTCTCTAAAACTAAAGCTATTTACTGCTGTTATAGTATTTTCAAAATCATAAGTTGTGTAATTGGCATTTATGCTTAGTTTTGGGTTATAGTAGAATCCATTATAATCAAGTATAAAAGTAGGTGACAACCTCAGTATTCTATTCCAATTATTCGATGAACTTCTTTGTGCTTTTAAATAAACATAGTGATAATTACGTGATTCTAATTCTATTCCCATTGATAGATTATTGTCTACCTCTGATAAATACCTAATTTTAAAATTTATTAACTGCTCATCCCTATCGTCATTATTATTTTCAGAGGGAGTATCGTATCTTAATAGTCTATAGTCAAGTATCAAGGATAATGAATCTGTGTCTGTTATAGAAACGCCATTATCAATATTGATTTTAAAAAAAGTTTCTATCTTATCTTGCCTATTTTGTTCTAACCTGTAAGCATCAAACTTTTCATCAGCAATATTTAAGAAATTTACTGCTTCATAATCTTCATTCAGTTTTCTAAAATTTAGAAAAAACCTGGTGTTTATATCTTCAGTAATAAAATTCAATGTATTTTGAATATCATATTCAAATATATCTATTTGACGTTTGAATTCTGTATCTTGGATTTCCGAATAATTATTATTGAAACTATTCGATACGTCTTCGTTATTAAATCCTAAAGAAAACTGATTAATAAAATTATTACTTAAAATAAATTCAATTGTAGAGATAGTATTTATCCTACTCTGTTTTCTTCTTCTGATTAAAATGTCTGAAATTAATGGGTTTATCTCGGGATTATCTCTTCCTCTATTTAATAAAGTCATTGACAAAAATAGTCGGCTATCATTTTCGAATTCTTTACTTGTTAGAAAATTTAGATTTATATCATTATTTTCTCTTCCATCGTTAAGTATAACTTGTTCATAATAGCCTCTAGAGTTTATGTCAAACCCTTCAAACTCAATATCAAAATACTCAAAATTTGAACTTACATAGTCCCCTACTGTTTCTAATCCTATAGTTGTATTTCTTTCTTTACCATAACCGAAATCAATCCACTTGCTATTTGATGTTTTATACATAGTACCAAGCAAAAGGTTTAGTCTTTCTAATTTGTTTTGACCAAAATTTAAAGTGTTAGAAGATAAAAACCAATTATCCTTATTAAAAAAATATAAATCATCGGTTATTTCAAATAAATACTGAAATTTAAGGTTCTGATTTTCTTGGTATGATCTAATGGAAGTTGTTGGAGTACCATTGCCTGTATAATTCTGAATCAAATGGATTGTTCCAAAGTCAAAACTATTCGTATATTGAAATTGATTACTAAAATTATAAATATTTTGAAGCTTATCTGATGACAGTACAAATCTGTTATCTTCTTTCTTGAAATCTAATGGCTCACTAAATGATTGTGAATATAGATTACTTGAAAAAATTAATAATATTAAAAATATTCTCAAAGTTTTTATTACTGTGTTGATAAACTATTCAACTAATGTAGCTATTAAACTAAGAGAAAAAAAATAAAACACTAGTCATTAAGCTCATTCATCAGAGCCTTTTTCTCTATTTCTAGTTGTTTTATCTTTCTTTCTAATTCATCAAGTTCTATTGGCATTGAATCCATATCTATCCTTAATCTTGCTGCAGCTTCATCAATTAAATCAATAGCTTTATCTGGCAAAAATCTTTCAGTTATATATCTGTTTGATAATTCTGTTGCAGCAACTATTGCCGAATCTGTAATTTTCACACCATGATGGACTTCATATTTTTCTTTAAGACCTCTCAGAATAGAAATAGTATCGTCAATAGTGGGCTCATTAATCTTAACCTGTTGGAATCTTCTTTCCAAAGCAGCATCTTTTTCAATATCTTTCTGATATTCATCTAGTGTTGTAGCACCGATTAGTCTGAGGTCTCCTCTAGCTAAAGCAGGCTTTAGTATATTAGCGGCATCCATACTACCGCTTGTAGCTCCTGCCCCTATTAAAGTATGAATCTCATCAATAAATAATATAACTTTCCCGTCAGATTCAGAAACTTCCTCAATTATTGCCTTTAATCTTTCTTCAAATTGTCCTCTGTAACTGGTACCAGCAACTAAGGTAGCCATATCTAATGAAATAAGTTCCTTTTCCTTAAGTCCATCAGGAACATCACCAGATACTATTCTTTGACTGATCCCTTCAACTATTGCTGTCTTTCCAACACCTGGCTCACCAATTAATAAAGGATTGTTTTTTGTTCTTCTTGCTAAGACTTGAAGCACTCTTCTAATTTCACTATCTCTTCCAATTACGGGATCTATCTTACCTTTTGCAGCTTCTTGATTTAAGTTTCTACCATATTTGTTAAGAGTGTCGTACTTATCTTCCGCATTTGGATTGTCTGCTTTTTGATTTCCTTTTATATTTTTCATTTCTTCTTCTAGTTTGTATTTATTAATCCCATAATTATTTAGCAAGCTCTCTAAATCGTTATCAGTATTAATTAGTGACAACAATAGATGTTCTGAGCTAACAAAACTATCGCCTGACTCCAAAGATAATTCTTCAGCCTTGTTCAGGACTTTTTTTAATTTATTAGATATATAGTTTTCTGAGCTTTCAGTTTTTACTTTTGGCAATTGTTCAATACTATTCTGTAAGTCGGTTTTTAGTTTATTAGTTTCATTTGTAAATTTATTAACCAAGGTATAAACAATTGAATCTAAATCGGATAGAAATGCAAAAATTAAATGTACTGGTTCAATGGCCTGATTACTGTAATCTTTTGCAATTTGAACTGATTGATTTATTGCCTCTTGCGCTTTAATTGTATAGTTTTCAAAATTCATATTGTTCACTATATTAAATGTTTCTTTCATATAAGACGTAATAATCGGAATATAATTGAATTAAGTAGTTTTATCAATTTTTTCTAAATTGAAGCAAATGAAGATTACTTACGTATCCATAAATTATAATATAAAAATTGAATTAGGTAATAAATGAAAAGTAAAGGAAGTATTCTCTGGATAGATGATGAGATTGAAGTATTAAGACCACATATAATTCTACTTGAAAAAAGAGGGTATGATATTGATAAAGCTACTAATGGCGAAGACGCAATTGAACTCGTAAAAAAGAAGCATTACGATTTGATTTTTTTAGATGAAAATATGGTAGGAATGTCAGGTCTTGACACTCTACCTGAAATAAAAAAACTTGATGCAGCTTCTGCTGTAGTAATGGTTACAAAGAATGAAGCTGAGAGCGTAATGGAAGAAGCTATTGGTCTAAAGATTGATGATTATCTAACTAAACCTGTTAACCCAGCTCAAATACTGTTAGCTTGTAAGAAATTCTTAGAAACTGAAAGAATTGAAACCGAAAAATTTACTCAAGACTATATGCGTGGTTTTGCAGAAGTTTCAAGAACACTGATGGGACATGTGGAATGGGATGACTGGGTTGAAGTTTATAAAAAATTAGTTCAATGGTCATTTGAGCTAGACAAACACCCAGATTCTGGACTAAAAGAAACTTTAGACAATCAATGGAGCGATTCCAATGCTGCCTTTTCAAAATTTGTTGAAGATAACTATGTAGGTTGGGTAAATAGTGAAGAAAAAGAAGAACTACCACTATTTTCTCCAGATATATTAGATGCTTATCTATGGGAAGAAGTAGAAAAAGATGGACCAACTTTCTTCTTTGTTGTAGATTGTATGCGTTATGATCAATGGTTATTATTTGAAGAAGTACTTAGACAGTATTACTCTTTTGAAAGTAATTTCTACTGTTCTATTTTACCTACTGCTACACCATATTGCAGAAATTCTTTATTTGCTGGATTATTCCCTTCTGATATAAAAAAATATTATCCTCAATATTGGCAAGTAGAAGTTAATAGTGAAGAGCATACTCAAAATAAATTTGAAAAAGAATTGTTGCAAACTTGGTTAAAAAGAAGAAGAATTCAATTAAAAAATGATCCTGTTTATATCAAAATATTTGACACTGATTACGGAAAAAGAATTGAAAAAGATATACTAAAATTTGCGAATAATGACTTAACTGCTATCGTTTTGAATGCAGTAGATATGATTGCTCACTCTAGGTCAGATTATGCAATACTTAAAGAGATTGCACCGGATGAAGCTGCATATAGATCTTTAACTAGCTCTTGGTTCAAGCACTCTAGTTTTTTAGGAATGTTAAAACAACTTTCAAATGTAAAGAATGCAAAAATAGTAATAACTACTGACCACGGATCAATCCGATGTCTTCATGGAGTAAAAGTATTAGGAGATAGAGATACCTCTACATCACTTAGATATAAATTTGGTAAAAATGTGAAAGCAGACCCTAAGACTGCTATGCAAATCAGTAATCCAGAAGATATTCGAATTCCTAAGGAAGGTATAACTGTTAATAATATAATTGCAAAGGAAGACAATTACTTTGTCTACCCTACTGACTACCATCACTATTTAAATAAATATAGAGATAGTTTCCAACATGGTGGCATATCAATGGAGGAAATGATAATCCCAGTTATTAAGTTAAAGAGCAGGTAAAATTTTTATTTATATATTTATTTGCTAATTTTGTTGTTATGCTAAATACGAAACATATAACAAACAGCGAAGAAGAAACGATAGAGTTAGGAAAAAACTTTGCTAGCAACATCGTTCCTGGCGATATAATTTACTTCTATGGAGATCTAGGCTCAGGGAAAACTGAATTTATAAAAGGAATATGTGAATATTTTAAAGTAATTGATATTGTTACTTCCCCTACTTTTACGATAATGAATAAGTATATTGGTGAAAAAAAGGGCAATGAAATTGCTATATTTCATATTGATTTATATAGAATTGAAAAAGACAAAGAACTTGACGAGATTGGGTTTGAAGACTGTCTATTTGAAAATAATTCAATAAAACTCATTGAATGGGCTGAAAAAGCTGAATCCCTTCTTAATAAACCAACATACATGGTTAAGATAACACCTGATGAATATTCAGAAAACTCCAGAGAAATTACAATTTCTGAATCAGAAGTAATACTTAATTAAGTATATTTGTCTCATGGAAAGACAGAAATTTAACTTTTATACAAAATTCAAAAGTTGGTTCAGAACTGACTCTCCTGTATTTACAACTCGCATATCCTTAATACTCACAATTCTGATTGCTGCTTTTGGAATTATTTTAGGTATACTTGAAGATTCATTAACTGTTAAAACAAATGGTATTATATCAGCTTTAGATATTTTAAATTCGTATTTATTCTTAAATGCAGTAAATATGAGTGTAAGAAATCCAGATTATATATACAACTATGGATACGGTAAGTACGAAAGCATCTCTATACTTGGTTCTTCTATACTACTTTTTTTAGTCCTTGGCTATACAAGTATTGAGGCATTCACAAACTTTAATAAAACGGGTATTGAAGACAGTAATTATTTTGTATTAATGGCATTTTCATCAATGTCTTTTATTATAATGAGATTTATTTATAGAATCCAAAAAAGTGCTTCTAAGAAGTATGGGATGCCAATTTTAGAATATGATGCAAACTTATGGAAAAATGATAGCTATATAGAATTATTTGTATTCATTAGTTTGATCTTAGGTTTAGTTTTACAATTGACAGGTTTAAGGTATATTGGATTAATGGTGGACTCAGGTTTAGCAATAGTTCTTACTTTATTCGCACTCATAGTTCCTGTACAAGGATCGAGACAGGCACTTAACCAATTACTAGATAGAACAATTTCTGATGAATTACAATTAAGGTTTCTTAGTGTTGTGACCCAAAATCATTCTAACATTTGTGAATATAGAAATATTCATACTAGACAATCTGGTAAAGATATTTTTGTAGAGTTAGATATTATATTACCTTTTGATGAAACTATGGAATATAAAGATGATTTAGAAAAAAAAATTTATAAAGAAATAATTAATCATAACCCAAACGCTGTTCCAAGAGTCTATGCAAAAGCTTGTGATGGTAAATGTATAATTAATGATGTTCGTAATTGCCCAATACACAAATTTAGAACAATAAATGGAAGATAATAATAATATCCTAGACCCAAATTTTCAGAATTCTGAAAACAATGATAGTGCATTAAGACCAAAATCATTCGATGATTTTACGGGTCAGAAAAATTTAGTCGATAACTTAATAATTTTTATTGAGGCTGCACAAAAAAGAAGTGAGCCCCTAGATCACGTTTTACTGATGGGCCCTCCAGGATTAGGTAAGACTACATTGAGTTACATCATAGCTAATGAATTAGGAAGTAATATAAAAACTACATCTGGGCCTGTTTTAGAGAAACCTGGTGACTTAGCTGGTATCTTGACAAATCTAGAAGAAGGTGATGTTCTATTTATTGATGAAATACATAGACTATCTACCGTAGTTGAAGAATACCTATATTCTGCTATGGAAGACTATACCTTAGATATTATGATAGATAGTGGTCCATCTGCTCGAACTATACAAATTACAATACCTAATTTCACTTTAATTGGTGCTACTACAAGAGCAGGGTTATTAACTGCACCTCTAAGATCAAGATTTGGACTATTGTTTAGATTAGATTATTATGCTACTGACGATTTGATGAAAGTAGTTTCTAGGTCAGCTAACTTACTTTCAGTAGATATAGATAAGAAGGGTTCATACGAGATTGCCTCACGTTCTCGAGGAACACCTAGAATTGCTAATAGGCTTCTAAGAAGAAGTAGAGATTTTGCAGATATTAAAGGAAATGGAATTATTGATGAGAATATTGCTAACATGACATTAGATGCCTTAGAAGTTGACAAGTCAGGTTTGGATGATATGGATAAAAGAATTCTTCTAACAATAATTGAAAAGTACAGAGGTGGTCCTGTGGGTTTAAATACTTTATCAGCAGCTGTAGGAGAAGAATCAGGCACCATAGAGGAAGTATATGAACCATTTCTAATCCAAAAGGGATTTCTTCAAATTACTCCAAAAGGCAGAAAAGTAACACTAGCTACTTATAAGTACTTTAATTACAAACCAAATGATGATAATTTTAGCGAACCACTATTTTAAACCTGGCTGAATAGCTGGAACAATTTTTTCTATTGATTCTAGAATATTTTCTCTAGTTTTGAAAATATCTTTAGCCTGGTAGTTAGGGTAAGCCATCCTCATTTTAACATCATAAATATATGTGTTTATCAAAAATTTATCACTTTGTTTATTGAAATTACCTACTACTACTTTTTTAATATTGAGCAATTCAACAGCTTTCCATAAATCAGATTTGTATTGTGGGTTTGAGGGATCTAAATTTAATTCTGCTAACACTATTTCAACTGAATCAGAAGGTACGATATAGTACTCCTCTCCTGTGTCATCAGCTTCTATCAAGGCTTCGGTTAAAGATTCCTGCAAATCATAACAAAGAATATTATAATCTATTTGACCGTCCATGTTTTGGAATGGCAGTACCGCAACTCTTGTTTGAGAAAAAAGTAACTGCGAAGTTGTAATGAATATAGCAATTAGTATTAACTTTTTCATAGCGTTTGTTTATTATTTTTAATGAAGTTTTGTATTTCTATGAGTTTTATTACGAAAATGTATTTTATTTTGTTCTAAACCACTCCACTCAGACTTGTTAACTTGATTCATCATAGTAATACCTAGATTTCCTAATTCTTCAAAACCAAACTGAAAAAAAGAGCCTTTAATTGTATGCGAAATTCTGTAAAGAGTTTCACTATCTCTACTTTCTAAAGCAGGATCAAATTCATCGGATAGCTTTTCCAACCAGTCTTCTATAAATTCTGGAAGTAGCTCAAGTACAAATGGGTCTGATGGTAGTTTCATAATATCATAAATAAATTAAAAGTTGTTATAAGCCGAATTCTGTCTTCTCGAAAATAATCGAGGAGGTAATCATTTATCTAGAATATCTGTCACCAGATACTTCGTGCGGTTTACCCTGACATGCATTATTTATTAATTTGGACGAACAGCCCTCAAACACATCTTTATTCAACCTTGCTCCATACAGGGTTTGCACTGCCAGACATATCACTATATCTGCGGTGAGCCCTTACCTCACCTTTTCACCCTTACTATAAAATAATTTTTATAGCGGTATTTTTTCTGTTGCACTTTCCAGTTTACTAATTGATTTAGTAAATCTTCCTGTTAGGAAGTGTATTGTTCTATGGAGTTCGGACTTTCCTCATTTAATTAAAAATTAAATGCGATTACCTTTTATACTTTTAAATCGTTTATAAATCAGACTCGTTTACTTCTACCTCTTCTGGAATTAAGATTCTTGCACAGTTTTCGCAAGTGTAGACTATATTTTCATCGCTTCTCATTTCTACAATTATCTGAGGAGGTATAGCACTAAAACATCCAGAACATGAATTTCTTCTAACTCTTACAGCCGCGTCTTTATGGTATTCTCTAACTCTATTGTATTTATCTATACTTTCCTTGTCAAGCTTTTTAATTAATTTTTTTCTATTATCAAGGTATTCATTTTTTTCATCATCTTGCTCACCTTGAACTTCATCCATCTCTTTCTTAGCTTCCTCTAGAAGAATTTTAGACTTTGTTAATTCGTCTTTTTGTTCTTGCAGAATTCTGTCAAGATTCTGTTCTTTAATGTTTTCTTGTCTTAATTTCTCAGTCAACATTTTTGTTTCTTCTTTCACGTGCTTTATTTCACTAGTTATAGCGTCGAATTCTTTATTATTTCTAACTTGAAATTGTTGTTCAGATAACTTCTCTTCTTTTACCTTTAGATCCTCAAGAGTGCTTTTTGAAACATTACAAAACTCTTTTAATTCTTTTAATATGCCTTCTGTTTCATCTACCGTTTTTTCATTCTTTTCAGCTATTTCTGTTAGCTCCTCTACTTTCTTAGGCAAATCACCAAATTCTTCATCTAGCTCATCTAAATTCCTATCGATTATAGCCAATAGTGCTAACATTTGTGATTTAGATTCTTCCATTCTTATAACCTATTTAATTTTTAAATTTTCTTGTTGTTGTTTGATATAATTTTTTTCTGGAAAATATTTAACAGGGTTTGTCAAAGTAGTACATTTGACAAGGTCTAATTCGTGACCAAATAAAGTATATATATTTTCATATAATGATTCAATTACGAATTGTTCCATTTCATAATGACCTGGATCAAATATTTCTATTTTGCCATTTGCTCGGTGGAAATCATGATATTTCACATCAGCAGTTATTATAGCATCACATTTTTTTTCAATTGCTTTTTCTATGTAACTGGAGCCACTACCGGATACTATAGCAACGCGTTCAATTTCTTTGTTTGATAAATCAGTAGCCCTAATAGGTGATTTGCATGTATTGGAAATCTTCATAGCTAACTGTTCTGTCGTTAATTTATCATTAGATTTAGTAACCACTCCCATACCTCTATCTTCATACAAGTCTATGACATTTAAATATTCAATTATCTCTAAACCTAATTTATCAGATAAAAATTTATTAGTACCATTAGGGTGAGAGTCTAAATTTGTATGAATACAAAACAAACCAATATTATTGGTTACTAATTCCCTCAAAATATCACTAACTCTCTCTCCATTTTCTATTTTTTTTAGTGGACTAAAGATCAAAGGATGGAAAGTAATAATTAAATCAACTTCATTGCTGATAGCTTCTTGTACAGATTCTCCATTCAACTCTAAAGTAATATAAATTTTCTCAATGTCGGCTCTATTAGTATCTATTTGTAGCCCAACACTATCACCACTCCATGCAGAGTCCGATGGAAATTCAAACTCTAATTTTTCTATCAGCTTTGCTAATTTCATAAATTGTAATTATCTTCTATTCTAATAAAGTATTAATTATTAAGAATCGTTATCAAAGTAAGATACTAAATTAATGAATTTTCTATTGTTTCTAAACTATTGAACAAAAGATGAGCAAAAAAAATATTTTTATACTAACATTATTCTCTTTATTTACATACGGAAACTTATGTTACTCGCAAATAACAGGTGGAGATGATAATGAATTTAGTCCTGATAGCGTTATCATTTTTGACTCCTCTTCACCTTTACTAAACCTTTCAGAACTAAATTCGAAAAAAAATAGTTTCTTTGGTTTTGATTTAATTTTTTCTGGCTTTGGATTTGGAGGTGGTTTCTTTTATCAGCATGAATTAACAAAAACACTTAGTGTATCGTCTGAATTATTTTTAACAGGTGTTAGAAAATCAGACGAACTTGAATTTTTAAATAGAGTTACTGGTGAATTTGAAGTACCAAATAAAGTTAACAGATTATTTAGTTTGCCTGTTACTATAAATCTGAATTATTATCCATTTGTTGACCAAATCATAAACACATTTAAACCATTTGTATCTGTTGGTGGAGGTGGAAGTCTCATTATTGCAACACCTTATAGCCAAGGTTTTTTTGCAGCTTTTGGTGATGGTGGTTATTTTATTAGACCAGCTTTTTCTTTTGCAATTGGAGCAGACTTTGGCAGCAAAACTAAGTCACTTTCAGTTTTTCAACTTAGATATATAAATATACCATTTGGTGGAAATGGATTAGAAAGCTTAGATGAAGAAACCACAGGGGAAATTCCGTTAACTAATTTTGGTAGCTTGTTTTTGGACTTAAGAGTAGGACTTAATTTTTAATACAAGGAAAAATAATTTCAAATTTAGTACCACTTTCATTTGACTCTATTCTATAATTTCCATTATGAATATTTATAATTTTTGTTGCTATAGCTAACCCAAGACCAAGTCCTTGTTGCTCATTCTTTTTTCTATTAAATTGATTAAGGGCGGCTATACTTTTTACCTTATCTTTGTCTATTCCAATACCTTGATCAATTATTGAAATATTAAAATTATTATTATCAAGTGAACTATTTAATACAACCTTTTCACTTTTCTTCGAAAACTTCAATGCATTATCAATTAATTCATAAACTAATGAATAATAGTACTCGCTAGACATATTAATACTAATTGAATTAGTTTCTTGTCCAATTTCTATATCTGATAATCTTGAATACTTTTCAGCTAAATTATATGCAACATCACATGCTATTGTAAATGGTTCTTCAGTTTTATTCAGTAATATACTATTATTTGAATTCAAGTCTATGTTGTCTAACTTTATATACAATAGGTAGTTTTCAGTTATCTTTGACAATCTAGATACTGATTATAATATATCTCCAGAAAGTGATTTTAATTCATCTGCATTTAATAAATTACCTTGGTTGTGCAGAATACCAGCATTACCTTTAATCTCATTAACTGCAGTTCTAAATTCATGTGGAAGAGCATAGGTTACATTTTTACCAACCTCTTCTACTTTAGTCTTTACATGTTCTTGGAAAAGATTATATTTATTCCATTGTGCATCAATTGCTTTTACTATTTCTTCTCTAGTATATGGTTTGACAAGGTAATCATCTGCTCCTTTGGTCATACCATCTTGCATATTCGATTTTTCATTAAATGCTGTTAGAAAAATAAAAGGGATTCTATGTGTTTTTTCATTATCTCTAATATTTTCAAGAACTTCAAAACCATCCATCTCTGGCATTGAAATATCACAAAGGATTAAATCAGGTAGGTCTTCAAATGCTTTCCTCACTCCAGCTGCTCCATTTTCTGCAGTGATAACTTCATAACCTTCGAACTCCAGTAATGACGAAGTACTCTCTAGAATAAACTCCGCGTCATCGATAACTAGTATTTTTTTCATAGATGTTTAAGATTGTTGAATATTTATTGACAACTAAGTGAATAATGTTGACAATTAAACAAATAATTATGTTAATTATGTAGTAATAATAAAATCAAACTTAGATTAAATAATGACAACAGCACATAAGCATAATAAAGAAAAAAATAATAATATAAAAGTCAGTCCTATTGTAGGTAACAGAATTCCTCCAAATTCTTTAGAGGCGGAGATTGCGGTACTTGGCGCTATGATGTTAAGTAAACAAGCAATTTCTAAAACAACTGAACTTTTGTCAGCAGATTCTTTCTATCAAGAGAAACACAAAATTATATTTAATTCTATCACAAGTTTATCAGAGGATAATAAAACTGTTGACCTACTTACGCTATCCGAAAATCTAAGTAAGTCTGGTGATTTAGATACTATTGGTGGTAGAGCTTATTTAGCAAAAATCAATAAAGATGTTGCAACTGCTGCTAGTGTGGAACAATATGCGCTTATAGTTCTTGAAAAGCAGTTACGTAGGGACTTAATACAATCTTCTGGGGAAGTAATTAATAATGCTTATGATGAAGAGAAAGATATCCTAACTGAAATTGATAAAGCTGAATCTGAAATATTCAGAATTGCTGAAAAAAGAATGACCAAGAATTATCAAGGGATGAAGGAGTTAACTAAGGAAACATATAAGCAAATAGATCAAATGAGAATTAGATCAGAGTCTGGTTTAACAGGTATTCCATCTGGTTTAATTGATTTAGACAAATACCTTGGTGGTCTCCAAAAATCAGAACTTATTATTATTGCCGCAAGACCTTCAATGGGTAAAACTGCTTTATCATTATCAATTGCTCGTAACTTAGCAGTAGAATACAAGAAATCCATCGCATTCTTTTCACTAGAGATGGCTTCTACTCAACTTATTATCAGGTTACTTTCTGCTGAAGCAAAAATTAACCAGCAGAAAATAAGAACTGGTAAAATAACTGATCATGAGAATCAAAGAATAATTGAATCTTTAGGCAAGTTGAATGACACGAATATTTTCTTTGATGATAGTTCTATGATTGAAATTATGGAATTAAGAGCTAAATGTAGACGTTTGAAAGCTGAGCATAATATAGATGCAGTATTTGTTGATTATCTTCAATTAGTTCGCGCTTCAGGGATGGAATCTCGTGAAAGAGAAATCTCAATTATATCTATGACCTTAAAACAAATTGCTAAAGAATTGGAGATTCCAGTTATAGCACTAGCTCAATTGAATAGATCTATTGAGAGTAGACCTGGGAAAAGCCGTTCCCCTATGCTTTCAGATCTGAGGGAATCAGGTTCAATTGAACAAGATGCTGATGTTATTCTTTTTGTTCAAAGAAGAGAAGTATATGGACAGATGGAATATGAAGATAAAACTCCAACTGAAGGCACTGCAGAATTAATAATTGGTAAACAAAGAAACGGCCCTATTGGTACCGTTAGAGTAGCTTTTCAAAAAAGTTATGCACGATTTGAAAATCTCAGCTACGGTTATGAAGAATTACCTGAGAATGTGGCACCACCACAAGATAAGGATTCTGGGTTCTAAAAAACTTGTGATGCAATTATAAGCCCGCTTGTAAGTACTATATTTATTATAAGCATAACCGTCATTTGCTTATATTTCTTTTCAACAAAAAAATATAAAGCAGGTGCTAATAATACAACGAAAGTAATCAGTCCTGAAATAAAAAGAAACATATCAATTTTAATCCCTTAGAAATAATAACATTAGAGCTTGTTTATAAGCAAAAGTTATTTTATTTTTGTAGTCTTATAAAAATGAATTATTGAAAATAGATGTTTAATAGTCTACAAGAAAAATTAGAAGTAACATTAAAGAAATTTCGTGGCCAAAGCAAGATAACTGAAGAAAATATTTCAGAAGCAATGCGAGAAATTCGTCGTGCTTTATTGGAAGCAGACGTTCACATTGATGTTGTTAAGAAATTTGTTGATGATGTAAAAGAAAAAGCTGTTGGTAGTGAAGTAAAGGGTAAGTTATTGCCAGATCAATTAATCGTAAAAATAGTTAATGACGAATTAGTTGAGCTTATGGGTAGCAAGAAATCTGATATTAAAATTGCTTCAGGAAAACCAACCGTAATATTAGTAGCTGGATTACAAGGGTCCGGTAAAACTACTTTCTGTGGTAAACTTGCTAAAAAATTAAGAAAAAAAGGGCGTCAACCTTTGTTAGTAGCTTGTGATGTTTACAGACCTGCGGCTATTGATCAGTTAAAAACTTTGGGAGAACAGATAAAGACTCCTGTTTTTACTGAAGATGGCAATATGGATCCAGTGGAAATATCAAAGAATGCGATGGAGTACGCACGTAAATTTGGTCGTGATACTATCATAGTGGATACAGCTGGTAGATTAACAATAGACGAAAAAATGATGGATGAGGTTGAAAATATCAGTAAAGCTGTTGAACCAACTGAGACATTATTTGTTTGTGATGCAATGATTGGTCAAGATGCAGTTACTACAGCCAAAGCTTTCCATGAAAAGTTAGAGCTATCCGGAGTTGTATTAACTAAATTAGACGGGGATACTAGAGGTGGTGCTGCTTTATCTGTACTAAATGTTGTAGGAAAACCAATTAAGTATGTTGGTGTAGGTGAAACAGTAGATGACTTAGAGCCATTTCATCCAGAAAGAATTGCTTCAAGAATTTTAGGTATGGGTGACATACTTACTTTAGTTGAAAAAGCTGAAGCTCAAATTGATCAAAAAGAAGCAGAAGAATTAGAAGAGAAAATAAGAAAAAATGAATTTACATTTGATGATTTTTTAAATCAATTGAAAGTGATCCAAAAAATGGGTTCATTGAAAGACCTACTTGGTATGATTCCAGGAATGGATAAGCAACTAAAAAATGTAAATGTAGATGATGGTGCTTTCAAGAAAGTTGAAGCTATTATTCAATCTATGACTAAAAAAGAAAGAACAAATCCAAAAATTATCAATGGCTCAAGAAGAACGAGAATTGCCAAGGGTAGTGGAACTAAAGTCCAAGATGTTAACAGACTGATTAAGCAATTCGATGATATGGGAAAAATGCTTAAAAACATATCTCGTGGTAAAAAATCTAGAATGATTGGTGGATTAGGTTTAGGAAAATTTGGTATTAAATAAAATTGAAATTAAATTGCAGTAATTAATAAGGTAATATTACAATAATATGGTAAAGTTAAGATTAAGAAGAAAAGGGCGTAAAGGTTACCCCGTATACGATGTTGTCGCTGTTGATAGCAGAAGAAAAAGAGACGGTGCATACATTGAAAGACTTGGGTATTTTGACCCAAATACAAGTCCAAATACAGTTAAATTGGATGATTCGAGAGCAATTTATTGGTTAAATGAAGGTGCTCAACCAACTCAAACTATTAGAAATATATTAAGTTACGAAGGTGTACTTCTTAAAAGAGCACTTTTGTTCAAAGGACTTGATGAAGACCAAATAGCTGAACAAATTTCAAAGCATAAAGATAACGCTTTAGCTAGACATGAAAGGTTGAAAAAAGCAAGAAAGGCCAAAAAAGCTAAACCTGCTGAAGAAGTTACTGAAGAAGTAGAATCTACTGAAGAAACAGCTGAATCTAACGAAACGGCTGAAAATACAGAAGAAACTACTGAATCTTAGATACTAGTACTTCTATTACAAGATTTAAATTAGCTAGCTATTATTTATGGCTAGCTTTTTTTATATGTACAAAATAGTTAAAACAAAAGATGGATCACTTACTATAATCTCTCCAACTACAGGTGACACCTATCATTCTATGGGTGGCGAAATATCTGAATCAAATTATGTCTATATTAAGAATGGATTATTAAAAAAATTAAAAGATTCAAATAAAGTAAAATCAATTAATATACTTGAAGTGGGATTCGGAACTGGACTAAATTGTTATTTAACAAGATTAAACTAACCAGATATAGAAAGTAATTATACTGCAATTGAACCTAATCCTTTACCTATTGATTTAATCAAATCACTAAATTATACAGATATATTAAACACTGATAAAAATCTCTTTAGGTTTATTCATTCAAAGGGCTTTAATAGAATTAGGAGCTATATCGATGATTTCAATTTTTATTTTATTGATAAATATTTTGAATTGGTTGATTTTGAAACTTAATAAGATTTGATATACTACGATGGTTTCGCACTTAACAGGAATTTTGATATTCGAAAAGTATCAAATATTAAGAAAATTTCTAATCTTTTGAATTCAAATGGAATAATGGTAACATATGCTTCCAATTCATACCTTAAAAAAGCATTATTAAAAGAGAATTTAGAATTAGAAGTTTAACCAGGGGCGCTAAGCAAACCAGAGATGATAAGGGCTTTAAAAATTAGTTAGAAGAAGGTAGCTCAAAAGTTACAGTTGTTCCTTTTCCTTCCTCTGATTCTATCCAAATATCCCCATTATTCATGTCCACAAATGATTTACTTAATATAAGCCCAATTCCAGTACCCCTCTCCCCTTCCGTACCAAATCTTGAATCTTTATCATTATGTATAGTAAATATTTTTTCTAATGTGCCTTTATCAATTCCAATTCCCATATCAGTTATGTTCATTGTGGCTTTATTATTAATATTTTCAATATTTACTATCACTTTGCTATGCTTGTCAGAATATTTAATAGAATTAGAAATTAAATTTTTAACAACAATTGAAACTAAATTTGGATCAGCATATGCGAAGACTTCTTCACCATTGTTATACACTATATCTATATGTTTTTGTTCAGCTTTAACCTTGTAGTAATCAATATATTTTTTCACAAGATAATTGATATCGAATTTTTCTGGATAGTTCTCAATTTCATTTTTCTGAAGTTTAGCCCATGTTAGAAGGTTCTCTAATAATAGCATTAAACTATTTGAGGCATCTTTAATTGTATTAAGAGAACTCTTTACTTCCTCTTCATCCATATCATTATAGTAATCTGAAAGCACTGTAGTGATATTTTTATATTCACTTAGAGGATTTTTTAAATCATGAGCAATAATTGTGAAAATTTTGTCCTTAGAAGCATTTGTTTCCTCAAGCATCTGGTTGCTTTCATTAAGTTGATTATTAAGACTTTGTAGCTTTTCATTATTCTTTAAATTAGTCCTGTACTTAGAGTAAAGTAAAACAGCTATAAAAATAAGTAAAACAACAAGACTAATTGTGGCTATTGTAATTACTATAGCTATCTCTTTTTCTTTTTGAAGTATTTCTATCTCACTATTTTTCTTTTGCAAAACAAATTCTTCATGAAGCTTTTGAATTCTTCTGTTCTGTTCTACATTATAGATACTGTCTTTAGTTATGTTAAACTTTTTATGATAGTTTAATGCTTTTTCATAATCTTTATTTTCTTCATACAGTTTTGATAAATAGAAATAACTATCAGCAAGAACTGCTTTAGCATTTAATTCCTGAGCAATTGATAAAGATTTTTCAAGATTAGAAGCAGCAGTATTATATTTTTCTAAACTAATAAAAACTTGACCTAAGTTATTTAAAGTCTTTGCTTCACCCATTCTGTCATTTATATTCTGGCTAATCTCTAAGGATCTATAAAAATAATCTAACGCTGCATAGTTATCTCCTTTTTGCAAGTGTACAATTCCTAAATTATTGTAACTGTGCAATAACCCTACTAAATCGTTAACTTCTTTACTAGATTCAAATGCTAAATTGTAATACTTCATTGAACTATCAATCTGATTATCATTCCAATAAATAGAGGCCATGTTATTATATGATTGGATAAGTAAGGGTTTGTCTTTAAAAGTTTTAATTATTTCATAAGATCGTATTAAATAATCTAATGCTAGTTGATAGTCCGTTATATTATTATAGATGAGTCCGATATTATTGAGTGCAATTGCTTTTTGTTTCCTATCTTTATTAATCTCAGATACTTTCAAAGCTGCAATATACTTATCCATGGCATATTCATTACTACTTACATATCTGTAAGTATCGCCTATTCCATTTAATAGTTTAAACTTATAAATTGAATCTAATCGAGAATTATTCTTTATGATTTTAAGAGCGTCGGTGGCATAGTCTATACCCTTGAGAGGCAAAACATTTCTGTATTCAACTAATAAGGAGTAGTGTATTTCCACCCTACTTTCAGAAGTTAAATTTTCTTGTTCTAGTTGAGCCTCTAATCCATCTATCCTGTCGTCAGCAAAAGATAATTTAGAAAATAAAACTACGAATGATAATATTAATAATAGAAATTTCACTTAACTATATTTCTTTCTTCCATAATATTAATAAACCTGTTAAAGATAAAAGTAGAGTCAACACTGAAACTGTAAATCCAGTTTTATAAGTTTTTGAATCATACTCTAAAGTTACTGTATTGTCACCTTTTGAAACATTAATTGCTCTGAAGCAATAATTAGCTCTTAACACTTCAGTATCTTTTCCGTTTACTTGTGCTTTCCACGAAGGATAATATACTTCACTTAATACTAAAAATCCATCAGTAGAATTGCTTATTTTATAAACTATTTTATTATTAGAATATTCTGTGCATTCAATCTTATAATCAGGCACCTGGTCTTTGTTACTGAATTCTACTTCTTTCTCTAAGATTACTGTTTCTTTTAAGTTATACTGACCTGATTCCATAATTCCTGCAACCCTATCTTCTTCAACTACTTGAACTTTATTAACGAACCATGCGTTTCCAAACCGATCAATATTTTCAAAGAATCTAGGTGCATTTATAGAATTATCTATACCAATAGAGTAACGAACATTCCTGATATCCATATTCATATCTTTATTAGGCATAGGTGGATTAACCCTCTTAAGAATTAACGGGTTATAACCTTCAGTTAACATTATTTTGTCAACCATTCCCTGATTTCTTTTCATTGCCATATATCTTGCTGGCTGATACATTCTCATGTTAACTCTGAATATATCATCAGGTAAGTTTGGTTTAAATGACTTTTTAAATTCATCAGGCATATCATAGCCTCGAGGTATTTGTGTTTCTGTTGGGTTAAAATCACTTTTGTTAAAATCTTCTCCAAATGAATATAAATCTATAAATATTACGATAAGAAACAATGAGCCTGCAACCATACTATTTATATTTTTCCTAATTGAAAGTAATCCTATTATTAATCCAAAAACTAAAATCAATACTGAACCAAGTGCCCTAGAATCTACATCTGAAATTAATTGTTCAGGAGTTTCAAACCCACCATAGAACATACCCCCTACAATTAAGAATCCTATTAATAAAGGTATCCCAAAAGCAATATAAATGGAATAATCTTTTTTGAAGTCTGACTTAAATAAAGAGTCAAAGCCGAATCCAGCTAATATACTCATCGACAAAGTAGTGAAAAAGAGTATTCTACCAGGCATTCTAAATGTGTCTATGTAAGGTAGATTATAAAGTATATCATAGAAAAATGAATTACTACCCAAAGCAAATAAAAATCCAAATAAGGCAATAGAGCCTAATAAAATGGAATTGAAAGTCTTGAATTCTTTGATTAAATAGAAAAGTGCTAATGCTAGTACTAAAACACCAAAATAATATGAAGTCTCCCAATAATAATAAACTCCTTGCTTTCCATTGAAAGATAAATAAAAAGTAGAATTTCTTAAATCTTCACCAGTTACTTTTCCAAATAAATTTGGAACAATAGTAGAAAGGGCTTGTTTGAAATGCAGAGAACCTTCAGTAGAAAACTCATAATTAACCGCATCTCTTTGAGATAATTCAGCTAATTCTTGTGCTGGGAGCAACTGAACAGAAAAAACACCATAGGCAATTAATAAAGTTAATAAAGTAGAAACAACTAATTTGACTTTATTTATATCATTATCTTTGAATGATTTTACTAAATAAGCTAATGAAAATAGACCAATAAAAATAAATTCATAAAGAATGGTTTGCGGGTGACCAGCAAGAATTGAAAACCCTAAGACCAAACCAGCTAGGATTGATAAATAAATTTTTGAATTAAGATATGATTTATTGATCAATGCTAATACCAAAGGTAACCAAGCTAATTGATAAATAATCATTGGATGAATAGTATGACTGACCATCAACATAGAAAAACTATAACCTATGGCAGCTATCATAGAACCAAATTTACTTATTCCAAAGGATTTAGCAAGTGTAAATGTAGTTAATTGCGATATAAGATAGTGCAAAATAATTACTAATTGTAAAGCAGCAAATGGTAGTTTTCCATCAGAAACAAATAAATCTAAGAGTCTGTTTAGTGGATAAAAGAAACCTGTTTGAACATCAGCAAAGAATGGCATTCCTCCAAAAGTATATGGATTCCAAAAAGGTATCTCATCAGATGTTGCTGCAAAGTTTTGAAATGGATAAACATACTCAACTATATCCTCCCAGAAAAAAGCATCACCAACTATATTTCCCCAGAAAAATATTAGTGTAGTAAAGAATGCAATTATCGATGCAAAGAAATAATCAGATTTAATAATTTTATTTATATCCATTTGTTTACGTATTATTATGTTGATATTTTATTTAAACTATGTCTAAGTTTTACACGTATATAGTTTTTTATATTAATAAATTAAACAATTGTAAATATACGATTTTAAAAGAAAGCTTTAAAATAAAATTCTATAGATATTTTATAGCTTTTTAGAGAAAAATATGAAATTTGAAGAAAGAATAACAAACGATATGAAAACTGCTCTTAAAGCAGGAGAAAAGAAAAGACTAGAGACCTTAAGATCTATTAGGGCAATGATATTGGAGTTTCAAAAAAGTGGAAAAAATGAGGAGCTAACTGAAGAAAAAGCAATACAGTTACTCAATAAAGCAGCTAAAAACAGAAAAGACTCAATAGGTATGTATTTACAAGCTGGCAGAACTGAGCTTGCTGAAAATGAGAAAAAAGAGCTAAAAATAATTCAGGAGTATTTGCCTGCACAATTAACAGAAGAAGAGTTGAATACAATTATACTATCCATAATTAAAAAAACTGAAGCAAAAGAAATTTCAGATATGGGAAAGGTAATGGGTGTTGCTATGCAAGAAGTAAAAGGAAAGGCAGACGGTAGTGCAGTACAGCAAGTAGTAAGAAAATTATTGAGCGAAAGTTAATGAGTAATAAGTTAGAATTATTAAATAGAAGACTACTTAGAGATACAAAAAATGAATTAGAGTTTGGTTTAGTATTAAATGAAATAGCTAAGCATTGCTTAACTAACAGAGCTGTTGAATTGTGTTCTGAGATTTCGGCATTTAATGATATAGATGAGTTGAAGAATGAATTAGATACAGTATATGAAATTAGTTTGCTTCTTCGTGATGACAGAGAGTTACCATTAGGTAGTGCTAGAGATATAGACACATTTCTTAAAAAATCACAAATTCACAACTCTGCACTTGACCCACTTGAACTTCTAAAGATTAAAGATAACCTTCGTGCATTTAGATTAGTATTTAATTTTATTTCCTCAATAGCAGAAGAGTACGTCAATCTAAAAGAAATATCAACAAATATACACTTTAACCATTACGTAGAAAAGCATATTGAAGAAGCTATTGAAGATAATGGTGATATAAAAGATGATGCAACCAAAGAACTTTACAGTATAAGAAAAAAGATTTTATCTACATCTGATAGATTAAGGAATAGATTAGAATCTATAATGAAAAAAACATTTGAAGATGACTTGTTGCAAGAAGATTTTTATACCTTAAGAGAAGAAAGATTTGTTATACCAGTCAAAACTGAATTCAAAAGACAGATACCAGGTATAATCCATGGACTATCAAATACTGGAAATACGGTTTATTTAGAACCTTCAGAAATTATAGAACTTAATAATAGTTTATCAGTTCTAAAAAATGAAGAGAAAAAAGAAATAAATAGAATTTTAACTTCATTAACAAAAGAAGTTGGAAAAGAAGCCAAGCAATTAGAAGTTTCTAATTCTATAATCTATAGACTTGATTTATCACAAGCAAAAGCTAAGTATTCAAAAAAATACGATGGTTTCAAACCAGAGATTACTGATGACAAATCGATTGAACTCAAAGATATATATCATCCTTTGCTAGTAAAGAATAAGGATAAATCCGAGGTCACTCCCCTATCAATTAGTTTTGATGTCAGAAAACAAGGTCATTTAATCTCTGGACCTAATGCAGGTGGTAAAACTGTAGCCTTAAAGAATATAGGATTAAATCTTCTTATGGCTATGTCAGGTATTTATCCTTTAGGTTATTGTAAAACTGGGTTAAGGGATATATATACAAGTATTGGTGATCATCAGTCAATTGAAATGGATTTGAGTACTTTTTCATCGCAAATGAAAAATATTAAAGATGTTCTAGATGTTGCAAAAGAGGATTCACTTTTCTTAGTAGATGAGATTTGTTCTGGTACAGATCCGCAAGAAGGTTCAGCATTGGCTTCAGGTATTTTGGATACAACTTTGAAATATAATTTGAAGTTTGTTGTGACAACTCACCAATCTTCGCTCAAAACTTATGCCCTCAATAAGGAAAATATTGAAAATGCTTCTTTAGAATTTGATGAAGAGAACTTAAAACCAACTTATCAATTTTTACCGGGTGTACCTGGTAATAGTTACGCTTTCAATTTGGCAGAGAGTATAGGGCTTTCACAAAAAATAATTGAAAGATCAAAATCTTATTTGAATGATAAAAGCTCGGAAATTGATAAAGGAATTGCTGAAATAATTCAATACAGAAAAACAGCTGAAAAGCTAAAAATAGAAGCTGAAAAATCAAAAAATAAAGCCAAACAAAAACAAGAAGAGTATGACAAACTTCTCTCCGAGCTAAGAAAGAATAAAGCCAATTACAAAGAAGAAGCAAAGAGAAATGCCAGCTCTATTCTTGACGAAGCCAACAAGTTAATTGAAAATACTATTAGAGAAGTTCAAGAGAACAAGAAGCAAGTTGGTGACATAAAGAAAGAGTTTGATAGAAAGAAAAATGAATTGAAGAAGTCTCTTGTTTCACCCGCTAAGTCTAATAAAGTGGAATCAGACGATGAATACCAAAATGGTGATTCAGTAAGAATAGATGAATATGATACAGTCGGAGAGTTAGTTGAGCTAATAGATAATGGTAAATCTGCTATAGTTGAATTTAATGGCTTGAAGTTTAAGACAAAGGTAAACAAACTTACTAAGATTAAGGGAAAGAGTAATAACAATAAGACAAATACATCTAATAAAGATTACATCAAATTTGATGTAGAAACACGCTTAGATATCCGAGGTGAAAGAGTTAACGATGCAATTGCAAAGGTGGAATCATTTCTAAATGATGCTATTGTAGCAGGAACTCCATTCATTACTATATTGCACGGAAAAGGAACAGGGGCATTACGTTCAGCATTACATGAGTATTTAAATATACAATCGGCAGTTACTAATTTCCGTGACGGCAACCTCTCTGAAGGTGGCTCGGGAGTAACAATAATAGAAATAAAATAAACTTATACTTAAGAGTTAATTATGAAATTAATAACAATAATAATTATGGCTTTAACAACGGGTACAATAGTTAAAAGTTCAGAAATGACTAACTACAAACCACCAAAAACAAAAATAGAAACCGTGTACGACACACTAAACGGTGATATAATCAAAGATGATTACCGCTGGTTAGAAAATAAAGACAATCCGAAAGTAAAGGAATGGTCAAAAAAACAACACGAATCTACTGTCGACTATATCTTAAATAATGGAAAAGATATTCCTGGTTTGAAAAATGAGTTAATGGAATTGAAAGATAGAGATTACCGAAGTGCTCCATTTTTCATTGCCGAGAGAGAGTTTTTCTGGGCTAGAAAAAAAGGTGAGCAACATAACACATTATTCACTATTATTGATGGTGAGGAGATTCGTCTATTCTCCCCTATTGATTTAGATGATTCGGGTAACACCTCATTAGCCGGATTAGATTATACCGAAGACGGCAATATAGCTGCTATTGGTACTCAGTTCAAAGGTGATGAAATTAGGACTTACAGACTAATGAATACCAAGACCGGTGAGTTGTTCGGTGATGACATTACTGGGCTTCGTTCTTTCTCATTTGCTAAAGATGAAGATTACGCCTATATCACAGTTAGAACTAGAGAAATGATTGATAACCAGAAACCTATAGAAGTTTATAAACACAAGATTGGTACTAAAAGAAGCTATGACGTTCTGTTAGACACACCTGATGATTCGAAAGATATTGCCAGCGTTTGGGATTCTGAGCACGGCGGTCTTACTTTTTTTAGCAAAGGTGACTTCTATTCTAATACATTGAGAGTAAGAAAGCAAGACAGCAACAAAGAACCGAAAGTTATATATGAGTCAAAAGAATATGAGTCATACCCAATTGTTAGAAATGGTAAAATCTATTTCAAATCGAATCACAAAGCTCCAAACTTCAAGATATATTTAACTGATATTGATAAACCAGAATTCAAACATTGGAAAGAGTTTTACCCAGAAAAAGAAACTGTTCTACAGAGCTTCGTAATCACTACTGACCACATATTAGTACTTTACAAAAAAGATGTATTAAAAAGAATTGCTGTGTATGACTTTAATGGGAAATATGTAAAAGAATTGGAAGCTCCTGAGTTTGGCGACGTGTCTGGCATCAGCTATAACGAAGATATGAACACTGTTTTTGTAGGTTTAACTACTTTCACCAGTCCAACTAAACTATACAAATTAGACGGAAAGAATTTGGAGTGGAAATTTTACTACCAAGATGAATTACCTGTTGATACTGATAATATAAAGTCTGAATTAGTTTTCTTTACTTCAAAAGATGGTACCAAAGTCCCTCTATTCTTATCATACAGAAAGGACATTGAACTTGATGGCACAAACCCAACTTTGCTCTACGGGTACGGTGGTTTTAATATTTCTATGGGCCCTTCATTCTTGGGTGATAAAGCATCATTCATCAACAGAGGTGGTGTATATGCAGTTGCAGGACTGCGTGGTGGCAGTGAATACGGTGAGAACTGGCACAAAGCTGGAATGTTAGATAAAAAGCAAAATGTATTTGATGATTTTATCTCAGCAGCTGAATATTTGATAGAAGAAAAATTCACAAATTCAGATAAGCTCTGTATTCTTGGTGGAAGTAATGGTGGTTTACTCACTGGTGCTTGTTTGGTACAAAGACCTGAGCTTTTCAAATCGGCTATAGTGGCAGTACCTTTGTTAGATATGTTAAGATACCACAAATTTTTAATCGCTCGATATTGGATTCCCGAATACGGCGACCCAGACAAGAAAGAAGAATACGGTTATATTAAAGAATACTCGCCTTACCATAATATTAAACCTGGTGTTAACTACCCAATTACTTTAGTGAAAGCGGGCGAAAATGACACAAGAGTTGACCCGCTGCATGCTAAGAAATTTGCTGCAGCTCTTCAAAACAAACCTGGTCAGAAAAATGATGTATTCTTATTTGTAGATTTCGATTCGGGTCACGGTAGTGGTCAATCGATAGAAAAGCAAATAGAAAACTCTTATTTGCAATGGAAGTTTATATTTAATTCTTTGGGAATTTAGAATTAGATTCTAATGCACTTAATAACATAGGCATCTTCTTATTTATAGAAGATGCCTTTTTACTTATGTTCCTTATACCAGCAAGGTATGTCCCAGTTGGTTATGCTACCGCTAGTGGTGTATGGGTTCTTTATATCGCTAATCACAATACTCATAATAGCTAATATACAAAAAAAGCACCTTCAAACTAATGAAGATGCTTTTCTGATATTATTATAGTACACCCGAAGAGATTCGAACTCCAAACCTTCTGATCCGTAGTCAGATGCTCTATCCAGTTGAGCTACGGGGGCAATTAAGTATTCTTAATTAACCTTTTTTCAAAGATTTGATATACTTAGAAAGTCTTGATTTTCTTCTTGAAGCATTATTCTTGTGAATAATACCTTTAGCAGAAGCTCTGTCTAATACCTTAACAGCATCAGACAAGTTTTTCATACCATTTTCGTAATCAGTTGATTCTCTAACTGCCTTTACAGCAACTTTTACTTGCTTTTTGTATTCTCTATTGTATAGATTTCTTTTCTTAGATTGTCTATTTCTTTTGACAGCTGATTGATGATTTGCCATAATTTTTTATTTAATTACTTTATTTGTAAAATATTTGACTACAAATATAATGTATTTGCATTATTAATACAAAGATTGACCTTAATATTTGTATTTATTCTTTTTGTAATTATTTTGAGTCTGAAATTAATTACAATTCTACATTTATGCTAAAAGAATTACTAAGACCAGAAATTGAAGACATAATAAAACAAAGAAGGTGGAAAGACCTTCGTATTGGTCTTGAAGGCTGGGAACCCGCAGAAGTTGCAGAACTTCTACTCGAAATAGAAAAAGAGTATAAGGTATTGTTATTTAGGGCTTTACCTAGAGAAGTTTCCACTCAGGTCTTTAGCCACATAGATTCAGATGAGCACGATCAGCTATTAGAAGAGTTGACTGACGGAGAAACAAGGCGCCTATTGGCAGATATGCCCCCTGATGATAGAACTGCACTTTTGGAAGAGTTACCTGCTAAGGTTACCAAATCGCTTCTGAATATGCTTTCTTCTGAAGATTTGAAAGAAGCGAGATATTTGCTTGGATATCCTGAAGAAAGTATCGGTAGACTTATGACTCCTGACTTCGTTGCTGTTCAGCAAGATTTTACAATATCTGATACTTTGGAGCACATAAGAAGGTTTGGTAAAGATAGTGAAACGATATACAGGGTATATGTTACTGACGATAATGGTAGATTAATTGATGACATATTACTTAAGAATATAATACTATCTTCCGAAAATAGAAAAATATCAGATTTGATGGATGATTCTTTTCTTTCATTGTCAGCATTTGATGATAGAGAAGAAGCCGTTAGGATGTTCGAAAAATATGATGTATTGGCACTACCTGTGGTAGATTCTAATGGTCATATAGTAGGAATTGTTACATTCGATGATATATATGATGTATCAGAAGAAGAAGCAACAGAAGATTTCCAGAGAACATCGGGTATTAACCCTTTGGATCAATCTTATTTAAGTGCTAGCGTGTTTAAGCTATATTTCAAACGAATACCTTGGCTAATGGCTATGGTTTTTGCTAATTTTATAACAGCATCAGTAATAAGTCACTATGATTATGTTACTGTTGCGTTAGTCTCGTTAGTCGCATTTATTCCATTACTTACAGGAACAGGTGGTAATTCGGGAACTCAATCAGCAACCCTTATTATTCGTGGAATTGCAACTGATGACATTCGTTATAAAGATTGGCTAAAAGTATTTAGAAAAGAATTAGTAGTTGGTTTATTATTAGGGCTCTCTTTAGCAATAGTTGCTTTCTTGCGTGGTTTTTTGGAATCAAACGACGGTATGCAGATTGCATGGATAATAAGCACATCGTTGATCGTCCTTATACTTTGGGCAAATATAATTGGTAGTTTGTTGCCAATACTATTGCATAAGCTAAACTTGGACCCAGCAGTAATATCAGGACCATTGATAACAACATTAGTAGATGTATCAGGGCTTTTGATTTACTTCAATTTGGCAATCTATATGTTGAGTTAATACCTATACGTGATACCAAGCCCAAAAGTCTCTGATTTGTTTTCATTCTGTAGGTTAGTTGTTCCATAAAGAAATAGTTGTTCATCAAATCTCACGTTTTGGTAGAAAAAATCTAACCTAATCGCTTCGATTATAAACATACTAAATCCAGCAGTAATTAATTCTGTTATCTCATTGCTGCCCTCTACCGGACTAGTAATAGCAGTATAGCCACCTCTCACCTTGAATATTGTATATGGAATATTGTATTCAATTCCAGCTCCATATTCGAATGATGTCTTGAATTGAGAGTTTACATTACTATTCAAATCTAGAAAGTAGTCGTCGTCAGCTTCGAAAAAATCAATAGCATTATAATTTTTTAGTTTTACAGCACCTGCTACTATTAGGTCTTTAAGTTTATAAGAAGCTCCAAAATCCAAAGACCAGGGCAAAGAAACCTTAAAAACGCTACTACTTGATACTCCAAGATTATCATAACTGAACTTTCTGCCATCATCTTGGGTTAATGTTACTCTCTCAATGAAAAGTTCATCAACAACCATACTCTCAGGTGTAGTAAAGTTAAAAGTAAATCTATATGTAGAATATACATTATACATTATACCTAAATTAAAACTAGCAGAAAGATAATCATGAGAATAGTTCAATGTATGTCTTATCTCATCTACCCCTTGATTATTGTCAGGTTCTTCTGATTCATAAAAACCAAATCTATCTTGCTCTAGATATACTCTATTGTAATCAAAAAAACCGTAAGATATGTTTACACTACCACCTATTGAAAAAGATTCATCAATTTGTGAAGCTAAAGCTAAGCTTAAGTTATGTTTTCTTCCACTTTCGTTCAGGTTGTAATTTTGATAAAGATTATCGTCCACCAAAATAAAAGAATCATTTTCCAGGGCTAAATTTCTAGTCCATTGTCTATCGTTTATGATTTCATAACCAGTATAAGACAAACCAGGATTATAAGTATTATAATTTATCCTTCTATCAGTTATAGCAAATGAATTGTAAGATAATCCGAAGAACAGATTCTGCGAATCATTTAGATTTTCGAAAATAGGTCCAGCAATACTGAAATCATTCAGATAAGTATTATTACTTTTAGTTTGGTAATTATTAAGAAGAAAAGAGTGCGAGTTAGAATTATCTCTATAATTCACACCAACACTCAATTCTGAAAAATTTGATGAGGTAAGTCCAGCTGGATTATTAACAATACTCGCGTTGTCATTAAGAATTCCTTTATAAGCAATACCCAGTGCAGCTGAACGTGCATTTGAGGTGTAATTTGATTGAGAGTATCTAATCAAATCAATAAAAATTCCATCAATATTCTGTGCTTTAAGAAGTGGTGTAGTTAACAATAGAATAACTATATACCTACCCATTATTATCTCCTTCCACCCCTACGAGAACTTGAGCTACCTGAAGATCCACTACCTCTTGACGAAGATGAGCCACCAGATGAACGGTTATACCCAGACCCACCAGATCTACTTGAACCAGAGGAACCTTTGTTATAACTTGGTTGTCTAGAACTACTTTCACGTGAGTTAGTTCTTGAACTTCTAACGTTACTATTATTTGTATTTCGAGAGCCTCTCGAGCTTCTATTTATTGAATTATAAGTTGATCTTCTAGAATTTAGTCCGTTAGTTGTAGAAACTCTATTCGAACCACTCATAGCAGTTCTTGAACTAATTTGTCTTCTTTCTGGAGACCTATAGTAATTATCATGCCTTCTATTATATTCTCTTGCTCTGTTATTATTTGCCCAATGATTATTATTGTGATGATGGCCAAAACCATTAGCATAGAAAGTGTTCCAACCTAGACCAAAGCCTGGGTGAAAACGATACCAAGGTGAAAACCAATTATTAAACCCATTGAAACCCCAATAGTTATTCCAACCAAATGAAAACCCCATAAAAGGGCCTCCCCAAAAACCATTGGTATATACATTGTTCCACCAAGGTACTACAACAGGTTGATAAAAAGGATTTCTATCATTGTAGTAATTATTAACTATAGTAACTCCACCACCCTGATCATCCGTATAAATATTATCACCTTGTGATACATCGCCCTGCATAGGGTTAACCCATTTAGAATTGTTACCATCTTTAACTACAGTTTGCTGATCAGGCTTGTCATATGTATAATAATTATTTGTTCTAGTCGATGTACATGCTAAAGTACTAAGAACAAGAGGTACGACTATAAATAGTAATTTTTTCATAATTTTATCTCCTTTTATTTTTACAACGCGACAGCAATATAAATGTTTCAAAATATTTTTTCATTTTTTCTTTTTATTTAAAAAAAAGTTGCTTAGCTTTGCTACTCAATTTTGTGCCCGGATGGCGGAATTGGTAGACGCTCAGGACTTAAAATCCTGTGATGGCAACATCGTGGGGGTTCAAGTCCCCCTCTGGGTACCAAAAGGGTTGATGATTATTATAGTCATCAACCTTTTTTTTTAACAATACTATTTATTTACCGTATAGTACGTTATGAAATATATAATCATACTTATAACTCTTGTTATTCTATCTTCTTGTGGCAGCTCGGTTAATACAAGAAATATGTCAGCTGAAAATCTATACAACAAAGGGATTGAGCTCAAAGAAGAAGAGGACTATTTAGAGTCACAAAAAATGTTTGATTTGATCAAGCTTCAATACCCTGCAAGTAAATATGCAGATGATGCTCAGTTTTATTTATCGGAGCTTGACTTTTTAAGAGGGAAATATATTTTAGCGGCATTCAACTACAACTCTCTAAGAAGAGTGTACCCATCATCAGAATATAATAAACAAGCATTATACAAAAAGGCTCTTTGCTACTACAAATTATCCCCTCCTCACGAACGAGATCAACAATACACTCACAAGGCTATTTCTTCTTTATTAGAGTTCCAAGGTACATATCCAAATGATTCACTTGCAAAAGATGCTGATAATAAAATATTAGAATTGAGATCAAAACTAGCTCACAGAAAATTTTCTACAGCTGAACTCTATAAAAAATTGGATGACCCAAAAGCTGCAATTGTATATTATGATATTGTAATTAATCAGTATGATGATACAATTTATTATGAAGATTCTTATTGGGGTAAGGTGCAATCACTTCATAAAATGGGAAGAAAGGATGAAGCTACGACGATAATTCAATTATACAACCAAGAATTCCCAGATGGTCAATTTATTAATCTGATGTCTGACCTTATGATTGAGAAATAAAAAAAGGAAGCTAAATGCTTCCTTTCTAAATAATCTAAATTTAAAATTCTATTTTATAATTTTTTCAATTCCTTTTCATCACCAAACTTTAACTTATCTTCATAAGTTTCTTTCATTGCAAGAAATGTTGGTTTTGGAATTCTATCAAACTCTCTACTAATGTTAAGCTGGTCATGATTGATAACATCACCCTCATCACCTGAAGGAATTACATCAGCCATTCTACTATTTAGTTCCATTTTGATGTCGTCATTAATCTGACGTGCTCTAAACCCCATAGCTACTATTGCTTGGTAAACTGAACCTTTCTTGGTTTCTTTCATTCTTACTTTTACAGGGTTTACTATGTATTTTTCCATGTTTTACTTCTATTTTGATAAGATTTTAATTTCAAATTTAATAAATTCACAGAAGAACAAAAAATATTTTTATTTTAAAGAAAAGTATTTTAATTTTTGACTTGTTTCAACTTTTCAAACCCAAAATGAAAAAATTATACTGGTCACTAAGCGAAGTTTGCGAATTGCTCTCAGTAGAGCAACATATTATTAGATATTGGGAAAGCGAAATTAGTTTTCTCAAAGCTAAAAGATCGAGAGGTGGCAACAGACGATATGATAAAAAGTTAGTAGAAAAGATGAAGTTACTAAAGGAATTGTTGTACACACACTCTTTAACTACAAAGCAAGCTTCTAGTTTTTTTAATAAAAACCATGATTTGAAAGAATCCAATTTAGAAGAAAAACTAATAGAATTCAAGAAAAGTAAAGGTTATAAAGAAGTCTTGAAACAGGTGCCTTTGACAGATTTAATTTCGTTGAAGAAGAGGTTAGAAGAAACAATAAGTCTATTACGTTCGTAAAATTGGTATTATATTAATATTTTTGCATTAATAAAACAAACGATTTATAAAAAGAAATTACAATTACATAGGATTTTAGATGATTAAAATAATTACAAAATATATTATCTTGACAGTATTACTTGTTTCGACGGCTCTCTCTGTTGAATATAAGGAGAGAACTGTAGGTAATCACGATGACGAAGTGTTAGGGGTCTTCGTGAATGAAGCTGACTCAAGAGTTGCAACTTGTAGTCTAGACGAGACTATCAAAATTTGGTCAATCCCAGAAGGTAAGGAGTTAGTAACAATGACGGGTCACTTAGGTCAAGTTAACAACTTATCTTTCTCTGGAAATGATAAGTGGATAGCAAGTGGGTCTGGTGATCATACAGTTAGAGTATGGGATGTTGAATCAGGTGAACAGCTTAAAATACTTAAAGGACATACTGACCAAGTTATAGGAGTATATTTTAGTCAAGATGACAGCAGTACATTTATTGCTACTACGAGTTTTGACAAGACTGTAAAACTTTGGGATTATAGATTAGGTAGTGAAATTAAGACTTTAAGAGATCATACTGAGCCGACAAATAATGTTGCTTATAGTTATGATGATAAATACATTGCTTCTTGTAGTGATGATAAGTCTATCAAAATATGGAGTACGGATCTGGAAACTAAAGAACCTATTATGACTTTATTAGGTCACACAGCACCTGTTTTAACTGTACTCTATTCATTTGACTCCAAAAAGCTTGTATCTTCGGACCAAGAAGGGGTAATTAAGGTTTGGTCAATGCCTGATGGTAAGTTACTAAAAAGTTGGCAAGCTCACGATGAGCTAGTTCAAGATGTATCTTTTGCTTTTGATAATACTACTATTGTTAGTGCAAGTTTAGATAAAAAAGTAAAACTATGGGACTCAGAGAATGCAAAACTATTATGGGAACACAATGCTGGTGTTGAAATCTGGTCAGTTGATTTAGTTTATGATGCAACAACAATAATATTAGGTTGTGCAGACGGTTCAGTTAGATTTTTAGAAAAACAAAAATAACAGGAAAAAACATGAAATTAAAATTTTCAATTATAGTAATAACTCTGATTTCACTGTTGGCATCTGATTTACAATCACAAGGATTTATTCAGACTGTTGTTTCGTTAACAGGAAATGTATTCAATCAAGTATCAAAGCAACCTGAAACTACAGCGCTAATTGTTACTAAAAATAACAAAAGAGTAACTGCAACTAGAAGTAGAGCTTCTGAAAACGGTTATTATTATATCACTGGTTTAAAAGCTGGTGAATCGTATCAAATCAAACTAAAGAAAAAAGGATTTATGGATCAGCTTGCATCTATACAAGTCCCCAATACAGACAAATACACTGAGATTTCAAAGGATTTTCTTATTATGCCCAAAGAGGTTGGTGTAGAGTTACCGCTTTCAGTACCACCATTTGATTATAATAAATCTAAGTTAAGAGTTGGTAGTGATATATTCTTATCTGACCTTTATGAGACATTGGCACTAAACCCAGAAGTTAAATTTCAAATTGTTTCATTCCCAGATAATAATAGAAGTAAAGCTGAAAATACTGAATTAACAACTGCAAGAGCAAACTCTTTAAAAGATTATTTTGTAAGCAACGGAATTGATGCAAGTAGAATAACTATAAAACCGAATGATAATACAGATCCTAATAACCCTCCCCCTACTGAAAAAGCAGCTAAGGGTAAAAGGTATATTGGAAAGTCATATATTAAAATTGTAGCAATTTAAGTTTATTTTATTTTTTTAGAAGCGTTCAATTGATAATTGAGCGCTTTTTTTTTTATTTTAGTTAGTTTTAAGCATTATTTTTGTTATTTTAGAACCAAGTAAGAATATCAATAAAGGTCATATAACGAAACCACTAATTCAAATAAAAAATCTACATAAGTATTTTGGTAGTACCCATATTTTGAAAGGGATTGACTTAGAAGTACAAAAAGGACAACTAGTATCAATAATTGGTAGGTCTGGTTGTGGTAAAACAACATTACTCCGATGTTTAAATTGTTTAGAAATACTTGATGAAGGTTCAATTAAAGTTGGCAACTTGGAATTATCAAGAACAAATAATAAGAAACAAGTAGAGCAAAGTGCATCTGATATAAGAAAGAAAGTTGGTATGCCTTTTATCAACTCAATCGAAGAAAATAAACTTAACCAAGATTTTAAGCTAAAGGCACATAAGCTAAGAACTAAAGTAGGGATGTTATTCCAAGGCTTAAATTTATTTCCAAACTTCACAGTTCTAGAAAATATAACAATAGCTCCGAAAATAGTTCAAGGGAAAGACGTAAAAACTACCGAAGATGATGCAATAAAACTACTTGCTAAAGTAGGTATGGAGGAATACATAGATAGAAGGCCAAACCAACTATCTGGTGGCCAGGCTCAAAGGGTAGCTATTGCAAGAGCATTAGCAATGAATCCGACTGTAATGCTTTATGATGAACCTACATCTGCATTGGATCCTGAATTAGTGGATGAAGTAATCAAAGTTATGACTAGTTTAAATAAAGATGGTATGACTCAATTAGTTGTTACTCATTCTATGAATTTTGCTAAAAATGCTTCAGATTTAGTTATATTTATGGATAAAGGAAAAATAATTGAAATGTCAACTCCTGATGAAATGTTCTCTAATCCAAAAGACGAACGTACTAAAGACTATTTGAAACTACTGAGTGGATAAATGAATAGAATATTACTCTTTATTTATTTTCTAATTCCCACATTACTTGTTTCACAGAATAGTGAAGAAGTTTTACGATGGGCCGCTGATGCAGAAAGTGGTGCCCCTTATGTTTTTCAAGACCCTAGAATTCCAACTAAACTTATCGGGTTTGAGGTAGATATAATTAATGCTATATCTAAAGAAATGGGTATAGAAAATGAGCACTTTCAAAACCAGTGGGATGGATTGATTCCAGGTCTAAAAAGGAATGATTATGATATTGCTATAAATGGCTTAGAAATTACAGAGGATAGAAAAAAAGAAGTAGCATTTTCAATCCCATATTATATTACATTTCAACAAATAGTAGTCAGAGCATCTTCGGATGATATAAAAGACCTTGATGGATTAGAAGAAAAATCTGTGGGTACTCTAAAAGCATCATTAGCTGAAAGAATACTAAAGGAACACGGTAATATTAATATTAAGACTTATGATAGTGAGGCCAGCTCTTATGAAGATTTAAAAAATGGTAGGTTAGATGCTGTTCTTATTGACGAACCTGTTGCGAAGTATTATGCTGGATGGAACCTAGCACTAAAGCTTACTGGTGATCCTATTGGGGAGGTTGTTTATGGTATTGTAATGGAGAAGCAAGATACTATTCTACAAAATAGAATAAATGTTGCAATTACTAAATTAATAACCACCGGTAAACTAAGAGAAATACTAGAACAATGGGATATGTGGAATTATATGGTTGCTGTATATCTTGATGATAAAACCGCTTCTAATATTAAACCTACTAAATATAATCAATTCTTAGATTCAAGGAAAATTGAACTTATTTTTGATGATTATGTTGATAGATACATTGGGTATTTACCTGTTTTAGGTGAAGCTGCATTAACTACAATTCTACTTTCAATTCTTTCTATGATTGTTGCAATATTTTTAGGATTAGTTTTAGCATTGACTAAAGTATATGCTCCTAAACCATTATCTTTTCTGGCAACGGCCTATATAGAAATAATAAGAGGTACTCCCCTATTAATACAATTGTTTTTTATATATTATGCTCTTCCAAGTTTTGGTTTGAATCTAAATCCATTTTCAGCTGCAATATTAGGATTAGGGCTCAATTATGCTGCCTACGAGGCAGAAAACTATAGAGCTGGTTTATATTCAGTTCCCAAGGGGCAAATGGAAGCTGCTATTTCACTTGGAATGACCAGGAGACAAGCCTTGAAGCATATTATTATACCTCAGGCAATCAGGTTAGTTATACCTCCTGTACAAACGATTTTATTTCTTTATTAAAAGATACTTCTCTTGTTTCTGTTATAGCAATGGCAGAATTAACAAAACGATATTTAGAATTATCAGCAACTTATTATGATTACATAGGAACTGGGATTATTGTTGCTGTTATTTATCTGTTAATCGGTTTACCATTTGTTAAATTATCTAAATACGTTGAAAAGAAATATTCACTTGAAAAGAGTAATACTTAATCAAGATTCTTTTTGTCTAAATATTTCAAATAGTATTACACCAGATGAAACAGATGCATTAAGCGATTGTGTGCTTCCTTTCATTGGTATCTTGACCAAATGATCACACACTTTTCTAACTCTTGGTCTCATTCCTTTATCTTCCGATCCAATAACAACAATAATTGGTGACTTATATATGTCGTCAGTATAATTACTATTTGCTTCTAAGTCAGTACCTACAATCCAAAAACCATGCTCTTTAAGGTTTGTCAATTCTGAGGCTAGATTTGTAACTCTGCAAACGGGAATTTTATTTAATGCTCCTGCAGATGCTTTGACAGCAAATGAATTAATTGGTGATGAATTCCTTTCAGTAATAATAAGACCCGACGCTCCGACGCATTCAGCTGTCCTTGCAATTGCTCCTAAGTTTTGTGGGTCTGTAATTCCATCTAAAGCTACTAAAACAGGATTTTCTGATTGATTATAAGCATAATCCATAAGTTCAATAATGTTGACTGTTTGAACTTGTTTAGCTAAAGCAATAACATTTTGAGAAACATTATTATTGATATTAGCTTTCTTTTCTAAATCTTTAAATTTTCTTTTATCATATTTAGATATTGGTACCCCATTATCTTTTGCAATCTTAAATATTCTATTGACACTTGCGCCTTGTGCACCAAACCCAATAAATACTTTTTCAACTTTATCTGATTCTATAGCTTGTACTACAGCATTTTTTCCGTATATATAATTTTCACTCATTATTTTTCTTCCATTATTAAATATGCAATTGCATTTGTTCTTGAATGTGATAAAGAAAGTTTGATATTATATGAACTATATTTTTCCCTCATTTCTCCATCAAGAGCTATCTGTGGTTCTCCAGATTTCAAATTATTTACTGATACTTCCTTAAATTTAAATCCACGTGCAAAGCCAGTTCCAATTGCTTTAGAAAAAGCTTCCTTTGCAGCAAATCTGGCTGCATAATGTGTATATTTTTTTAATTTAAATTGTTCACAATAATCTATTTCACTTTGGGTAAACATTTTATTTTTAAATCTATCCCCTAAGTTTTCAATAGCATTTTCTATTCTATGTACTTCAACTATATCTGTACCTATGCCTTGTATCATTTCATTTCTCTTTTTTTGTATTCTAATCTCTTCAAAAGTTTTGGTATAAAACTTTTGGCCTCTTCCCTAATAGTCAAATCCGCATTTTTGCTAAGGTTTGTTTCGTTAGGGTTTACTTCTATGATAACTGCCCCGCCTTGTTTCGCAATCAAAGGTAAACCAGCAGCCGGATGAACTTCAGAAGATGTACCAATAGAAAAAATAATGTCACAATTACTAGAAGCATATTCTGACTGACTTAAAGTATCATATGGTAGTTGTTCACCAAACCAAACTACATCAGGACGAATTAAACCATCACAATAAGTACAATGATTTAATTCATTTGCAATTAATTCTTCATCATATCTTTTTTGACATTCTATACATTTAAATTTTACAATAGAACCATGTAGTTCCAATACATTCCTCGAACCAGCCTTTTGATGATAACCATCTACATTCTGAGTTATAACAGTAACATTCGGTAATATTTTTTGAATCTTACTTATTGCAAAGTGACCATCATGAGGATTATTTTTTCTTACATTTTCCAATCGTTCTTGATACCATCTCCAAACAAGATTCGGGTCATTCTTAAAGCCTTCTTTACTTGCCAATTCCATAGGATTGAATTTGGACCAATAACCCTCTGCACCTCTGAATGTTTGTATTCCACTTTCAGCTGACATTCCAGCTCCTGTTAGAAATACTACACTTTCAGAGTCTAACAGCTTATTAACTATTTCATCTAAATCGATATTCAATTTTTAATATTTTTTTATTGTCATTAAAATCACAATTTAATAATAATAAGCATCAAGATCATAAATATAGACACATTATTACTTTCAATTTAAATATATTTATATTATGTTCTATTCAATAAAAAAACAATGTATTAATTTATTTTTTGTTCTTAATGAGTGAATTTAAAGGAAGCTTTCCGCTAAGCGATAAAAGAAATAAAAAAGGTAACAGACGGTTAGCTAGAGAAAAAGTATTGCAAATAGTAATGTCTTACTATAGTTGTGAATCTGATTTGAATGACCTTTTTGATCATATTTTCTACAGACAATTTAATTTCGGTGAAGACGAAAGCCAAGAAGAATCTGGCAAATTTCTTCGTCCAGAAGTTATATTAGAAATGGAATCTGATATTCCAATCAATTGGAGAAATGAAGATATTGAATTTGGTAACTCACTTGCTAATATGATAATAAACAAACAAGAATACCTTAATGAATTAATGGACGAATTCACCCAAAATTGGGAATTAGATAGAATAGCTAAAATAGATAGATATTTAGTTCAGAGTGCAATCTGTGAATTAATATATTTTGAAGAAATTCCGCCAAAAGTAAGTATTAATGAAGCAATTGAAATATCTAAAAAATACAGTACTGATAGAAGTAAAATGTTTGTTAATGGAGTATTAGATTCTATACTTAAAAAGCTTACTTCTGAAGGTAAAATAATAAAAAAAGGTCGTGGATTAAACTAAATCCAAGACCTTATTAATTTTTTACAAATTAGACTTATTAAATATCTAATTCTGTTTTTATTTGTTTAACCCAGTTTGAAATTCTCTCATCAGTTAATTCTGGCTCATTATCCTCATCTATAGCTAATCCACAGAAAAATCCGTCACCATCATCGCCTACTGATGTTGTGTGGTTAAACCCTTTAGTAGAAGTTCTACCAAATACGTTTCCACCTGAATCCCTAACTGGTAATGCCATTTTACCTATAGCATCGAGAAAGTTTTCGTGATAGGCTTCTTGGTCTCCAGTACCAACAAAACCAACATTAAAACCATCAAAGTTATAATCGCACCACTGATCAAAGATTTCATCCCAATCATCTTGTAATTCACCATCATTCCAAGTTGGTACAGCGATTATAAGCGTTTTGTAGTCCTTAATAATATCAAAGTCAACACTTGCTATATCATGAATTTCTACATCCACACCGTTTGCTCTTAGTTCCTCATCTAGCTTCTCAGCTACAATCTCAGTTACACCAGTGTTTGTTCCATAAACTAAACCAATTTTCATATCTTTATTTTATTTTTAGTTAATATTTGAATACAAATTTATTAATATTTTCTATGAAGTAAAATGAATTTAATTATTTTATTTTGGGACTGTGAAAAATAATGTTGTCCCTTTACCATATTCACTTTCTACCCAAATTTTACCATTATTCTTATCTATAAACTCTTTGCAGAGTATTAACCCTAATCCACTGCCTAATTCATCACCTGTTCCCTGAGTAGTATGGTGAACACCAATCTTGAATAGTTTTTCGGCATCTTCAGTGAGAATACCAACACCATCGTCTTTTACCCATACAACATACATTTCTTCATCATAATTAGAACAGCCTATCTCTACTTTTCCACCTACATGTGTAAATTTAGCAGCATTCGATATTAGATTACTAAGTACTGTGTTTATCATATTCAAATCAGCATAAACTTTAATATCCATGTTTATCTTATTAATTACTTTAATATCTTTCTTCTTAAAGTTATTCATTAACAAGTTTACTATATTATCCACTAATTTGCCGAGTAAAATAAGTGTAGGATCAAATTCTATTTTATTATTTTGAGTTTTTGACCACTCTAATATGTCTTCTAGCAACTTATATACATCCTTAGCAGATTCGTTTAGTTCCTTAACAAAATCATTGATATCCTTTAATTCAAATTTATCGAAGTCCCTTGATAGTACTTCAGTTATATTTTTAAAAGCACTTATTGTAGATTTAAGATCATGAGCAATTATTGAAAAGAATTTATCTTTGGACCGATTAGAAAATTCAAGTTCATTTTGTATTTTCTTAAGTTTTATCTGATTCTCTACTCTTGCTAACAATTCTTCTTGAATAAATGGCTTACTTATATAATCTATTCCACCATTTCTTAGACCTTTTACAATTGAATCATTATCAGATTTTGCTGTAAGGTATATTATAGGAATATTTCTAATTTGGGGATTTTTTTCAATTTTTCACATACTTCAAAGCCGTCATATTCAGGCATCATTATATCCAAAAGAATTAAATCACAATCCGTATGTAATGCCTGTTCAATAGATTTTTCACCAGATCTTGCAAAGGCAATTTCAAAATTATTTTCTGTAAGAATATTGCCAACTACTTGAATATTAGTTGGATTATCATCTACGATCAATACCTTACCTTTTTCATCACCCATAATTTTTTTTCAACTAATTTATTTATTGTTGTAATTTATAAAAGTTTTCAAGTATTATATTTATTTTTTCGACATCTATAGATTTACTTGCTTTTTTTATGTTATAGCATAACCCTATTAAATCAAATGTTAGTGAGGTCACCAAGTTCCTCAAGTTGAAACGCAAATTTATAAATATCATTATCTATGGAAATTTGCTTCTATGTTTACAAAATCTAAATCCTCTAAAATGTCTATTTTGTTACTAATTTGTATTTATAAAAATGATGAATTTTAAAATTCATCTACCTAATCTGTGCTGAAATTAATGGAATTTTAGTTAACTTTGAAAATTCAAATAGTAAATTAACAATTAACAATATAATATAATATAAATGAGCGTATTAGTAAACAAAGACACCAAATTATTGGTACAAGGAATAACTGGTTCTGAAGGAACTTTCCACACAATGCAAATGTTAGAATATGGTACTAATGTTGTAGCAGGTGTTACACCTGGAAAAGGTGGACAAATGTATAAAGGAAATGATATTAATCAATTCAATAAAGAGATTGAAGTATTTAATTCCTGTAAAGAGGCTGTAAATAGCACTGGTGCTAATGCTTCTGTGATTTTTGTCCCACCGCCATTCGCAGCTGATGCAATTTTGGAATCTATTGATGCAGAAATACCTTTGATTATATGTATTACAGAGGGTATCCCTGTAAAAGATATGATAACTGTTAAATCTGCTTTAGATAATTCTAACTCAAGATTGATTGGACCAAACTGCCCTGGTGTTATAACTCCAGGTGAAGCAAAAATAGGTATTATGCCAGGCTTTATACACTCAAGAGGTAAAGTTGGTTTAGTTTCTAGAAGTGGTACATTGACTTATGAAGCAGTAAAGCAATTAACTGACGAAGGATTAGGACAAACTACTTGTATTGGTATAGGTGGTGACCCTATAATTGGTACTCAATTCATTGATGCAATCAAGCTATTCAATGAAGATGATGAAACTGAATGTATTGTGATGATTGGTGAAATTGGTGGAACAGCTGAAGAAGAAGCTGCAGCCTATATAAAAGAAAATGTAAAAAAACCTGTAGTTGGCTTTATAGCTGGTAGAACAGCACCTCCAGGACGTAGAATGGGACATGCAGGTGCAATTGTATCAGGCGGTAAGGGTTCAGCAGAAGATAAAATTGCTGTTATGAAGGATGCAGGTATTCATGTAGTAGATACTCCAGGTACACTCGGTACGACTGCCAAAAAAGCTTTGGGACTATAAATAGAAAAATTAACTTTTTAATAAATTTAAAATATAATTTAGGATAATATCAAATGTCAAATAAAACTATTGCAATTATAAAACCAGACGCGGTGGCTAAAAATGTAATTGGAGAAATTGTTTCTAAGATTACTCAAGCTGGATTTAAAATTAATGGTATAAAATTAATTAAATTGTCAGAAAAACAAGCAGGTGCATTTTATGAAATCCATAAAGAGCGCCCTTTTTATGGTGAATTAATTGAGTATATGACTAGTGGACCAGTTGTTCCTATTTCCTTAGAAAAGGAAAATGCAGTTGAAGATTTCAGAAAATTAATCGGTGCTACTAACCCAGCAGAAGCTGAAGATGGCACTATCAGAAAGCTATATGGTGCTGGAATTGAAGCAAACGCAATTCATGGCTCGGATTCTGATGAAAATGCTACTATTGAAACGAACTTTTTCTTTTCAAGATCTGAATTGGTAAATTTAAAGTAATCTAAATTTACATTTACTTTTAGCTCTGTTGTATTCATATGACAGAGCTTTTTTTTTAGTTTTATTTAAACTAAAGTAACTTACAAAATATAGATTCGTAAATACTCAAACAATTATTAATTAACATAGCCTATTAGATTATGAAACAAATTTTAACATCTTTAATTTTTATTATTATTTTATCTATCAGTACTAAAGCCCAAAATAGTACTAAACCTACTTATGATGTTTCATTCGACATGAAAACTTTAGTCTATCATAAATATAGATTTACTGAAAACATTAGAGTCAAAAGAATATTCTCCGATAGTACTATAAATGAGTATGATAAAACCGTCACTTATTGGTTTACAGCATTTGTACCAGGAAAAAAAGATGAGAATGGTTTTCTAACTATAGAAATAGCTACTGACTCTATGAAATACCAGTTAAATTCAAATAATAAAAATATTAGTTACTTCACTCAAGATTATGAAGCTCCTATACCAGTGTCTGATTTAGATTTCATGAATTCATTTTTATCTAATAATCAAAGTTTTAAATTTATATACTCACCCTATGGTGATGTAGCAGAAGTAACTGGAGACAGATTAGAAAATGAGAGAAATATACATTCTAAAATTCCTGATGAATTAAAAAGAGACTTTCTCTTAAGTTCAATAAGTAATGAAACATTAGTATTCAAATTTGATGCAGCTAAAGGTATTTATCCAACATTTGAGGTCATAAATGACACATCTTGGAAAAGTGAGACTTCTTATGTTGTTAATAAGATTCCCATGACTGGCGAATTTGAAAACACCTTCGTGGGATATTCCAATGGAGAATATCATATCAAATCAATTATTGAAAGCTTAGAACTAAAGTCAGAAATTAATAATTATTATTTCCCGGACATTGATAAACATGGTACTGTGACGTCTGCAATAGCGACAGGAGAAATGAAATCAGATTTGTACACAGGTGGAACCATTAAATATGTAAGATCAAAAATTAAATCATTAATGGAAGGTGAAATAAACAACTTAAAATATAAACAAATAGTTGAATCCAATTTCACCTGGGACCTCTTAGACAGGTTTAGTTATTAAAAGTTATTGTTTTTTATCCAAATAATTTGAAAGAGTAAAACAAATCATATATATTTGATATTAATATTATAAATGAATACTAATTATCAAATATACTATGTCCAATAAGCTAAAAGAACTACAATCATTATTAATCCCTAGTGACATTTTACCAATAGGGATGATTTTAATTGGAGTTATTATAGCATTTTTTATATCAGAAATTGCTATAAAACTTATAGGAGTAAGCATCTCAATACTTGGTATTGTGACATTGTTAATGAAATTAACAACACGTATGTCCTCCGCTGTTGAGACAAAATTCAAAAGCGTTCCAAGCCCAAATTTTAAAATCACCGTTAAAAAAAGCCCCGAGGCTGTAAGAAAAGTCATTGAAAATTTTGATGAATCTTCTACAGTTGAGAAAAAGGAAAAATCATCTGAACCAAAAAATACGATGGGTACTGAAGAAGGCTTTAGAATTGTCAAGAAAGAGAATTCTGAAGCAACTAAAGCGGAAAAAACAGATATACCTAATAATAATCCATCAGATAAAGACAACAAAGATAATTATACTAGAAAAGTAGAAAGAGAAGAATCTAAATCAAATATTCCTAAGTACAGAACTAGTAATATAAATATACCTACCCAAAACCTATTTGAAGAACTTCCCTTGCTAAAGGATCAGCCTGACAAAGAATTTGAAGTTTTTATAAAAAGGATTCTAATGGCTATTAGGTCTGTGAGTAACACTAAAACTGCATGTTTCTTCTTTTATGACGAACACACTGAAGGTTTAATATTAAACTCATCAGCTTCAGAAAGTAAACAAATATTACCAAGCAAAAGTAAAATTAAATCTAAAAATGATGTTGTTTTACAAATAGCAAAAGATATAAAACCTGAGATTCTAACAGATATAAACCCAGCCGCTGAAATAGATTTATTACCTTATTACAAATCTAATTCAGGAACAAACTCATTTATCGGAATACCAGTGATTTATGATAAAAGTGTAATTGGAGTTTTAACAGCTGATTCTAAACATACTGATGCTTATGATGGAATTATGGTAAGTTTTATGGGACACTTTGCCAAATTAATTTCTGGATTAATCAGGTCTTATTCTGATAAGTATGATTTAGCTCAAAACTCTAAGAACTATTTGTTAGTTGAAGAGCTGATTAATAATATTAATTTCAGTAATGAAACTGACCTAATACCTGCATTTCTAAAGATGATTAAGGAAAAGCTTAATATTGAAGGTTTAAAAGTTATTATAAAAAATAACTCTGAGAGTTTGGTCTTTGAAGAAAAAAATAATTTTTTAGGAAATAAAAGTAAAATTGATTTTTCATCAACACAATTATCTAATGTAATAAACTCAAGACAAGAATTCTTTGGCAGAAGTACTGACTCAGAAGTTCCAATAAGTAATGAATTTGAAATAAATTCAAATGATTTCATTTTCATAGCTCCTATATGTACTCAAATAAACAATTATGGTGTTTTGCTATTTAATGATAACGACTTTATTGATTTAGAGGTAAGAAATTCTTTGCAAAATGTCTGTAATATTATTGCTTTAAAAATTGAAAATTTGAGAGTCAAAGAAATAATTTCTAAAGGATTGGATAAAGACCCTGAAACCGGAATTTACAACGAAAACAAATTTAAAGAAGAAATAGAAAAAGAAATTAAAAGAGTTAATAACCATACTATTAACAGTTGTTTAGCTGCAATATCTATTGATGAATACGAATCTATTGACCTAGCAGACCCAGTTGTAAACAATTCCCTTCTTCATCTTATTAATGGGATTTGTAAGAAATTTTTAACGAAACTAGATTCTGTTGGTATATTGAATAACCAAATATATATAATATTATCAGGTAAAGATTCTAGTAGTTCGAAATTATGGGCAGAACAACTCAGAAATAAAATTGCGAGCTCACAAATAGAAATAAACGGCAAAATGATTAATGTCACTATAAGCATAGGTATTTGTTGTCTTGATCCCGAGAACACCATAGGTGAATTAATTAACAACTCTAATACAGCACTTAACTCTTCAAAAGTTAATTCAAATTCTGTTAGTGTTTACTAAGTTATGAATTCTGAAACAATAGTTGAACGTATATTAAATTTGTTAAGATTAGAAGATTCTGAATTAAGTTTAAAACAGATAATAGTAAGATTAGAACTTGACGAGTCTTCGAACAATGAAATACAAAATGCCATTACTAATCTTACCAAGAATGGAATAATCATTGAAAACAATAATTCAATTAAGTTGTATGACTTCAGTCAATCAACTATCGAAGGTTACTTTAATTACTCTCCTAAGCACTCATTTGTCCTAACAGAAAGAGATAATGATTATACTAAAGTATCTATACCAAATAGTGATATAAATTATGCAATTGATGGTGATAAAGTTTTAGTAGAGTACTTCATAAATAATAAAGGGAAAGCAGAGGGCAAAGTAATTAAAATAATATCTAGAAAAAATAAGATAATTACTGGGCGAATAGAAAAAAATGAAAATATAATATATTTAAAAACAGAACCTTCCAAATATCAATTAGACTTTATTGTCTTAAATGAAGGGATTAATTTAATAGATGGAGATGAGGTAGAAGCTGAAATAATAACTGATTTACAATTATCTCCATTACCAAGAGTAAAAATTACAAGAATGAAAAATAAAAATAAAAATAACGAACTAAAAGATTCATTTGATTCCATTTTGATAGAATATGGTTTAAACCAAGAATTCCCAAAAAATGTTATTAAAGAAACAAATAAGGCCAAAGAGCCAACAGCAAAAAACTTACCTAGTCATAGACTTGATATCAGAGATAAAAATATATTCACTGTAGATCCATTTGACGCAAAAGACTTTGATGATGCAATTTCATTAGATTATGATAAAGATGGGAATAATGTATTAGGTGTTCATATAGCGGATGTAAGTCACTATGTAGATGAAAACTCAGCTACCGATATAGAAGCCAGGGAAAGAGGTAATAGCACTTACTTAGTTGACAGAGTTATACCTATGCTCCCTGAAATCTTGTCAAATGATTTATGTTCACTAAAACCACATGTTGACAGATATGCATTCTCAGTATTTATGACATTAGATAAAGATAATAACTTAGTCCATTATGAACTTCATGAAACACTCATTAACAGCAAGAAGCGATATTCTTATGAAGAAGCTTTGGAAGTTATAGAAGGAAAAAAAGATGAAAATGATAAGCTTTTAAGAGAATTATCAAAATTATCTCAAGATTTAAGAAAGAAACGATTTAAAAGTGGAGGTATAAATTTTTCTAGCACCGAAGTCAAATTCATTTTAGATGAAAACAGAATACCAGTTGATAATAAATTAAAGAAACCAACAAAAGCTACTCAAATGATAGAGGAATTTATGTTGCTAGCCAATAGAGCAGTTACACTATTCCTTTTAGATATTAGCAAAAAGAATAATAAGAAAGGTAAATTACCATTTATCTATAGAGTTCATGAAGACCCAGACAGAAACATAGTAAACGAAGCTATTCAATTTATTGGTAATCTGACTAATACAAAATTTAAGAAAATAAGTGAAGTAAAAGCAAGCGAATTAAACAATATTATAAACAGATTTCAAGATAGCCCTCACTCCCCTGCTATTAACCAAGTACTTATCAGATCAATGGCCAAAGCAATATATTCACAAAGAAATTATGGTCATTTTGGTTTGGGTTTTGAAAACTATACACACTTTACATCTCCAATTAGAAGATATGCTGATCTAATTGTCCATAGATTGCTTAAAGAATATATGAAAGCAGAAGGTAAGATTAGTAATGGAAGAATTGAGTATTTAAAACCATTTGCTAAATCTATTTCTGATCATATTTCTGCAACAGAAAGAAATTCAATGGATGCTGAAAGAACAAGTAATAAGCTAGCTTCTGTTATTTTAGTTAGAAATAAAATAGGGGAAGAGTATATTGGTACAGTAACCGGCATACTAAATTTTGGGTTATTCTTACTATTAGAAGATATGAATGTAGAAGGGCTTTTACATATTAAAGAATTGAAAGATGATTATTACAGATTTGATGAAAAAAATCTTAGATTTGTTGGTAAAAGAAACAAGCAAGTATTTACAATTGGTTCTAGAGTAAAAATCCAAATAGCTAATGCAAATATTGCTAAATCACAAATTGATTTTAAATTTATTGAGAAAGTATAATGTTTACTGGTTTGATTGAAGAGATTGGAGTTGTAAATGAAATTAAGCAAAGTGGTGATGCCATAAGATTAGAGATAAATTCAAATCAAATTAATAAAGATATGTCAGTTGATGATTCTATATCTGTTAATGGTGTTTGCTTAACGGTAACTGAATATAATAAAAACAGCTTTGCAGTTACAGCAGTAGAAGAAACAATGAGAAAAACAAATTTATCAGATTTGACTAAAGGAAGTTTGGTAAATTTAGAAAGGGCTATGAAGGCTGATAAACGTTTTGGTGGGCATTATGTACAAGGACACGTTGACCAAATCACATATGTTTCTAATATCTTTCATGAAACAGAGAACTGGCTATATACTTTTAAAATACCATCCGAGGGAAGGAAGTATATCGTTGATAGAGGTTCAATTACAATAAATGGTGTTAGTTTAACTATTGCATCTATTGTAGAAGATTCTTTTAACGTTGCAATAATCCCCCACACTTATGAAAATACTGTGTTTAAACAATTTAAAATCAACGACAGAATCAATATAGAATATGATATTATTGGTAAGTATGTAGAAAACATTCTAAAATATAAAGATTAACACTTAAAAAGATGTTAGCACTACTAAATATATTATTACTTATGTCCCCAATTTCTCACAATTCCAGTGAAATAGGTGTTAACTACAAATTGGGCTATACTTTTGAAACAATTAATTCCAATAGTAATATTTTTGAGAATTACTTCTATGATAATAATGCAGAAGGAATAGGTAGCCTTAATGGTTTGAATCTTTATTATAATTATTATTTATCTGATAATTTATTTTTGGGAATAGAAACTAACTACCTTTTCTTGAATTCAAGGTTAAACAAAACAGAGCAAGAATTAATTAATATTAGTGGAAATGAAGTTGATGGTGAATTCGAACATATTTTTGAATATGATTCTGAACAATTAATTACCGCATTAAATATTGGGTATAACATCCATAGTAATTTTTACTTTTCATTGGGTTTTAGTTATAGCAACTCAATCTCTGATATCAATATATCTTCATTAGAACAAATTTCTAAACCAGAGGATGCAGGCGTTTTTGTTGAAGAACAAACAAGAATAAGAGATGAATTAGATACAAATATATCAAACTCAAATGCTACATTTGGCCTAATGCCCTCCTTAGATATAAAATATCCCATGAATAAAAGTAATTCTCTTTTTCTTAATAGTAGTATTGGATATAATTATAGCTTTAATGAAAGGATTAATAACAATTTAGACTGGTCAATAAATAGTTTAATATTTTCAGTAGGGTTAAGTTATACAATAAACAATAATATAGACTACTCTGAAAGTGTTGCTTCTTCAATTGAGAGTAATATTATTTCATTTGAGTTAATTGACAGGATAGAAATAAGTACCGAAAAATTTAGTTTTGATGTAATAAAGTATAGTAATTTAAAATCTGGTTCAACTTCATTTATTAACTATAGCAATGGTCAAAGTATTGTTCTGTATGTACAGTTAAAAAACATGAATAATGAAGGTATTGAATTTAATCTCTCCACTAAAACTGATAGTGTTTTTAATAAAATATTAACTGATAAGTTAACAAAAATTAGTATCCCTAAGACATTAATTAACTCTAGCGAGAGACCAAAACAATTAATATTGGATTTATTATATAGCGATTATTTGATTAAAAGAGTAGAGTTTGAAACATATTATAATGTTCTACATGAAACGAGCTATTTATATAGTTCAAATTTAACTGATCTTGCAAAATACATTGATTTGGAGCAAGACAAAATAGTCACTTTATATACAGATGACGAAAATATTTCTAGTTTTTTAGATTCAATACCAGCTAGTAATGTAACAGTAAGAAATTTCAAGGAATTGGAATTTAAATTGGACAATTCTAACAATGATAATTATTTATTAGTCATTGAATAAAAAAAATCCCGCAAATGCGGGATTAAAAGTGGTATCAATCTCAATAAGCAATGAAATTATCTTTGCATTTCTCTTGAAATCCTTCTTTGTCTTCTTTCAGCTTTAATTCTAGCCATACGTTTCTCAATTGAAGGTTTTATGTATTGAGTTCTCTTTTTGTACTCTCTTAACACTCCACTTCTTTCGTATTTCTTTTTGAATCTTCTTAGAGCTCTGTCTATTGATTCATTATTTTGAACGTTAATTCCTACCACTTGTAATCACCTCGCTTTATGGTATTTAGTTTGAATAATTTTCTATTAATCTTTTTTCTTCTGATTTTTCAAATTGCACTACTATGGCATTTCCACCAGTAGAAGTAACTTCTTTTGCTCTGACTATCCCTACATCATCAAATATCTTGTGGTATAGTATTTCACCAATTTCATATTCTTCTTTTGGAGTATACTTTCTTGCATCATCCTTAGAGATATGTATCACTGCTTTAGACTTATCTCTTTCAGCTTCTATAGTATCAAGATTTACTAGCTGTGAGTGTCTACTACGTGTACATCTAGCCCATTGGTGTCTACCGTTTTCTGTTTCAATTGGTTCACCAATTAACTCATGTTTTGTTTCTTTCATTAAGAAAGGAGAATACAAAGTTAAATACTTTGCTCTTCTAGTTCTTCTTTTCGTAACTTTTTTTGCCATATATTTTTTTCTATATATTTTATATCAGATTACAAAAATAACTATTTATTAGTTAATATTCAAGACGAATAAGCTTATGGTTGATTTTTAATTAAAAAGAATGTATCTTTAACAGAATTCAATGAACCAAAAACTCCTATACCATTACCTTCTACTGAACCTAATAGCTCATTATACTCACTTGCAGATAACCTCTGTAAAACCCAACGTAAATAATTGAAATCCATATTAGAAATTGTTATTTCATGAATTCCATACCATCTGAATAGATTCCAAATAACCGGGGTCTGATTACTTGGTATTATTCCCCAAGTTGCCAATTCCTTATATCTCCACTGACTTTGCGGGTTATCTTCATTTCTTCTAAAAACTCTTCTATTCTTTTCTTCAAATGGTACATCGTCCAAGTGAAGACCATACTCTAATGTATCAAGTGTCTTTACAGATATACCCCAAAACCCATTTAATGGTTCTCCATCCCAGATAATAGTATCTCTAGTGTCTTTATTTATAGTATCTTTAGGATATTGTATAGTTTCTTGAGGCGGCTTTATCCAAATTGGTGCAGAAGGAGTTACAGTATTACCAGTGACAGTCGTTCCATCAGCAAATCTTACTGTCAAATTATACTCTTTACCTTCTTCTACTAAATAATCTTCAGCATAGTAGTATCCACTTTCACCTGTATCATCTATTTGAAGGTTTATCTCTCTATCATCAAAAGCAATAGTAACTTCGGCATCTCGAATTAGTGAATTTTCATAATTGAAAGATTCTTGAATTGGCTGTGACCTCATTACAATTATATTGTCTATTGGCTCGCCTACTACTAATGCGCCTTCAACATAATTCTGTGGGTCATACTCAAAAGGTACAGGATCTTCACAAGAAGTAAAAATCAAACTAATTAGTATGACAGTAATTAAAATGTATCTCATAATATTAAAATTTCATTTCTATTGAAAAAGTTGGAATAATAGGTAATAGTCTAAAATCTTCAACTACAGTTTCTTCTTCATCTACATCATAGAATCTAAACCAGATATCCCTTCTGTTGTAAACATTATAAATATCTAATAGTATTTTTGTTTCTAGCCCAAATAAACTAGTTTTATAACTTCCGTTCAAATTTAATTGATGTGTATTAGGTAAACGAAGACCATATCTTTGAGATGGAATTGATTTACCCCTTCCAAAAGTTTCACCTTCTAACCTTAATTGGAACCTAGAAGTCTGACCAGTGTATGACTGCCCAGTTTGGAAAGTAAAATTAGCACCCACATTCCAAACTTCATTTATGTTATATTGAATAACCCCTTTGAAATCATGTCTTCTATCATACTTTGGTCTAAAATAATTTCCTGAATTCAAACTATCAAATCTAGCATTTATAAAACCGAGGGCATATCCGAGCCAACCTGTGAAATCTCCAAACTTTTTTTGGATGAATATTTCTGCTCCAAAAGCCTCTCCCCTACCTTGATACAATACGTCACCTGCCTTCTCAATTTCAAGGACAATCCTTCTTATCTCATTTATATTCTCAAGGGATTTATAATATACATCAAAATTTAAATCATAGCCATCAAAAGGCTGGGTTTCCAATGATAATATATAATGCATTGATTTTGCTATTTCTAGTGAACCATCTGTTCCTAACCAAGTATCAAAAAAAGAAAAATCTTGAAGTGTTGCTAATTTTAAGTTTTGGTGATAAATACCCCAAGATGCCTTAACTGCTATTTCTGGTTGGAAATAATATTTCATTGCTAATCTCGGCTCTAATGCAAAGAAATCTGCTAATTTGAAGTAATTTGCTCTTAGTCCACCTTGAACAGAGTACAGTGAATTTACTTGCCATTTAGCTTGGGCAAATGTTGCATAATTAATATCTTCAAAGAAAAGATTAGTTCTACCAGCACCAGAACCCTCTAGCGTTGAATCATTTGAACCAGTAAAGTTAGCTAGGTAATCAAATTCATAAAAGTTTGCTTCATACCCAAATTTGGTTGTGAAATCTTCACTTTGATAATAGTCTAATGTATGCTTTAGAGTAAAATCACTAATAATGTTTTCTTGTAATACTTCATATCCAGAATTATCTGCATTAAACCCATTTGTATATCTACTAGTACTTAAATTTACTGTGCTAAATGCTTTTGGGCTAAAAATATGTGTCCATCTTGCAGCACCTAAGCTATTTGAGATACCAAGATTGAAATTCACGTTCCCTGCAGCATAATCTAAATTGTCTCTACTGTAAAAACCAGACAAAGAAACTTTATCATCTTCACCAAAGTTTTGAGTTATTTTACCATTTACATCATAGAAATTAAAATCTGGTATTGGGTTTAGAGGGTCATCTGGTAAAAATGCCTTAATCACTTCAAAGTAAGTTCTTCTTCCCCCTAAAAACCAAGACCCATTACCTAATGGTCCTTCCAAGGCAAGTTTCGAGGAAATGGCCCCCAATGAAAATAGACCCTCGACTTCTTCCCTATTTCCATCTTTCTGAGTTAATGTAAGAACTGAGGACAATCTCCCACCATACTCAGCGTTGAAACCACCTTTTATAAGTTCAACATCTTTTATTGCGTCAGTATTAAAAGCAGAAATGAACCCAAAAAGATGTGTGGGATTATAGACTACTGAACCATCAAGCAACACAAGATTTTGATCTGGTGAGCTACCTCTAATATATAAACCAGATGAGATTTGTGAAGATGTAAGAACACCAGGCAAAAGTTGAAGCGATCTAAAAATATCAGATTCACCACCAATTCGTATTTTTTTTATTTGTTGAATTGGTATATTAACTTTGCTGATAGATATTTCTACTTTATCATCATCTTTATCTCCATACACTGACAATTCTGAAGTAGTAACACTACCTTGACCTAATTTTATATTTAATCTTTTATCTTCATCTTCTTTTAAATCTATTTTTAGTTTTTTATTTTCAAAACCAACATAAGAAACTGAAATCTCATATGAACCTTTGTTTAAATTGCCAATTACAAAATATCCGTCCTTATTTGTGAGAGCCCCTCTTTTAGATTTATCTATTCTAACTGTAGCACCAATTAGCACTTCTTGGTTCGTACTGTCTTTAACATAACCGCTTATAGTAGCAGAATATAGTTCAGTTTCGGTTAATAGTAAAAATAATAGCAGTAATGTAAATTTAATTATGTAGTTCATTTTTTCAAATTAAGTTCTAGATCAGAGTTTAAAAACAACAAATCTTTGATTTTATTTTTGTTATCTTTGTTAAACTATAAATTATTAAAATAAGATTTAAAGATTAGTATGAAAAATAATATGAAACCAGAAAGTTTAATGATGTCTTATGGGTATAAACCTGAATTATCTGAAGGTTCTTTAAAATGTCCAATTTTCCAAACATCAACTTTTGTGTTTAAAAATGCAGAGGAGGGAAAGGCATTTTTTGAAGTCGCATATGGGTTAAGAGAAAAGAATGCAGATGAAGAATTAGGTCTCATATATAGTAGGATAAATAATCCAGATTTAGAGATATTAGAAAACAGATTGTGTCTTTGGGATAAAGCTGATGACTGTGCTGTTTTTGAGAGCGGAATGTCTGCAATAAGCACTGTATTTATGGAGTTTTTAGAACCTGGAGACTTACTAGTTTATAGCAGCCCTCTTTATGGTGGAACAGATCACTTTATACATCACTTTTTACCAAAGTATGGGATTCATACTATTGGTTTTAAACCAAATGCTACTAAAGAAGAAATAATAAGTCAGATTGAAGAATCTGGACTAGGAGACAAATTATCAATAATTTATGTTGAGACTCCTGCGAATCCAACTAATGCTATAGTAGATTTGGAAATGATTAATGAGATTAAGAATAAATATAAAACTGAAGAGAATAATTTAATTTCAGTAATTGATAATACTTATATGGGGCCACTTTGGCAACACCCAATTAGATTTGGTGCAGATTTAGTAATCTATTCTGCAACAAAATATATCGGTGGTCACAGTGATGTTATAGCAGGAGCTGTACTTGGGAGTGCTGGACCGATGAAAAGAGTAAAAACTTTAAGAACATTCTTGGGGAATATGGCTGGACCTTGGACAGGCTGGTTGTTAATGAGAAGCTTAGAGACATTAAAAGTAAGAATGGAGCAACAACAAAAAAATGCAATTGAAGTTGCAAAATTTCTAAATGTTCATCCAAAAGTATCTCAAGTTCACTATTTAGGAATGATAGATGAAACTAGCGAAAGTTATGAATTGTTTAAAAGACAACATGATGGACCTGGTGCAATGGTATCTTTCGATATTGTTGGTGGAGAAAAAGAAGCTTTTAAATTTCTAAATAACTTGGAATTAATAACATTAGCGGTAAGCTTAGGTGGTACTGAAAGTTTAGCCGAACACCCAAGTACAATGACACATGCTGGGGTTGAACCTGAGTATATGAAATCAATTGGTGTTACTGAAAGTCTGGTTCGGTTATCAATTGGTGTAGAAAATATCGATGATCTAATCTGGGATATTAGTCAATCATTAGAAAAAGTATAATGTATAATTTAAGACAAATTCTTTATATTGTGTCCCTTGAAAGCATAATATGCTCAGAGCATTGAAGTTTATTTTGCAATTAATAAAATAAACTATTAATTTAAACTTATATATATATGTCTTAGCATCAATAATGCTACTTTTGACTTAATAAGTATTAAATAAAAAAATATTCAGTTTATGATAAAACCACATTCATTTCACATTCCTGTTATGGGCATTGGGTTTACTATAGATACTCCAATGAAAATAGCACATTGGGGGATAGATTCAGTTATATCATTAGTAGATGACATGTTGCTCGAAAAATTACGAGAAATGTACAGCGACAAGTTTAATATTCCTTACGAGGAAATTGGTAAAAAAGCTGAAGACAGAAGAGCAAGAAGAGTAACTGCATACCTTAATATGGTTAATGATTATGCTCATGAAAAGTTTACCCAAGTCAAAGACTTAACAAACAACCAAGGAAAAGAATTAAAAGAATATTTTAATCTTCTTCCTGATAGCTCAGAATTAAAAAAAGAATTTAACAGACTTTTAGAAAAATCTTCTGACATTTCTGAATTAGAAGGTTGGGTGAAGCAAAATTTAAAGATGGGTAGTATAGATGTTAACATTATGACTAAAGTTGACAAAGAAAACTACATAAAGAAAGACAAATTACCTGTCGAATATAATGACGCTCACGCTGCTCTAAGGGGTTACGCTCTTAGCGATTTAGAATCTTCAATTATTTTATCGGCTGGAATGAATCCACGACTATTTTCCTACATGGAAAATTTTGATGATTTCTATTCAGATGAAAATGGGTTTATAAAAAAGAAAATTGTTATCAAGGTAAGTGATTATAGATCTGCTTTTATCCAAGGAAAGTATTTAGCTAAAAAAGGAATTTGGGTTTCAGAATATAGGATTGAATCGGGACTTAATTGTGGGGGTCATGCTTTTGCGACTGATGGTTATTTGTTAGGGCCTGTGTTGGATGAATTCAAGAGCAAAAGAACAGAACTTTACGAATCCATTTTCAGTATATTAAAAATTTCACTTGAGAAAAAGAACAAACCTATTCCTAAATCTATTGATATGAGAATTACAGCACAAGGTGGTGTAGGAAACACAAGTGAACATAACTTTTTACTTGATGAATATAAATTAGATTCTGTAGGATGGGGTACTCCATTTTTACTAGTGCCTTCTGTTACTACTGTAGATAACGAAACTAGAAAGCAACTAGTTGAAGCTAAAGAAAAAGATTTATATTTAAGTGGTATTTCACCTCTTGGAGTTCCTTTCAATAGTCTAAAAGGTAATTCGAAGGACAAGGAGAGAGATAATAATATTGAGAAAGGTAGACCAGGTAGTTCATGCCCAAAAGGGTATGTTCAACTTAACAAAGAATTTGGTGACAAAGCAATTTGTACTGCTTCAAGACAGTATCAACGACTAAAAATAAATGAATTAAAAGAAGAAGACTTGACAGAAGACGAGTATAGATACGAATATAATAAAGTAGTTGATAGGTCATGTACATGTGTTGGCCTTGGAACAACTGCACTTATCGCTCATGGTTTAGATACCAGAGTAGAAGGAGCTGGAGTTTCTATATGTCCTGGTCCAAATATGGCTTATTTTAGCAAGTTAGTTAGTATGAAAGATATGATTGGCCATATATATGGAAAAAACAATGTGATTCAAAGAGATGACAGGCCAAATATGTTTATTAAAGAACTAAATATATATATTGAATTTCTAAAAGACAAAGTCAATGATGCAAGTCGAAATCCAGTTGAGAAAGAACAGAAATACCTTCTAAGTTTTTCAGAAAATTTGGAACAAGGAATTGAGTATTATTCTAATTTATTTAAAGAAAAGTCTGATTCATTTAATGAATCTTATGAACTTTTAATGAATAATTTGGAAGATAGTTTCCAAAGGTTAAAACTTTTAAAACTTAGAATAAGTAATTTAATGCTTTTCAAAATGACCAAAACAGAGAACGTTAAACAAAGTTCTCATAATGGGACTAAATTTAAGGAATCTATTTTCACTCATAAATCTAACTCATTAGTAAATTAGATTTATTTAATATTTAAAGAATTTAAATATTCCATTTGATTTATCATTAACTTTCAAGAAATACATCCCATTATTTAGGTTCGAAACATTAATGTTTGTGTTATTCACATACTCATGTGAAATAACCTTGCTTCCTGTAATATCATATATAGACACTTTGATTTCATTTCCTAATTTACTTAAGTCAATATTTATGGTTTCTGAATTATAATCATACTTGATATAAGTATTCGAATTTGACAATACTATATTAGTTTCATTACTAACTACAGCTACTTCAGACGCTAATCCAGCTATAACCCTCACTATTTTTGTGACATATTCCTCATTAATGCCATCCACCCTATCCATTCTAGAATGATAATTTGGGTTAAAGTCATTACTCCAATAACCTTGAGTTATTAATACAGCTGGATAGTCATATGACCAAAATGGTGAATGATCACTATTTGGAGCACCAAATGAAATACCTTTAGGATTTAAACCCAGATTACTACCATCAACTATATCGATGATGTTCTTATAGAAATAGTCCTCTTCATGTTCAAATCTGGTATGAATTTCAAAAAGCATATCTGAATTACTATCGTATCCGATCATATCTGAATTAATTACAGCAGCAATCTTAGAGTTATTATTAAATGCCTCAAATGCATTATGTTTACTCCCATAAAGCCCATTTTCTTCTAAGTCCCAAAGAGCATAAACTATTGTTTTCTCAAATTCTATTTCAGAAAATATTTTTGCAGTTTCCAAAACAGCAGAAACACCCGTGGCATTATCATCAGCACAATATTCTGTAACGGTATCATAATGTGCGCAAATAATTACTAGTGAGTCTGGATAAAGTACACCAGTTTGTTTAGCTAATATATTAATGCCATTCAGTCCAGAGAATGTAAATTCATTTTTTTCAATTGTAAGTTCATACTCAGATAATTTGTTCTCAAAGTAACTAATTGCCTTTTGCTTACCTACATCATTGCTTCTATCTAGTATAGTACCAATTCCTTCAACATTTACTTCTCCAGATAATTCTCTAATCATACTCATAACACGGTTATCATCTACACTACCAATTATCTCACTTAAATTTTGACCGTAGGAAAAAAAAGAGCAATAGATAAATAGAATAAGAACGGCTTTTAAATTATCATTCATATTTTCAAAAAATTTAGTATTAAAATTGACTTTAAAATAATCAATTTATATTATTAACTCCTAAAAAGAGATAAACTGAAATATTAAGTTTTCCAATTAAAACCGTATATTTGTCAAATTATATTTAAAAACAATTAGAGATAAATCAAGCTATGAGAATAATTTTCATCCTTTTTTTCATTATACCAAGTCTTCTTTTTTCACAAACAGGTTTAGATAAAAAACCTTCAAATCAACAACATGCTTTTTCTCCTAATGATTTGCTTTCACTAAGAAGAATAAGTGATATGCAACTGTCACCAGATGACAAATTTTTACTTTTTGGAATGAAATCACCTAACTTAAAAACAAACACATCAGAAAATAATCTCTTTATAATTAGTATAGATGGGAAAGTGATGACTCAAATAACTGATACAGATGATTCTGAATACAACGCGAGATGGTCAAAAGATGGAAAAGAAATATATTATATTTCAACTGAATTAGGTGCACCTCAAATCTTTAAATACAATTTGAATACAAAAAAATCAAAAGCTATTACTTCTGTAGTAAAAGGAGTTTCAAATATGGAACTCACCCCTATAAATGATAAGATACTATTCACTTCTGAAGTTAAAGTACGAAAAGATTTAGAGAAAATATACAACAAATATACTAGCTTCAATGCAATGAAGTTCAACTATCTACCTATAAGACATTGGGATACTTGGGAAGATAATATGGCATCTCACGTATTTTATTTAGATACAAAGTCTGGTAAAATAACAGACATAATGGAAGGGCAAATACATGATAGTCCATTACTTCCTTTTGGAGGAGGAGAAGAGATTGCCTGGTCGCCTAGTGGTAATGAAATCGCTTACACTAGTAAAAAAGTAAACAACATGGCTAGGAGTACTAACTCTGATATTTATATTTATGATTTAAAATCTAAAAAGACTAGCAATATCACTAAAGGTATGGTAGGTTATGACAAAGCACCGTTATACTCACCTGACGGTAATTGGATAGCTTTCCATAGTCAAGAAAGACCTGGATTTGAAGCTGATAAAATAAGATTAATGCTTTATAATAGAAATACAGGTGAAATTAAAGAAATGCTTAACCAATTAGACCAGTGGATTGGAAGTTTAGTTTGGTCAAATGATTCTGAAACTATCTATTTTGAGTCAGGTGTAAAGGGTAGAGTTCATTTATATAGTCTTGATTTAGAAAATAATACATATAAAAAACTAACTAATGATAAAACAAATGATAATGGTGGACTAGCAATATCTAATGATGGAATGAAACTATTTTTTGGCAGAACTAGTATAACTTACCCAACTGATTATTATTCATTAGAATTAAAAAATAAGCAAATAGAAAGAGTTACCTCTGTTAATGATGATTTGTTGTCTGATATAAAAGATATCAAAATAGAAGAAAGAATGATAGAAAGTACAGATGGTAAAAAAGTTCATACTTGGGTTTTATATCCACCTGATTTTGATGAGAATAAACAATACCCTATGCTTACATATTGCCAAGGAGGACCACAAGGAACAATTAGTAATTACTTTAGTTATAGATGGAATTTATATCTAATGGCTTCACAAGGGTATGTTGTTTGTGCTCCAAATAGACGGGGTATGCCTGGCTTTGGCCAAGAATGGAATGACCAAATAAGTGGCGATTGGAATGGGCAAGCAATGGATGATATACTTGCAGCTACAGATAATGTTATGTCAGAAGATTATGTTGATAATGAAAATGTTGGGGCAGTAGGTGCTAGTTTTGGAGGTTACACTGTATTTTGGATGCAAGGAAATGATAATGGGAGGTTTAACGCTTTTATATCACATTGTGGAGTATTCAATCTAACTAGTATGTATGGCGTAACTGAAGAGCTATTTTTTCCTGATTGGGAATTCGGTGGACCTTATTGGGAGGATGATAATAAAGAGTTTTATGAAGACCAATCACCCCACAATTATGTAGAAAATTGGGATACTCCAATGCTTGTTATTACTGGTATGAAAGACTTTAGAGTTCCATATACTCAAAGTCTCGAAGCCTATACAGCTGCTCAATTACATGGAATAGATACGGAATTATTAGTATTCCCAGATGAAAATCACTGGGTTCTTAGTTTGCAAAATGCTTATGTGTGGCAATCAGAATTTTTTAAATTTCTTGATAAACACTTGAAAAATTAATTATCTGTAATAAATATAAATTAGATAAGATACATAGCATAATAAATAGATCACTCCATCTCTTTTCGAGATGGAGTATTTTTTTCCGTAAGTCATAGATAGCAACAACATTATACTTGCAAATGCAGTAACTAAAATATCTATATTGCTTTCTAAAGTGAATGTTAATTCTTTAATCGTGGCACTAACACCTAATATCCAAAGTAAATTAAAAATATTCGACCCTACTATATTACCTACTGCTATATCAGAATTTCCTTTCTTTGCTGCATTTACTGAAGTAACAAGCTCTGGTAGGGATGTTCCCAAAGAGACGACAGTCAACCCAACAAAACTTTCAGAAAGATCAAAATGAGTAGCGAATTCCAAAGCACCATCTACTACCCACTTTCCTCCAAAAAACAAACCAAGCATACCAACAATTATATAAATAATAGACTTACCTTTAGACAATCCTAATTCTACATCTTCAACTATATCATCATCTTCTTTGGATAGAATGAATATGTAACCAAGAAAAAGTACAAAGAAAGTGAGTAATATTATTCCTTCTATTTGAGATAGCAATAACCCCGGAACTTTATCAAAAATATCTATGTTAGCTAGGAATCCAACTAGAAATACTGCTAATAGAGTAAATGGTATTTCTGAAAAGACAGTGCTTTTTTTCAATGGAAGATTACTAATAAGTGCCGTAATACCAAGAATCAGAAATATATTCGCAATATTACTTCCGAGTACATTTCCAACAGCTATATCTGAGCTTCCACTAAAACTAGCTAAGATATTAATAATAAGCTCTGGAGCAGAAGTACCAAAAGATACAATTGTAAGTCCAATAATTAGATTTGATATATTATACTTGGAAGCAATAGATGAAGACCCATCTACGAGGTAATCTGCACCTTTGATTAAAATCAAGAATCCTAATACAAATAGTATTGCTGTTATTATCATTATCTAACTTTGAGCGTTATGAATTTTAATTAAATCTGATACAAATTGTTCAGCTTTAGAAAGTGGTAATTGTGTAGCAGAATCGCTTTTTGCAGAAGGTGGGTCTGGATGTGTCTCAAAGAAAACACCATCGACACCTGTAGCCACAGCCGCCTTTGCCAAATGAAAAATATACTCAGGTCTACCGCCAGATACTTTACCAATAGATGGCTGTTGAAGAGAGTGAGTTGCATCATATACAACTTTATAATTAAAATCTTTCATTCTCACTAGTGATCTATAATCTACAACTAAGTCATTGTAACCAAAAAAAGTACCTCTTTCAGTTAACCAAATATTCTTATTACCAGTTGAAGCAACCTTATTTGCAGCTTTTTCCATATCATCAGGAGACATAAACTGACCTTTTTTGATATTAATTATTTTTCCAGTCTTCCCTGCTTCTATTAGTAAGTCTGTTTGACGAGCTAAGAATGCAGGAACTTGTAAACAATCAACATACTTCGCTGCCAACACTGCTTCTTTTGGCAAGTGGAAATCAGTCAATGTATCAAAACCATATTTTTCTTTTACATCAGCCAAATACCCAAGAGCTAACTCATCACCAATACCTGTGAATGAATCCAAACTAGTCCTATTAGCTTTCTTGTAAGAAGCTTTAAAATATATTTTAACGTCATATTTTTCGGCTATAAATTTTAATTCTGATGCTGTTTCTAACAACATTTCCTTAGATTCAACTACACAAGGACCCGCAATAAAAAAAAGACTCATGAAACCGTTACAAGTTTATTTGATTAAAAAGAAATACGAAGAATTCAATATCGAACAAAGCGATTTAGTAATAATCATAGATATATTAAGAGCTTGTTCAACAATTGTAACCGCTCTTAACTCTGGGATTAAGGAAATAATTCCTTGCACCAATGTAAGTGAGGTTCAAAACTTAAAGTTCAAAGATAATGAAATTTTAACTGCTGGGGAAAGAAATGGTGAAAAATTACCACAGTTTGATTTTGATAACTCCCCTATCACTTTTTTTAATTCTTCTTTCAATAAGCAAAAATTAGCTCTTACAACGACTAATTGTACAGAAGCTATTAAAATTGCAAGCAATTCTAATAATATCTATTTCGGATGTTTTCTGAATTCAGAAACCATAATAAATTTCCTTACAAATATAGATACTAAAAAAAGAGTAATACTATTTACTTCAGGATATGAGCATGAAGAAAGTGTAGAGGATAATCTTTTCGCATATTATATTTTAAAACAAATAAGATTAAAGCGTTCTGTTAAATTAAATAATTTTTCTATCCCAAATGAGTTTATCACTTTTTCAAATAAGGAAATTAAATAAAAGATATATGAAACAGAGCATTCTATTAGATTATTACACAAAGGTAAGAAAAATGATATTGAATTTTCATTAAATTTTGATAAATTTGATTGTTTGTCCCAATACACAAACGACAGCATAAAGAAAAGTAATACTTAGGTTATATAAATGGCGAAATCAACGAAAAAGAAGTCAAAATCTTCCTTTCTGAACAAGAATAATAGTTATCAAAAGCAATTAAAGATATTTTCAATCTTACTGTTTATAATATCATTTTTTCTTTTAGTAGCATTAATTTCTTATTCTTATGAGGATGAATCTACAATCCAAATGGAATCATCGGAGGTAATTGGATTGGTTACTGGTGATGAGATTGCACAAATCAAAGCTGAATCAGTAGAAAATTGGCTTGGACTGATTGGAGCTTATATTTCATACTTCATATATAATAAAACCTTTGGATTTGTGGCTATATTTTTACCTCTAGTCATGTTTCGTTGGGCATATGATTTACTGAAACATTCTTCAATTACGAAAGCCAACATAAGAGATACACTTTTTTATTTATTAGGTGCTTTAGTTTTCAGTGGATTAATGGGAACAATATTCCACTTAGAATGGATTGACCCTTTTCCTAAGGAGTGGGCTGGTTCTATAGGCCTCTATTTATCTTATTTGCTAACTTCTTTATTAGGAAATATTGGCTCCTTTGTGATTTTTTTACTTGGTTTGATTGCAACTATAGTATTTGGATTTAAACTTAACACAGACGAGATACTGGATAAAACAATACATGCAGTTGACAGTGCTAAAGATAAAATAAAAGAACAAAAAAGTAATCTCATAAAGAACGAAGAAAAACAAGTCACTGAGAAGAAACCTAAAAAGAAAAAAGAATCAAGAAGTAAAGAAACAGAGGTAATAAGTGAGTCAAAAGAGGAAGAAGTAAAAGAAGATTTAAAAATAAACAAAAAAGAACCTCAAGAAAACCCTTCTGAAGACTACTATTCAAGTAAATCTTTGTCTCTAAATTCATCTACCGAAGATGATAATGTGGAATCACCTATTTCAGATGAGGTAGATACTGAAGAAGATAGTAAAGATGAAGCGAATGTAATCAACCAACAATTGGACAATAATGATGAGAATACAGACGATTCAAATAGCGAATTCAAAAGAGCCTCAAATCCAGTAAGTTTGGATGATTTGGAAGAAGAGTCTGATAGTCCAATTTGCACTTATATACACGAACAGAAAATAAATTATTCTCCTCCATACTTAAGTTTGCTAGAGCAAAACTATGAAGTTAATGAAGTAGATGAAGCAGAATTGAAAATGAATGCTCAAATACTAAGAGAAAAGTTAGAAACATTTAAAATTAATATTGAGAATTTAAGTGTTACTCCAGGACCTGTTGTTACTCAGTATGAATTTGTACCAGCTGCAGGTATTAAAATCAGTAAAATTGAAAATTTATCAGATGATTTAGCTATGGCTCTTAAAGCTAAAGGTATCAGAATAATAGCTCCAATACCAGGAAAGGGAACTGTTGGTATTGAGATTCCTAATTCTAATCCTTCTTTGGTATCCTTTTCAAGTGTGGTAAATACTAATAAATTTAGAAATAGTGAACAGAATCTTCCTTTAGCACTAGGAAAAACTATTAATGGAGATGTTTTTATTGCTGATTTAGCTAAAATGCCTCACTTACTTATTGCGGGATCTACCGGTTCCGGTAAATCTGTTGGTATAAACACTATAATTGCTTCTCTTCTTTATAGAATGCAACCAGATGAATTAAAATTTGTTGTTATTGACCCTAAGAAAGTTGAATTAACTCAATATTCAGCTCTTTCTGCCCATTATCTTGCTTCAACTCCTGATGTTAGTGATTTGATAATTACTGAGCCTGACGATGCTGTTTCGGTATTGAAATCATTAGTATTAGAAATGGAAGAGAGATATACTATTCTCTCTAATGTAGGTCAAAGAAATATAGTTGATTATAATAAGAAAGTGGCAGAAGGAAGATATGATGAAGATTCATCAATGAAACACCGTAAAATGCCGTACATAGTTTGTGTTATTGATGAATTAGCGGACCTAATGCTTACAGCTTCCAAAGAAATAGAAGTGCCAATAATTAGATTAGCACAAAAAGCAAGAGCTATAGGCATTCACTTAATTCTGGCAACTCAAAGACCAAGTGTTGATGTTATAACTGGTATAATTAAAGCTAACTTCCCTGCAAGAATTGGTTTTTTGGTTGCTTCTAAAATTGACTCTAGAACGATACTTGATATGGGTGGTGCAGAAAAGTTATTAGGTAATGGTGATTTACTTTACCTATCACCTGGTACACCTAAGCCAGTAAGAATCCAAAACTCGTTTATTTCTACAGATGAAATTGAAAGAATATGTGACCACATTGGTGAACAAAGTGGGTATTCTATTCCATATCAACTACCTAGCACAATATTAAAAAATCGAAATGAAGCTAATAACTTTGACGCTTCAGATAGAGATGATTTATTTGAAGAAGCAGCCAAAGTAATTATCAAAACTCAGTCTGGCTCAGTTTCTATGCTACAAAGAAAACTCAGAGTAGGTTATGCGAGAGCAGGTAAGATAGTCGATGAGTTAGAAAGAGCCGGTGTAGTTGGTCCATTTAATGGTTCGAAACCAAGAACCGTTTTAATGGAAAGTGAATCAGAATTAGAATCAGTATTATAATAAATAATAATCAAAACTGAATGTTAAAATCACTTTATATTAAAAATTTTGCCATAATTACCGAGCAGTCGCTTAATCTGAATGATGGTTTGAATATCATTATAGGAGAAACTGGTGCTGGTAAGTCAATAATATTAGAAGCTATAGGTATATTACTTGGTAAAAAGGCATCTAAGGATATGATTCGCCGTGGATGTGATAAGAGCATAATTGAGGGTGTATTTTACGATGAAAGTCTTTCTTTTAATCTAGATGGTTCTATAATTAAGAAAGAATTTATAATCAGGAAAGAACTAAATATATCTGGATCTTCTAGATTATTTTTAAACGATAACTTAATTCACCTGAATGACATAAAGCAACTATCAAAGCAATTAGCTAATTATCATACACAAGATGAGAATATTGTACTAAGAGATGAAGATAGTCATATTGAGTTTTTTGATGATTTTATCGACTTTGGTAATGAGAAAATAGAATACCATAGATTTAAACTTTTAATACAAAATGAATATAGAAAGCTAAATGAATTGATAAAAAATAAAGAGAATTCATTAGCACAAAAGGATTATTTAGAGTTTCAATTATCAGAGATTAATAAAATAAATCCGCAAAAAGGAGAATTAGAAGAAGTAAATGAAAAGCTGAAATTAATAGAAAATGCTGAAATTATTCTTAGAGATTCCAATGAATTATCAAACTTAACTTTAGATTCTGAAAATGGAGTTTATTATAAACTCCGTAGAGTAATTGAACTAATTAAAGAATTAGGTAATTACAATAAAGATTTTTTAACCTATTTAGATGAATTAGATAGCTCACTAATATCCATAAATGAACTTGGTAATTTAGTATCTGACTTTGGGTCAGACATAAGTTATAATCCAGCTGAAACTGAGAGTATTAGAAAAAGAAATGTAGAACTACGAGGTATAATTAAAAAATATGGTACAGTTGAGGATATATTAGATAAAAAGTATAAAATGGAGGAAGAATTATCACTACTAGAGAATTATGATCATTATATAAGTGTGCAAAAAGAAAAAATAGCTAAACTAGAAAACGAAATTGGTTTAGTAGCTAGGAATATCAATAAATTGCGTGTTAATAGTTCTAAGAACTTTGCTGAGAATTTAATAAAATCGCTTAAAGAAATGGGAATTCCCTATGCTGATTTTGAAGTTTCTATTGAGAACCACATTACAGAAAAGTCAGAACCTAAAGCAATCATTGAAAACAAGTCGTATAAGCTATTTGATGAAGGAATAGATAAAGTTCACTTTTTATCTGCAATGAATAAAGGAGAGGGATTAAAAAAGCTTTCTGAGTTTGCATCTGGTGGTGAGTTATCTAGAATTCTATTATCTTTAAAAGGAAATAATATTAATAGTGAATATAATCCTGTTTTAATTCTAGATGAAATCGACACAGGTATATCTGGTAGGGTATCCCAATTAGTTGGTTTACAGATGAGAAAAATTTCAAAAAATATTCAGATAATTGCAATTACTCATTCACCACAAATAGCTGCCGCTGGAGATAGTAATTTTGTTGTTAAAAAGGAAATAAAAGATGATAGGACTGTTTCAAATATTTATAACTTAAGTAAAAAAGAAAAAGAAATTGAAATTGCAAGTCTTATCAGCGGTGAAGACACATCTATTAATGCTATAAATAACGCAAAAGACTTAATAAAATCTTTCAACTAATCTGTATTCTATACTGCCCGTCTTATATCCCTGTAAGCAAGTATTAAAAATATAATCAAAACTATAAATGAAGTAACAAAAAATGATACAATCATTATCGTACCTCTTTGAGGTGAAAACCTCTTGTAAGGGACTATAGCTGGGTCTAAAACCTCAACTAAAGGAACTTCCTTAGCTTCCTGGATAGCTTCCTGATGTCTCTGTGTTTCTAAGTAAGTAATTACACTAACAAGAATTTTTTTATCTCTATATAAATCTAGATACTTTCTAGTTAATGTAGGAACTTCATTCAATGGTATTGAAAATTGATCACCAGAATTGCCACTTTGTAAGTTTTTAGATTGAGTTTCTAGAAACTGTACCTGCTTTCTCAATGACTTCACTGCAGGTGAAGATTGTGAAAACTGAATTTCAGCTAAATTAAGTTCTGTTTTCATTTTTGTTAACTCACTATTCAACTCAATCGCTTGGTTTACTATAGCTTGTGTTTGCTCTTCAAGTGCAAGAACTTTGTTTTCTATTTGAAACTTTTCTAATTCTTTGGAAACTGAATCTAATTTGACTTCATATTTTATTATCTCATCCTCAATGTAAATTCTTGACTTTCTGGCAGCAGATACACTTTTAGAAATTAAAATGTCATCGAGTGACTGAACAGCAGTTTTCGCAATATCTGCAGAAAGATTAGCAGCTTTTTTCTTTTCTTCATCATTCGACAAATAATCAGTAGTCATTCGTCCCGTAACTACAATAACTCCCGATTTTTCAATCTCTGCATCAATAAAAGTCGGGACTAATTTAACTAGGTCATTAGTATCTAGTTCCTTAAAGAACTGATGCTGTTTCAAATTTAGTTTTTCAATTATATTTACAGAAACTGATCGGCTTTGCAAAATTGACTTCATTAATTTAGATTTATCATCTGTTTTACCACCACCTAAGTCTATCATGCTACCAACATTTTTTATAAATGAACTAAGTCCACCAGAAGAACTATTCTCAGGAGGCATTAGCGTTGTACTTGATAGATAAGTTTGTGGCATCACCAATGTATAACCAGCAATCAATACCAAAACAGAAATAATACTAATAACTATCTTTGTTCTTTGATTACTAATTCTTTTTAATAAATCTTCAAATGTAATTTGATCTTGCATTATTGTAATCTCACTATAGTAATCACGACACCAACCACAGTTACCAATTGAGTAGCTATAGTTAAAGCAGTCGAAAATATCTCAAAAAATGTCACATCTTCTTCAGGTGGTACCAATATTGTGTCACCTGGCTCTAAATTATAATTAAAATCTTCAGCTAAAAACTGTTCTCCCTTAGATTTAGTTACAAATGTTTCATCCATATCTGCTCTGTACCCAAAACCTCCAGCTAAAGCAACGTAATCTAAATAATTAAATTCTTCATTGTATTGAACGTTTCCAGGGTTATTAACCCTACCTTGAACATTAATAAAATCAATTTTTTCAGGGACAATAATTGAATCTCTATCTTGAAGTAAAATGTTATCTACAGAACTTGGTTCAGTGATAGCATTATTGAAGTTGACAGCCATTAGTCCCCTTCTTTCATTCACTTTTGCTTGATAGTACTTAAGTTCACTTGTAGTCATCTCAGATCTATCCATTTTCTCTAGTCTGTTTAACTGCAAGTCTTCACGTTCTTTTTCTTTTTGCCTAATCAAAGTAGATGCTGAAATATAAGCATTTTCGTTAAATCCACCCGCCCTGCCTATAATATCACTAATTCTTGTCTTTCCGAGTTCAATAGTATATTTTCCAGGATAATTAACTTCTCCCGTTATTTTGACATAACTTGGAATTTTCCAATTTTTCTTTTTCTTAATATACACCCTGTCACCTGGTATTAAAATTATATCGCCTTCTAAATTTTCAGTAGTATATAACTTCTCAGACCAGCTAGTAATGTCAACATAAATCTTTTCTATAGATCTTCCGTCGTTTCCAAGTCTAGTTATTTCTACGGAACTAAGATCAGCAGACTTGAGAAATCCATGACTCATCTTAATCAAATCAGATAATTTATCACCATTTTTATATTCTAATTCTAATGGTTTTGGTACTTCACCATTAATACCTATTGTAGACTGGTTATTGTAAGGTGGAACTATTATTTGATCCCCTCCAATCACATATGGGTTTGAGCTTTTGCTTCCCACATTAAAAAACATTAACAAGTCAACGTTTATTACAGAGTCGCTTCTAATAAGTTTAATATTTCGCATTGAAGAGGTTTCTTCTAAACCTCCTGCTTTGTTGATTACTTCATTTACTCTTTCAGTCGATGAAGCTGGGACCGTGACTTGAGTGTAAGTATCACCTGAAACTACAACTTTAAATTTTCTAATATTACTTAGAGCAATACTGATTTCATCGCTATTATATCTTTCTCTGAGTTTGCCTTCTATTTTTTTATACACTGACTCTAAAGTTAATCCATCTACCTCTATAGAGCCAGCGCCATTAATCAGAAGTCTTCCATCAGGAGAAACATTTACTTTGATAGATTTTGATTTTGCTAAATCAATATTAATTGTAAACTCATCTCCAGGTCCTACAATGTATTCCTTAGCATCGATTTTACCATCAATTAAACCACCTGTCAACTTAGACACTTCATAAAGCTTCTCTACTTTTGATGTGTCTTGGGCAGAATTGATTCCTGTCAATGCACTTTCATCATTTTGTGATACAAGCACATTGAATGCCATCATCAGGATTATTATAAAAATGTATTTGTTATGCATTTATCTTATTTTATTAATTTAGTAGTATCTTTTTATAACTTAACCGTAAAAACTATGCCCAAATTTAGTGATTTTATAAATGAAACTATAACTAAAGCAGGTAAAACCCTGAAAGATGGATTTGGTAGTACGTTAAAAATTGACAAAAAGTTAAATAAAAATGATTTAGTCACAGAATTCGATTATAAAAGTGAAGAAATTATTATTAATAACATTAAGAAAGCTTTTCCATCACATAGTATAATATCAGAAGAGGATGGATTAAATGATAACTCTAGTGAATTTAAATGGATTATAGACCCTTTAGACGGCACTGTTAACTTTGCAAATAACATCCCTATCTTTAGTGTTAGCATTGCGTTAACAAAAGATAATGAGATAATTCAAGGTGCTGTTTACAATCCAATTATTGATGAACTGTTTTTTGCCGAAAAAGATAATGGTACAACACTTAATAATAAAAAAATAACCGTATCTGATAAAAGTGATTTTCAAACATCATTACTTGTTACTGGTTTTCCTTATAACGTAAATGAAAAGCCTGAGTTAAGTCTTAATAGCTTCAATAAAATAGTTTCACGTGGTATCCCTGTTAGAAGACTAGGTTCAGCTGCTTTGGATTTGGCATATGTTGCGTGTGGTAGATTTGAGGGGTTTTGGGAAGTGAATCTTAAAAGTTGGGATGTTGCAGCTGGAATACTTCTTGTAAATGAAGCTGGTGGTATATGTACTAATTATGATTCTAAAAAGTCTGAAGTAAATGACGGCAATATAGTTGCAACTAATAATAAAATTCATAAAGAACTCTTGGATATAATTAATGAAAATTGACGTGGCATATATGTCAGCTGCGGGTAATATATTTGCTGTTGTTGACAATAAAGATAACTTATTATCTGAAAGCAATTTGACTGACTTAGCAAAAGAACTTTGTTCAAAATCATCAAACCGTGAAATGGATACGGAAGGTTTGATGTTGTTAGAAGAAAGTAAAAATTATGACTTTGAATGTAAATTTTTCAACCCTGATGGATCAACAGGTATGATGTGTGGTAACGGTGGTAGAGCAATTGTTAGGTTTGCTAGTTCAGTTAAACACATTGATAAAGAAAAGGACACTATTAGATTTTTTATGGCTAATGATATTTATGAGGCTAAATTTTTAGATGATAATATTGACTTAACAATGGCTGAGGTTAAATTTGAACATGAAAAACAGCTTTCGATTGATAATAAAGTAATCAATACATACTTTGTAGATAATGGTTCTCAGCATATTGTGATTAATATAGATGAATTTGATTTAAAAGACATCAACAAAATAGATATTAATGATTTGGGAAAGAAAGTTAGATTTAATTCTGAATTAGAACCAGTAGGAGCTAATGCTAACTTTTATTCATTTTCGGATGGCTTTGTGAACTTGAGAACATATGAACGTGGCGTAGAAAAAGAGACAGGAGCTTGTGGAACGGGTGCTGTTGCAACCGCTATTGCTGCTCATAGAGATTTGGGGATTGAATTTCCAATTCATATAATTCCTACAAGCAACGATAAATTAAGTATTGATAAACAGATATTAAAAGGGAATAAAATTTATCACTTAATAGGGCCTGCAAAAATTTTAAAAACTAGTACATTTGAATTAAATAAATAATTATGAATATGAACCAAATATTGAAACAAGCTGAAAACTTACACCCTAAAATGCAAAAAATTAGAAGAACAATTCACAAGAATCCAGAATTGTCATTTAAAGAATATGAAACATCTAAGTTTATTAAACATAAATTGGATGAGTTGGGTATAGAAAATAATATTATTGGGGAAACTGGAGTAGTTGCTCTAATTGGTAAAGGTAAAAAATGTGTAGCTCTCAGAGCTGATATTGATGCTTTACCAATTGAAGAGGAGACAGGATTGGAGTTCGCTTCAAAGAACAAAGGAATTATGCATGCTTGTGGTCATGATATGCATACCACAATGTTATTAGTAGCTGCTGAGATTCTTAAAGCTAAAGAGGACAGTCTGAATGGAATTGTAAAACTAATATTTCAACCTGGAGAGGAGAAGTTACCTGGGGGTGCAAGTATTCTTATTGAAGAAGGAGTATTAGAAAATCCTAAGGTTGAAGCAATTTTTGGTCAACATATATATCCTGGAGAAGAAGAGGGAACAGTTTCACTGAATTCTGGACCTGTTATGGGAGCCCCTGATGAATTATATTTCACAATAAGAGGAAAAAGTACACACGCGGCACAACCCCACTTAGGATATGATCCAATAGTAACTGCGTCATACTTAATACTCCATTTTCAAGATTTATTAACAAAATATAAAGATCCAATTGAGCCAGGTGTACTCTCTATTACATCAATTAATGGTGGCAACTCTACAAACATTATACCTGATGAAGTAAAACTAATGGGAACTTTGAGATCGTTCGATGAAAAATGGCGAAGTAAAATGCACAAGCTAATCTATGAAAATTCTGAATTATTGAGTAAATTGTATGGTTGTGAAATTGACGTTACAATTAAAAAAGGTTATCCTCCTGTAATAAATGATGAAAAATTAACAGAGATGACTATCAATATTTCTGAAGAGATTGTTGGTAAAGATAAGACTATTGAATTTGTTCCCAAGATGTGGGGTGAAGATTTTGCCTTTTATGGACAAAACATCCCTTCAACATTTTGGTTTGTAGGTGTTAGACCTTCTGATATGGATGATATGCCTGCATTACACAATTCAAAATTATCACCAAGTGAAAAAGCGATGCCAATTGGTACTGCTATGTTAGTAAATTCAGCTATAAATTATTTAAATCAGTAAAGTTATGAATAGATTATTAGTAGTAGAAGATGATCCGGGACAACAAAATTTGTTGCAGATGATATTTAAATATTCAGTACACTTGAATATTGTTGCTGACAACACATATAACTTAAGAGATGCTGTATCTCAATTAGAGCAAAATAAGTATTCTATGATTGTATGTAATTTACGTCTTCCCTATTCTGAGAATATTAGAAACACAATAGAAACTATTGAAAAATATAAAGATGGTTCAAAAGTTATTTATTGTTCAGTTGAAGATGTAGATAAACCAACTTTAGAATTAATTAATGAATCAGGATCATTTTTTGTATCTAAGAATTTAGATTTTATGAATTACCTTCAAAAAGAGTTAGAAACTAATCTGAGCTTAGATTGAAATATAGAAAAGAAGACATAGTTGAAGGAATTTTAAACTCTAACATTCGTTTTTTATCCAAAGCCATAACACTAATAGAAAGTGCCTCAACAAAACATTTCAAATTAGGTCAAGATATATTAGAAGCAGTATTACCACATTCTGGTAATTCCATTAGAGTTGGAATTACAGGCCCACCTGGAGTTGGTAAATCAACATTAATCGAATCTTTAGGATTACATTATTGTGATGAAGGTTTTAAAACTGCTGTACTTGCTATTGACCCATCTAGCAAAGTAAGCGGAGGTTCTATATTAGGCGACAAAACGAGAATGTTGCAACTATCTAAACATGAGAATTCCTACATTAGACCTACACCCTCATCTGGTATGCTAGGTGGAACATCTGCAAGGACAAAAGAAGCAATACAACTTTGTGAAGCTGCTGGGTTTGAAAGGGTTTTAGTTGAAACCGTTGGTGTAGGCCAAAATGAGATTAATATATCAGATTTAGTTGACGTTCTTATAATCTTGCTAAACCCAGGTTCTGGTGACGAGTTACAAGGTATTAAAAGAGGTGTACTTGAAGTTTCAGATATACTAGCAATAAATAAGTCTGATATTAACCTAAAGCTTGTAAATGAAACAGTATTAGAATATAAAAATGCTATTAGATTAATAGATTATGATAAGGATTTCTGGAAGAGGAAAGTATTAAAGATATCGGCATTAGAATCAACAGGAATTAATGAAGTTACAAATACAATTGATAGTTTCATTGAATTATCTAAGGAAATTAATTTTTTCGATAAAAATAGGATAAATCAAGAGAAAGAAAGGCTTATTGAAGTATTAAAGTTAGAGATTTTGAAACGAAAATTCGAAGATGAAAAATTTAAAGAATCATACAATCTTGTTGTCAAACAAATTGAGACAAATGAAACAACTGCTATCAAAGGTGCATTGAGGTTATTGAATGAATAAACTGGCAATTGCTACAAACAATAAAAATAAACTAATTGAAATAAACAATTTATTTGAAATAAATAAAATTAGTAATGTTAAAGTTTACTCAATCAGTGATTTAAATGTATTTAGTGATCCAGAAGAAGATGGAGCAACACTTGAAGATAATTCATTAATTAAAGCAAAATCTCTTTTTGATAAAACGGGTTACGAAACTATAGCTGATGACACAGGGTTATTTGTAGACTATTTGGATGGTAGACCAGGAGTCAAATCTGCTAGATATGCTTCAGAACAGGCTAATGATAGTGATAACAGAAAAAAGCTTTTAGAAGAATTAATAAATACAGTAAATAGAAGCGCATATTTTAAAACTACTATTTGCTACATAAATAAATCAGGTAAAAATTTTTTTGAAGGTATCTGCAAAGGGAGTATTTCAATTACCAAAAAAGGGGATAATGGATTTGGATATGACCCTATTTTCATACCGGAGGGATATAATATAACATTTGCAGAGATGGATTCAAGCATTAAGAATAAGATAAGTCATAGATCAAGAGCTCTAATTAACTTTATTAATTGGTATAAAAACAAATAAAATAAAATTATTTTATTACCCTTCTCTTGTCAAGCAAATCGAAAATTGTTTTCACAGGATTAAAATACTCTTCTGGCATTTCTATGAAAGTTGTATTCCAATTATACATTCCACCATTCCATAACCCAGGAAGTTCCAATGCTTTTATTTCTTCTCCATTATGCGTTTTGTTTGTAACAAAATAAGTGTCAGAATTCACAAAGTCTAAAAGATTATACTTATTGCCTTTAAAATCTTTTAAACCACAAATGATATCAACTGGATTAAAATGTGTAGACTTATTGAAGTAATTTTCATTCTTCCCTATTGTAATATCAATTTGTGCGGCTTCTACAATCTGTGTTGTTACTTTGCCATTATCATTTACAAAAAATGGCCCTCCACCTGGCTGCCCTTCATTTTTTACCATTGCACAAACCCTTAGAGGTCTATTTATCAATTTTTTCAAATCTTCGTTCTTATCAATTTTAATGAAAAACTCTTCTTGATAAAATCTATATATTTCTTTGATAAGTGACTTATCATCAACATCTTGATCTAATCTTTCAGCAAACTCGAATAATTTATTCTGAACTGAATTAAAATAGCCAAGTATATATTGCTTAAACTTATTTGAAGTTCTATTATTTGGAACTGTAATTACATTATCAATATTCTTAATGTGAGCTATATCAAATTCTAAATCATTCAAATTAAATATTAATGCTCCATGTCCACCTGGTCTTGTCAAATTCTTTCCATAGTCATCATATATTGGAATATTATCACTGTCTACAGCAATTGTATCAGTTCTTGTATCTTGTGTACTTAAAAACCAGTTAATGGCAAAAACTTCATTCTTAGCTATTTTTTTCAATTTCTTCTGAATTTTTTTCATATGTTCAGATGATACTGTAAAATGAACTGATAGTTTACCGTTATTCAGTAAGTATTCTTTTGATTCTTGTATATGTTCATAAATTGGTGTTCTGTAGATACCAAAATAATTATGAAAAGGGATAAGAGCCTTGGGTTTGTTCAATAAATCTAGTTGATCTTCTCCAAGCATTGTATCAATAATTTCAGAAAGATCAGTCGTCTTATCTATATTTTTTGACTTTACACCTTTACCTAATTTTTTCTTTAATTTTTTGTAAAACGGTAATGACTTTAAGTTTTCAAAAAGTTTTATTAAATCGTCTTTTGAATCCAGATCTGATGTTTCTAAATAATCTATACTAGGATACCTTACTGTATTTTTTAAAACGACTAAATCTTTGAACATTCGAGTAGCTGCTCCTGAAGCTGGAACAAACTTAACGCATTCTTTTTCTGTTATTAAGTTCTTATATTCTAATAGATTATCTTCATTTATAATTTCATTTAGGCTATGTATACCATCACCCAGCACACATGGCTTATCTAAAATTACTGGTGTAGTCCCTTTTCTGAAAATTTCTAATTGTTCTTCAACTGTTAGTTCTTTTTTTAAAGACATTTTTTTTAACCTAATTAATAATTTTGTGACTATTTTTATTCATCACTATTTTATAATTTTGAAGGATGAATATTAACAAATATAATAAATGATAAATGAATAACTTAGAAACGTTCGAGAATCCTAGACCTGGGAGATTTTTTACAATTACTCACGAAAATCCAGAATTTACTTCACTTTGTCCTATGACAGGTTTACCTGATTTTGGGAATATAATTGTTAATTATGTTCCTGATAAGCTTTGTGTAGAACTTAAGTCACTAAAATATTATTTCTTAGACTTTAGAGAAAAAGGAATTTTCTATGAAGAAATTACAAATCAAATACTTGATGACTTAGTTGAATTATTAGATCCAATCGAAATAGAAATAATAAGTGAATGGGGTACACGTGGTGGAATGAACTCAGTAATTACAGCAAGTCATATAAAAGAAAATAATGGTTAGAATAGGAAAAGAATATAAATGGGAAATGAGTCATAGACTTCCATTTCATGAGGGTGATTGCATTAACATTCATGGTCATAGCTACAAAATGTTAATAGTGCTAGAAGGTGATGTGAATAAGAATAAGATGTTAATAGATTTTTACGATATTGATAAAGTTGTTAATCCCCTATTATCAAAATTAGATCATGCCTTTCTCGTAGATTCTAATGACAAGAAAATTATTGACTTTTTAAATTCAAATGGATTTAAAAATTATGAGATTGAAGGATTCTCTACAGCTGAAGATATAAGTCTGTATATTTTGAACTATTTGAAACCAAATATTTCAGAACATAAAAATATTAAGTTTATGAAAGTAAGAATATACGAGACAATTGATGCTTGGGCAGAATCAGAAACTAAATTATAAATTCAAAATAAAATAATCATATGAATACAATAGAATATATAGCTATTGAAGAAAAGTATGGAGCAAAAAATTACAATCCTCTTAATGTTGTAATTAGTAAAGCAGAAGGTGTTTGGTTATACGATGTTGAAGGGAATAAATATTTAGATTGTTTAGCTGCTTATTCTTCTGTCAATCAAGGGCATTGCAATCCTAGTATCTTATCTGTTTTTAAAGAACAAGCTGATAAAGTAACAATTACCAGTAGAGCTTTCAGAAATGACCAATTACCAAAGCTTTACAAAAAATTAAGTGATATGACCGGTTTTGAAATGTCCTTACCAATGAATTCGGGTGCAGAAGCTGTAGAAACTGCTATAAAAGCAGCAAGAAGATGGGGATATAGAAATAAAAATATTGAAAAAGATAAAGCCGAGATAATTGTTGCAACCGACAATTTCCATGGTAGAACAACAACTATTGTTGGCTTTTCAACAGATGAACAGTATAAGAAAGACTTCGGTCCATTTACTCCTGGATTCAAAGTCTCAAAATTTGGTGATATTGATTCAGTAAAAGAATTAATCAATGAAAATACATGTTGTATTTTAATTGAACCAATTCAAGGAGAAGCAGGTATAGTAATTCCTCCTGAAGGCTATTTGAAAGATTTAAGGAAATTATGTGATGATAATAATATACTTCTAGCATTTGATGAGATTCAATCTGGTTTAGGCAGAAGTGGAAAATTATTTGCTCACCAATATGAAGATGTTAGACCTGATATGGTGATTATAGGTAAAGCTCTCTCTGGTGGATTCTATCCAGTTTCAGCCGTACTCTCTGATGAAAAAGTACTGGGAGTATTTGGTCCTGGTGACCACGGTAGTACTTTTGGTGGTAATCCATTAGGTGCAGCTGTAGCTCATACAGCCCTAGAAGTAATTGAAAACGAAAACCTTATAGAAAAATCATTTGAAAATGGAAACTATTTTATGGATCTACTTCGAACTATGAATAGTAATAAAATAAAAGATGTCAGAGGGAGAGGTCTTTGGATCGGTCTTGAGCTTACTGAAAATGCCAGAAAATATTGTGAAGATTTAATGGGACTTGGCGTTTTATGTAAAGAGACTCATGAATATGTAATTAGAATTGCTCCACCACTTGTAATTAAAAAGGAAGAAATAGATTGGGCTTTTGAAAGAATTAAATCTGTAATTGAAAAATATTCTTAATGTCGAAATTAAAAAACAAATATAAACTTATTGTAGACCCTCCTAGTGAGTGTCTTTTCAATATGGAAAAGGACTTCGAATTAGCTAAAAATTTCAAAATAGGCGATACTCCAATCTTTAGACTTTACAGCTGGAATCCACATTGTTTATCTTTAGGTTACAATCAAAAAGACAATAATATAAATAAAGATAAACTAAATTCTGATAATATTGATTTAGTTAGAAGACCAACGGGTGGCAGAGCGGTATTACATTCTAATGAATTAACTTATTCTGTAATTACCCAAGTAACTAATAATTATACTAAGCAAGATATATATAAAGAAGTACATCAATTAATTGCTGAAGTCTTTATTTCCCTAGGAGTTGAGGTAGATTTTGTAAAAACAAACCCAGATTTTAAAAACTTTTACAAATCTGATGAGAGATCTGTATCATGTTTTGCATCTTCAGCAAGGTATGAACTAACTTATGATAACAAGAAAATTGTTGGTTCTGCACAAAGAATATATGGAAATACGTTATTACAGCATGGTTCAATTTTATTAGATTATGGATTTGAAAATATAGCGGAATATGTTTCATCGGACAAAGACAAGATTAATAAACTTAAAGATTTCACTCTAAAAACTGCAATACCTCTAAATGCAATTGCCCCTAAAACCATCTCATTGAACGAATTAATTCAAACCTTTAAGAAAAAGATTCACTAAATATTATTTAAATGGCATAAATATTGTTATCATATAAGCATAACCCTTTTAATAAAAATAGGTAAAAGCATTATGATTATAGCAGCATACATACTATTCTTTTCTTCAGTACTATTATTACTAAATACATCGCATAAATTCGTAAAGACTTTAAAATTGTTACCTATCAGTGATGATCAGAAGAGATGAGTTTCAAAAAAGCCTTATTAACACTAAGTCTTTTCATATTATTATGGAGTTGTAGTTCATATGTTAGATTTACTTCAGAAGACATAGACTCTATAAAGACTTATGGCCATTTAGTTTATGATGGAAGTAAAAAAATACTTGAATCACTTGAAAATGAACTAAAAGAAGATAATAAAAATAATCAATTTGAAGGAAAATTACTATCCTCATCAAAGAAATGGTTAGGAACACCATATAAATATGGTGGCACAAATGAGAATGGAGTAGATTGTTCTGGTTTTGTACTCAATGTATATAAGGATTTAGGAATAATGTTACCGAGAACTTCTAAACAACAATTTGAATATACAGAAAGAGTAAACTCTCAAGAAAAAGCAGTGGGTGATTTAGTATTCTTCAGAAGAGGAAGAGACATAGGTCATGTAGGTATCTATGTTGGTTCAAACAAAGTTATTCATGCCTCAAGTTCAAAAGGTGTAATTATTCAAGATTTGAGAAACTCTTATCTAGAGAGAACTTTTGCTGGATTTGGAAGAGTTCGCCATTAGTTTATAAGATAACTTACCTATCTGTATAATATTTGTTAAATTTGTATTTAAATTAAACTTTGAATCTATTTAACTTAAAAAATGAAAATCACACATTTATTTATTGTTATTTTACTAATATTAACCTCATGCACTGAAGAGACTGATATTACTAGTAACAATAATTTAGAAATATCAGCAATATCGTCTGCAAATTCCTTTATATATGACACCGTAACAATATATGGTACAGGTTTTGGACTAGAAGAGATAGAATTAAATTCAAGTTCTGAAATTTTTGATTATGAAGTTATTAGCTTTTCTAATACCGAATTTACATTTGTCCCACTCAGTCATACAGAATTAATCGAAATATCTTTTTTTGTTGACGGTGTAGAATCTAACAGCTTACCATTCAGTGTCTCACTTACGCCTAGTTATGATACTATATATATTGAATCTGGAATATTCGAGATGGGAAGTATTACTGGTTTTTCTGACGAATCACCAGTTCATGAAGTAACACTTACAAATGATCTTTATGTTTTTAGAAACGAAGTTACGAATCTACTTTGGTATCACATTATGGATACTTTAGTTACACCTACGAAGTTGAGAGAATATCCTAAAGACAGTATTAGTTGGCAAGAATCAATTTTATTTGCTAATAGATTGTCAATGATTTATGGATTTGAACCAGCATACACAATTAATAATGATCTAGTTGAGTATAATATGGAATCAAATGGTTGGAGATTGCCTACGGAGGCAGAATGGGAATTTATCTGCAAAGGAAATTCTGAAGAGGATTTCTCAGGCACTGGGGATATAAATGAAATGGGATATTACGACAGCAATTCAGGTTTAAATAAACATAAAGTTGGTGAGAAAAAAGCTAATGAAAATGGGCTATATGATGTTCATGGAAATTTATGGGAATGGTGTTGGAATTTCTATTCTGAAACTTATTACAGTACAATGAGTCAAGTTGACCCTTTAGGTCCAAGTAATGGAATACGTCATGTTCTAAGAGGTGGTTCATTTCAGGATGGTTTTAATTATGCAAGGTCTACAAATAGGTCAATAAAAAAATTAGATTTAAACGCAATTGGTCTGAGGTTAGTAAGAAATGCTAAATAGATTATCTATATTATTATGCATTATAAGTCTTGTTTCTTGTACTAATTCTGATGGCAACAAAGAGTATGGAAACCTACTAGGCGGAATGGGAAGAAATAACTCATTCGAATACATTGAAGGTTTTCAGTATCAAATTTATTCTGAAATTTTAATTGATACAAATTTCGGAGCTACTTGTCCCCCACTTCTACTAAGCAATAATAAAACAATATTAGCTTCAGATAGCAATACTATAATATCAATATTTAGTAACGAAAAAGATTGGACATTTTCTTTAGATTCTGGTAGTATCATAGGTGCTGGTTTTGTGTCTGATGCTAACAACAACATCTATACTATTGATAACAAAGGATATACAATATCTTTAACCCAAGATGGGAAATTAAGATTTAAAGAACAATTTCTAACACCTCATAGACTTGAATTTTTCAACCTTCCATTATACACTGAAAACAATATTATATTTACAACCTCTGATGGCAATATTGTAGGTTTAGATACAAATGGAAACGAAAATTTCAGTTTAAGTTATGATACGGATATTATTGGTGAAGTCTCAGCTTTAAGTAAAAAGGATCTTTTAGTTACTTTAACAAATGGAACTTTTGGAAAAACAGATACTCTGGTTTGTTTAGATAACAATGGAAATGAGAAATGGAGATTTAGCTCAAAAGGTTATAGATTTCTCAAAGGAGCAATAACAAATGGTAAAAATATTGCTATTTGTGGAACAAAGCAAGTTGGAGATAATAAGTTATCTAAGCTTTTCTATTTAGATAGTGAGGGTTCTCTTCTTTGGAATAAAGAAATTTCAAGTCTGCCTCGTTTTTTGAGTATGTCAAATAATGGGGAACTTTTTGTTATTACTTTTGATTCTGGTTTTAGGAAAATGTTAAGTGGTGTTTTTTCATATGCTTCTGAAGGTGAATTGAATTGGAGTATCTATTATGATTATAGTATACCTACACCAGCTATGATATCAGGAAATGAAATAGCATTTCTTGCTTCTAACAGAGAGACTTATGGATTATTCTTTTTAAACAGAGCTGACGGAGTATTAATACATAGCTTGGATATAGGTGAAGCTGCTCCTTTAGATTTTCTTCCCGCTATTGGTGATGAAGGAACTCTAAATTTTGCAGGAAAGCAACACTTACGCTTGATTAGAATTGATGAAACTGCAATTAACAAAATATTACCTTATTAAAGATGAAGTTAGAAAATGGAAATAATGCAAGTATTATAACTTACAAAGGTATAACCCCAAAAATACCTGATAGTTCATTTCTCTGTGAAGGAGTAAGAATAATTGGGGATGTAGAATTAGGAGAATATAGTTCTGTTTGGTATAATAGTGTAATCCGTGGAGATGTACATTATATAAGAATTGGTGAAGGGACAAACATTCAAGATTTAAGTATGTTGCATGTTACTAATAATAAATATTCTCTAAACATTGGTAATTATGTAACAGTTGGTCATTCAGTAACTTTACATGGGTGTACTATAAAAGATCGAAGTTTAATAGGAATTGGTGCTACGGTATTAGATAATGCTATTGTCAATTCAAATTCTTTAGTTGGTGCTGGTGCTCTGGTTAAAGAAGGTCAAAATGTGCCAGAAGGAGTTTTAGTAGCAGGAGTTCCTGCTAAAATTATCAGAGATTTGACTGACGAAGAATTAAAATGGGTAAGTACAAATGCTGATAATTATGTTAAATATACCAAAGAGTATAGAGAACAATTAAAAAATTAATTTTTAAAGGAATTTTATGATATTAAGTATGACTGGTTTCAGCAAAGCTGAAGTCAATAAGAAAGGTTTAAAAGTAACCGTAGAGATTAGGTCAGTAAATGGACGTGGATTAGATTTAAATATACGCTCGCCTAAAAGTTTGGCTGAGAAGGAATTTGATATAAGAGACAAAGTCAAAAAGTCGATTAGCCGAGGAAGTATCAAGATAAATATTCACTCTGAGTCAGATTCTACTAATAAAGAATACAATATTAATAATGAGTTAGCAAAAGGTGTCAAATCAGAATTAGACGCAATGAGAAAAGAACTCAAAATTAAAGAAACTGTTAAGATTAACCACATGTTAGAATTTTCAAATTTCTTTATTCAGAAAGAAGCTGAAGTTGACCCTAAGCTAGAATGGCAGTTGACCAGTGACGCAATGAGCAGAGCATTAAAGTCACTAATAGACATGAGGAAGAAAGAAGGGTCAAACATTGTTAGAGATATTAAAAAACGAGCTAAGCATATCTATGAGCTAATTAAAGCCATTGAAGATGACGAGATGGATAGAATACCAAGAGAAAGAGAAAAAATCAGACAAAGAGTTGCTCAAGTATTTGACAATGATGAAATTGATGAATCAAGATTACAAATGGAAATGGTAATACTTGCTGATAAATTAGATATAAGTGAAGAATGTGTAAGAATGCATTCACACATAAAACTATTTTTTGAGACATTGAAAGAAAGAAAGTCAAATGGTAGAAAGCTTAATTTCATACTTCAAGAAATGTTAAGAGAAACTAATACAATTGGCTCGAAATGTGATGACTCAACTATTGCTCACAAAGTTGTGACTATCAAAGAGGAGTTAGAAAGAATTAGAGAGCAAGTTCAGAATGTTGAGTAGAACATAGAAATTAATAGCAAAAAAAAGCTCCCATTGGGAGCTTTTTTTTATGTTTATTCTTTTTATGAAATTTTACACCCAGCCACGCATTTTACAAGCTTCGACAACTCTTTGAATTGCAATAACATAAGCAGCATCTCTCATAGGTAATCCTTTACCGTGAGCAACGTGTGAAACTGCCTTATATGCATCAGTCATTGTTTTGTCTAACTTTTCGATAACTTCTTCTTTAGGCCAGTAATAATTAGTGTTGTTTTGAACCTGTTCGAAATAAGAACAAGTTACACCACCAGCATTCGCCAGAAAATCAGGAATACATAATACTCCTCTTTCATTAATAACTTTGTCAGCTTCTGGAGTAGTAGGTCCATTCGCTCCTTCTGCTATTACTTTTACTCTGTCACTTATTTTGCTAACTGAATCTTTGTTAATTTGATTTTCCAATGCAGCAGGTATTAGAATATCTACATCTTGTTCTATCCAAGCATCTCCGTCTAGTACTTCATAACCATTTTGCTTCGCTTTCTCAACATCAATCTCACCAAACTTATTAGTAATAGTTTGTAGATCATGATAACCTATACCAGCCTCTTTTTTGAAGGTATATGCTTTTTGTTCAACATGATTCCAACAGGAAACTGAAATAACTGTACCACCCATTTCAGTGTATAGTTCAATAGCATGTTTAGCAACATTACCAAATCCTTGTACAGATGCGTGTGTTTTATCAACATCAAGACCTAATTGGTCTAAAGCCTCTCTTAAAGTATACACAACTCCATATCCAGTTGCTTCTGTTCTACCTAAAGAACCACCCATTCCAACAGGCTTTCCAGTAATAAATCCTGGATACTTCATTCCTGTTATTTTTTCATATTCATCTAACATCCATATCATATGTTGTCCAGTTGTTAAAACATCTGGAGCTGGAACATCTTGTATTGGTCCAACCATTCTTGCCATTTGTCTAACCCAACCACGGCATATTTGTTCTTGTTCATTAGAAGATAGATTCTGAGGATCACATACAACACCACCTTTTCCGCCACCAAGTGGTATATCAACAACAGCTGTTTTCCAAGTCATCCACATAGCCAAGGCTCTTACTGTATCTACGGTTTCTTGGGGGTGAAATCTAATCCCACCTTTACAAGCACCTCTAGCGTCATTATGTTGAACTCTAAAGCCTCTGAAAACTTTGTAGGTTCCATCATCCATTCTGATAGGAATGTTAAAATGAAATTCTCTTTCAGTGTTGTTTAATAAATCTATAGTAGCTTGATCTAAACCTAATTTTTCAGCGATATTGCTGAATTGTTCTTGCGCCATTTTATATACGTTGAATGAACCATGCGCCATAAATACCTCGGAATTAATAATCTATATTTATTGAAACAAATTATTTGTTACATTGTTGTTTCACGTATAACAAATTTACAAAATGAATTAGATATTACATATTTTTTGGAGTATTTGAGACTAATATTATTACATATCATTTTATTATTTGTAGTATCGAGCCTATTTACTAAAGAGAATACAGATTACTTGGAAACTAAAAAGTACTCTTTAGGCATTTATGGTGCTACTACATTTAACTCCCACCAAACTGACTTTAAACAGTTAGTTGGTATTCCTAATTGTTGTAATGGATTCAAGTCAGGTAACGCATTAGGTCTAAATCCTGGACTTGTTTATCAACACCCATTGACAAAGACATTGGAGTTGGATTTCAGAACTTCATTGTTAAATTTAAGTGGTGATTTAATTTCTACACAAGAAATATTAATTGATGATAATCAGACTGCAGTCACAGAACATCTGATATCTTCTGACATTAGAAGTGTAGGTCTAGATATTGGTTTGAATTATTATCTATTTGATAGATTTCATTTAAAGAGTTCTTTTAATTACTCATTCATTTATTCTGGGACATACGAACAAGAGGAAAGACTTATTAGACCAACTAGTTTCGGAACTTTTGAAAATGGTCTGAGGGTTAGAAATGAAATTGATGGAAATATACCAGAGTTAAATAATTCATATTACTCTGGAAATATTGGCGTTGGCTATAGTCTAGAATTAAATGAAAAAGGTACATATTTACTCGTACCTGAGTTTGGAATTAGATTTGGATTAGGAAATATAAACTCCCAAAGTTGGGTAGTTAACCAAATTACTTTTGGAGTTTCACTTTTATATAACAAATCTACAAAAGGATTTAGCAATCCTATAACTCCTTACGACTAAAGTGACTTTGGTTTGTATCTTTCTAACTTGAAACTCTCACCTAGATAGTGTTTCTTTACTTCAGGGTTTGCGGCAACATCCTCTGCCCTGCCACTCGTAAATAAGTTGCCATCAATAAGTATATATGCTTTATCAGTTATTGAAAGTGTTTCATGAACGTTGTGGTCAGTTATTAATATTCCAATTCCTTTGTTTTTTAAGGCAAATATTATATCCATAATATCTTCAACTGCGATAGGGTCTATTCCAGCAAAAGGCTCATCTAAAAGAATAAACTTTGGGTCAGAAGCGAGGGTACGAGCAATTTCACATCTCCTTCTCTCCCCACCTGACAACATATAACCTTTACTTTTTCGGATATGAGTTATCTTAAAATCTTCGAGTAATTGCTCTAGTTTTTCGTTTATTTGTTTTCTTTTTATCCCTTTTTGCAATTGAAGAATTGCTTTAATATTATTTTCTACAGAAAGCTTTCTAAAAACTGATGGCTCTTGAGGTAGATAGCTAATACCCATTCTTGCTCTTTGGTACATAGCTTTTCTAGTGATTTTCTTTTCATCTATTCTAACAATACCTTTATTGGGACGAACCATTCCCACTATCATATAAAAAGTTGTTGTCTTACCGGCACCATTTGGACCAAGTAAGCCTACTATTTCACCTTGTTTTACCTCAACATCAATTCCCTTAACTACTTTCCTTTTTCCGTAGATCTTTTCAAGACCAGAAGCTGAAAGAATTGATTTGTCTGATTTATTTTTTACCACTATTTTCTATATTTTTTTGGTTCTTCTAATTGCAATTTAACAGTTTTTTTATCATCTCCCCTAAGTATTTCAAATTCTAGCATATCACCAACCATAGAATCGAATACCTCCATATAATAATCTTCTTCCCTTAATATAGCTCTGTCATTAATTTTTAAAATTACATCCCCTGGTTCTAATCCAGATTGAGAAGCAAGGCCATTGTTCATTATTGAGTAAATAACTACTCCTCTTACATTGGGTATTCCAAGATAATTTATTATTCTTTCATCTATTTCTCTAATATCTAAACCTATGTCTACATTCCTATTTATTTCTTTATAGTCTTTTAGAAGAGTAACTATTCTAGCAATTCTATTAGATGGAATTGAAAAACCTATTCCAATGCTACCAGAGCCAGAACGAGATTGTGAAGTTGAATAAATCATTGTATTCATACCTATCAACTCACCATTACTGTTAACAAGAGGCCCACCTGAGTTTCCTGAACTAATAGCAGCATCTGTTTGAATCATATCTTTATAAACTGTTTGAGTATTTTCATATTCGTGAAATAAATTTAGTCCTTTATTTGAAACAACACCAACTGTAACAGTAGGTTTTGCATTTAAATCAAATAATCCAAATGGATTTCCTAAAGCAATAGCCCATTCTCCAATAACTATATCATCAGAATCAGAAAATCTCAAATATGGGAACTCTTCATCAGAATTTATTTTAAGTAGTGCTATATCAGTAGCAGCATCTGTTCCAATTATTTCTGCATCGTACTTTTTACCACCAGACATTGTTACTATTATCTCCTCAGCATTACCTGCAACGTGGTTATTAGTAACTATGTAGCCATCTGGTGAAATTAAGAAACCTGTCCCAAGCCCTTTAACTTCATATTCACGAACTCTATTTCTTCTTTGCCCAAAGAATCTTTCGAAAAGTGAACCACTGTAAGGGTTTCTATATATTACTTTTCTTACTTCTGTTACATTTATACCAACTACTGCTGGGCTTGCGTTACTAATAGCTTCGGTAATAGCATTCTGTCTAGACTTATGAATTGAATTATCACTATATTCTTGAGAAAGCAAACTGAAATTAGTTAAGATAATTGCAATGGCAAGAAAGATATTAAATTTTATTTTTTTCATCATAATACTGTTTTTATTTTCTATTAATACTAAATTTGATTAACAAACATTTACAAAATTGAAGTATGTCATTTATTGCTGAAGTATCAATACCTTTGAAAGTCAATCAACTCTATTCTTACCGATTACCAAAAAACATAGGTTTAGAATCAATTGGTAAGCGAGTTGTTGTTAACTTCTCAAATAAAGTTGTAACAGGCTTAATTATTGATGTTACTGATAAAGAACCAAATATTGAACTTAAAGATATATATGAGATTATTGACACTAAGCCAATAGCAACTAAAACTTTTATCACATTTTGTAAATGGATAGCAGACTATTATTTTTCAACTTTAGGTGAAGTATTTTTTGCCGCATTTCCTCCAAAAACATTTCCCAAAGAAGAATTATATGTTAAACTGTCTGATGATTATAACGAAAATCAATTGACGATGTTTAAGAAAAGTTCTAAAAAAAGGAATGAACTAATTGATTTATTAACTGACTTGGAGGGATACTTATCTTATAGCTCACTAAAAATTAAGTATAATTTTAATTATTCAGTAAAAGACTACTTTGAATTCAAAAGTCTTGGATTTATTGAAATAAAATATGAAATGGAGAATGAATACAAACCAAAAGAATTGTTAGCAGTTTCTCCAAGGTTTAGAGAAATATTAAATGATGAGTACGTATACAAAGTTAGAAGTGAAAATTTACAAAATGCGCCTAAACAAGCAGAAGCATATGACTTAGTTTGTGAACATTATCTTAAAAATAATCAGCCAGTCCTAATTTCTGAATTGAAAGAAAAAAATGGGATTTCGTATGGAACAATAAATAGCTTATTCGAAAAAAATCTTATTAACAAACAAGAAATTGAAATTAGTAGAATAAGTAATGAAAGCTTTAAACTGAGTAATAAAGTAGAATTAAATCACAAGCTAGAAGACTTTCAAATTGAAGTTCTTAATAAGATTAGAAAAGACTGTAAAACAAATAAAAATATACTCCTACACGGAGTGACAGGTAGTGGTAAAACATTAATTTATATGCATCTGATTAATGATATTATTTCAGAAGGTAAAAAAACGATAATGTTGTTACCTGAAATATCTCTTACTCCTCAATTAACTGATAGATTTGAGCTATCATTTCCAGGAAGAGTTTGTACTATACACAGTAAGCTTAATAAGAATGAAAGATACGAGATTTGGAAGAGAATTAATAATGATGAGTTTGATATAATAATTGGTCCACGTTCAGCGATTTTTGCTCCAATCTCAAATCTAGGATTAATAATTGTAGATGAAGAGCACGATAGTAGCTACAAACAAGATTCACCTTCTCCGAGATATAATGCAAGAGATCTTGCACCAGTAAGGGGGCACTTTTATAATTGTCCTGTTTTGTTTGGGACAGCTACGCCATCTTTAGAGACTTATTATAATGCAAAGATTGGGAAGTATTCTTATTTTAAAATGAAAAATAGAGCTGATTCACACCAATTACCCAATATTGAAATTGTTGACCTAACAAACTCAAGAAAAGAAAATGGAATGCATGGCTCATTCTCTTTCACTTTAATCGAAAGAATTAAAACAACTCTACAATCTGGTCTGAAAGTTATTCTATTTCAAAATAGGCGAGGTTTTTCTAGCTTAATCCAATGCCAAAGTTGTGGACATATTCCAGAATGTAAAAACTGTGATATAAGTCTAACATATCATAGTTTTAGTGATAAATTAGTTTGTCATTATTGTGGGTTTACTGAGAGTAATACTAAGTTATGTAGTAATTGCAATTCACATGACTTACAAAAGATAGGATTAGGAACCCAGAAGATAGAGAGTGAACTCAGCAATTTATTTGAAAATACAATTAATATTGTTCGATATGATTCAGATACTATTTCTAATAAAAATAAACAGAGAAAAGTATTACAAGATTTCTTTGATGGGAAAATTGATGTTCTTATAGGTACTCAAATGATAGCTAAAGGATTAGATTTTTCAAATATTGGATTAGTAGGTATACTTAACGCAGATGCAGATTTATTTATGACTGACTTGCGAGCGGCAGAAAAAACTTATCAGTTAATAAACCAAGTTGCCGGAAGAGCCGGTAGAACAAATAAAAATGAAAGCTATGTAGTAATTCAATCTTCTGTACCAACCAACTATGCTATAAAGTCTGTAAGACAGCCTCTTAATATTGATTTTTTAGAAGAGGAATTGCAAAACAGAGAAGAATTAAACTATCCCCCATTTTCAAGATTTGTAATAATTGAATTAAGCTCAAAAGATAGCAGTTTCTTAAATCATAAATCTAGCTATTTATACAACATACTTCCAAAAGATGTAAATGAGTTAGATATTTTACAACCAACAGATCCAAATGTTGTTAAGGTAAAGAACAGATATAGAAAATTAATTATTATTAAAAATGACAAAAAATTAGATCCTACTGGTAAGGTGTTAAGAAAGTATTTGAAAGGGTGTTTAGATTTCTATAATGAAATGAAGAATATTCGTGACTTGAAAATAAGTGTAAATGTAGACGCATCTTCAATAATGTAGAAATAAAAAAAGGAGTTGAAAATTCAACCCCTTTTTCTAGAACTAAATGTCTAGTTACAACTAGAAACTTACTGGAACATGAAGTTCAAAATTACTAGTAAAACTCTCAACGTCTTTCTTTACCTCACTAATCACTGAGTCATTGTCAGAGTTAGTTATAACTCTGTCTATAAAATCAACGATTGTACTCATATCACTTTCTTTCATTCCCCTTGTTGTAAGAGCTGGTGTACCCAATCTAATACCTGAAGTAACTAAAGGAGACTGATCGTCATTTGGAACTGAATTTTTATTACAAGTAATTCCAGCCTCATCCATTGCTTTCTCAGCTATTTTTCCAGTTATACCTTTATTTCTTAAATCAATCAGCATAAGATGATTATCAGTACCACCAGAAATTACATTATAATCTTTTTTGATTAATGAATTAGCCATAGAATTTGCATTTTTTATAACTTGTTGACCATATGATTTAAAATCATCTGTCAAACATTCCCTGAATGCTACTGCTTTTGCAGCTATTACGTGCATTAGCGGTCCCCCCTGCATCCCTGGCATTACACGTGAATTTATTATCTCGCTCATATTCCTAGTTCGTCCTGACTTAGGTGCAACAATTCCAAAAGGATTTTCGAAGTCATTTCCCATAAGTATCATTCCTCCACGAGGACCTCTAAGGGTTTTATGAGTAGTAGTGGCTACAACATGAGCATGTTGAACTGGAGAAGTTAGAAGACCTTTAGCAATAAGGCCTGCAGGATGAGCTATATCAGCAAATAAAAAAGCACCTATTGAATCAGCAATCTCTCTAAATTTTTTAAAATCAATATCTCTTGAATATGCTGAAGCTCCTACTGTTATTAATTTTGGTTTTTCCTTTTTAGCAAGAGATTCAATTTGGTTATAATCTATTCTACCATCTTCATCTAAGAAATAAGGTACAAAATCAAACCACATCCCTGAAAAATTTACTCTAGAACCATGAGTTAAATGTCCACCATGGTCTAAGCTTAATCCCATTACTTTATCGCCATGCTTAATGAAAGAAAAATAAACTGCCATATTTGCAGTGCTACCACTATGCGGTTGTACATTTGCATATTCAGCCCCAAACAACTCTTTTGCTCTTTCAATAGCTAAATTCTCAGCTATATCAACGTACTCACAACCACCATAATATCTGGCATTAGGATAACCTTCTGCATATTTATTTGTTAGAACTGAACCAGTAGCTTCTCGAACTGAGTCAGAAACAAAATTTTCACTTGCAATTAATTCAATTTTACTTTTTTGTCTATTTTCTTCTTTACTAATTGCATCAAAAATTTGTGGGTCTTTTTCTTTTAAAACTTTATTCATTTCTTTTTAACCATTTATTAATTAATTATTAATTTCTTGACTGTTCTACTTTTATTGGTCTCTACTATTAAAATATATGTTCCTGTGGAAAGATTAGAAACATTAATGTTTTTTGAATCCGTAGGTATATACTTCAATTGTTTTTTCCCACTGAGGCTCATTATTGTGATGCTTAAAACCTCAGAGTCACTTTTATAATCATAATTCAAAATATCAGTAGTTGGGTTAGGGTAAAAAACGAAATCATCTATAGAATCTAGAACTTCAACACTTGATAGAATATCACATTCAGTTTGGCCTGTATTTGCATCTACAAAGCATATGTATTCCTCGTTTTCACCAAATGTCACTGTCCAAATAGATCTTAATTCAGTTCCACCTGTTGTTACATCAGTTACGTAAATTCCTGAAAAGTAAGACTTACTTTTAGGATTAGACAACATGTAACCCTTATAGTCAATATTCTCTCGAATAAGACTACAAATCTCGGGGCTATCATTCCAGTTATTAATTAGTTCTGCATATTCTAATTCCGGAATTTGATCTCCTAATTCCTCTGATACGTCTGTAGCTTGAAATGAACCAAATACGTTCACAACCCCAACAGTTGCTATTTCTTCTGTACCATTTTCATTATAAACATAAACCCAAGCTTCCGACTCACCGTTAGCAATATCTATTCCAGCATCAATACTAACTGGGATACCACCAAACTCTGCATCAAAATCTTCATTTACTGTGGCAATAGCAATCAATAATGGTTGAGAAAAGCCCAAATCACTCATTACAAAGCTCTCGGCAGCAGCTTCACCTGCTGAAGCTTCAAATGAAGTAAAAAATTGGCCATATGAGCTCGAGCAAATACCAATCATAAATGCCATTGTAATAAGTATATGTTTAGTCATAAATTAAATTCCATATTTTTTTGTAATAGTTATGAAATTTAAGAATAATTTTCATCAATGCATATATGTTTTATAAGATTATTAACTTTGTACTATGGATAAATTTAAAAACAAACTATACCATATTATATTTGAAGCAGATACATTTTCAGGCAAATTGTTTGATATTGTATTAATTTTAGCAATTCTTATGAGTGTAGTTGTTGTAATGCTTGATAGTGTTGCTGAATTAAATCAAAAATATGGAGAAATATTCTATATTATAGAACTGGTTTTAACAGGACTATTTACATTTGAATATATTTCTCGAATATACATCTCAGAACATAAACTAAAATACATATTTAGCTTCTACGGTATTGTTGACTTTCTATCAATATTCCCTACGTATTTTGGGTTTTTCTTTTCAACAAAAACTACTCCTTTAATCACTATAAGAACATTGAGATTACTTCGTGTATTCAGAGTTTTAAAATTAATCGGATTTATAACTGAGGCAGGTGAGCTAAAGACAGCAATGAAGGCCAGTCAGAAAAAAATACTAGTGTTTCTTCTTACTGTACTAGCATTAGTAACTATATTAGGAACTCTGATGTATATGGTTGAGTCGATTGAATCAGGCTTTACTAGCATTCCTAAAAGCGTCTATTGGGCTATTGTTACTTTAACGACTGTTGGTTATGGAGATATTACACCTATAACTAGTATTGGTCAGTTCATAGCATCCTTGATTATGATACTAGGTTATGCAATTATAGCAGTACCTACTGGAATTGTATCAACTGAAATGAATACACTTAAAAAATCAAGTAAAGATCCAGAACTAAAGACTTGCAATAATTATAATGAAAATTTGAATAGGGCATCTGCCAATTACTGTTCAAATTGTGGAGAGTCATTTAAATGAAAAAATTGAGACTCAAAAAGAGTTCTACATCTTCAAAAAAAGATTATACTATAGATTATAAGTCAGAGTTAAACTCTGAACAATATAAAGCTGTTATGCATGATAAGGGCCCTGCTCTTGTTTTGGCTGGTGCTGGTACTGGTAAAACTAGAACTTTGACATATAGAGTATCTAGATTGATTGAAGATGGTATTAATCCACGTTCAATATTGTTATTAACCTTTACAAGGAAAGCATCGAAAGAAATGCTGGAAAGAACCACCAAACTATTAGACACAAGAGCTGGTATGATAACTACTGGAACTTTTCATTCTTTTGCACTTAAAATACTAAAACAGTATTACAAAGAAATAGGATTTAATCAAGAATTTAGTGTAATAGATCAACAAGATGCTGCTGATACAATTGATTTGATTAGAGGTAAATATTTACCACCAAAACTAAGAAAAAGATTTCCTAAGAAGAATACGATACAAAAGATTCACTCATTATCATCAAACAAAAGTATCACTGTAGGAGAGGTATTAAACGACTACTATCCAAAATTTACTGATTATGAAGATAAGTTGAATACTATTCTGGTAGATTATAGTAAATATAAGAGAAATGCTGATATTATGGATTATGACGATTTGCTAATATATCTTTTGGAATTGCTAAAAGGGAATGAAAAGGTCAGAAAAAAAATAAATCTTTCATACAGTTATTTATTAGTCGATGAATACCAAGACACCAATAGAATTCAACATGAGATTATATTAAATTTAGGTGGAAAAGAAAATAATATAATGGCTGTTGGTGATGATGCTCAGTCAATTTACTCATTCCGAGGAGCTGAACATGATAATATATTCTTTTTTCCAGACAGCTTTGAAGACTGTAAACTATTTAAAGTAGAAGAAAACTATAGAAGCACTGAGCAAATACTTGATTTAAGTAATGAAGTACTAAACAGAGCTGCATTTAAATATGAGAAAAAATTATTTACAAAACAGCGTACTGGAGATAAGCCCTATTTAGTAGCAGCTAATAAAGAACGGCAGCAATCACAGTTTGTTGTTCAACAAATATTAGAATTAAGAGAGCAAGGTATAGAGTTAGAAGATATAGCAGTACTTTTCAGATCTAGTTATCACTCTTTTGACTTAGAAATTGATTTAAACAAATCAAATATACCATATGTCAAGTTTGGTGGTATGAAGTTGATTGAGACAGCCCACATAAAAGACTTAATTTCATATCTTAGGTTGTTATTCAATCCAAAAGATGTAGTGGCTTGGCAAAGGGTATTAAAGTTGATAGATGGAGTTGGCCCTGCTACTACTAGAAAAATTATTGATAATATCAGTGACAACACGCTAACTATTGATAATTTTAAACTAGTGCTTCCAAGCATCAATAAGAATGATGGAATAAAAAACTTATTCAAAATAATTTCTCAGCACTTTGACCCAAGTGACTTGACATATGCCGCTTCTGAAATTGCTTATTTTTATAAAGATTTTTTAGATGAGAAGTATGATAATATTGGTAAAAGATGGAAAGATATTGAAACATTTCTACAAATAACTGAACAATACTCAGATCTGCCTACATTTTTAAACGACATGGCCTTAGACCCACCAGTGAATTCAGTAGAAGATTTGGAGGCTGAATCAAAAGAAGATGAATATTTAACTATATCGACTATTCACTCTGCGAAAGGGCTGGAATGGAAAGTTGTGTTTTTAATATGGGCAACGGAAGGAAAGTTTCCTTCAGCAAAGTCTGTACACACGATAGATTCATTAGAAGAAGAAAGAAGATTATTCTACGTAGCAATAACACGTGCAAAAGATTATTTATATATTGTCTATCCTTTTGGTATTTTTGATAGAGAGAGTGGAATGGTTTTGAGTGAACCTTCACGTTTCATCCAAGAAATAGATGATAAAATATTAGAAAAGTATATACTTACGGATGAAGAGATTTCAGACGAAGAAGAGTAAGAAATGAAGAAATTAAATATATTATTTTTATTACCAAGATATCCATTTCCTTTGATAGGTGGTGATAGAGTAAAACCATATCATATTATTAAGCATTTAGCAAAAGAACATAATGTTACTTTAGTTACATTTTTTCAAGGTAAAAAATTTACTGATAGCTTAAAAAATTCTTTACTAAAATTAGGTGTCGATTTACATGTCATTCCACTTAACCCCATAAATTCAGGACTAAATTCAACATTAAGACTGTTGTCAAAAAAACCTCTTGAAATACTATATTATGAGGAAAAACAATATCACGAAATGGTTAGTAAATTGATTAAAGAAAAGAACTTTGACTTAGGATTTTCTTTTTTTATGAGAACAGCTGAATATTTGAAGAATGTAGAGATGCCTAAAATTTTAATGGCTGAAGACTGTAGAACTGTATATCAACAAAGATCTTATGAAGGTAGCAGTAACTTAAAACAAAAAATAGTTCGTCTTTGGGAGTGGAAGAAGCTAAAAAAATATGAGCCAGAAATTGTTAATCATTTTGATGTCACAACCTTAGTATCAAATGATGACATAAGACACATGACTAAATTGAATTCGAATGTCAACTATAGATTGTTGACAAACGGAGTAGATATAGAAAAGTTCACCCCTGATATTAAAACAGAAAGAAATAACTTACTTTTTACTGGTAAATTTGATGTTTGGGCGAATGAACTTATGGTTAGCAGAATAGTAAATGAAATATTGCCCTTAGTAAAGAAAAGATTTCCAAACGTAAAACTAACTTTAGCAGGTGCAAACCCTACGAAAGCCATACAGAATCTGAAAAGTGATGATATTGAAATCTATTCAAATGTTCCAGAAATTGTTCCCTATTTACAAAATGCAGCAGTGTACGTGCACCCTCATTATGGTGGTAGCGGAATACAAAATAAATTATTAGAAGCAATGTGTGCTGAATGTCCAGTTGTTACTACTTCAACTGGTAATCAAGGGATTGAAGCTAATGATGGTAAAGAAATATTAATTTCAGATACATCTGAAGGAATTGCAGAGAAAGTTATATCTCTTCTTTCAGATAAACAATTAGCCGACACAATTAGTAATAACGCTCACGAATATATAGTGAGAAAGCATAGTTGGGAAGCAATATACAATCAGTGTGATGAAATTATCGCTGAGGTTTGTCAGATAAATGAATAAGTGTATATTTTTTGATAGAGATGGAATAGTAAATCAGCGAAAAATTAATGGATATATACAAGTATATGCTGAATTTGAGTTTATAAAACCTTTTTTCGAAATCTTTAAAAAGACTGATGATTATGGATTTCTAAAAATATTAATTACCAACCAACAAGGGATTGGTAAAGGCTTGATGACAGAACAAGACTTGTCAGTCATACATAATAGAATGCAATTTGATTTATTTCAGAAAGTTGGATTTGGCTTCGATGATATTTATTATAGTCCTGACCTTGCAAATAGTGGTTCAAGAACCAGGAAACCAGAACCTGGAATGTTACTAGATGCTTTAGAAAAATGGAACATTGATAAGAGTAAATCATTTTTTATTGGTGATAATACAACAGATGTTCTAGCTGGTATTAATGCTGGAGTTGACACTATTTTTATTGGTTCAGAACAGAATTCGAACGCAAATTATAACTTTGAAGATTTAGAGACGTTTAATATTAAATTTGAAAGAGTAATAGCAGGTTTATCAAAGTAAAATAAATCATATATTGCAATCGTCTTTGATACAGAAATGAATAATACTCAAATAATTATAATTGGAGAAAAAATGTCACAACCAATTCACTTAACAGATAGTAATTTTACAGACGAAATTAAAGGTTCAGATGTCCCAGTATTAGTTGATTTTTGGGCTGCTTGGTGTGGACCTTGTAGAATGATAGCACCTATCATTGATGAGTTAGCAACTGAATTCTATGGGAAAGCTAAAATCGCAAAAGTAGATGTAGATAATAATCAGCAAGTAGCTATGCAGTATGGTATTAGATCAATACCTACTATATTAATCTTCAAAGGTGGAGAGCAAGTAGAAAGTATAGTTGGTGCTGTACCAAAAGAACAAATTGAAAGTAAATTAAAGTCTTTGATTGGGTAATAAAAGTATGCCGGAAAGAGAACTACTTAATGACGAAAGGATAGAAGAAGAATTAAATAGCTTGGTTAATTGGAATAAAGACGGAAAAGAAATAAAGAGAGAAATAGTAGCAGCCGATTTCGTATCAGCTATTGGTTTTGTTAATTCGGTTGCTATATTATCTGAAACATTAGATCATCATCCTAACATTGAAATCTATGGTTGGAATAAGGTTAAAATTAGTATCAGCACGCATGATGCTGGTGGACTTACCGAATTAGATTTCAAGCTTGCCAAAAAAATAGACAATATTAAATTAAATTCAAACGAGGAATAATAGATGAGTTCTTACATTTATGATGTAATTGGACGTCAGATTTTAGATTCACGTGGAAATCCCACTGTTGAAGTTGAAGTTATTTTAGAGGACGGAACTTACGGTAGGGCTGCAGTTCCTTCTGGAGCAAGTACTGGTGAAAACGAAGCACACGAATTAAGAGATGGGAATAAAGATAATTATTTAGGAAAGTCTGTTGAGAATGCTATTGATAACATCAACACTACTATCGCTGATGCATTGGAAGGTTTTGACTGCTTGGAGCAAACTCAAATTGATAATTTACTAATTGATTTAGACGGTACAAAAAATAAATCTAACTTAGGTGCAAATGCTATACTAGGTGTATCATTAGCTGTTGCAAGAGCGGCTGCAAACCACTTAATGATTCCTTTATACAGATATATTGGTGGAGTTTCTGCTAATCTATTGCCTACACCAATGATGAATATATTAAACGGTGGAAAACATGCTGATAACAATGTTGATATTCAAGAATTTATGATTCTACCGGTAGGTGCGAGTACATTTTCAGAAGCTTTGAGAATGGGCACTGAAGTATTCCATAATTTAAAGTCAGTATTAAAATCTAAAGGTTATAATATTTCTGTTGGTGATGAAGGTGGTTTTGCCCCTTCCCTATCTTCGAATGAAGAGGCATTCGAAGTTATACTAGAAGCAATAGAAAAAGCTGGATATAAACCGAAAGATGATTTCTTACTTTCTATTGACGTAGCTGCTTCTGAAATGTATGAAGATGGTAAATATAAAATGTATAAATCATCTGGGGATTATAAAACTCCAAAAGAGATGATAGATTGGTATTCAGATCTATCTGATAAGTATCCGCTTATCTCAATCGAAGATGGCTTGGACGAAAATGACTGGGAGAATTGGGAAAAATTAACTGAAAAACTTGGTGACAAAGTTCAACTCGTTGGTGATGATTTATTCGTAACAAATCCTGATTTTTTGTCAAAAGGAATTGAAACTAATACTGCAAATTCAATTTTAATAAAAGTAAATCAAATTGGTACTCTTACTGAAACTATAGATGCAATCAACATGGCACATAGAAACGGCTTTACTAGTGTTATATCACATAGAAGTGGTGAAACTGAAGATACTTTTATTGCTGATTTGTCTGTTGCAATGAATTCAGGGCAAATTAAGACTGGTGCTCCAAGTAGGAGTGATAGAACTGCCAAGTATAACCAGTTATTAAGAATAGAAGAAGAATTAGATACTGATTCATATTACTCAGCAGATTATCCATTCAGAAAATTTGATAAATAAGTTATGATAAAATTTGGAACTGACGGTTGGCGTGGAGTTATTGCTGATGACTTTACCTATGAAAATTTAAGATTTGTTGCGTTAGCAAGTGCAGACTATTTGAAAGAAATTTCTAATAATAGTGATTACCCTAGCGCTGTTATTGGTTATGACGGTAGGTTTATGTCAAGGGAATTTGCTGAAGAAGCATCAAGGGTATTAGCATCCCAGGGAATTACTGTTCATATAAGTGATAAAATCTCATCCACCCCACAAGTGTCATTTAACACAAGACAAAAAAAAGCAGAGTTAGGATTCGTAATTACGGCTTCACACAACCCTGCAAAATATAATGGCTTTAAAGTAAAAAGTAGTTTTGGTGGTCCAGCTACGCCATCACAAATTGAGAGGCTAGAAGAAATATTACATGATAAGATTGATGAAGGATTTGACTTTAATCTTAAAACCTTCTCTGAATATGAAGAAAATGGGAAAATCAAACAATTTGATGCAAAAGAATCTTATATAAGACATCTGAAAAAGAAAATTGATTTTGATGTAATTCAAAAAGCTTATTTCAAAGTAATATTTGATCCTATGCATGGTGCTGGTATGGGAATGCTTTCAGGCCTTATTGAAAAAGTATTTGAACTACATAGTGATTGGAATCCAGGATTCGGAAATGTAGATCACCCTGAACCAATAGAAAGTTGTTTGCCAGACCTTATAGGAACTATAAAAAAAGGTGATTTTGATTTTGGATTAGCTACTGATGGCGATGCTGATAGATTAGGCGCTGTTGATGGAGAGGGAAACTTCGTAGATTCTCACAAAATCTTTATGATTTTATTAAGGTATCTGTATGAGAACAAGAAGAAGCGTGGAGATGTTGTTAAGACAGTATCACTTACTTCTATGGTTGAGATGTACTGTGAGGATAAAGGAATAAAGTTGCATGAAACACCAGTAGGTTTCAAATACACTGCCGATATAATGACTCAAAAAGATGTATTACTTGGTGGTGAAGAGTCTGGTGGTCTTGGTACTTCATTGCACATACCTGAAAGGGATGGAATATTCAATGGTTTATTACTACTTGAAGCAATGGCAGTAACTGGTAAGTCGTTAAAACAACTTTGTGATGATTTAGATGAACAATTTGGGCCTCATAGATACCATAGGATAGACAAAAAAATGTCTGAAGAAAAGAAGAATGCTATTCTAGAAGCAGCTAATAAACTTCCTGAAAAAATTGGTAGGTTTGAAGTTGAAAGAATAGATACTAAAGATGGAATAAAGTTTTATTTTCACAATGCGTGGTTGTTGATCAGAGCATCAGGTACTGAACCGTTATTAAGGTTTTATGCTGAAGCTGAATCCGATACTGTTGTAAACGAGTTGCTACACGAAGCAATGAATTTAGCTTAACAATAACAATAAAAATTTATGTTTAAAAAGTCTCATATTTATGAGACTTTTTTTATACCTAACTATAACATAGCTGCTAAAACTAACATTAGAAGTAATGATATCACCGATGTAATTACAGCAGTATTTGTTTTGTTTTTTAACCCTTCAATTTCTGATTTTAAGTTATTATTTTCTTTGCTTATTTCAGATACTGGTACATCTGAATACTCAATTTGAAGCTTCATTATCTCTTCTCTGAATGATTTATCATTTTGATATTTGTCAGGTAAGAATTCTTCAATATATTGGTTTAGAAAGCTATCTTTTGCAAGAGATTCAAAATGGCTAATAGGTTTTGCCTTAGATTTTTGATTTTCAATATAATTATCTGAGAATTTCATATTTTATACTAACGTTTTAACTTATTATTAGATTATATCGGTATAAAATACATTTTGTTTAGTTAAACTGCTTCATTGACCAAAATTGTCTTCAATTTTTACTATTTTCGGACACTTACATACTTCAAATTCGTTTAATTATTGATGCCAATAAATAAAAAAAATAATACTTCTTTAAATTTTGATTTTGATCTACTTAAAGATACTAAAGCTTACGGGGAATTTAATCTCTTAATAAAAGATTGCGAATCAAATTTAAAAAAGACAGATTCAGATAAGTTACAGAAAGCTTTTTTGATATGTTTGGATGCTAATAAAGACAGACTCAGACTATCTGGTATTCCATACTATAGCCATGCTATTTCAATAGCCAGAATAGTAGCTACTGAAATAAAATTAGATGATATTTCAATTATTGCTTCACTATTGTCAAATGTAGTAAATTTAGATAATGATTATGACTATAAATTAATAAAAACAGAATTTGGTAAAACAATTGCTGACATTGTCCAAGGGTTGGATAAGATAAATAGAATAGAAGAAGAGCTAATTAGACCTGAAGCAGAATTAGAGAATTATAGAAAATTGTTAATGTCTTTATTCAAGGATGTTAGGATAATATTTATAAAATTAGCTGAAAGATTAGAAAATTTAAGAACAATAAGTCCTCTCTCAGAAGTAAAACAAGAAAAAGATGCCAAGGAAGCACTTGAAATTTTTGCACCTTTCGCAAATCGATTTGGGTTCAGAAATATAAAATGGGAAATGGAAGATTTAGCTTTCAAAATTCTGAATAGAGAAGAATACTACAAAATAAAAAATAAACTACTTGGCAAGAGAAAAGATAGAGAAAATTATGTCCTAGACTTCAAAAAACCATTAATTGATAAAATCAATAATGACAAATTTCTGAAAAAGAATAATGTGACAGTTGATATCTATGGTAGAGCCAAGCATATATACTCTATATTTAATAAAACAATAGCAAGAAATAAACCAGTTGATGAACTTTATGATTTAATTGCAATTAGATTAATTTTAGATACAGATGATGAAAATATGTGCTTTTATGTTTATGGCTTGGCAGCATCTATTTATCCACCAGTACCAGAGACTTTTAAGGACTATATAAATGCTCCAAAACAAAATGGTTACAAGTCTATTCATTGTGCAGTACAAGGACCCCAAAGAAAGCCTGTAGAGATTCAAATTAGAACAAAAGAAATGCATGAAATAGCTAAAAGAGGTGTAGCAGCACATTTTAATTACAAAAAAGGATTTCTTCCTGCTAAATCAGTATTCGATAATCCAAATGCTGTTGAGTGGATGGACTCGGTAAGGGAAATGATAGAAAATAACGAAACTGAAACACCAGAAGAGTTATTTAATTTCTTAAAACGAAATTCATTCTTAGATGAGATTCATATATTCACTCCTAGTAATGAGTTACACACTTTCCCTAAGAACTCTACACCTTTAGATTTTGCATATGATATTCATACTGCTTTAGGTAATCATTATATTGGAGCTAAAGTAAATGGAAAAATTGTGCCTATTGATTATAAACTTCAAAGTGGAGATCAGGTTGAAATATTAAAATCTAAGAAGGTCTCAGTAAGTGAAGAATGGCTTAGGTTGGTTACAACACACAAAGCAAAGTCAGCAATTAATAAGTACTTGAAATCAGTAAAAACTAATTTCTATAAGAAAGGAAGAGAAAAGTGGGAATTAGAAGTAATAAATAGTGATTTTGGACTAAGACAAGTACTTATAGATAGATTAGTTGAAGAATTAAATTTAGAATCTGAAAGACAACTATATATTGAAATTGGTAAGAATAATATTGAAATTCCATACATAGTTAATTTACTACAAGAGTATTCTAATAATAAAAATGCCAAGAAGACATCAACTAAAAGTAAACCTCAAAGAAATGAACCAATAATCAAATCATTAGAAATAATTGGCACAGACAGACCGGGTATAGTAAATGATATTACAGAATGTTTAATTGCCAAAGAGGGTGTTAGTCTAAACGGAATTTCATTTGACAGATTAGAAGACTCATTCGAAGGTCTTATTACAATTAGAGTTTCTAACTCATATGAATTAAGTAACATAGTTAAGGCAGTCCATAAAATAAATGGTATAGAGAAGGTTACCTATACTTGATAAAAAAGAATTGTGGAAAATGAAAATGAATCATTTTTTTGAATTCGTTAAAAAAAAAGTATATTTTTGTCTAATTATATTTTGAAATCAATAGACTTGTTTTAATATGACATTAGCAACGATTTTATTTTTAATCCTTAGCATTATAGCAATAGCTACAGCATTTGGTACTGTTGCTTCTAAGCATCCAGTAGTTTCTGCTATGAACTTAGTCCTCCATTTCTTAATGCTGGCTGGGCTTTACCTTACTTTAAACGCACAGTTTATTGCGATATTACAGATATTAGTTTATGCTGGTGCTATTATGGTATTGGTTGTATTCGTAATACTGCTTTTAAACCTTGGAAAAGAGGACGATGCTGAAAGTAAGTTTACTGCAAGGAAAGGTGTAGCCATGACTTTCGGAGCAGCTTTTGTTGTGCAGACTTTAGTTTTATTTACCAGTGCTGGGGAATTCACTAGTGAAATCACAGCTAAATCAGTTACAACTGGTTATGTTAAAAATTTAGGTTACAAATTATTCACAGAATATTTATTCCCATTTGAATATATTGCACTTTTATTATTGGTTGCAGTCATGGGAGCACTCCTACTAGGTAAAAAGAAAGTATTTTTAGAAAGAGATATAACACAGAAGAGTTTAAAATGATTGAAGCAATTCCATTAGAATATTATCTTATTTTATCAGCAACTATATTTGCTATAGGTTCTGTTGGTGTTTTAACGAGAAGGAACGCTATAGTAATATTTATGTGCATTGAGTTAATGCTTAATGCTGTTAATATAACATTAGTAGCATTTTCTTCATTTATGGGTGATGCTTCTGGTCAAATTTTCGTGTTTTTTGTTATGGCGGTTGCTGCAGCAGAAGCGGCAATAGGCTTGGCAATTGTGTTAGCACTTTTTAGAAATAAAAAGACAGTTTATGTCGATGAAATTAATTTACTTAAGTGGTAAATTTAACAAACTTAGACGTAAATTAAATCTAATAGAGATTGTTAATATTTTTTTTCTTAGCTAATTCTTGCATCTATCAAGGACTACAAAGGATTTAGATATTTTTATTTAAAATTTTATTTGCATTTTATAGTATTCTCTATTACTTTTGAAAAAGTAATAATAGCAGCATAAAGGGATGATACATACCCAAATGTACTCCACTTTATATAATTAATACAATATAATGAGTTAGAACTTTGATTAACGAGAGTCCACAAGACGTCTCGGAAACCGAACTTAGTCGTAATTGGAAAAAATACTTAACTCCAATTTTACTGCTTTTAATAGTAGTTGTTGTGGTGTATTTATCAAATATTTCTAATAATTGGTTTACGAGTCAAAAAATTACTAAGTATAGTATTAGTGGGACTAACTTAAGTGATTCTAGCAAGTTCTTTGAAATAGCTAAAGAGATTTCTTTTCAGAAATCTAAAGATAGTGTGTTACTAAAATTAATAGAAAATAGAATTGAAAAGAATGCATACGTAAGTAAATGCATTGCATCTTTTTCTGGTGTAGATGGAATTGATGTAAGTGTAGTAGAGAGAACCCCTTACGTTTATTTTCAGACTAATAATAGTTTAAACTATATAGATAAAGAAGGTAACCTATTACCTTACAAAGTTTTGGTAGAACATTCTGATTTGATAATTCTTTCAGGATTTTCAATATCTGATTCATTGTTATTAAACAAGGCAATTGTAATTGCAAGTCAATTATATGAACGTAAAAGGCTATCACATTCTATTAGTGAGATTAGATACATTGACAATGACAAAGGATTTGAATTTATTGGTGTGTTTGATAATAATACTATCTACTTCGGCTTAGACGAGAATGTAAAAAAGAAAATAGAAAAGTTAAATATGTTATATACAAATGAATCTTCAAAGTTAGTTCTTAGAGAGAATGATATTTTAGATTTAAGATGGTATGATAGAATAATATTGAGCAAAAAATAATTTATATAGGGTAACATAATGTCTTCTAATATATCAAAAGAACTTCCGATATCTGTGGGTCTTGATTTAGGTACATCTAAAGTTTGTGCTTTAGTAACTTCACCTAATCCTGATGATGACACTTTAAAAATTCTAGGTATAGGAATAGCAGAAAGCGAAGGGCTCAACCGAGGTGTTGTAGTTAATATAGAAAAAACAATTAGAAGCATAAAAAAAGTTATAGAACAAGCAGAACAACAATCAGGAATAAAAATCAAAGAAGTTACGGTTGGAATTGCTGGAGATCACATCGACTCTATTAAGACTAGAGGAATAATAGGAATTTCTAATAATGAACAAGAGATTACACAAGCTGATGTAGATAGATTGCTAAGTGATGCTAGTAAAATTGCTATTCCGTCTGAAAGGCAGATTTTACACGTAATCCCTGAAGAGTTTATAATAGATGGTCAGGATGGAATTACAGATCCTATAGGAATGTCAGGAATAAGGTTAGAAGCTCAAGTAAATATAATAACTGGCCTTAAGACAGCGATAAACAACATACATAGATGTGTAGAAAGACTAGGTATAAAGGTTAAAGACGTTATTCTAGAACCTATAGCTAGTAGTAAATCTGTATTGTTAGAAGCAGAAAAAGAAATAGGTGTTGCAATTGTTGATATTGGGGGCGGAACTACCGATTTAGCAATTTTCCACGAAGGCATATATAAGTTTACTTCTGTTTTTGCATTAGCAGGAAAGCATGTCACAGATGATGTAAGAACTGTACTTGGAATAGTAAATAGCCAAGCTGAAAAAATTAAAAGAGATTATGGTTACTGTTATCAAAACTCAATAATGAAAGATGATGTTTTTATGGTTCCAGGTATAGGTGGTAGAAAACCTATGGAGATAAAGAAGTCTCAACTTTGTGAAATTATTGAACCTAGGATGAGAGAATTATTCGAGTTTGCTTTAGCAGAAATACATAGATCAGGATTTGCGGATAAATTAGGTGCTGGTGTTGTAGTTACAGGTGGTACCACATTATTGAATGGTACTGAAGATTTAGCACGTGAAGTATTCGGTATGCCAGTTAAAATAGGTATACCCACTAATCTTACTTATAGTGGTTTAGCTCCAGAAGTTGGAAGTCCAATTTATGCAACATCTGTTGGTTTAGCTCTAAATAGCATTGATGAATTAAAATCAAATCTGGTTAAAGAGGAAGCTAAATCAATTGATGAAGAACTCAATGAAGAAATTGTTGAAGAGAAACCTGAAGTAGAAGAAATAGCAAAAAGTAAAAAGCTGCTATCACTAATGGACAAGGCAAAAAAGAGAAAAATGCAAAAAGAAACACCAGACAATAGAAATAACATTTCAGGTTTTGGTGGTAGAATAAAGAAATTTATAGAAGAATTATAAAATTACAGATATTAATATTTTCGGGGGAAACACATGATATCAATAGATACTCATTCGCAAGACAGAAGCGCTAAAATAAAGGTAATTGGCGTTGGTGGCGGTGGTGGAAACGCTATAAACAACATGATCGAGAAAGGTTTAGGTGGTGTTGAATTTATAGTTGCTAACACAGATAATCAAGCATTAGAATATAACAGAGCTGATATAAAATTACAGTTAGGTAAACAAAAGACTAAAGGATTAGGTGCTGGTGCTGATCCTAATATAGGAAAAACATCTGTAGAAGAAAGTATAGAAGATATCAAAAAAATGCTAGAAGGTACTGATATGGTATTTATCACAGCCGGAATGGGTGGTGGTACTGGTACTGGAGGCGCTCCTGAAATAGCTAAACTAGCTAAATCCATGGACACCTTAACTGTTTCAATCGTTACTACACCATTTGCTTGGGAAGGTAAACGAAGAATGGAAGTTGCTAATAAATGGATAGAAGAGTTAAGACAAAATGTTGATGCACTGATTGTAATTCCCAACCAAAAATTATTAGAAATAATTGATAAAAATACAAGCCTCAAAGATGCATTCTTAAAAGTTGATGAAGTATTGTACAATGCTACCCGTGGTATTTCAGATATAATATCACAACACGGTGTTGTAAATGTTGATTTTGCTGATGTAAGAACTATCATGAAAGACAAAGGTGATGCTTTGATGGGTATTGGTATCGCAACAGGTGATAACCGTGCAATTGAAGCTACTGAAAAAGCAATTAACTCCCCTCTACTTGACGGAATATCAATTGAAGGATCCAAAGGTGTTCTGGTAAACATTAGTGGTGGTTCTGATATGACAATGTTCGAAGTTTCTGAAGCAGTATCTGTTGTTGAATCTGCTGCAGGTGGCAATGCAAACATTATACACGGTGTCGTTTACAATGATGATATGGAAGATGGTATAATGGTTACAGTAGTAGCTACGGGGTTTAATAGCGAAGTACAAAACCAAGAAGATAATGAAGTTAATAAAAGACTTGAAAAGAAAGAAAATAATGATTTAAATGCTTTTGGAGCAAGATTTAAGGACTCAAGTCCAAAAGGTTTGACTGATTTAAAAAAGTATTCTATTCCTGCAGTTCACAGAACAAACAGAATTTCTAGCAGTTCCGAAAATGTTAATGAAGTTAGTACTAAAATGAATAGTACAATAGAAACAAAGAAAAATGAAGCAACCAGCGATAATTCTAATAAGAGAATAGACGAAAAAGTTGCAGATAAAATTAAGAAGGATAATTATTCAAATTATAGCCGTCCAACATTTATAAGAAAAATGATGTTAGAATCTTAATCATAGAAAATCACTCCACGTAAAGCACTCGCTTGAATTATGACACACAAAAACCCAATTGCCAGGTTGGGTTTTTTTAATTTAAATTTTACGTGATGAATTTAATCTATAGAATAATCCATCAATTTTTTAATATCTTTTTCAGCAACAAATTCGTCTATTATTAATACGTCATCAATAGCACCTGCATAAATACTTCTGTTATCACTTCTTTTACCTATATAGAGTTCATATTCAGATACTTGAGGTGGGTTTACAAAACCATTTGCAACTAGTTCTCCATTCAAGTATATCAGTAAAATTCCAGTTTCGTTTCTAGTAATAATAATATTGTTCCACTCATTGTCAATTACTTTATCCTCAGTAGGAATCCAAGTATTACTATGACTCATTTCATAATCATATGTTCTTCCTTCAATCGTTCCATTTTTTAGTAGACAAATACTATAAGAACCTTGAAGTCTACCAGTTGCAAACCACCTGCCTACTACATCGATATAATCAAGTTGATCACCTTTACAGTTTGCTAAATCTGGTTTTACCCATACAGATAATGTAAATTGTGGTGATAAGTCCAGAATATTAGTATAATTATTTCTTAAGAAAGAACTATTACCATTAAAACTTACTGCTGAATTTTCATTATCATCTCTATCATTAACAAACTCTACATCCGTTGAAATTAAATCAATTTCATTACTTGTATTATCTTCAAAGTTATTATTGAACCCATAAGCAGCAACAACTTCATAATTATCTAGAAAATCACTTTCATTATCAACGCCTTTATCATCACGACATGAAAAAAATGCAAAAAATGTTAAAAAAATTAAATATTTCACAACTCACCTAAATTTGTTTAAAAAATTCACAATAAAGTAATCTTTGTTTTCTAATTTCCAAAATTTTACTTCATTTGTTTCTGATTTAATATTAACATTCAAAATTATATGCGTATAATTGTTTTTATATAATGGAATGAATACTTTTGACTCAGATTCAATAATTGTTGTATCATGTGCTTTAAGTAGATTGACTTTTAAATTCTTCCATAAATATTTTTCTTTCACTAATACTGGAATAATATTCTTTCTATTTAAATAATAGTTTGTGCCATTTAGAAATATTTCTGCTTCATTTCCATGTCTATATGGAAGTATTGCTATTAAAGTATTATCCTTACTTATATTCATATAAACAACTTCTTTTTTAATTTTTTCTCTTATAATATGAGCATTATAATTTGAATAGACTTTATATATAAACACAACAAATAACATAAATAACAGAAGTTTTAAAGATTTTTTACTTCGATTTTTAAAGAAGAATATAAACACTATAAAATAGGCTATATGGAAAAACCTATCATCTGGTTGCAATATTGCAACAGGTGAAATTATTATGATACTACATACTATAACAAAAAATCCATTTTTATTCTTTGCATATATATAGTAACCTAAAATTGTAGGTATAAGAATTATAGCAGAAAGGTTTATATCTTGTGTTAAAAATATAAAATTATAAATACCTTTAATATAATTAGTTGCCAAAGCCATAATACTCAAATCTAGATTATTTGAGTCGGTAAATAAAGTTCTAAAAATATAATAAGAAATAAAACTTAAAAGAAATATTCCAACATATTTGATATTCTTTTTTTCAAATAGATTTGTGTTTTTTCTATTTAAGGCAAAAGAAGCTAAAGGGATCATTATTAGAATAAGTGCTGCTTCTTTTATTAAAAAACTTAATATGAATACTAAATAAAGAATTAGTGTGTGTTTGTAATTTATACTTTTTAAATCCGTGAAATAAATAAATATCTTTATTGCAACAATATGAATTATGATATCAGATAAGTTTGGGAAAAATAATGCGGCTTCAAAATTAAATGGGAGCAATAAATAAATTGCTGCAATGATACTACAGTTTGATATTAATATATTAGACTTTAGATAAGATCTTATTGTTATACCTAGATAGAAAAGTAAGGACCAATTTATTACCAAAGGGGTAATACACAATTTGGTGTAGATTTCAAATCCTAGGTAATATATATAATTTAAAATTGGTCTATAATATGGTGTCTCTTCAAGTGAGCTAGTATAAGTAAATTTAAAAGCATCACTCCAATTAAGTTTCCATAAATCCCAAAAAGATTCATTTTTTAAATAGTGATAAAGAGCTAACTCATCGTTTATTAAACTGCTTTCTCTAATCAAGGCATAAAGAATTATATAAACTAATACTGAACCAAATATGTATAGTTGTCCCTTACTCCATTTTTCCATAGCTGTAGAAGTTGAGAATCTGATGTATCCCATATTGTTCTATTTCCTCTGCTGTTATCTTTCGTTTATTTCCATGATCTTTTAGATACTCTAACATTCCTTGTTGTTGCCAAATATATGTTTGTGATAACTCTTCAAATCGGCGTTTTAGTATTCCATATTTATTTATTGCTTTGGCAGACCAATACCATTCTAATAATTGAATTCTCTGTTTTGTTTCAGACATACATAGTGATAATGGCGAAATGCAGTTAATTAAAATTTCTGTTCTCAGACCATTTCCTTCATTATATATCTTTTCTTTAGATAGCTCTATTAATTTAGAATGAATATCAAACTCTACTCCATCTATTATTTTCTCTAAAAACATATAAGCTTTTGAGCTTTCAAATTTTAATATAAAGTTAGAAATGAAGTCTGCATCATATACAGGTCTTCTCTTTTTTGCTAAGTAATTTACAAGAAAATCATCTAGAGTAATTAAGATTCCTTTCTTTTGTCCATTTTTATTTAGGTTTTTCTGAGCAATAGATGATTTTCTTAGTAATCTTAACAGTGCAAAATGTTGTATTTCTTCATAGGAAGCAATATCAGAATCTATGACATTTTCTTCACTTCTTAAAATTTCCTCTTCTTTTAAAACTAGTATATCTGGGCCTTGGAAATTGACATTGTCTTCAAAAACGATGTGTAATATTACATTTTCGTAGTTCTTGTCTTTATCATGACCATGATGTAACCACTCATTAGATTTTCTATGGAATTCAACATTTCCAACAATTACTTTACCATTCATCATAAGAGCAAAATCAAGAAAATCCGGACCAGTGGAAACGTTAATAATCCCTGGTGAAATTATTTGAATGACATTTCCCTCTTTTGTCTTGTAATACGATAAAGGTTTGTTTGTGAGGAAATTTCTAACTTTCTTCTGTATCTCTACTTCTTGCAATTTTTAGTATTAATCAATTTATTTCTCAAATCCATAGCAGCTTGTCTTGATTTTTCAGCAAAATCTTTGCTGTCTCCACCTGCATATATTATGCCTCTAGATGAATTTATAATCGCAGGTCCATTCATATTTGACTTCATTACTTCAGCAGGATTTCCTCCTTGTGCACCAACACCAGGTATTAAGAAATATCGATCAGGAGCTTGCTCTCTTACATTTTTTAGCTCACTCGAATGCGTTGCTCCAACTACATATCCTAATTGCTCAGATGTACCCCATTTGCTTGATTTCTCTAAAACATGTTCGTACAAATTCTTTTCATTATACTTTAGTTTTTCAAAATCATTTGAACCGGGGTTAGAAGTCAAACAAAGTAAAAAAACCATTTTATCATTATAACTTAAAAAAGGTTTTATAGAGTCAGACCCCATATATGGCGAAACCGTAACAGAATCACATCCAAACTCCTCAAATACTGCTTTTGCGTAGGCTTTGGAAGTATTTCCAATATCTCCTCGTTTTGCATCTCCTATAACGTGTATATCATTAGGAATGTAATCTATTGTTTTCTTTAACAACCTCATTCCATTGATTCCATACTGTTCATAGAATGCAAAGTTTACTTTGTATGACGAGACTAAATCTTTAGTAGAATGAATTATTGACTTGTTAAATTGCAACATACCATCAATATCTTTTGAAAGATGACTAGGTATTTTATCAACTACTATGTCTAAACCAACACAGACTAAACTTCTATTTTCAATTTCTTTATTTTTTAGTTTTTCGTATGCTTTCATATTTATAATGATTTCAAAAAATCTTGATATCTTTCTCTAAATAAATTGTCACCTCTAGTTGCAGAAGTCGATTCTGATTCTTTGATTAATTCATTTATTTGTTTTAACCTATCTTCTGGCATAGGGTGAGTGGAAAGTAGCTCTTGTAAAACAGATGAACTTTTGTTTGACATCACTTTCTGGAAGAAGTATTTTATTCCTCCTGGATACCATTTTGTTGATTGTAAATAGTGAAAGGAATTCTCATCAGCTTCTAATTCATCATTTCTACTATTTTTTAATAAAGCTAAACCTGTTAAAAGATTTGCTCCTAATTGTTCCAGTTGACCTGATTCATTACCTAAAACTATATTTGTAAGTACAGTGGCACCATATGCTTTTGTCATTCTTTGTGTAGAGTGTCTGTTTTCAGCATGAGCAATTTCATGGCCTAATACACCTGCTAGCGCGGCTTCATTATCTAATTTCTTTAATAAACCTGTATAGACATATATGTATCCACCTGGAGTACAAAATGCATTGATAGTTTTATCATCATTGATAATTTCTACTTTATAAGCAAACTCCTTTCTGTAATTCACTTTTGGTGAGGCAGTTATCTGGTTTATCATAGATTGCAGATAGCTTTTTGCAGCCGTATTATTTAGTATTGGATACTGACTTTTATTCTCTTCGATTTCTTGTTTTACTTGTTTTCCTAATTTAATATCATCACTAACAGGAAAGATATTAAAAGAACAAGCTACAAGAAAGACAAGGAGAAAACTTTTAGAAAATATTGTATTTATTTTCTGCTTCATAATAATACTATTTTTGTAAGTTTATAAAGCTAAAATTTAATAATATTTTTATAAATAAACTCTCTTTCACCCATTATTTTTAAAGCAATGTAAAGTAACATCAATATTTGATAGATATAAAAGTAATTTTGCACCATATTCGTCAATTTGAAATATATAAACCTGACAATCAGAATTTTATGCCCAAAAAGAAAAACAAACAAAAGTATATTGAAATACAGAATGCTACTCTTCATAACTTGAAGGGAGTGAACACAAAGATACCAAGAAACAAACTTACTGTAATAACTGGTCTTTCAGGCTCTGGAAAATCATCATTAGCTTTTGACACTTTGTATGCTGAGGGGCAAAGAAGATTTGTTGAATCGCTCTCTTCTTATGCAAGACAATTCCTTGAAAGAATGAGCAAACCAGATGTAGATTCTATTGATGGTCTCCCCCCTGCTATTGCCATAGAGCAACACAAACCTAATAAAAATCCAAGGTCTACTGTAGGTACAACTACAGAGATATACGATTACATGAGACTACTTTATGGAAGGATTGGCAAAACTTATGACAGAGTAACTGGGAATTTAGTCAGAAAAGATACTGCAGAAAATGCGTTTGAATCTCTATCTGATTTAGATGAAGGTTCAAAATTACTCTTAATGGCTGAATTTGAAACTACTATAAATAAAGACACTATACATAGCTATGTAGAAAATGGATATTATAGAATTGTAGATGAAGAGAATAAGATCATAGATATTGAATCCGATGGAATACCAAAAAATTTCAATTGCGATAGATACACATTATTGATAGATAGGTTAGTATATAAGCATGATGAAGAAAGTCAAACTAGATTCATAGATTCACTTGAAAAAGCATTTAATTTAAGTGATGGTAGAATTCAGATTTATTCAATGATTGATGAAAAATTATATAAATTTAGCAATCACTTTGAAGATTCTGAATCTGGAATTGAATACAGTGAGCCAGATCCAAAAATTTTCTCATTTAATAATCCTCAAGGTGCATGTCACAAATGTCAAGGTTTTGGTCGTACAATTGAAATTGACGAAAATCTAGTTATACCTGATATGTCACTTTCTATTGAAAGAGGTGCTATAGCAGCCTTCAAAGGAGAAACACATAGTAGTCATTTAGACGATTTGTTAGATATAGCTAGTAGCCATAACATAGATGTTTCTATGCCTGTATCAGAATTACCAGAAGGTAAGTATAAGCTTCTTTGGGAAGGTGTAGGAAGATACATTGGGATTGATGGATTTTTCAAGAAAATTGAAGATAAGTTATATAAAATTCAAAACAGAGTATTACTGAGTAGGTACAGAGGATACACTACCTGTAAGGCTTGTAATGGCTCAAGGTTAAGAACTAGTGCGAGGCAAGTATTCATAAATGGAATGAATATGCCTAAGCTAATTGATTTACCTTTATGGGAAGTAAAGGAATTTATTGACTCACTTGAATTAAATGAATATGAATCAACAGTAGTAGGAGAAGTAGTAAAAGAGATAAGTTGGAGACTTGAGCTATTAGTAGATATTGGTCTGCAATATTTAACATTAGCAAGACTATCTCACACATTATCTGGTGGTGAAGCACAGAGAATTAGTTTATCTACAGCATTGGGGTCATCTTTAGTAGGAACTCTTTACGTATTAGATGAACCATCAATCGGACTTCATTCGACAGACACCAAAAGACTAATTAAAATTCTTTATAAACTCAGAGATTTAGGTAATACAATTGTAGTTGTAGAACATGACCCAGAGGTAATTTCTGCAGCTGACAATATAATTGATATGGGTAAAGGTGCTGGAGCGCTTGGTGGCGAAATAGTATTCGAAGGAAATAAAGAGCAGCTCATCAGTAAAGGAAAAACTTTGACTGCTGACTATATGAGTGGAAGAAAAAAAATTGACATTTCTAAGACAAAAAGAAAAGGAAATGGTAACTCTATAGTAATAACTAAACCTAAAGAAAATAACTTGAGAATGAATCAAGTTAAATTCCCATTGAATAAATTAGTTGTCATTACTGGAGTTTCTGGCTCAGGAAAGAGTACTCTAGTTAATAATATACTTTATGCTGGCGTTAAAAGATTCCGTGGTGGATTCAAAGATAAGATTGGTAAGTATCAATCTATTAGTGGAATAGAACACATAGACAGTATAGAATTAGTTGATCAATCTGCAATTGGAAAGTCTTCTCGTTCTACGCCTGCAACTTATACAAAAGTATTTGATTATATACGTGAGCTATATTCAAATTTACAAGAAGCCAAACAACTGGGTTGGAAACCAGGCTATTTCTCTTTTAATGTAAATGGTGGGCGTTGTGATGTTTGTGACGGTCAGGGTTACATAATTGAAGATATGCAGTTTTTACCAGATGTTAGATTAGTTTGTGAATCTTGTAATGGAACAAGATACAAGCGAGAAGTTAGGAATTTGGAATATAAAGGAAAATCAATAGTGGATGTTCTTGATATGACTATTTCTGAAGCAATTGATTTCTTCAAAGACCATGATAAAATAGTATCGAAGCTTCAAGTTTTAGAAAGTGTGGGGTTAGGGTACCTAAAGTTAGGACAAGCTTCTACTGAACTATCGGGTGGCGAAGCACAAAGAATAAAACTATCAAGTCATTTGGAAACAAGAAATAACAATAAAACATTGTTTATTTTTGACGAACCTACAACAGGTCTTCACTTACACGATGTTTCCAGATTGTTAGATAGCTTTAATAAATTGATTGATAATGGACATTCGGTTATAATAATTGAACATAATATAGAATTGATAGCTACAGCTGATCATATTATTGATTTAGGCCCTGGGGCGGGTTATAAAGGTGGTAATATTGTAGCAGAAGGAACTCCTGAAAAAATCATGAAAGTTGAAGAATCACTTACTTCCGAATCTTTAAAAAAGTATATGAATTTTTACAATTCTAGTAAGTTAGTTTAAACCCAATTCTTCTATTTAGGGCTTGACTATTTGGACTATTATTTTTAGTAATTGGCTCTTCTGAAGATTTGTTTATTATTTTAACTCTATCCTGATTTAAACCTTTAGACTTCAGATAATTTAAAGCTTTATCTGCTCGTATTCCAGCTCTTTGTTCATCTAATTTTAAGGATTTCGATTTATCTGAATGCCCAAATATAATAAGATTAAATTCTATATTATTTTGAAGCTCAACAATAAATTGATCTAAAAAACCAACCATCCTGGGCGTTAACTCTACTTGTTCTGTTACTGGATACGAAAATTCATAGACAGTATGTGGTAATATATCAATATACACATGCTCTATCTCACTTCCACAGGAAAAGAAAAAAGATATTCCTAAAAATATAATAATGAAATGAGTTATTAAGCTATAATATTTTCCCATAATTATCTCTCATATTTCTCTCTCTATAATGTAAATTTAGCCAGTTACGAATTAACAGCTTCATCAGCTTTAATTCTAGCAATTTCATCTCTTAAATTTGCAGCTTTTTCAAAATCAAGATTTTTTGCGGCCTTTTTCATTTCAACAAACATTTGCTCTAACAGGTCACCCTTCTGTTCATCTGTCATATATTCGATAGTAGGTTCAGCAGCTTTTCTTACAGTTTCTTCTTTTTCAGCCATTCTACTTTTTCTGGCTTTTTGAACATCTGCTACCGATGTTGATTCTAAAATCTCAGAAAGTGACTTGTAAATAGTTTTTGGGTTAATACCATGTTTCTCATTGTATTCAGTTTGGAGTTTTCTTCTTCTATTCGTCTCATCTATTAAGACTTTCATTGCTTTGGTAACTCTATCAGCATATAGTATTACTAAACCATTCACATTTCTTGCAGTTCTTCCTGCAGTTTGAAGTAATGCACTAGAAGAACGAAGAAATCCTTCTTTATCAGCATCAAGTATAGCAACTAGTGAAACTTCAGGCATATCTAGTCCCTCTCTAAGAAGGTTTACTCCTACTAATACATCATACTCTCCTAATCTAAAGTCTCTTATTATCTCAACTCTTTCAAGAGAATCAATATCAGAGTGAATATAAGCAACTTTTATGTCCAGATCGAATAAATAGTCGGACAAATCCTCTGCCATCTTTTTTGTGAGCGTAGTTACCAAAGTTCTTTCATTCTTTAAGACTCTTATACGTATCTCTTTTACTAAATCATCTACTTGAGTACTGATAGGTCTAACAGATATTTCAGGATCTAATAATCCTGTAGGTCTAATTATTTGCTCTACAAATGCTCCTTCAGATTGTTCTAACTCATAATCTGATGGTGTTGCACTGACATAAATAGTTTGTTTGGTTGTATCTTTAAATTCTTCAAATTTCAAAGGTCTATTTTCCAACGCAGATGGCAATCTAAATCCATGGTCTACAAGTGTTTGCTTTCTTTTTCTATCACCATTATACATAGCTTTTATCTGTGGTACAGTTATATGACTTTCATCAATTATAGTAATAAAGTCATCTGGGAAGTAATCAACCAAACAAGTTGGTTTATCACCGAATGTTCTTCCTGCCATGTGCATGGAATAATTCTCAATTCCTGAACAATAGCCTACTTCTTTCATCATTTCTAAATCAAATAATGTTCTTTGTTCTAGTCTTTGTGCTTCTACTAATTTATCTTCCGCTCTTAAAACTTTTAGTCTTTCATATAATTCATCTTTTATGTCATTCATTGCTTTGACTAACTGGTTTTCATTTGTTACAAAAAGCTTAGCAGGATAAATAGTAGTCAAATCCTCCTTACCAGTAACTTTGCCAGTAGTGGTGTCTATGTAATAAATATTCTCAATTTCATCACCAAACAATTCAATTCTAATTCCCTCTTTAGTCTGAGATGCTGGGATTAAATCAATTACATCTCCCCTCACTCTAAATGTACCACGTTTGAAATCAAAGTCATTTCTTTCAAAATATAACTCTTGTAATTTATTAAGTAATTCCTTTCTGCTGATTTTCTGACCTACTTTTATAGGAAAAAGTAGACTTTTGAAGTCACTTTTTTGACCAATACCATAAATACAACTAACTGAAGCAACAACAATAACATCTCTTCTATCCTCAACTAGGGAACTAGTTGCTCTAAGTCTTAATCTATCTATTTCATCATTAATTGAAAAATCCTTTTCAATATAAGTATCTGAAGATGCTACATAAGCTTCTGGTTGATAATAATCATAGTATGATATGAAATACTCTACTGAATTTTGTGGGAAAAAACCTTTCAGCTCACTGTAGAGTTGAGCTGCCAAAGTCTTATTAGGTGAAATTACTAGGGTGGGTTTTTGTACCCGCTCTATCACATTAGAAATAGTAAATGTTTTACCAGAACCTGTTATACCCAAGAGTACTTGATCTGAATCTCCTCTATCAAGTCCCTCTGTCAGTTGGTCAATTGCAGCTGGTTGATCTCCAGATGGCCTATAATTAGAAACTAATTTGAATTTACTCATAATTTTGTATTTATTTCCTTTTATTAACTGCTCGTTGACGCATAGAACAAGACTTTATGTTATAAGACCTTCTGATTTAAAACTATAAAATGTATTTCCCGCTATAATCAAATGATCTAATACCTCAATATCCATCATTTTACCAGCTTTAACTAATTGTTCCGTCACTTTTAGATCTGCATTCGATGGTCTAGTATTACCACTTGGGTGATTATGTACTAGAATTATTGAATTAGCAGATACAGTAATAGCTATTTTGAATACTTCTCTGGGATGAACTAAGCTTGCATTTAATGTACCACTAGTAATTAGTTTCTCTTTTATAATTTTGTTTGCACTAGATAGATAGACTGCATAAAACTTTTAAACCGTTTCAGAAGATAATTTTTGTATGAAATAGTTTCCTATTTTATCAGGTGAGGTAATCTTGTCTTTCAGATTAAGATTTTCTATTTTTATCCTCTTTCCTAACTCAAACGCTGCTGATAAAATTGCTGCCTTTGCATCACCAATTCCATCTAATGATTTGAAGCTCTCTACTTCACATTTTGTTAATTCTATTAGTCTATTTTCATGCTTATAAATAAGTTCTTTAGCCAAATCAACTGCAGATTTATTCTTTGTTCCATTATTAATGAGTATTGCTATAAGTTCTGCATTTGATAACACTTCAGCTCCAAATCTAAGAAGTTTTTCTCTTGGTCTTTCGTCTTCATCTCTTTTGTTTATTGGAACAAATTCTTTCAACTTTTTAATACTCCTAAAAGCCAATTATAATAATCTTCATTGAAATTCTTTACTGTAAAACAATTATTTCTGGAGTGTCATAACTGTGACTTTTAATAATTTCTTGTTCTACTTTAGTTAGTAACTCATCTGTAGTTTTAATTATCATTACAGATTCATCTTCAGACAATACTTTACCCTCCCATTCATAGATAGAGTGAATTTTCGGAATTATATTAACACAAGCAGCTAATTTATGTTCTACTAATTTGTTCGCAATTGTTTTACTATTTTCTATATTTGATGTATTACAAATTACAATGCGAAAATATTTACTCTCAACCATAATCTGTTTTTTTTACTATTAAAACTATAAATTAAGAAAAAATGATAGAAATTATAATATTTGAATTACATTTAATAGCTTCAATATATGTATTTACTAAGGGCTGGCAAGACGGTGGTGTTAAAGATGGATTAATGGGAGTTGCAATTCTACTACTATTTTTCACTATTGGTTGGGCTATAACAGGTACATTATCCACTCTTGTATACCCTAACACTTGGAATAATCTATATTTCACACAAGATACTTTTTCCTTAGTATTGTTATTAATTCCTGAATTATTCTTCTTTAAGTTCTATTTCCTCAATAAAGACTAAATAAATCAACTATCTTGTTCTGAATGTATCTTATTTTTCTAGAAAATTGGTTAAATTTGACTAGTATAAATCATAAGAGCTGATAAAAGTGAGATATTGGGATAAAAATCCAATTTATTTTCAAATATTCCTATCAATACTAAGCTTCTGCTTTGTGTTGTTGGGCACTTTTTACTTTGTAAAATTAGCACTTACAGTTAGTGATGAAAATGTATTCGTATCTCCCCCATCTGAAATATATATTTCGGATATGACTGGTAGTTTTAGTGATCTAGAAAAACAACAATTCTATGATTCTGCATTTGTAGGAAGCTTCGTTGTTGGAATTGATGATATCAGGTTAGATACTGTTGAAAATCAATATTCTACTTTTAGAAATCACGTATCCACAAAAAAGAATAATTCAATTATCTTAACAAAATATAATTGGAAAGAGCCCCTTAAGGTAAGAGTACCAAGCAGTGATTTGGATAAGTTTACTTATGAAAATCTATCTTCTACTGTAGTTATAACATATGTTTATCCTAACGGTGTATCAGACAGAGCTGGTTTAAAGCCAGGTGATATAGTAATGGAGATTAATAATCAGACATTTGATAACATACAAGAAGCTGATAGAATCATAAAGCATAGTAAACTAGGCAGTACGATTGATTATCTGATTAGAAGGGACAACCTTATCTTCTCTAAACAAGTAACTTTACCAAAGTTTGGAATAAATTTATCGCAGCTCTTAATGATGATTTGTGGTATGTTTATGATTTTTTTAGGAGAAGTAATTGGGATAAAAAGACCTCGAATAACAGGTGCAAGAATCACTTCCCTCTCACTTATCATATTTGGACTAGTGGCAATATTCGGATTAATAGGGCTATCTTCTATCGAGAATATATTTGACCACGTATTTCTAGTAATAGCGAATTTTTCTCTTTACTTAGCATTACCGCTCATTATACATAGTATTAAATACTTCCCTAGACACCTAGTGAGTTATACAAGAAAGAAATGGACAATTTATTTACCTTATATAATTGGTTTTGTTTTCTTTATAATTCAGTTAGGTTTGAACTATGATTGGTTTAATTCAATATTTGAACTTAAACAAATTACTGCATTCAATAATTACTTGTTTACATTATATGTATTATTGCAATCTATTCTGACTGCTTTAGTAAGCATATTTGTTAGAAGAAAATTAAATAGAAAAGAATGGAAACAAGGTAGACTAATTAGACTAACTTATGGCTTGTTAGCTTCTTTAATAATTATTCAACCGATTTTATTTCAATTTGGTTATTACAATTATTCCGACTTAATTTACTTTGCTTTAGTACTTTTACCTATTTCATACCTTATAACTATCTGGAAATATAGATCATTTGATATAACTGTTAGATTAAAACGTAACTATCAGTATCTTATAGTTAGCGGTGGGCTATATACTTTATTCGGGTTTATATTAATAGGGTTTATATATATAATTGCGTCAATTGACTGGCAAATTCCAAATCTACATTTCTCAGGTACATCGATTGAAGTCCTAAAGAATCCTCTTAGCAATGATATGCATGACTTATATCAGAAAATACTCATATCATTATTGGTTCTTTTAGTAGTTGTGATTTTATGGAATGTAGCAAAAGTAATTCAAGAAAAAGTCAACTTGAAGTATTATAGATTCCAGTCTGACTTCAGACATGCAGCAAAAGAGTTTAGCACACTAAATACTAAGACTTTTAACCCTAAAGAACTAAGTTCCTTCTTCTTAAATAAATTAAAAGGTGTAGTTAAGTCTAAGAGAGTTGGGATAGTATTATTCAAAGAGGGGGAACTTGTTGTCCAGAAATATTCAGGTTTTTCTGATGAGACACTTAAAGAATATCTAAAAGCGGTTAGTTCAAAACTATATAATAGCTTACTCAATTATTCTGATAGTATTCCTATCGACTATTTGCCTGATGCACAGAGAATAATTCTAAAAGAATTTAGATTTGAATATTTAACTCCAATTTGGTCAAAAGATGTTTTAGTTGGGGTTATATTAGTTGGTGAAAAAAAATCAGAAACAGATTACGCAAATGATGATTTATTATTCCTCTCTGCTATAGCAGGACAAACATCAGTTGCAATTGAAAATTCATTACTCTACGAAGATTTATCAAGGCAAGAGAGATACAAACACGAGTTAGAAATTGCCAGAGGTATTCAACTTGCTTCCTTACCCATGAAGACCCCAGATATTTCTGGACTTGACATAGCTGGCACTTCTTTACCAGCGTTGGAGGTGGGTGGTGATTTTTATGACTACTTAAATGGAAAATCAGATTCATTGACAATTGTAATTGGTGATGTAAGTGGAAAAGGTACATCTGCGGCTCTGTATATGTCTAAAATACAGGGAATAATGAGAACATTAAATGAATTTGATTTAAGTCCAAGAGAGTTATTTATAAGAACAAACAATTTAATTTCTGACAGTATAGATAATAAATCATTTATTACTTCTACTGGGGCAAAATTTAATATTGCAAATAATAAAGTCACCCTTGCCAGAGCTGGTCACTTACCATTATATCATTACAAAAGTAGCGAAGGAATTGTAGAAAAATTGTTACCTGAAGGGCTTATGTTAGGGTTTGGTAAAAACAATGATTTTGAAAAAATATTAGAACAAATTGAAATAGATTTTGAGTCTGGTGATGTTCTACTATTTTTAACAGATGGATTATTAGAAGCTAGAAACTCGGCGAATCAAGAATTCGATGAATCAGAAATAATTAAAATGCTTAATATTTACAATGGGTATTCAGCTGAAGAGATTAAAAATAATATTATCAGAAGAATAAAGAACTTTACTGCTGATAACGAACAATTTGATGATATAACAGTTGTCGTTGTTAAAAAGAATAACTAAAATAAATTTCTGGTATACCGGCGCTATTGAGCCCTACATTATAACCAATATCATCATTCACATTGAAATCATATAAATGTGCACCAACATATGCGTCAACAGCAGATATTATATATATACCCAATAGATAAAATGCCATCATATCTCTGCTATCTCTAAAATTTTCCTTATTTCCTTCTAATTGTTTTATCTCAAAGTCAGTAAGATTATTTTTTTTTATTGGATAGTAACTATCTGATAAATCATCAACTGACTCTATAGGTATTTTACTACCCCTTCTTGTTGCATTTTCAAGTTGATCAGAATAGTCTTGAAACTCACTATTAAAATAAACTATAAGGCTCCCTAATCCAACAGCTGAACCAAAAAGTATTGGTGCTTTCCAATATTCTTCATTGTAATATTGACCCCAACCAGGTATGACTGACCTCCAGAGTGCACCAGATGGAGACTTAGACATATAATCTGTAGCAACAGTTTGGTTTTCAGAGGTATCTTTTATTTCAGATTGAGTGTACAAACTTGTACAACTAATAATTATTACAACTAATATGGTAATCAACCTTAACATATTGCAATAGCTTCAATCTCAATTATTACATCCTTAGGCAATCTTTTCACTTCATAGGTAACCCTTGCTGGTTTCGAGTCTCCAAAGTATCCTGAGTAAACTTCATTCATTATATCAAATTTGCTTAAATCAGTCATTAAAACTGTGGTCTTCACAATGTTATTCAAACTTAAGCCCTGAGAAACTAAAATTGCATTAATATTCTCTATTACTTGCTTTGTTTGTTTCTGAATTGTTTTTCCCACTATTTTCCCTTTGCTATTTAATGCAATTTGACCAGATATATATAAAGTAGAACCAGTGCACTTTATTGCTTGCGAATAAGGTCCAACAGGCTCAGGAGCAAGGGGTGTTTCAATTATTTCCTTTATCAATTATTTTCCTTTGTAAATAGTGCTGCACCTAATATGCCAGCTAAATTTTTATTTTTTGATATTTGTATTTCTATATTATTTCTTAATTCAGGGATTACCCTTTCTTTCATTGTTTTTAGTGCTGTATCAAATAGTAAAGAAGTCAGGTTACTAATACCACCTCCAATTACAAATATAGGAATTCCTGTTAAATTAGCAGCAGAGCTAAAACCAATTCCTAGTATTTTACCCATTTCCATAATTGTAATTATAGATAAGTCATCACCTAATTTAGAAGAGTCGGAAATTTCTCTTGCTGTAAATGTATCTAGACCATTCAGTACAGAATTTGGAAAATTTTTCAAGTCATGGTTTGCTCTTTCAACAAATTGGGAGTTGTTAAAGTAGTTTTCAAAAATTCCAGTTCTATAATTATCAGTGGCATCCTTGAAATTGAGAACCATATGTCCTAGTTCACCAGAGCTTCCATATTTTGATTTAATTAATTCACCATCTCTAATCACTGTGCTACCAATACCAGTTCCTAAAGTGACAAAATAATATTCATTTAGTGAGTTAAGTTTTGATTCAGCCAAAGCTGCAAGGTATGCATCATTTTCAACGTTAATATTTAAATCTGAATTATATAATGATTCATATAAATTGTATCCCTCTAAATAACTTAAGTTTGGTGCAGACTTTATATAGCCATTTTTATCAATGGAACCAGGAAAAGCAATACCAACGGATTTAATCTCATCAGTTTTGAGAACACTATCAATAATACTATTAATTTTGTTTGTAAAGTCCTCAGTAGTGTTAAAGTTATTTACTAACTCATGGTTTGAAATTACATTTAGTTCTTCTACAATTCCATATTTGATGGAAGTACCACCAATATCAATCCCCAGCTTTCTCATCACCACTCTGCTTTAAGAAAAGAACTGTTTCACCAGGTTTTAACATTCCATACTTTTCTCTCGCTAACCTTTCTATCTCAAGAGTATCCGACTTTAATTCTTTTGTAAGAACTTTAATAGAATCTATATCATTGATTAATTTTTCAGATTTTTCTTTAAGATTATCTCTTTTGGTTACATAGTTATATTTATTAATTATACCATAGTCAGTAAAAAGATAAAAAATTAGAATAATACAAACAATAACCCCACCAACGATTATATGTCGCTTGATGGGGTTTTGATATAATTTTTCTTTTTCAGACATTTTATGATGCAAATTGCTTCATAAACTCAACGAAATCATCCATTTCTTTTTTAGTTCTTACCTCAGTAACAGCAATTAATATTGTATTCTCAACACCAGAGTGAGCAGAAACATCTATTCCCGCCAAGAAACCCTCGTCATTTGCTTTATCAAGTACTTCGTTTATATCATATGGTAGTTTCATTGCAAATTCAAATACAAAAGGTCTGTTATTTAACAAATCAAAACCATCTAATTTTTGTAGTTCTTCAGCTAAATAATGTGCTTTTTGGAATGATTGCTGAGCCACTTCAGTAATACCTGATTTACCCATTGTTTCCATATAGACAGTCGCTGCCAACATGAATAAACCTTGATTAGTACAAATATTAGAAGTAGCTTTTTCTCTCTTAATTTGTTGTTCTCTAGTTTGAAGAGTTAAAACAAATCCTCTCTTACCATCTAGATCTTTTGTAACACCTGTTAATCTTCCTGGTATTTTACGAACGTATTCTTTTTTACAAGCAAATATACCTAGATAAGGACCACCAAAACTTAATGGTATCCCCAGTGGTTGTCCCTCAGAAACAACAATATCGGCATTGTAATTACCAGGTGCTTCTAATACACCTACTGAAAATGGATCAGCAGCAACTATAAATAGAGCTCCATTATCATGTGCTAACTTTTCAATTTTATATACATCTTCTAAAGAACCAAGAAAGTTAGGTTGTTGAACCACAATTGCAGCAGTATTTTCATTAATTAGAGATTCTAATTTGTCAAACTCAGTTGTACCATCACTATGAACTGCATCCTGAAATTTAAATTTTCTACCTTGTGTGACAGATTTAACCACTTCCTTATAATTTGGATTTACAGTTCCTGCGTAAACAACTTCAGTTTTTCTTTTAATTGCAGTAGCCATTAGCACAGCCTCTGCTAATGCAGTACCACCGTCATAAAGTGAAGCGTTAGCAACATCCATATCATAGAGATTACATATCATAGTTTGAAATTCATACATAGCTTGTAATGTACCTTGGGAAACTTCAGCTTGATATGGTGTGTAAGCCGTTCTGAATTCTGCTCTATTTATAGTATCACCAACTATAGATGGAATATATCTTTCGTAAGCTCCACCACCCATAAAACATATGTGTGAAAATGCAGAGTTATTTTTCATTGAATAAGTGGTTAACAACCTTGTTACTTCATATTCAGAAAGTTGTTTAGGAAAATTCATACCTCCATTATATCTCACTTCTTGAGGTATATTGGCAATCAATTCTTCAAAATCATTGACACCAATCTTATTTAACATTATTTCTCTATCTCTATCAGACGCTGGAACGAATGGCATAAAAACTCCATTAATTTTATTTTTTTCTTTAGCTACAAAATTACTATCAATTCATAGGATTTGCAAACTTATTGTTAGTGCTAAATCAATATATTTAAATTAAAAAACCCTTGAGGCTAATTCCTAAGGGTTATAACTTATTCTCAACTATTTTATTTTATTTTATTCTTATATTTCCAAATCATCAAGTGCTCTTTTACCACCTGCCTTTTCAACTAAAATGTCATCATAATAGTCTGCAACACTTGCTACAGCATTTATTGAACTTTTTAGATTAGATTCTGAAAAATCATTTGCTAAGATCGAGTGTTGAAAAATAATAGTATCATCAAACAATAATCCAAATCCACCGAATTTTAGTTCAGAATTTGCTCTTAATAGAAAGTTTTTAATATCATTATTTACATTAGCATCTTTAACTACATGCGAAACTAAATCTATTACCACGTGTTCATTTGTGATATTGTCCGCTTTTACCATAACTTGAGTTGAACCTTTGGTAATTGTTAAAGAATTATCTTCAAAAAATGTAGTATCATTATAATTGTTTTCGAAAAATGATTTTAATTGCTCATTTACTTCATTTATATTTTTTCCCATAGTTTCCTTCCTACTTATTTAATTGTGCTTTTAATTTAGCTAACTCATCGTCAACATCTGAATTAGTGAGATTCGCAAACTCCTCTTCTAATGATGTATCAGAACTATTCAATTCGCCAAAAGCTTCAGCTTCAGACTCCATTTGTTCAACTTTGCTTTCCATTTTTTCAAATTTTGAAAAAGCATCATTTCCAGCACCAGACATTGCTTGTTTTAATTGTTTCTCAGCTTTTGCAGCATTAGACCTAGCGATTAAAGTGTTTTGTCTTGATCTTGCTCTTTGTCCAATCTTCGTTGAATCTGTTTCTGATTTGCTATTGATTGAGCAACTGACACTGTTGCTTTATTTACAGACTCTTCCATCTCTAGAACCATCTGTTTGCTCATTTTTTCAGGATCTTCAGCCTTATCTAAAAGGTCATTGATGTTTGCTTTTATTACATCGGACATTCTTGTGAATATTCCCAAATTTTCATGTACTCCATATAAAAAGAAATAAAAATCGATAATTATTGTATTATCTTACAATTTTATTCGTAATAATATTAAATTAGTTGTAATACAAATATTGAAAACAAGGAGAAAAACATGAGTTTTGATATAGGCGGAATGATGGAAAAAATCAGAAATATGCAAACTGAGATGGAAGAAACTAAAAGAAAGTTAAAAGAGATTAAAGTATCTTCTGAATCTGGTGGTGGTATGGTAAAAGTTACAATGAGTTGTGATACTAGAGTAAAATCTATTGTCATTGACGAATCTTTATTAAAATCTGATGATAAATCAATGATAGAAGATTTGGTAGTTGCTGCTACTAATAAAGCTATTGAAGAAGTTGAGAAAAGAGCAGAAGAAGAAGTGGGGAAATTGAAAGGTGGTTTACCCAATATACCAGGTTTGAACTTAGGATTATAATGAATAAAGGCGTAGAAAGTATAGAAAGAATGGTTGATGTTCTATCTTCCCTACCTACTATAGGAAGTAAGACTGCGAGAAGACTAACATACTTTATATTAAATAAGGATAGCAATTTTGCAAATAAATTTGCCGAAACACTAATTAATCTTGTAAACAACGTAAACTTATGCAACAAATGCTTTAATTTTACTGATAATGAAACATGTAAAATTTGTGATTCAGAGAAAAGGAACAAGAAAAAGTTGTGTGTAGTCGAAGGACCTTCAGACGTAAGCTATATTGAAGATACAAATGAATTCAATGGCTTATATCACGTTCTTCATGGTGTAATTAACCCAATGAATGGAATTACACCTGAGGATTTGAAGATAAGAGAATTAATTAATAGGTTAAGTGGCATTGAAGAAGTTATAATTGCTCTAAATCCAAATGTTGAGAGTGATATAACTGCTCAATATTTAGCAAATATGATAAAACCACTCGATATAAAAATAACGAAATTAGCAAGTGGAATACCACTTGGTACGAGTATAGAATATTCTGATAGTGCAACATTAAGTCGTGCTTTGGAAGGAAGAGTCATTATAGAGTGAGAGTACTTTTATTCATATTGTTTTCTATCTCTATGGTATCTTGTGAGCTATTTAGTACTCGTACTCCAGAAGAACCAGATAGTGATGGTACAGGATATATACCACCAACTTCGTTTGATTTAGTTATTGAAAACCTAAAGAATTCTGTAGCAGAAAAAAACCTAAATAACTATCTATTATGTTTCTCTGATTCAAGTTTTACTGATATAAAAGACTATCAATACATAGCTACACCTCAGATTGCAGCTCAGAATCAAACTTTATTTTCTAACTGGGGAGTTGAGAGTGAGGAGAAGTACTTCAACTCAATGATAACTGCTAGTTTGGATCAAGTTAGACCGTCTTTAACATTTACTGATGAGCAATATCAAAATTTTAGTGATTCAATAATTTTTACAAGTAATTATATACTTAACATTAACTTTAATGATCAACAATCTAACAACAATTACTCTGGAAACCTGAGAATTGTATTAAAAAACAGCCCGACTGGTTTTTGGTATATAACAAGTTGGTATGATTTTGAAAGAGAAGATACGGAGCTGTTAACATGGTCTTTCCTAAGATCAAAATATTACTATTAGCAACTGTTCTATGTTCATGTAACCCTTTTGCACCAAGTCAGTACGATGGGAATGATGAAATCATAGTTATCGGTGATCAAACCACAGTAGAAGGAGTATTCCAAAACTGGAGATATTCTTATATATTTGCTGACACCTCTGTATACAGTAACTTATTAGCAGAAGATTTCTCCTTTGTCTACAGAAATTATGACTTAGGCATAGATAATTCTTGGGGCAGAGATGTTGATCTTAGGACTACTAGAACTTTATTCGATTCTACAGAAAGTATTGATCTTATTTGGAATGAGATTATTTATGAAATAGGTGATTCCCTTTCAAAAAATATTCTTAGAAGTTTTAATTTACAACTTGCTTTTAGTGCTGAAGATATAGCAAGAATCAATGGTAGGGCAAACATACAATTGATTAGGAATAAAGCAGATGACGAGTGGAAAATTGAAGTTTGGCGAGACGAATCTAACTATTAGAAATAATTGGTATTTCTATTCTAAAAGTAGTTCCCCTACCCGGATTCGAATCTTCTACCCAAATTTTACCTTTATGATAATCTTCAATTATTCTTTTACTAAGACTTAAACCTAACCCCCAACCTCTCTTTTTAGTGGTAAATCCAGGCACAAAGATTTGTTTTTTTATCTTATTCGGCATTCCTTTACCATTATCTTTTACAAATAATCTTACTCTATCCCCAGTTACTCTCATCGTTACTCTTATGTAACCATTCTCTTCTTCTATAGACTCAGCTGCGTTTTTTATTAGATTTTCCATAACCCAAGTAAACAAGTCAACGTTCATATTGACAACAATTTTATCCTTTGGAAAGTCTCTTATTATTTCTACTTTTCTTCCTAGGTGAGGTAATCGCTTTTCTACATAGTTACAAGCGGTGTCAATAACATAATATATATGTTCATTCTCTAACTCGGGTTTTGAACCAATCTTTGAGAACCTGTTTGCTATGGTTTTCATTCTATTCACATCATTATCCATTTCAGATAATGTCTCACTTATCGACTTAGGATCATCTATATGAATACGAAGTATTTCCATCCAGGCTAATAATGAAGAAAGTGGAGTACCTAATTGATGGGCGGCTTCTTTAGACATACCTACCCAGACTTTTGACTCTTCATTTCTTCGCACACTATTAAATATTATGTACCCAATTGAAATTAGGACAATAATCCCTATCACTGCTATTGTTGGATAAAGCTGTAGGGCGTTTACTAATTCTGAGTTATTATAATAAATTTTAGATAACACTTTACCATTGTGATCTTTGATAACAATGGGTTCATAAGTATTATTCATATCTACAATTTCTGTTTTTAGAAATTTTCGCTGTGCATCTATTGATTTGTTGGTGTCAACTTCAATGTTTCTAATATTATTCTGAAATGGAAAAAGAGGCTCATCTGATTCATCAGTTAGTATCATTGGGAATGAAATATTTGGTAATATCTGATCATTAAGAAGTAGTGAGAATTCAATATTTTCAAAATTAGGATTTTCTAAACTCTCAAGAATTTTTGAATAAGACTTTATTAGATTTCGCTCTTTTTCGATTATATCTTCAACAACTAATTGTGTTTGAATGATAATAAAAATAATAGTGAGTAAAGCAATAAATATCAAGACTAACTTAAACTGCCATTTTACAACAGGTAAGCTTGCAAACTTTGATAAATCTATTTTTTTGAAAAATTCTTTCAATTAGTTTAGTCCAAGCTACTAGTAAATTCATCAATATTGATTTCTTTTTGTTCACCTGTTGACATATCTTTTAGCAATATGTTATTATTCTGCATTTCTCTTTCTGCTAATATAATTACCTTATTAGCATCCTTTTTGTTAGCATCCTTCATCTGCGATTTGAATGACTTTCTTTGAATATCAGTAACAGTATGATATTTTTTTCTTCTCAAAACTTGAGCTAACTCAATAGACTTACTAATGTACTTAGTGTCTCCTGAAACAATATAATAATCTACTTTTTTTTCTAATTGACTTTGATCCATTATAGATTCTATTATTAGCAACAATCTTTCAACTCCAAATGCAAAACCGACAGCAGGTGTTGGTTTACCTCCAAGCTGCTGAAATAGCCCATCATACCTTCCACCACCACCAAATGAGTCTTGTGCGCCCAAAGCAGTACTTTGAAACTCGAATACGGTGTGAGAATAGTAATCTAACCCACGTACAAGTGAAGGTGTAATTTTGTAGTTAACATTTGCTTTATCTAGCAAACTAATAACAGCATCAAAAAATTCTTTGCTCTCATTATCGAGTGATTCTAGTATACTTGGTGCATCCTTAGATAGCTCAATATCTTTTGGGTCTTTTGAATCTAAAATTCTGAGTGGATTCTCATCTAGTCTTCTCAGTGAATCCTCTGATAAATCTGACTTGTATTTAGAAAAATACTCGACTAATGAATTTCTGAAATTATTTCGTGATTCATCATTGCCAAGGGAATTTATATTAAGTGAATAGTCTTCAATTCCTAATTCTTGTATCAAAGAGACAGCTAACAATATTACTTCAACATCACTTTCTGGGTTAGAAGAGGATAAACATTCCGCTCCAAATTGATGGAATTGTCTAAAGCGCCCTTTCTGAGGTCTTTCGTATCTAAAGAATGGTCCATAATACCATAATCTTTCTAACTCTCCTCTATTTGCAAGTCCATTTTGAATACATGAACGCACTAAAGCAGCGGTCATCTCAGGTCTTAGGGTCAGTGAATTATCGCCTCTATCGAGAAAAGTGTACATTTCTTTATTAACTATATCACTTGTGTCACCTATACTTCTTGAGAATACTTCTGTCGACTCAAATATAGGCGTTCTTATTTCTCTGTATCCAAAATTATTAGTAACTTTTCTTATCGAATCTTCTAAGTATTGCCACTTGATTATCTCATTAGGCAATATATCATTTGTTCCTCTGGGTGATCTTATCATTTTAATTATTTTCTAATTTGAATTTTCTTCATTAATATTTGGTTATCCGTTATCAATCGAATAAAATATACACCATTTGATATGTTTGTTATATTCAATTCTCCTTTATGGCTACCATAAGTTTTATATTCGTTCACTAAACTAAATGCTACACTTCCAGTATAGTCCACTAAATCTATTCTGACATTACTATTTTCAAGTAAATCATAACCGAAAGTGGTACTTTGAATAATTGGACTAGGTGATGGTAATTGTAAATCAAATCTATCTTGAGAATCAAATAGTCTTGCTCCACCTTCATAACATAAATCTAATAGTCGCATTTCACCATCAGCTTCATTAATCTTAAGTTTTGATTTCCCAATAACTGTAGAATTATTAATATCTAAAGTTGTTGTAGAATCGTTGCCTAGAGTAGTGTTAAACTCTAATTCTCCAATTTCTATTTCATCTGCTTGTATTGTACTTTCCTTTGTACTTAAATCAAACCATGTATCGTTAGATTCTAAATTAACAGTTATTGTCTTTATACCATTTTGAACTACTTCATTTTCAATATCGAACAAGGGAAAAAGTAAAGAACTGTTGAAGCTTAAGTCAAACTGTATACCCTCTAGCTCACCAGTATTCAACTCTTCTTTTATAGTAGTTATATAAACTTTAGCACTCACTTTTTCACCTGAATTAGCTTCTATGTTAGATATACTAACAGTTGTAGTATCGAAAACTGGAAAAGAACCAGTACCTAATAATGAAATCCTAGTAGGTGAATTATTTCCATTGTGAACTAAAACTATATCTGCATTTGATCTATCTATGTATTGAGGTGCAAATCTAACAATTAACCCTACTTCTTCTCCTGAACTGATGGAATTTAGTTCATTTTCAAATATTAATGAGTAATCATTTGATCTCGGAATATCTATATAAATAGAATCAATTTGTAATGTTTCTGAATCATTATTTCTTAAAGCTAAATCAACAGTCTTATCTCTGAAGTCGCCTATATCTACATTTTCGAATACTAAGTCATTTGCTAGTACTTCAAGTGACTCCTTTACCCCTTCACCTTCGATAGGCACTATAATATCCATACCTCTTACAACTAATACTAGCTCTGCTTTTCTTATACCAATTTCATTAGGAATAAATCTAACTTCTATATCCTGGCTGTCGAAATTTGCTACTGTATCAATTATATTATTATTCAATTGATTTAGTAATACAAAGTCTGATTTATTCTCGCCTCTAAGAAAAGCATTTTCTATTTCCATTTGAAACTTATTCAAATTTACTACTGCTTCTGTAAGTATAGTATCAGTGTAATCGCCGATATAAGTTTCATCAAACACCAGGTCCTTACTATCAAAATTCATTTTTGTAATAGTAAATTGGCAATCAGATGTATCCATTTGTAAATCTCTTTCATCAAGATTCCATATTTTTGCAGTATTATCCCAACTTGAAGTAATTACTCGTTGGCCATCAAAATTAAACATAGCAGTTCTAACTGAATTGGTATGCTCCTTGAATACATTGATAGAGTCCCCTTGAGAATTCCACATTATTGCCGAATTATCATCCCCTGAGGTAAGCATATACTCCTCACCAGAAAAGCTATTGAATGTACCTGAATTTAAAGGAAGATTAGATTGAGATGAATGTTTTAATGTAAATAGCATATCACCAGATTCAAAATCCCATACAGTGGCTTCTTTACTTAAAATATCAACAACTAATATTCTAGTTCCTGCTGAATTAATAGCGAATTGATTTACCCATCCAGCAATATCGAATTCCTTTACAAAATCATTTGTTTGAGAATCCCATACCTTGACTGAACCACCATTTCCACCAGTCAAATAGTAATCTCCTGAAGGATGGTATTCTGCAAACCACAATGGGTTATTACCATCTGGACTAAATGTGTGTTCTTCTAAACCATTTGTAGTATTAAATATCTTACATACACCAGTTTTATCAACTGATACAACTCTATCTCCTGATGGGTTGAAATTAACTGCTCTAACTTCGGATTGGTGTGTGTCAAATACATATATTGGCACACTATTATCATTTGCATCCCATAATATAACTTTATTATCATCACTTGATGAAACTATCATCTCGTCATTGGGTGATAAAACGGCGTAGTTGACCTGCATAGTGTGTTGGTCAAAATCTCTTATCAATCTACCAGTATTTGTATTCCATAGCCTTACAACGCCATCAAGACATGATGTTACAGCCTTAGATCCATCCACATGGTCAAAAAATGCAGTATTTACTGGTTCAGGGTGCTCCAAATCTAAAGTTCTACCAATATTGTTAGGCCATAATTGTACACCTCTTACCAAACACTCCTCACTTTCAATATCAGGCACAGTCCATTCGTACTCTAAATCAGTAACATTTGTAGCCAAAGTATCCCATGAATTACCATTATCATTTGAATACTCTAACTGAATTAAATCACTTGGAAGTAATCCTGACCATTCAACATTATACTTTTCACCAACTATAAGTACTTCGTCACATACATTTGGATTCTCGATTTTAATGTTTTTTACAACAGGCGGTGTGTTAGGATAGCCCCCTGTTATTAGTACTTCTTTATTAATACAAGCATTTGAGTAAATAAGAAGTCTTGTAAATACAATATTAGAATCAGCTGGTGCATATTCTATTCTTATTGGCCAATTATTTCCTTTAGCTAATATTTGGGGAGAATTTATTTGACCTGAGATAATATTGAAAACTCCATTTTTATCATCTTCAAATTCAATCTGATCTATTAATATATCTAAATTAACAGCAGTAATAACTATGTCTGCTTCTTTAGTTTCACCTGGCTCTACTGAGCTAAACCCATAAAATGAAGGCAATAATTCTAACCTGGGTATAATTGAGCTAGAAATATTATAACTATAATCAATTTTATCAGCTACAGATGGAACTGAAATTGTAGTATTTATTACAGTATCGCATTCAAACTCAGCATTGAATTCTATTTTGCATGGATTATTACCTTTTATAAGTTCAGTTATTGACAGCATAGCTAAACGTAGGTTTTGAGTCTCGTCTACATTATCAAACAAGTAAAAGCCATCATTTTGAGTAAAGTAATTTGCAGTGTTTACATTTACTTCTTTTCCAATAACAACCAAATAAAGAGATACATTATCATCTCTTAAATTATCAAGCATTTCAGTTGAGATTGGTGTGTTTTGTTTAGTAAATATTACTAAATGCTTATTATTATTAATGTTAGCATTTGTTAAAATATCATCGACACCTACCGGGCTTGAATAAAAAGCTGAGTCAATATATGAATTACTCGATACCTTTAATTTATTAAGTTCATTATAAATAGTTGAATAAGACTGGTTAAAGTCGAAATTGAGATGATTAACCGTACTAAATGAGGATAATGAGATTTCACTATAAAAATCTATTCCAATCATCTGCTCAATTGTATTTCTTACAGAATCAAATACAAAATTAGTTTCATTTTCAAATGAAAGATCCATAGAAATAACAACTGAGTTATTTAGTTCATCATTAAATTGAGAACAGACTACACTTTTATCAACAATGTTAGACTCATTGTTGAGGACTATTATATCATCAGATGTAGTTGAATTATTTTGGTTTGCTGCATTATTAAAAATATAATAATCAAATGTAACTTTTGGATACTCAGAATAGTCATAGTTAGTAATAAAAAGACCAGATTGAGAAAAGCTTTGATTACTCATGATTAGTATAGCTGCAAATACTAACGTGATTAACTTTTTCATTTTTAGATAATTTTTGTGGTATTCAATCCTAAAATTAAGACAATGTTAGAACAAAAACAATTATTCTTATTAACTTTGATTTTTAACCAAGTTTCGAAATTAAAACAATTATGAAGATTTTATTATATTTACTATTATTAACAACTTATGTTGCATTCACACAGAATAAACCAATAGACGAGAGTTTAATTACAGGTAAAGTTGAAAATTTAGATAAAGACACATTATTTCATAAATATAACTTTGTAGAAGGTGATACACTTGAATATAGATTAGAATCTGGAGATTCTGTCTTAGTAAATTGGGATAGCCCTCTAATCAAGGAACGATACGAAAGAATTATTATCACATGTGACAGTGTAGATGAAAAGACTGGACACTTTTTCCTTACACACGAATATGACCTAATTACTGGTAAGGAGTTTAAAAATCTTTATCCAGAAAAAGAAATAGATTTCCATCAATGGCTAAACAAAAAAGTAACTATTGAAATAGATTCTATTGGTAAACGCTATAGTTTTAAATATCATGATTCTACCTCAAGTGGTTCAACAGCTGGTGGTCCTTTTCAAGGATTAATTATACAGCCAATAGGACAGAAAAGCAGTATTTTAGAAAGTTCATGGATTGAGCTAAATGATACTACTAAATATGCTGAAAATAGTTACCCTGCTCCTACAATGATAAGAACTGATTTATTCGAGAATAAAGGTAACACGGATACTTTGGACTATGAGGTTGTAAGAGTAGATATTTCTTTTACAGGAAATGGTGAGTTTTTTATACATGATAAAGAGGCATCTTTCTACATTTCTTCATTAACTAATGGTCATTCAGAGAATTATATAAGTACTGAATTAGGTATTCCAATTTGGGCTTACTATACACAAGAACAACAGTTTGAGGTAAATTATGGTGGTGAAAAAACATCAAAAGGGATGCATTTTACATATACTCTATTTGAGTTAGATAAATTTGTTCCTGGTAAAGCAAGAAAAAAGACCGATGATAATTAATATCTCTCGGTTTTTTATACTTTTAAGCTCTTAAAGATTTAATCGTTTCCAATCAACTCTTTTTCTTTCTCTTCTAACACAGCATCAATTTTTTCGATATACTTATCAGTGATTGACTGAGTGTCGTTCTCACCATCTTTCTGAATATCTTCTGAAATCTCTTTTTCTTTTTCTGCATTTCTTAACTGATCAATAGCGTTTCTTCTTGCATTTCTAACTGCTATTCTGCCTTCTTCAGCATAGTTTTTGCAAACTTTAACATATTCCATCCTTCTTTCTTCTGTTAAAGGTGGAACAGGTATACGTATTACGTTACCATCGTTCTGAGGATTAAATCCAAGGTCAGCAATCTGTATAGCTCTTTCTATCTCTTGCAATAAACCATTATCATAAGGTTGAATCATTATAGTTCTAGCATCGGGAGTAGAAATACCTGCTACTTGATTAAGTGGTGTTTTAGCACCGTAAGCATCTACATCTATTCCATCAACTAAGTTAGCACTAGCTCCACCAGTTCTTATTTTTTCAATTTGAGATTTAGTGAACTCATAAGACTTTATCATGCTTGATTCAGCTTCTTGTAATATTTCTGTAATTTCCATATTATATTTTCCTAATTAAGCGGTAACAGTAGTACCTATATTTTCACCAGTAACTAATTTAAAAAGATTATCTGGTTTATTCATATTAATTACTTTAATTGGTAGTTTGTTCTCATTACATAAAGTTATAGCAGTGTGGTCCATAACTCTTAAATCTTTATTTAGTACATCTCTGAAGCTAATATTTTTATACATCACAGCATCAGAATTCTTCTCAGGGTCAGAATCATAGACACCATCAACTCTTGTTCCTTTTATTACAACTTCAGCTTTCACTTCAATTGCTCTAAGAACAGCTGCAGTATCAGTAGTAAAGTAAGGGTTACCTGTACCAGCACCAAATAATACTACTCTTCCCTTTTCAAGATGCCTAATAGCTCTTCTTTGAATATAAGGTTCAGCAACTTGTTCCATTTTAATAGCAGTTTGCAATCTAGTTGGAACTCCTTGTTTTTCCAAAGCATTCTGGAAAGCTACACAGTTAATAACTGTAGCAAGCATACCCATATAATCGCCAGAGACTTTGTCTATACCATGAGAAGCAGCTTGAATACCTCTAAAAATATTTCCACCACCAATTACGATTCCAATTTGGACTCCTAATCTGTGTATTTGAGCTATTTCGCTTACAAATTTAGAAAGAGTGTCTGGGTCAATGCCGTATCCAGCCTTCCCCATTAATGACTCACCACTAACTTTTAGAAATATTCTTTTATAAATAGGTTTCAAGTGATTAACCACCGATTGAATATCTTACAAATTGATTAACTGTTACATCTTCACCAGCATTTTTAGAGATTTGCTTAAGAACATCACCAACAGTCATGTTGCCATCTTTAACAAATTGCTGCTCAATTAAACAGTTTTCTTTGTAAAATTTATTTATTCTACCTTCAGCTATTCTTTCTGCTATATCAGCAGGTTTACCTTCTTCAGCGGCTTGTTGCTTATAAAGTTCTTTTTCTTTGTCAAGTATATCTTGAGTAACAGAAGTTCTGTCAACAAAGCCAGGGTTCATAGCCGCTACTTGCATAGCAATATCTCTAACCAATGCTTTTGATTCGTCATCAATATTATAAGAGCTAACTTCAACTAAAACACCAAGTTTATTTCCACCGTGGATATAATCAACAATAAATCCTTCAGTTTTTACTTTTTCAAATTTACTTACATCAATTCTTTCGCTAAACTTTGCAAGAATCTCATTGTAAGAGTCTTCTACTTTTTTACCATTGCTTTGAGCGTTCAACAAAGTATCTTTATCTTTTGGTTCTTCATCAAAAACTACAGCAGCTATTGAGTCTGCGAATTGAACAAACTCATCATTACGTGCAACGAAATCAGTCTCACAAGAAATTTGTGCAATTGAAGCAGCTTGACCATTGTCAGCAACTTTAGTAGCAACTAGTCCTTCGTTTGTATCTTTATCGGCTCTTTTCTCAGCTGATGCAGCACCTTTTTTTCTTAAAAAGTCAACAGCAGATTCCATATCGCCGCCAGACTCTACTAATGCTTTCTTACAATCCGCCATACCAGCGCCTGTTTTATCTCTTAATTCTTTTACTTGTTGTGCAGTTATGTTTGACATTTTATTTTCTTTATTGGTTTATAATTAGTTTATATAAAAAGAGCATCTTTCCGAGATGCTCTTTACAAAAAATAATTTTTAGCTGTTTTCTTTTTGTTCAGCTTCTTCCGAGCTCTCTTTAACTTCTTCCTTCGGAGAATCAGCTTTTGCTTTCGGTTTCGATTTTTTTCTTTCTCTTAGTTGACGCTTAACTTTTGGTTGACCGTCACCCAAATCTTCAGTTTCCTTTGCAATTCTTTCTGATTCAGCTTGTTGTTCAGCACGTTTAGCTTTAGCTACTGTGTAACCTTCAACTAATGAATCTGCAATAACATCTACTATCAAATTGATTGTATTTCTAGAGTCATCGTTTGCAGGAATTGGAAAATCAACATCCATAGGGTTTGAGTTAGTATCTACTATTGCGATTACAGGTATTCCTAAGTTCTGAGCTTCTTTAATTGCTAAGTGCTCTTTCTTAGTGTCCACAACAAACAAAGCACCTGGCAGACGAGTCATATTCTCAATACCACCAAATATTCTTCTTAATTTGTCCTTCTCTCTATCGAACAATAATCTTTCTTTCTTAGTAATCTTTTCGTAAGTACCGTCTATTGACATCTTATCGATTGTAGAAAGTCTTTTTATTGATTTTCTGATAGTAGCGAAGTTTGTTAACATACCACCTAACCATCTTTCAGAAACAAAATTTACGTCAGCTTTTTTAGCTGCTTCTTTTAGTATTTCTTTTGCTTGACTTTTAGTACCAACGAATAGAATATTTCTACCGTTAAGTGCTATTTGGTAAGCTGCATCACGTGCTAGTGTTAATAGAATTTGAGTTTTTCTCAAATCAATGATATGAATACCATTTCTTTCATTGAAGATAAAATCTTCCATAGCTGGATTCCAGCGTCTGGTCAAGTGACCAAAGTGAGCACCAGCTTTTAGTAGCTGGTCTATCTCTACATAGTGTTTCATGTATTTCCTTGTATTTTGTGTGTTTTAACTACTGCCCGAAAGATCTTGGTACATATATAATATGCAACACACAGTACTTTCAAGCATGATTGATAAATAATTTCTCTTAACGTTTTGAGAATTGGAATTTCTTTCTTGCTTTCTTACGGCCATATTTCTTACGTTCTACCATTCTAGAATCTCTTGTAAGTAAATCAGCGTCTTTAAGCTTTTCTTTTAAATCTGGTTCCATTTCTACTAATGCCCTTGCAATACCAAGTTGGATAGCACCTGTTTGACCAGTCATACCACCACCTCTTACATTCGCATGAACGTTATATTGACCTTTAAGTTCAGTAACTTCTAAAGGCTTATATACTTTCTCTATATTACTTTGGAGGTCTATGAATTGTTCTACCTTCTTGTTGTTTACAATGAACTCACCTTTTCCTGGTGTAATTCTTACTGATGCAACAGAAGTTTTTCTTCGACCTGTTCCCCAAAATTGTTTCATTTATTGCTCCGAATTATCTTATATTTCTAATTTCTTTGGTGATTGTGCTTCATGTGGATGTTCATTACCAACATAAACTTTAAGTTTTGATGACATTTTTTTACCTAACTTGTTCTTAGGTAACATCCCTTTTACAGCTCTTTCTAGTATTCTTTCTGGGTATTTCTCTCTTATTTCCTTAACAGAAGTAAATGTTTCACTACCGTGATAACCTGTGTGTTTGAAATAAGTTTTCTTATCTTCTCTTTTACCAGTAAATAATACTTTCTCTGCATTAACCACAACTACAAAATCCCCATCATCAATATGAGGAGTAAAGCTTGGTTTATGCTTTCCTCTAATTAAAGTTGCTATTCTAGTAGCAATTCTGCCAACAGTTTGGCCTTCTGCGTCTACTACCCACCATTCAGGGTTGACGTCTTCTTTTCTAAGCGATTTGGTAAATTGTCCAGTACTCAATTTACATCTCCAAAAGTTTTTGTTTTTATTATAGCTTACAAAACTAATAGATTTATAATAATATTTCAAATTATTTGCATTATAATCTGAATTTTTTTTCTAATTCACTATATGATATAGTATATGATGTTAATTTTCCAGTCGGACTATGCTGTGGATTCTTACACTTGAATAAGTCATTAAATAACTTTTCTAACTGAGTAGAATTTTTGAAATCTTGCTGTTTTACTTTTAAACTAATAGACATAACCTTAGCCAAGTACTCCTGTAACTCGTCATCTTCATGGTGTACAGAGTCTATAAGATTTGTAGCAATTCTCTCTATGAGTAACTCTAAATTCATATTCTGAATCAAATCGGGAACAGATTCTAAGATAACAGTATCATCAATAATATTATAAATAAATCCATATCCTTTCAAATTATCAACATTCTGATTTAAAACATTTATTAGCTTCTTTTCCATTTTTAATTTCAAAGGGAATAATAGATCTTGACTTTTATTTTCGTTATTATCATAATTTGAAATAAATCTCTCATAGTAAATTCTTTGAATTGCTCTTCTTTTATAAATTACAAGTAAATTTTCTTCTCTTTTCACTATTAGAAACCTATCATCTATAGTCAGATATTCGAATGATGAATTTTCATCATTATTAAATAACATTCCAAAACGATCCGAACTAAATTCTCCCCTATTATCAACTATTTTGTTGTAATTCGATTCCTTTTGAATTTTTGAAAAAGTTGACCGTCTGCGTTCGTCAGTATTTTCAAGAATTTCACCAGTGTTTCTATTAACAATAATTCCATCATTTTCATCATTTTTCTGAATTGTAAATGGATTGATATTATTTTCAAATTCTATTTTAAATTCAGGTATAAGGCTAACACTTCTTAGAGTTGATAACACTGCACTTTTAACGATATTATATATTTGTCTATCATTCTCAAACTTTACTTCATGTTTCTGAGGATGAACATTTATATCTATTTTGTTGTAGTCTATTTCTAAAAACAGGACATAGAAAGGAAATTTTTTCTCTTCTAACATCTCTTCATAACAGTTAACTATAGCATGATTTAAATATCTACTCTTAATTATTCTATTATTGAGAAATAAAAATTGATTTGAGGAATTACTTTTAGCAAGAAATGGTTTTCCAATAAATCCAGTTATTGTAATGCCATCTTCACTATAATTCAAAGGTATAATTAAATCCTCTACTGCTTTTCCTAAAGTATCAATAATTCTATTTTCCAGGTCAGATGGGTTTAAATCAAATTTTAAATTATCATCATTATAGAATGTAAATCTCTTATCAGGGTGTGACAAGGAAAATTTGAGCATTGTTTCTGAAATGTGTTTAAATTCTGTAAGATTACTTTTAAGGAACTTTCTTCTAGCTGGTACATTATAGAATAAATTTTTAACTAATATTTGGGTTCCCTTATCAGCACTTACTTCTGTTATAGTTGGAGCTTTATTGGGTTGAACAACTAATTTATTTCCTAACTCATCTTTATCTTGTCTTGATATAATTTCTAAGTGAGATACAGAACTTATAGAAGCTAATGCCTCACCTCTGAAACCTAATGTGCTAATTGATTCTAAATCACTTTGTGAGCTAATTTTACTTGTAGCATGTCTTTTAATGCTATACTCTATGTCATCTTTACTCATTCCATTACCATTATCAATAATATGAATAAGTGATTTACCTGCATTCCTAACTACTACTACTATCTCTGTTGCACCAGCATCTAAAGAATTTTCAACTATCTCCTTGACCACAGACTCAGGACGTTGAACTACTTCACCAGCAGCAATTTGGTTTGCTATAAAATCAGGTAGAATTTTGATTGTCGGGGAAGTTATGCTCATTAAGAATATTTATATTTAAAAAGTAAAAGAATTAGTTCAAAAATACAAAAAACCGAGACTTAGTAAAGCACTCGGTTTCTAAAAATATTAATCTATTTACTATTCTATTTGGATGAAAGTCTATTACTAAATACTTGGATAGCTTTAGAAAGAGCAGAGACCATGGTAGTTGCCTTCTCAATTGGAGGGGCTATTTTATGATAAGATCTATCAACTAATCTTTCATATGGTTCAATAGAGGAAATAATCCTCTTTGTTCCATTATTTACATTGTCAATTAAATCATTTGTCTTTCTACTTGTCTCGTTCCATTGCTCCATTGTGTCAATAGATTTATTTTTTACTTCCTTTAAATCTTTGTTCGTTTCAGAAAGCTCTTCTAATGAAATCATAACTCTTGTTTTGAGTACATTTGTATTTTCTGTTATTTTATCAAAATTCCTCAAAGAGTCTTGCAAAATCTTTTGTGTTTTAATAAAAAACATAATCCCAAAGACCGCAAATACAGAGATAGATATCAACGCAATTATTGCAACTAATTTTAGTAATTCATCCATAACAATATTTATAATTTAATTCTTTGATTCATTAATTTCAGACTTAAAAGTATCTACCCCAGCCTTGGTTGCGCTTCTTACATCATCAATTTTATTTTGTACAGATGATTTAGTAGTACCAGCCTTAGATTTAGCTTCGTTCAGTACATTCTCTGCAGCATATAGCAATTCATTAGCTTGCTTTTTTGCTGAGTCAATAATACTTTGAGCTTTTACTCTACCCTCATTCACAGTAGATGTAACTTGTTGACCAACTACTTCTTCAGTTTCAGCCCATTTGTTACTAGCTATATTATAATATTCGTTAGATTTTTCCTGAATATCACCTCTTAATTCTCGTCCACTTTTCGGAGCAGTTAATAAAGCTACAGCAGCGCCTATGGCTCCACCTACTAAAGTACCTATTAGAAATCCTTTTGTATATTCTTGTTCATTTGGCATAATAAAGTTCTCCTACCAATTTTCAGTTAATAAATTTGTTTTTTCGTGTGTTCTTAATATCATTTCAGCAAATTCCCTTACAGCTCCATAACCAGCTTTAGTTTGACAGTTATAGTCTGCTATGGATCTGATTGCATCTACAGCATCAGAAGGGCAAGCACTATAGCCGACTATACTCATAGCATGATAATCATTAACGTCATCACCCATGAAAGCAATTTCTTCTAAGTGTAATTCCATATCCTCTGCTAGTAGCTTTACTGCATCTGTTTTATTTTTACAACCCAATACAGTTGCATCTACATTGAGTTTTTTTGCTCTACTAGCTGCTATTGGAATATCTTCACTTGTCATTATAGCTACTTTGAATCCAGCTTTCTTTAATAGAACAATTCCCATACCATCTTTTACATTAAATTTTTTCATAGTATCACCTTCGGCAGTATAATACATTCCACCATCGGTCATTGTTCCATCAACATCTAGTATTATTAATTTTATTTTTTCCAATTCCTATACCCTGTTTCTTATCAAATTAATTATTTTACAAGAAAATTAGAGACATTTACTTGAAAAAATATATAAGTATTAAATATTCTATAAAGGAAGAAAACCAGGATTTATTTATAGGTTTAATTTCTGATTTAGATTTCACAGGTATAGAACAAAACTTTGATATTCTTACCATCAATTTTCCTGCCAAGATTTATGACGAAAAAATAGCTGAAAAGTTGCATAAACTAACAATTAACCTAGGCTTCAAAGTTAAAGAAGTTAACAAAGAAATTATTAATGAAGAAAATTGGAACAGTAACTGGGAAAGCAAATTAGAACCAGTTATAATAAATGAAGATCTTATTATAACACCCACTTCAAAGGCAGATGATTTTTCACAGTATAAATATATAATAAAGATTGATCCAAAAATGTCATTTGGTACTGGGTACCATGCAACTACCCGTCTAGCAGCCAAACTAATATTAAAGTCTATCAAACCAAAGAGCAAATGGTTAGATGCAGGAACTGGGACTGGTGTTTTAGCTATATTGGCTTCTTTAATGGGAGCAAGTCAGTTAGAAGCATTTGATATTGACAGTTGGTCTGTAGAGAATACTATTGAAAATCTACAGATAAATAATATAGATAATGTAAATGTATATGAAGCTGACTTATATAAAATTGAACTAAACAAATTTGATGGAATTATAGCAAATATGTTTTCAAATCTATTAATTGACAATATGAGTAAGTTATCAGATTCAATACCTACTGGTGGCATTCTTATTTGCACTGGTATCTTAAAATATGACAAAGAAAAAGTCTTAAACTCTGCACTTAGTAACAATTTCAAACTAATAGAAGAGTTAAGTGAAGATGAATGGATAGCCTACAAATATGAGAAAGTAATATGAGATTAGCATCTATAGACATAGGTACCAATACATTACTTTTATTAGTTGCTGAAATAGTAGATAATAATATAACTAAGATTATATGTGATGAGCATAAGATAGCAAGGTTAGGAGAAGGGTTGGACAAAACCGGCTATATAAGTGAAAATGCTATACAAAGGGCAACCAATATTCTGGCTGAGTATAATAGGATTATTAATAATAATAATGTTTCTGATGTTATAATCTCTGCTACTAGCGCTATGCGAGATGCAAAAAATGGAATTGATGTAAAGAGTAAATTAGAATCTGTTATAAAGCACCCAATTTTAATAATTGAAGGTTTAGAAGAAGCTAAAATAAGTTTTTTAGGGAGTATAGAAAGGAATGACACTAAAAATGATTTAGTATTAGATATTGGCGGAGGTAGCACTGAAGTAACCCTTGGAAATAAAAGCGAAATAATAAAATCCTCTTCTATGCAAATTGGTGCCGTCAGATTAACGGAACGATACTTTAGTAATCAAAGTGATAAATCAAATAATTATAAACTAGCAAAAGAGGATATAGATCAGCAATTATCAAAACTTGGGAAACTTGAATTTGATGGTGATATGATTGCCGTTGCTGGTACACCTACCACCATTGCTGCAATTGATTTAGGTTTACCTCAGTACAACGCCCACCTTATTCATAATCATGTAGTCAATAAAGAACGTTTAGAAGAAATAGTAGAGATTTTTAAACAGAACACTAAAGATGAGTTAATAGAGAAATATAATGTTCATCCTAACAGAGCTGATGTAATATTAGGTGGAGCTGTTATACTTTTGGAGTTTCTTAAGTATATAAAAAGAAATGAGTTTGTCGTTTCCTGCAAAGGTCTAAGGTATGGGCTTTTAAAAGAGTTAATAAAAAATAATTGAATTTTAGCTTGAAGACTCTTAATTTGCGGTTTATTTAATAAACAATGTTGGAGATTTTATGCGCTCAATATCAATTACTCTAATTGCAATAGCATTATTAGGGTTAGCTTCTTGCCAACAACAAAGTAAGAGAACACCTTCATTTTATAAAGACACTGTTAGTTTTGATCTTTTAGCTGATATGAAAAACGTATTGGATGAAAACTCAAAAGACTTAACTTTAGAGGATGTTAATTACTTGAACGCAGCAATTAGATATTACTCACCAATCAAAGATTCATTATTAGGTAAAACTGTAGGTGAATTGATTGAAGGCCAAAAAGAAAGAACTCTTCAGACTAACATTAACTTAGTACAAGTAACTGCTTTTAGTACTTTGTTTACTCAGTCGATAAAGTTCAACATCAAGGACTTCCAGGCATTAGAGCAAGACAATGGAAAGCCATTGAACGTACCAACTTATCAATTCCAAAATATTTCTGGAAAAGAAATTGTTAAGTTACAAGGTGTAGTAGATTACTACAATGGCGAAAATTTGATTAAGAGATTTACGGTAGAAGTTGATAAAACTATTCCTGCTGAAAAAACTTTAAACCAACCTTATCCATACAATCATGATGTAGAAAACAAAAGAGACGTTTTTGTAAGAAATAACTTCTCTAAATTGAGAAAAGTTTGGATTCCTACTGTAATTGAGTTCGCTGATGGTAAAGTTTATAAGAGAAATCCTGACAAAAAAGAAAATAGCGATATGGATGAAGAGGCTAAATAAAGCTTAAGAATTCAATATAAATTAAAAAAGACAGCCAATTGGCTGTCTTTTTTTTTTCAAATTTTTAAAATCTAGTTATTATTACTTCTCTAGTCCAAGTGCTTTATTTACAACATAATTCTGTTCATGATTATGAACTTTAGCAGAACCTGTAGATGTAGAGGCGGCAGAATGTCTACCAGCATATTCAATCTTCTTGTGATTATCAATTATTTGTAGTAGTTCTGTTAACATATAGTTCCAAGCACCTTGATTCTTAGGTTCTTCCTGTGACCATATTATTTTTTCTGCATTACTGTATTTGTTTAATACAGATTCTAGCTTTGTAATATTCATTGGGTATAATTGCTCGACTCTTACTATCGCAATATCCTTTATTTCTTCTTTTCTTCTCTTCTGAAGTATATCATAATATAATTTACCAGTAACTAATACAACTCTTTTTATTTTATCTGGAGAATCTATATCATCAATCTCATCTATAATGTGTTGAAATTCACCGGTTTTGAAATCTTCAACTGATGAAACTGCAAGACTATGTCTTAACATACTTTTTGGAGTCATAAGTATCATAGGTATCTTATGATCTAATTTAGAATGCCTTCTTAATGCATGGAAGTAATTAGCAGGTGTTGTAAAATTACCAACTATCATATTTTCTTCAGCACAAAGTTGTAGAAACCTCTCTAATCGAGCAGATGAGTGTTCAGGACCTTGACCATCATGACCATGAGGTAGCAACATAATAAGATTACTAGTTTGCCCCCATTTCACTTCACCACATGATATAAATTGATCAATTATTGGCTGAGCCATATTAACAAAATCACCAAATTGAGCTTCCCATAAAGTAAGAGAGTTTTGGGCATTAACACTATAACCATAGTCATAGCCTAAAACGGCTAATTCTGAGAGTGGACTATCGTATATATGGATAGTTGCCTGCTCATCTTCCATATTATTTAAAGGAATATAAGCTTGCTCAGTTTCTTTGTCAATTAAGACTGCATGTCTTTGACTAAAAGTACCTCTTCTAGTATCTTCACCCGTAAATCGGATATTCATATTGTCCAATAATACAGAACCAAATGCTAAAGTCTCTGCTGTCGCCCAATCTATAGCTGGTTTTTCAGAGTCCACCATTTTTCTTCTTTTCATCAAACCAGAAATTACTTTTGGGTTTGCATTAAAGTCTTCAGGAACTGATTTTGTTGCACCGATTACTTTTTCAATTATTTCTTCTGAAATTGTAGTTTTATAATTCTTAATTGATTGACCGAACTTTTCTTCGAATATAAGATTCTGTGATTTTGGTTTTTCTTCTCTTTCATCAAATGCTGTTTCTAATTCTTTTAAATAAGACTTAGTTAATTCATCTATATCACTTTTCGTAAGCACACCAGATTTTATTAACTCATCCTCATATATTTGACGAACTGACTCCATTGATCTAATTTTTTTGTACATAAGAGGTTGAGTATAGCTAGGCTCATCACCCTCATTATGACCATACTTTCTGTAACATAATAGATCAATAATTACATCTTCACCATATTTGTTTCTATAGTTTAGAGCAAAGATAGATGCTTGTGCTACAGCTTCTGGATCATGTCCATTTACATGTAATATTGGTACTTGAAGCATTTTAGCAACATCTGAAGCATAGTAAGTAGATCTGGCGTCTTCGTTTGTTGTAGTAAAACCAATTTGGTTATTCACTATTATATGTATAGTTCCACCAGTTGCGTACCCTTCAAGTCTGGATAAATTTAATACTTCTTGTACAATACCTTGACCAGCAAAGGCTGCATCACCGTGAACAAGTATTGGAAGTACTTTTGTAAATTCATCATCAAATCTCTCATCAATTAGCGCTCTACTCAACCCAATAACTACTGGGTTAACTACTTCTAGGTGACTCGGGTTAGGAGTCAATGTTACTTTCATCTTATTATTTTTTAAAGATGTATATTCATTTGTTTGTCCTAAGTGATACTTTACATCACCAGAACCATAATACTCCTGAGGGCTTATCTCACCAGCAAATTCGTTGAATATAGTCTTTAGGCTTTTTCCAGCATTATTAACCAGTACATTCAATCTACCTCTGTGAGCCATACCTAATATTGCTTCTTCAGTATTAGAGTTAGCAGAATCTTGTAGCAGTTGATCTATCATTACAATAAGAGATTCTGCGCCTTCTAAACTGAAACGCTTTTGACCAATGAACTTTTTATGTAAAAAGTCTTCAAACGTCTCTGATTGAATGAGCTTTTTAAGTATATTCTTCTTTTCATCCTTAGAAAAATCTATACTATTTCTAGATGATTCTAATGTATTTTTAATCCAATTCTTTTTCGACAAATCTTGTATATTTGAAAATTCAATGCCGATAGATCCACAATATGTGTCTCTCATCAACTCTAAGATCTCTCTTAATGTCATCTCATCTTCACTCCAAGTATCAACAGATGGGAAATGTCTGTCTAAATCCCAAATATTTAAACCATAGTGTGACATATCAAGTTCTGGATATGAATAGCTTGTCATTCCTAATGGATTTACATTAGCTAATAGATGTCCTCTAGAACGGTATGAATTAATTAGCGACATTACGTGAGTACTTTTCTTTTGCTTATGGTTTGTTTCAGAACTATTTTTGTCTGATGTATCAATTTCCCATTTCACAGGGTTGAAAGGTATCTTTAAACTAGCAAAAATTTGATCATAGAATCTATGCTCACCAATTAGCAATTGATGTAGATATCTTAAAAACTCAGCAGATTCTGCACCTTGAATAATTCTGTGGTCATAAGTATTTGTCAAACTAACTACTTTAGAAACCGCCATCTCTGTAAGTTTTTCTGGCTTGACAGCAGAAAACTCTGCTGGGAAATCAATTGCTCCAGAAGCAATTATCATACCTTGACCATTCATTAGTCTTGGTACTGACATAATTGTACCAATCATTCCGGGGTTAGTTAAAGATATAGTAGTGCCTTCTAGTTCATCGAGTGTTATTTTGCTATTTTTTGCCCTAGTTATTAAGTCTGAAAGACCTTCAATAAATTCAGAGAAATTCATTTCTCCGGCATTTTTAAGGTTCGGTACTAGTAATAGTCGTTCACCAGACCTTTTTTCGACATCTACCGCAACACCTAAATTAATTTTTTTATTGATTTGTCTGTAGTAAGTGCCATCTTTTTTTACGAAGCTGTCATTTAGGCTAGGGTATTTCTTAAGTGATTGAACTATTGCCCAAAGCATTAGGTAAGAAAATGAAATCTTAGATCTTCTTTGTCTTAAAAGATATTTATTTATAATTTTTCTGTTTTCATCTAAGGGCTTAACTGGAATATTTCTTACTGAAGTTGCAGTAGGAACAGTTAGACTCTCTTCCATATTTTGTGCAATCTTTGTTGGAATATTCGGTAATTCCATTAGTTTGGCAACATCTACTTTATCAGCATTTGGAGTGCTGTTATAAATTGCTACCGTTGCTGTACCGTTAGAATTACCATTAGTAGTTGGAGGTCTTGCAATTACAGATTTGCCATTAACACCACTAAAGTAGTTTCTCCATTCCTCGCTAACTGATTCTGGATCTTTTAAAAAGTTGAAATACAACTCTTCTTCGAATGCTTGATTTAAGTCTATCACTTTATTATTATAGTATTATATTTATACATTATAAGTTTTAAAATTTGACGCTAAAGTCTTTACTTAATTGTCAAAATTAATTTTCAAAGTTATCGAAAAGTTCAATAACTTCGGTGTTTTTGTTTAAAGTTAATAGCTCATCAAAAAAACTTCTATTATGAAGTATTCTTGAAATCTTGCTAAGTATTTTGATATGCATTCCAAGCTCATCATCTTTACTCAGAATTAGGAATGCAACCGATATTTTTTTTCCATCTAAGGAATCAAAATTCACAGGCTTTTCAAAAGTTATCAAAGCTGCAGTTAGTTCTTTTATTCCTGAAGACTTAGTATGAGGTATAGCAATATTGTTGCCAATTCCAGTTGACATTACATTTTCCCTTTCTAAGACACTGTTATAAACAGTTTCAACGTCTTCAACATTTCCAGACTTACTTGCTATTTCTACAATTTTTCTAAGAATTTCATCTTTTGAATCGATATCTGAATTAAGTAGAATGCTCTCTTTGCTCAGAATTTCCGATATTTTTACCATAATTTAATTTTTTTCTTACAATTTATCCAAAAGTATTATTCAACTCAAATAAAACACCTAAATTTGTATAAAAATTATAGGTTGAAGAACAATGAAGGTATTAGTAACTGGAGCAACAGGTTTTTTAGGAAGTCATATTGCAGACATTCTAAAAGAAAGAGGTCATGAGGTTGTATGTATAGTAAGAAAAACAAGTAATTTAAGATGGGTAGAGAATAAAGGCTACAAATTAGTTGAAGCTTCACTTTCAGATATTCATACATTAGAGAAAATTGTCGAAGGAATAGACATTATAATTCATTCAGCAGGATTAACTGCTGCAAAATCTATGGAAGACTTTGTAAGAGCAAACCTAAACGGTACTAAGAACCTTTACGAGGCAGCTAGGAAACATGCTCCACACTTAAAAAGATTCCTACATGTATCGAGTCAAACTGCTGTTGGTCCTTCTAAATCACTAGAAGAAATCAGTACCGAAGAAAGTGAAATGAACCCTCTTACTTCTTATGGTAAGAGCAAGAAAATGGCTGAAGATTACATTATTTCTGAAAATGGGATAATCCCCTATACAATTGTGAGACCCCCTGCTGTCTACGGACCAAGAGACAGTGCAACAATGCCTATGTTCAAAGCAGCAGAAAAAGGAATTGGTACGTTAATCGGAATCGATGACAAATATGTTAGTTTAGTTAGTTCAATGGATTTGTGTCGAGGTATTGTTGATGCTGCTTTTTCTGAAAATTCAGTAAACCAGACATATTTTATTGGTTCTGAAAATTATTATGACTGGACAACAATAATAGATGCTATGGCAGATTCTGCAGGTAAAAGTAAAGTTCTTAAATTAAGAATCCCTCATTCAATTGTAAAAGTAATGGGAAGTATAAACGGATTGATTGGCACAATGACAGGTAAGCCTCCTGTGTTCGACTCTGAAAAAAGTATTGATTTTATCCAAAAATATTGGACTTGCTCTGTTGAAAAGGCAAAACGTGATTTTGGCTATGAACAAAAATATAGCTTAGAAGAAGGATTCAAAGTTACTTATGATTGGTACAAATCAAATGGATGGTTCTAATTGCCCTATCTTAGAAGAATACCAGCAACTTTGTTAGCAATTACTATTCTAGTAATTTCAATAATTATATTTTCATTTTGGATAACCAAAGTAAGTATATTTGATGAATTTTATCAATTAGAATCAGGTAATGTAAAAAATGAGATAAATGTATATGAGAATTTTAATGGTATTCCACATATAGTATCTAAAAATGAAATGGATCTATATTTCACAATAGGTTATTACCATGCGAAGGATAGGCTATGGCAAATGGATATAATGAGAAGAGCTGCTGAAGGTAGGTTATCAGAAGTTTTTGGTGAAAAGACTTTCAAACAAGATTTATTTTTTAGATCCATAGATATTAAAAAGTATGCAAAATCAACGTTAGATTCAATTTCTTCAGAATCAATGGGAATTTTAAAAAGTTATTCTAATGGAATTAATGCGTTTGTAAATGAAAATAGATCTTCACTTCAGTTCGAATTTGGAGCTTTAGATTATTATCCTGATAAATGGACTCCTTATCATAGTATTTTAATTTCAAAATTAGTTGCATTCGAAATGAGTTTTAGCTTCTGGTCAGATTTCGCAATCTCAGAAATTACAACTAAATTAGGCAAATCTAAAGCTAATCATTTTATACCTGGATCAAACAATAATAATTCATTTTCAGATATTCAATTACCTATGATTGATAGTAGCTTCATATCAGAGCTAGTGAATTCTTTTGGTACTGGGAGAACTGGTAGTAACTCATGGGCCATTAATTATAAAAGAAATGATAGTATTAGTTCAATTTTAGCAAATGACCCACACCTTCCTATCACTATTCCTCCTAGATGGTATCAGATGCATGTCACTTCTGAAAACATTAACAGTACCGGATACAGTATACCTGGTATTCCTCTTTGTATAGTTGGTAGAAACGATAGTATATCATGGGGTATTACCAATGTAATGGCTGATGTTTGTGATTTATACCTCGTAAAAAAAGGAAAGAACGATGATTTCTATATTGGGATTGATGGAAATGAAACTGAATTCATTTTTGAAAGAGATACCATTAGAATAAAGAATAGCGATGATTATCAATATTATAAAAGAGCTACTGATATGTCATCTGTACTTTCTAAGAATCATATTTGGAATACAGATTCTATTACTAGTTCCTTCTTTAAAGATTATGACATATGTTTCGATTGGACAAGTAAAAACCCTTCGGACGAGATTTTATCATTGTACAATATTAATACTGCAACTAATTATTCAGACTTCAAAGGTGCATTAACAACATGGAATGCGCCAGCACTAACATTTCATTATGCTGATAAAAATGGGAATATTTCAAGAATAGCAGCGGGAAATATACCTATCAGAGAAAAAACAGCCCCAAATATATTTAATCCACACTGGTTACCTGAATATAGGTGGAAAGGAAGACAAAGTCTCTTAGGGATGGGAGAAAAGTCAATAATGAATAAAAAAGGTTCAGTTTTTTCTGCAAATAATAAATACTTTAAAGAATCTATTTTTATTAGTAATAACTGGGAGCCAAATTCAAGAGCAAATAGAATAAATCAACTGATTTCAAATACTGATGTCAGAACTGTTAGGGATTCGGAATTTATGCAAATGGATAATTTTTCACCATTCGCAAATATATTTAAAAAGCTAACTTTACCAACTTTAGAAAAGATAAAATCTAAATTAAATTCTAATGAAAAAAAGGCTTTAGAAAAATTAAAAAGATGGAATAATATTCTATCAAAAGATATAAATGAACCCCTAATTTATAATTATTTTAAACGAGAATTAATCAATCAAACTATAAAAGATGAACTAGGAGAAGATTTATATAGGAATTATGTTTACTTATCTAACTTTCCTGATAGATTAATCTTAGAACTTTTAAAAACTGATAATCACATTCTATTTGACAATATAAAAACAGACAAAAAAGAGAATAAAGAATTAATAATAGTAAGGGCATTTAAAAACTCTGTTAAGAAACTGATAGGTAAATATGGGATTGATGGAATTAGAAACCTTCCATATGGGAAAGTACACAAATTGAATCTAAATCACTTCTTCAGTGATAATGAATTTATGTCTCCTGCTGTTAGCCTTAAACCTGTTGGATTAGGTGGAGACAATACTACACTGTTTAACACTGGTATGAACTATAATAAACCAAATGAGGTATTAGTATCTGCATCCATGAGGTTCATAACTGACATGTCTGATAGTCTTGTATATATGATATTTCCAGGAGGTAATTCAGGCGACCCAATGAGCCCTAATTATGGAGATCAAGTACAGCTATGGCTGAATGGTGGGTATTTGAAGTTAAGCGTTAGCCCAAAACCTAATATTGATTTCGAGCTAAAGACTCGAATAACTCCAAAATAAAAGGTTAAACCATTGAAACTAATTTATCAATAGCATCTTTTACATTTTGTCTAACTTCTTTAATATTAGCTTCCATCATATAACAAGGAGCAGTCACAATTTTATTCTCTTCATCTACACTAATTTCACGAATTGTTTTCATAACAGACATAGCGCCGAGTGACTCCATTCCATCACTAATTTCTTTGATTTCGTAAGGTGAATCCTCTTTGTCAGTTCCTACTGTAAGTTTCGTCCCAATTCCGGAACCTTGTAATGCCTTAGCAACTACAGTTGGCCCCATGCATAAAGCTACAATTGGTTTTTTTGCTCTAACCATATCAGTTACAATACTTTTCACTGCATTATCTATATCACCATCAGGACCTTTGAATGCCCACTCATTTAAGTTTTTAGCCGCACCGAATCCACCTGGTATAACTAAAGCATCAAAGTCATCTATAGATGTTTTATTAATTGATTTAATATTTCCACGAGTAATACGCGCAGACTCTTGTAAGACATTCCTTGAATGCCCATCGGTTTCTTCGCCAGTTATATGATTTATAACATGTGCTTGATCCTTGTCAGGTGCGAAACATACTGCCTCTGCCCCATTTTCTTCAATCGCCAATAGTGTAAAAACGGCTTCTTGAATTTCAGAACCATCATATACACCTGAACCTGAAAGTAATACACCTATTTTCATTTTGAAACCTTTTGTTTAAATTATAAATCAATTAGTACTAATAATATAATACGAAAAATGAGACAAATAGTTCTACTTTCAGACTTTGGTGAAAAAAGCATATATACTGGTATATCAAAAGGTTTTATAAATAAGATTACTGGTCAAAATAACTACATTGAATTATATAGCAATGTGAAAAGTCAAAATATTATCAATGCAGCATTTATTTTGTCTATAACTCATCACTCTTTTGCAAATGACTCCATATTTTGTTGTAATGTAGATCCTGAAATCTATACTGACAGAAATATGTTAATTGTTAAAAAAATAATCAATACTTTATTGCTCCTGATAATGGTGTGCTTTCAAGCATAATTGACAAAAGTGTAGTTATCTATCATGCTAATTTTGAAGTTATTCTCAGGTCTGGTGTTACAGATATAAACAATTATACTACTTTTATTGCTGCAAAAATTTCGATAAATGACTTTAGTGTTGTTGGTAATGAAATTAGCTATAAATCAATTAAAAGCATAGATATTGAAGCTAAAGAAACTAATAATATTCTAATTGGAAAAGTTTGTCAAATTGATACATTCGGAAATTTAATTACTAATATAGGCAATAACTTTATTGACGTATTATATGAGCTGCAAATAGGAGATTTTTAAAGTAAACAGTACTTTTCATAGCTATTCAGAAGCTGATGAAAATAGATTATTTGCATACAGAGGGAATTTTGGATTTATAGAAATTGCGCTAAAAAATGAGAGTGCTGAAAAATTTACTAAGCTTGAAGTTGGTGAACAAGTTAGAATAAAAAAAAGGGATAACTAAATAAATAGTCATCCCTATTAAATGTACTAGTAGACTATTTCTAGTCTCTATTGTTTCTGTTTCCTCTATCTCTGTTGTCGCGGTTGTCTCTTCTGCGATCTCCACCACGTCCACCGCCACGATTACCGCCGCCAGTTCTTCTAGGTTTTTCAACAAAGCCCTCTGGCTTTTCGAGAAGTGCTCTCATACTCAATTTGAATTTACCATCTCTAGTAGCTTCGAGTAATTTGACTTCAATTTCTTGCCCTTCTTCTAAGTGATCTTCAACTTTTTCTGTTCTTTCCCACTGTATTTCAGAAATGTGTACAAGACCTTTTTTCTTAGGCATAAACTCTACTATTGCACCAAGACCTTGTCTTACTGAATCTACGATTCCTGTATAAACTTTGCCTTCTTCTGGCTTTTCAAGGATTTTCTTAATCATATCAAGCGCTTTCTTAGCATTTTCATCATTATTAGTAGAAATAGTAACTATACCATCATCATTAATATTGATTTCTGCTTCACTTTCTTTACTTATCTCTCTGATAGTTTCTCCACCAGAACCGATTACAGCACCAATCTCGTCTTTCTCTACTTGAAGAGTAGTGAAACGTGGTGCATAAACTGAAAGTTCATCATTCTTAGATGTAATTGTTTTATCCATCTCATTGAGAATATGTAATCTAGCATCTTTAGCTTGGCTAAGTGCTTTTTTCATAATTTCAACTGAAAGGCCAGCAATTTTAATATCCATCTGGCAAGCAGTTATACCATCTTTGGAACCAGCAACTTTGAAATCCATATCTCCTAAGAAGTCTTCGTCACCAAGAATATCAGTCAGAATAGCTACATCATCACCTTCTTTAATAAGACCCATTGCAATACCTGCAACTGGCTTTTTCAAAGGTACAGCAGCATGCATAAGTGCCATTGAACCAGCACATACTGTTGCCATTGATGAAGAACCATTTGATTCTAATATTTCAGATACAATTCTTATTGTATAAGGAAACTCTTCGCTACTTGGCATTAATTTCTTAATTGCTCTTTCTGCTAAATTCCCGTGACCAATTTCTCTTCTACCAGAACCGGTATATCTACCAGTCTCTCCAACACTAAAAGGAGGGAAATTATAGTGCAGATAGAAATTAGTGAAATATTTCGGTAGTAGACCATCAATCATTTGCTCATCACGTTCAGTACCCAGAGTAACTGAAGTTAAACTTTGAGTTTCTCCTCTTGTGAAAAGTGAAGAACCGTGTGCTCTTGGTAGAATACCAATTTCAGTTTATATTGGTCTTACATCTGTCAAAGATCTACCATCCAAACGCTTACCGTCTTTGATGATCATTTCTCTCATCAGCTCTTTTTCTAATTTAGAGAATGAGCTATTAGCGTACTTACCTAGTTTGTCAGCGTACTCTTCATTATCAGCAAATTTTGCTTCAACTGCCTCAACCGCTTCTTCACTAAGTTTATTTCTGGTAGCACTTCTTTCTGATTTAGTAGTTACTGTATTTACATACTCATTAACTTTTTCAGAAACAGCTTCTTTGACTGTTTCAAATATTTCAGCTGGAATTTCCTTCTCAACTATTTCTATTTTTTCTTTGTTAACTAATTTCTGTAATTCTTTTTGAAGGTTGTTAAACTCCTTAATTCTCTCATGAGCGTAGTCAAGGACCTCTAAAAATTCCTCTTCACTAATTTCATTACTCTCACCTTCCACCATCATAATAGATTCGTCAGTACCAGCAATAGTATAATCTATATCGGCAACTTCTAATTGCTCAGGAGTAGGATTAATCGACAGCTTACCATCTATTTTTGCTACTCTAACTTCTGATACTGGACCACCGAACGGAATATCCGATACCATTAGGGCCGCAGAAGCACCAGTGGCTGATATATTTTCAGGATCAATTTCTGGTTCAGCAGATACAACCCAAGCTATTAGCTGAGTATCATATCTCCAATCTTTTGAGAAAAGTGGTCTAAGTGGTCTATCAATCAAACGTGAAACTAAAGTTTCTTTTGTTGAAGGACGACTTTCACGTTTCAAAAATCCACCAGGAATCTTACCTGATGAATACATTTTTTCTCTGTAATCTACCATTAATGGTAAAAAGTCTACATCCATTTCTCTAGAAGATGCTATAGCATTAACTAATACCATTGTGTCGCCACAACTTATCATTACATTACCATTAGCAAATTTTGCGAAACGACCTGTTTCTAAAGTATATGTTTGGCCATCTATTTCGGCTGAAACTGTTATTGGGTTGTTCAAAGACATTATTAAACACCTATATTAATTTAAAAAAAGCAGGTGGTATATGTCGAGTTCTGAACTTAAGAAAGTATTCCCTTACATTAGGAATGCTTTACTAAATTCAGAGTATGCATATACGAGACCTGCAAATATTATTTACACAATACAAAAAAACGGCTCAGAGGCCGTTTTCTTGTAATATTATTTTCTTAGATTTAATTCGCCAATGATAGTACGATATCTTGTAATATCTTTTTTAGAAAGATAGTTTAACAGATTTCTTCTTTTGTTTACTAAACTAATTAGTCCTCTCCTAGAGTGAACGTCTTTCTTATTTGACTTAATATGTTCTGTTAAATCAATGATACGTGCTGTTAATAAAGCAACCTGTACTTCTGGCTTACCAGAATCAGATGGTGAATCACCATACTTTTTAACAATCATTGCTTTTGTTTCTTGAGTAACCATACTCTAAACTCTCCGATTTCCGATTTTATAATAAACACAAAATTAAGAATATAATTTCATTATATAAAATTTATTTTAAACTGTTTACATAATTTATTGCTGTTTCTTTATCTTTATTGATTTGAGCGACTAACTCTTCAGCACCATTAAACTTTTTCTCTTCTCTTATATACTTCAAAAACTGAATTGTTATTTCCTTTTCATAAAGATCTTTATTCAAATTCAAGAAATGAACTTCTATGTTTCGTGCATCTGCATCATGGAATGTTGGTCTTGTTCCAACATTTGTCATTCCGTAGTATTTCTCCCCATCAATCTTAGCAGAAACAATATAAACACCATTTCCTGGAACTAATTTGCTCATGTTTGGTGGTAAAATATTTGCTGTCGGAAAACCCAAATCCTTTCCCCTGTTATCACCATGAACTACTGTGCCTTGTAATTTATAATCATATCCTAACATTTCATTAGCAACCTCCACATTACTATCAATAAGAGCATTCCTTATTTTCGTACTTGAAATGATTATATCATCATCTTGCATAGGTTCTAATCTCTCAACAGTAAAGTTTAACTCTTCACCTAATCTCTCCAGTAATGACTGATCGCCATCCCTGTCTTTTCCAAACATATGGTCATAGCCAATTAAGATTTTTTTTAATCCAACTTTCTTGACCAGATAGTCTCTAATAAATTCTTCTGCAGGTATTTGTGAAAACTCGTATGAAAATGTCATTACTACACATGCATCAATTTCTGCATTTCTAAACTCTGATATTCTTTCATTAACATTAGTAAGCAAAGATATTGGTTTTTTACTACTCTTTTGTAATACTATTTGTGGGTGAGGATCCAGAGTCATAACAACAGAACGTAATTTATTTTTTTGAGCTATGTTATTAAGTCTGTTGAGAATAGTTTTATGTCCTCTATGTACTCCATCGAAAGTACCCATAGTTAAAACCGTTTCTTTATCAAATTCAACATTTTCAAAATCCCTATAAACTTTCATTATCATCAAGTATTTTTTGTAATTCTGTTAACGTGACTGCATCTTCCACATTGTGGGTTTCAATTTTTGTTCTTCTAAGCGAAGTTAAGTACCCACCAACTCCTAATTTATCTCCAATATCTCTTGCAATTGCTCTTATATATGTGCCTTTAGAACAATGTACATCAAAATCAATAAAAGGTAAATCTATATTTGTTACTTCATTCTTGAAAAGTTCAACTACTACTGGCTCTATTTCAACTTCAATGTTTTTACGCGCAAGTTGATAAAGCTTTTGACCTTTTATCTTCTTTGCTGAATAAATTGGTGGGGTTTGACTAATCTTGCCTTGCATTTGTGCAAATTCTTTATAAATATCATCATTTTTAATATTATCAATACTATTGATATTTATCTCTTCTGCTTCAGCATCGTCAGTTTTTGTAGATGCACCTATCTTCATAGTTGCTACATACTCTTTTGACATAGCTTGTAGTGATGATATTTGCTTTGTAGCTCCCCGTCCTATTGCTATAATCAAAAGCCCTGTAGCCATTGGATCTAAAGTACCTGAGTGACCTATTTTTTTAATTTTAAGCATTCCTCTTAACTTAGCAACTACGTCATGCGATGTCCAATCTTGCTCTTTATCAACATATAAAAAAAGCCCATTTTCTTGGGCTTCTTTCTGAATTTCTTCTTTACTTATTTTTGTATTCTTTGTTATGAATAACATTTATTAGCTTTTATTCTTGTCTAATATATCTTGTATTTTATCCATTTGATCTAAAGTATCATCTAAATAAAACTTTACTTCTGGAACAAATCTTAGGTTTGCTTCTTTAGCTATAATATCTTTTATAATATATTTATTATTCTCTAAGAATTTGATAAAATCCTCAGGTGTAGTTTTTCCTGCGAAGCAACTAATATTTACCTTAACTAATTGCAAATCAGGTGCAACAATGATAGAAGTCACTGTACCCATACCAGCTTTGTTCTGAATAGCCAAATCAGAAATTGGTTTTGATATAATTTGCTTAATTAAGCTAGCAACTTTTTCAGTTCTTAATGACATTGTTAATTTTTGAATTTACGTTTAACTTCAACTTCTTTATAAGCTTCTAAAATATCACCAATTATGTATTCATTAAATCCTTCGAGCATAATACCACACTCAAATTTTGATTTTACTTCTCTTACATCATCTTTTTCACGTTTCAATGATTTTATCTTACCATCGAATACTGGTAATCCATTTCTTAGAACTCTCACATTATCTGATTTAGAAATCTTACCATCAAGTACATAAGAACCAGCAATGGTACCTAATCTACTTATTTTAAATGTTTGTCTTACTTCAACATTTGCTGTAACTTCTTCTTTAAACTCTGGTTTAAGCATACCTTCTAATGCTTGAGTAATATCATTTATACAGTCATATATGATATCGTAATTTCTTATCTCTACTTCTTCATCCTTAGCAAGAATTTCAATTGCAGGTGGTACATTAACATGGAAACCAATAACGATAGCACCAGATGCTATAGCAAGGTTAATATCATTTTCAGTAACTGCACCTACACCTTTGTGTAAAATGTTTATTCTTACTTCATCTTTCGATAATTTTTGAAGTGAATCTGAAAGTGCTTCCAATGAACCTGATACATCAGCTTTCAATACGATATTAAGAATCTCTACACCACCAATTCTAATTTGATTAGATATATCATCTAAAGTAGTATGTCTTACTTGACGCATTTCTTGTTCACGTTTCAGAGCATTTCTTTCAGAAGCAATATTTCTTGCTTCTGTATCATTACTTACAACCATAAACACGTCACCAGCAGAAGGTAAGCTGTTAAATCCGATTAATTTAACTGGCTGTGATGGGCCAATATCATTTACGTTATGATCTCTTTCATCAAACATTGCCCTTACTCTACCCCATACTGTACCAGCAATAAAGGAATCACCTTGTTGAAGTGTACCTTTTTGAACTACCACTGTAGCAACAGGACCTAAACCTTTATCTAAGTGAGCTTCAACAACTGTGCCTCTAGCTACTCTATCTGGATTAGCCTTCAATTCAAGTAATTCAGCTTCTAAAGTTATCTTCTCAAGTAAAGAATCAATTCCTTCACCTGTTTTAGCTGAGATTTTAGCAGTTTGGTATTTACCACCCCAATCTTCAACAAGTACACCCTCTTCGGATAGTTGCTGCATAACTCTATCTGGATTTGCAGCAGGTTTATCGATTTTATTTATTGCTACAACGATAGGTACATCTGCAGCTTTAGCATGTGAGATTGCCTCTTTAGTTTGTGGCATAACTTCATCATCAGCAGCTACAACAAGTATTACTATGTCAGTAATTTGAGCACCCCTTGCACGCATAGCTGTAAATGCTTCGTGACCAGGAGTATCTAAAAATGTTACATTTTTTTTATTAGTAGTCTCAACCATATAAGCACCAATATGCTGGGTTATACCACCAGACTCACCAGCAACTACGTTTGCACTTCTTATATAATCAAGAAGTGATGTTTTACCGTGGTCAACGTGTCCCATGATAGTTACGATAGGTGGACGAGGTTTGAGATCTTCATCATTATCTTCTATATCTTCAATTGCTTCGAGAGTTTGTTCATCAACAAATTCAACTTCAAAACCATAGTCATCAGCAATAACAGTAATAGTGTCCTTATCTAGTCTTTGATTGATAGTAACCATCAATCCAAGTTCCATACATTTGACTATGACTTCATTCAAGTCAATACCCATTTGTTCACTCAAATCTGCAGTTGTTACATACTCTGTAAGTTTCAGAGTTTGAGCTTCAATTGCTCTTTGCTCTTCAGCTACTTGCTCTTTTTCTTGTCTTTCTGCTTTCTTTTTTGATCTTGTTTTCTGTCTTGAACTTCCACCAGAATCTTCCATCCCAGCAAGAGTTTTCTTAATAGCCTTTTGAACATCCTCTTCAGATATCTGCTCTCTTATAGATTTCTTTTTTCTTCTAGAAGTAGACTTGTTTGCCCCTATTTTAGCAGATTCATTTATGTTTATTTCTCTAGGCTTTCTTTTCTTTTTATTGCTGCTAGCTGCATCATCGTCAGTATTTTTCTTTCTGCTTTTCTTTCTTCTAGATTCAGTCTTAATTTCAATTTTACCAACTACTTTAAGCCCTTTAATTTCATCAGCCTCTTCTTCTTTAAAAGCTTTAGGCTTATTTTCTTTGTTAGTATCATCAGCTTTTACTTTTGAAGTTTCCTCTTTTTTATCAGATTCTTCAGATTTTGCTTTGGTTTCAGTTGCTTCTTCATCAGAACTTTCTATCTTTTCCTCAAGTTCAGGTTCTTCAACTTTAACTTCTTTTTCAGCAACAGGTTCGGAAGATTGTTCTTTTTCCTCTTTGCTTTCCTCATCCTTCACTTCTTCTACTTTAGGAGCATCATCTTTTGGGATTTCTTCTTTTTCAGCTTCTTTCTTTTCTTCCCTTTCTTTTCTTCTTTCCTCTACAAGCTGCTTTGTCTCTTCACGAATATCTTTGTGCTTTTTGATTTTCTTTCTTTGACTTTCGGCTGCCTGCATCTCCTTTTTGAATTTATCGTGCACGGCATCCACCATCTCCTCAGTTAAAATAGAGGTAGGTTTATTTTGGATATCGTGCCCTTTAGATTGCAAATATTCGACAATAGTTTCTTTACCGATATTTATTTCGGAGGCAATCTTAAATAATCTAATTTTTTTCACAGACATATATTCGTGCTTTATTTAATTCTAGTACTTTATAAATTTAATATCTATTTTAACGTAATGCTAAAATAATAAAAATTATTGCTCATCAGTTGAGCTTTTCTCTTTTGTTTCTTTTTCTTCTGCCTCCTTAGAGGCTACTTCTTCAGTTTGTTCAACTGGTTTATCAGTTTCTTCAGCTGATTCATCATTACTCTCATCTTTCAGATAGCCAATTTCAGCATTTTGAATCCTATCTTTCATAGCTTGATTTTCTTTTTCATCAAACTCAATAAGTATAATTTGTCTTAGTTCAAGTAACAATTCTTTACTCATCCCCTCTATCTCTAAAAGTTCTTCAGGAGGAGTTTCTAAGAATTCTCTTGCTGTCTCAACTCTCATTGAAACAAGCTCTTCGTATAGATCTTCGCCGAATTCAACTTTAAATTCATCTAAGTCGATATCTTCACCACCTTCTTTGATTAGTGTGATATTATACCCAGTCAACTTAGAAGCTAACCTGACGTTCTGACCACTCTTTCCAATAGCGAAACTTACTTGATCATCAGGGACAACAATATTTACTGTTCTTGTTTCTTCGTCAATTTGAACATCTTTAATTTTTGCTGGAGATAAAGCTCGCCTGATATATTCAGCGTCATTGTCTGACCATTCAATCAAATCAATATTTTCATTATTCAACTCTCTTACTATAGAGTGAATTCTGATACCTTTCATACCAACACAAGCACCAACTGGGTCGACTCTGTCATCAAATGACATAACTGCAACCTTTGATCTTTCGCCAGCTTCTCTTTCAATAGCTTTAATTTGAATTATTCCATCATAAATTTCAGGAATTTCAACTTCAAATAATCTAGATAAATACTCTTTAGAGGCACGAGAAATTATAATATCAGGATGACCACCATGACTAGACCGTCTTACATCTTTAATCACAGCTTTAATAGTTTGATTCTTTTTGTATCTGTATGATTCACCATGTATTTGTTCGTCTCTTGGCATTCTAACTTCTACTTTATTATGTAGAACAAGAATGTCATTTCTTCTTACTTGATAAATCTCACCTATAATGATGTCACCAATTTTATTAACGTACTCGTTATAAATTTGATCTTTTTCGATATCTCTAATTTTTTGGTTTAGGTTTTGAGAAGCTAATGCAATTAATCTTCTACCGAAGTTATCTGCAAGATTGTCCAGAGTTATTTCTTCAATAAACTCTTCCCCTGGTTCATATTCTTCACCTTCTTGAGCGTGTAAATTGGCTTGTTCCATACTTATTTCTAATTCTGGATCTTCTACCTCTTCTACTACATCACGCATCATATAAATTTCTATATCACCTTGTTGCATATTTACAATTATATCAAAATTAGCTTCCATGCCATATTTCTTACGAACAATCATGGATAAGGTCTCTTCTAATACACCTTGTAACAAGTCTCTATCGATATTCTTAGTTTTGGCCATATCAGCAAATGCTTCAATGATCATTTTCTTATCAATTGTATGTTTGGCTTTTTTTCTTGCCATTTCTCGAATTACCATTAATAAATAAAAAATGGGCTCTTTGGCCCAACAATGTATTACAAAAATACGAAAATTTATATAATGAACAATGTTATTAGGTCATAATATTGAAATTTATTTACTATTAATTCGTTATGTTTGTAAAAATATAAATTAAGAGTATAAATATATGTCATTTCAAGGTACTGATTTTTTCAGATTAGATGATCTTTACAGTTCAGAAGAACTAATGGTAAGGCAAACAGTTAGAGAGTTTGTAGACGATGAAGTAATGCCAATAATTGAAAAACACTACATGGATGGTACATTTCCTATGGAGATGGTTCAGAAATTGGGTGATTTGGGTATGTTTGGTATAAAAACAGATGAAAAGTATGGTGGCGCTGGAGCAAACTACACAACTTATGGTCTGGCTATGCAAGAATTAGAGAGAGGCGATAGTGGGCTTCGCTCATTTGCTTCTGTCCAAAATTCATTAGTAATGTTTCCAATTGAAGCTTATGCCTCAGAAGAAAAGAAACAACAGTGGTTACCTAAATTAGCCACAGGCGAGGCAATTGGTTGTTTTGGATTAACAGAACCTGATCATGGGTCTAACCCGTCGGGGATGTTAACAAATGCTAAAAAAATAGATGGTGGTTATTTACTAAATGGCGCAAAAATGTGGATTACCAATGGTTCGTTAGCAGATGTTGCTGTTGTATGGGCAAAATTTGACGGTAGAGTTACTGGCTTTATAGTAGAAAAAGGTATGAAAGGGTTTTCTGCTCCTGAAATGAAGAATAAACTTTCACTTAGAGCTTCCGTGACATCTGAATTAATATTCCAAGATGTAGAAGTTCCTGATGAAAACAGATTAGATATTAATGGTCTGAAAGGTCCACTCAGCTGTCTAACTCAAGCAAGATACGGTATAGCTTATGGAGCTATTGGAGCTGCAATGCAAGTTTATGAATCTTCAATAAATTATTCTAAATCAAGAATTCAGTTTGATAAACCAATTGGCGGATTCCAATTAGTTCAAGATAAGTTAGTTTGGATGTTCGATGAAATATCTAAAGCTCAGTTAGTAGCTCATAGAGTTGGTAGACTTATGGAATCGGGTGATTTCAAACCGGAGCATATATCATTTGCCAAAAGAAACAGTGTGAAAATGGCATTAGAATCTTGCAGAAAAGCCAGAGAGATTCATGGTGCCAACGGAATTTTAAATGAGTATCCAATAATGAGACATGCAAACAATCTAGAATCTGTATATACTTACGAAGGTACTCATGATATACACACTTTAATTTTAGGACAATATATTACTGGGATACCAGCTTTCAAATGAAAACAGCAGAAGATTTAAAAAAAGAATTAAAATTCAGAGACAGAGTTGTTAGAGTATTAGCTAAGGATAAGCAGATAAGAGCAATTGCTATCAAAAATACTAATGCAACCATAACGGCACAAAAGAATCACAATTTAGGATTTGTACCGGCTACATTATTAGCAAAATTATTATCAGCTACTTCAATGATTGCATCTACTTTAAAAGGCGAAGAAAGAGTAATAGTTGAAACTGACACTAATGGGTATGTAAAAAAATTATTTGCCGAAGCGTTAAAAGTTGGAGAAGTCAGAGGTTACGCCGTTCAAGATGAAAATATCGATGTAGCTTCGGTAGAAAATGCTGATTTTGTTGGTCTAGGGTTAATAAAAGTTAGTAAAGTTCTATACAACAAATCAGAACCAACACAGGGTATTATTGAATTAGTTAAAGGTGATATTTCTACTGATATAGCCTATTATTTTACTCAGTCTGAACAAATTCCTACTTCAGTAATATTAGATGTTGCTTTAGATGACAAAGGTAATATCAAGAATTCTGGTGGTATTATGATACAAGCTTTGCCTGGGGCGACTGAAGAAGATTTAGAAGAAGTAGCGAATAATCTTCAAAATTTAGATAGGTTCTCTGAATTATTGGCTCAAGATAAAATGCCTGAGGAAATAATATCAGAGACACTGCCATTCGAATACAAAGTAATGGACTCAACACAAGTTGATTTCTATTGTAGATGCTCTAAAGAAAAATTTATCAAAAGCTTGATGACTTTCCCTAATAAGATGATAACTGAAATGGAAGCAAATAATGAAAACGAGTTGGTTTGTCAATATTGCAATAGTAAATATTTTCTCGAGACTGAAGATTTCTTAAAATTAAAAGAAATCACATTAGCTAACAGTAATTAAAAAAATTAAAGAGGAGTTCAGTTGGAAACTTCTCTTTTTTTTTTACTAATTTTCTATTATCTCAAACTCAATCCTTCTATTCTTAGCAGTACCTTTATTGGTGCCAGATATGTCCAAAGGTTTAGTTTCCCCAAAGCCCTTAGCTTTAAGTCTTGTCGGTGAGACGCCATTTTTAATCAAGTAGTACATTACAGATTCAGCTCTTTCTTTCGAAAGTTTCATATTAGCAGCTTCATTTCCAATTCTATCAGTATGACCTTGTACTTCAATCGAAATATTTTTGTTCTTTTTAAGCCAATTAGCAATATCGTCTAAAATTAGTTCAGACTCAACTCTAACCTCAGCACTACCAGTAACAAAGTGAATTCCTTTGGGCTTGTATATGTCACCTTTTTTTATTCTTTCAATTTCTTGTACTATGATAACTGTATCAGGTGGAGATTGGATTTCAATAGTATCACGTATTTGTACCTCTTTTACTAATGCCTCTGTCTGTGGACATCCATCTAATAACTTTATTCCAAATACAGAAGGACATTTATCTTTCAAGTCTGGTATACCATCACCATCTGTATCCCCATTCATAGGATTTGAACCTTTTTGCACCTCTTGAATATCTGTCAATCCATCTTTATCTGAATCTATTTCATTTGGATTAGAATTATATAACATCAACTCTTCATAATCACTAATTCCATCACCATCTGTATCACTTTTATTAGGATTGGAAGAATTAGCTACCTCTTCCCCATCAGTCATACCATCACCATCACTATCTGCTAATTTTGGATCTGAGTTGTACAATTCAATTTCAAGATTGTCGGGTATACCGTCACCATCAGTATCTGCTTTATAAGGATTTGTTCCTAGTGCAGCTTCTTGCTCATTTGTTAATCCGTCAGAATCGTGATCATTATCATTGAATAAATAATATGATAGTTTTAGTCCACTTTCAGCAATACCGTCATTATTCGTGATTGATCCATCTGGTGGGACTTGAGCATATCCATCAATCATATCAGTGTTCAATAGTCTATATGAGGCGAAAGCACCAAATGATACATTTCTGGTTAAAAAGAAATCAATCCCCATACCACCAACTAAATGGAAGTCGAACTCATCTTGATCTTTAAAATCACGGTAATGGATTCTATCACCACCAGGGTCCAATGGGCTGTTTTCAATATCTTCATTTTGGAATGAAAGGACGGAATACCCTATAAAAAGGTAGTAGTTAATTTGTGAACGTGGAAATAGATTGAAATTTAAAAAGAAGTCTACAGTGGTTATATCAGTTTCTCTTTCATAGCTAATTCTATCTGCATCTATAAAATACTCTTTGGGGAACTGCCTATAGAAGTCTGAGCCAAGTCTATTCTTATATCTTCTATCATAAATTAGGTTACCATAACTAGCTTTTGCTCCTACAGAAATTTCAGGGAGTGAAGGAATGAAATATTTGGTTATAAAACCTCCACCATAACAAACATTATTGTCTGTGAATTCACCAAAATATTTAGTGAATTGTCCAGTAGCTCCTACTTCTAACCGTCCACCAGCATAAATACCGTCTTTAACAAAAGACTGCGAATGAGATGTTAAGGTAACTAAGAACAAAAGCAAAAGTGTATATATTATTTTTTTTGTCATAGTAAGTAAATTTTGGTTGGATTAATTTCTTTCTATAGTATCATTTCTATCAGGAGAAACTGATACTAAATCAATAGTTGCACCAGTATAATCTTCTATAAATTTAATGTATTTTTTAACTTCTTTGGGCAAATCATTGTAGTCTTTTATTCCAGTTGTATCAGAATTCCAGCCTTCTAAAGTCTCATATACTAGTTCAATATTATTGAATTTTTGCATATCTACAGGGAAAGAATTTACAACCTTACCATCTAATTTATATCCTATGCATACTTTGATTTCTTTAAAGCTATCAAGAACATCTAGTTTGGTAAGTGCAATACTTGAAATACCATTTATCATAACAGAATATTTTAATGCAAATAAATCTAACCAACCACATCTTCTTGGTCTTCCAGTAGTAGCACCAAATTCGTGTCCAATTTCAGCTAGTTTTCTACCATCCTCATCATCTAACTGTGTAGGAAATGGTCCATTACCGACTCTTGTTGTATAGGCTTTAACAATACCAATAATTTCATCTATTTTTGTCGGTGGTATACCCAGTCCAGTACAAGCACCACCTGAAGTAGGGTTTGAGCTGGTAACATATGGGTATGTACCGTGGTCTAAGTCTAACAATGCTCCTTGAGCACCCTCGACTATAATTTCTTTTCCATCATCAATACTTTGATTTATTAAAGTAGAAATATCAGTCACATATGGATCTATTAGCTTGTCAAATTCTAAATACTTTTCAACTATAGCATCCACGTCTATTTCATCATGGCCATATATCTTTGTCAATACTTCATTGTATTCACTAATATTATATCTTAATTTTGCTTCAAAATCTTTTCTATCAAGTAAATCAACTATTCTAATACCCGTTCTTTTTGCTTTATCAATATACGCTGGTCCAATACCTCTACCGGTTGTACCAATAGCTTTATCACTCTTTTGACTTTCTCTTGCGCTATCCATCATTTTATGATAAGGCATAATAAGGTGAGCTTTATGGCTAATAAATAATCTGCCAGTTACATCAATATTATGTTTTCTAAGCATTTCAATTTCATCAATCAATGCAACAGGGTCAATAACAACTCCGTTACCTATTACGCACTTTGTATCAGCATTAAGAATACCAGAAGGGATTAAATGCAAAACATATTGCTTATCGTCGATTACAATAGTGTGACCCGCATTAGCTCCACCTTGGAACCTTGCTACTATATCAGATTTGGAACTAAGTAAGTCAACAATTTTACCTTTTCCCTCGTCACCCCACTGAGCACCGACTATTACTTTTACACTCATATATTCACCTCAGTAAAATAAAAAACTCCGAACGCTAAGCTCGGAGTATATTTTTTTTAAATCTACTCCCCAAAATATTAATTTTCAGATTTTGCAGAATCTACAGAACCTTTGATTGTTAAGATTTGGGTTAAGTTAGTTATTTTGAATAAATCTAAAATTTTTGGATTTGGAGCTGCTATAACTAATTTGCTATCTTTCTTTGAGCAACTAGTATGTGCACCTACTATCATTCCTAAACCAGAACTATTCAATACTTTTACGTTAGTTAAATCAACGATCACTTTCTCATTTTCTTCATTCAAAGCTTTATCAACTAATTCAGAAAATTCAATTACCTGAGTACCACCTAAAACTTCAGTTGGTAAAGTAATTATCGATATATTGTTTTCAGTTATTAATTTCATTTTAAACTACCGCAGTTTCATTTTTTTTCTTCAGCTCACCAATTTCCATCTTTTTAACATTAGTAAAGTACCAAAGTGCAAATGGTGTTGCAATGAATATTGATGAATAAGTACCAACTAAGAAACCTACCATCATAGTGAAAGCAAAACCTTCTAGAGTTGGACCACCAAAGAATAATAGAATTACAAGTACAACTTCAGTAGTAATTGTAGTATTAACTGATCTTGAAAGTGTTTCGTTTATTGATCTATTAAATAAAGTTACTAATGATTTAGATTTCATTGTTTCTCTATTTTCCCTAACCCTATCGAAAATAATCACCGTATCATTAATTGAGTAACCAACTACAGTCAACATGGCTGCAAGTATGGTCTGATCAATTTCGAGACTGAATAATCCAGTTTGTTGGAATATAATTACCACTAAGAAAGTAAATACTACATCGTGGAATAAGGCTACTATTGCAGCTAGACCAAATGCAAACTCAAATCTAAACGCAATGTAAAGTAGAATTACAATTACTGCTAAAGCAATTGCAATAAATGCTTGTTCGCGCATTTCGTTACCTATTTTAGGCCCAATTTTATCTACTTTCAACGTTTCATGTGAATTACCTGAAAATGATGTATTCAAAGCATTTTTTAGAATATCAGGAGCATTTTCAGCATCTTGTATTCTAATTAAGTAAGAATTTTCAGAACCGAATGATTTGATTTCTGAAGATTCAAATCCAGCTTTTGTTACTACATCTCTTAGTTTACTAACTTCTACAGGTTGTTCAAATCTTACACCTACTTCAGTACCACCGGTAAAGTCAATACCAAACTTAGGAGGGAATATGAAAGATATTATCAATCCAACCACAATCACTGCTAGTGAGAAAGTTATAAGTTGCTTTCTTTTACCTACGAAATCTATATTTGTTTTATCGAAAAATTGCATTTTATTTCCTTTATCAGATTATGATTTTTTTGATTGACCAAAACTAAATGATGATTTACCACCTTCAGATAATTGGAATTCAATTAATGAACGAGAAACTAGTATTGCAGTAAACAATGTACTTAAAATACCAATCATTAAAGTAAGTGCGAAACCACGAATTAGACCAGTTCCAACATAATATAGTATAAGACCTGTCATAAATGTTGTAATATTTGAATCAAATATTGCAGACATCGCTTTGCTAAATCCTTCATCAATCCCTGATCTAAGTGATCTACCTTTATAAAGCTCTTCTCTTACTCTTTCAAATATTAGGATATTTGCATCTACAGCCATACCTAACGTTAACACTATACCAGCTATACCAGGTAATGATAATGTACCACCTAATGAAGCTAGAATTGTAAATATTATTAGGATGTTCACTATTAGTGAAATATCGGCAACTAATCCAGCCCTAGAATAATAGAACATCATAAACAATATTACTAAACCAAAAGCGAATAAAGTTGAATTGAAACCATCAGCAATAGATTCTTCACCAAGTGATGCACCAACTACTTTTTCTTCAATAATTTTAACTGGTGCTTTAAGTGCACCTGCTTTTAATACAATTTCAAGAAGGTTTGCTTCTTTAGCATTAGCCATACCAGATATTTGTGAATTCCCACCAGTTATTTTCTGATTAACATTGGGTGCCGTATAAACATTACCATCTAAAACAACTGCAATTCGTTTACCTACGTTTGCACCAGTAATTGATGCCCATTTTTCTGAACCTTCAGAATTCATAGACATGTTAACAACCCATTGGTTTGAAGTTGGGTCTACATTTTTACCTGCATCAACAATAACATCACCAGTTAATTCTGGCTCAGCTTTCAAACCATAGAAGTCAATAAACTGACCTTGTACTTTTTCAACATCTGTAGCTTCACCTTTTGCTTCGAAAGCTAATTCTATATCAAAAGGAAGTAATGATCTGATTTCTGGTCTTTTCATTAATATTTTTAACTTAGCTAAAGAATCTTCGTGTATTCTAAAGTAGTAACTACCTTGAGATGGAAAACTTTCAATATCATAACTAACCGGTTGCATTTGTGCATTTTGACCACCAACCCAGAAAGTAGCGAACATACTTGTAAATGGGTGACTAGAAGCGTATAAGTTTCTTGCCGCATCTTCCGAAAGTCCATCATAAGGATTAGTAGTATCTTGTGAAGAAGTGTCTTGAGCTAAGTCTTCAGTTACTGTTGTGTCAGGTTCAGTTTCTTCAACAACATCGTCATTACTTTCATCAATTGATGCTAATTCTGTATCAGCTTCAGGAGCCGGAACAGGCTCAGTTTCTTCAACGTTATTGTTATTGATAGGTTCATCAATGCTTTGAGCTAACAATGCATCAATTCTTTTGAATGATTTTACTAACTCTACATTACTACGAACTAACTTAAACTCCAACCTTGCAGTAGTTTCAAGTAAGTTTCTAATTTGTGATTCATCAGTTACACCTGGTAGCTCAAGTAGAATTCTTCTACTACCCTGCTTTTGGATATTTGGCTCAGAAACACCGTATTTATCAATACGTTGTCTGATAACTTCTTGTGCTTGGTTGATAGCACCGTCAGCGTTTTCTTGTAGCTCTTCTAAAATATTTTCATCGGAAGCATTACTAATATCTCCCAAATCAAAATAAGATATTAATGACCTTCCTTGAGGTACAGCAATTTCTTCAAATTTACGAGCAAAAATATCAACCACTGATTCATCAGAGTCTTCAGATTCTTTTTGAGTAGCTACTAGAACTTCATCAAATACTTCGTCTAAAGCTTCTTTCTGTGCAGTTTCTTTTAATAATTTAACTACATCAACTTCCATAGTTACATACATACCACCTTTCAAGTCAAGCCCTAACTGTAAGGAGTTTTCCTTAGCGCTTTGGTATTCTTCACCATGGTTCTTTTTGAATTGGTTCATTATTTCTAATGAATCTGATGGAGTTTCTGCTTGTGAAGCTCTTTCAAGAGCTGCAGTTCGTTTATCTTCTAACTGAGAATAGTTGTAAGATGGCCACAATGCAAACACAGCTGCGATGATGGGTACAACTACAATAGCTATTTTACCAAGTTTTGATTTCAATTAATGCCTCCGAGTATTTATCTCGTTATATCTTTATATTATAAATTTTGTGAAAAGTAAAAGCACTAATATAAGTGATTGACATTAAAATTCAAATGAATTGAAATCATTTTTTTTCAACTACTACCTACTAATGTAATTAAATAGTTCTATTCGATTGTAATTATAACAAAAATGAGGCATTTGGTCCGATTGGTAAATCTAACACATACCACGTTATCAACAGTAAGGTCCATGAAATAAATAGTGCTATTGAGAATGGTAGTAAAGATGATATTAACTCGCCCATGGAAATATCCTTTTTGAATTTTTGAGCAAATACAATAAGGAGAGGAAAATAAGGTAAAAGTGGGGTAATCATATTAGTCGTGCTATCCCCTATTCTATAAATTAGTTGAGTACCTTCTGGGGTTATTCCTAATATCATTAGCATTGGTACAAATACAGGAGCAAGTATAGCCCATTTTGCAGAAGCACTTGATATTGATAAGTTCAATAACATACTGAAAATGAGGAAGCTTACTAACAGAGGCAATCCAGAAAGTCCAAAATTTGAAATAAAATCTGCTCCATTGATAGCTAATACAATATCTAAATCTGACCAACTAAAATAGTGAAGAAATTGACCAGCAGCGAAGGCTATCACTATATATGAAGCCATAGTACCAATGCCAGAGTTAAGCATTTCTACTATATCATTAGCGGATTTTATACTCCCCGATATTTTCCCATAAATATATCCTGGTATAAAAAACATTACAACTATTATAGGGATAATACTTTTGAATAAATATGTAAGACTTCCTGTTTCATCTCTGAAAAGTGAACCTTCTGGAATCGATAGAGTTATTAGTAGTATCGCAAGTATTAAGAAAGTACTGTATGCAAATACTAACCCCTTTTTATTAACTTCAGTGTTTTTCTCTTTTGTTCCATCTTCATTAATAACCTTTTCTTTTGTGTACCCTAATCTTGGTTCTACTATTTTATTATTAACGATTGTACAAACAATAGAAACTAAGAATGTAGAAATAATCATGAAGTAATAGTTCGCTGTTGGGTATACACTATATTCAGAATTCATAGTTTGTGCAGCACTATTTGTCAACTCTGATAACAGTGGGTCTAGAGCAGTAACTAATAAATTGGCTGAAAAACCACCATTTATTGCAGCAAATGATGTGATTACCCCTGCTAATGGATTCTTTCCAATTGCTCTAAACGTAAGTCCAGCTAGTGGTGGCAATACTATCAGTCCAGCATCTGCAATCAAGCTACTGTTAACTGATACAAATACAATAGTAAATACGATGAAGTTCTCCGGAACTTTAGAAATAGTAAATCTTAGGGTAGCTTCAAACAGTCCGGATTTTTCGGCAATTACAATACCAAACATGGTGGCTAAAACAACTCCGAGCGGTGGGAAGTTGATAAAGTTACTTACCATTGAGGTAAACATCTCTCTTATGCCGTCCTTGGATATTATGCTTTTTACTTCTATCAGTTCATCAGTAACTGGATGCAGCGCTGAAAAGCCCAGAAGGCTAGCGATAACAGATAAAATGATAGTAAATAATACTAAGATTAAGAAAAGAAAGAAAGGATTTGGTAATTTGTCAGATACTTTTTCGACAAATTTTAAAAATCTGAATATAATACTATTGCCATTTTTCATCTGGTCAAAATAGTTAAATAGTAGAAATGCAAGAAAAAATTTCAATAATAATAATCTCGTATAACTCTAAAGATTATGTTGTAGATTGTATAAAATCAATTATTTATACATGCTATGATTTTATTCCAGAAATAATAGTTGTTGATAATAACTCTAGTGATAATACTGTAGAAGTTATAAATCAACTATTCCCTGATGTCATAATTAAAGAAAATAGTGAAAATTTTGGCTATGCTAAGGCAATTAATATAGGTGCTAAAAATGCATCTGGTGATTATTTGATTTTATCTAATGCTGATGTGATATACAGAAAGAATTCTATACAAGAGTTAGTAAAAGTTATAAAATCTAAATACGCCTCAATATGTGGACCTCAACAAGTTTTTCCAGGTGGTAGATTTCAAAGATCATTTGGTTTTTTCCCCTCTAAAAAAAGAGCTTTTTTTGATTTACTGGGAATTACGAAATTTGTTCAATTGACTAAGAAAAAGGAATTTAAGAGAGCTAATCAGCTGCCTTATAAAGTGGAATATATCGACGGTGCTGTTTTATGCACTAAAAGAAATATTTTTAATGACTTAGGTGGTTTTGATGAGAGTTATTTCTTTTATTCTGAAGAAGTAGATTTCTGCTATAAAGCACACTTATCTGGATTAAAGTGCTCCATAATACCAAATAGTGTTGTAGTGCACCATCGTGGGGGCTCACAAGAAAATAAAGGTATGAGTTATAAGAGTATTCAAATGCTAGTTGGTAGTGAAGAATTATTCTTAAAAAAGCATGAAACAGAGCTTACAAATAAGGTTTATTTTGCTATTGAACTAGTTTATTTTAAATTATTGTCCTTGATCCATTCGGTAAGAGGCAACAAATCAAAAAGTGAGAATTGTAAGCTTTACGTAAAAGCCATAAATAATAGATGAGAAATAAAATGAAATACGAATTAGTAATTGCATATAGAATATACCCTTTAGTATCAAAAGTAGTAGCTTTCCATCAGGAAGATAAGTTAGAACTTTCTAGAGTGTGTTTAGAATCTTTTTATAAATCAGTTAAGAAAGTTAATGCATATATTTACATCATTTTAGATGGTTGCCCTGCAGAATATAAATCAATGTTTGAAAACACTTTAGAAGGATTAGATTACGAATTTATTGAGAAAGATGGAATTGGTAATGCAGGAACTTTTGATTTGCAAATGGATTTACTGCTCAATCAAGATAAAAGTGAAAATATATACTTTGCTGAAGACGATTACTTCTACTTGGAAGATGCATTTGAAGTATTAGTTAGTGCAGCTGGAACAAAAGGAGTTGACTTTCTAACACCTTATGATCATCCTGACTCTTACAACACAGAATTCCACAACTATAAAAAGGTTTACAGAGAAATAAATGGAAATAAGTGGGTTAATTGTTCTAGTACTACAATGACATTTATGACAACAAAACAAGTCCTAAAAGAAACTAAGCATATATTTGACACTTATACGAAAAGGAATTTTGATGCATCATTATGGTTATCAATGACTAAGCTCAATGCTTTTAATTTACCTCTAATTTTAAAACTACTATTTACAAACTTTCCTTTCTTCAAGTTTTACCTAAAGATGATATATTTCACAACACCACAGCTATTCTTTGGAAAAAAGAGATTATTACTACAAGCTATACCTGCTAGAGCTACCCACATAGAAAAAGACTTTCTCTCGAAAGATGTAGATTGGTACAAGGAGTTTGAAAAATATGGTTGCTAAGAAACTAAGAGTTATTATAGAAAATGATAAGATAGCAAAGATTGAAAACTCAGACACTACCTCTATTACTATCAATGGGATAGAAAATAAATATGATGGGTATATACTACCAGGTATTGTAGATGCACATGCACATATTATTGGACTAGGTGAGAACCTTAATACAGTTAGATTAGAGAAAGCTAAAAGCAAGAATCATGTCTTAGATATGATTTCTAAAATTCAATTGAATGATGGTTGGATAACTGGAAGAGGTTGGAACGAGGAACTTTGGGATGATAAAAAGATAAGTAAAGAAGATTTAGACAACATCAATTCAGAAGTACCTATCTTTTTAGTTAGAGTTGACGGACACGCAGCTTGGGTAAATTCAAAAGCATTAGAGTTATCAAATATTAGTAAGACAACAACAGATCCAGATGGGGGTAGTATTTTAAAAGATTTATATGGTAACCCCAATGGATTATTGTTAGATAACGCAATGGAGATAGTAAGAGATAATATCCCACCAAGAAGTATTGATCTAACTAAAAAATATATTCTTGATGCTTGTAATGAATGTAAAAAATACGGAATTGTAGAAGTTCACGATATGGATGTTCATTTAGAAGATTTGCCTGCCTACAAAGAATTAGATGCTGAAAATAAAATCCCAATAAGGCTAGTACAGTATATCAGAGGTTTCGATGATGAGTACAAAAGACATCAAGCAAGACCATTTCACGGAAATAACCTAATAATAAAAGGTTTAAAATTTTACGCCGATGGTGCTTTAGGTAGCCGAGGTGCTTTGATGATCAATAACTATAATGATATGGATACACAGGGTTTAGAATTAATTTCTGTGAATGATTTAACACATAAAGCTGAAGAAGGTTGCAAAGCTGGTTGGGATATTGCAGTTCATGCAATAGGTGACAAAGCAAATAGAAATGTATTAGATGCTTACGAGTTCATAAGGTCAAAAGGTTATACTAATATACTTAGAGTAGAGCATTCGCAATTAATAAATAAAGACGATTTGAACAGATTCAACCACTTGGATGTATATGCAAGTGTACAACCTATCCATTGCACATCAGATAAGAAAATCGCAATCCAAAGACTAGGAACAGATTATAAGTACCCTTATCCATGGAATTCATTAGCAAAAAATGGAGCTAAGTTAATTGCAGGCTCTGACTTCCCTATCGAATCACACAATCCATTTTTAGGAATAGATTCATTCGTTAACAGAATACCAATAAATGAGCAAGAGTCTTGGCAAGAAGAAGAAACTATTTCAATTGCTGAATCACTTGATGCGTATTGTTATGAACCACACAATGCTAGTGGTGTTGGTGGAAATAGAAATAGATTAGTAGTTGATAATTATGCGAACTTATGCATTGTAGATCATGATTTTACTGATAAATCAAGAATCAAATCTACAAAGATACTAGCTACTGTTTCTGATGGTAATCCAACTAACTACCTATAAAACTTTGTAATTATAATAATTATTGTTAATTTTGTGTCCTTTGCATTGGCAAAGTAAATAGGAATGCAATAGCAAGTTAATCTATTGACATTCATTTGTTTAACTAAATTTTATTTTTTTGGAGAGCTAAATGGCAGAAAATGCTGTGAACGAATCACAAAAAAACGAAGAAGTAGCAAACGTACAAGAACAAGCTGCTTCTGCACCTAAGAAGAGTGACAAACCTACTGTTACTGAACTTATGGAGAAAGGATTTGATAGTTTTTTAGACTTAGATGACGACAAATACGGTAAGATGGCGTCTGGGTCTGTAATCGAAATCAAAGAAGATGAATTAGTTGAAGGTAAGATTGTAGAGATTACCAAAGACGAAGTTCATGTTGATATTGGGTTCAAATCCGTTGGTATTATTCCAAGAGCTGAATTAATAGGTTCAGAAAATTATGAAGTTGGTCAACAATTAGATGTATTTATTGAAAATATTGAAGATTCGGGTGGCAATCTAATTTTATCCAGAAGACGTGCAGACTTTATGAAGATCTGGGACGATATTATGGATATGTTTGAGAATAGCAAAGTAACAACTGTTAACATCCTAAGAAGAATCAAAGGTGGTATGGTAGTTGATTTAATGGGTATCGAGGCATTCTTGCCTGGTTCACAAATCGACGTTAGACCAGTTAGAGATTTTGATGCTTGGGTTGGTAACGATATTGAAGTTAAAGTTGTAAAAGTAAATCATCCTAATGAGAACGTAGTAGTGTCTCACAAAGTATTACTAGAAGAGCAACTAGCTGAACAAAGAGACGAAATCATGTCTAACTTAGATAAAGGTTTGGTACTAGAAGGTACTGTAAAAGCAATCTCTGATTTCGGTGTATTCGTTGATTTGGGTGGTGTAGATGGCTTAGTTCACATTACTGATTTATCTTGGGGTCGTGTATCACACCCATCTGAAGTAGTTGACTTAGATGAAACTGTTAAAGTTGTTATCTTAGATTACGACAGAGAAAGAAAGAGAATTTCATTAGGTATGAAGCAACTTACTGAACACCCTTGGGAAAGTATTGGTGCTAAATACGAAGAAGGTACTAAAGTAACTGGTAAAGTAGTTAGCTTAACTGATTACGGTGCTTTTATTGAAATAGAAAAAGGTATAGAAGGATTAATTCACATTAGTGAAATGAGCTGGACTCAGCACATTAAGCATCCTTCACAAATGGTTTCTATGGGTCAAGAAGCAGAAGCTGTTGTACTTAATATAGATAAAGATGATAAAAAATTAGCCCTAGGAATGAAGCAATTAGAGCCAGATCCTTGGGAAGATTTAATGAAGAAATATCCAGTAGATTCTAAGCACGAAGGTATAGTTAGAAACTTAACTAATTTTGGTGTATTCGTAGAATTGGAGCCAGGTGTTGATGGACTAGTTCACATAAGTGACTTATCTTGGACTAAGAAAATTCGCCACCCTGGAGAATTCGTTAAGAAAAATGACAAGTTAGGAGTAACTGTACTTAGTATTGATTCTGACCAAAGAAGAATTGCTTTAGGTCACAAACAAGTATTAGATAACCCTTGGGATACTTTCGAGAATTCTTATGGTGTTGATTCTGAAACTGAAGCTAAGATTGAAAGAATAATTGAAAAAGGTGTTATCGTAGAATTACCTGACGGTGTTGACGGTTTCGTTCCTGTTTCACAATTATCTTTTGCACCAGTTAAAACTATCAGCGATTACTTCAAACCAGGTGATTTATTACCTCTAAGAGTTGTTGAATTTGATAAAGAATCTAAGAAAATTGTATTGTCTGTAGTGGAAGCACTAAGACACAAACAAGCAGATGAAATTGAGGCTTACAATAAGAAGCATCCAGTTCCAAATGCTGAGAAATACACTCTAGAATCTGTTCAACAAGCAACTCCTGAAGAGATTGAAGATTTCTTAAGAGAAACTTCTGTTCTTAATAGCAACACGGTTGAGTCTAAAACAAAAGATAAACCTAAAGCTAAGAAAGAAGAGAATGTAGAAGAAAAAGCTGAAGAGCCGAAGGAAAAAGCTAAGGAAGAAAAGGCTGAAGAGCCAAAAGAAGAAACTAAAGAAGAAGAAGAATAATCTTTTACAATTAGCTTAAGATTACAAAGCCGAATTACTTAATTGTAATTCGGCTTTTTTTTGTTTTTATTTATTTACTCTATTTAACAAGCTATTTTAATTTAAATAATCGTCATCATTGAAGATATAGTCATTAATATATCTTTCAAGACAAGTTTTAGGATAAAGAACAAACTCTTTGAGTTTACTTATATTTTGATTTAAATCACTAGGATATAAGTCTTTCAAAATTTTTATTGAGTCAAAATGGTAATAGATTAAATACTCCGGCTTAAACCCAATCAACCTATAATAGTTTTCTTGCTTGTGGTCTATTTCAATAACTTTATTAATTTCAGAATTAATTTTCTTGGCGAATTCATATTCATCAACAAGTTCACCTATTTTATAAAGTTTCCAATAATTAAAATATTGTTTCCAAACTTTCAAATTTATACTGTTTGGAAATCTTTCAATTCCTTGGTCTATAATCATTTGATATCTTAAAGAACCTTTATTTCATAATGTTGTAGGGAATATAATATCACTATCACTAGGGTCAAATGCAACTCCACTTCTCCAGTAAATAAAAGATAGATTCATATACATTTCTGGTGAAACATGTATATCGTCAAGAAGAATTGCTTTTTCATATTCTTCGCTTGCTATATCGTATCTATAGTATTCATCTAACTCAACTGCATTAGCAAAATTAGTATTTACTCTAATATAGAAGTTTTTCTTTTTTATCACTTTACTCAACCGTTATTTTCCTATCATTTTTATATCTATATGAATTACCCAAAAATTTCAATCTACATTAATAATCATCCCACATTAATCATACAACCTTCATAATAATAGGTCTGCTCAATACCATTGAATATTACTTCCATATATTTAAAATCTGTAGTATGATTTTCGGATACTTAAATATTGATTTATTAATAATACAAAATACTAATAATCAACCAAACAATAAAAACCGAGCCCCTTTTCAAAAGCTCGGTTTGGATTTATCTAGGATTAAGTTAAGATTAAGCAGTTTGTTCTTTATGCTTACCTTCTCTTATCTCTTCCAAAGTTTTATCAATGAAAGAATCCATATCTTGAGGTGAACGACTTGTTACCAGTCCCTCGTCTACAACTACTGGAGAATCCTCCCATTTAGCACCTGCATTTTCCAAATCTTTTCTAATAGAGCTGAAAGAAGTAATCTTTCTGCCTCTCAGAACGTCTGCTTCTGCTAATAACCATGGGCCATGGCAGATAGATGCTACTGGTTTGTGTTGTTCAAAAAATTCTTTTACGAATCCCACGGCTTGCTCTTCCCTTCTCATTATATCGGGATTCAACACACCACCAGGTAAAACCAATGCTTCATAATCACTACTTGAAGCTTGATCTAAGGTTTTATTAACCTCGTATTCACTACTCCAGTTTCCATTACTCCACGACTTAATTTTACCTGACTTGTTTGAAATTATATCTACATGGGCATTCTCCGATTGTAATGCTTCCATTGGTTTTTGTAATTCTGATTCTTCAAATCCATCTGTTGCTAATATTGCTACTCTTGTATTTTCCAAATTGTTCATTATAAGTTCTCTCCTTTATATTATGTTAAACTATCATCTAATTTCACTTACTATAACGTGGGATGTAACTCGTTATTTTAAATAAGTTATAATTAATGAAAAAGCCCTTCCGTAGTATTACGAAAGGGCTTTGTATTCAATACTTTATAGTAATTTACATGAAGTTATTTTACTATTAACTTCTGAGTAAATACACCATAATCAGTTTCTAATCTTACAATATAAGTACCAGTTGGAACATTTTCAGGTGTCCAAGTAATACCATAATTACCAAAAGTCATGTATTTATTAACTAATGATTCAATTAGTAAACCAGAAACATCGTAAACTTTCATATCAACGTTTGTTGATTTGTCAAGTCTAAATTCGATAGTAGTGTTTGTAGCAACTGGATTAGGATAAACATTAATCTTGTTATCTATAACATTGCTATTAGCAGAGTTATTCCAATCAACTGAAGTTATTGTAGTGTTTGTATTAGGGTTAGCTGCTGCTGCAGTGTTCATAACGTTGAATGTGTTCAATGCAGTCCAATCTACAGCCCAGTTAGTTTCTCCAAATGCACCTACATAATCAGTTTGTAAATGGAATTCGTTTGAAGGTAAAGTTTTAACATTACTCCAAGCAGCACCATCTGTATTAGGTCTTGGATCTAATCCCCAACTTTGTTGTGTTCTGTCTATTGAATTTAATTGTGGGTCTTCAATTCTATTGCCATTAGCACTATTTCCTAAATAATCTCTAGCTGTTTGTAAAGAATAACCTTTAATAACTTTACCATCACTTTCTGAATCAGCAACATCTGGAGCTACTTCAGTTAATGAAGGCATTTCTTCACCATTTATATTCCACCAAATAAAATTTTGTATGTGTAAGTCACCATTAGCTAATCTAGATTCAGAATCTTGACCATTTTCTAAACCTTCAATATTCAAACCTTCAGATGTTAGATCAGTCATAATACCGTTGTAGTATTTACCACCAGCATTGTCTCTGAATATTAATCCCATTGATTTCGCATTTGAAGAGTTTACACCAGAACCGATATAAGTAACATTTGATATTTGAGGAATAGCGAAAGGAGCACTGTCATCTGGTTTGTTACCACCATCGTGCTCACCAGCCATATTTCCTCTGTCTTCAGCTTGTATAGAGAACCAGAATTGTCCCATACCGTTGAAGCCTTCATCATAGTCAAATGAGTCATCGCCATTGAATGCTGATACTAAGTAACGTGTATTAACATTTCCACCGAACCACTCAAAACCATCATCTTTGTTATAGATTACTTCTACAAACTCAATAGTAGTTCCAGCACCAACAGCACCCATTGTTAGGCCATTGATTTCGTTACCTTCACCAATATCAGTACCACCATGTCTGATAGATACATATTTAATGATACCAGAGTTATCCATTGGGTCATTACCACCGTATTGACCTTTAGGGTTGTTTTCGGGTATACCTTCAATGTTTCTAGTACCATCAGGGTTATTAGTTGGACCTTTACCTAATACTAGTAAACCACCCCATAGACCTGATTCTTGCATTGGGAAATCAAAGTTATCATAAGGATCATCACCTTCGAATGTGAAGATAATTGGTTGAGCAGCAGTACCTTCAGCGTATATTTTACCACCTTGTGCTATAATCAAAGCAGTTGCATTTGACTCTTGACCTGCTTTACTTTGAATAATTGTACCTGGCTCTATCCATAGTTCTGCACCGTCCTCAACAAATACAAATCTGTCAAGTACATAAATATTATCATTTGTGAACCATTTCTTCTCACCTTCTTTAATCCAATCATCATTAACAGCAACTGTGTTTGCACCTATTTGTCTAGCAACCTGTAAGTGATACAGACCTGACCAACGAGCAAACCACATATCACCAGGAGCAAATGCACCGATATAATCAACATCTTGAATAAAGTTGTCGTTTAATTTATAAGTTTCGTTTGTTGTAGCTGCAGAGTTTGAAGCAGGAGTAGGATTTAATAAACCGTTTTGCCCTCTGTCAATTTGATTTAATCCTGGATCAACTATCCAGTTATTGTTATCAGAATTAGATAGATAATCTCTAGTAGTCTGAAGTGAATATCCTTTAATCACTTTGCCATCTTTTTCAGCATCAGGAACATCTGGTGCAATGTCAGTCAAAGAAGGACTCTCTTTACTATTAATGCTCCACCAAATATTATTCTTAAGTGCTAAATCACCTGAATTTAATCTGCCTTCTGAATCTTCCCCACTTTCTAAATCTTCAACATTAAGGCCCCAAGAAGTAAACTCAGTAAATATTGAATTATAATATTTACCACCAGCGTTATCTCTCAATAAAAGGCCACTTGATTTGGGGTTGCCAGAGTTTGGACCAGAACCAATGTAAGTAGCATTCGAAATAGTTGGTCTTGCATAAGGTTCGCTATCATCTGGTTTGTTACCACCGTCGTGCTCACCACCCATGTTTCCTCTATCAGTAGCCTGTAATGAGAACCAGAATTGTCCTTTACCAGTAAATCCTTCATCGTAATCAAAAGCATCATCCCCATTGAAAGCTGAAACTAAGTAACGAGTATTTACAGTTCCACCGAACCACTCAAAACCATCATCTTTGTTGTAAATAACTTCTACATATTCAATTGTAGTTCCCGCACCTACAGCACCCATAGTTAATCCATTGATTTCATTTCCTTCACCAATGTCAGTACCACCATGTCTGATAGACACATATCTAATAACACCAGAATTATCCATTGCATCATTACCGCCGTATTGACCTTTAGGATTATTCTCTGGAATACCTTCAATATTTCTGGTAATATCTTGGTTATTTGTAGGAGCTTTACCCAATACTATCAATCCACCCCACAGACCAGATTCTTGCATTGGATAATCAAAATAATCGTAAGGGTCATCACCTTCGAATGTGAAGATAATCGGTTTATCAGGAGTTCCATTAGCGTAAATTTTACCACCCTGAGCAATAATTAAAGCTGAAGCATTTGATTCTTGTCCTGCTTTCCCTTGTATTATTGTACCTGGTTCTATCCATAGTTCAGCACCGTCTTCAACAAATACAAATCTGTCAAGTACATAAATGTTATCGGCTGTCATAGTCTTTGTTTCGCCTTCTTTTATCCAATCATCTGTAACAGTTATTGTTTCAGCGTTGGTTGTATATCCTACTATCATCATTAAAATGATTAATTGTAGTATTTTGTTCATATTAGAAACTCCAAATAAATTTAAATAAAAAATATTAATCAAATGAATAATTAACACCAATCGAGAAAGTAGTACCCAAATCGTATTGAGTATTAAAGTACTCCTCTCCTTTGAATGTATATGTTCTTTCCATTCTTGCTGCTAAGATATTTCTTGCAGAGAATTTTAATCTTAAATCGTCGACTAATTCTTTACTAAAAGTAAAATTTAACATATTTCTTGGTTGCTCAAATACATCTGGTGTACCGCCAAGACTAACATCTGAAAGTCTCTCACCAAAAACATTATAATGTAAACCAGCATCAATACCGAGCTCGTAATCAATGTATGCTAAATCTAAATTCAATACATAAGGTGATTGACCTTGTAATTGTCTAGTTCTACTTGCATCAGGATTAAAGGCCTGTACTAATTCAAATTCTTGGTCTGACATATCAACTTGTGACTCTACTAAAGTTAAGTTCGCTCCAAATTGAAAGTTTTGAAGCAATGGTATAAATCCTAAATTCTTTCTTAATTCTAATTCTAATCCAAATAGTTGAGCTCTATCAACATTCTGCATTTGTACATTACCGTTCGCATTAACTATTACACGTTCAATCGGATTAGTAAAGTCTTTATAGAAACCGCTTATTGATACAATCTCGCCAGGATTCAAAAACCATTCCCAACGTACGTCAAAATTATCAATCAAAGTTCTTTGCAAATTCGGATTACCAATGAATGTGAAACCACCAACAAACTCGAAGAAATCAAAATCAGCCAATTCTCTGAATGTAGGTCTTGCCAATGTTTTACCATAAGCAAATCTCAAATTTTGATTCTCAGATAAGTTTACAATCATATTTGCTGAAGGTAAAAGATCATTTTCTAAAATTCCAGCTACAGGTAATGTTGTGTCGCGGCTGGTAACTGACATATCTGTTGTCTCCATTCTAGCTCCACCAACTATTCTTACACCATCTACTATTTCAGCATCTATCATACCATAGAATGCAGTAAGTTCCTGGTCACCTGAATAAGCATCTTTGTCAACAATTCTGTTCTCTAAATAAAGTCCGTAAGTATTAAAAAATGCAGATGAGTCTTCAACTAAACCAACATTATCAGCATAGTAATCATTAACATTTCCATCGAAGATGCTTTGTCCATTGATTTGATCAACTAAGAACATATATCTATCTTGTTGGAATGAACGAGACTTATTCTGGTAAGCGAATCCAGTTTTAAATTTAAATAATGAGCCAACTGCTTCGGTTAAAGGTAATTCGAAATCTAACTTTGCATTATTTGATTCTTCTGTCAAATCACGATAAAATCTTGCTGGATTGATATAGTGATTTTCATCTATTCTCCATGTAGTATCAATGGCACCATCATTTTCAATAATTTCATTTATCTCATAAGTGAAAAATCTCATATCTGGTTCATCTTGTGATGTGTTCGCAGTAGAGATATTCCAATCTATTTTTGCGTTGGAAAGAGATTTTATGTTATGTTCACCAGAGAATTGATATGATTGTACATTTCTTTCAATATATCTTAATGTACTAGATCTAACTTGCTCTGTTTCTGGATATTGTTCGTCAAAATATGAAAGTCCTTGTGCTATAGATTGTCCAGATTGATTATAGAATAAGTTAAATAGTATTCTGTCAGAATCTGAAAGGTCATATCCTACATTTGCCAATGCACCCCAGTTTACTTCTTGTGTACTTTTAGTGTCATTGATTATTTTATTTGACCTTAGTTCGTTTGCATCTCCAGATGTTAATTCATAGATAGCAAATTGACCACCATCATAGTTACTAAAATTTGTTCCGTAACTAAGACTTGCTAAGTAACCTAAAGAGTTCCCTAACAATTGAAACTGATCACCAACATTCATTGACATACTACCGTTCAATGGTGCAGTAGTTTGGGAAGGTGCCATTTCATTACTGAAAGCATTTGAAAGTTTATCTAAATCTTGTGCTTTTTGAACACTTTCTTCATTTCTTTTATTTCTTGTATCTCTTGGTATTGGCACTTCATCTGCATTTTTTACAATTGATGGTGCATCCCTTTTACCATTATCGAAACCTAACCAATCTGTGCTAGAACCACTATATGTTAATACATCTTGACCAGTAACAACTGTATTTGCTGAACTTGATAATGATATACCTGCTTTGAATTCTTCTGGAAATGATTTAGTTTTTATATCTACTGTTCCTCCAGTAAAGTCACCTGGTTTATCAGGTGTTGCTGTTTTAATTGTTACGATATTCTCTATCATACCTGCTGGGAATAAATCCAAGTGTACTGATTTTTTATCCGGATCAGCACTTGGCATTGCAGTACCATTAAGTTGCGTGTTCGAATATCTATCACCCAAACCACGAATAAATACGTGTTTACCACCTACTACCGAAGCACCAGTAACATTGTTCATTGCGGCAGCAGCATCACTTGCACCACCTCGAGAAATTTCTTTCGATCCAATTGCATCAGAAAATGATTGAGACTTTTGTCTGTCTTTTAAAAGTGCTGCACCAGTTTCTTTAACTGCTTTTGCCGTAACAATTACATCTTCACTCATTACAGATTCAGATGAGAGAGTAACATCAAGTGTAGTTATTTCATCTTCTTTAATCACTACATCCTTAACTTGCTTTTTAGCATAGCCGATATATGAGTAAGACACTGTATAAGTTCCTGGTTTAATATTCTTAATAAGATAGGTACCATCTACTTTTGTCATTGCCCCTTGTTTTGTACCAACTAGTTGCACTGTAGCTCCTATCATTGGATCTGCGTATTCGCCATCAATCACTGTCCCTGATAGAGTACCATTTTTAGAAAAAAGGCTTGCTGATGATAGTATCAGAAGCACTATAATTATAGTTGTTTTAGTCAAGTTTTTCACTTTATAGCTCCACATTATATTATTACTTTTTGACTTGAAATTGTTTATTTATTAACTTGTAATCTTGAATTATAAAATTAGATGGCTAAGTATTAGATCTGTCTTTGTGTGAAGCTCCAAATTCTAACTGACTGATTTTCCTACTTAGCCAAATAATATGACACTTTCTTTTTCTTTTCGTATTTTCAATTAAAATGCTATTATAATTTGCTTCACTAAATTATGAGCATCATCTTTTTTGAATTATTCAAAATTGGTTTAATAGAATAAAGAAAGATTATAGTTTGTGTTAAGACAGTGTTAATTATCAATCTCTTTTGAATATGAGTGAAGATTAAGTTTTCATTGTGTTAAGATTTGGTTAATTAAATCTTGGTTGTTAGATTTTTTGTTATTTCGTATTACTAATTACTAGGAAAAGGAAAATTATTATATGACTATTGGAATAATGAGTGCAATGATGGAAGAGGTTAGTTCATTGTTGCGACATATTAAGAATCCAGATATAGAAACAATTGGTAAAAGAGAATATATTAAAGGTAAATTATATGATCGTGATGTAGTTTTGGTTTTTTCGCGTTGGGGTAAGGTGGCTTCATCTAGCACTACTACAACATTAATTGATAAATTTGGAGTATCAGAAATAATATTCACTGGAGTTGCTGGTTCCATCTCTGAAAGTCTTTCAATTGGGGATATTGTAATTGGAGAAAAGCTTTATCAACATGATATGGATGCTAGACCAATTTTTAAAAAACTAGAGGTCCCTCTGCTTAATAAAACCTATTTCAAAACAGATGATTTGGTAACAAAAAAACTATTAATTGCAGCTGAATCGTTTATAACAGAGGAAAACTTTATTATTAAACCTACTTCTCAAATTGGTAATATTGGTACTGGTGATAGATTTGTAAATAGTATTGAATTAGCAAATGAAATTGCAAGTATTGATAATCTAATTGTTGTAGAAATGGAAGGTGCAGCAGTAGCCCAAGTATGCTATGAACATAATATCCCTTTTGGAGTAGTTAGGATAGTATCGGACAATTCTAACTCTGATGCTCATATTGATTTTCAAGAATTTATTATATCAACTGCATGTGTATATACATTTGGCATACTAACCAAATATTTAAGAGACAACATAAAATGAAAGTAGATTTAGACAAATATAAATATAAAAGAATTGCTTGTTTTGACTATGGACTTAAAAGAATTGGCTTTGCTGTCTCTGATGAGCTTCATATAACAGTTAGACCTGTTAAAGTTTTTGATGCTACTGATAAAGATTTATATGAACAGATAATAGAAGAGTTAAAATCCCAAAATGTAGGACTTATTGTTGTAGGTCAACCCGTAGACTATAATGGTGGAAGTAGTAAGGTATTAGAAGCAATAGATAACTTCAAGGATAAACTACTCGTATTCACTAAATTAGATGTTTTTCTATACGATGAAAACTATTCGAGCAAGGAAGCGCTTCAAGTAATGTTAGCGTCCGGAAAAAAGAAGAAAGACAGAAGAAAAAAGGGAAACATAGATATGACTGCGGCTGCTGTAATTTTAAAAAATTTTATACGTGAAAATGACTAAACATATACTTATAATATTTCTAATATCTGCATTCAGCAGTTATTCTCAATTAGACAAATCAACTTACTACTCTTATGGTGAATCGTTATATTCCGAAGTATTAACTTTACCTTACAGTTCTAAAGATTCTTCAAGGGTATTAGTATTGGCTAAAACCGCAGCTGAAGCTATAAACTTCACTAAAGTTACTGATGGTGAAAACTTTGGTAAATATACAGCAATATTCTACATACAAGTCAAATTTCAGAATAGCCAAGGTATAATCAAAGAGAGAATAAAATTAGTTGATACTGTCTTTTTTGAAAACTATGAAGACACACAAAGTAAAACTTTATTCTTAGAAACAAGTAAAGATATTGTCTTACCAAAAGGAAATTATAATATCACTTTTGAATATGATATCAAGAAAAACTCAACAAGTAATATTCAGAAACATGATTTAGATATTACAAATTCAGAAAGTTATTACACACCTATATTACTTAACTCAAATAAAAAAGATGTTTATACGAACTTAAATCCTTTTCTATTAGATAATACTATATCCTTTGATGCACAAGGTTGTAAAATATTAATACCTTTCGAAAATCTTGGTGAAGATAATTATACTTATAGAATAACCAAGAAAAAGGAAATAGACAATTCCCCACTGGAATGGGATGAAAAGAACAGCTTAGATGGAATATGTAAAAAATTAAATGACGTAGATTTTAACTTTAGCAAATCTTATTCAGATGTAAAGTTTAGTATAAAACGTAATTCTAAATATAGTGCATTAGATTTTGACATACCCGTTGAAAAAATATTACCTGGTGAATATGAACTTACTATACTAAGAAATAATAGTAAATACCATACATATTCTTTTAATATCAGCTGGCATAATAGACCTATTTCACTAAATAATCTTGACTATGCTGTTGAGTTAATGAAATATGTAGCTACAGAAAAAGAGATTGAATTATTACTTGAATCTGACAATTTATCGACTGATTTTTTGACTTGGTGGAAAGAGAAGGATCCTACAAGATTTACACCATTCAATGAGGCAATTCAACAATATTATTCCCGAGTTGACTATGCATTCTTTAGTTTCAAAACAATCTCTGAAAGTGACGGTGCATTAACAGATAGAGGAAAAGTATTTATACTTAAAGCATTTCCTAAAGAAGTTGAAGAAGCATTTGAGAATAATGAAACATTAATAAAATGGAAGTATCCTTCAATTAATAAAGAGTATGTTTTTGAGCTAATAAATGCTGGCAATTATAGGTTAGTAGAAATCAACGACCTTTAATAAACTACTTTGGTTCCCATGCTTCCCCTTCACAAGGAATATGATTAGTACTCACATGCTCATCAAATAATTTACAGAGTTGACTATCTGGATTAAAATTTCGACAAGAACCACATAGGGTATCTTCTGTGAATTTTTTTATCCTATTATCATACTCTTGATATTGAACCCATCCAGGATAAAGAGCGATAAGCCAGATAAGAAATAATGAAAAATACCACATTTCGTTATTACCATTGTAATACATTAATATCATAGTAACAACTATTATAATAGCGGAACGCAGAAGCATGCCCCAGACAATAGAACCTACAGTTACAACAGGTTCATTGTGGCTGTCTTCCTCAGTTACCTCTTTAAAAAGAAATAAGTTTTTTAATTTTTCAATATCATTCATTATTATCTTTATATATTATTATGAATAAACGCTTGGCTTATAAATAAATTATAAATATACTTACTATATTTACGTTTTGATTTATTAAATTAAAGATTATAATCAATTTAAATAAGAGAAAAGTAAATGAAGAAGACAAGTTTAAGTAGAATAACAATTAAAAATGCTCAGTACTATGGTTATCACGGTGTTAAAGCAGAAGAAAGAAAATTAGGTGGCAAATATGAGGTAGATTTAATACTTGATTATGATGCTAAATCTGCTATAGTTAGAGATGATGTAAACTATGCACTTAACTACGAAATTGCAATGTTTTGTATTTCTGAGATTATAACTGGTGAATCTTATTCTTTGATTGAAACAATAGCGAATGAAATTCTAAATTCTGTAATGGAAAAATTTAGCTTTTTACAGAAAGCAACTGTTAGAGTCAGAAAATTAAGTGCTCCTATGAAAAGATACATAGATCATGTAGAAATTGAGCAAAGTATGAGTAGAACAGACAAGCCAACTGAGTCAGAATAACCCGAAAGATTCAGAATGGAAAAAATTGAAGAAAGTAAGTCAGAAATAAACTTTATTTTATTATCTTTAGGTTCTAATATTGGTGATAAAGAACGTACTCTCAATATAGCAATTGATGAATTAAAAACTCAAGGAATAATTGTTATTGATAAAATATCTTCTTTTTACTTTACTGAACCTTATGGAGTTACAGAACAAGATTGGTTTGTAAATCTATGCATATACGGGACTACAATTTTAACACCCATTCAATTACTTGATAAGTGTAAAGAGATTGAAATTAAAATGGGTAGAAAAGAAAGACAAAGATGGCATGAGCGAGAAATAGATATTGACATAATATTGTTCAATGATTTAGTACTAGATACCGAAATACTAACTATACCTCATAAAGAATATAAAAACAGAAATTTTGTCTTGGCTCCTGCAGCTGAAATAGTTGGAGAGCTTATTCCTTCAGATAGTGAATATAGTATTTCAGAGTTAGCAAAATTATGCAATGACAAAAGTGGTATAAAAAAGATATAATATGTTTATTTCAGATGACATAGTACAACAAATAAAAAATGATGCTGATATAGTTGAAATTATCAGCGAGTATGTCAATTTGAAAAAAAGAGGTAAAAATTATGTTGGTCTAAGTCCTTTTACCAATGAAAAAACTGCTTCTTTTATTGTATCCCCTGACAAACAAATATTCAAAGATTTCTCATCTGGAAAAGGTGGGGATTTATTCACTTTCCTAATGGAATACAGAAGGATCACTTTCCATGAAGCTATAACTGAATTAGCTGATAAGTTAAATATCGAGATTAAATCTACTCCTAATTCATCTGTTCAATCTGTACAAAAATCTTCAAAAAGAAAGCAAGTGCTAGACTTACTTGAAGATGTCAAGAAATTCTATATTAATTCAATGAGATTAGATGAAAATCATATAGCAATAGAATACTTTTTGAAAAGAGGGTTTACGGTAGAGGTGCAAAAGAAATTTGAACTCTGCTATGCGCCTGACAGCTGGGAAGGCACGGTCAATCATTTGAAGAAAAAAGGATATAATGAATCTTTGATGTTAGAATCAGGAGTAATTGGTAAAAGTAAATCCAACACACTTTACGATAGATTTAAAGGAAGAGCTATTTTCCCAATAAAAGATCACCTTGGAAAAGTAATAGGTTTTGGTGGTAGAGACCTAACAAACAGCCCAAAAGCTGCAAAATACATAAACTCTCCCCAATCATTAGTATATGACAAAAGTGATGTTCTTTATGGATTCTATGAAGGGATTGATGATATAAGGAACACAGAAGAAGCAATATTAGTAGAAGGTTATGCAGATGTGGTTTCACTTAGTCAAGCTGGTATAACGAATGTTGTTGCAGTTAGTGGTACTGCATTGACTGAAAAGCATTGCAATAGATTAAAAAGGTATGTAAAAACTGTTTATTTGAATTTTGATTCAGATAGAGCTGGTATAAGTGCAGCTGATAAGTCAATAGATATTTGTTTAGAGAATGAAATAGACGTACAGATAATTGAGCTACCAGAAGGTGAGGATCCAGATTCAATAGTAAGACAAAAAGGTAAAAAAGAGTACGAATTATTAATCAGGAAATCAATTAGTTTTGTTGAGTTTAGAGTTAAAGAATTTAAGGTGACTTGGAATAAAAAGAATCCTAAAAGCTTATCTGATTTTTTAGAAAAGATGATTGCTACTATAAATAAAATTAAAAATGTGTTTGTTCATGATCACTATTTAAAACAACTAACAGACTTACTTGATTTATCAGAAAGTGAAAAAGTATTACTTTATGAACAAAAAAATAAATCTCATGTTAATAAGGAGAACAATTTAAAATTAGTTAAAAATACCTCTGATTGGCACCCAGAAGCAATGTTAGTTGAGTTAAAAAAGGAACTAACAGATGCAGAAATCAAAATTTTTTCTTATCTTTTAGATTCTAAAGATATAAAATCTCAGATGGAAGAATTACAATTATCTCCAGAGTTTTTTCAATCTGACACCGGAATGAAGATTTATGATCATTTAGAAATGTTAGATTTTGATAATTCTGAAGGGCTAATACAGCAAATAATTCATTCTGAAGAAGCTGATGATGATTTAAACAGCTTACTTACATCAATTATAGTCTTAAAAGATGAGTTTAAACCATCGGAACAATGGGATAAATTCAGACATATAGATCCTGTAAAAATGGATAAGCTTATAGAAGAAGCAATAAGAAAAATAATGTTAGAAAATTTGGAATCTGAAATTAATGACTTACTTAGTTCAATTGAAGATAACCCAGAAAATGACAAGCTTTTTGCTAATTATAACGAGTTAATTAAGCGTAGAGAAAAAATGTATGAAAATCCTAAAGACTAAACTTAAAGATAAAAGAATCAAGATTAGAAAATCTATAGTTGGTGCTATAGTACTTGCAACTACTCTTTGGATATATACTACTCTAAATAATGAATATGTAACTTTTGTAAGGGTGCCACTGAATGTTATTGTACCTAATAACAGAGCAATAGAAAACCCAATACCAAACTCACTTGAAGTAGAAGTAAAAGGTAAAGGATGGGATATATTTAATCTACTATTTTTTAACACTTCCAAAGAAATAATATTAGATTTATCAAAGCAGAATATAGACAAAGATAATTTCGAAATTGGTAGACAACAGATTTTAAAATCAGTACGCTATGTTGGAAATTTAGAATCTATAGATGTTTTGCCTGATAATGTAGAGTTTAGAACTGGTGTTAGTGGTGAATACTTTGTAACAGTAATACCTAAAGTAGAAATAATCCCCAAAAAAGGGTTCATTTTGGTAGATGGTCCTAATGTCGAACCTGAAAAAATCAGAATAAAAGGTAACAATAATATTGTTAGTAAGATAGAAGGTTGGGAAACAAGTTATTCTACAATAGAAGATGTTTCTAATAAGTTCAGAATCAAAGTTCAACTAAAAGACACTATGAATTCAATAATTAAGAAATCAAGAAACAATGTTTTTGTATTAGGTGAATTGGAACAAATCGCCTATAAAACGTTTCACGATATACCTATTAAGCTAATCAATGGAAAAGCAGAAAGTTATGATATAAGCCCGAGAAAATTTGACATCACAGTAAAAGGTGGTATAACAGCGATTTCTAATTTTAGTTCTAATGACATTGAATTGGTTTTGAATGCTAATGATGTATACAAATCAAAAACAGCTACTGCTTTAATCTCAGTAAAATTAGAAGGAGAAGTTGAATTAAGTAACACAAATCAGTTATTTGTATATGCTTTTAGGAATTCTAAAGAAAAGAATATGATTGAGTTTGCTGAAAAATAAATTTTTCGTAAATTAAATATATTATACATTCAACAGTTTGGAGTTATGAAGTTAATTAAAATATTTTTTTTAGGAGCTGCTCTAGCTTTTCTGACACAGGGTAATGTTAAAGCTGAATTTAACGAGAATGGTATGTTTGAAATATCCTCTGATTTTAGTGGTTTTAATTCTGAAAATTTCAAAGGATACACCAAACCGTTATTTACAACAATTGGTCAAGGTGCACAGTCAAACCTTTTTAGTGTTGCGAACTACAACGATAGTTACTCTATAGGTTTAGATATATCCTTGTCCTCTACTTTAATCCCTGGTAACCAAGGCACATATAATGCTATGCTTCCTGCTGCATTTGGGGATACTAGTATTATGGATAACGCTATTTATAAAAATGGTGAAGTTATAAGAAATATAAGTAGAACAATCGAACAACCAACGATTTACGGTGGTGAAAGTAATGCCATTTATGTTGTTGCCCCTGTAGCGGGTGGAGATCCAGCAGATAGTATTTATAAATCTATAGCTTATAATGAAGGTAATAACATAACTACTATGGCCTCGCTTCCTGCTATTCAATTCATTTTTGGCTTACCAACGAGGACTGAAATAAGATTCAGATATTTAGGAGCTCCAATTGATGATGAAATGTATAATCACTTAGCTGTATCTGCTAACCAACAAGTTGATGAGTGGTTTGATATGTTTGATAGTGAAGATAACATGTCGCTAGCAATTCATGGTTCTTATCAATTTATGACATTGGCTGAATCTATTGACATGAATTCTTGGGCGGCTGGTGTTCACTTTAGTAAAGGATTCGGTGACGGACTTTCAGTTTATACTGGAATTCAACTCGAAGATTTAGGTGGTACCTTCAATGTAGCCAGACAAAATGGGTACCAAGAAGAGTTCTATGTTAATGGTACAAACGAATTGAAGCAAATAAACGAAGTTCCAACAGAGCTACAAGCACAATATGCAGCACACGTAGTAGCTCGAAGCGAAGTTGAAAATAGTCCTTTTGAAGAAGTAAGATTACTTAAACCAATATCATTTGATATTGAAACGTTTACTAATTGGAGGTTCACTGTAGGTGGTGCTTATGAATATGGCATTATGGAATTTCACCTAGATGTAGGGTATGCATCTCAGATGTTCTTAAATGGTGGAATAAGATTGAGATTTAAAGAATGGACTAATAGTTCAGATACAGAAAATTAATTTATAAAAGGATTTATATTATGAAAAAAGTCAAATATATTTTATTTGCACTCATATCAACAACGGTGTTATTTACAATTCAAAGTTGTGATGTTACTGATATAGCAGATGTTGCACTACAATTAACTATTAATTTTGATCCAGTTTTTGATGACAGAGCTGTACCGGATAGCTCAGTTGAAGTAGTTAACTTAGAGGATTACCTTGAGTATAATGACAATAGAGATCAGATAGAAGATGCAGAAATACTTCATTTTAACTATAGTATTAACGAAATTAAGACATCAGATAATTTACCTATTGACTCTATTGAGTTTGACAGAATAGCATTTTATCTAATTCCAACATTTACTGATGGTGGTGCTAGAATTCCTGGTCAAAGATATTTATTAGGCGAGTTTACAGACGTTAAAATATCTGAGTATTATAAAACGGCGCAACACATAATTGAAGTAGGTGATGATGTAGGAGAGCTAATTTCAGAGCAAATAAAAGAAACTCCATATTTTATCTTTGTTACTGAATATAGTGCACTTAAAGGTGATAACAGAGCAAATTACTTTGATTATATTGATGCTCATGTTGATATGGTAGTAAGAGTCAAGACTTCTGAATAGTGCTATTAGCATTTATCATTTTTTTATTGTTTTTTTTAAAACTCATTAATTACGTGAATGTGAAAAGGCATTAAATAAATGAAACTAGAATTGAATATTAAATCTAAACTCTCTTTTTATCGAAGAGAGTTTTTTTATTTACTCAAATTAAGGTTAAATTGAATGTATGACTAATTGGTTAAACAAACTCATCCATCATCCATGGGAAACAATTAAAAATGCATGGAGGACATTTGAACTTTTTGAAGAAAGACTAGATCGTCACCATACTTTTATGTTGGCATCTGGTATTGCTTTTAATATTCTACTTTACTTATTACCACTTTTTCTTATACTAGTAGTTATTGTAAGAATGTTTTTTGGTGAACAAGGAATTATTCAGATATTCCATAATATTATGCTTGAGTTTTTACCACCTACATCTGATACATATAATTTAATAGATACTATTTCTAAGGAAATTGAAGTGCTGGTTAGTTACTCTTCCCTATTTGGAATAATCGGTGGTGTATCTTTACTTTGGTTGTCATCATTATTAATTAGCTCTTTTAGGAATGCGTTAAATGTTATTTTCAACCTTAAAAGCAGACATATTTTCCTTTTGTATAGATTCAAAGATATGTTATTAATTATTGTTCTTACGGTACTTATATTACTTTATTCATATGCATTCCCATTTATTTCGTTCTTAATTGAAGCAGCTAGTGAGATATCACCTGAAATCTTTACAGGGTTTATACAAGAAATATTGACACTACTAGCTTCATTAGTAACTTCATTTTTACTTATTTACTTTATTTATAGGTGGGTTCCAAATGAAAGAATACCGCGAAAACCAAGAATTTTTGCTACAATATCAACAGTATTGATGATTGAGTTATCTAGGCACTTGTTCGCATGGTATTTAGCATCTGTATCAAATTATGGTAAGTTTTATGGTACATATGCCGTTATTGTTTCTATAGCTGTTTGGGTTTACTACTCTTCATTAATAATTTTATTAAGTGGTGAATTAGGTAAGTTTATCTATGACATTAAATGGAAAAATAAAGATAAAGATATCGAAAAAGAAGAATTTGTAGACAAGCTACCAATCTAGAATTTTAAATATTTTTGCCAGATTAGAAACAACTCCCATGTAGCATTAATATCGCGCAGGCAGTAATCTGAAATAGTTGCAATATCACCTTTCTTGTATAGCTCTGATACCATAGATCCATCAACTCCCTCACTTTTTGGTGATGTAATTCCATAAGCACGAGTATAAAAATCGAAATTAAACCTCTTTGAAGCTGAGTAAGGAGATGGGTTATAAAAACTTAGTTCATCAATTAAATCAACATGTCCCTTATAATTCCAACGGGTACCACTCATCAAATTTTTAGATGGTCTGATTTTTAATATAGAACTTCTTAGCATTAAGAATGGGACATCAAAACTTCTTCCATTAAATGATATTAAAGTGGCATTATTATACTTTATTAATATCTTCCAAAAGTTTTCAAGCAAACCTCTTTCTGAATACAGATAGCAACTTTTCCCACTTTCTAAAGTAATTTCTTTACCTTCTTCCCCATCATAATCAGGTAAGGTAGAGAATGCTGCTTCGCTCTTTGTTATATAATCATCGCCATCTCTTTCCATCAATTGCATACCTATACAGCACACCTGAGCAGTAAAAGGCGAAAGACCCATAAGATATTTCTTTTGTTCCTTTTCTTCATCAGTCACAGCACCTCTCAAAAGATACTCTTGTTGCGATTCTGAAAATTGGTCAAAATCTATTGTAGCTGTCTCTATATCAAAGGCAATGTATTGTTCCATACTTATTCTATTTTAATGTTCTCATTAATTAGATTTAACAATATAATAAATTTATTTGATTAAGGTGTTTATTATGAAGGAAGGGTAACTAAAAATAAAAAAAGCCAACTTAAATTAACAAGCTGGCTTTTTGTGTGACTCCTACAGGATTTGAACCTGTGGCCCTTTGATTAAAAATCAAATGCTCTACCGGCTGAGCTAAGGAGTCTCCGTCTCAAAAATAGAATACAAAACTAAAGGTTTTCATTTTAATATGCAAACTATTTTTAAAATAATTTATCTATATTTTTACTTGTGTTTCTAACGATTTTAATACTGAATTGGCTATGCCTTTGGTATCTATACCAATTACTTCATATAGTTCATCTTGAGTTCCATGTTCTATAAACTCGTCATCTATTCCTAGAATAGTAAGTTTATTTGAATAGTTTTTTTCTGTCATATATTCTGAAACTGCAGAACCGAATCCACCTTGTTTTTGTCCATCTTCGACAGTAACTATAGGCATATTCATCGAACACAAATTATCAATCATATTTGTATCAAGTGGTTTAACAAACCTAGCATTAATTACGGTTGCATTAACACCTTGCTCTTTGAGTAATTCAGCAGCTTGAATGGAATGTTGAACCATATTACCTATACCCAATATTGCAACATCATCCCCATCTCTTAACTTTTCAGATTTACCTAATTCCAACTCTTTCATTTCTCCTATAGGAACCCCAATTGAAGCACCTCTAGGGAAACGGATAGCAACAGGACCAGATTTGTATGAATTAACAGCAGAGTAAAGCATATTTCTTAATTCTTGCTCATCTTTAGGTGCCATTACTACAATCCCTTGTATTGGTCTAAGATATGCCAAATCAAGTACACCGTGGTGAGTTGGACCATCAGCTCCAACAACCCCAGCTCTATCAAGAGCAAATATAACATGAAGTTTTTGAATAGCACAATCATGTACTATATGGTCATAAGCTCTTTGTAAAAAAGTAGAATAAATAGCTACAATAGGTATTACACCTTGAGTAGCAAGACCTGCAGCAAAAGTAACAGCATGGCCTTCTGCAATTCCAACGTCAATTACTTTTTCAGGCATTTCTTTTTGGACTATATTTAATCCTGTACCACCTGGCATAGCAGCAGTTATTGCAACTACATTTTCTTGTTTCTTACAAATTTCTAAAACTGCATCACCAAATACATTCTGGTATTTAGGAGGTGACTTGATTACAGGTTTATTACTTGCAACTGACTCTCCTGTAATTTTATCAATTTTACCGATTGCGTGCATGAACTGTGTATCTCTTGTAGCATGCTCATAGCCATATCCCTTCTGAGTCATAACGTGTAAGAATATTGGACCTTTCATACCTTTAATGTTTTCCAGTATACTTACAAGCTTACTTACATTATGCCCATTCACAGGACCAATATAATTGAATCCAAGGGCTTCGAATAGAACTCCAGGAGTAATAACAGCTTTGACACCGTTTTCCAACTTAGATGCTATCTTTCTTAACCTATCTCCAAGTTCATCCATCTTACCAGTCATAGACCAAGCTTTATCTCGAATTCTTTTAAATGGTTTAGAAGTAAAAACTTCACTGAAATAATTAGAAAGTGCAGATACATTTGGGGCAATAGAGAATTCATTATCATTCAAAATGACTAATATATCCGTTTGCATGACTCCAGCATTGTTGAGTGCTTCAAAAGCAAGGCCACCAGTCATAGCTCCATCGCCTATCACAGATATTACTTTATAATTATCTTTATTTATATCTCGTGCCGCAGCCATACCGAGTGCTGCAGATACACTAGTACTAGCATGTCCTGCACCAAACTCATCATATTCACTTTCAGTCCTTTTTAGAAAGCCTGATAGACCGTCTTTTTGTCTAATTGTGCTAAGTTGATCCCTTCTTCCAGTTAAAACTTTATGAGGGTAACCTTGGTGACCAGTGTCAATAACAATCTTATCTTTTGGGGTATTGAACACATAGTGAAGAGCTACGGTAAGTTCAACCATACCTAATCCAGCTCCAAAATGCCCACCAATTTGAGTGATTGTGTCTATTATATAATCTCTTAGTTCATCACAAACAACGGGCAGGCTTGAGGGATTTAATTTCCTCAAGTCTGCTGGTTTTTCTATATCTAATAAATATTTGTATTCTAAATTTTCTGACATTAATTTTAGTTTTCTTTTGGTGTAATAATGTATATCTGTACAGTTCTAGATAGTTGACGACCTATTGTCAAATCATTGTCATAAGGTTGAATACTTTCACCAATACCGTATACTTCATATTTCGCATCTTTAGCTTTAGAGCTAATATATTTTTTTACATTACGAGCTCTATTAAGAGCAAGTTTCTTATTATAGTCTTCTTGTCCAATTCTATCACTATAACCATATATTTGTACTGTTGAATTGTACTCAATAGCCGGTAATATATTGTTGTCAATAATTTCTTTGTCATGTGCAGATATTTCTGGACTATCAAAATCAAATACAACTAAACTGAATTTTGAAACAGTCTTATCGGGTTTTTCTTCTTTACTTCTTTGAGAAGTACTAATGTATTCTACAGGTATAGAACCTGTGTAATTATCTGATTTACCTTTTTCATTTTCAACTGTAAAGTTATACTCTACAGGTAGATCACTAGCTGCTAATTGATTAGGTCTAATTCCCCATTGTATTTCATTTGGAACACCATCTCCTCTGAAGTTTTTGATCAAACTCCCTGATTGAGATAGTTCTAATTGCCAAGTAGTTACACTATCGGTCGAATTAATTTCAGGTACGAATTCTACTAAGTCAGGATTAGCAATTGATTGTCTTTCTTTTTCAATTAACATTGGATTCAATAAAGTCGGATCTTTTGTGCTGAATTCTACTCTCCTATTTTCAGCAACACCATCTTCAACTCTATTAGATGATGGCTTACTTGGCTTAAGAGCACCTACAGCCTCTATCCTATCAGCAGATATACCATAATTATTAACTAAATAGTCTTTAGCTTGTTGAGCTCTTGATTGAGCTAGTTGTTTATTACCTTTCTCAGTTTTACTATCTACAGTACCTGTGATTTTTAACTCAGCATCAGTATTTTCTTGCATTCTAATACCAATGATATCTAAAGTATTCTTGTTTATTTCAATTGCATCTGGATCCATTTGAGAAATGTCAAATTTACCTGTTTCTCTTTCTGCAGTCAAAGTCTGAGTTGTTGCAGCAGGATACTTACTACCTTCATTATAGAATACATAGGGCACTATAGGGAAAAGCTCTGTGTATTGAACTTCCTCAACTCTAATATTGTCTACTTCATAAGCAATACCATCCTTATTGTAAGCTCTAATTTCTTTGAACCCAACTTCCATCATTGACTCTGGCTCTGGTTCAACTTCATCATCACCTAAACCAAATGTCAAACTCACACCAGCTCTTAGCTGTGCAAAATTCCACCCATCACTAAATGGGTTATCAAGTTCAGCTACATCTGTAAAAGGAAATCTGAAACTAACTTCCGGAGTTAGAAAAATATTGTCATCTATTTCTATCATGTAACCTGCAGCCAATGCAATAGCAGCTCTGAAATTTGTTTCAGATATATCTCCAGCTGTATTCAATGTAGTTGTTGTTGCTTGAATATTGTCAACATAATTATTAGTTTCTGTTCTTTCAAATGTTGCGGAAATAGGGAACCCAAGTTCAAGACCTGCTAATAAATAAAAATTATCAACTGGAATTACATTATGGAACTGCATAAATAAATCAATTTCACCATAAAGCAAGCTTGTTTTAAAATCATCAGTGTAAACAGAATCAAAAGTTGAAGATTCCATAAATGTATCTTGAGTGAACAAATCTATTCCAGCTCCATGAAGACCTAACCTACCTGAAAAAACAAATGTTTGATCTATAGGTATATTAAATATTAGTCCTCCATTGAGGCCCAAGGAATTTTCACTCCCATAAATATCTGGTTGAGCTAACAAATCAAAAACTGATGTGGAGTTAAAATCTGCATTGTGCATATTGAAATTACCACCAATATATCCCCCGATGTTAAGTGGTATTTCTTTTTCTTTGGATTGAGCATTCAAATTTACTAAGTTTACGCTAAGTAAAAGTGATAATGCAGTTAGAACTAGTTTATTCATTGTGTCTTCCCTTTTATATTTTATGTCACATAATTTCAAATTAACAAAATTTACATAGAAATGAAAAGTATTATTAATTCGTTTATTATAATAATTGCAAAGATAACCATTATAACGACTTTCTGCTTAATTAATTTTAATATTAGTTCAGCTCAGTCTGGAACAGATTTGCATTTTAAAGGTGGATTATCAACTCCTAATGATAAAATTGCTAGTGTATATTCCGAAGAAAATTTAACAACCGACAATGTAACTAGTGGTGATCTGTTCAACGAAAATTCTAATTTAGGTTATCATATAGGATTAGGACTACGAATTGGTATTTCAGATATGTTAGATTTTGTTGGCGGTGTAGAATTTCACAGATTCACTAGATCTGAATTCAAGATAAAGGATCCTGAATCAGGTGAAATTAATACAATGCGTTCAACACAAAATATCTTCCCAGTAAACGCAGGTGTTAATTTAAAAATAATAAATACTGATATTTTTGGTGTTTACGGTACTGGTGGTTTAGCTTATAATTACATTTCTAATTCTGTTGATTTCTTAACTGAAGAGTCGGATTTCTCTGTACCTTTGGATTTGAGTCCTGATGATTCGAGATTAGGTTATTTTTTTGGTGCAGGAACTGATTTAAATATTGGATTACTAAAGCTAAATCTAGAACTAAAATATCATCATATTAATTTTATAGGGAAAGAAGAAGGCGAAGAAGATAAACAGTTTTTAGCTGTTAGCTTAGGTGTTGTACTTTAATTGTCTGACTTATAAAAATAGCCGTCTTTGAAAGCATTGAATACTGTCTTCCTATCAGATCTATTATTAGACTTTCCTAACCAAGAAATTAAATAAGCGAATGGTCTAAGCAACCTTACTAACAAATTGCCATGCAAAACATCAATTGCAATTATATTTCTTATTATATAAAAATTCTTCCAAGAAAATTCATTATTTAAGTCAGGTACATCTAATAATCTGTCTATATTGGCATTAATCACAACAAAAGGCTGAAAACCTCCCTTTTTAGCTCTTATCATATATTCACTGTCATCGGCATATATAAAGAACTTTTTTTCTGGTAGACCAATACTAGTAATTAAGTTTCTATGAAAAAAAGGACCTTCAAAAGTTAAACCATCAGCTCTTACAAGCTCCCCTTTCAAATCTGATTCTTTTAGTAATCTTTCCCAAATGTTCTTAAATGGGTTTGTAAGATTAAATTCTAATGTATCGTTTATAAATGGTGTACCATCTTTGGAATATCTGAGTGGGGCTAAAATATAATTTTCGTTTCTATTTTTCATTAAGTTTTCTAGACAATCTGGTCTAGGAACAACATCATCATCCATTGCCCAAATCCATTCGTGACCTCTTGAGTGGGCAGTCTTAAATCCAGTATATTGACCTCCACTACTACCAGTATTCTCTTGTGTTACAACATAAAAATCATCTTGATCATTCAACCAATCTAAAGTACCGTCAGTAGAGCCATTGTTAACTACAATTATCTCATCAATATTATGGGATTGAGCTCTTAGACCAGCAATAGTTTTCTTTAACAATTCTAATCTGTTATATGTTATAACGATTGCCGCAACACTCATATCTTAAATATTTCCAAATGTTCTTCATTCATCAACAATTTCTCCAATCTTGCTGAACCATCTATATGGTCAGGGATTGGCATATAATCTTCTAGTGAATTTATATTGAGCCATTTATAATCATTATGTTCCTCTGAAAGAGACACTTTTATAGACTCATTCAATATAACAGCAAAAGCAGGTACTCCTTCAACTGTATTTCTTCTCAAGTCATAAAACCCACCTAAAAAAGGTAATTTATACCAATTCCCAGATTTGATTCCAGTCTCTTCTCTTAATTCTCTTTTCGCTGCATCTAGTGCATTCTCATCGGTCTCAACTGTACCTGTAACTATTTGCCACATACCTGGATACAATTTACATGATTGAGCACGTTTGAGTACCAAATGAAGAAATTCATGGCTGTCCTTTGATACTACATGCACTTGTATTGTTCTAAACATATTTTATATTAACTCAGATATGTAATTCAATAAATTCTTTTCATCTATGTCCCAATTATATTTTTCATTATAAGCTTTAAAAGCATTATTGGAGTATTCTGTAAAATTAGAAACATTTATTTTCATTATAGATTTTTTAATCTCATCAACTGAACTAACGTCAGTTGAAATTCCACAATTATATTCATTATCTACTCTATTCATAGGTCCAGTATTTGACGTTAAAACAGGTATTCCGTATTTTAAAAAATCAAAATACTTATTGAAGTTGGTAGTATTTGTAAAGTCATTAACTTCATAAGGCAATACACCAATATTTATATTTCTCATATATTCAATGAATCTATCTTTATTCCAATTTCCATACATTTTAATTTTATCAGTATGGGCAGAATTATCGATTAGTTTCTTTGTCTCATCATATATTTCCCCTTTCCCCATTATATGAAATTCTAATTTCTCTCCATCATCTAGCAATTCAATCACAGCTTTTAGAAATTGAAATATTGACTTATCTGCAGTTAAATTACCATGATGACCGAATATAGGATATTGAAAGTTTTTTTCTAATTTTGACTCTGAGTCGTAAGGTGGAGTGTTTTCAACAATTACAATATTATGGTTATCATAGAAACTCTCATTTTGGAGTCTTTGCTTTTGTTCTTTGCAAACTACTATTATATTCTTGATAAACTTTAAAGATCTTTTTTCTACAGTTCTTGCTAAATCTAATGTGTGGATTAGAAATCTTGATATAAATTTCTGTTTATATTTTTTGAATAATTTTATAACAGCAGGGTAATTCTCTGCCATATCCATAACAACTGGAATATTATTCTCTTTTGCTACTTTACCTGCTAAAGTACCAAGCATAATCTCTCTAACTATAATCATATCCGGTTTATAGCCTGCAACTACTTTCCTTAGTTCTTTCTTCCAAATAGGATTAAAAGATAATGGTGTTGATTTGTATGATTTTTCTCCGAAACCAACTCTTTTAATTGTAATACCATCTATTAGTTCTGCTTTCTTTGCCTCTCCATTCCATCTAGCTAAAATTAGCACTTCATATTCTTTACTCAGAGATTTACAAATCTTTTCTACCCTAACATCCCAAGGATATGGAGATTTCCATATGTAGACTATCTTCTTTTTCATATTATTAGAGTAGGAATTTTATAGCCACAAAACCACCAATTAAAAGAACTAGGAACCCTATAGAAATCAAATCAAAGTACTTATCAATAAATGCCTTAATCGGTTTTCCATATTTATACAGTAAGAATGCAACTAAAAAAAAGCGTGCCGCTCTACCTATAGAGGATACGCCGATAAAAGTAAGTAAATCCATACTTGCTGCACCTGATGTTATTGTCGCAACCTTGTAAGGTATAGGCGAAAAAGCAGCCCCCGCTAAAAACAGAACACCATATTCTTTATATAGGGAGATAAAACTATCCATTGCGTCTTCTTTACCATAGAACTCCAATATTGGGTTACCAATTGAATCCATTAGGACAGCTCCAATATAGTAACCAAATATACCTCCTAGAACAGAACCCAAACTACACCAAAATGCTGCTCTTAGAGCTTTTTGAGGTTTAGAAATTGCAATAGCAATAAGCAATACATCTGGTGGAATTGGAAAAAATGATGATTCCATAAACGATAAAATAAACAAAGCCGACATAGCGTGTGGCTTGTCGGCAAAGCTTTCCATCCAATCAGTAAGTCTTCTGAGTGAAGAGGTTAATTTTTTAAACAACTCATTCCTCCCATACACCCATATTTAGAAACTTTTCATGTCTTTTCTGAACCAGCTTTTTGGTATCATATTTTTTATAAGACTTAAGTTCTTTGAGAATAGTATCTTTCATTATTGAAAACATCTTTTCAGGATTCTTATGTGCACCACCAACTGGCTCTTCAATAATTCCATCTATAATTTTATGCTTTTTCAAATCTGGAGCAGTAAGCTTTAATGCTTCAGCAGCTTGCTCTTTATAATCCCATGTCTTCCATAGAATACTACTGCATGATTCTGGAGCAATTACAGAATACCAAGAATTTTCAAGCATAAGAACTCTATCACCAATACCTATACCTAGAGCACCTCCCGAAGCTCCTTCACCAATAACTACCACAATTATAGGAACTTTTAGACTTGCCATTTTCAAGAGGTTATCAGCTATTGCTTCAGCTTGGCCTCTTTCTTCAGCTTCAATACCAGGGTAAGCGCCAGGTGTATCTAAGAAACAAACTATTGGTTTATTGAATTTTTCTGCTAATTTGAAAAGCCTAAGTGCCTTTCTATATCCATCAGGATTAGGCATACCAAAATTTCTATGAATGTTAGACTTTGTATCTCTACCTTTTTGATGACCTACAAACATAACTTCATAATCACCAATAGTTGCCATACCGCCCATGATAGCAGGGTCATCTCTAAATTTTCTATCACCATGTAGTTCAACAAAGCTATCAAATGAATTTTGAAGGTAATTTGAAGTAATTGGCCTTTCTGGATGACGTGCTATTTGCACTCTTTGCCATCTAGTTAAACCTTTGTATATATTAGTCTTTAAATCTTCCACTTTCTTTTCCAAATTTTCTACATCTTGCTCTATATCAAGCTCCTCCCCGAGCTTGCGCATTTCATCAATCTTGTCTTCAAGTTCAACTATCGGTTTTTCGAAATCCAATATAAAATTGTTACTCATATCTATCTTCTAAATATATATTTAAAAAGTATATCAACATCTAATGACATTGTATAGTTGTAAAAATAATAATCATTTAATTCATTTATTATTTTTTCATTTAGTTTTTTTGGCTCACTTATATGAGCTAACCCAATAATACCTATTTTATTGTTATCAGACAAGCTAAGACTATTGGGATATTTTCCTATAAATGTCAGTTTACCAACTAACAAATCTACGAATTTATCTGGTTTCCCTTTTAATAGTGTAAAAGGTAATCCAATTGTCAAGCTAGTTACTGCTATAAAAATATCCAACGCTCTTTTAAATATTCTGTATCTCAATAGGTTCAATTTGCTTACTTTACCTTCAGGAGTTGTTCCAGATAGATTTGTTACTATTTTATTAGACATTAAGTTGTCATAATCATCTGAAAAATAAATTCTTACTAAATCATTATTTTTTAATTTCATGTACTTTGTACCTTGATTAAATTTGAATTGATTTTCATCTACTACTATTACTTCAGAAACTAATCTATCATTTATAGTCTTCCTCAAATACTCTGGCTCACCAAGATAACTAATTGATTCATTATTCAGATCTTTTTCGTTTATATAACCAATTATTTCTGTGTTTTTATCATTTTTATTAATCTTTTTGATTAAATCGTTAGTCTTATTTGTCCAGCCTATTATAACAACTTTATTAGCATTCTTAGTATTTTTTCTTTTTTCTTTAATATTATTAACTACTCTCACGATTGTAGTTAGTACAACCGAGAATGTTATTGTCATAAGTAAAATACCCCGACTAAAGGCAAAATCCCGGAAAAAGTATGTAAGAAAAGTAAGTATTAGAAAGGAAGTTAATAAACCAAAAAATGATTTTCTTATACTATGTTTTTGTTCAAAATACTCGCCTGAAAATATCATTGAGAAAAAAGTGATTACACTTAAATAAATGAATACTGTAGGGTAAGCATAGTCAGGGAAAGCGAACATATCTCCTCGCCTTAACTTTGTTGAAACAAGCAATGACAAATTAATTATAAGTAGATCAATTAGTATAAAAAATAAGTCTGACTTTTTATTCTTTAAATAAGCAAATAATGACCTAAATTTAATTCCTAGCTTAAGAAATGAAAGAAAAAGTTTTGATTTGCCATAGTGTTTTTTAGCGAATATTTCCATTGCTTCATAGAAATGTTTTGTCTCATTTATAGTACTTCTTTTTGCACTTTCCCCTTTGAAATGTATAATAGTTGTTTTGGGGTAATAACTTATTCTAAATCCTAATTGCTTAATTCTATAACATAGATCTAAATCTTCACCGTACATGAAAAACTCTTCGTCAAAACCAGAGACTCTCTTTAATACATCAGTTCTGACAAACATAAATGCGCCAATAAGTGCATCAATATCATTAGTTTTTTCTTCGTCTAAGTAACTAAGATTATACTTTGCGAATAACTTTGCTTTAGGGAAAAGTCTTTGGAGTCCAAATAATTTACAAAATGAGGCCCAAGGAGTCGGGAAACCACGCCTACATGCAGATTGAAAAGTTTTATCAGGGTTAAGCACTTTACATCCCGAGGCACCAATATCATTGTTCTCTTCCATATACTTATACATTATATTAAGAGTGTCCGGCTCAACTAGGGTGTCAGGATTCAATATGAGAGTGTACTTTCCATTTGATTTCTCAAATCCTAAATTATTTGCTTTACCAAACCCCAAGTTATCTTTGAGATAATGGTATTCTATTCTATTATCATTGGCTGATAATTCTGTAAATATATCTTTTGATCCATCTGTTGAGCAATTATCAATAACAATAATTTCGTAGCTAAGTGAGGTTTTAGATCTTAGAATAGAATTAATACACTGCGAAAGAAAGTCTTTAACATTGTAATTGACAATAACTATTGATATATCCCAACTATAATTCAAATTTGAAATTTTGTTTACTTAGATATTTTTACAATGCCTAACTTTAGCTTCCACACCATAAAGATAGCTTCATACACAATTTTCTTACTCATTTTTGAGACTCCTTCTAACCTGTCTACAAAAATGATTGGAATTTCTTTTATTTTTGCACCCTTCTTCCAAAGACGATATGTCATTTCTATTTGGAAGCTGTATCCATTTGACTTTACTTCGTCAAAGTTGATTTGTGAAAGAGCAGAAGCTCTAAAACATTTGAAACCACCAGTTGCATCTTTTACATCCATACCTGTTATAATTCTAGTATAGAGGTTTGCGAAGTAACTCAGTAGAAGTCTTTTTAATGGCCAATTTACAACATTTACACCCTTAATATATCTCGACCCTAGTACTAAATCATATGTTTCAATTTTCTTGAGGAAGTTAGGGATTTCTTCTGGGTTATGAGAGAAATCTGCATCCATTTCCATTATAACTTGATAATTGTTTTCCAGTGCATAACGAAATCCAGCCAGGTAAGCCGTACCTAAGCCCATCTTGCCTTCTCTTTCTAAAATATGTATTCTAATGTTCTCTGCAATTTTTGCCTTTACAAGATCACCTGTCCCATCAGGAGAATTATCATCGACAACTAGTATATCAATACTACTGTGAACAGAACATATTTTATCTATTATTCTGATAATGTTTTTGCTTTCATTATATGTTGGTATTACTACAATTGCTTTCATACTATGTTTGTCCATGTCCTTTAAATACTAACCATATAGTTCTAATAATGATTTCAAAATCTAATTTTAATGACATATTTTCAATATAATAAAAATCATCCTTAGTTCTATTTTTTATTTCTTCAATACTTAATTCAAAAGGTTCATATTTTATTTGCCACCATCCAGTAATCCCTGGTCTTACCTTATGTCTTCTGTTGTAATAATCTAATTGTTCAGAAAATATTTTTACAAATTTAGGTTGCTCTGGTCTTGGTCCAACAATACTCATATTACCAATAAAACAATTCCAAAATTGAGGTATCTCGTCCAAGTGTGATTTTCTTAAAAAACGACCAAATTTAGTTACCCTTTTGTCACCTACCACTGTCCATTTCTGTTCTGCGTCAGGCTTAGCTGGTACCATAGATCTAAATTTATATATCTTAAATTCTTTACCATTGCGTCCTATTCTAGGTTGTGTATAAAAGACACCACCTTTTGATTCTAAGGTAATTGCAATTGCCAAAATCAACCAAACAGGTAGTCCAATTATTAAGACCAAAGCACTAAAAACTATATCAAAAATTCTTTTAATAAATTTCTGCCACGGTTTCATTAAATTTAAATTTATATCTACTAACGGAATACCATACAAATTTGTTGTTTTAGACTGTCCAGTAAACAAATGATATAAGTCTGGTTCAATTTTAACACTGATATTTTTATCCTTACATATATTTACTATTGAAAACATTATAGATTTTTGACTCATTTTTGAACCAATTACTACAGCATCAGGAGAATACTTTTCGATAATTTTATTGAATTCTGATACACTACCTAGTATAGGTATATTCTTATTTACTTCTACTCCATTATTATTAGTATCAGAACCAATGATTCCAACCGGTCTGTAACCCCAGCTTGGAGATAGCTGCATTTTTCTTGCTATATCTGAGACCTTATCAGTTCTACCAATAAGCAATGTATTTAGATTGATTATTTTACGTTTTCGAAGTGATAGCTGTATTCTTCTTGCAATAGTTCTAAAAATAATAATATTTACACTGAGAGTAATAAAATAAACAAGAATTAACATTCTTGGACTAGTTTGAATTACAGACAACACTACTATTGCAAGCATCAAACAACCAAACCCAATCAATTTTAATATTGTAAATATTTCATCAATAGGCGATTGTTCATACCAATTTCGATACATACCATTTATTGCAAAATATGATATCCAGTAAATTAGTGATGCTAATGTGCCATATAGAATCAAATCCCAGTTATACGTTAAATCTGGTCTTAAAGCACCAAATAAAGTAGACTCATACCTGATAAAATATTGAATGATAAAACTAAAAGTTATAGCAAGTATATCGGCTGTAAGTTCTAGATAAAGTGGTAAAAACTTATTCTTAAACTTAGTCGATATAGTTTTGCTAAAAGATTTATCTTTTATATTTATATTTTCTGTAGCTACGTTCAATCTAAACCTTTTCTACTCCAAATTGCATTTTGCTCGCCTTTTAAATATTGAAATATCCCAATAATAAAGCCAATATTCATTGAAATAAAAAACAATGGGATTTTCAATGGATTTTTCATTTCGTTTTTTTCCAATACTAATCCTACAAAACTTAAAACTATTAATAGTGCTATTATGTAAGCCGTTATCAATCCAAACAATGAATTTAACATAGTTAAAGATAAAATGAAAGTTAATAGTAAGAAAATTGAGGAAAACCACCTGAGTACTTTATGTGACCAAAGGAAGAAAGAATTCCAACCAAATTGAAAAGACAACAAATCTTTGAAGGCAAATATAGTTGATAACCCTCCACCTACTAGTCGCTTTCTTCTTTTGAAGTCCTCGAAGAAATTTGATTCACGTACTTCTAATATTGTATTATCCTGGCTAAAATAAACTCTTTTTCTTTTTCGTATTGATGTCAAAATAGAATTCAAATCATCACAGTATTTATTAGACCCTATTAATTCGAAAGTCTCTTTCTCTATTATATACCCGCCTAAGGTATTAACACATGAACTTATTTGGCTCTCTTTCTTACGAATAAATGATTCATATTTTTGATAGATTGATTCACCTTCGTTAGATTGCTCTTCATTTGCTATCATTTCAATCGGAAGTATTATTACCCCAACATCTAAGTTCGAGAATTCATCAACAATATTAATGATACTTTCCTTTTTCAATCTAAAATCAGCATCTAAAAACAGTAAAGTGTCATAATTTGCTTTTTCGACTAACTTATTAATTGTTGCATTTTTACCACCTCTATCAAAATCAAATACTTTTACTAAATCACTCTCAATTTTATTTGCTTTTATAACAGTTTTATCATCCGAACCGTCGGAACCTATTAGTATTTCTATTTCTAAATCCCCTTTTCTAGACTCTAAAACTGAGTTAATACAATCAACTATATGTTCTTCTTCATTATAAGCTGCAATCAACACACTGACTTTATTAATTTTCTTATTCCTTGAACCATGTTTCTTTTTTGGGAGAACTAATAGAATCAGAGGGTAAATAACCAATGGATATAAGAAAAAAAAAAGTAGTATAAGTAATGCTTTGTCATTTGGGGACACTTTAGAAATCCTCCAAAGTGAAGATAATTCTATAGAAATGATTTCTAACATCATTTGATTCATATGAATATAAAAATTTGGCATTGAAGTTTCTAAATATCTCATAACCAAATGAAGCTTGGAGAATATCTGTATTTAGTAAATCACCATCTAAAAATTCCACAATTTCACTGTCTTCAGGCCTTCTAGTTTGTTGAGCATTACCACCAACATTTTGAACTAATTCACCATCCTTAAATACATTTCTTCCGTGCCTCCTTCTGATATATCTTAATGTTAGTGGATATTTATCTGCAATCCAATAATTAGCCATTACTGATATATAATCTGAATTTGGCTCAATTATAGACCCAAGTAATCCATTATCAGTGGTGTATGAATTGGCTTGATTGAAATGACTATAAGTATAAGGCTCCACTCTGGTGTATTCGACTCCTATATCAATTGGTTCATTGAAAGAATAAATCCCGGCTATATTCCAAGCGGTCTTATTACTCCAAAACCCATTACCTATTTCATCAATAATAATGTCATCCAATAAGAAACTACCTTTAAGTTGAAAGTCATCCATTGGTCTGATTGTAAAATCGAGCCCCATCATCGAATTGTCTCTATCCCTTAAGGCATGTTCTACTGATTTCAAGAAAGAGAGTGGGTTTATATATGCTAAATCAATAGATCTATTAGAATAAATCACACTTTCCCAAAGAGCAATTTCTCCCCAGCTAGGTCTGAATGCAAATCTATGCATTACTAGAAATTTGTCGTGTATAGTTGTATTGAATCCTTGAGTAAGATTACTATCCTCTGGGGTCGCTAACAAAGACCCATGAGTGAATTTATATTCAAATGTTTCAAATTCGGCTCCTAGTGTTAAGGCTTCAAATGGCTGCGAAGCATTAGAAATGAATACATTTTGAATAATTCCGGAACCTAAATTTCGGATTTCCCGACCAATTGATGCATAGAACCAATCATTTTGATAGGTCACATGAGAAAGTGTAAAGTCTAAATCATTTTCAAGGAAGGCAAATTTTACATTATTGCCATAGCTACTTTCTCTATCAACAACAAGCTGTCTACTACCTGAAAGGAGCGACCCATTAGTAGCTTGCAAAAAATATCCAAATGAATTAGACAATGTACCTGATAATCTTAACCCACCTTGCAAAACAAAGCTGCTCTTCTCATCATAGGAATCTGAACTTGTACTAAATAATTCTGCTTTAACAAGTGGTTTTAATTCAAGGTTAGAACTGCTATCACTATATTTATAGAAATACTTATCTTTGTTACTGAAAATGTCATCAAAAAATATATTATCATCGTATTGTTTATTTTCAAAAACAACAGTATTTTCTTCTTTTAAAATATTAAATTCTCTTAGATAAAACTCCGCAATACTTTTGTCCCGTTGAGATGCAGAACTATCTGTATAAATTTTATTCAATATTTTTGTTATTTCTTTCCTCTGTAGTGGTAAATCTGACAATGAACTATGTTCTAAATACCCTTTGGTTTCTGCTCGTAGCAAAAAATCATAAACTGGAGAAGTCATAGGTATATTTTCTACCTGCGAATAAATAATGCCGCAGGATAAGAAAATTAAAATATATATTTGCTTGAATTTTATCAATCTCTGTTAACAAAATCTATTACTTGTAATATTAAGAACCCTAAAGTTGCAATCGTACCAGCTATAGCAGCATAAGTAGAATATTTGGCTTGTTCAGTAGAAGTAGATAAATCTTCTTCTCCAGGCACATAAATATAATCACCATCAAAAACTATCGCTTCTTCATTACCAACCCAAGCAGTTGTATTTTTTCTTATGACAGCTGTCCTACCATAGTCTGCTACTTCAGTATACCCACCTGTCTTATTAATATAATAAGTTACATCTTTACCCTTTTCAAATTCTACAAAACCAGGGTTTTCAACTCTTCCAAAAACATAAACTCTATTGGGAGAAGTAGGTATTACTATTTCATCACCATTTTCAAGTGTTACATCATATTTTTTATTAGCAAGGGCTTTAGTAAAATCTACAGATACTATTGGTTCTATTGATCTCATATCAAGTGTGTAACGAATTGTATCTTCCATTGATAAATTACTCTTTCTGAACATTTTAAATGCTTCTGTTCTAGATTGGCTTAATTCATCAAATTCATTGGTGTTTCTATATAACTTTGCTAATGGTAGATAAGCCTCATCTGTTAAACCACCCGCCATATCAATAATTTCAGATAATGAAGTTTTACTATTGATAATTGGATATGCTCCAGGATTTTGAACAAACCCTTTGATAGTTACTACACCATCTTCTGGCTGATTCTTATCGTATTTACTTCCAACAACTACTACAGAACCAGGCTTTAAATCTAAGTCATTGGGAACAATTATTTTGTTGCCATCTGACTCTAGTTTTTGTTTTACTTCACCATCGAAATAGTAAATATTATCTTCATCTGCATTATCATTTAGCCCTAGTCCATAGTTAACCAATTCAGATAATTTATCCCCCCTTTTAAAGGGTAGTGTTATTGGTCTCTGCACTTCACCTTTAACAGAAATGGTAAAATAATCAGATTTATTGAATGGAACAATAATTCTATCACCTTGTCTAATGTATGGATTTAGAGCAGTCTTACCTTTCGTCTTTGATTTAAGTAAATCAACATTATCACTTGTCCCATCTTCATGAATCACAAGAATATTTCTTTTCCAATAGTCAATAACTTCACCATGATCTTGAGAGTTTGAGAAATTTCTTTTGACTCTCAATCTTTCTTGAATATAATCATCTTCACTAGAGTTACCTTTTTGAGATACAGGAGTTCTTTTGTTGGCAAGTTGAATTGCATCAGATACTTTGAATGTTGAAGGCAAATTGAATACACTTGAGTTTAAAACATTTCCTTCTACTTCCACAAAACTTAAATGTGGCCTTTGGAATGATACTGTAACAATTGCATCTTCTTTATACTTTCTGAAACTTTCCTTGATTAATTCTCTTACTTCTGTCAATGTTATCCCATTTACATCAATTAATCCACCTGAACGGGGTAAAAACATTTTGTTATCAGGAGAGACAACTACAGGAATAGCTGTAGTTACCATAGGTATTGCTTTGACAAGAAGAACATCTCCTGGACCTAAATAGTAAATATCAGGATTCACTATATTAGAAACAGGCATTTGTTCTGACTCTATCATCTTAGAATCCATACCCTTATTGTTCTCCAATTCATTTTGGAGTAACAAGTTATTATCATTCATACCAGTTACTTGCGCAAATGCAATACAAGATGACATTAGCATCAGTATTATGATTTTAAATTTCATTCAATCTCCGAAAGTATTTTGCTTATTTTTTCAGTAATTCTTTCAGCAGCTTTTCCATCCCATAGATAAGGTACACTGCCTTCTTTTCTTTCACCACTTAAATATTTATCTACGGCTTCTTCTATTTTCTCTTTATTGGGGTACACAAGTACATTTGTCCCCTCTTCTATAGTACTTGGTCTTTCTGTTGTTGTTCTTATAGTTATACAATCAACACCAAGTGCGGTAGTCTCTTCCTGGATTCCACCAGAATCTGTAAGTACAAAATCACAGTTTTTCATCAAGTTTAAAAAGTCCAGATAGCCCATTGGACCTGTAACAACAATATTATTCAATTGATCTAGCTTATCTTGCAAATCAAATTTTTCCAAGTTGTTTTTTGTTCTTGGGTGCATTGGAATTACGACTGTTCTTTTTTGCGATATTTTTTCAAATACGTCTAATAAATCTGATAGTTGCTCTTTATTGTCAACATTTGAAGGTCTATGAACAGTAGATAGAACGTAAGTTTTTCTATTAAGCTTAAGGTCCTCAATTATGCTTGATTCATTTAGTTTTGGTAAAGCGAAGTACTGAGAGTCAATCATTGTATTACCTACAAAGAATATCCTATCTTCAGGGTAATTTTCCTTAATCAGATTTTCCTTACCACTCTTTTCAGTCACAAATGCATAATCACAAATTGAGTCAGTTACTATTCTATTTATCTCTTCAGGCATTTTTCTATCGCCACTACGGAGTCCAGACTCTACATGAACAACAGGAATATGAAGTTTAACTGCTGTGAGGCTACAAGCTACAGTTGAATTTACATCTCCAACAACTATCACTAAGTCTGGCTTTTCCTCTAATATAACTTTCTCGAATTCAACCATCACTTTGGCTGTTTGCTCTGCATGTGATCCAGAACGTATATTCATGAAGTGCTTAGGATGAGGCATTTCCAAATCTTGAAAGAAAGCATCACTCATATTCTTGTCATAATGTTGACCAGTATGAACAATAAAATGCTCAATATTTTTATAATTTTCGAATGCTCTGTGAATTGGAGCTACCTTCATAAAATTCGGTCTAGCACCAACTACTGATATAACTTTTTTCATCTATTAGAATAGTTTTCTTTATAATAATTTTTGTAATCGCCACTCACTATATTTTCAACCCAAGTCATATTATTCAAATACCAATCAATTGTTTTATCCAAACCAGTGTTAAAATCATATTTGGGAATCCAACCAATTTCATTATTAATCTTAGTGTTGTCCATAGCATAACGCAAATCGTGGCCTGGTCTGTCAGTAACGAATTTGATTAAAGATTCTGGCTTGTTCAATTTTTTGAGGATTGTCCTCACTATTTCAATATTAGGCATCTCATTTTCTGCACCAATATTATAAACTTCCCCGATTGTGCCCTTTTCAAATACTTCCAATATAGCTTCGCAATGATCATCTACATATATCCAGTCCCTTACATTCATACCATTTCCATAAATTGGTAAATCCTTATCATTCAATGCATTCATGATCATAAGGGATATTAATTTTTCAGGGAATTGATTTGGTCCATAATTATTAGAACAGCGGGTGATAAGCGTTGGAAAATCAAATGTTTTATTGTATGATCTAACAAAATTGTCGGCAGCGGTTTTGGATGCTGAATAAGGGGAATTTGGCTTTAAATTTGTATTTTCTGTGAACTTTCCTTCCTCTCCGAGAGAACCATATACCTCATCGGTAGATACTTGGAGATATTTTTCAACCTTATATTTTTTTGAGAAGTCAAGTAAGTTTACTGTACCCATTACATTAGTACTTACAAACGGAGTAGAATCCATGATTGATCTATCAACATGAGATTCTGCAGCAAAATTTATGACGCCATAAAAATTATGATTTGAAAATAGCTTCTTCAAATCAGATTTACTTTCAATATTACCTTTAACGAATAAATGTCTATCGTTACTAGTATAAGGGGCTAAATTTTCCAAATTGCCGGCATAAGTAAGAGCATCGAAACTCACAATTTCGTAGTCAGTTTTATCAAGAATAATTCTAATAAAATTACTCCCAATAAACCCTGCTGAACCTGTTACTAATATTTTTTTACTCATACTATGTTATAATTTAGTTTGTCTCTTCTGTACCATAGTTAGTTCTACCACTAAGTATCATAGTAGTAGCCGCTAATGATGCAAGTGAGTTAGAATAGGCTAAAACCGAAACATCTGATCTTATCTCGTCCGACAAATAAGGGTTTCCGAAATAGACTGTAATAACTGGTTTACCCATTGCTATTTTCTTCATTATTGAACTAATTTTTTCAGCTTGGCCTATATCTCCGACATGAGATCTACTTCGATGGAAAACAGCAAATAGTATTATATCAGCATCATCTACACCAAGTTTTAGTTGTTCTAAATCATCTTCTTCTATTTTCTCATTGATGTATGCAAAATCACAATCATTTTCCAATGCTTGTTGCATAAAATTAAAGAACATACTTGCAGGTCCAAAATCATCATCCTTCTGAAGAAATCCAAACCCTGCATACTGTATTCCTTCTTGAATCGGTATAACGTTATTTTCCAGTTTAAGTTCAATAGTATCTCTTGCCAATTCTAGAGCAATTTTTTCATGCTCCATAAAGTGATCTTTAAACTCTTCATCTATATTTGGTGGGTTCAATGCACCTACAAAGTTTATTTCACTTTTAAGCTTTCTGTATGCAAGATTTAAATGTTCTTTTAATTCTGGGCTATTATTTAATTTTTCTGCAACTCCTTCTATAGCATCAAATGGATTCTCTGGAATCAAAGCAATATCTCCACCTGCTTCAAAGAATTTAAGAGTTGAATCAACAGATGAAAAGCTATTAGTGATAGATTTCATGTCTAACGCATCACTAATGATAAGACCTTTAAATTGAAGTTCATTTTTTAAGAGTTCAGTTATTACATTGTATGATAGTGTAGCTGGTATTTTCTCACTATCTAGTTCTTTTACCCACAAATGTCCAATCATTACTGACTTAACGCCATTTTTAATATTATTGATGAATGGTTTTAGTTCCGTTCTAAATTCATTTCCCGTTTTATTTAATACTGGTAGTTTCAAATGTGAATCAACATCAGTATCACCGTGCCCAGGAAAATGTTTAGCACAAGCTATAACACCCTCATTTTGAGTAGCTTTTGTATAATAAACAGAATGTTCAGAAACTGTTTTATCATCTTCACCAAAAGCCCTGATGTTAATGATTGGATTTTTTGGGTTTGAATTTATATCGCAGACAGGAGCTAAGTTCCAATCTATTCCTAGTAGTTTGGCTTCTTTCGCAATAAATTTGGCTGCAATACCAGACTTGGTGGGGTCTTCAGTTCTACCAAGAGCCATAGCGTGAGGAAAACCAGTTCCACCCAGAAACCTCATTGGTAAACCAAACTCCAAATCTGATAAAAATATTAATGGTTGCTCGGCAATTGCTTTCAAAGAAGAAATCATATTCTTTACTTGATTTACTTCTCCTCCGAATACGCAAAAGCCACTAACACCATATTCAATTAACTTATGAATTAATTTTTTATAATCTTCTTGCTCATAGTAATAAATTGTATTTAATCTTGGAATTACACAGCGAGCAGCAATTTTTAAATTAGATTCCATTTATCTCGTAATCGTTTATTTTTTTTCGAATATGTTTTGGTATTGTTATTGGTGTTTCATTTTGTAAATCTACATATACCAGTATTGTCTTAGCTTCTAAAGCCAACACATCTTTTTCATTGTAAACTTGATTTACAAATGTAATTGAACTATCACCAACTTTCTCAACTTTTGTTAATACTATATATCTATCAGTAAAATGAAGTGAGTTATAATAATCAACTTCATTTCTTACTGTTAGTATTGGCATATGCTTTGAAAAAATACTATCATCTTTTGGCAAACCAATATCAAACAAGTATTGTGTTCTTGCCCATTCTAACCAATACAAGTAAGCCAAATTATGAACAACACTGAATGAATCAACTTCGCTAAACTTAACTTCACCAGTATATTTGTGTTTAAAGTTATTTCTTTCGTACTTCTGTTTCATTTTTTTATTGAGCTAGGAGTAATGCAGTATCGTTTACTATATCTATTGCTTCTTTTGTTTCTTTATCATTTATCTGGAAGTGAAATACAACTCTGATAGAATTATTACCAATCTCACCACATAGTAATCCTTTTTCTTTCGCCTTTTCAACGAAATCAGAAGCTTTCACTTTTGGAGCTAATTTGAAATTCACAATATTAGTTTGTACTCTAGTTAAGTCAACTGCAATTAATGGAGATTCAATAATCTTTGTAGCAAAAAATTTAGCCCTTACATGATCACTTTTCAGATGTTTAATATGATTCTTTACTGCGTGGAGTCCACCAGCTGCAATTATACCAGCTTGTCTCATACCACCACCTAGCATTTTCCTAAATTTTCTTGACCTGTTTATGTGTTCCCATGTTCCAACTAAAACTGAACCGACCGGTGCACCTAATCCTTTAGAAAGGCATACTGACACTGTATCAAATGGTTCTGCATACTGCTCAAGTGGTATACCAGTTTCAGCATGTGCATTCCACAGTCTTGCACCATCTAAGTGCATTTTCATCTCATTTGCATCAGCTACTTCTTTTACCTGCATAGTATAATCTACATCAAGCAAAGTTCCACCGTGACGATTATGAGAATTTTCTAAAGTGATTAGTGAAGTACGAGAATTATAATAAATATTTGGCCTTATTGCTGCCTCAATATCTTCAATTGCAGGACTTCCGTAATCAGAAGGTAACAGTCTGCACATAACACCAGATATTACTGCGGGTGCTCCAGTTTCATAATGAAAAATATGCGCTTCCTCATCCATCAAAACTTCATGACCAGGTTTAGTGTGTAACTTTAAGGCTATTTGGTTAGCCATAACACCTGAAGGAACAAAAAGACCTGCTTCTTTACCTAGTAAATTTGAGACTGTACGTTCCAAATCTTTTACTGTTGGATCTTCTTTATATACATCATCTCCAACTTGTGCATTTGCCATCACATGTCGCATCTCATCAGTTGGCCTAGTAACTGTATCACTTCTTAAATCTATCATCTTTTTCTTAGTTGTATTTAATTCACAATTGATAACTACAAAGTTAAACAATATGATAGTCAATTTGAATTTTTTGGATATATAATCCTAATTAACCAGGTTTAGAAAAGATTGGCCATTTGAGGAATAGAAATATTCAAAAATCAACATCACTATTCCAACTGATATAGGTACAGACAAATTATCATCTAATCTTGCTACTTTAGAGACAGCTTCAACAAATCCACCAACAATTGCAGCTACTATACCAGCAATAAGATAACTAAAAGGTAGTATGAAAACAGAGTAGTAAATAGTTACTATAATAATTGCCGATATCATAAATGATAAAGTGCCTTCCCAAGATTTATCGAAAAGTGGTCTTTTACCAAATTTTCTCCCTATTAGAGCTGCGAATAAATCCGAAATGATAAGAATTGTAAAACCAGTAATAGTTATAATTTTAGGGAATAAAGCAATACAAACTGCTGCTGAAATAATTACCCAAGTGGCACCGTTGAATGTACCTTCACCTTTTATTTCATGAGGTCTAAGCATTTTGCCAAAAAACTTAAATAGAAATTTATTGACGATTTTTACCTTTTGAGATAGTATATCAAATAATGTTATAGCTATAGCAAATGGTATAAATATATATAACATTGTTTCCTTTGTTAAGAAAATATAGCCAATAGGAATAGAGAGAGACATTAAATGAATACTCTTTCTTAATAATTCCTGTTTATAAGTTATATTGCTTTTATCTGACATACGAAACAAAAATAGATAAAAATGAAAGTTAAAAAAAATGCTAATGCAAAAATAAACATTGGTTTGGAAGTATTAAACAAAAGGGGTGATAATTTTCATAATATTAATACTATTTTCTATACTTTAAATGATTTATATGATGAATTAATTTTTGAAAAAAATGATAGCAATGAAATTAAGATAAATTCTAATATTTCAGAGCTCAATAATAGTGACAATTTGATTGCAAAAGCAATCAAGAAAATAGAAAGAAAAAAGAAAAAGAAATTTGGACTAAATATTGAGTTAATAAAGAATATACCAATGGGAGCTGGACTTGGTGGTGGAAGTAGTGACGCTGCTGTTATAATAAATGCAGTTGATCAAATTTACGAGTTAGGTCTATCTTATAATGAAAAGTTAATTTTAGCACAGGCTGTTGGCTCTGATGTACCTTTTTTCTTGCAAGGTGGTGCAGCATTGGGTAGAAGCCGAGGTGAAACTTTAACTTATTTCGATTATCAGGTTCCTTATAAAATAGTTATAGTTTTCCCAGATATTCATGTATCAACACCAACTGCATATAAAAAACTTGATAGAGATTTCACACCTAGAAAAATGATAGACTTTGTCTCAATTTTGGAAAAAGCAAAAGACAATCCTTTTTTACTCAGAAATATGATTAAAAATGATTTTGAGAAACCTATTTTTGAAATGCATCCCGAGTTAAAAGAAATCAAAAATAAGTTATATGAACAAGGTGCCATTTTTTCTCAAATGTCTGGTAGTGGATCATCTGTTTATGCTTTTTTTGATGAGATAAGTGATATTAACAGACTTAGAAACATATTCCCCAATTATAAAGTATTTTCTGCAAGTTGAGATTAGAAAACAACATAGCAATTAAGTATATACTAAGTGGTAAGGAAATCAGCTTTGTAAAAGTGATAAATGTACTTGCCACTACAGGAATTGCCATAGGTGTTGCTGCAATTATTTTTGTGGTTTCAATTCTAAGTGGATTTCAAGTTATGAACTACAATCAGATACTTGGCTTTGACCCACATTTAAGAGTTAGTTTATCAGCTGAAACAGAACAAAATAATGAGTTAATTTCTTTTGTTCGAAACTCGGAAATAGTAAATGATTTTGCTCTTACCTCAGAGAAAAAATCAGCCTTGAGATCTGGAAACAATATACAAGTTGCTAGATTATTATATATAAACCCTATGAGTGAAACTTACACTAGCTCACTCAATAAATCATTACTATATGGTGAATTACAGAATAATTCTAACAGCCTAATACTTGGTGTAAAATTGGCTAAAAGCTTAGGTGCTACAAGAGGTGATCAGATTGAACTACTTACTCCTGAAGAATTAGAAAAATCTGTTAGAATGTTTCGCTCGCTTAATGGAACTAATATGCTAATTAGTGGTGTATTTTTCAGCAATGTTAAAGATTATGATGAACAACAGATTTACATAATAGATCAAAATCCAAATAAAGAAAATCTTGATATCAAATTAAATGACTATGAGGATACTGACACATTTTATAGAACATTGAGTAATAGATTTGAGTCATTTTCAATTACTACTTGGAAAGAATTGAATCAGGACTTCTTTAAAATTATGCAGTTCGAAAAACTGATGACGATATTGATTTTGTTTTTAATAATTATAATATCTGCATTCAATATTTTAGCTTCCTTGTCTATGACTGTAATTCAGAAAAGAAAAGATATTGCTATCCTCAGAACTTTAGGACTTTCAAAACAAAGAGTAAGAAATATATTCAGAAATGAGGGTGTGATAATTGGTATAATTGGGACAGTAGCTGGTTCTATTATTGGAATTACGTTAGTTGTCTTACAAAGTAATTATGGACTTTTTCAATTCGGACAAGGAATTACAATTCAATCTGCATTTCCTGTTAGTTATGAGTTTGGTGTCTATGCTATTGTAATAGTATCTTCTATATCTTTGTCTTTATTTGCAACATATTTACCAACAAAAAGAATTAACAAAATGTCAATTTTAGACGGAATTAGAGAAGAGTAAAAAAATCTATTATCTATCTTCCCAGCTTTTATTCTTTTTCCTAAATAGGAAACTAATAGGTGTACCTTCTAAATCAAAATTTGCTCTCATCTGTCTTTCTATAAATCTCTTGTAGCTTTCAGGAAGTGATTGAGGTTGATTTAAGAAGAATGTGAACAAAGGTGGTTCAGTTCCGACTTGAGTTACATAGTTAATACGCAAATCATATCCCCTCACTGCCGGTGGTGGAGTCTTTTCAAATACTTCTATTAGTATTTTATTCAGCTTTGATGTTGATATTCTTCTTTCTCTTCTTGCTTTTATATCTTTTGCTATATCTAATACTTTATTAATTCTTGTTTTTTCTAAAGCAGATATAAATATAACTGGCAAATAGTCGAATGTTCTGACATCTTCAAGTATAGCTTTTTTCATTTTGTGGGCAGTATCAGACTCATCATTATCAACTACATCCCATTTGTTCATAGCTAATATTATGCCTTTTCTGGCTTCACTCAACAATGTAATAATCTTTTTATCTTGGTCTTCAAAACCTCTTTCTGCATCTAGCAATACAACACCAACATCACATCTGTCAATAGCTCTGTGAGTTCGTACCATACTCCAGCGTTCAATATTTTCATCTACTTTTGATTTTCTTCTTAATCCAGCAGTGTCTATGAGAACAATTTCTTCTCCATGATACTTAATCGTTGAATCAATAGAGTCACGGGTAGTACCAGGAATGTCTGTAACTATATTTCTTTCTTCACCTAATAGAGCATTTGTTAAACTTGATTTACCTGCATTTGGTCTTCCTACAATAGCTATTTTCAATCTACCATCATCTTCCTCATATTGAATATCAGGAAATGTCTCTACTAAATGATCCATAAAATCACCAGTACTTCTACCATTATTGGCAGAAATTGCAAAAGGTTCACCTATTCCAAGCTCGTAAAACTCATATGAATTATGATCCATAACATGATTATCACACTTGTTGACAACCAAAGTAACTGGCTTATCTGTAGTTCTTAGTAATACAGCAATGTCCCTATCAAATCTGGTTATACCATCCTTACCATCGACCATAAATATAATAGAGTCAGCTTCTTCCATAGCTATCATAGCTTGTTCTCGAATTGCTTTTTCCATAGTGTCTTCGCTACCTGGGATGAACCCACCAGTATCTATAACGTGAAAAAACTTTCCATTCCAGTCCGAAACACCATAGATTCTGTCTCTGGTAACACCAGGTTCATCTTCTATTATTGCGTTTCTTTCCCCTACTAATCTGTTAAAAAGAGTAGATTTTCCTACGTTTGGTCTTCCGACTATAGCTACTGTAACCATGTTTATTTGCTTTATTACCGAAATAAAATTTAATTTACGAAAATAGAATGTCAACATTGCAATTAATACAATATGAAGAACAAAAATATAATATTAGGAATAACAGGAAGTATATCTGCTTACAAGACTCCTTTTCTTATAAGAGAGATTGTTAAGAAAGGTGGTTTGGTACAATCAGTAATTACCAATAATGGGAAAAGATTCGTTAGCAAATTAGTTCTTGATAATCTTTCTCAGAATAAAACAATAGATGATATGTTTGATGATAGTCAGCAAGATTCTGGCTCTTGGCACATTGACATAGCTCAAAAGTGCGACTTATTTTTAATTGCACCTTGCTCAGCTAACACATTGGCTAAGATTGCCAATGGACTCTGTGATAATGCACTTACAACCTTAGCTACAGCAATCCCTGAGGGAGTGCCTAAGTTAATAGCTCCAGCCATGGATAGTGATATGTGGGAAAACAAAGCAATACAAAGAAATATATCTCAACTATCAGATGACGGTTACACTATGTTAGAGCCGGGATTTGGTGAGTTAGCAAGTGGTATAGTGGGCAAAGGAAGATTGCCTGAAACAGTTGATTTACTTGAAAAAATCGAAGCAAATCTGAAATGAATAGGTTAAAAAATAAAAAAGTATTAGTTAGTGCTGGTCCTACTTATGAGCGAATAGATGATGTCAGGTTTATTGGAAACTTTTCATCAGGTAAGATGGGATTTGCTATAGCTGAATCAGCCAGAGCTAACGGTGCTGATGTGACACTTGTAACAGGTCCAACTGTACTCGATTGTAATTCCAGTATAAAAAGAGTTGACATTGAATCTGCTCAACAAATGTATGAGGAAATGATTAGTATCAGTAAGGAGTTTGATATTATAATTATGTCTGCTGCTGTAGCTGACTATACCCCAGCTATAAAGTATGATGGGAAGCTGAAGAAAAAAAGTGACAGAATGACCATAGATCTTGTTAAGACAAGAGATATACTTAAGGAGATGGGTAGAATAAAGTCGGAGAATCAAACTCTAGTTGGGTTTGCGTTAGAAAGTACTAACTTATTAGAATACGCTAAAGGTAAGTTAGAGAATAAAAACTGCAATATCATAATTGCAAACAAGTCAAATACTCCAAATAGTGGATTCAATAAGGATGTAAATACAATCACAATAATTGATGACAAAGGTACAGTAAAACCAGTGGATACAGCAAGTAAAAAAGATATTGCGAATATTATTTTAAGCTTTGTTGTAGAATATAATGAGCGGCCTTGATACCATTAATTGCAGCACCTTCTAAAGTTGAAGGATAGTTATTCTGCGGATAATCACCTGCAATATATAACCCCTTAATATGAGTTTTAACATTAGGTCTTTTATTACAATTATCCCTATCCGCTAAAAATGTGGCCATTTTTTCTCGTATAATTTTAAACTTTTCTATTCTAATATCCTTCCAAAAAACTTTTGATAATTCAGAGCTTACTAAATGCATAATTTCTGTATCCTTCAGACTAGATATCTCATCAGCAGCACTTGTAGTTATTTGGTAGGAGTAATCGCCCTCGTCTAAACTCATTAGTTTACTTCTGTTGAAGAGCCAATCAAACTTAGTTTGAGGCAGGGATATCATCTCCGAATCAATTAGTTTTTCGTCAATCCAGAAATAGATAGATACAATCGGTGAGTATTTCGGCATATCTACCTCATATCTCAAATCTTCTAACAACCGTTTAGTTATAAAGCTTGGCGTCGTTACAATTACACTATCAAATTGCTCACCATTAATTTCGAATCCTTCATCTAAGCGTAAAGCCCTTTTTACAGGGGTACTAAGTTTCAGCTCTCTTTTACAACCTTCATTGGAAGTAAACACTTTTTCAAAGTTTGAGAATAGTTCACCAAAATGAGTTGTAGGTAAGTAAAACGTAGCATTTTCTGACTTACTCAAAAATCCGTCTAACATTATAGTAACAAATACCTTTGGGTCTGCTTGCCATACAGGTGTATTCATTGTAGAAACAATTAGTGGTTCCCACAAAATCTCTATTATCTTCTCAGATTGCTTCTGTGCTAAAAGCATCGCCTTGCAATCCTTATAGCGATCCAAAGGAATAGAATTCATTTGTAATTTAATCGCAAAGACAACTGCGTTAATCTTTTCTTTTACACTTAAATTTCTGTCAGTAAGTATAGCTTCAAGTAAGCCAAATTTGCCTTTAAAGTACTTTGATGATAAGCTATGAATATTACCATCATAATAATAGGGTATATTATACTTATCAGAGATAACAAATTTATCATCTGATCCAATTTTTTTTAAAAAGCCCAGAAAGCTTTTATATGCACCAATACAGATATGCTGCCCATTGTCTAGTATTTCATCAAGCTTCTTATCATAAACAGTAGTTGCCCTGCCCCCTATCCTATCAGTAGCTTCGTATATCGTTACATCGTAATTATCATCGAATTCTAATGCTGCAGACATGCCTGAAACGCCGCATCCGACTATTGCTACTTTATGTTTTGCATAACTCATATCTGCAATTTAGAAAACTTTAAAATTTATTTTTTAGTTTATATGAAATGTTATAAATTTGTATCCTATTTCAATGCGGATGTGGCGGAATTGGTAGACGCGCTAGATTTAGGATCTAGTGGGCTTAAGCCTGTGAGAGTTCGAGTCTCTCCGTCCGTACGATAATTAAAGCAGAATTTGAGTAAAATCAGATTCTGCTTTTTTTTGTTATATTGGGGGTGTTGGGTTTTGGTAAATGTATATGTTATAAAATTCCCATCTTTTTAAAGAGGGTTGGTCACGCTATAGCGTGAGCGGGGTGTTTAAATAATGAATGAACAAAAAAGAAAAAGTATTTATAGCACACTAAGAATTCTTCTTATAAACACCCTTCTATTAAATTCATTAGTATTTATAATTTTATATTATATATTCAACCTAAGAGTTTATTTTTTGTTCATTGATATAATAGCATTTTTTAATATTTTTATTTTTATTCTTTTATATATAACTGATGAAGACAAAAATGACAATGTTTTAGTAATTTTCGTAAATAAAATATTGACAATTTGAATGTTAGTTTACTTTCCAATTATTTTATACTTATTTTTTGATATTTATTACCTGAAGCTATTATAAATACTCCTCACCTCCACACTGATAAGAATATCTATCAACAAGCTTAATAAAAAACAAGGGGAATTATCCTAATTCAAAAACTGAAACAAGTTCAGTTGGTTAATTCTACTGCCAACTTGAAGGGCGAATTGTAGGACGTTCTCTTATCTTTATATTAACCATATTATGAAAATCTTAATATTCTTAATGGGTTGAACTTAGAAGAAATAATAGCTGGTATAGAAACTACTATTAATGAAATTAAAATTGCATTTGCTATTACAATAATATAATGTGTTGGATTAATTGTAATTGGTACTTTATCTAAATAATAAATAGAACTATCAAGTTCAATAAAACCAAATTTTTGCTGCAAAACAGAGAGTCCAAATGCAAGAAGTGCCCCTGTTAAGGAGGCTTTTACTGTCAAAAGTGTACCTATAGAAATAAATATTCTCGATATATCTTTTGATGACATTCCCAATATTTTTAAAACACCTATTTGCTTAGTTTTTTCAACAATTAAAATTAAAAGCATTGTAACTACATTCAAAGTTGCTACAATTGAAATGATTCCTAACACTAATGGTACTGGTTCTTTCTGTACTTGAATCCATATAAGTGCTGTTCTCTGGTAGTCAAATACATTTTTAACCATAAATGGAAATGGAATAGCTTCTGCAACTTGATTTGTAGTACTAGTTATCTCTTTTTTATCAACTACTGATATTTCTAACCTTGTGGCATAACCATTAGGTATATCAAAAAAATCTTTAGATGTTTTGAGGGGTGAAAATATAATCGATTTATCATATTCACCCAAACCAGTATTATATGTACCGACAATTTTAAATTTTGATATTTTTGTTTTGGGGCTAGACTTTTGATTGTATTCTATTGCGTACAGGACTAAATTTTCATTAATTTTCAAATTATACTTCTTTTGAATTATTTCACTTACTATTACCTCCCTAGCTGAGTCTGAGGAGAATGGAAATTCATTTTGAAATAGACCTAAGTCAGCATCACTATTTATACCTTTCAATACAAAACCATCGATATCTTTTTTCATTCGCATTATTACTGGTTTTTCTACTACTTCTGCTATAGTTTGAATATTCTTTATTTCTGTTATATCCACACTATCTTTCGATACATATCCATTCTTCATATTGACAATAGATATATCAGAGGTAAATTTTGCTGTTGATTCTGTTAACATATCTTCAAATCCAACTAATATGGATAAAGAAATAATCAAAGCAAATGTACCTAATGTAATAGAAAAAAAGGCTGCTTTTGAAGTAAACTTTAATACACTGCTTTCTTCAGATTTACTATTTAGTCTATTTATGAAATATTTTATTTGTGAAAACTTCATAAATATAATTTAAGCATTAAAAATATAAGTAAAAACATTTCTAAATAGTATAAAAAGAATTTAATATCTTAAATTGTTTTTGCCTATAAATTTTATTTTTTAGATTGCGTTAAGTAAAATTAACAAACCTTTTCTTTTGAAAAAGTTTTCAGCAATAATATCAATTCTACTTTACTTGAATGCTCTGATAATACCAGTTTTTCCTATATTTAATTACATGATTAATACTGATATCTACGATGCTCTTTGTATAAATCAAGATAAACCAGAGCTTGAATGTCATGGCAAATGTCATTTGAGTGAAGAGTTAGATCAAAGCCAAAGTGAAGATAATGATAGCCCCATGCTCGAAATCAATATGAGGGACTTCCCTATCGGTTTTGTTCATTTCTTTAATCTTGAAGATGTTTACTTTGACTTATTTGTTGCTGAAAGTAGCTTCAATAACATTTATCACTTCACATTAGAATACGACATATTCAATCCTCCTAAGTTTCTTTCTTAACATTCTACAAGTCAACACCTTAACAGGGAAGAAACAAATTTTTATTTAAAAACAATTAATTATTAGAATAATCTAAGAGGATTACTATGCGCTATGCATTAAAAACAATATCAATTTTAGTAGCTGTTTTATTTATACACTCATGTGCAGATGATGACAACCCTATAAATGATGATGACCAAATTGAACTAAGTGTTATTAAGACTTATGAAGAAGGTGGTATTACATATGAAATACTATCAGAAGAAACAGAGCTAATAGAAGGATATAATGAATTCTATATCAAAGCCAAAGACTCTGACGGAAATGACTTAACTGCTGATTTTGATATCAATATTGTGATGGATATGGGTCAAATGATGCACTCCACTCCATTCGAATATGAAATGATGGAAGATGCCACTAATGGTGGATCCATTTTAGTGATAAAAGCAACTTTTATCATGCCTACTGTAGAAATGGGTGTTTGGATGATAGATGCAGTTTCTGAATCATTAGGAGCAGATCATACTATTGAATTCAATGTAGCCCCATCAGGTAATGTTAAACGATTCACAAGCAATGAAAAACCATACTTTGTCACTTTAAGAACTCTTAAATCTCCGGAAGTTGGAATGAATGATTTCAACTTAACAGTTCACACAAGAGAGAACATGATGTCTCACCCTGCAGTTGATAGCTTGACTATAGAAATAGAGCCTAGAATGCCATCAATGGGACATGGTTCTAACGGAAATGAAAATCCACTTTATACAGAAAATGGATTATACGAAGGAAATGTTAATTTTAATATGACTGGTGACTGGGAAATAACAGTTACTTTACTTGACGGCAAAAATGAAATAGGTTCAGTAGTCTATACATTAGACTTATAAATATAGAAATTAATATCATCTGTTAGGTTCTACTTTAAAGTGCCTAACAGATAATGTTAGGAGTTTATCATGAAAATTGCTCTAGCAATATTTCTATTTTTCTACGCATTATTAATTAGTGCTGAAGAAGATACAACGAAGCTAAAGAATTATAAGTCGACTGAAATAATAGTATTAGATGATTACTTTGGTATAAATGACAAAGATATTGAAGAAACAATTAACTCAACTGAAGATATTCTTAAGCAACAGAATGAAATTGATTTAATATCAAGAGCAAACTTTGCATCCGAAGCAGTAGTAAGAGGATATACACAAGACAGACTCAATGTCACTATAGATGGGATGCGCCTTTTTTCAGCTTGTATAGATAAAATGGATCCCATAACATCTTATATTGAAGTTGAAAACTTAAGTAAAACAGAAGTAAACAGCGATAAGTCAAGTTTGATGAATGGCATTTCTACTGGCGGGAGTTTAAACTTCATAACTAATAAACCAAGCCACAACCAAAGTCTAAGATTTATATCTGACAATCAATTCAATTCCGTTTCTGATGCATATAATAGTCGTGGTAGCACTCAATATGGTAGTGAATCTATTGCAACAATGGCTAGTTATTCGGTAAAACGATCTTCAGATTATAAAGCTGGTGATAATAGTACGATCAATAATAGTAGCTACTCTAAAGAAAATGTAAAGTTTAATCTTAATTATAAATCTGATGAGGATATTAATCATTCATTAGAGTATATATATGATCATAGTGCAGATGTCTTTTACCCTGCTCTGATTATGGATACAAGATATACTCACATGAATATGGCTTCTTATGATTTTAACATAGATAATATAGGAGAAAGTATCTACGATTTTAACACTAATTTATACTTCAATATGGTAGAGCACTTAATGGATGACTATGACAGAAGTGATGAAGAGATAAATAACAGGTTAGTTATGCCAGGTATGTATATGCCAATGTATGGCGAGACTAAAACTTTTGGTCTTAACTCTAGTATCAAACAATTATTATCTGATGGGATTTTAAGTCTATCATTTGAGGGATACAATATGAATGCCTTTGCAGACATGGATATGGAAATGCTAGACACTGATGAAAAGATGTACTTGACTAATTTGGGTGACATTAATACAACTAAACTTGGATTAAGCGTTGGTTATATAGCTAGTTTGAACAATAAAACGACCTACAGTATAAATAGTAGGTATGATATTTCATATAGAACTATGAATAATGATTTCTCTAAAGCTATCACTGAAAGTTTTTAGGGAAATAATTACACCTCATTATATAATATATTCAATTTTTCAGCTAACATTAGTTTTGAATTAGATAATCAGTCTGAAATTGATTTGACTTTATCAAGAATTGAAAGAGAACCGAGTCATTTAAAGAATTTTGGTTTTTATATTTATAATATTTCTGACAATTCAATATATATTGGCTCTCCAAATCTGAATAAAGAAAAATCATATTCCGTTAATTAAACTATGAATTTCAAATTGAAAATATTGAACTATCTACCAAAGTATATAATGATTATCTTGTAGATTATATTGCTGGAACTAATGACGAAAGCATCAATATATTTGATGGGTTTGGTCAGTCCTTCAAACAGTTCAGCAATATAGGTAATGCGAATGTAGCAGGATTTGAAATAAGTGCAAGATTCAAATTAAATAATTATTTCTTTGTTAATACTCAAATGAAATTCCAAAAAACTCATAACTTTGAATACAATGAATCATTTCCGTTCACTCCCCCACTTTCAGGGAATTTAAGTTTTGTTTATGCTAGTGAATATTTAAAGAGTGTCTTATCTGCAGATTTAGCAGGAGAACAGAACGATATATCTTATTCCATACTTACTGAAGATGCCACTGATGCTTATGCAGTAGTAAATTTTAGAAACAGCTATTCCTTCAATGATGATTTGAGGTTAAGAATTGGAGTTGTAAATCTATTTGATGAATTATTCCACACCCATTTTAGTATTAATAATTTACCCAACCCAGGTAGAAACTTTTATTTAGGATTGTCATTGGGGCTTTAATTCATTTCATCTATTACTTCTTTGAAAAGGGAAATATACTTCTTGGCACTTTTCAAAGAAGAATAGTTTTTAGACATTCCATTTTTTCTAATTTTGTTGTAATGTATTTCTGAGTGGTATATACTTATAGCCTTCTTTATAGCTTGCTCCATTTCGTCCCTATTATAATGCGGGAAAGTTACTCCAGTTCCCTTTTGTTTTTCTGTAGAATAATCAGTTATTGTATCTGCTAAACCTCCTGTTAAGCGTACAATAGGCACAGTACCATACCTTAAACTATACATCTGGGTTAAGCCACATGGCTCATATTTAGAAGGCATTAATAGGAAGTCTGAAGCAGCTAGTAAAATATGAGTATTTTTTTCATCAAATTGAAAGTCAACTATAAAATTTTCGGGGAAGGAAAATTTCGTTTCAGTTAGCATTTCTTCATATTGTTCTTCACCAGCACCTAAAACAGCAAATATAAACTTATTAGACTTCATCAGTTTATAAATTTTCTTTGCAACTAAATCAATACCCTTTTGGTCTTTAAGCTTAGTAATCATAGATATTAAGGGTAGATGATGTTTTTTTTCTGGTATCCCAGCTTTAATTAAGTATTCTTTTTTTAACTCACGTTTCTTCTCTAAAGTATCTGAAGTGTAATTTTGAGAAATATAAATGTCGTCCTCTGGGCCCCAGAGGTTATAGTCTACTCCATTTAAAATACCAACTATATCTCTAAGTCTGCTATTTATTGCATCTTGCATACCTTCGCTGTAGTAGGTGTTTTTGATTTCTTCACTATAGGTTGGACTTACTGTTACAATCTTATCTGCATACATAATCCCTGTCTTCATGAAATTGACATTACCTTCGTGCTCAAACCAAGAACCAACGTCAAACTCGCTATATTTCATACCTGTGAAACTCAGAACTCTATACTTATCAAACTTACCTTGATAAGATAGATTATGAATAGTGAATACTGATCTGACATCTTTAAATAGTTCTTCACCTTTATACTGAGTTTTCAAAATTGGAATTAGAAAAGCCGTGAGATAATCATGACAATTTACAATATCAGGTTTAAAATTAATTGCCTTACAAAGTTCAGGTATAGCTTTGCTAAAAAATAGAAAGCGTCTGTCATCATTGTCATCTTCTAACTTATTTCCGTACAAATATTCTGAATCAAATAATTCATCATGACCAACCAAATATATAGTTGCTCCCGAACCTACAATACTAGTTTTATAAACAGTTGCTGTTTCATTTCTAAAGCCCATTGGTACTTCAAATGAAATATTTGTCTTTTGAATATTGAACTTAGCATAATCAATAAATTTATAAGCTGGCATTACAGAAATAACATTATGACCTAAATCACTCCACTCGGAAGAAAGGTAAGAAGTAACATCTGCCATCCCCCCACTTTTAGCAATTGGGCTAATTTCTGCTGTAGCTAATAGTATATTCATTTATATTTCTTAATTTTCGGAATATTTGACAATTATAATTTAAAGTAATGAGTGTAAATAAAAAAATAGAAGAAAAAAAGGTAACGACTTTAAGGTTACAAGAAATGAAAAACGCTGGTATAAAAATATCTTGCTTGACTGCATATGATGCTCTAACATCAAATATTTTTGACAGTGCCGGAATTGACATGATGTTAGTAGGTGACTCATTGGGTAATGTTTTTCAGGGTGAAGAAACAACTTTACCTGTAACATTAGAACAGACTATATACCACACTAAAGCCGTTGTAAAAGGAGCAAACAGGGCTTTAGTTATTGCTGATATGCCTTTTATGACTTATCAAGTTTCTGCTAACGAAGCTTTCAGAAATGCTGGTAGGCTGATGAAGGAAACAGGATGTTCAGCAATAAAGTTAGAGGGTGGAAAAAATGTAACTAAAGCAATTAAGAAAATGAACGCAGCTGGGATTCCAGTTATGGGTCATCTTGGATTAACTCCACAAAGCATCAATAAATTTGGTTCTTACAGAGCAAGAGGTAAAGACCCTGACGAAGCTAAAGCTATTAAAGATGACGCAAATAGATTACAAGACGCAGGTGCATTTGCAGTTGTTTTGGAAAAAATACCAGCTGAATTAGGAAAAGAAATAACTGATACTTTAGAAATACCGACAATTGGTATAGGAGCAGGACCTCACTGCGATGGACAAATATTGGTTTATACAGATATGCTTGGTTTAACAGTAGATTTCAACCCTAGATTCGTAAGACAATATGCAGAACTGAACAAAGTATATAGTGATGTCGTAGAACAATACATAGATGATGTAAGAACAAATGATTTTCCGAATGAAAGTGAGTCGTACTAAATATTTTTTAATAATAACTGTACTATTATCCATTGCTTTTGTAGTCGGATGCAATAGTCCAATTAATAGTTCAAGTGACCTCAGGTTTCCTGAAGAAGAGGAAGTGAGCTTCACTGAGCACGTAAGACCCTTCATGCAAGTAACTTGTGCAACTGCCAGCTGCCACGATGATTTTTCTCAAGCTGGTGGAAGAAGAATGACAGAACATTTCACCTATTTTACTACAGCAAACATAGGTCTAATTGTGCGTGAGAATCCTGATGCCTCTCTTTTAAACCAGGTACTAGCGGGTAAAAACGGTCACCTCTTTAATTACGGACGTGACTTACCTACCGATAATCAGCAACAAGGAATGCGAAGGTGGGTTGAAAACGGGGCTCCTAACAATTAACTTTTTTATATTGTGAATTTCATTATATTTGTATTCTATTATTATAACTAATAAGGACAAACGAAAATGAAAAAGATAGCTATATCTTTAATACTATTAACTGGTTTATTCTTTGCTTCTTGCGGAGAAGAAGGACCAAAAGCTCCTGACGCAGGAAAGCTTATTACTTACACTGACGATGCAACAGACTTCTCACTTGATTACCCAGAAAATTGGGATGATAACAAGGTAGTTGGGAAGCAATTCCAAGCATTTTCTATCGAAGAAGGCAAAATAAGATTTAGTCAATTCGATACAAAAGGCCAACCAGTTGCTAGAGTTTCAATGACAATTATGGTACTTGATTCGACTCAAGGTATTGAAACTGCTTTAGATACAAATTATGTATTTGCTAAGGAATATTACACTGCTCCTGTTGATGCAAATGTAGATGGCACAACTGGAAAAAAAGTTACTTACTCTTTCCCTCTTTCTGACGGGCAGTTTGACGGTGAGTTAGTAGTAGCAACGAAAGATGGACAATTATTTCATATAATTAAGTTTGAAGCTTTTGCTGGTACAATGAAACAATACAGAAAGACTTTTGATGATATACTAAACTCTGTAAAATTAGGTACAAAACCAGAAGCTTCAGTAGTAACTGCCGAAGCAGAAGAATTACCACCACCATCAAGCAAAATGAAAACTGTAAAAGGTAATGGTTATTCTATTAGAATTCCTGATAATTTTGAGGCTACAAACAAAGGTGGAAGAACTATTTATGCTGGTGAAAGAAGAGGTGATTCTTATGTTTCAGTTACTTCTGCAGCAACAAATTCTAAAAATTTGAAAGGAACAGCTGAGAAAAATGCAAAAGCTGTGGGCGCAAGCAAAGTAACGAAACTCAAACTTGGCGGAAAAGAAGCTTATTTAGTTTCTTATAATGCTACATCAGCTATACATAGAGATATGTACTATGTAATAAACGATGGTAAACTATATCAAATAGTTGTTGATTACTTTAAAGAAGAAGCTGACATGTATAAAAATGTCTTAACAAAATCAGCTGAAAGTATTAAATTTTAGTATTTGATATTTAACGTCTAAAAATTAATAAGCAGAAGTCTATAAATGGCTTCTGCTTTTTTTATTATAATTAGAAAAGTCTCGCAAATACATTAAATTGCAATCCTGAAATAAACGAAAATTTATAAAGTTAGAAATGAAAAATTTATTAGAATTAAACGCTTGGGAATCACTAAAAGATCATTTTTTTAATATCAAGCATATTAAGATGAGAGATATGTTTGAGTATGATGAAAATAGATGTTCAAAGTATAGCTATGAGCTAAATAATATATTCTTTGACCTGAGTAAAAATAGAATAAATTTTGACACAACCTCCTACTTTGTTGATTTAGTAAAATCTCTGAAAATACACCTTCGTATCAACGATTTATTTGAAGGCGAAGTTGTAAATAATACTGAAGGCAGAGCTGCAACACACACATCACTTCGTGACTTTAGTCAAAATTCTAATAGCAAAATAGAAGATGAAAGGAATAGATTCCTAAACTTATCAGAAGAGATAAGAAACTCAGATAAATATAAACACGTTGTACAAATTGGAATTGGTGGTTCATATCTTGGACCAAAAATGGTTAACAAAGCATTATCAGATTATTTGGACTGTAACCTATCGATTGATTTTATTTCAAATATAGATGATAATTCATTTGAAAAATTAATGAATAGAATAGATCCCTCTAAAACTTTGTTCATAGTTGCATCTAAGTCCCTAAGCACATCTGAAACTATGTATAATTACGATAAAGTTTTGGAGTATCTTGATCTAAATACACCTAATGAGAACTTTATTTGTATTACTTCAAAAAAACAAAAAGCTATCGACTTTGGATTCAAAGAAGAAAATATATTATTGTTTGACGACACTATTGGTGGAAGATATTCAGTTTGGTCATCCATAGGAATAACAATTGCAATCAAAATTGGTAAAGCTAATTTTATCGAATTTTTAAAAGGGGCAGAACTAGCTGATATACACTTTCGAAATGAAGATGACTATTTTAAAAACATCCCATTCATTCTAGCATTTATTAATGTTTGGTATAGAAACTTCTTTGATTTAAGAGCTAGAGCTGTTGTTCCCTATTCAGACAATTTAGTGCATTTGCCAGAATACTTGCAACAACTAGAGATGGAGAGTTTGGGTAAAATAATTGATAAGAATGACGAAAAGGTTCGCTACGCTACTGGAAATATAATTTTTGGGAATAAAGGAACAAATAGTCAACATTCATTCTTCCAAATGCTACACCAAGGAGTTGACATAACTCCAGTTGATTTCATTGCATCTGCTGATAGCAATGAGAAATTACTTAGCAATTGCTTTGCTCAGTCTAGAGCACTAATGAGTGGAAATAGTGAAGAAATAGAAGACTCAGTTGCTATTGAGTATTTTCCTGGGAATATACCATCTAATACAATTCTTTTTAATGAAATAACCCCTTCTACTTTGGGTACTTATTTGGCGATACAGGAACATAAAGTTTTTGTTCAGTCTGTGATATGGAATATCAATCCATTTGACCAATTTGGTGTAGAGTTAGGTAAAAAAGTAGCCAAAGAGATTGAAGATGCGTTCGATAACAGTTCAAATGATTCATTTGATAGTTCTACCAATACTTTAATCAAAAAGTATCAATCCTAATCTTATACCGGTACTATTAAATAAAATGTAATTATATTGTTACTTTTTTGTTTCTTATATTGTCTACTAGATAATAAAGTTTTGACAAAAATCTCTTAAACAATATGAAAATAATTAGAATAATAATATTAAGTGTACTTTCTTTTAGTATTGCCTTATCTCAAACTCCACTAGACAATAAGCTTAGAATCAGAATCGCTGACATTGAAACAGATGATAGTTTAGTTAATGATAAGTTAACTGAATTTGGTTTAAAAGTTGAAAGACGGATGTTACCTATTGAAGCATCATATCTTCTTGGGAATAAACCTGTATATAAGTCATCAAATAATTCAAAAATTAACAAAATAATTGAAGCTGAAAAGCCATTACTTAGAACATATATAGTAAGTTTTGAAGGAAATGTTAATCCAGAGAAATTGGCATTGAAGCTGCAACAAGAAAATAAATTTATTGAAATAGCTGAGCCTATCTATCCAAGTAAAGTTCAAGGGTTCACACCAAATGATCCCTATATTCAAAATCAAGAAGATGCCCTTGAACTAATTAAAGCATTTGATGCATGGGAAATAAGTACTGGAAGTGAAGATATAACCATTGCAATTAGTGATAATGGAATACAACAAACCCATGAAGATTTAAGAAATAACATTGCATATAACACAGATGAAATCCCAAATAATGGTATTGATGATGATGAAAATGGCTATATAGATGATTACAATGGGTACAATTTTGACGCGAATGAACAAAATCAGAAGTGGTCTAATACATATACAAATAATGACCATGGGACTCTAGTAGCAGGTATTGCTGGAGCTGATTTCAATAATGACTTAGGCGTAGCAGGGGTAGGTGGCGAATCTAGAATCTTTCCCATTAGGATTGGTTCTGATGAAATAAACGCAAGATTCACTTTATATGATTATGAATCTATTATATATGCTGCTATCAGTGGATTTGATGTAATAAACTGTAGTTGGGGATTACCTAAGACTTATTCAGATATAGAACAATCAGTAATTGACTATGCGGTCACTAATGACGTAGTTGTAGTAGCTGCTGCTGGAAATGAAACTGATTTAGAAAAATATTATCCTGCCGGTTATGATGGTGTTCTGGGAGTAGGGGCTGTTACTGCGTTTGACTCTGAAGCTGGTGGTCCTAAAGGATCGCACTTAGATATATTTGCACCAAGTAGTCAGAATTATACTACTGACTTAGACCAAGGACAAAACACTCCTTACGAATCAATTACCACAGCAACCAGTTTTTCTGCACCTGTTGTTTCTGGTGCAGCAGCAATATTAAGAGCACACCGACCAAAACTTTCAGCTTTGGAAGTAATTGAATTCCTCAGACAGTCTGTTGATGATATTAGTGAAGATAGACCATTCTATAAACAGATAACCACTGGTCGATTGAATATGCTGAAAATGCTAACAATTGAGCCAATGTCTATACCGGGCATTAGAGTTGAAGAATCAAGATATTTTGATGCAACCGGAGCTCCTGCTGAAAGATTTGAAATAGGTGATACTGCTTTTGTGGAGTTAACTATCAGTAATGTATTAGGTGATGGTAATGATTTAGATTTCAATTTATCCGTTGGATATCCTGAATTCCCAATTTTGGAATTTATTGAATCAGAATTTAATGATATAAATATAAAAAGATATGAATCATTTACTACAGGTAGATTTAAATTTGTAGTTGTTAATGAATCTTCAGAATACCTAACAATGAGGTTGGATATTTCTGGACCTAATGATTATAAAGATTTTGTATTGTTCGACTTTGTACCAAATTCTGAGATTACTACATTTGAGAATGAAAAAATCAAATTTTCTGTTTCTGATGTTGGCACATTTGGATATGAATCTGGATCCTTTTTTCAAAATTATAAACTAGGAGTTGGATTCATTAATAAGGATTATGGTAATGGCCTCTATAGAGCTGGTGTATTTGCTGTTGAAGATGATAACAATGTGATTACTTCATTGGAAATGGCAAATGACGAAAGTGAGTTTTATAATGTAAAACCATATAATAAACCAAGTAATACCTCTGCAATAATGAGTAATGACCCATTTAGAAATACCAGAGTTGAAATTCGACAAACAATTGAGTTACCAAGAAATTTACCATGGGTTAGAATTAAAGTAGATGTAACAGATAGTGCTGCATTTGGTGGCCAGTATTCTATTGGTTATGAGTTTGACTGGGATATTGGTTTAAACCCTGCATATAAAAATAATACTACTTCATTTTTACCCAGTGCAAGACCAAGTAATATTGATGAGGAAAAGTTTGCTTCTATCTCAACTTCAGGTTTTGGTGATTTACCAAGTTTTGGTGTTGCTATGTACTCTGATGAAGAAGATGCTTTAGCTCAAGCAGCAGGTTACTCTGCTGGAAACTCTGTTTCTAATAGTATATTAACTTCTACTATGCAAAGTGGAAAATCAATAATAACAGATGAAGTTGCTGATGTATATAATATAATTGGTATGAGATTTAACACTCCATTTGATGACTATGAAACTAAGACATGTTATTTATGTGTCTCTTCTGGTGATGACAACTCTGATTTAGCATCTAATTTACAAGAATGTGCATCTGGCATTACATCGGTTAATCTAGATAAATACGATGATAGTATTACATATATTGATAACATTTTTGAAGTTAATAGTGCTAACTACATTAAGGCTTATATAATTGATTTGTCTGGGAGAGTTATGTCTACTAACAGCAGCAATAGAATTAGTCTATCAGGTCTAAATCAAGGAGTTTATTTGGTCAGCTTTGAGTTTGATGAAGGTTTTATAATCAAGAAAGTAGCAATTCTAAATTAAATAATTTAGAACTTTTCTACTCTAATCTCTATCAGATTATTGTCTAACACTTTCGAATTTAATCTATTCCTTCTCTTTATTAGATTAACTGAAGTATTGTTATTAGTTATCTTAGATTCAATGACCTTCTTTAATGAATTAGCGAAATTCTCACGTTTGTTATAGACAATATCAATAGACTTACATACCGTAATGGACTCTAGTATCTCATTAAGAGTGTTGTTATATCTATCGTTTAGAATATCATTTTCTAAGCCGGCAATTAGATAATTAATATTATATTTTGAATTGTTTACAGTAGTTAGTTTTGGTTTTTTTGAAATGTGGTGTTCAACACTATGAGGAATAGCTTTCACAGTGCTATCACCCGTTTTGTTGAAAGCTTTTATTACAATGTTCAGATAATCAGTCTCAAATACTTCTTTTTTAAATTGGTTTAGATCTACTATGATTCTGTTATCCACTTCAATATTTTCTTGAATAATTCTTTTAATCGTTGATGTTTTTAATTCAACTAACCAGTGACTTAGCTCAGAACTTGGTTTAATCTCTATATTTATCGGCAATTTACTCTGTTCTATCTCAATATTGTCATTTCTAATTTCGAGTTGTTCGAACAAATTCGGATTATTGGAGCTAAATTCTATTCGTGGCAACTGTCTCTCATCTTTATAAAAACTATAGTTATAGTTTATTTGACTATTTTCAATATCAAAATTATTCTGTAAAAACTCAGAGACTCTTTTAATCTGGATATCTGCATAATACTTAGAGTTTTTATCATTATTATTTTCTAACTCAATTTTACCTGGATAAATAGCAGTAATTGTCAATTTACTAGAATTGTCTGTTTGGAGTCTATTTCCAATTATACTCAATGTCTTCTCATAAGATTCATCGATAGATTTTAGTGATTGCAATTTAATTTTATTAGAATAATCAAAGAACTTGTTCTCTATTTCTGATGATTTATTTGTTAAATAAATTGATTTTGATACAGGTAAATTCTCATACTCAAAATTATTTGTGACAACTATTTTTGAAATGAAGCTTTGAATATCGATTTCTAGCTCGTTACTATTTGAGAAATTAATTGAATTTGCATTATTGCTAGACATCCACAAATCCAAACCACCTTCCCCACCGGGTCTATCACTTGCAAAGAGTAAATCTCCATTAGGCAATACACAAACGTCGGATTCATTATATTCAGTGTTAATCTCATACAGAGGACTTGGTCTTTGCCATTTGCCTTCAGATTTCACAGTAAAATATATATCATATCCCCCTGGCCCACCTTGTCCATCGCTTGCAAAATAGAGTGTATCATTTGAGACTATGTGAGGTGTAATCTCATTGCCGTTGCTATTTAGTATATCTAAGGATATAGGTTGTTTCCAAGTACCATCTTCCATTCTGTAACTAACCATTAAATCTAAATCACCATCATCACTTTGTTGAGTAAAAATAAGTTGATTATTGCTCTCCGATATTGTAGAGTGCCCTGTAAATTTTGGATTTTCTAATTCTTCAATAATAAAACCTTCTGACCATGATTGCTTTTTGTAGTTGGTGTAAAACAATTGCAGTTGTGGCTGACCATTCTTAAAAGTATATGTACTAAAGTACGCCTTTTCAGGTGAGAGAAAGCTAATAAAACTTAAGTTTTTGTGAGCAGTATTTATAGGACTATTTAGAAACTTAGGCTCAGAGAGTACTTGTTCAATATTGAATTGACTAACATATAGCTTTTCATTTCCACTTTTATCACTTGTCAGATAGAGTCTTTCATCATAGTTGTTCCAACTAGGTGCAAACTCATTATACTCGGTGTTGATCTGAGTTAAATTTATAGGCTCATCAAACAGTACATTTCCATTCAGATATAAACTGCTGATTAGTGTGACTAATATATATATAATAATTCTATTCATCTAATATTAAAATTATATCATTGTATTCCCAATTCTCTTCTACCTTATACTCTTTACTCTTAGAATACGGCTCTCTGAAAGTGAAGGGGTCTAAACTTCCAAAACTATACTTTTCATCCTTATTCTCGTCACAGAATACAGTGAAAATATACTTACCTGCAGTCACTTTTTCAAATGACCATGTAGAGTCTGAAACTATAGATTTATAACTTGAGTTATCAGTAATATTTTTAGCTTTTACAACCAATTGAGAATCACAGTTACTTCTTATCTCAACTTTCCCAGCTAACTTAGAGTATCTAGGAATAAATCCTGTCTTAAATTTTGTTTTGTAAGTTGTGTCCTTTGATAATTTATTACCCCAAATATCTTTTATGTCTGCAGTATTAAACTCTATCACTAGCTCTTTGTTATCAGGAAGATTTTTATCTGATTTAAATAGGTACTCACTTAAGTTTTTTGAATGCAAGTTTAGTGCAATAGTGGAATCACCATTAATTATTTTTGCTGCTCCTTTGAAAGATGATTCATCAGGGATTTTATTGAATTTTAGAAAGTAAAATTTACTATTCGTTACACTGTCTAAGTTAGGTATCACATTGTTCTTAGTGCTATCTGTAAGGTTTGTTTTGTCTATAATAAACTCTTTTTCATTGAAAAGACTATCAACTGCAAACTCAATACTCGAAGCAGTATCTGAAATAAAGTTACCTGTTGAATCCGTTACACTTTTTATCTCTAATGTTAATGATTTCCCTATGTAGTTATTATCATATACAATTAGAACCTCAGAAGTATTTTGCTCTTGGGCTCCTATATTTTTTACCTCTACTTTACTACTATTATATGCAAGTGAGAAGTTCTCTTTTAAAATCGAATTATAATCTAAGCTTTCGTCAAATAATAGGTTTGCTGTACCAGCATAATTTGAATTTGCACTTAGTAGTTTAGGTGGAGTGAAATCATTTTTTGGGCCTAAGAATATTTGTATTCCAGAAATACTCAAACTATCTTCTGTTAAAGTCAGATCGTTCAAAGCTGTTCCATAAGCATCAACTTCATCATCATAAACTTTATTCTGAAACTTATCATCTATAGCTATTAATCTATATTTACCAGGCTTTAGAGCAACAAATCTAAACTCACCACTACTCCCTGTATTAACAAAATAATCAGGTTTATCCTCAAGTATATTTGGAGTTTCGTTTCCATCTAGCTTATATAGAAATAAAAATTTTCCTTTAGTATCTTCGGCAGAGAGCATTCCAGAAATAGAACCACTATCTAATTTATTACCTGTAGAAAAAATCATACTAAATGCTTTCTCAGGTGAGTTATTATAATAATCTGAGTAGTCAGTGCCAATATTTATAGCGTAAGTAGTATTTTCTCGTAATGGTTCGATAAATTCAATGCTCAAAGTTGTTGCATTCCAATCATATTCAGCTTTTACTTCAGGAGTAATTCTAAGGTTTTCCAATACTTTTGACCTATTCATATAGTCATCGAATTCAATTTCTATTTCATCACTATCAAAATTAATAGTTCCATTATCTGGGTAGGTTAATTCTACATAAGGTGCTGTTGTGTCCCCCTCACCGCCTGGAGGTCTTTGAATATTTGCACAACCAGTAACAAATAGAATAATTAAAATAGTAGAAAGTATTGCTCTCATAAATTAAATTTAAGTATTATTTTAAGGATATGGAAGTAAATTATACCTGTCTATGTCTGAAACACGATATTACATGATCATTTACCATACCAGTAGCTTGCATAAAAGAGTAACATGTTTTTGGACCAATGAACTTAAATCCGTCTTTTTTCATTTGTTTACTCATAGCAATAGAAAGGTCAGTTTGTGCTGGCACCTGACTAAGACTTTCCCAATTATTTATAATTGGGGACTTTTCTACAAAACTCCAGACATAATCGTTGAAGGATTTTCCAGTATTTTCTAACTCTATTATTACCGTTGCATTATTGATTGATGCATCTATTTTAGCAGTGTTTCTGATAATACCTGAATTGTTCATTAATTCTTCTATCTTATCATCATCATATTTAGCAACTTTTTTGATATCAAAATTATCATATGCTTTTCTAAAGTTCTCTCGTTTATTAAGTATGGTAATCCAACTAAGACCTGATTGGAAGGATTCTAAAACTAAGAATTCGAATAACAACCTATCATTATGCAATGGCTTACCCCACTCTTTATCATGGTAATCCATATATAATTCACTACTAAGGCACCACCCACAACGATTCAATTTTCTTTTATTAACTTTAGTCAATATTTTCCCAATTTATATTATCTTTTTCTCTAATTCATAAGATACGAACTAAATAGTTAAAATGGTATATTTTCACTAATTTTGTAAACTAAAAAGTAAAGAAATAATAGAATAAAAAATGCAGTATAATTTCAAAGAAATAGAGCCAAAATGGCAAGCCGAATGGAATAAAAGAAATGTTTATAGAGTAGTTGATGACTTTAGTAAACCTAAATATTATGTTTTAGATATGTTTCCTTATCCAAGTGGAGCAGGTCTTCATATTGGTCACCCTGAGGGCTACACAGCAACAGATATAATTGCTAGATATAAAAAAATGCAAGGCTATAATGTATTGCACCCTATGGGATTTGATGCATTTGGGCTACCAACTGAAAGATACAGCATGCAGACAGGAGTTCATCCTGCTGTTGCTACTGCTAAAAATGTAAAGACTTTTACAAGACAACTTAACCTTCTAGGCTTTGGATACGATTGGGAAAGACAAATTAATACTACAGACCCTTCGTATTATAAATGGACTCAGTGGATGTTTTTGCTAATGTATAACTCATGGTATGATCATGATAAACAGACAGCAAAAGACATAAGCGAGCTACCAATTCCAGATGATATTACTAGTGTGAAGCAAAAACAAGAATATATAGATAGCAAAAGATTAGCTTACATATCGATGCAACCAGTTAATTGGTGCGAAGAACTTGGTACAGTACTAGCGAATGAAGAAGTCGATGAATGGCGTGGCAAAGGTTATGAAGTAGAGAGAAAGCCAATGCGTCAGTGGATGCTAAAAATCACAGAATATGCAGATAGGTTGCTTGATGATTTAGGTTTAGTAGATTGGCCTAGCTCAACTATGGAAATGCAAAGGCACTGGATAGGCAAAAGTAAAGGAGCTGAGATTGACTTCAATATCTCCAATACAGATGAAAAAGTAAATGTATTTACAACTCGTCCGGATACAATATTTGGTGTTACTTATATGGTGCTTTCACCTGAACATCCTTTGGTAAAAGAGATAACTACGGCAGCTCAAAAAGATAAAGTTGCAAAATATGTCAAAGATAGCTCACTAAAGACTGACTTAGAAAGATCTGAATTGAGCAAGGAAAAGACAGGTGTATTTACTGGTGCTTACGCTGTGAACCCAGCAAACAATAAGGAAATTCCAATTCTAATATCAGACTATGTTCTAATGGGTTATGGTACTGGTGCCATTATGGCTGTTCCTGCTCATGATGAAAGGGATTATGAATTTGCAAAGCAATTCGGAATAGAAATTACCCCTGTTGTACAACCTAATAAGATAGAACATGATTTTGACAAAGAAGCATACTCAGAATCAGGAGTAGCTATCAACTCATCAAGTGAGATTGTTAGTATAGATGGACTGAAAACAAAAGAAGCAAAAAAGAAGATTATTCATTGGTTAGAAGAGAATAATTTAGGTACAATTAAAACACAATTTAGATTAAGAGATTGGCTGTTTTCAAGACAAAGATATTGGGGTGAGCCAATTCCAATAATTTTATTTGAAGATGGTACAAAAAGAGCTTTCGGTTTAGACGAGTTACCTTTAGAATTGCCTGAAGTTGAGGAATACAAACCTGCTGGTACAGGTGAGTCCCCTCTTGCAACTGTTGACAGTTGGGTAAATTATAAAGATCCGGTTACTGGAAAAACTGGAAAGATAGAAACTAATACTATGCCTCAATGGTCTGGATCATGCTGGTATTATCTTAGATACATAGACCCAAATAATGATGATATTTTCGCTGATAAAGAAAAACAAGAATACTGGATGGGTCAAGAAGGAGTTGATTTATATGTTGGTGGTGCCGAACATGCTGTACTTCACTTGCTTTATGCTAGATTTTGGCACAAGGTACTATACGACTATGGCTATGTAACTAGCAAAGAGCCATTTAAAAAGCTGTTCCATCAAGGCCTAATAATGGGTGCTGATGGAAGGAAAATGTCTAAATCAATTGGTAATGTAATAAACCCTGATGATATAGTTGCTGAATACGGAGCTGATTCTCTAAGAATGTTTGAAATGTTCTTGGGTCCTTTAGAGCAGTCTGTACCCTGGTCTGAGACTGGTATAGAGGGTATATACAGATTCTTGAACAAAGTTTGGAGACTGGTTATAGATGAAAACGGTGACATTAATAGCAATATTACAGATGTTTCAGTTGGTGAAGACTTCGACTTTGTGCATCATGAAACTATTAAGAAAGTTGGTGAAGACATTGAAGAATTGAAATTTAATACAGCTATTTCACAGATGATGATTTTGGTAAACGAGCTATACAAATTAGATGAAATACCAAAGGATGCAATCACTAATTTCATTAAAATTTTATCCCCATTTGCACCTCACTTTTGTGAGGAAATCTGGCAGAGACTAGGTAACTCTGATAGTATAGTATTAGCTGAGTGGCCAAAATATGATGAATCTAAATTACAGAAATCAAGTGTTGAAGTAGTTGTGCAAGTATTAAGTAAAATAAGAGCTAAAATAAATGTCCCTACTGGACTTAGTCAAGATGAGTTAGTAGATTTAGCTAAAGATGAACCCAATGTTCAGAAGCACTTAGAAGGCAAACAAATAAGAAAAGTTATACATGTTCCAGATAAATTGATTAATTTAATAGCAAACTAATCTAAAATTTGGGGTTACAGATATGAAAATTATAATAGCAATGTTATTAATTCTTGCCAGTTTTGCCGTCTTGAATACTCAACCTGTGGCTGATAATACTCTTAATAAAACAAACATTGACATTAAAAAAGATACTATATCTTTTGAAGTAGTAACTGTAATGGGAGATAGTGTTTTTTTTGTTGGTAATGGACTAGGTAGTAAGAATATTGACGAAAGAGTTAGTGATATATCTCGAAAAGCGGATCAACTTGTTGATAATGTTAGTTTTAATTCAAAATATCTAAAAATTGATAGCAACCGACATTTCTATTATATAAAATATAAAGATGAAATAATAGTTGCCATAAGTGCAGAAGATGAAGAGTATTTTAATAAATCTAAAAGTGTAATAGCAAAAGGTTGGTTGTCGGCGTTGTCTCGTAAGATTAAAGCTGAAAACGATGATCGTTCTTACTTTTCTATTCTTATCAATGTCGGGATTACTATCCTGATTATTGTCGTTTTCTTTTTATTTATTAAGTATGTAAACAAGCTTTTTAGATTTATTAATTTAAAGCTCTATAAATTAAAAGATACTTACATAAAAGATGTTAAGATAAAGCAGTTAAAATTATTAGATGCAAATAACTTATTGCACTTTGCGATTATAGCTCTCAAAGGAGTAAAGGTAGTTTTTATATTGTTTTGTCTTTACTTTGTCTTCCCGATAATTCTAGGACTTTTCCCTTGGACAAAAGGACTTTCAGAACAATTATTCGGATACGTTTTAGATCCATTAGAAAGTATTATAATGTCAATAATAGGTTATATACCTAACCTAATTATTATTATTATAATCATTGCAGTTGCGAAATATTTCATTCAGTTCCTTAAATACTTAACAAATGAAATCAAGCTAGAAAGACTTTTACTGCCAAACTTTTACCCAGAATGGGCAAAACCGACTTTCAATATTATTAGATTTCTAGTATATGCATTTGTAGTAGTATTAGTATTCCCATATTTGCCATACTCTGACAGTGATATATTCCAAGGAGTATCTATATTTTTAGGGGTATTAGTTTCACTTGGTTCGTCAACAGCCATTGCCAATATAGTATCAGGTTTAGTCATCACATATATGCGTCCTTTCCAAATTGGTGATAGAATTATGATAGATAATGTAACCGGCGATGTAATACAAAAAACACTATTAGTTACAAGAATAAGAACTCAAAAAAATGAGGATGTAACCGTACCCAATTCAAAAATATTATCTAGTCACAGTACAAATTACACCACTGCTTCTAAGGATTTAGGATTGATATTACATACTACTGTTACAATAGGGTATGATGTTCCTCAGGAAAAGGTAAAGGAACTTCTAATTAGTGCAGCAAGTAAATCTGATGGAGTTGACAAAGATAGGGATCCATTTGTTTTACAAACAAGTTTGGAAGACTTTTATATAAGCTATCAGATAAATGCTTATACAAAACAATCTCACAGAATGGCTGCTATCTATTCAGATATTCACAGAAATATATTAGATGAATTCAACAATGCTGGAGTGGAAATACTATCACCTCATTATCGTGCTGAAAGAGATGGTAATGATATTACAATACCAAAAAATGGTGCGAAAAAAGATGAAAGTTCTGATTCGAAATTTGAAAATAATAACACAAAGGATAGTGACTCGTAGTTACTAAGTATATGGAAGAACAAATAAAGAACAACAAAAAAGAAAATTTAAGAAACTTTGAATATTCAGATATAATTGAAATAGCTAAATCAAAAGGTTTACCAAAATTTAGAGCTGATCAATTATTTACAGCTCTATATTCAACAAAAGTGGATGATATCCATAGTATTACTACTTTATCTAAGGACTTAAGAAATGATTTATCACAAGAATACACCTTAAAGTCATTTAAATCAATTAATAAACAGACTTCAGTAGATGGCTCAATAAAGTATTTATTCACTATGTTTGATGATAAAAGTATTGAGGCAGTTTTTATGCCTTGGTATGACGAGTCAGAAGAAAAGAATATTAGAAACACACTTTGTATTTCGAGTCAAGTTGGATGTAGTTTAAGTTGTAAATTTTGCGCAACTGGCACCATGGATTTAGAGAGGAATTTAGAAACGCATGAAATTTTATCTCAAATATTAGAGATAGAAGCAGATTTAGATACAAAAGTTACAAACGTAGTTTTTATGGGAATGGGTGAACCCCTTTTGAATTATAAAAACGTAGCAAAAGCTGTTAATATTTTAACTCATCCAGATACAGACATGATGTCAAGACGAAAAATTACCGTTTCTACATCAGGAGTTGTACCAAGTATTAAAAAATTAGCAAAATTAAAAAGTCCTCCAAAATTGGCAATATCCCTTCATGGTACAACTAATGGATTTAGAGATAAAATCATGCCTATTAATTTAAAAGCTGACATATCAATTCTGATGGGCGCAGTTGAAGAATACTACAGAGCAACTAAACTAAATATTACATATGAGTATATACCATTCAAAGGAATGAATGACACAAAAGAAGATGCTAAGCGACTTGCTAAAATTAGCAAAAGAGTTCCATCACGTATTAATCTGATTCCATTCAATGATATTTCATTCACAGAACCAACAGGTATAGCTGAAACACTAGTGGCCTCGAGTTCTGAAAGATTGACAGAATTTGCAAATGAGATTAGAAACTTTGGTGGTGTTGTTACCATAAGAGATACTTTTGGTAGTGACATAGACGCTGCTTGTGGTCAGTTAGCACTATCAGAAAGAAATAAAGATTAAATTCAATTTGATTAAAATAGTACCCATAGCATTTTTTTTAATTCTTGTTTCTGCAATATCTGCTCAATCTCTTGATTTAGAGTTCAACAAAGTATACATATTTAAATTGAAAAATGGCGATTTAATTACAGGTATTGTAAATAACAAAGTTGAAGTTGACGAGTATGGAAAGGGTATATCTGTAGAAACTCAATTGGGTGAAGCTGTAATATTTTATAATCAAATAGAAGAACATTACCTTGAAGAAGATTACTATCGTCATGGTCACAGGATTTACTTTATGCCTACCGCTGAACCAATAGGTGATGATCATTTTATTGGGAATTATGAATTACTGTTTCTCAGAGCTGGTGTAGGAATATTAGATAAAATATCAATTACAGCCGGAAGAAGTATAATTCCAACAATTGCTAGTAGAGAACAAATTTCTAATCTTAATATGAAATTTACGGTTCTCAAAGAAGAGTACGAATCATTTGAAGGTAACTTTCAGTTAGCTGTAGGTGGTAATCTAGCATTTATAAATCATGACAATAGATTTATTCATGCTTACTCAGTTGCTACTTTTAAAAGAAAAAGATCGAGAATATCTTTGGCATTGTTTTCTAAAATTGGTTCTAATGATCTGAACCAGGCTAGTTTTCAAGAGAATGTATTCGATATAAATTACGCTAACGGCTCAGTAGGATTATCAATTGGGTTGGACACAAAATTTACTCACTGGCACGGTATTCACTTTATTGGTGAACTTTGGAATTCGAATATTGCGAAGCCACAAAACACAGGCGTTCTTCTAGGTTTTAGAATAGCAAATACTGAGTTTGGTGCAGATTTTGGGTTGGCATTTTTTACTGCTCCGGCAGTAGCACCATTTTTTAGTTTTGTATGGACACCATTTTAAATTCAATTTGCTATATTTGTATATATTATTAAAACAGAAACTATAGTATCCGATTATGGAAAATATTAATGAAATTATAAAAAATGTTTCTAAGCTTGCAAATCTAGAATTTTCAGATAGCGAATTAGAAACAATAACACCCCAATTTGATAAAATTCTTAATTATATTGATGAGTTGAGTAAAATTGATTTGGAGGGTGTAGAGCCTATGACTCATGTATTAGATTCGACTAATGTAATGAGAGATGATGATGTGAAAGAGTCAATAACTGTTAAGGAAGCAATGAAAAATGCACCAAAACACAATGATACTTTCTTCAAAGTTCCAAAGGTGTTCGATTGAACAGATATGAAAGAAAAATGACTGCAGTTGGTATTATTCCAGCAAGGTTATCATCTACCAGATTCCCGAGGAAAATTCTAAAAAAAATTAATGGCAAGTCTCTAATCCAAATGGTATATGAGAATGCTAAAAAATCTGATATTTTGAGCGATGTAATTATAGCAACAGAAGATGACGAAATAATAGAAGAAGCAAATAAATTTGATGCAAAATCAATAAAAACTCCAAATAGCTTCACTACAGGAACTGACAGAATTGCGTGGGCTAGTAAGCGACTAGATATAGAATACGATATTATATTTAATATTCAAGGTGATGAGCCACTTTTATCTTCAAGGCTAATAGACGATTTGTTTGTAGGTTTTTCGACTTCGTTGTGCGATGTTGGTACATTAGTAAAAAGAATTGAAAGTGAAAATGAGCTATCTAATCCTAATATAGTCAAGGTAGTAAGAAATATAGATGGTGAAGCACTGTATTTTTCTCGAAGCCCAATACCCTATTACAGAGATAAACCTGAAAATCATATTGACAAGCACCGATATTGGAAACATATTGGTCTCTATGCTTATAGATCAGGAGCATTAGAAAAGTTTTCTATGTTAGAAACAACTGATTTGGAGGAAGCTGAAAAATTAGAGCAGCTTAGACTATTGTTAAATAACTCAAGATATTTTTGCCTTGAAACAAAAGAAGAAATATTGGGAATTGACACTGAAGAAGATTTTGAGAAGCTAAAACTAATGATTTAATTTTTCTTTTTCTTTAGTACTTCTTCCCTATTCAAATCCCTAGGAATATCGTAGTAAGTGTCTTTTTTAGGCGTGTTTTCACTCCCTGGTTCTTTCTTTTCACTCATTGCATCTTCTTAACTTCTCAATCGACTTGTCTCTCTTAGGAGCGGGTTTATAGTATGTTTTCTTATACTTGCCCATAACTTCGTTATAAACCTTTTTGTAATAGACCATATTAAATTTGTGACTATATTGCTCTAAGAATGGTACATTCTTAAGATAGTTTGTTTCTTCAATTGTAAACGAATTATTCTCAGTTGAAATTACTTTACAAAGGCCAAGTGAATCGAGTGAGGATATATAATATCTGAACGGTACAATTATTCTATTTTTATAATATAATGCAGGCATTCCCATATTATAAGATATTGATTGACCAAAAGCATTGGCAATTAATTCATCATCACCTACTCAGAGTTCCAATGAGTAGTCCTTTGAAAGAATAAGTTTATTTGAATCAATTGTTGAAATATTCAGTGCTACAGAAGTTGTATACTCCCAATCAGAATAATTATAGCCCAGATTATCGATTAAGTTTATTGACTTTACTTTACCGTTTGGTGTAGCTATGGTAGCTACATCAGAATAAAGAGATGAGCTAACTTAGAATATTAATATAAAAAATGCCGACTTCATATTTATTGGAATCGGCATTTTTTTAACATTCTTTAACTCTCATGAAATATAATTACATTCCAGGTGGTCTAGACATGTTCTTTCTATATTCATCCACTGTCGAAATAATTTCTACAAGCTCTATTTTCATTTTTAGAGAAGAGTTAGGTGGGATTCTAGAACCACTACCACCATCTCCAAATGCTATATCTGCAGGTATTATAAATTTATATACGTCACCAACACTTAACATCATTATTGCTTGTTTGAATCCATATACTAACCCTTCTATTGGCATATCTATTGGTTTACCACCTTCCTCAAAAGTATTTTCGAATACTTCTCCATTTGGTAATTCACCATGTATATTGGCAGCGACAACCATATTTTCCGCCGGTGTAGGACCTTCTTCTTCATTTATAACCTTATAAAGTAGTCCTGATTCAGTTGACTTCCACCCATCTTTATTTTTATATTCTTCTACCATTTTTGGACTGAGTTCTTTAAATGATTCACCAATTTCTTGAATTTCTTTCATCTTTTGGTTGTATCTTTTCTTGTCTTCTACAGTTTGGATTTTCTGTATTTCAGTAATTAATTGCATTCTTTCATCATCATCTAGCAAAGGTTTATCTTCATTCATACCATCTATGATACCAGCAATCAAGTAATCGAAGTTTACTCTTTGGTTACCAGAGTCAAGCATTCTGACACCTTCAGTAATATCATAACCAAATGTATAACTCATCCTATCAACAAGTTCAGTTGGTTTTTCTAAATCTTTCCTCTCGAACTCTGCCTCTTTGGGCGAATTGCTTTCATTACAACTTGCAGTAAATATTACTGCAGCGATAATTAAAAATATTCTTTTCATATATAATTCCTTTGTTTTAGTCTATAACAATTAAAATAAATAATTGTTTCACGAATCTTTTTCAAGTTGATAAACTATTGTGAATAAATTTATTTCTCTATACTGTGTAAACATCATTTCTGCATAATCCTTAAAGTATTACTTGTATAAATTCTTTCATTAATTGTGCAGTTAGTTTTCTTTAAAATAAAAAAAGGTAGTGTTAATTAAAACACTACCTTTAAAATTTATACTAAGTTATATATTATTTAGTGATAACTATTTTCTGAGTTACATCTACACCTAGATATCTATAGTGTACATAATAAACACCTGCAGCTAAATCAGAAACATCAGCAGCAGTTTCATATTCACCAGCATTTAGTCTTCCACTCAATAATGTCTTCACTTTTCTTCCTTCGAAGTTAGTTAAATCTAAGTCAACTTGTGCCTCAGTGCTAACTACAAAGTCTAAGTTCAATGTTCCAACAACCGGGTTAGGACTAACAGTTTTCAATGGAAATCCACCATCACCTAGTACTAAGTCTATTGCTCTATAGTCCTGAACACAGAATTGTGAAGTTATTAAACCAGGTACAGTCTCGTCAGCTATACATAAATCTCTTTGTCCAAAGAATACATTGCTAATCTCTGGAACAATACTCACGTTACCTTCACTTTGACCCTCTGGTATTGAGTGTAGTAGATAAGTAAATTCTGGTTCAAACAATATACCATTTTGATCTACTGTCTCACCTTGAGGTGCTTCTAATGTAAATCTATGATCTACATAAGTTTCACCACCTACTAGTACTTGTTCTTCAACATCAGTTATATTCCAATTTACTAGATTACCATTACCAGAGTTACCAGTATAAGATAACCATTCTGGTTTATATCTGATAGTTACGTTCATAGTATTTATTTTTGCATCATCATAGTCACTATCGATAGATTCAATAGCTACAGCTAAATCTATAACATCACCTGGAGTAATTCTCTCGTGAGGCTTAAGTGTCAACCTAAATAAATCTTCAATGATTTCACCATCCATAGTAAATGGAGCAGTTTTACCTGAATCAAAAATAAATTCATACTCAGCACCATTATAATTACCTTCTCTAGTTCCAGGTATAAAATTCACTTCTACATTTATTACTTCATCAGGAGCTAATACAACACCTTGATAGTCAGCAACTGTAAATTGATAGACATCAAGAGTAGGGTCAGCACCAATGTAAGATACGCCAATTATAGTTTCGTCAACTGCTGCAGGGCCACTTGCGTTATTACGAACAGTAACTGTTGATGGTGCAAGGTCACATAATGACACTGCTCCAAAATCATGTCCTAATGCAGCTACACCACTACTTGAGATAGGTGCTTGAATATAACCCCCATCTGCTAAACCAGTTGGATTGTCTCTTGTGTAATCCCCATCAAAGTCGGCAAGGTGACTATTATCAGTTACTGGGTCTTGTAAGTTTATGGCAGGACCTGCATCCGAAATAACTTGCAACCTAGCATAGTTTACACCAACTGTTGCACCGTTAGTTTGGAAGTCATAAGTAACTACAACATTATCTCCACGTTGTAATGTTGCTCCATTGAAGTTTGCAATAGGAGTTCCATCAACAGCAAGATTAATAAATTGACCACCATCTGGAGATGTATTGTCAAAATCAATAGATTCTATAATTACATCGCTATATTCACCATCCTTTGGTACTGTTTCGTTTGAAACAATAATTCTACCTTGTGTTGGGTGAATTCCTTGATCAAGTTCAATCGGAGGGAATTCTTGATTAGTAATTTCAATAATTGGGATAAATCCTTTACCAGTTAATATACCTTCTTCAAATCTATTATCACCAGGACCAGATTCATCGATTTCTACAATCAATGCATCAGTTTGATTACCAATAGCTAAAGGAGTAAATTCAACAGGTATTCTAATCTGCGTAACCTTGTCAGTTTCAACAACATTTACAGGGTGTAAATCAACTCTATTAACTGTAATATCATCAAGCAATACATTACCATCTATATTAACTCCTAAAATTTTACCATTAGGTTGAATTCTAAAGTTACCATTACCATCTCTTAGTGAAAGTGTATTAAGAATAACTTCCATAACACTACCACTTTGAGGGTCACCCATATCAGAAGGAATATTTTCTACAGTTACGTAACCAAGATCACCACTTACAGCATCAACCCTAGTATCAATAAAGTTGTATCCAAGAACAAGTGGACCTGATGATTGAGCTCTACCAAACCATCTTGAAACTTCGTCCTTGTCTTCATCTGCAGCGTTACTTACGAAAATTACATTAATTTCATTATCTGCATTGACAGTAGATGTTGGTTCAAAACGTATTAAATATTTATTATCTAAATCTTGGTTAAATAATACTTCATTAATATTATTACCACTTCCATCATCTGCAGGAACAATAATTGGATCATCAAAAACAACTTCATCACCCGTTATATTTGCACCAGGCATATTAGGAAGAGTAAACGGTTGTGTTAAGCCACTAAGTCCTGTAATAATCAATTCTTGAGTACCAAAGTTCTGAATTAATACTCCATCATCAAAAGTATTTGAACTAGATAAAGTAAAGTTACCTACTTGAGCTAAACCAGCATTGTAATCATCAACTATTATTTCAGGTTGAACTCCTTGACCATCTATAGCAAATTCCCACTCTAAACAACCAGTTGTTACAACTAGTGTATCAAAATCGAATTGTAAAAGTGGATCATTATCTAAATCAATATATTCATCAATTGGAGAATATGTTATTGTTAAAGTTGTATCTCCCATTGGCTCTAAAGTAAATGGAAGGAATGCTAAATCTGTATCTATAGTATAAACTTGACCTAACCTTAGTTTTATTTCACTAATTTCAACTGGGTCTTCAGAAGCACTACTAATATTTACATCTAAAGTCTTATCTGTACCTACTCTTACTTGACCATAAACAATTGGGTCAGGATCTGAAATAATCTGATCTACATTATAAACAATAGTAGTATCTGTGAAATTTCCTGCGTCATCAGTAACTCTTAATATAGCTTTCGCATTTTGATAAGGGTCAGTAACTTTAACTTTATAATTAAAGTCATAGTTAGGATTGATACCGTTCCATTCAGCTTCGTTACCTTGATCGTCAACATATACAGGTTCATCGAAATTAAAACTACCTTCTAATAATTCAGGTAATATTCTAACACCTAAGTCAATTTGACGCGGATCATCACCTTCTGCACCATTTCTCTCGTGCTCTGGATCATCAACATTATTTATTGTCCATTCAAAACAAGCAGGAGGGAATGTCACTATAGGAGGCAAAGTATCAATTTCTGATAGGTTACTATATGAAGTAGCCGCAGGCCATCCATAAGAGTCAAAACTTGCATAACCATAGATATATCCACCAAATGGTGTGTTACCACGCAAATAGTGTGAACCAGCTTCTAAATCATCAATGAAAGCCCAGTACAAATTAGTACCTGGAATACGATTTCCTAAGAAAGAAGGAACTTTATCAACTACACGTCTGTCATCAATCTCGATAGAACTTATCAACTCTTGATGGTTAGCAGCATCATCTGGGTCACCAATAGCAATGATGTTAAAGAAGTTATTTCTAAACTCATTGTTACCGTAGTTTTTTGGTGTTTGGAATACAGTTTCTCTGGTGTATTGTTCTACTGCTGTAGTTACTATCATGAAAGGGTCATAATTACCCCCAGCACCATCATAGTTTGCTGAGTAAGAATATTGACAAACTAAAATTGGTCCGTCAGCCTTAAAGTATGACATACCTCTGATTGATTCAAGATCGTGAGGTGTTGTTGCACCCGAACCATTGTATTCAAACCAGTCTCCTTTTTCTTGCAATGTAATTGGACCAATTTTACTAATTTTTTCAGTCCCATCTTTTGTCCACCAGTCAATGGTGAAAGTAACATTATCTTCACCAGCAACTACCCTGAAGTAATCACCTTTGTCTTTTTTTCTATCGAATTCTACTGTTGCATATTCTGTTCCCCAAGCTTGTATAGGAGGAATCATTTCAATAATATGGTCACGACCAGAAGTAACGACTGTAGAAGGAATCATAGTTCTATTATGATAAGATAATAAACCAATTGGCTTATCTGCATCAATTAAGGAACCACTTAAATCAAAAATTCCACGAGTAGTACCTGTACCTTGAACTGCGTAAACCTCACCTTCCATAAGGAAAGCTGTTAATACATCACCGTGTTGATTACCTTTTGTTGTTTCACCAAAACCACGTGATTTATTTGCACCATCTTTTAATTGCATTGTAACTGTAGTGAAGTCTTCTTGAGCAATCACAACAAAACCACCAGCCCATTCTCTTACTTCATCAAAGTCATAGATACTATTGTGGACATAAGATTTTCCCCAATAATTTGTTGGAATGGCTAGGTATCCCTCTGAACTAACACTTTTGGAGTTCATACAATAAACTGCAATTGGGTCAGGAGAAGTAATTCTTAAACCTTTACCCAACTCTCGTTGAAAATCATATATTTCGGCATCCCAGCCTAATCCACCTTGAACAGTAGAGAATTCAGTAATCTCAAATGCTTTTACATTTTTAGTTACATTCAGAGCAATAGCTTCATTCTCAATAGTTACTTTTGTATCAACACTTGAAGTTACATAAATAGCTAAGTTTTGTGTTGGCTGTTGCTGATAATCATTATATGGAAAAGCGACATAAAACTCTCTACCATTTGAATTTTGGTTCTGAGTCATAGCATGTATCATCTTGTCTTTAACTTTTCCTTTATTCTGAGCAGTAGTATCAACTACACCCAAAAGTAGAATCGCCACAAGTAATAGCGAAAATTTTTGTATATAATTTATCATTTCTTAATCCTATAAATATTAATATTATTTCTTATTCTATTTCGATTAACAGACTAATATATTCTTTGTTACTTTTTACTTAAAAATATTCTTAGTCTGAATTTTATTACAACACACATAATAAGGTTATAAGTTAACAATTATTAATAAAAAAAAACGAATTAAAATTCCTTTTTTTTCAACATTGAAAAAAAATGCACGTGTATAATGCTATATTTACATAAAATTTGATTAGAAAATGAGAATTATAAAATGAAATTATTACTGCTAGTTATAATATGCGGGTTTTACACTATCAGAGCTGAAGAATTAATATACAACCAAGAATTTGATGGTAAACTAAATAGCGAGCACTTATTTTTAGAAGAAAGTGATGAAAAAGAAGGCTATGTAGAAGATGGTTTATATAACTTTATTTATAACGAAGGTGACAATTATAAATTCTCAACTGAACTATTAGATATAGAGGATTTGAACAAAAGTAATTATATTATTGAAACTAAACTTCGTTATGAAGATGGTGAGGAAGATTCACAATATGGACTAATACTGAACATGAATAATGACGCTACTGATTTTTATTTCTTCAGTATTTCAGATAATGGTTATTTTAAGATTCAAGCATTCTATAACAGTGAGTATCATGATCAAATTGGTTGGACAAAAACTGAACACATAAATGAGAGTGATTGGAATACACTTAGAGTTGAAAGAACAAATTATTTAGTCAGATATTTTATAAATGGTGTTAATGTATACAATGACACATATTTTATCCCAAATGGTTATTGGTGTGGGTTTTATCTAACTGATGAAGATCAACACATAGAAGTTGATTATTTGAAATTTTGGGAGTTCGAAAAATCGTTCAATTTAGTCGATAACCCATTAACAGATGTTAAGAAGGTAGCTATTGAATCTATAAATAGTCCAACTGCCGAACTGTCACCAAAATTATCACCTGATGGTAAAACAATATTTTTTACTAGGGACGACCACCCTGTAAGAATTGGCAAGCAGGCAAACCAAGATATTTGGTTTTCTAAGTTTTTAGATGATGAATGGCAGGAACCACAGTTAATGCCAAAACCATTAAATAACTCTGGTTCAAACACTCTAATCACTATTACCCCAGATTACAACACAGCTTATTTGACAAATAAATATGACTCTGAAGGTAATACTGATGGACCAGGTTTATCTATTGCCAAGAAAGGAATTGCTGGATGGGAAATACCAACCTCGATTGAAGTAGATAATCTGTACAACAATAATAAATATGTAGCTTATTTCATATCGCAAGATAAAAAGATATTGTTTTCTGCAATAGAACAAAACGATACTAGAGGTGGTATGGACTTATATATTAGTTTCCTCAAAGAAGATGGTTCATATTCTGCACCTAAGAACTTAGGAGATAAAATAAACACATTCACTGATGATTTTAATCCATTTTTGGCGGCAGATAACAAAACTTTATACTATGCTACGAGCGGTCTTCCAGGTTACGGGAAAGAAGACATTTGGACAATTAGAAGGTTAGATGATACTTGGTTAAATTGGTCTGAGCCAAAAAACTTAGGCCCTGCAATAAATACTGCTTCACAGGAGTATTCATTTGCCATTAGTGCACGTGGTGATGAGGCATATATGGTTTCTTATCAGAAAGACATTCCTGGATATAAAGGTGATGGTGACATTGTTAAAATAGAACTATCAAAATCTGCTCAGCCAGATCCAGTTGTTCTAGTTTATGGTCAAGTATTAAACCAAAAGACAAATGATCCTATATCTGCGGAAATTAGTTATTTCGGTTTATCAGATGGTAAAGATTACGGTACTGCCTCTTCTGATCCTAACACAGGTGAATATAAAATAATTTTACCTAGAGGCGTTAATTATGGATTCAAATCCTCAGCTGAAGGTTATGGTTCAGTATCACAAAACCTGAATGTAGAACAATTAGATGAGTACAAAGAAATTGAGAGAAATTTGTACTTAGTTCCTTTAGAAGTGGGCCAAACAATTCGTCTGAACAATATTTTCTTTGACACAGGTGAAGCAATCCTTAGAGACGAGTCAGAGAATGAATTAGAAAACCTTAAGAATTTATTATTAGATAATAAACAAATGACAATAGAAATATCTGGTCACACTGACAATGTTGGTAACGATAAGAACAATATGAAATTAAGCTCTGAGAGAGCATTGGCCGTATTAAATTGGCTACAAAACAGGGGCATATCTTCTGATAGATTGACTTCTAAGGGTTATGGAGAAACTAAGCCAATAGCATCGAACAAAACTGAAGAAGGAAAGCAAAAAAATAGGAGAGTTGAGTTTACAATTGCAACTCAATAATTAAAGTAATGCTTCCAAATATAAATATTAATGACTACGACTATAACTTGACTTCCGAGAGAATTGCTAAATACCCTTTGGAAAATAGGAGTGATTCGAAGCTATTAGTTAGTAGGTCAGTATCAAATCAGATAAGCCATCATAAGTTTTCTAATGTTGTGAATTTACTTGATGACAACACCTCATTGTACATAAATAAGACGAAAGTTATTTCTGGTAGATTCTATATGAAAAAAGAAACCGGGGGCAAGGCACAGTTACTATTAGTGGAGCCTGTTTACCCTTCTTCTGATCCTCAAATCGCTCTACAAGCCCGAAGATCAAGCAAATGGAAGTGTATAATTGGTGGAAAAAAAATTAGAGTTGGCTCTACCCTATCTGAAATAAATGATAAGCTTACTGCTAAAATTGAGAGTAAGAATGGAAACGAAGTAATTGCTGAACTTAATTGGGGCGACTGTACTTTCTCAGAGTTACTAATGAGTGATGGTATTTTGCCTTTACCCCCTTATTTGAACAGAGAAAGTGAGGATAGAGATAAAGAAACTTACCAAACTGTATTTGCTGAAAATGATGGCTCTATTGCGGCTCCCACTGCTGGACTTCACTTTACAGAGGAAATTATGGGTAAACTTAAGAAAAAAGGTATTAAAGTAAGAGAGCTAACTCTTCATGTTGGACCAGGAACATTTCTACCTGTTACAGATGATGATGTATCTAATCATGAAATGCACTCAGAAATGTTTTCTGTTACAAGTGAACTTTTATTAAATATCAAAGAAGACTTAGAGAATGGGAAAAAAATAGTTTGTGTTGGGACTACAAGTGTTAGAACACTTGAATCATTATATTGGGCTGGTATTGAAATAGAAGAGTTTAAGAAAAGTAAAATCGTAAGTCAATGGATACCTTATAAGGAAGGACAATTAATTTCTCCACTTGAGTCAATAACCAACTTAATACAATCATCGAAGGATGAAAGGATAATCGGAAAAACTAAACTAATTATTGTACCTGGATACGATTTCAAATTTGTAGATGGAATGTTCACGAACTTTCACGTTCCAAAAAGTACTCTATTACTTCTTGTCTCTGCCACGTTAAAGGGTAACTGGAAACAAGTTTACGATGAAGCTTTAAGCAATGATTATAGATTTCTAAGCTACGGAGATTCTAGTCTACTTTGGCATTAGCTTTTCTTAGACACTACATCGACCCTAATGGCTTTAGCAATAGATATTCTTTTTGTCATAAAATCTTCTATATCATCCATTGATACAGCATCATACTTTTCTAACAGATTGAAAGCTGATTCTGGATCATTTTCAAACATTTCTTTTTTAGAAACCAAGTCAGCAATACCACCAGTTTTTAGATAATTACTGCTAACTGATTTTTTAACATAATTTTTAGAACGTTCCAAATCAGACTGAAAGAATGATGATTGTTTTGCTTTTTGTACTTCTCCCATCAAACTATTGTATAATTCATCAGCTGAAGTCTCTTCTTTATTGGCAATAATAAAGAATGTAAGCAAAGAAGTATTTTCTCTTTTATCAAAAAACACACCTGCATGTGATGCAATTTCAGATTCATACACTAATGAATTATATAGCTTTGAGCTTCTACCTCTAGCCATAATATCAGTATAAATTTTCGCAACATAGTCTTCGTCACCTTCTGAAAATCCTGCACAGTGGAAAGATACAAATACTGCAGCATGTGGCACATTATCCTCATAGGAAGCATGTCTCCCATCGATTCTCATAGAAGAATCAAAATTATTCCTAGTTATCTCACTTGAAGTTCCATTTGATTTATTAAAGTATTTCTCAATAAGCTCGTAAGTTTCTTCAACATCAATATCACCACAAAGAGTAAGAACAGCATTATTAGGTTTATAATACCTATTTCTAAAGTCCGATGCGTCGTCTAAAGTTACGCTTTGAACATCCTTTACAAACCCTTGAACTTCCCATGAATATGTACAGTCTTGAGTGAAGGCAATCTTTGCAAGATAATCTCGCCATTGTCCATAAGGTCTATCAAACACAGTCTGACTTATTTCTTCCGTAACCACTCCCTTTTGAACATCAAGTACGCTCTGTTGTAATTCAAAATTATACAACCTGTCTGCTTCTAACCACAAAGCAAGTTCTAATTGCGTATTCGGTAAAGTCATATAGTAAGTAGTCCAATCATAGGTAGTGTAAGCATTATTAGTACCACCAGCTTCTGAGCAAATCTGATCAAATCTTCCCTTTGGTACATTAGGAGTTCCTTCGAACATTAAATGTTCGAACAGATGTGCTAAACCAGTCTTTCCAATAGATTCATCTTTAGAGCCCACTCTATAAGATATGTTTGCAGTAACTATTGGTGTTGTAGATTTGGGAATAATTATTGTTCTTAAGCCTGAGTCAAACTGTCGCTTATATATTTTCATTGACATTATTTATTGATTAGATATTTTTCAAATACAAATTAATAGATTTTTATTTATTTCACTCAAACTGCAGTAAAGTAATCGTGGGCAGAATCTTGATGAATTTGAAGTACCCCAGCTCTTAGCATTCTTATCATAAGCCTTTCAGCCCTTCTACGAGATATATTTACAAGCTTAGCAAAATCATTAACTGTTGCTCTTTCATTTGCATCTAAGTATTTGAAAAGTGCTTTTTCATTTTTCCCAAATGTAAAGGAAACCCCATTACCATCGCTATCAACACCCTTATTTAAGTATCTTAATGCCCTAGCCATTTCGCTGGAAGCCATTACAGATTTTTCACCTACTCTTATATATGCTCTTTTAAGTGTTTGATTATTTTCATTTTGGGATAGTAAATTAATAGGTTTGTTATTGCTTTCTTCTATCTCGGCTACAACTAATTCGAAACCCATAATATTAAAGTTATATATAGTTGGAGTTATTGGTGGCTGCAAATCAAAATCGCAAGCTGTACGGATTAAATTAGCCTCTGACTTTTCGCTCATTACTCCACAAATAGTTTTATCGTCGTCAACGCCAACAATAAGAATACCGCCTCTTGTATTAGCAAAAGCACATAACTCTTTTGCAATTTTTTTTGAATCAGTAAGCTTTCTTTTAAACTCAACCGTAGAAGATTCACCCTCTTCAATAAGTCTTCTGAGTTTTTTTTTGTTCATTGTATTAATGTGGTATAATTTTTCAATACTTAACTACTCAGTGTAGGAAGTATTTTAAAATAGCTAATTACTTACTTTCATTTGGTTCGAAATCTGAACCGTCTGCATTAATCATTGGATAAAATGTTGTCATCTCACCTTTCTTAATTTTATTTAGCTTTTTCTTACCAAGTGTTTTCTTAAGCTGTGTTATTCTATCGAAGAATAAAATTCCCTTTAAATGATCATATTCATGTTGAATAACTCTTGACAATATTTCTTCAGCTTCAATAGTTTTCTCTTTCATATCGACATCAGTATAAGTAATCTGTATTGACTCAGGTCTGTCAACATCTTCATAATATTTAGGTATACTGAGGCAACCTTCTTGAAATGTTGAAATTTCTTCGGAAAACGATTTTATTGAAGGGTTTATCATAACAATTGGAGTATATTTTGACTTATCCTCATTACCAGTATTAATATCCACAGTGAAGATAGCTCTTCTATCTCCTACTTGATTAGCAGCTAGCCCTATACCATCTGCATTATACATGGTTTGCAACATTGAGTTTGTAAAATCCTTTAATTCTTGGTCGAATTTTTCAACTTTCTTTGCCTTTTCTCTAAGTATCGGGTGATAACAATTATAAATTCTTAAAATAGACATATTAATTCTTAACTTTCATTTCGTAAATTGTAATTAAATCAAATTCAATATATAAAAGATAGACGATTAATGAATATTTTAGTGATTGGAGCTGGAAAAAGTGGTGTGTCTGCAGCAAAATTAGCGGCTAACAAAGGGCATCAAGTGTTCTTAACAGAATCAGATAAGTCTAAGCATACAGGCAAATTAACTGAGGAACTAACCAAACTTAATATAAATTTTGAATTCGGTATTAATAGTTTAGACAATCTAAGCGAATATGAATTATGTGTAGCCTCACCAGGAGTACCTCCAACAGCAAAAATCATAACTCAATTAGAAAGTGTAGGCGTAAGGATAATATCTGAAATTGAGTTTGCGTATCAGAATTTAACTTGTTCACCAACAATTATTGGAATTACAGGCACTAACGGTAAAACTACTACGGCAACTCTAATTGCTCATATAATAAAAGAATCGGGTAGAAGTGCAAAACTAGTAGGTAATGTTGGGACTCCTTTATCAGACGTAGTAAATGAGATTAGAAATGACGATGTTCTTGTGGTCGAACTGTCGAGTTATCAGTTAGATAGAATAGATAAATTCAGAGCCGATGTGGCAATATTTTTGAATATAACTAATGACCATTTGAGCTATCATGGTAGTTTTAAACACTATTTGAGTGCAAAGTGGAAAATTACATCTAATCAGAATGAAGATAATTTGTTAGTTTTGAATTGTGACGATGAGATAATAGATTCTATTATCAAAAATGAGATTAGTAGCAATGATTTTGTTTCAGGTGGGGAAGCTTTTGAAACAAACGCCCAAATTGCAACTATTTCTTTAATTCACAAGAATATAAATACTATGGGGGGATCCCAAAAAAACGGGAACATAGTATATAAATCTAAGCAGCAAGAAGAGGAAATAATGTCGATTAGCAATGTGCCGCTATTTGGTGAGCATAATCTATACAACACATACGCAGCAGTTGTAGCAGCAAAATACTTACAAATAAGAAATGAAGATATTAGAGATGCCGTATCATCTTTCAAAGGTGTACAACACCGATTGGAAGTTGTGAGAGATATGTTAGGTGTCAAATTTATCAATGATTCTAAAGCTACAAATGTAAATTCCACATGGTATGCACTAAACTCATTCTCAAGAAATGTGGTTTGGTTAGCTGGTGGTTCAATGGCAGATAATGATTACTCAATACTCGAAAATTTGGTTGAGAACAAAGTAAAGTATTTAATTTGCTTCGGTGAAGAGAAAAATAAACTGTTCGATGAATTTTCTGGAAAAGTAAAATGTTTTCTTGCCAATAACTTAAAAGAAGCAACTCTAGAAGCTGCAGCCCACTCAAAATATGGTGATATAGTATTACTCTCACCGGCTTGCAAAAGTTTCGATGAATTTGTTAATTTCGAACATCGTGGTGATGTTTTCAAAGAGGTAGTTAATAGTCTAGTGTAGTGGAAGCATCTAAAAAAAATAGAGTAGATTGGTTTTTAATGCTATCAATAGTAGCATTAATGCTGTTTAGTTTAGCTGTTGTTTTTACTGCATCTTCTACAATTTCTGAATTAAAGACTGGATCAAATGATACTTTCTTTATTAGTCATATGGTTAAGATCTTAGCTGGTATTGTGGTGATGATAGTGGTTTCAGCTATTGATTACAATAAGTATAAAAAAATCACCAAGCCTCTTTTAATCATTTCAGTCATTTTATTAGTAATAGTTTTAGTTGGTGGTTCATCTGCCAAAGGTGCATCTCGTTGGATAAGTTTAGGTGGTGTTACAATTCAGCCATCGGAATTGGCCAAGTTTGCTCTTATATTTCATTTTGCCTCTATGTTGGACAGGAAACAAGATAAAATTAAAGAATTTGAAAGCGGATTCTTTCCATTTATTATCTGGATGTTAGTCATTTGCGTTCTCATTGCATTGCAACCAAATTTTTCCACTATGATTGTTATTTTTATGATATCATTTTCAATGATGTTCATAGGAAATGTCAACTTATTATATTTAATTTATACTGGTATAATAGGCATTGTTTTAGCTGGTATTTATGCAGTTTCTGCACCTTATAGATTAGCAAGGATTCAAGCTTACTTAGGTGGCGAGGAATCAGCTGGTGAGTCAGTTTCATACCAATTAAAACAAGCTCTAATTGCTATTGGGAATGGTGGTATCTCAGGTGTGGGTGTCGGACAATCTCGTCAGAGCCATATGTTTCTTCCAGAATCATATGGAGACTTTATTTTCTCAATAATTGGTGAAGAATTTGGATTTTTAGGGTTGTTTTTCATTATCGCTATTTTTGGTTTTATCTTCTACAGAGGAATGTTGATAGCTAGAAATGCTCCAAATTCATTTGGTTATTTTCTTTCTGTTGGTATAGTTGTAACTTTCTCTATTTATGTTTTCATAAATGCAGGAGTTAACACAGGGCTTCTACCTACTACTGGGCTCCCATTACCTTTCATTTCTTTTGGTGGAACAGCAATCATTATCTATTCGGCAGCAATAGGTGTACTACTTAACATCTCACGTCAAGCAGGTGTTTATAAGGATGAAAAATCTTTCTTAGATTAATTTACTTTATCATTCATCAAAATTATTCCACTCTATTACCTAACAATAATTATTAATAATCGTTGACTAAGTTGTACTGCTTTAGTATCTTTGTAACTTACATCAAATGGATTTAAATGAAAAACATTAGAAACTTTTGCATAATCGCTCACATTGACCACGGTAAATCTACGTTAGCAGATAGAATACTAGAGGTTACTGGTGCTATTACTAAACGTGAGATGATTCATGCACAAATATTAGATAATAATGCTTTAGAACAAGAAAGAGGCATAACAATTAAGTTACACGCTATTCAGATGGAATATAAAGCTAAGAATGGCGAAACTTATATGCTTAACCTTATTGACACACCAGGTCATGTTGATTTCTCTTATGAGGTTTCACGATCATTGGCAGCTTGCGAGGGTGCTATATTAGTAGTAGATGCTACCCAAGGTGTGGAAGCTCAAACAATAAGTAATTTGTATATGGCAATTGATAATGACTTGGAGATAATTCCAGTACTAAACAAGATTGATTTGCCAGCAGCCGCTACAACCAAAGATACTGTGAAAGCACAAGTATTGGAATTAATTGGTGGAAACGAAGACGATATTATTGAAGCATCTGGTAAGTCTGGACAAGGTGTAATAGATATTCTAGAAGCGATAGTAAAAAGAATCGACCCACCAACTGGTGATCCTGAAGCACCACTAAAAGCGCTTATTTATGACTCAATTTTTGATCCTTATCAAGGGGTTATTGTAAATATTCGTGTTTTAGATGGTGAGATAAAAGAAAATGATAAAATAGTGTTCATGTCCAACAAAACTCAGCATATAGTTGAGGAAGTTGGAGTGATGAGAATGAAGCGATTAAAACAAAAATCACTTAAAGCCGGTAATGTTGGTTATATTACTGCTGCTATAAAGGAACTATCTGACACTAAAGTAGGTGATACAATTACTCACCAAAAAAATGGTGCAACAGAAGCTATATCAGGTTTTAAAGAAGTTAAGCCAATGGTATTTTCTGGGATATATCCAGCAGATTCAGATGGATTTGAAGATCTAAGAGAATCTTTATCGAAATTATCATTAAATGATAGTGCCGTTACATTCGAGCCAGAATCATCTTCTGCATTAGGTTTTGGATTCCGTTGTGGTTTCCTTGGATTGTTACACATGGAAATAGTTCAAGAAAGACTAGAAAGAGAATTTAACCAAAACATAGTTACCACTGTACCAAACGTTAGATATAGTGTAGTCCAAACTGATGGTGAAGTTTTACATATTGACAACCCTGCACAAATGCCAGATAGAGTTAAAATTGAAACTATAAAAGAACCATATATTAAAGCACAGATTATAACTCCAGATGAATACGTAGGTAATGTGATGTCACTATGTATGGAAAGACGTTCTGAAATTTTAGACCAGAAGTACTTATCTGAAACAAGAGTGGAGTTACTCTTTGAGATCCCACTTTCGGAGGTAGTATTTGATTTCTATGATAAACTAAAATCAGGAACTAGAGGTTATGCTTCACTTGATTATGAATTTTCAAGAGAGAAAGAAAGTGATTTGGTCAAATTAGATGTAATGCTCAACGGTGATATTGTTGATGCACTTTCTTCTATTGTCCACAGAGATAAAGCATATACTTGGGGCAAAAAACTTTGTGATAAATTAAAAGAGCTAATACCAAGACAGATGTTCGATGTAGCAATACAAGCAGCAATCGGTAACAAAATTGTTTCTCGTACAAACATATCGGCTATGCGTAAGAATGTAACTGCTAAATGTTATGGTGGTGATATTTCTAGAAAGCGTAAGCTAATAGAGAAACAAAAAGAAGGTAAAAAGCGTATGAAACAAATTGGTAGCGTGGAAGTTCCTCAAGAAGCATTCCATGCTGTACTTTCAATTGATTAATGAGGAAAAATGTCTTTTTCAGATTATTTAAAGAAAAGAAAAGAAAAAAAACGATTACAGAAAGAAAGATATAAAAATATGTCTTTCATGGAGAAATTATTCTCAAGTGTAAAGACAATTATTGGTGCTGTAATTGTAGTGATGATAATTAATGGATTACTTGTAGCTTCATTCGTAGTTCCAACAGGTTCTATGGAAAATGAGGTAATGACAGGTGATTTCCTGTTTGTAAATAAGTTTGTTTATGGGCCAACTACACCACAAGTAGTTCCTTTTATAAATCAAGAATTACCATTTGTGAAATTCCCTGGTATTAAAGATCCTGAGAAAGGTGATGTAATTGTATTTATTTACCCTGGTAGAATGGGATTAGTAGAACCACAACAATTTCAATATTATTTGAAGAGATGTATGGCAACAGCTGGTGATACCATCCAGGTAATAAATGAAGTAGTTTATGTAAATGGAATTAAACAATCACTTCCTGAAAATGCTAATTTCGACCCTTCTAAAAATCCAAACAGACCGGCTTCTTTTCCTTTAGGTGCAAACTGGACTCATGCAAATTATGGACCATTAGTTATTCCTGAAGAAGGTGATGTAATACCAATCAGCCGTGAAAACATTGAGAAATGGCGAATATTTATAATGCGCGAAGGACATGATGTTACTTTTGATAGTAAAAGCGTTTACATTGATGACAAACCTGCAAATGAGTATATAGTTGAACGTGACTATTGCTTTGGTATGGGAGACAATAGAAGAAACAGTGAAGACAGTAGAGACTGGGGCTTTATTCCTTACGAAAATGTAACAGGAACACCTCTAATTGTATATTGGTCATGGGATACTAATATGCCTTTTGGTGATTTCTTTGATAAATTGTCGACAATCAAATTTAATAGAATTGGTAATCTAATAGATTAAAGTTAGAACTGAAATGAAAATAAAAGACATATTGTTCTCAGTAATAGTAGCAATATGTCTTGTTTTATTTATAAAACACTTTATTGTAGATATCAGGATGGTTTCTTCAGATTCCATGTCCCCCACACTCAAAAAAGGCGAGTTAGTTGTAATTAGTAAACTTGCTTATGACATATTTGGATTTGAATACAAGCAAGAATTACCAAATGATATAGTTACATTTCATAAAGATGATGAACTATTAGTGAAAAGAATTAGTTATATTTCACTTGATGACAGTTTGTTTGTTATAGGCGATAACTCAGAAATCAGTGAAGACTCTCGAACATTTGGTCTTATCAGCAGTAACTCAGTTTCAGGTAAAATTATTCTCAAGTACAATATAGAAGATTTTTCATTTACTGACATCGATAAATAATGACCAGAGGACTATACATTCATATCCCATTCTGTAACACTATCTGCAGCTATTGTGATTTTTTTATACTCAAAAATGAGGAGGACGAACTTAGTAAATATCTTGATTTATTATCAAGAGAGATAGACTTGTTCGTTTCCAAGAATAGTAATAAACTAAAAATAGATAGCATATTCATTGGAGGTGGCACTCCCTCATTACTCTCACCTGATCAACTAAATAGCTTAATAAACAAATTATCAAGTTCGTTTGAATTTACTCCTGATATTGAGATCAGTATGGAATCGAATCCTGCTTCAATTGATTTAGAAAAGCTAAATGAATATAAATCAATTGGTATAAATAGAATTAGCATAGGTGTACAAAGCTTCGTTAAGCGAGAGCTAGGTATTCTAAAAAGAAACCATTCCCCAAAAATAGCAGAAAGGGCATTATCTGCAGCTGTTAGCAGTGGTATCGAAACTATAAACTTAGATCTTATTTTTTCTATTCCTGGTCAATCTCTAGCTAGTTGGACTTATTCATTAGAAAAAGCCATAGATATGGGAACTAACCATCTATCCACTTACAACTTAACATTTGAAGAGAACACACCGCTTTGGAATAAGATGCAAAACGGGAAAGTAGTTAAATACAATGATGAAGTTGATGAATTTATGTACTTTACAGCAATTGAGATTCTGAGTGAAAAAGGGTTTGACCACTATGAAATATCTAATTTCTCAAAAGATAATAATAAATGTAATCATAATCTAAATACGTGGCGATCAGGAGAATATCTTGCTTTTGGCACTTCTTCTCATGGTTATTTCAATAATTCCAGGTATAAGAATGTCTCTAATTTGAAGTTATATTATAAATACCTATCAGATGACACACTCCCAATTATTGACTCATACAAAGTAGGGGCTAGTGATGAGTTAGAAGAGTTAATAATCCTGGGACTCAGAGCTGAGGGACTTGATTTAAAATCTATAAGCAAATTTGATAACTCTTTCCAATCGAAAAGTCGAAACTTTATAATTCAATTATTAAAAGATGAATATTTAAAAGAGAAGAACTATAAATTAAAGTTAACATCTAAAGGTTACGCGCTATGTGACAGCTTAACAACTAAATTTTTAGATTTTATTTATTAACATATTTGTTAAGATTATGTTAATATGATGAAAATAGTTTATTCTATAAGTTTATCTTTTTATATTTGGAAAGTCATAATTCATAAATAAAAAAATAAATAAGTGGATATTAACTTTATAATCCTTGTAATTCTAATATTTTTAGCAATAATAGATTTGACTGTTGGTGTAGCCAATGATGCCGTAAACTTCTTAAATTCAGCTATTGGTGCAAACGCAGCAAAGTTGAAAACAATTATGATTGTCGCTGCAGTTGGTGTTCTTGTTGGGGTGCTTGTATCTGGTGGCATGATGGAAGTAGCAAGAAAGGGTATTTTTAATCCCCAATTCTTTTTAATGCCAGAACTAATGATAATATTTGTCTCCGTTATGTTTTTGGACATTCTCCTTTTAGATACTTTCAATACTTTTGGACTACCTACATCTACAACCGTCTCAATAGTATTCGGTTTATTTGGATCTGGTCTTGCCATGAGTATTATTAAAATCTCACAGACAACTAATGACTACAACGAATTAGCAACATATATGAATGTTAGTATGGTACTAACAATTATACTCGCCATATTACTCTCCATATTAATGGCATTTGTTTTTGGATTACTTGTTCAATATTTAACTCGACTTTTATTCTCATTTAATTTTGAAAAACGGTTCAATAGATATGGAGCTTTATGGGGTTCTCTAGCTTTAACAGCTATATCCTTTTTCATATTACTAAAAGGTGCTAAGAACACTGACTTTATGAAAGGATATTTTAAAGTTTATTTTGTTGAAAATATTGGACTAATATTCCTTTATTTATATGCATTTTGGACTGTTATTTTATTCTTACTTCAAAAAGTCACTAAATTAAATGTGCTTAAGTTAATTGTTTTAGTAGGTACTTTCGCGTTAGCAATGGCATTTGCCGCTAATGACCTAGTAAATTTTATTGGTGCCCCAATAGCTGCTATGAGTGCATATGACATTGCTCAGGCAACATCAAACCCTTTAACGGCAGATATGTCGCTAATGCAAGGGAAAATGCCTGCCAATACATATATACTTCTCTTATCAGGTGCAATAATGGTTGCTACATTATTTATATCCAAAAAGGCAAGATCAGTTGCTACAACTACAATTAGTTTAGGTCGTCAAGATGAAGGTTATGAAAGATTTGAATCAAATGCTATTGCTCGTTCATTAGTTAGAATGACATATGGTATATTTAGTGAGATAAAAAGGTTTATCCCAAAATCTGTAATTAGGTTTGTTAATTCAAGGTTTGATACATCCCAGTTTACTCCTGTTGCAGATGATAATGGAGTTATTCCATCATTTGATTTATTAAGGGCTGCAGTAATTCTCTTTGTATCATCTGGGCTTATATCTTTAGCTACATATTACAAATTACCATTATCTACTACTTATGTTACTTTCATAGTTGCTATGGCAGCAGCTTTACCAGATAAGGCTTGGGGAAGAGATAGTGCTGTATATAGAGTTTCGGGAGTATTGACTGTTGTAGGTGGTTGGTTTGTAACAGCTATATTCGGTACTGTGGGTGCTATGATTATTTGTTTCACTATTTATTATGGACAATGGGTTGGCTTATTGGCTGTATTTGCATTAACTGCATTTACAATATATAGAAGCGCTAAATACCATAAAGAAAAAGAAGAAAAACATAGACAAGCAGCCTTAAAAGAAAGAAAAGAGGAAACAAACAATGAAGTTGCTAACAAGAAGATAATGTTAGAAATCTCTGATTTCCTAAATTTAGTATCTAAAGCGTTTGTATTAGGAAATGATGGCTTAATTGCTGAAGATTTGAAAAAATTAAAAAAGTCTAAGAAGAAAGCTAATGATGTAGAAAACAATGTTGTAGTTTTAAACTCTAATATAATAAAGCACATTAACAAATTTGATTATGAAGATTCTGAATTTGCAAATCTAGCAATTAGAATGAGTGTCTCATTGCAAGATATTTCAGATAAGTTATATCATTCCATTTCACAGAATTATAAGTATGTTAATAACAATCATAAACCATTGACAGAAGAAGAGATTGAATTGCTAACTTTACTTAATGAAAAGTATAAGAATTTTTATGCTGAGCTAACGAAGTCATTTAGCAATTATAATTTTGAGAATTATGAACATGTGAAAAGTTTATATAATGGCTTTATCAATGAGACTACCGAGCTATATAGAAACCAGTTGAAGAGAATTAAAAAGCAGAAATCTACTGTACGAAGAAGTATAATCTTACTTAATCTTATATCTGATTTTGAACTTCAATCTGAATTATCATTTAAAGTTTTTGAATTTGCTAAGATATCTCGTTCACAGTTATAAATTTTTATTAACTTTGTAAAAGTTAATTAATAAATTCAAATTAAACTCACATGAATTCTTTATCTATATTCTTTAGTTCAGATAAAGTTTATTGTGGATTATTCAGTAGGACACCGAAAGGTATAAAACTTATTGATTTATCTACAACATTAGACCCAATAGACTTAGATGATTTAGACTCAGAGCTTACAATCAAAGCAACTAATCAGTTGAAGAGATGCTTATCAGAGTTTGACTCTAAGGTTTCTGAATTTAATATAGTATTAGATAACGAAAATTCATTTTGGACTGTCATACCTGGAAATGAATTCACCAACGAATCTGACCTAAAAAGGATATTAGAATTAGAAATAAAAAATAATGTTAAATCATTCAATCTAAATGATTTTGAATTCAGAGTGTATCCTCATGGTAAGAAAGATGAAGAAGATAACGATCAATTGTTTGTAATATATTTCAGAAAGGAAATAATAAACAATTGTAATAAAATTTTAGAAATCGTCGGTTTGAAACCAGACTATATAGTTACCTCACAGTTAGCAAGTCAAAACACTATTGAATATAATTACCCTGACTCAAGTCATTTATATTCTTTACTTATAAATAAAGAAGAAGAGTTTTGTGATATAACTGTTTCAAATGACAATAAGACTTTCTACTACGATTTATTAAAAGCAAATGATGACGAATCACTTATAGAAAACTTAATAAAAACTATAAGAACTATTGAATCAGAAGGCCTAAACGCTGGGAAATTGTTGTTGTCAGGTTCAAAATTGACCAAGAAGTTTATTGAAAAGCTAAACGATGAAACTTCTTTAAATTTCAATAGAATTAATTCATTTAGATTAGTTAGAGCTAATGTTGAAAAACGAATGAAAGACTATTGTTTTAGAACTGCTCATTTATTCTCACCAGTAGTAGGTGGTTCTTTGTCTAGTTATGATAGTGGGAAAGTTTTTAAGTTTTGAGAGTTATTTCTGGTAAATATGGCGGCCGAGTGCTTAAAGGTAAAATGCCAAAAGGAACCAGACCTACTACTGACAAATCCAGAGAATCGCTATTTAGTGTTTTAGATAATTATATTTACTTTGAAGGCAAAAGAGTATTAGATTGCTATGCAGGTTCGGGTTTAGTTGGTGTTGAATTCCTTAGCAGAGGTTGCGATTATTGCACTTTCGTTGAAAAAGGTGGAAAGCAAATATCTAACCTTAAAAACTTTTTGGCAGAATTAAAGATACCCAATGATTGTTTTAAAATAATAAAATCTGACGTTGTAAAATTTTTAAGTACAAACCCAGAGTTACCTTTTAACATTATATTTAGCGATGCACCTTATGACTTAAAATCAGCGAACAAAATAGTCAGGGAAGTTGATAAATATGGGTGGCTTAAAGATGAAGGGTTTCTTATAATTGAAACATCAAAAGAAGAAAAAATAACACCTACAGAAAATTTCACTTTGATTAAAGAAAAAACATTTGGAATTTCTAAAATTACGATACTTGAATTTTCGAATTCCTAAGTTGCTATTTATAAATTAAATTTTCAATTAATTTAATACTATATATTATTTTTTGTATATTATTGTTAAGCTTAAGTTAATTTTATTAATTTTGAATAAATCGTTTACATAAGTTGGTATATATATTGTAGTAATTCCATTATATAGAGAACTTAAACTAGATTAAATTGAAAAATAAAAATCATAATCAATTAGAAATAATATTTATTGGAACTGGTACTGCTTTTACGTGTACGCTAGGAAATAATAATATACTGATCAGAAAAGGTGATAAACACATCTTGGTGGATTTTGGTATTACAGCCCCTTACAATTTTGAGAAAATGACTGGAATGGATATTCTTGATATAGAGACTATTCTTCCAACTCATAGCCATTCTGACCACATTGGTGGTCTTGAGTTTCTAACTCTTAAGAATAGATATATGAAACAACCAATTGGTCAATCTACTTTGAATCTGATCGTTCCCGACGAATATGAATCAGTGCTATGGAATGAATCACTAAAGGGTGGGCTTAAGTACAACGAACTTGGTTTTCAAGATGGCGCTATGGGTATTAAGGATTATTTCAAAGTTATTAATCCCGAAAAATGTGACGAAGGTAGAACAATCTATAAAATTAATTATAATGGAATTAAATTAGAGTTTTTTCAGACAAATCATATACCAAGTGAAGCTAATAACATAGAGCAAGCGTTCATAACATATGGACTTTTTATAGATGATAAAGTATTCTTTTCAGGTGATACAAAATTTGATAAAGACTTGATTATGCATTACAATGAGAGGGGTGCTGAATATTACTTCCACGATTGTTCTTTTGGATTTAATCCTGTTCATGCTAATGTTGATGAGTTACTCACATTAGAAGATGAGTTGAAAGCAAAGATGTATTTGATGCATTATGGTGATGATTTTGAAAAACATCAGGATAAAATAAGTAAATTTAAGGCACTTGCAGAAGCAGGGAAAGTCTATAAATTCTAATCGTTATCAGCAACAAGTTTTTTAATTAAATCCTCACTGAATACATCATTTAGCTCTTTTTTGATTCCTTCATTCTTTTTCAAGAAATCTTTTAGTTCTTCCTTGTCCCAAACTATTATTTCAGTCTCTTCTAAGGTATCTACATCTGCGGTTGTAGTCTCCCCTGACATAAAGCTCATTTCACCTACGAAGCTGCCATCTTTCAAATAAGCTAAAATTTTATCATTTCTTGTTATTTTGACTAGACCAGAAGTTATTAGCATAAGTTCATTAATACTAGTTTTTTCCTTTATTAGGTTCGTATCTTCTGGGACTACCTTTTTAGCACTTAACCTAACTAATTTTTTAAAATGAATGGGATTCATTTTACTGAAAGTCTTTTCTAGCATTTTCTTCTCAACTTCACCTAAATTTAAGGTCAGTTTTTCATAATATAAGACTGTAACCCACCAAAGGTTAGTTACTATAAAGACAATAGACCAAATTATATCAGTCCATAATGGTGATTCAGTTATGTTCCAATAATAGTAGATTTCAAGTGCAGAAGCAACAATCAATGTACTTCTTAGCCAAATCATCTTTTTAAAAGTTGATCCAACTACATAAAGTATATTAAAAAGATGACCTATTAGATCAAGTATTGAAAACAAATTAACTCCATTCTAGAATCTAGTTAAACTAATTACTTTAAGTTAGTTGAAAGTACCGATACAGTTACTTTCTAATACTAACAAATTACAAATAATATGTAAATAATTGTAGTATTTTATTTTTTTTGACATAAATGATAACTAATTATATTATTAAGCGTATTAAAATTATTCATTTTAAGCCCAAGAGCAGAACCTACGACCCCTCCAAAGAAAGTAGATTCTGCTCTTTTTATTTTGAGCAAATACTTTCTATTTCTGTATTTGAAGTGGTACAGTAATTCTAGATTCTCCATTAGATACTATTTGTAAATAGTAAGTGCCAGAATTAATGTTTCCTAATTCTACTCTTTTACTATTTAGATCAGTCACAGCCACTGAGTTGAATATTTCTTTAACTAATTTACCTGTTACATCATACAAATTGACTGAAACCAAAGAGCTTGATTTACCAAGGTTGTTAAATTCTAACAAAGTATTGTCAACAGCTGGGTTAGGAGTTAGTTTTACTTCAAATAGCTTTCGTCCATTCTCCCACAAATCAATATTCGTTTTTAGAACTCCTGTACCAGTTATTCTTTTTAAGTAATTAGAATTATTTACAGCATCACTAGTAATTATAAAATCGCCTGAATAAAGTTTCTCTTGAGTAGGTGCAAAAGTAATTGGCAAAGAATAAGTATCTTGAACTCTAATAGGTTTTTCTAAATCGTCAGGTAAGCTATAAGCAACGTCAGTATTATTATCGATAACTATGTTGCTAATTACTAACTCACCCTCACCTTCATTTTCAATATTTACTTCGAACTCTTTGGTATCATTAATTGCTACATCCCCAAATGTAATAATAAATCCAATATTAGTAGAAATTTCTGAATTAGGACCATCACAAATTCCAAATAAATTGATAGTTGAAGCCGTATCTCCGTTAAATGCATTCGAATTTATTATTACTACATCAGAATATGTATCTTTTGATTCAGGCTTAAATGTTGCAGTAATATCTATAGACTCTCCGACTGGTATAGTTACTGAGCCAGTATTAGATAAAGTAAATGCAGAAGTATTATCTTCAATATCAATACTGTTGATTTCTAATTCTAACTCACCTGTATTTGAAATCGTAAATTGTTGAGTCGTTACACTATCTACCCATACACTTTCGAACTCAACACCATCATGACTAGCAAGTATCAATGGTTTCGGTTCAAACCCAAAACCTTTCAAATTAAGTACTAAATCTGGTGCATTATCAGAATTGTTTTTAAGTAATATTTTACCTGAATACCACTTTCTTTCCTCAGGACTGAAGGTAATTGGAATATCTATTGTTTCTCCATTGGAAATAGTGGCAGGTAAGTTTGTACCATCAACTGAAAAGAATTCTCCCCCTTCTAATATCTGAACTTCATCAATATTAATATCTGCTGCTATCTCAGATAAATTAATAATCGTATGATTAGCATTATAAGTTTCATTTACAACCTTGTTACCAAAATTATATGTCCCTGCATTTTCGGCAGCGGTTAATTTTGCATTGTCTATTTGTACACTTTCATAAGTAACTTCGTCACCTATTCTCATCATCGTATTTACAGGAACACCTGTATAAGTAATACTAGTTTGAGATTTATTTGGATAAACAACTACAACTGAGTCTATTGCAGTATGGTTTCCAAGTCCAAAAGTTCTTATAAATGGTTGCATTCCAGCAAAGTGTCCCATCCCTGATTGAATTTCTTGTTTTTGAACAAACTCATCCATATGTACAAATACCTTCGCACCAATATAAGAGGCATTTGCACCTGAAACAGAATTATTCTTGTCTAGTTTTATTTGAATAAAGTTATTAGTCTCAACATTATCGTTTCTAAGTACTTCTATTCTGTTAACACTTACGTTCTTGGTTTCACCATCTATAACTTGTTGTTCTCTACTAATTCTTGATAAGAATAAATCTAAGTCACCATCTAAATCATAATCTGCAGGTTCCATAGAGTGGGCTTCTTTCATTGAATCAAATAAAACTGACTCTCCAGAAACATCGTTGAACACACCATTAGTATCTTGGATAAGTAGATACAATCTCTCCTGCCCATAGATATTTGCTTGAGGGTAAGAATTTTGCCCTAGGGCAACATCTTGCCAACCATCATTATTTATATCGAGCCATGCACCTCCTTGGTCACCCAAGTGTGAGTTCGTAGGAGCAGATCTTTGTAATCTCCCTAATTCCCAATCATATTTATAACCGTTTTCAGGACCACTGTTTACAGTTAATGTTGTTCTACCTTCACCGTCGTTGTAACCACCATGTACTTTAACTTCTAACAAATCCATATCACCATCATTATCAAAATCACTTGGATTTGCTTCCCATTGACAAAGATTTTGGCCGTGATCTCCACCTAATTTTTGTGCATTATATCCAACCTCTGAAGAAGCTTCAATAAAAGTACCTTCTACATTTTTAAAGAACTGACCAGAAGTACGACAATAAGGTGAGTTAATAATGTCAGGCCAGCCATCATTATTCCAATCAGTTACATTTGTTCCATAAAGTGGTTCAGCAGCACCAACCTGTATTCCTTGTTGGAATGTCCCATCGCCATTGCCTTTGAATAGGAAATTACCCATGTAAATATCATTCCCTACACCATAATTTGAAAACCAAGTTCCCACATATAAGTCAATATTTCCATCTAAATCATAATCAAGAAAAGATATACCAGTTGTATTTGTTTGTCCTAAATCTAATGTATTGGCATAATTAAAGTCATTTAATCCATTGTCATCTACTAATGTAAAGTTCCCATTACCGTCATTAAGCATTACTTCAGTTCTGTCACCTGTACTTTTATAATTCTGAACTCTATGACCATAAATACTTGTTACTATATCCAAGTCACCATCATTGTCCAAATCAGCCAAAGCAGCAATGTCAACAATTCTACTATCAACTGAATCAATTCTACTTGTTTGTATTCCTGACTGCTTAGTATAATCGACAAATATTCTTTTTGTACTGCTCTCAGTGTTAGGGTTTGGTTGATTCAAATAAAGAAAAATATGATTCTTCGTAGCCCCGTTGTCACCACTATATAGGTAATCAGGATAGTCATCTCCGTTAACATCGGCTAACCAAACTCTAAAACCTTCTATTTCGGCTAATCCAGATTCATCTGAAACTTCAGTAAAATACTCAACCGAGTATGCTGAAACAGTGAATAATAAAATAGATAAAATAATGGTGGATATTTTTAACATAATTCTTCTCTTTGATTACTGATTTAGGAATTTCATAATATAAGAAAATCGTATTAATAATTAAAACAGAACTATTACGTCAATTGGATACTTATTGAAATATTGTAGTTGTAATAAATTATATTAGTTTTGTAAAATATTATTTACAACTACTTGAAAATAATATTCTAAGTAAGACTAAAATTTTAGTTTTTTTTACATTTAAAATAAAATAAGGTAACAGATGAAAATATCTGAAAATGGCGATACGGTAAAAGTACATTACACTGGAAAATTAAAAGAAGGCGATGTTTTTGATTCTTCTGAAGGCAGAGAACCATTGGAATTTCAACTAGGTTCTGGTATGGTAATTGAAGGTTTCAATGACGGACTAGTAGGAATGAAAGAAGGCGAGAAAAAATCTATAGAAATTCCTGTTGAGAATGCTTATGGACCAAAGAATCAAGACTATATAGTAGAAATACCAAAAGAAAAATTAGATAACAGTCAAGAATTTCAAATTGGAATGCAGGTATCATTCTCTAACGAACAACAAGGTGGACAACCCATTCCAGTAGAAGTTGTTGAAGTTACAGAAGAAACCGTTACATTCGATGCTAATCCTCCACTTGCTGGAAAAGATTTGGTTTTTGAAGTTGAAATGGTTGGTATTCTAAAAGGATAATCAATGAAAAAAATAGTTTTAATAACAGCTATTTTTGCAATTCTAACAGCTTGTCAAGAGAAAAAAAGTTTTGATGATTTGAATACTTTTTCTAAAAATGACAAGCCACATTTTATTGTGATGAATCCAGCTGGTAGCGTTGAAAATTATGAGTATGATAATGAAACTAATGGTTTCAAAGTTTATACTGAAGACGGTGAATATTCGAGTGTAGATTTCATGCCATTCCCAGCAAATTTTGGATTTTTTCCATCTACTCATAAAGGTGGAGAAGACCAAGGTGAATTGCTATACGGTTTTTTGATAACTCAAGAGTACTCAATTCAGACTCTCTTGGAGGTGAAACCAATTGGAGCAGTCTCTGTAATAAGAGATGGAAATGAAATGGATTATATCATTACTATTCCTGATGAAGAATCTCTAAGAGTAAATAAAAGTGAAACACTTACTGATGACATGAAAAATATATTTAGTATTTGGCTTACAAACGCCTATGGTATTGAATCTATAGTACAATGGCATAATGAAGATTATGCATCAGAATTAATTAAGTCTAGATCTAATAGATAATGACAAAAAAAGAAATCTTATATTTATTTAAGAATATTGCTATTCTTCTATTACCATTCGGATTAATTCTATATTTGGTTGAATTGTTTTTTAGCTTCATATTTCCTGAGAATACGATATCCGGTTTTAACGAACTAATAACTAAAACAATTACTCTAATCATAGTTATTAAGACAATACCTCTAATCAGAAAAGAAACAAAAAAAACATACACTCAAAACGATTTAGTTTCAGGTATATACCTAACATTCAATGCGGTTATATTTGTATTTTTGTCTTTTGTAATGCTTTATTCTGTTGATATTATATTTAACTATATTGAGAGTAACGATTTGTTCTCATTTAGGAACATCAATAGTATGTCTGTTAATTTGATAATTATTACTATCTTAGTCTTAATTAATCTGACAAAAAATATCAAATCTCTTGATTAAACTCGCCCTCATAATTTTTTCTTTTTCATTATTAATTTCATGCAGCGATGATATTGGTAGTAGCTACGAACCTCCATCTGATTTTTCTGGAGTAAGTACATTCAATGAAAAAGGAGAAAAAATTGAAGAGGTAGATTCTGATTGGCACCCTGAATGTTATGAAATAGTTTCATTTGGAGATAATCACTTATGTATTTTTAGTGCACACCCCCTTCCTGCAATTGACACAATAACTCTTAATTTGGGCTCAGCCATCAATGGAGAAATAAAGCTTTGGTTAGCTTTAACTGAAGGTATAGTTGAAAAAGAAATATATACCGGAAATATTGGTGTCCAATACGAACAGATAAAATTCACTTTCGATGAAGATATACTCTATAGAAATGTTGTTTACAGACTATTTATAGAAACAACCGATACTGCCAGTGGCGAAACCAAGTTATATTATGGTGACGTCCTTTGGAAAAACCGATAACATAAACATTTTATTTAAGACTAAAATACCTTATTTTTGTGAAAATTTTATTTTACTTAAGTAACTATACCTATGAAATACTGGAAGAAACTAAATAGCAAAGAAATAAAAGAAAAAGTTTTTAGTGCTTTAGCTAAAAATGTTGATTTTGAGAATGATCTTAGTATTGGAATACCTGGCTCTCATTTAGACAATAAAGTATTTTATAGTCATGCCTCCTTCTTAGATGATGCTCCTTATATGAGTACTTTGATTCATAACCCCAATCACATAGGTTGTCATACACTTGGAGATTCATAAGAGTTCTTCGAGGGTACTCACGAGATAGAGAGAGAAGTTGTTAAAATATTAGCTGAAGATTTACTCCATGGCGATTCTGATGCTCAAGATGGATACATAGCTTCAGGTGGGACGGAAGCAAATATACAAGCATGTTGGATATATAGAAACTATTACATAAAGTAACACAATGCAGCTCATAATGAAATCGCATTACTCTGCTCCGAAGATACTCACTACTCACTACCTAAGGCTTCTAATCTTCTTAACTTAGAACTATATGCTGCAGAAGTAAATGAAGAAAACAGAAAAATCAGCAAAAAAAGTGTAACTAAAGCACTAAACGATGCCAAAGCTGATGGTAAAAAATACTTCATAGTTGTTGCCAATATGGCTACAACCATGTTCGGTTCTGTTGATGATGTAAATATATATACCGACCGCTTAGAAACTGAAAATATTAATTATAAGCTACACATTGACGGTGCTTATGGCGGATTTATTCATCCAGTCACTTCAAAAAATAAAGATTTGACTTTTGCCAACCCTAAAGTGAACTCTATTACTATAGATGCACACAAAATGCTTCAAGCACCCTATGGCACAGGAGTATTTCTCGCAAAAAAGGGTCTTATAGAATATGTCATAACAGAAGAGGCTCAGTATGTATCAGGAATGGATCTAACTCTGATCGGCTCTCGCACTGGAGCAAATGCAATAGCAGTTTGGATGATATTAATGACTTATGGTCCTTATGGATGGTTAGAGAAAATGCAGACTTTGATTTATAGAACTGATAGACTGTGTTCAGAGTTGGATAAAAAGGGTATTTCTTATTTCCGTGACAAAGACATGAATATTGTTACTATAAAATCTGTCCAGATAAGTGAAGATTTGGCTCACAATTATGGATTAGTTCCAGAAAGCCACGACGGCAACAACAAGTGGTGAAAAATAGTAATAATGGATCATGTTGACCTAAATATACTTATGCAGTTTGTATCTGAGATTACTGACTAACTCTGTTGTAAATCTCCTCTGGCAACATTGACTTTATCATGAACATATTTTCTGGATCTAATTCTATAAACTTCCAATTTGTCTTACCATTTTTAGAGCGAGCATAGACTAATTTACTTGAGGTAATTAGCATTTCTTTGCTCACAGAATCATATGTTACTTTGTATTCACCGAACTTTATTTTCAATGAAGCAACTGCCATTTCATCTCTGAATTTAATGTCCTCATCTGTGTCTCCCTCTCCTTGATTAAACTTCATTGTCATTATATGGGTGTAGTTAACAGGTGCAAAGTACATAGAATCAAGATATTCAACCACACCAACACTATCTATCGTTGGGTCAGATAGCGAGATTGTCAGCTCGGGAGTATTGAATGTTTGCTCCATCAGAGATACCATCATCTCCTTACTCATCAATTCAAAAAATTCTGGATACATATAGTCCATAGCTTTCTCAAACTGTTGGCTTTGTATCAACTCCAAATAGTCTTCAAAATCACTTTGGATTTCTTCTTGCTGACTAAATGAATTGATTGATGAAATTAATACGATTAAAAGTACTAAGATTATTTTTTTCATTCATTTCCTTTAATTTTATATTTTTAGTTAATTCTTAGAACAATATAACAAAATTTATAACCATGAATTTTCTTGAAAACCCATTATTCTTTATGCCATTAATTATTGGCTCATTACTTCTAGTTATTTTTTCTATTGTGAAGAAATTTCCTCCGAAGAAGATTAATTCACTTTATGGTTATAGAACTGGTAGATCAATGAAATCTCAGGAAGCTTGGGAGTTTGCTCAATCATATTCCACGGAATTAATGCTAAGATATAGCTTTATATATTTACTGACATTTGTACTTGAGTTTGTTACCAATTGGCTAAACGAAGGAGTTGCTTTTGTTCTTTCTCTGCTCATTATGATTGCAGCTCTTACTTTACCAATTATTCATACTGAAAGAGAACTAAGACAAAGATTCTCAAACTAATTACCAGATGATTCAATTATCTTATTAATTCTTTCATCTAACAGTTTAGCAAGTTCCTTCCCTACTATCTCATGTCCTTGAATATTCCAGTGACCTGTTTTATTAGTTACTGGCCAATAATTAGTTCTTACCCCTGCCTTTTCAGCGGAGTCTAATACTGGGTATAGCGACCAATACTCAACATCATTTTTATGAACTACAGAAGTAAATTCATCATACAGTGGCAACTTGTCTCTGTTTATCAAAATAGTATTACTATCTAACTTGCTTACTATACTCTCTACTATTGGTGCAACTTCATAAGTGCTGTCCAGTAGTGGTTTTTCTCTTTTCGGCTCAGCGAACCAATTATAGACATTACCGAAAAGCACGGCTGCCAAATCTTGCTTCCTAATTGTATGACGGGCATTATTGATTAAGTTTGCAATGATTGATGTACTCAACCACTTTTCAGCTCGCTTATACTTGTCTATATCTGACTGAGGGTAATTGGTAGTAATTATCAAAGAATCATTTTCCAAATAGCAATAAGGATACAAAGCAGTTGGAGGACCTGTATGAACATCTCCGTTTGATAAAAAGTATAATACCAAATCAGGTTTAAAATTATTCATAAATACCTGATGATATGCATATATGTGATTTAGACCGAAATTTGCACGTCCGAAATTCTGAATGTCTATAGTATATTCAGGGAATTGTTCATTGAGTATTTTTTCAGCAATTGAGCCAAAATAATCTCTTTCAAATACTTGAAAAGACTCCACGAAAGAATCCCCTATTAAAGCAATTCTAATTGTGTCCTTCGATTGGCTCTTTCTTAGTGGTCCATTGTAACCTTTTCCTTCACCTATATATCTATCACTATTTGTGTGGAATATACCGAATCCTTCGGTAAACATAAGTGAAGTCCTGTCTTCTGGAAGTCCTTTGCCAATGTCTTCGTAATATTGCCCTAGTGAATACTCTATCACTTTTGCTTTTGAAATAAATAACTCAGCTACCAAAGCAACAACTGCCATTCCAAACAAAAAGAATAATATGTTTTTTATATACTTCATATTAGAATTGGAAATAAATAAATGGTAAAGGATCTGCTTGGAACATATACAACAATGTGATAGCAAATATCATAGTCAGTACGCCATAAGAAAATGCTTTATTCTTTATCTTAAATATAAAATTCTGTCCATACTTATACTCAAAGTAATCCAATAAAAATGAAATTGAATAGTAAGCAATCAATATCTGCAAGAATAGAAAAGTGTACTCACTAATTTCAAATTCAAGAAACTTGCTGAAGATTTGCTCCGTAGATTCCCAGGAGGTTGACCTGAAGAAGAGCCATGTAAACGAAACTAACCCAAATGTTGCTATAACTTTAGATATATCTTTTAAACTAAGGTTGTTTTCTTGTTTAATACTTCTGCTTTTACGCTTCAAATAGTATTTGTGGATAGCCAAATAAACACCGTGCAAAGCCCCCCATATAACAAAATTCCAACTAGCACCATGCCACAAGCCACCTAGTAGCATTGTCACCATTAGGTTGATATATGTTCTTGATTCATCTTTTCTGTTGCCACCTAAAGGAATATAAAGATAGTCCCTAAGCCATTTTGAAAGTGATATGTGCCACCGACGCCAAAATTCTGTGATATTTCTTGACAAATATGGTTGAGAAAAATTCACCATCAACTCAACACCCAAAAGCTTAGCTACACCACGAGCAATCTTACTGTAGCCAGAAAAATCTGCATAAATCTGAATCCCAAATATCAACACGGCAAATGCTATTTCGATAGAGTTGTAGTTATATAAATCATTGAATATATGGTCAACAAATCGACCAGATGTATCACCTATTATCACTTTACGGAATAGCCCCATTACGATTAGATTTATACCTTCTTTAATCTGAATTTTAGAGGTTGCTAATCGTTTCCCTAACTGAGGTAATAAGCTTTTTGCTCTTTCTATAGGTCCAGCAACAAGCTGGGGGAAAAACGATACGAAAAGTGCAAAGTCCATCAAGCTATTAGTCGGCTTTAGCTCCCCCTTATATATATCAATTGTATATGACATTGTCTGGAATGTATAGAAAGAAATCCCAACAGGAAGTATAACACTAAGGTGAAGAAAATCTAGCTCTGTACCAAAAGCTGATTGGAATGAGTCAACAAAGAAATTGAAATATTTGAAAAATCCTAGAATGCCTAAATTCACAAGTAAGCTTACCCAAAGCAGATGCTTTTTTCTTTTCTTGTCTTTTGCTTCGTGTATGAATTTACCAACATAGAAGTCAACAAGCGTAGAAGTCATTAGAAGTAAGCTAAATCGCCAATCCCAATAGCTATAGAAAAAATAGCTTGCAGTTAAGAGAAGTAGATTCTTCCATTCTTTTCTTTTCAGAAAGTAAAACAATGGTAGCACCACTGCTAAGAAGATTAGGAATATAAATGAATTAAAAAGCAAAAAGTTTTCTTATGGTTGAAGTGAGTTAAATATAATGCCACAAAAATAAGATAAATTAGGAAATAATCGCAACTGAGATAGCAGTCGGCGATATTTGCCTAACAGTTTGTTGGTTTTAGCTATTATAATGCAGTGACTTATCATTTGGCATAGTTTATGAGGATAAGATAGCAGAAAGTAAGGACAAAATTAGAAAGGATGAAAATTGACTCTATATAATAGAATAATTAGCAATAAGAATTACAACAGTATTTACAGCAAAAATAGGTTGAAAAGCAACCTTAGAACAAATGGCTTAGACCTTAATAAGGAAGTAATAGACGAAAATGGCTATACTTTTCTCGTTGAAGTAGCTGGCGATTCTATGATAAATGCTGGAATAAACTCTGGTGATAAAGTATTAGTAAATAGCAACTACCCTATCACTTCTGGAACTATAATAGTCGGTAGCTTGAACTCAAAACCATTCGTAAAACGAATTGTATTTTCAGATAACAAGACTATTCTTCGCTCTGAAAATGAAGACTATGAAGACATAAGAATTATGGATATTGATGATTTTACAATCTGGGGTGCAGCTCGTAGGGTTATAAAAGACTATTAATTCTACTCCCTTTTTAAAAATTATATTAGAATCACTTCTTATTATTAGGGAGTGATTTTTTTGTATATTGTAGCTTAGACATTTATAATTAAAGTATCTAATCTACATGAATATGATTTTTTAGTGGTTGGATAAACTGAATAGATAATGAATATACTATTTGTACCACAAATATGGCTGCTTATAATGATGTTTAGAAGAAATTTATTATAAATTTCTTAAGTTGATTATATATAAATGTTGGACACAATTTAAATGAAGACCATAGATCTTAGACATATTAAACTTGAAATTGACGTTGAGTCAACTAAAAAATTCTACAACAATCAGAAAGGATTTGTTTGCGAATGTCCAGATTGTACGAATTATGTAAATAACATATCTCATTTACAAAAATCATTGGATGGACTTGATAAAGAAATTGGATTTGACCTACACAAAGATGTTGGACAAGGAATGGATGAATTAATGCCTCACGACAATGAGGACAGTCATTTAGACGTGATACCTAATTACGTTATCGGAAAATGCTTCTTAGAGAACAAAGAATTAGGACTAATGTGGCCGAACACAAAACGGGTTGAGAAAAAGTTGACTGACGACCTTTCCCTGACAATAATAAACACTTCAGGAGACATTGAAATCAGTGACGCTGAAAATGTTTTGACTATTTGGCTTGAATACAAAACTAAAATGAAAAAGAAATAAAAAACTGTGTCCAACATCGATTATATCAAATGCGAAATGACTGCTTAAAAATCTAGGTTTTAAAACTAATTAAATAAAACTGGTTAATATACAAATACAATAATGAAAATGAAATTTAAAGTAACTGGTATTTTCTATAATCAAAAAGGTTACAAGTTTAGAAAAGTATTAAATATCAGAAGAAAAGACACTAACTTGTCAAAACCTGAATTATTGGTTGTAATGATGAATCCTGGCAACTCTAGACCCGTTGATGATAGCTTTAATGAAAATAAAGAAGTGTTAGCATTACCAGATAAAACACAATACAGAATAATGGAAGTTATGTTAAATTGTGGTATTGATTATGCAAGAATACTTAATCTATCAGATATAAGAGAAACTAAAAGCAGTAAGTTATTAGATTTATTATCTGAATTAGATTCTAAAAACATCAACCATTCGATTTTTGATGAGAGTCGGAAAACAGATTTTGATAATTATTATGAAGATGGAATTAAAACCATTTTTGCTTGGGGTGTCGATGATAGATTAAATCCTTTGGCTGTTGCAGCAATTAAGAGAATTGGTCTGAAAAATAGCTTTGGAATCAATAAAAAGGGTAAAGAATTTGCTTTTTATCACCCTTTACCACAAAATTATATCAAACAAAAGGAATGGGTTGAATTAATAACCAAGCAGCTAACCCAACACCCCAAGTAAACACCCAAAAAAAAGGGCCACTCAAAAAGAGTAGCCCATATATATAATACTATTTGAGTCAGAAATTAGTTCTTGCTAATATCCTCATCTATGTTGATTTCGCTGTCCGTAGCTTCGTTTTGTTCTTCTAATTTTTGGTTCAGAAGTTCCTTCTCATCTACTTTCTCTTCACCACCTATGAACAAGAATTTCAGTTTTTCATTCTTCTTGTCATACTGCACCTTAACAGTAGCACCGTGGAGTAAGTTGCCTTTCAATATCTCATCGGCTAACTCATCTTCTACGTGTTTCTGCAATGCTCTTCGAAGAGGTCTAGCACCATATTTCTCGTCATATCCCTTATCAACTATGAAGTCTTTAGCATTCTCGCTAATCTCTAATTTCATATCGTGTAGTTTCATTCTATCTTGAATTTGTAGCAACTGAATATCGATAATCTCTTTTATGTCTTTCTTAGATAGTTTTCTGAATATGATAAAGTCATCTATTCTATTTATGAATTCTGGACTAAAGATAGTCTTAGTTGATTCCTCGATTGAGCTTTTAAGTTCATCATAGTCATCAACTGTATCTATATCAGTAAATCCGATTCTACCGCCTGGTTTCAAGTCCTTAGTACCAGCGTTCGAAGTCATAATGATAATAGTATTCTTGAAATCAACTTTTCTGCCAAGTCCATCAGTCAATATACCATCGTCAAATACTTGAAGTAGAATATTATAAACATCTGGGTGAGCCTTTTCAATCTCATCGAGTAATACTATTGAGTATGGCTTTCTTCTCACTTTCTCAGTAAGCTGACCACCCTCTTCGTATCCAACGTATCCCGGAGGTGCACCTACTAATCTCGATACAGAGAATTTCTCCATATACTCACTCATATCTATTCTAATGATAGCATCTTCAGTGTCGAACATTGCCTTAGATAATGATTTAGCTAATTCAGTTTTACCTACACCAGTTGGACCTAAGAACATAAATGAACCAATCGGTCTTTTCGGGTCTTTCAGTCCAGCTCTTGCTCTTCTGATTGCCTTAGCTAAGTGTACAATTGCCTGCTCTTGACCAACTACTGATTCTTTCAGCTCGTCAGCAAGCGATAGCAATTTCTTCGATTCAGATTCAGCTACCCTACTTACTGGTACACCAGTCATCATAGAAACAACGTCTGATATATCCGATTCTGACACTGGGAATACCAATTTATCAGCTTGTTTTTCCCAATCGTCCTTAGCAGTTGATAGCTCTTGTTGTTTAGTTTTTTCGAGATCTCTTAATCTTGCAGCTTCTTCAAAATTCTGTCTTTTTACAACATCATTTTTCTGCTCATTAATCTTTTTGATTTCTTTTTCCAGATTAATAACACTAATCGGTACATCAATATTTTCAAGATGCACCTTGGCACCAGCTTCATCGATTACATCGATTGCTTTATCAGGGAAATTCCTTTCCGAGATATATCTGTCAGCTAATCTGACAGCATTTTCTATTGCGTCATCGGTATAAATAACATGGTGATGCTTTTCGTAAGCGTCTTTGATTTTATTTAATATCTTCAGTGTCTCGAGTGCTGAAGGTGGCTCAACCAAAATCTTTTGGAATCTACGCTCCAGTGCACCGTCTTTTTCAATATTCTCACGGAATTCATCGAGTGTGGTTGCTCCAATACATTGTATATCACCCCGAGCTAAAGCTGGTTTGAACATATTTGAAGCATCAAGTGACCCCGAAGCTCCACCAGCACCAACTATAGTGTGAATCTCATCTATAAACAATATCACATCGTCAGCTTTTTCCAACTCATTGATTACAGCTTTCATTCGCTCTTCGAATTGACCTCTGTACTTAGTACCAGCCACAAGCGAAGCAATATCGAGAGTAATTATTCTCTTCTCATACAAAGCACGCGATACCTTTTTCTGAACAATACGAAGGGCTAGCCCCTCTACTATAGCTGTTTTACCAACACCTGGTTCACCAATTAGAACTGGATTGTTTTTCTTTCTTCTAGAAAGAACTTGAGAAAGTCTTTCGATTTCTTTTTGTCTACCTATCACTGGATCTAACTTTTTCTCAGCCGCCATTTTAGTCAAATCACGACCAAAGTTATCCAATACAGGAGTCTTTACTTTTTCTTTCTTTCTTGACTGAGCAGTTTTCTCACCCTTCTTCGGTATATACGAAGATTCTCCTTCGTCCGAAGGTGAGGCACCTTTAATTATCTTATCAAGCTCATCACGAACCAAATCATAACTCACGTTAAACTGGTCTAGTATCTGAGCCGCTATATTCTCCTCATCACGAAGAAGTGAGAGTAACAGATGCTCAGTACCAATTTTTTGAGATTTGTACAGTTTAGCTTCTAAATAAGTTATCTTCAATACTTTTTCTGCTTGCTTAGTCAGTGGTATATTACCAGAGGTAACTGTAGTTCCACTAGGCCTCACAGTCTCTTCTATACCTTTTTTTAATTTGAACAGGTCAGCACCCAAATTCCTTAGAACCTTGACGGCAATACCTTCACCATCTCGAATGATTCCGAGGAGCAAATGCTCAGTGCCAATGTAATCATGGCCGAGTCTTAGGGCTTCTTCCCTACTCAACTTAATTACATCATTGACCCTACTTGAGAAATTTCCTTCCATTATAATCACCTAATTTTAATTCTCTTCTTACTTATAAAGACACTTTTATTAGAAAACAATTACATTTTTCTATGGTTAAATGTGTTTTGAATGCTTAAAGACGTGTTTTTATACTTATTATTTGCTGCTATAAATGTAATTTAAAACTAGAAGATAAGCTATTCAAATAATTAACTAAATAATATGCAATTAGTTTTCAACAGTACTTAGTTTTTTTAACACTCTTAAATCTGTTAAATTGCTTGTTAGTGCTTAACATATATACGAGAATTACATGTTTGATGTTCAAAAATCCGAATTAGCTAAAATACAAGAAAAGATAGAACAGCTTAGGAGGTACCTTTGACGTTGAGTCTAAGGAGAAAAAATTAAAGGAGTTAAAAGAGTTATCAGAGACACCTGACTTTTGGGATGATTCTGACAATGCAAGAAAAATAATGAAGAATCTGTCCGACAAAAAAGGCTGGATAGATACTTACTACTCAGCTATACAATCCGTAGGTGATACTGAAGCTATGGTTGCTTTGGCAGACGAAATGGCTGATCAAAGTTTAGAGGAAGATATAGACAAGGAGCTCAATAAGGCGATTAAGAAAGTTAGTGAGCTTGAAATTATGAATATGCTTGCTGGAAAGGACGACAGTAGCAATGCTATTCTGACAGTTAACTCTGGTGCAGGTGGCACAGAGGCCTGCGACTGGGCTGAAATGCTACTTAGAATGTACTTAAGATGGGCTGAGAGAAAAGGATTCACTACAAAGTTAATAGATGAACAAGAAGGCGAAGTTGCTGGGATTAAATCAGCTACTATTCAGATTGAAGGAAGTTTTGCTTACGGTTATTTAAAAGCAGAGAATGGGGTACATCGGTTGGTAAGAATTTCACCATTCGATTCAAATTCTCGTCGTCATACTTCTTTTGCAAGTGTCTATATTTATCCAGAGATAGAAGAAGATGTTGAGATAGAAATAAATCCGGCAGACGTGGAATTGGATACATTTAGAGCTGGTGGAAAAGGTGGTCAGAATGTAAACAAAGTGGAAACAGCTGTAAGGTTAAAACACAAACCAAGCGGTATAGTCGTTTCTTGTCAAAAAGAGCGTTCACAATTACAGAATAGAGACCTAGCCATGAAGATGTTGAAATCAGCTCTCTACAAGAAAAAAATGGAAGAAGAGGAAGCTGAGAAAGCAAAGATAGAGGGAGCAAAAAAGAAGATAGAATGGGGTAGTCAAATTAGATCTTATGTATTCCAACCCTATACGATGGTAAATGACGCGAGAGTTGAATATAAAACATCTGATATAACATCAGTTATGGATGGTGATTTGGATGAATTAATAAAAGCAGTATTGCTAAGTGGAGAAATTTAAAATATGAATAAAGTTATTATATATCTGAAGATAGCAGTTTTATCTACTATTATTTTTTTAGCAGGTTGCTCAGACCCTTATGATAAAAAGTTCAGTGCTTCTGGAGACAGCCCCTATTGGAGTTTAAATATTAGCCCAGAAAAGGACGTTTCTTTTAGTATGAAAGGAATGGATAATGAAATAAAATTCAATATCGGTGAAGATAAATATATGGACTATCTTCATAAGCATACTCAAGATGGTATGTTATTTGAATACAACATATTAGACAGAGAATGTCACAATTATGAAAGAGAAGATACTGAGACATATATGGTTATAATAAGGCTTGATGGTACAAAATATGTTGGTTGTGGCCAATTCAGGGATTAAAAAAATTATTTTCCTATTTTTTGAGACGTTTTAGCTGTTAATGTGTCTATAGATTATATAAGGAAAACTAACTCAAATATATATGAAGTATATTCTATTATTTTTAATTTCAATTACATCATTGTTTTCTCAATCTGTAATTATAACTGATGTTCTTACAGACATTTACCCTGCAATTGATGTCAACTTTCTTGTAGTTGATGAAAATGGCAATGCAATTGGTGGTAATGAAAACGATATTGAATTAAGAGAAAATGGAATTTCCAAAGCAATAGAACTTTTCAATTGTAATCAAGACTATATTAATGAGCCAATGTCAATTGTTATTACTTTGGATAACTCATTATCCATGAATGATGAATTTGAATCAAAAACTATATCCGAAATAACTAGAGAGTCAGCTAAAAATATTTTGAGTTTACTCCATCCGGATACTGAAATCGCTATAAACTATTACAACAACCAACCCTATTTACTACAAGACTTTACTAAAGATAGATCAGAGGTATTTGATGCTATAGACTCAATGGAAGATCCAGCATTTGCAACAGATATTAGTAAATCTTTTTTAGATGAAGATTTCGGTGTTATTAAACTATTCGAAAATGCACAGTTTGACAAAAAGATAAATTTATTTATGACTGATGCTCCCCCATCTGAGCAGATTGACAAAGATGAAATAATTAGTAGCTTTAACAACTTGGGAATAACACTATACGCAATATCAGCAAAAGCTAATTTGAATAATGATCTAGTTGAAATTACTAAACGCACGAATGGTGATTATTACAATGCAGCTCAAACTGAAAAGCAATTGAATAATGCATTTATATCAATCTTAAATTATATCAATGGAGCTGAAGCTTGTACACTTACTTACAGTTCTGAACTATGTGATCTTAGTAGAGATATTTCATTGACTTACTCAGATACTCTATTTGATGAAAGATCTATATTAATCAATAAAGATCTATTAGTCGAATATTCAATTTTAAATAATAATCAGATAAATTCTGGTAGTCAATCTAATATACTATTCACAAGCATACTTTCTAAAAAGGATGATTTGATAATATCAAATATAGAATCAAAATTTAAAGAATTAGATTTAGTTAGTCCTCAATTAAGTGATCTACCAATTACTTTGAATAAAGGTGAATCACTAAGTGTTGTATTGTCAAATAATACATCAGGCAAGAATATTTATGATTTCATCGAAATCGAGTCTAGTTCATGTTTTGATGATAACATATATTTAAAAAATAAATATAATTCTGATTTATTGGAAGTAATAACACCAAATGGTGGTGAAGAATATTACATTAAAAAAAGTGCTGATTTAGAATGGAAAGATGACTCAGGTTTAAGTGAGTATACTTTAGATTATTCTGTTGATGCCGGTTCAAATTGGAAGACAATTGTTAGTGGTTATAGCGATTTCGATTTTCCTTGGTTGTCTATTGATGGTCCCGCAACTGAAAATGCTTTATTCAGAGTAAGTAAGAAAGTTAGAATCGAATCAAAAATCGAAACTATAGCCGCAGAAGAAGTTGTAGACCCAGGTGATTCAGGATTCGAGTATATAGTTCCTTATCAAAATGATAAGTATGTAGCAGTGATAAATATGAACTTAGATTTTGAATTTTCAAATGTAAAATTCCCAGTCTATGCTTTGGAGGAGATTTCTGGTGAAGATCAAGGTAAGAATATTAAGTTACTAGTAATGTTAGATACTGAACTTAATGTTCTAGAATACAAACCAATTCTTGCGAACTCGAACGGCTCAAAATTGGCCGTAATTGATGATTATACATATCTTGAATTAGATGGTTTTTATAATCTTAAGATTGATACCTTAGATTTCTATTCAACTGATTTCAACAAAAACAATGGAATCTTAATTAAATTTGATGAAAATTTAGAATATATAAACCACAAATTATTTGAATTTGATAATGAATTTAACAACAAAGATGAATATATAATTGATTTAAAAAGTTCTAATAGCAGATTACATTTACTCGGGAAAGTAGGAAGATTTCTTAATTTTGATAATCAGAGTTTAATAAATGAATTTTACAATTCTGGATTATACTTCATAACTAGCATAGATGAAGATTTGAATCTAATCGAAAATGATTTTTTTGATATTTCAGCAGATTCTTTCGATTACAACCCTATGGGAATTAAGCCAATTGATGACGAAAATATAATTTTTTGGGGAGAAGGTGAAGGAACATACTTTAATTTAGATTCAAAACTTAAAGGTATTTCAGTATTATTTAACACCAATAATAAAAATTTTAGTCTCAAAAACTTTATTACAAACGAAATAATTGGGAACTTGGAAATAATAGATTACAGTTACTACAGAGGCTTTGAATATTGGTTATACTCTTCGGATAGCTCTTTAGTAACCAGTAATGATGAAAAGATTGAATCTAATGAATTTTTCAATATTTCATTGTTATCGTTGAGCGATGAAGGTGAGTATCGCTGGTCAGTAGGGTTTGATAAATTTGGTCTAAATAAGAACTTAAATCTTTTTAATAATGAAAGTATTGTTGTTGCAGGCAGAATGAATGGAAATGTAATTATTGATGGGTCCACAATATCTGAGAGAGGAAATACCCTATTTGTTTCTGCAGTAGATTTATACACAGGTAACCTAGATTGGTTCAAATATGTAGGTTTAACTAGTTATGATGGGTTGTTATCGAGTAATGGAAACAATTTAATTACTAGTGGAAGATTGATAGACAGTACAGATTTTGGCAATGATATTAGAATTGATCAAAACTTCAATAATTTTTTCCTGTGGTCAATGAATTCAAATAGTTTAAATTCTTTTGATATTTCTGATTCACTCTGGAGCATAAAATCACCAGGGTTTGAATACATAGATACGGTTGATTTTGGAAATGTCTATGCTGGGAGTATAAAAGACACAGTAGTTTTGGACTTTTTTAAGATTACTGATAATTCTGCTAGTATAACTATTAAAAATATAAATATCGAAGATCCTGGATATATACTTGACATTAACACACCATTTCAGTTGGAAAAAGATACTGATTTAAAAATTATACTCAATGTTGACATAGCAGGAGATGGTATAGCGAAAGGAGTAATAACTACAAACATTGGTGAGTTTAATTTCTATGTAAATTCAAATGAAGTTGGACTAATGTATAGACCATTTTATGATAATGATTCTTTAGCTATTGATTTTGGCGAAGTTTTATTAGGTGATGAAAAAAGTGAGACATTGAGTATAATAGCAAATCTGGGATTAGCTAATATCGGAATTGATAGTGTAATCATCGAAAATGATAATGGTAACAATTACAGTCAGGATATATTATCAGACAAAAATATAATATTTAGTAATGATACTTTAATAAGTAAATTCACCTATGCTCCTAATTTTACAGGACTACACGAATCTAGATATTTATTTTATACAGATGTAAATAGAAACCCTTTTATAATAAATGTAACTGGGGTTGGAATTTCTCTTGATACTATTGATATCACTATCGATATTGATAGCACATTTAGTGAACCAGATAAATACATCGATCTATCAACCCGTATAACCTTAAATGATAATCCTATATTATTAAAATTAGATAAGCTAGAAATTGATATAGAATTTAATGCTACACTAATGTTACCATTTAGGTTCGATAACGAAGGAGTTGTCCAAAATAAAATAAGAAAATTAACTCTTCAAATCGATAATGATGAAATACAAAATGGTCTATCCGAAGATAGATTTTATACAACTATTGGGAATAGTATTTCAACAAATATAATAATAAGTAGTGTTAGGGCCTATAACCTTAATGGCGATTTGATAAATGAATTCCAATATTCATCTTCCAATGGTTATTTTGAATTAACTAATATATGTTATACCAATGGTAAATATAGACTTTACAGTGAATCAGAGCCAACTGACTTAAATTTATATTCAGAGAATGGAGAATATTTTGTAAATTATAATCTTATAGAAGATGGATTTACTAAGATTAGTATTTATGATACAGACGGTAGCTTAATAAACCATCTTATTAATAGTAAGATGAACAAAGGAGCTTATAACACTGAAATTGACACAAGAAATATTGCAAATGGAAGCTATATCATTCAGTTGGAAACAGAGAATATTGTCATATCAAAGATGCTTATCATTGTTAAATAGATTTAAAAACATATTACTTATAGTACTTACATTAGTTTCTACACTAGTAGTTTCCTCTGAGGAAAAAGAACTAAAACATAAGATTGTAGTTTCTCCAAAGTTATTGTTCAATAATCATAGTTCTGATTTTAAGAATTTGGGAATGGCTAACTCATGTTGCCCTAGCTTTAATTCAAGCATAGGTACAGGAATGGGCCTGAATTTAATCTATCACTATCCTTTGTCTGACTCCTGGTCTTTGTTAACTGGAATTGGGTATTTGAACTTAAGTTCTGATTTTTTAGAAGAAGAAAATAAAGTGATTAATCTAAATGGTGAGAATGCTGTTGATGCAACTGTGGAACAGAAGGTAGTTTCAACTTTATCCTCATTTGTTTTTAATTTAGGTGCAGAATACAAACTGACTCAGGCTCTAGATTTGATGTTTGGTTATAGATTTGGCTTTCCTGGTGAACTAGAATATAGACAGACTGAAAAATTACTAAACCCAGCTAATGCATTGTTCAATGAGACTGATTCAAAGACTAGAACTGACGTGTTGGGCACGATAGATAATGGACTGATGCACAGCTTTTTCACAAACATAGCTTACAGATTTTATATAAATTCAGCTAAAAGTACTTATTTGAGACCCAACATTGGCTATTCTCTAGGAATAAATTCTATAACTAGTGATATGAATTTAATACCTAATAATTTTAACTTGGGTATTGACTTAGTATATAGTTTTGGTGTAGGTGGCTCTAAAGAGTTAGATAATAAGAATAAAGTTGCACCACCCAAAACGTTGAAAAATAATCAACTAGACAGAGAAGAAGTTGAGGATATAGTATTTAATTCTAGTAAAAATGAATTAAAGGTTATTGAGAATAAATCTAACATTATTTCACAAGAAAACCCAACACTTATAATAAAACCATTATTAATAAATACTGATGGCAAACGACAAGATCAGAATTTAATTTATATAGATGAAGTCAAATCAAAAAGATTAGTTCCATTGCTCAACTATGTATTCTTTGATAAAGATTCAACTAATATTCCTATCAGATATAGTAAAATTTCAAGATCTGAGACCATTAATTTCAGTTTAGATAGCTTATTTGATGAAAATACATTAGATATCTATCACCACTTACTAAATATTATAGGTAAAAGAATGAAAAAGAGCCCAGATTCTAAACTAAACATAGCAGGAACTAAATCTTCTGATGAAACCAGTACAAATAGCAAAGTACTTGCTATTGAACGTGCAAAGTCTGTTCAGACTTACTTGATAAACAATTGGGGTATAAGTGCAAATAGACTATCCATTTCTGCACTTGATAGTCCAAGTAGCCCATCTACTGGTAATAGCGAAGAGTCATTGGAAGAAAACAGGAGAGTAGAGCTTTATAGTAACAGTCCTGAGTTATTAAAACCAGTACTTCTGAACGATGTACTCTACAGACCTATCACTAAAGCTATGAAATTTTATACAGTTGTTGATACTAATTTGAAAAATTATAATTGGGAACTAAACATAATAGATAATGAAGATAGAATTTTATACAATGATAATGGTAATGGACTGCCTCCACTTTCATTAGATTATGACATTTCGGAAAAATTGGCAAATGAAATATCTGACAGTAAAAGAGTGAGTTACAGATTTACACTTACTGATGAAGAAAATGAGAGAACTTCTTTAGCAGGCGATTTTAATATCATTGTGAATACTATTGATGAAAAGAATAGAAAAAATGAAAAAGATTTGAGAGTAGACAAATATAGTTTAATATTATTCGACTATGATGGATATGATTTGAAAGAATCTAATACTGGAATAATCGAGCTAATTAAAAACAATATTACTTCTAATTCAAAGTTAACAATATCAGGATATACGGATAAGATAGGTAATCCAGAATATAACAAAACTCTCTCTGCAAAAAGAGTAATATCTGTTGCAAACGAATTTGATTCTGTTAACATAGAAAAACTTTATCATTATGGTGAAACAATAATGATATACAATAACAATTTGCCAGAAGGTAGATTTTATTCCAGAACAGTAAAAATAGATGCAATAACACCAGTGAAGTAAAATATGACTATTACTAAAGAATGGAAGACAATAATTAAATCAGACTTAGATACAGTTTGGGATTTCTTTTCTACACCTGACAATCTGAATAATATTACACCTGATGAAATGAAATTTGAGTTCCTAACAGATACAGCTGGAAAAAAGATGTATGAAGGGATGATAATCAAATATAAGGTCTCCCCTTTCCCTGGTGTCAAGATGAATTGGGTTACTGAAATAACTAAGATTTCAGATAAAAATTACTTTGTTGATGAACAAAGGATTGGCCCGTATAAGATGTGGCATCATGAGCACCATTTCAAAGCATTAGACAACAACACTACTGAAATGATAGATATCCTCAATTATAACGTCGGTAAGGGTATTTTAGGACCAATTGCTGATAAGTTGATAGTCAACAAAAAAGTTGATTTAATATTCGATTTTAGACAATCCACAATAGATAAATACTTTAGTTAAAGAAATCCTTTATTTTTGTTTTTAATGATTGGATATCAACTTGATCAATTGCATGTCTTGTATTTTTAAATTCATGATATTCTTATTTTTTAATTTGATTTAGTACATTTAAAGACTCTTCTCTTGTTACCATCTCATCATTTTCACTTCTAGTTATCAGTACTTTTGTGTTAATACTAGAGAGTAGTCGTGAATTTAATACATTCTCACTAGAAATGTCATCCATCATACCCCTATGATATTCAAGTAATCTTTTCCAGTTATTTTCACCGTGCATTTGCTTCAGCTTTTTAGCAAAATGCGGTACTTTCTTTTCAATCTTTTCTGGAATAAACATCTTTTTTTCTCTTTCAGCAGTCTCTATACCCCATTTAAACTTAGTATTTAGGGTCATTATATTACTAAAAGTTTTAGAATAGGACTCTAAAGTAAGAGCAACATACCTACCCATGCTGTATCCAAACACAGCAGGATTATTCAGCTCATTTTTTAAAATGAAATTCCTTAAATAATTTACGAAATTGTGAAGTGAAAATTCGCTAATTTGATAAGCTTTATCTCCATGACCAGGAAAATCAAATCGATAGATTTTAAAATTTGCTTCCAGCTCCAATGCAAGCTCATCTAATTGTTCTTTATTCCCAATAGCACCATGTAACAGTATTAAATCACTTCTATTCTGCATTTTTTATAACATCTCTTGCTATCACTATATGTTGGATTTCAGATGTGCCTTCATAAATCTCAGTTATTTTAGCATCTCTCATTAATCTTTCTACTATATACTCGCGTACATAACCATAGCCCCCATGTATTTGGACTGCTTCTCTAGCTATATCATTTGCTATAGTAGACGCAAATAATTTGGCCTCAGATGAAACTCTATTCACATCCATACCATTATCTTCCATCCATGCTGCTTTGTTAACTAGTAATTCTGCAGCCGAAATTTTCATTGACATTTGAGCTAATTTGATCTGTATTGCTTGATGATTGTTTATGGGCACACCCATAGAGTGTCTCTCAGAAGAATATTTTACAGATAGCTCGAAAGCTGCCTTAGCTATACCCAATGCTTGAGCCGCTATACCTATTCTACCTCCAGCAAGTCCTTGCATCGCTAAATAGAAACCCTCTCCTACTTTACCAACAATATTTTCTTTTGGAACTCTTACATTCGAGAATGATAGTGAAACAGTATCACTACCTCTTAGTCCCATCTTATCTTCTTTTAGGCCAATTTCTACACCTTTGGAGTCAGCATCCAAAGCGAATGCTGTTATTCCTTTATGTTTTAATTCTGGGTTTGTTTGTGCAAATACTAAAAACATCCCAGCATTACTACCAGTAGTAATCCAGTTCTTTGAACCATTTATTATATAACTATCGCCATCTTCAACAGCCATAGTCTTTATTCCTCGGGCATCAGAACCTACTTCTGGTTCAGAAAGGCAGTAAGCACCTAGCATCTCCCCTCTTGCCATTGGCTTCAAATATTTTTCTTTAATGTGGTCAGATGCAGATTTTACTAATACTGAGTTTACTAATTTTTGAACAGAAACTATAACTGATACACTTGCATCAGCTTTTGCAAATTCTTCGATTACTGAACATTGACTAATGTTATCTAATCCTGAGCCATCCCACTCTTCAGGAACGTTCATGCCTAAAAAACCGAGTTCGCCAACTTGTGTAATAATATCTTTAGGAAATATTGCATTCTTATCTCTATCAACCGCATCTGGTTCAATGATATCTTTTGCAAATGATTTTGCTGTATCTTTTATTTGTTGCTGTAACTCGTCTAATTCTAAAGAAAACATATAATCACCATTTTTTATTCAGTTTTAAAATAAGTAAACTTTTTATATTCTTGAATCGTAATATAAGATTAATGATTCAAAAATAATAACGAACAACTATGAAAATTACTACACTACTATTAAGTATTTTATTGACTATCAGTGCTTATGCACAACCTAAATTTGAGTTTATTGGCGATGGAGTCAAAGATTGGGGTAAAGTAATGAAAGAACAAGGGCCTCTGCACACAACTATAAAAATAAAAAATACTGGTGATAAGCTTTTAGAAATATATGGTGTAAAACCAGGTTGTGGTTGTACTACTGCTCCTATAGACAAAAGACTATTAGACCCAGGGGAAATAGCAACAGTCGATGTTACCTTGAAAATAGAAAAGGATAATGGCCCAATAACTAAAGGAATTGAATTTACTACAAGTGATCCTGTTAATGATCGAATTAGTTATATGTTGAAAGCCAACGTAAAAGTACCTATCGAGCTATTCCCTAAATTTTTAAATATGGGTGCAGTAGAAGTAAATGAAGCAACAAATAGAAAAGTTGTAATATCTAATCACACCTCAAAATCAATAAAAGTGATTGATATTATAGAACCTGGTGGTGACATAACTATTAGATTTAAGAAAGGTACAGTTCTAAAGCCTGGATCTCACACCCCTATAGAGGCAATAATCAAAACTAACAAAAAGGGTATGTTTGATAAGAAGGTAATACTACAAACTAATAGTATGGAAATACCGGAGATTGTAATACCAATAAGAGGTATTGTAGGTAAAACAGAATATTAAGAATTAAATTACTCAAACAAAAAGGAGTCAAAAATTTGACTCCTTTTTTATTTTACTTTATTCTTTGACTTAGAAATTGATTACGATTTTACCAAAATGATTACCAGACTCAAACTTTTCTTGTGCAGATTTTACATCTTCAATTTCAAATTCTGAATCTATTTGAGGCTTAATATCACCTGAGCCAATTAATTTAATCAAATCACTCATATTATTTGGTGATCCTAAAAACAGCCCATTTATATTTAAATGCCTGAAATATGTTTGCTGTATATTTAGATTAACCTCTCTACCAGTAATCATACCACAGAACATAATCCTACCATTATTCCTAAGAAGAGCAAATGATTTATCGAATGTAGTGGGTCCTACATAATCCAACACGGCATCTAACCCTTGAGGGAACTCAGATTTAATTTTTTCAACTATATCTTCGTCATCTCTCATATATACATAGTCAGCACCAAGCTCTTTTAATCTTGCAGCTTTTTCTTCTGTCGATGTAGTTGTAATTACCGTTGCACCACGCTGTTTTGCTAGTTGGATAGCAAATGTACCTACACCACCAGAGCCACCCCAAACCATAAATACATCACCACTTTTTAAATCAGCAACTGAATCAATTGCATGTATTGCTGTCAGTCCTGCTGTTGGTAAAGTAGCAGCTTCTTGGTAAGAAACATTATCAGGTAATTTGAATAATGAACTTTCTGGTACAGCTACATACTCTGCGTATCCTCCATTCATGTGCATACCAAAGAATTTCCAACCAAACTGTAACTGTGGGTCGCCTTTATATTTTGGGTCTATATTATCTGCCAATACTATTGGGAACGAAACAACTCTGTCTCCTGCATTGAAATGTGAAACTGTACCACCGACCTCTACTACCTCTCCTGCCATATCCCCACCTGGGATATGAGGGAAATTCAAACTAGCTCCCGGATAACCATTTCTCATTACTGTATCAATCATATTTACTGAAGTGGAGTTTACTTTCAATAAAACTTCATTTTCTTTAATATTTGGTTTTCCAAAGTCATTTTTAAACTTTATAACTTCAAGACCACCATTTGCTTCATAATAAGCTGCTTTCATATCATACCTTATATTATAAATTTTATATTTCTTTTAAAATTGAATTGGGAAAATTACAAAAATCATGGCATCCCACAATGCATGTGATATCACACCAGGCACGATTGATTTATACTTTTTGAACATAAGCCCCCAATGCACCCCAAGTACCAATGCTGCAAACATTAACATTGGATTAAAAGCCCAAATATGAACAAGAGCATAAATAGCTGTTGTAATAATAAATGCTTTAGTTGGGTTAGTAACTACTTCCAATTTGTTTTGTACAAAACCTCTCCAAAATATTTCTTCTGCAGGTCCAATCAAGAATATTAGTAATAACCCAATGTATAAATCATCCATTTGGCTTCTTGTTGAGTAAATAGCTTCAATTTGAGGCACCACAAAATCGAATAGATTTTGAGCTATATAAACACCAAACCTTGAAAGTCCATAAAGAACGACAGCATGTGTGATTCCAATTAAGATAAACTTCTTATTTATGGTTAGGAGATTTTTAAATTCAGTTTTTTGTGTGACAACTGAATACACTGCTAAGAAAGATGCAGATGCTGTCATTGCAATCCAAAAGTAAGTGTTATGGATTATATTGCCAATAGTTGTAAACTCCGCAAACATAAGAAACCAGAGTAGGCTAGCTATGAAAATGCCTCTAATCAGAATTGGATTTTTAACCATAGTTTTATATTTTGATAAACTATTAAATTTAAAAAAATGAGTTTTAAAATGAAATTTCTCTACTTTTTGCTTCTTTTCATCCCGTTTACACTATTAAGTCAACCAAATAGTGCAAACTATTTTGAATTTACACCATCAAATCAATATGGCTCACTATCTAATTATTCTAATGTAGAAGAAGTTAGCTTTCTAAAGCCTAATGCCCCTGGTAAGATAGATAAAATTTATGTAGCCTTGTCAGGTAGTCAAGCAAAAAAGGATACGATAAGAATAATAGGCGATCCTAGTGACGGCTTTTATTCAGCATCCTTATGGGTTCATGGGATATTAGACTATAATTTATATGCTCAATTTATTATTGATTACTCTCCTGAAAACGGTAGCTGGTATGAATTAGATGTTTCTAATCTAAATCTTGATATTGGTGGAATTAATAGAATTGGGATTTCGCACCTAATAAAAGAAGGTGGTCCATATTTTCTTGCTGATGGAGATGGGAGTAAAAAAGGATTTAGCTCATGGTTAGTACAAACCTTTACTCCGAATGAGAATTTTTATAATATCAGAGGAACAGCTGGTCAAATCAATGGTGATTTCTTAACTGCTGCAAAAGTAGAGTGGTCACATGGAACTGAAGATGCAACTCCACCTAATCCTTCATTTGTTGATGTTACTTCTGAAGCAGGCATAGTAGGAAGTGATAATAGTCCAATAAAAGCTCCTATGGGTGCTATTTACGATTGGAATAATGACGGATTTGAGGATATAAACTTCAACAATTCCTATTTCCAAAATAATGGTGATGGCACATTTACAGATGTAAGTTCTGATTTTGAAAGCATTAATGGTGGGTATAAAGTATTTGCTGATATAGACAATGATGGCTACACCGATATATTCGTAGCTGCTGGAAATGGTAATGATAAAACATTCTTTGGTGGCTCTGATGGATATTTGGATGAAACTGATGAAATATTTGGCCAGAATGATCACCCCTCAACTACTCCAATAATTTTGGATTATAATAATGATGGACTAAACGACATATTCATAGCAAGAGGTAGAAAGACAGTAAATGGTCAAGAGGTTTACTATCAAGATCAGTTATATAAGAATCTTGGTGAGAGGAAGTTTGAGGATGTAACTGTAACTTCTGGTATAGAAGCTGGTGAGCCTGGAGGCAATTATGATTGTTGGGGAGCAAGTATTGTCGATTACAACAATGATGGTTACACCGATATATTTGTAGCTACATATAGGTTAGCACCTGACTTATTATACAGAAATAATGGTGATGGAACTTTTACTGAGGTAGGAGATGAAACAGGAATTAAAGGTAACCAAACCCTTGATTCGCGCTATTTTGGTCATGGTATGGGTTCAAATTGGGAAGATATAGATAACAATGGCTATATGGATATGATAGTGGGCAACTTAGGCCACCCAGATGAAAGAGGTGCTGTTTCGAATCCGTCTTTAATATTCTTACAAAACGAAGACAATACTTTCGATGAAGTACATCAAGAGATGGGATTAAAGTTTTTTGAAATGAACTCAGGACCCTTGTTTGCTGACTTTGACAATGATGGTAATATGGATGTGTTTCAATCTCAATATTCATATCAAAATTTAGCTGATAGCCCTCGACCAAAATATTCTAGGCTTTATATGAGCTCTAATAACAATGGCTCTATAGAGCTTCAAGATAAAACATGGGAATTAGGAGCATTGATACACGGAGCTTGGGCACCACTTAAATTTGATTATGACCTTGATGGCGACATGGATTTATTAGTTTGTAGTAACCAAGAAAATGTCAAACTATTTGAAAACAGAATGGAAACTGGTTCATACATTAATGTGAAATTGGATCAACCAAATGGCAATTCATTGGGGTATTCAATTAACACAGATATTGATGGGAAAAAATATATTGCTCAAAATCAGGGAACTACCTCTACGGGAAGGGTTTCACAAAATAGTAGTGTAATACATTGGGGTTTAGGAGATCTTGAAAAGCAATTAGAAGTTACAGTAACTAGAAATGGTGAAGAGAGTAATTTGATTAATATTAATCCGAATACAAATCTATGGATAAATGGAGATAATGAAATTATTACGGACTCAAAACCTAGACTTGTATTCCCAACAAATAATGAAAAAATATCTATTGATTCTCATTTACAATGGATATCAATGTGGAATGTAAACAACATCGAGATTGAGATTGCTGAAGATGAGAATTTTCAAAATATATTAATGAGTCAAAATATAGATTATATCAATAAAGTTACTCCAAATGAAATTAGTGATAGCTGGGACAAAGGAAGTTATTTTTGGAGAATAAAAGCAATTGGAATAAATAATGATTCAGAATGGTCTGAGGTTGGTAGTTTTACAATTGATAATACAATATCGAATGTTGAATTAGTTGACAATGGGTTAGAAATAAATGTTTACCCTAACCCTACTACAAAGATTGTTAATGTTAAATTTAATGATATATATATATCTGAAAATGTCGCACTTTCAATAGTTGATTTGAATGGTAAAGTGGTTAAAGAAATTAAAAAAGTAAATACTAATAATAAAGTATATAACTTAAACATTGAAGATTTAAAAAGTGGTAGCTACAGGATGGTTATAAAAGACGGAACTAATGTAATTAGCACCAAACAAATTTCAGTTATAAATTAATGAGAAGCTAATCTCATTATAATCAGGTCTTGTAGGTTATTTATCTCAGCTTGAGTCATAGTAAAATTATTGAAGAATAGTGTGGCTATAAAAGTCTCACCGCTTTCACTAATTATATACCCAGCAATATTAGAAACACCATTCATAGAGCCAGTTTTTGCATAGATTCTGTTCTGTGCAGTGGTGTTTTTCATTCTTCTTTTTAGTGTTCCTTCTTGGCCAGGTTGTGCCAATGAGTTGATAAAAATAGCTCTGTCATCTGACTTGTACATATATTTTAGCAAATTTGATATTACTTCTGGTGAAATAAAATTCAGTCTTGAAAGGCCAGAACCATCAACTATATTGAAATCAGTTCTGTCATAAAACTTTTGAATAAATTTTTCGACAAGTCTTACTCCAGATTCAAAACTACCATCGCCTGCGGCTTCTTTACCAATTGTTTTTAATATTATTTCAGCAGCAAGGTTATTACTTTTTCTATTCACTATTTCTAAAATATCAGCTAAAGGAGGAGAAAACTTACTTATACTTTCATTTATTCTAAAGTAAACAGGAGTCTCATTCCAATCATCTATATCAATCAATGCACCTTTAAATCTAATATTGAAATGCCTTAGATTATCACTAAAATTACTCAAATAATATAAAGTCGGATTATCAACAGCAATCTCTTCTTTAACTGTATCCCTTCTTAGTGGATCAAAAGGGATATTACCATAAAACTCAAAAAAGTTGGTTATTGGGTCTCGCTCAAATGATACTTCATTATACTCTGATTCAGAACTTGCAATGATGTTATTTACAATTCTGACGAAATCCGAATTGGGAATTAGATTCAGGTTTGCTGTCTCATTTCTTTTCTCTGAAGAAGTTATATTTACCTGTATAGAATTATCAAATATATTTAATGCCCCAACCTGAGATGAATATGAATATTTCATATCATCCCAAGCCCAGCCAGAAGGATAATACTCATCATCGAAATAATTATCATCTCCAATAATGTTACCCTTGATAGATTTAATACCTAAGCTGTCTAACTTAGATACAACTCTATCAAAAATCACTTTTTCATTATCATAATAATCTAATGAGAGTGTTGGGTCACCGCTACCTCTAATTATAATGTTACCAATAAATTCGCCATTCTCTTTAATTTTACCATCAAGGTAGACTTTGTTTGAATATACGAAACCTTCTCCTAAGTATTCAAGTGAAGCGGCTGTAGTCAATAGCTTTACTGTTGAAGCTGGTACAAAATTTTTGAACTCGTTAAGGTTAAATATATCCCGTTCTTTATCGACAGAATAGATTTTTATACCAACATGAGCATCATTGAGTTTTTTGTTTGTAATCAAATTTTCAATATCTTTCTTCAACAAGTCATATTCGCCTAGTTTATCTTTGGAAAATAATAATGAAGAACAACAAAAAAATATTATCAATATTCGTATCATAAATTCGTTATTACTTAGTAATTTGTAAATAAATAATGAAAAAAATAATTATGGCTACTGAAGTAAAAAAACAAAATAAGGAAACTTTTGAATATAAAGCAGAAATGAAGCAATTATTACAGTTAATAGCTCATTCGCTTTACACGCATCCAGAAGTATTCATCAGGGAATTGGTCTCCAATTCATCAGATGCACTAAATAAAATAAGATTCAAAAAGCTAACCGACAAAAATGTATACAAAGCAGATTCAGAATTAAGAATTGATATAAAAGTTGATGAAGAAAAGCAGACTTTTTCTATCTCCGACACTGGAATTGGGATGAACAAGGATAACTTGATTAACCAACTGGGAACAGTTGCAAAATCAGGAACATCAGAATTCTTAGAGCAATTAAAGAAAGGCAAACAAAAAGCTGATGGTGATATGATTGGTCAATTTGGTGTAGGTTTCTATTCAGTATATATGGTTACAGATAAAATAGTAGTAAAAACTAGAAATTATGAAGAAGATGGTGTTGGACTTAAGTGGACAAGCAAAGGAGATGAGACTTTTGATGTTGTACCTGTTAAGAAAACTGAGCGTGGAACTCAGATAACTTTTAAATTAAAGGATGAGTATAAAGAATTTTCTTCTGTTGATAGAGTGAAGAACATTCTGAAAAAATATTCTAATTTCATCGAATACCCAATTTATTTGAATGATGAAGAAATAAATACAGTTGATGCAATTTGGCAAAAGCCAAAAAGTGAAATAACTGAAGACGATGCAAATGAGTTCTACAAATTTATTTCTAATGATTTTCAAGAACCTTTTGATTACTTACATCTCGATTTAGAAGGAGTTGTAAGTTTTAAATCTTTAGTCTTCTTCCCCAAAAAAGCACCAATGAATATGTTCGCAGATGATTTCAAAACTACCTTACATTTATATACAAATAAGGTTTTTATTCAAGATAATGCAGAGTGGCTATTACCTGACTATCTGAGATTTTGTAAAGGGGTTATAGACACATCGGACTTAAAGCTTAATGTTTCTAGAGAAGTAACCCAACACTCCCCTGTTATGGCAAAAATCAAGAATATTTTGACTGGCAAGATATTGAGCGAGTTTGAGAAATGGGCGAAAAACGATAAAGAAAAATATGAAGAATTTTATAATGAATTCGGTACAATGCTTAAAACTGGTGTTAACTCTGACTTTTCAAATAAAGACAGGTTAACTAAGCTCTTAAGATTCAACTCTTCTCAAAGAGACGAAATAATTTCGTTTGATGATTATATTGAAAAGGCAAATGAGGAACAGAAAAAAATATATTTCCTTAGCTCAGATTCAGTTGAATCAGCAAAAAAGAATCCTAACTTGGAGTATTTCAACAAAAATAACATAAAAGTATTATTCCTTACTGACCCTATTGATTCTTTTGTCATACCTCAACTTTATACATACAACGAATGGCAAATAGTTTCCATAGATAAAGAAGATTTGGAAGACAACTCAGAAAAAACAGACGAAGAGAAAGAAAAGAGTAGTAATCTACTCGATGCTATAAAAGAAGTTTTAGGCGAGAATATAGCAGATGTAAAAGAGTCTAAAAGATTAGTAGATTCACCTTGTACACTAGTAGCTGGAAAAGATGGGATGGATGCTCACACAGAAAGAATGATGAAAATGATGGATAAAAACTTCACTGGTGCAAAGAAAATATTTGAGGTAAATACAAATCACATAATACTTGAAAATTTATCAAAACATTTAGAAAAAAATGGTTCCGATGACAAATTCAAATCTATAGTAAATCAATTATATGGAAGTTCGCTTCTAATAGAAGGTGAGCTGAAGGATCCGAACGAATATGTATCAAGAGTGTACGAACTAATTGAAAATGCAGTAAATTAGTATTTCACGCGAAAAATGTGTATAATTGTAATTACTTAATTTTCAACAAAACGAAAAGGTCCCCAAATTGATGAAATTATCTTCATTTAAGTATGATTTACCAAAAGAATCAATAGCTAAGTTTCCAGCTGAGCCACGTGATTCTTCGAAGATGTTGGTTATGGACACTGAGTCTGGCAAAGTAAAAGATAAAATGTTTGAAGATATTTTGGGAGAGCTTAGCAAGGGTGATTGTCTGGTATTAAATGACACAAAGGTCTTCCCTGCTAGATTATTTGGGAATAAAGAAAAGACAAATGCTAGAATTGAGGTTTTACTTCTTCGTGAACTAAAGCGTGAAGAACGCCTTTGGGACGTAATGGTGGAACCAGCAAGAAAAGTAAGAATAGGAAATAAAATCTATTTCGACGATAGTAAGTTCTATTGTGAAGTTATTGATAACACTACTTCTAGAGGTAGAACAGTTAGGTTTTCATATGATGGGAATTTATTTGATGAAATTGAAAGAATTGGTGAAATGCCAATTCCCGACTACATAGATAGGGATACAGCACCAATTGATAAGCAAACTTACCAAACAACTTATGCTAATGAAGAGCATTTACAATCAATTGCACCTCCTTCCGCTGGTCTTCATTTCACACCAGAAATGTTAGAAAAAGTTGAGAAAAAAGGTGTTAGAATAGCTTATGTGAATTTAACAATTGGTCAAGGAGTTTTCGAAACCATCGACGTTGAAGATTTGACAAAACACAGAATGTATAGCGAGTATTTTGAAATTCCAAGAGCTTCTGCTGAATTGATTAACAAATCATTGAAATCTAATAAACGAATATTTGCTGTTGGTACAAGTACTGTCAGAGCTTTAGAAGCATCTGTTCTTACTACTGGTTCAGTTAAGCCAAATAAGGGTTGGACTGATAAGTTTATCTATCCACAGTATGATTTTCAAATTGTTACAGATTTCTTAGCTAATTTTCACTACCCAGCTTCGCCACAGATTTTAGTTTCGTGTGCTTTTGGGGGTAAAAAGAATACATTTGATGCTTACAAACACGCTGTTGATAATGGATATAGAATGTTAGTCTATGGTGATGCAATATTATATAGATCACCTAAACAATAGGGATAAAACATAGAATTTTAATATATTGAAAGCATACTATCATTTAAGTATGCTTTTTTTTTGGAATAATAATATGAATGATTTAAAAAATAGTTTGAATGATCAATTTCAAGTAACAAGTTTTGAAGAGTGGAAAGTTGATGCCCAGAAATATCTCAAGAATAGAGATATAGATGATTTGATTAGTAAAAAGTTAACAACTAATATTGATATTAAATCAATATACAATACTAGACCAACTGATAGTGTAGAGTTAAGTTTTGATAAAACAACAAGTTCAGCTGTTTATTCAGTTTCTTCTGATTATATATTAGAATCTGATTTAGAAATTGCACACCTACTTCATCTATTAAACAATAATGATTGCAACGAAGTGATTGTGAGAGCAAAAATTAATTCAAACTTTTTTCTATCAATTGCAAAATTTAGGGCTTTGAGATACTTGTTGCAAAACAGTGAGTTAAATGAATTCATTATTGAAGCGACAAGCACAAACTTAAACAAATCTGTTATTGATGAGAATAATAATATAATCAGACTTACAACTGAAGCAATGTCAGCAAAAATAGGTGGATGTGATTCATTAGATTTAATTCCTTACAACTCTATTGATATTACATTGGATAATGAAAGTACAAAATTTGGAAGCAGGTTAACTCAAAATATTGAGAATCTACTTAACGATGAAAGCTATTTCGAAAAAGTATCAGACCCACTTGCTGGTTCATATTTAGTTGAAGAACTTACTTTGAAATTTATTAAATCTGCTATTTATTATCTTGAAAAATTAGATAATTTTTCAAGTGAAGATGAAGTAAACTCATTTCTAAAAGAAAATAGTAAGAATTTTCTCAGGACATTAAATGAAAGTTTAGACAAAGGTGATAAGAAATTAATTGGTGTAAATATTTATCAAAACGCTGACACTATTAATCAAACTACTAATGATAATGAGAGACTTGCAAGCGATTTTGAACAATTAAAAATAAAAGTTGATTCAAACAAACCAAAAGTTTACATAGCTAATTTTCTGGATAAAAGTAATTTACAATTCCCTATTACAATGGCAATGAATACTTTCAACATTGAGTTCGAAGTAAATACTCTTTTTGAATTAGTTGAAGATTGCTATAATACTGTTAGGTTATACGACCCTGATTTGGTAATAGTAAATGGTGATGATAATGTGCTCAGAAACTTAAGAAATATGCTAACTGAATATAGTTTAGTTTCTATTAATGAATTCAGAGAAGACTCAATATTATCAAATATTGAGAAAATAATTTCCAAAATGGACAAGGTGAATAATGACAAATAATTTTGAGACTTTAGAAGGAATAAAGGTAAAACAAAAATATTCATCGGAAGACATTAAAAGTTGTAATCACACTGATTATATGTCTGGAATACCTCCTTATTTACGAGGTCCATATCATACTATGTATCTTGGTAGATCTTGGACAATAAGACAATATGCTGGATTTTCGACTGCAGAAGAAAGTAATGCATTTTACAGAAGAAATTTGAAAGCTGGACAAAAAGGTTTATCTGTGGCTTTTGACCTTGCAACTCACAGAGGTTATGATAGTGATAATCCAAGAGTTGAAGGTGACGTAGGTAAAGCTGGTGTAGCCATAGATAGTATTGAAGATATGAAAATACTCTTCGATGGAATACCACTGGATAAAATCTCAGTTTCTATGACTATGAATGGTGCTGTTCTCCCTATAATGGCGTTTTACATAGCAGCAGCAAAAGAACAAGGTGTACAATCAGAAAAGTTGAGTGGAACAATTCAAAATGATATCCTTAAAGAATATTTGGTACGTAATACTTATATTTATCCACCGAAAATGTCAATGAAAATAATATCTGATATTTTTGAATATACAAGTAAAAATATGCCAAGCTTTAACTCTATATCTGTTAGTGGTTACCACATGCAAGAAGCTGGTGCTACTGCTGATATTGAATTAGCATATACCCTAGCAGATGGTTTAGAATACGTCAGAGCAGGAATAAATGCGAGATTGGACATAGACAAATTTGCACCTAGAATATCGTTTTTTTGGGCAATAGGGATGAACTTCTTCATGGAAGTTGCCAAGATGAGAGCTGGTAGATTGATTTGGGCGCAGCTAATGAAACAATTTTCACCAAAGAACCCAAAATCTATGTCGCTAAGAACTCACAGCCAGACATCTGGATGGAGTTTAACAGAGCAAGACCCTTTTAATAATATCACTCGTACAACTATAGAAGCAATGGCCTCTGCATTAGGTCATACACAATCACTTCATACTAATTCATTTGATGAGGCGATAGCATTACCAACGGACTATAGTGCTCGAATAGCAAGAAATACACAATTAATTTTACAGCACGAAACTGGTATTACAGATTTTATAGATCCATTCGGTGGGTCTTACTATGTAGAGAGCTTAACAAAAGAGCTCTATGACAAAGCATGGGAACTTATAGAAGAAGTAGAGAACCATGGTGGTATGGCAAAAGCAATTGAATCAGGAATTCCAAAATTGAAGATTGAAGAAGCAGCTGCTAAAAGACAAGCACGAATTGATTCAGGTGAAGAGATAATTATAGGAATCAATAAAAACAAAGTAGATGATAATTATAGATTCGATATACTTGAAGTTGACAACGTAAGTGTAAGAAACTCTCAAATAGAAAGAATAAATGGAATTCGTGAAAAAAGAGATTCAAACATAGTTGAACAGTTACTAAATGAATTAACAGAAATTGCTAATACAGGAAAAGGTAACTTATTAGAAGTTGCTGTGAAAGCAGCTGAAGCAAGAGCTACTCTTGGAGAAATATCGGATGCAATAGAGAAAGTTTCTGGGAGACACAAAGCTATGACTAAGACTATAAGTGGTGTTTATAGTAGAGAAAACAGCAATAAAGGAGAAATTAACTCTGTTCGAGAGCTATCAGACCAATTCTTCGAACTAGATGGAAGACGACCAAGGATATTAGTTGCAAAAATGGGTCAAGATGGTCATGATAGAGGAGCTAAAATTATTGCAACTGCATTTGCTGATTTAGGATTTGATGTAGATGTTGGGCCACTGTTCTCTACTCCAGAAGAAGTTGCAAAACAATGTATAGAAAATGATGTCCATATAGTCGGCATAAGCACACTGGCAGCAGGGCACAAAACTTTATTACCAAAACTAATAGAATTACTAAAAGAGCAAGGAAGAGAAGATATAATTGTTATAGCTGGTGGAGTTATACCAAAGCAAGATTACGATTTCCTTTACGAAAAAGGAGTGTTTAAAGTCTTTGGTCCTGGTGTTAAAATCACAGACTCATCGAAAGAAATATTAGAAGAGTTGATTAAAATATATAGTGAAAATAGCTAATCACAAATAATAGTATTAAATCTTACTGAGACGTTCTCATTACTTGATGAGGACGTTTCTACTTTTATAGGGTAACCTTCTTCATTATAATCATATACAAATGTCTTTATAGAAGTTGTTACCAAACTATCACGTGATGTGAAAGTTGTTGTTTCCTTAATTCTATTATTTTTATTGAACAGAGTAAATAAATCGACAATTTTATTGATATTTTTCATGTTGTCGTATTCATAAGTTGAATGTTCACTTCTTGATCCGTTATCATTAAACTGTTGGTATTGCCTATCAATAAGCCTATCGTTTACATCATACTGATAATTTGATTGGCTAAGAAGTTTCCAAGTCTCATCATATTTATAGTTACTTTCTGTAATTACTTGGTATTGATTATTATATACTCTAATAACTTTTTCAACAAACTCACCTATGTTATTATAAGTAACAATCTCGTATGGTATTCCTCTACTGTTACTATACACCGAGTCTACAAAATTTAAATTTCCATCACTATCTTTATAGTTTATGTAAGTTATTTCACCTAGAAAATTTCTGTAAATCTCAGTTTGTCTTACCAAATCACCTACTTCATTATTATCAAAACGATAATAATAAAGACTTGAAGCTTGGTCGTCTTTATATTCAACTTCATAATAATAATTAGCACTATCAGTATATGACAAAAGTTTACATCTAACAATATCGTTGGCTTTATTGATGCTATCATCGCTGCAAGACACAAAGATAAAACTTGTAGCTAAGATAAATAGGAAGTATTTGAGTCTAAACATAAAGTAATCTATCCAAATTTTTAGGTTTTTTACCTTAAACAATGTATTTTTGTTTTTAAATATAACAAATAAAAAACTAAGATTAAAAATAGAAATATGAGAAAAGAACTATTATTTGCAGTTGGAATTGTTGCAATTGCATTACTTTCGAGATTTATCCCTCACCCACCGAATTTTACACCTATATTAGCAATCGCTCTTTTTGGTGGTGCTATATTTAAAAATAAAGCTATAGCCTATTCTGTAACTTTAGGTTCAATGTTTATAGCAGATTTATTTTTGGGGCTTCACGAGTCACTTTGGGCAGTATATCTATGTCTTGCTTTATTCGTGTTCATTGGAACAAATGTTAAAAGAAAAAATAGCAAATCAATAACATTGTCTGCAATAAGCTCATCAATTATATTCTTCCTATTAACTAATTTTTCTGTTTGGGCTTTCACTACGCTTTATTCAAGTAATTTAGCTGGATTAATGTCATCGTACACTATGGCATTGCCATTTTTCAAATGGAATTTATTATCAACACTGTTATGTAGCGGTGCTATGTTTGGAATATATAATTTATTAGAAAAATACAATTTTGGTTTTACTCAACTTGCTGAGGAAAATAAAAAATAATTCTATTTAAAAATTAAAAAAAACTCCAACTTAAAAAGTATAATCTAAGTTGGAGTTTTTTTATTTTATCGATTACTATTTACTACTTACTCTTCTTTATTTGATTGCTAAAGTGATCTTCTTGTGCATCGACTACAGCTATTGCAACCATATCTAATATCTCATGTACATCACTCCCTTGCTCTAATATATGAACCGGTTTTGACATACCAATTAGTATTGGACCTATTAGATTTGTACTACCTACTTTTGAAAGAAGTTTATAAGCAATATTACCAGAATTCAAATCAGGGAAGACTAAAACATTTGCTCCACCTTTAATTTCACTGAATGGGAAGTTAGATTCTAATAATTCAGGTCTAACTGCTATATCTGCTTGCATTTCACCGTCTACAATCAACTCTGGTCTTTTGGTTTTAATTATATTTCTTGCTTCTCGCATTTTAATAGGTGTTTCCCCTGTAGCAGAACCAAAATTACCATACGATAGTAATGCAATTTGAGGTGTTACCTCAAAATACTGAGCTAATTCAGCTGCCTGGATAGCAATATCTGCAATTTCGTGAGCAGTAGGATTTATATTTACAGTAGTATCTGCTAAGAAATAGGTTTTTTTCTTTGTAGATACTATATGAAGACCGGAGACTTTATTAAATCTAGGGTCGTGACCTATTGTTTGCAATGCTGGTCTTATTGTAGCAGCGTAGTTTGTATTTAATCCACTTAACATACAATCTGCGTCGCCAACTGCAACCATTGTGGAAGCAAAGTAATTTCTATGCTTTAATATTCTTTTTTCAGCATCGTGGTTATTAACACCTCTTCTCTGTCTCAGTTTATAGTACTCTTCTATATACTTCTTAGTGTTTTTGTGAGTTTCAGGATTTATTATTTCAATCCCATCAAGATCATAACCAAATTGCTCAGCTACTTCCTTTATCTCGTCTTTGACACCAAGTAGTATAGGCTTAGCAATTCCCTCTTCTACAGAAAGCTGTGCAGCCCTTATAATTTTAGAATTATCTCCCTCAGGGAAGACAACTTTCTTAGGGCTTCTTCTTGCTTTTTTATAAATCAATGACATGAAGCTCTGAGTCCTACCCATTCTTACGTTTAGTTCTCGCTTATACTCATCTATGTTTTTAATTTTCTTACGAGCAACACCCGAGTCCATAGCAGCTTGGGCTACGGCTGGTGAAACAGAAGTTAAAACTCTTGGGTCAAATGGTTTAGGAATAATATATTCTGGACCAAAATTAATATCATCTACACCATAAGCTGACTTTACAGTTTCAGGCACATCTTCTCTGGCTAATTCTGCCAATGCTTGTGCAGCAGCTACTTTCATTTCTAAATTTATTGCACTCGCATAAACATCGAGGGCACCTCTGAAAATGAAAGGAAATCCTAAAACATTATTAACTTGATTTGGATAATCAGATCTTCCAGTAGCCATAATTACATCATCTCTGGCAGCCTTAGCATCATTGTATGTTATTTCAGGATCTGGGTTAGCCATTGCAAAAATAATTGGTGTATCAGCCATAGACTTAACCATTTTTTTGCTAACTACCCCACCTACAGAAAGTCCCATAAATATATCGGCGCCATCCATTGCTTCTTCCAAGGTACGTTTATCAGTTTCTATTTCAAACTCTTTCTTGTACTTGTTCATATCATCTTTTCTACCCTTGTATATAATTCCTTGTCTGTCACACATATATACATTCTTAGGGTTTACTCCCAAAGCCATGTGGAACTTTGCACAAGCTATAGCAGCGGCACCAGCACCATTATAAACAATTACGATATCTTCAATTTTCTTTTCAGCTATAAGTAAGGCATTAATCAAAGCTGCACCTGATATGATTGCTGTACCATGTTGATCATCATGAAATACAGGTATGTCTAATCTTTCTTGTAACTGTTTTTCTATTTCAAATGATTCTGGAGCCTTTATATCTTCTAGGTTAATTCCCCCGAATGTAGGTCCCATCATTTCAATTGCTTTGATTAAGTCTTCTTGATTCTTTGAATTAAGTTCAATATCAAATACATCAATATCAGCAAATGCTTTGAATAAACCGCCTTTACCTTCCATAACAGGTTTACTTGCTGATGCTCCTATATCACCAAGTCCTAGCACAGCAGTACCATTAGAAATAACTGCAACTAGGTTACCTTTATTAGTATACTTATATACATCATTCTCATTCTTTTCTATTTCTAAACAAGGGTATGCAACACCAGGTGAGTAAGCTAAAGACAAATCTCTTTGTGTTATAAATGGTTTAGTGGGGACAACTTCAATCTTACCAGCAGGAGATTTTGAGTGGTAGTTGAGAGCGTCATTTTTTCTGATTTTCATAGATTAATTATTCTTATTTTTTTGCAATATAAAGTACATCAACATACGAAATTCTATTCAAACCATTTGATTATTGAATAAGTTATATAACATATGTAATCTGTTTGTTTTGCTCATGCATAGACTCGTTAAATGAATTTATAAAAATATCATCAGACATTTCGTAGCTAACATTATAATCTGAAATATGGCTTAATTTTCTTATATTGATATCAAGTTTATTGTAATATATTTTGGCTTTTTTATTCCTTTCATCAATCACTAATTTTATTACGATATTCTTTTCATCAGAAACAATTACCTGTATTATTTTGTGTTTTTTATAATACTCAACCCTGTAATTATTTCCTGCAATATTCATGTAATACATAGATTGTGAATTATTTAGCTTAGCTATGAGATTTCTAACATAAAGTGATTTAATAAATTTAGAACTTGATTTTTGAATATTGTTAACATTATTAATATCTGGAATTATTGTATCTTCTTTCATTCTAATAGCAGCAGGTGAGATTTAATTGTATATCAAATTTAATGTTCTGTCATTCAGTATATCATAACCAGTCATATATAGATCTATCATAATAAATTCTAAGCCATGAGTTAAGTTTCTTTTCTTTTTTTACTTTTTCAAATAATTCAAAATCACTGAGTTTACATCTTCAATTACGTGCTTAACTAATCTGTTAGTTCTTTTTTGATATTCGTATTTAATTCTTCGTGTCGTATCATTGTCAACTAGGCCAAGTACTCGAATTATTTCATTATAATTTAATTTTTCATCTTTGAATAATACATTTGTTGAGTGAACAGTTATATTCAGTGAGGGTGATATAGTTTGAATAAAGAAATAAAGTTTGTCGCCATGCTTTAAATTTGAATGGACAACAGCTTTGAAGATTCCATTTGGCAACTTCAGCTTATATAGCTCTTTATTAATTTTTTCAAGAACCTGACCTAATACAATCTCACCTTTTTTTAGATTATGAGAAGCTCTGCTTTTAGCTTTTGGTGAATTAGGTACTTGGTATCGTCCACCTCGAGATGAATAACTCTCAGTGGTGATTCTATTTGAAGTATCTATTTTTTCTGCTTTGTTCAATTACTTAACACCAGTTGGATCCCAGGAGGTTCTTATATTTTCAGACAAATTATCTAAGTCCATTAAGTCTTGATTAGTCAATTCAAAACTATAAATATCAATATTTTCTTTTATTCTATTAGAATTGGCTGATCTTGGGAGTGGGATAAATCCCTTTTCAATTGACCAACGTATTAATATTTGAGCAGGGCTTACACCATGAGATTTAGCAACGTTATCAAGTGTTTCATTATTCATAAATTTAGCTCTTGCCAAAGGGCTATACGCTTGAATTCTTATATCATATGAATCGCACTTTTCTGCTAATGATTTTTGATAAAGAAAAGGAGTCATTTCAACCTGATTAACAACTGGGGTTATCGGGGATTTTTTCATTAATTCATCAATGTGCTCTTCTGTATAATTACTCACACCTATTGATCTTGCTTTCCTTTGATCATATATTTCTATCATTGCATCCCAAGTCTCATGTCTGAGGTCAGTAACTGGCCAATGAATCAGATACAAATCAACAAAGTCTGTTTGTAGCAATTCTAAACTTTCATCAATTGCCTTATGAGTTGATTCGTATCCTTGGTCATCATTATATACCTTGGTAGTAATTAACAAATCTTCTCTATTCAGACCTGAGTTTTTTAATATTCTCCCAATTTCACCTTCGTTCTCATATAAAGTAGCTGTATCAAAATGTCTGTACCCAGCTTCTAAAGCTGTCATTATTGCTTTTTCAAGTTCTTTGCCTTTCAGTTGATAAGTACCTAAACCAATCCTTGGTATCTCAACTCCATTATTTAGTACTACATCTTTATTCTTTTCAATTTTCATCAATATTTTGTAACTTTTTGTTTTATTTATGTTTTTATAAGATAATATAATAACAAAAAAATAATAAAGAGATAATTAATGACTAAATATATACTTTATTTTATCATTCTTACACAAGCAATATTGTTAAGTCAAGATTTACCAGAATATATAAGAGCTGAAACAAAGTTTATTCCTGAAACTATTCAAGACAATATCTACCGTCATAAGCTAAGCCAGACACAAGAATATGGAGAAATAGAAGCTCGTAAATACGATGTAATGAGATATGATTATGAGCTTGATTTAACACAAGCTTTAAACTCAAGTTTAGATGATAACGTAGAAACTAGGAAGTATTTCTCAGGTAGTAATACTATTACAATAAAAATGTTAGAAAGCACAGATCAGATAGAGCTTGATGCAGCTATGTCAACTATATCTGATGTTTCTATAGATGGTGAATCAATTGGGTTTACTCATTCTAAAGACGAAAATTTACTTACAATTATGTTAGGCCGTACAACTAAAGGTCAGGAACTAAATATTAAAGTTGACTTTGAAGGTGTTGGTGATAGTTTTAATAATTACAGAAATAATCGTGGAATGCATATTTACCACAAAGGTCAATATTTCAATGAAAACTTAGGAGAGTTACAAGTCTATACTGAGCATAACATTGCATATACAATGTCTGAACCAGAATTAGCAAGATATTGGATCCCAAGTAATGATAGACCTTATGAAAAGTCACTTAGTAGTATGAAGATAATTGTACCTAATGAGTACAATGTTGCATCTAATGGAGAATTAATTGGTATTACAAATGTTGATGATAATACACAAATGTATCATTGGGAAAATAATGACCCTATTACTACATATCTTATGAATTTTGCTGTATCTATTTTTAGCGAATTTCATCAAGAAACTATCACAGACAATGATACCATACCTATGGTCCATTATTTTTGGGAACAAGACCGAAATGGTGAAACTTTTAAATTGGAATCATCAATGGATACACATCCAAATATGATGAAAATACTTACAGGTATTTATGGTCCATATCCATTCAATAAATATGGTACTGCTACTGTTTACCCTTTTCCTTATGGTGGTATGGAACATCAGACTATGGTTACTCAACACAGATATTGGATACTTGATAGAGGTGACGAAGGTTTTGTTCATGAAATGGGTCACCATTGGTTTGGCGATTTGATTACATGTGCAACCTGGGCAGACATTTGGATTAATGAGGGTGGTGCTACGTTAACAGAAGCGATATACGCTGGTGAACTTAATGGTAAAGAAGGGTATAATAGTTCTATTCGTGGAAAAATAAATTTTTACTTTAAAAGAAATTCGAATAATTCAGGGTCACCTATTTATGCAGTTCCTTTGAATAGATTTTTTGGTGTTGATAGCTACTTGATTTATGACAAAGCCGCAATTGTCATGCACTTATTAAAACTAAACGTAGGTGATGATCAGTTCTACAAAATACTAAACGAGATCTTTGAAGCTTGGAAATATAAATCAATAACAACTGCAGATTTTGAACAAGAGTGGATAATTAGAACTGAAAATTCATTGGTAGATATTGAACTATTTTTTGATCAATGGGTATATGGAGCAGGTCACCCAGAATACACTATAGAATCAAAGATTACAAATGTTATGAATGAAGAATATCAGTTTGAAATTAAGCTAAATCAAATTCATAGTAACGCAATGGGTATTAATGGCTTTGTCCCTAATGTATTCACTACACCAATAAGAATTATTACTAAAAATGAAGATCGATCAGATACTACTGAAGTGTTATTAAACGATAAGAAGGAACAAGTCTATCCTCTAACATTAGATTATATTCCAACTGAGATATCATTAGATGAAATGACTACATTACATGCGTTATCTGAATCTACTATCACGAGTGCAGAGTCGCAAGGTCAGTTATCTCAACTACAAATATATCCTAACCCCGTAAGTAATGGCTATTCTAATTTATATCTACCACTTGAAAATAGTACTAATAACCTTACCATTAAGCTTTTAGACTTGCAAGGAAATACTATAAAAGAAGTATTCGATGGTATTAATGATGGTAAAAATATTGTTTATAATATTTATACTAATAATCTTGCAAAGGGTATCTACTTTGTTATGATTGACTTAAATGGCGAGAAACAGATGAAGAAGTTGATTGTCAATTAATTTATCATTTCATCTTTTGGTATATTCAACTATTATTCATAAGTTTGTAGTCTAAATGATCGCGGGGTGGAGCAATAGGTAGCTCGTCGGGCTCATAACCCGAAGGTTGCAAGTTCGAGTCTTGTCCCCGCTACAAAAAATAAAAAGTCCTTACTCTATGAGTGAGGACTTTTTTTTTGCTAAAATTTACTTTTAGATTTGAATAAAAAAAATCCCACCTTAAATAAGATGGGATGCAAGTAGAGAGTTATATAATTATATAACTAATTCATAAAAATAAAATTTTAGTTAGGTAGTACAGAAACCCAAGTTCTGTTGTTAGCTTTCTTTTCAAACTTAACAGTACCTTCTTCTACAGCAAAAATAGTATAATCTTTACCTAATTTTACATTAGCACCTGGTTTGTATTTAGTACCAAGTTGTCTAATAATAATATTACCAGGTATTACGTGTTCGCCACCAAACTTTTTAACTCCACGTCTTTGACCTTGTGAATCTCTTCCATTTTTTACGGACCCTTGTCCTTTCTTGTGAGCCATTATTAAATCTCCTTAAACTGAAATATCAGTAATTTGAATTTTTGTATATTTTTGACGGTGACCATTTAATTTTTGGTAACCTTTTCTTCTTTTCTTGTGGAATACTAAAACTTTTTTGTCTCTTCTTTGTTCCATAATCTTAGCAGTTACACTAGCACCATCAATAAATGGGCTACCAAAAGTAACATCATCTCCACTACCTGAAAGCAATACATTCTTAAACTCTACACTATCACCTGATTTACCTTCTAATAAAGGAACTTCATAGGTTGAGTCTTTTTCTACTTCGTATTGGAAACCAGCTATTTCTACTACAGTTGCCATTTGTTTTTCCGATTGTAATTTTTAATAGACTTCAAATATAATTGATTTACTATTTATATACAAAATAATTTTACGCTAAACTATATAAATTATTCAATTTCCTCACTATCATAAGCAATGTGCATCAAAGCATCACCCTTATGAACAACAGGTGAGTAATTCAAACCAATAACTCTTGCAGACCTGGGGCTTAAAATATTAAACTCTTCATGTCCAAAAGGTTCAGCTATATATCCTAATTTTTGCTTTCTATATATTTCATCCCCTAACTCTATTTCTGAGTTAAACATTCCTGCAAACTTTGCTCTTATCCAAGTACTCTTATGATAAATTATAGTTGGCTCACTCTGTTTGGGGGCATTATCAATCATATCAAGATGTTTCATTAGTCGCAATGTACCTGCTACCCCTTCCATAATTGCATTCTCAGCGAATCTTAAAGACTCACCAGCTTCATATACAAGGATGTGTTTTTTCTTTTTATGTGCAGCTTTTCTGAATGATTTATCAATTAATGAAGAGTTGAGTATCATCGGTGGAGCGAACGCCTTTGCAAGTTCCAAATTTTCAGGCACTTTAAAAGTACATCTTATTTGAGGATAGTTAGAACGAGAGGCACCACCAGTATGAAAGTCTATTCCGTAATCTATTTGAGGTATAATATCTTTCATCAATTTATGAGCTATTAACATAGCTAAAGAACCGCTTTTGCTACCTGGAAAGCTTCTATTGATATCTTTGCCGTCTGGTACTCCCCTCTCACTTTGTAAAAACCCATAAGCATTTACAAGTGGTACAGCGATAACAGTACCTCTATCAGGTCTGATATCCCCATTATTTATCATTCTTCTTATTAGTTCTATACCATTAAGCTCATCGCCGTGCAATCCACCAGTAAGTAGCAAGACTGGTCCGTCTTCCTTTCCTCTGTAAACATGTACAGGAAAATTAATGTTTGTATAGGTAGGCAGTCGAGCTATTTTTAAATAAATCTCTTTTACCTCACCCAATCCTACTTTATGACTGGCAATGTCTATTGTAGTTGGCATTGTTTCTAGCTACTTTTTTTGTTTGAATAAGAGTAAATTGGTTCGGCCCCATTTTTAATTGTTTCTTTTGTAACAATACATTTGCTTACTCCATCCATATCAGGCAAGTCATACATTATTGGTAGCATCACAAGCTCAACTCTCGAACGTAGACCTCTAGCACCAGTCTTACTTTTCATAGCTTCCTGAGCTATTGTTCTAAGAGCATCGTCCTCGAATTCAAGGATTACACCCTCGTAAGCAAATAGTTTCTGATATTGCTTAATAACTGCATTTTTTGGTTTAGATAAGATAGAAAGCATTGCCTCCTCATCCAACGAATTTAGAGAAGTGATTACTGGCATACGACCAACTAACTCAGGTATAAATCCGAATTTGACTATATCTTCAGCAGCAACCTTGTTGAATAAATCATCTTTCTCTTCATCAATGTTTATATCTTCATCACCTAAAAAACCAACTGTTTTATGCTTTAATCTCTGAGCAATTATATTTTCCAGACCATCAAAAGCACCACCAAGAATAAATAAGATGTTAGTTGTATCTACATAGATTAATTTTTGTTCAGGATGCTTTCTACCACCTTTAGGAGGTATTCCAGCTTTCGTGCCTTCCAATATTTTCAAAAGTGCTTGTTGTACCCCTTCTCCAGAAACATCCCTAGTTATACTCGATGATTCGCTTTTTCTACCAATCTTATCGATCTCATCAATATATATAATCCCTCTTTCTGCTGCTTTTTCATCATAATCAGAATTTTGTAGTAACGATAACAATACAGTTTCTACATCATCACCCACATAACCAGCTTCAGTAACTGTTGTTGCATCTGCTATGGCAAATGGAACATTAAGCGAACGGGCGAGTGTTTTAGCTAATAATGTTTTACCTGTTCCCGTAGGTCCTAGCATAAGGATATTACTCTTTTCAAGTTCTACTTGATCAAACTCATTGCCTAGTTTTTTACCAGATATTCTTTTGTAGTGATTATAAACAGCAACTGATAAAACTTGTTTAGCTGTATTCTGACCAATTACATATTCGTCTAATTTTTTCTTTAGTTTACTGGGAGTTGATAAACTTATATCTCCAACTGAAAAACCATCAGAATCCGAATTTTTAGAATTCAAATTCATTAAATCATTAGAATTTTTTACGCAAACGTCACAAATGTAAACACCATTTGGTCCTTCTATTAGTCCACTAACTTCTTTTGAATTACGACCACAGAAAGAACACATCACTTTTAACGGAAATTTTCCTTTATCACTCATTATAGTTTCGTACCTGGAGTTAATACCTTATCAATAAGTCCGTATTCCAATGCTTCTTCGGGAGTCATATAATTATCTCTGTCAGCATCTTCCTTAATTTTCTTTGGGTCTTTACCAGTATGTTCACCAATAATTGTATATAATACATCTCTAATTCTTAATATTTCTCTAGTGTAAATTTCGATATCTGCTGACTGCCCTTGTGTTCCACCAGATGGTTGGTGCATCATAATTCTAGAATGAGGTAATGCATATCTCTTTCCTTTAGTTCCAGCGCACAATAATACTTGTGCCATAGACGCAGACATACCCATACAAATAGTAGAAATGTCTGGTTTGATAAATTTCATTGTATCATAAATTGCTAAACCTGCCGTTACGCTACCACCAGGTGAATTTATGTATATATTTACATCTTTCTTAGGGTTTTGGCTAGACAAGAATAGCAATTGGGCTATCACTGAATTTGCCATGTGATCATCAATAGGACCACCTATGAAAATAATATTTTCTTTTAATAAGCGGGAATATATGTCATATGCACGTTCCCCTCTGCTAGTAGTCTCTATAATATAAGGTATAATCGAGTTATCTACTGATTGATCTATACTATCCATTGTTTTCTCTTTTTTGGGTTTTAAAAACTTCCTTAATTAAAACATATTGATATGTAAGGACTTAGCTAATATGGGTTACAAATAAGTTACAAAAATATGACTTTATGTATATTTACAACCCCCTATTAATCATTTTTATCAATATCTTGATTACAAATTAAATCAAATAATTCATATAAATAAAATGATATACCTTAGTTCGATTAATGAGTAAATTTAGTGTACTCTTAGAATTTAAGATATTATATGAAAAGTCAGATAAATAAAGGTATTTTTGTCACTAATTTAAGTTTAATTGTCGTTTGTATAGCTCTAAAATTGCCGTTTAATATTCGTTTGTGTTTGTTATAGTCTTAGTTTTTGTATAATTTATTTTTTTTAACAATTAAGGAAAAAAAGAATGAAATACTTAATGTTATCATTTATACTTCTTATGGTGGCTTGTGAGCCAACAAATAATCCCAGCTCTTCAGATAATGATAGAATTGATATTGAAATGGGTGGTGTTTATTCTAAATATAATGGTGGTTTATTTGAAGGTACTGAACAAACCCAAATAGGTAAAGTGTGGATATATACTGGACTTTCAGAGGATAAAAAGGACTTAGTATACAAGGAATTTGAACAAGGTTGTCATACTGAATTCCAAGAAAAATATATCATTGCTACAGACTTTATATTGGCTGAAGACAAAGAATGGTATTACATTACAAAAATAAACGAAAGAATAAAAAAGAACCCTGAAAATGGTGAAATGGATGGTGAGTGGACTTATAACAAAGTGGAAAATGGTTGGAAGCTTACAAGATTTATCGAGATAATAAGTTATGATGAAGAAGCAAAAACAATAACTAGAAAAACTACTAATAATGTTCATAGATGGGTTTATTCTTGGGATTAATAAACATTAAATGAATTTGGTGTAATTATCAAAAAACTCATATTTATTGAATATAAAAATTTTATTGATGGCTTGTATTAATTAAAGGTTTAATTATCAATTACCATACTTTAGGAATAAAAATAATAGTCTTTGTTGTTCTTTCGGGGCTTGTAATAGGTTTGTTAGTGGATTACTCTAATGAAGTCAAGATTCAAAAACAAAATAGATATATAGACTCTTTACTAAAGCTAAATGAATATGATAAAGTTATAAATGAGTTAGAAATGTACTCAGATAGTAAGAATAGTTTTTATTACAATATTGCTATTGAAAAGCTTGATAGTTTAAGACACTTAAGGAAAGATTAGAAGTTTTAATAGTTTTACTTTCTAATAGGTATGTTCTATACTTTTCCATCAAATTCACATCTAAATTTGAGAAAGTAATTTCTTTCCCCCTCAAATACCTCACAAAACATTTGAAAGCCGCAATATGAAAGTTTCCTTTGCTGTAAGCTGTTTTTTTATAGTATTCTATAAATGAATTATTACTATTCTTATTCAAAAATCCAAATTCATTATTCTTTATTTCAAGTATTCTTTTAGATTGGATTGCTTTTGCTGTTTCAAGAATCTGTTTATTGTGGTCTTTTTCAACTTGACTTAACCTTTTTTTGTCATAGATATACAAGCTAAGTGTTTCAAACTCCCTTTTACCAGATTCATAGTATTCTAAGTATAATGACTTTCTATTCTTAGTAATTTTCTTTGCTCTTAAATGTACTTTCATTTTTAAAGTTTTGTTTTTGAGTTACAAATAAGCTACTATTTTTGTAACTTGAATGCAAAACAAAATACAATTAAAAACAAATAAATATTTGAAATGTATTGATATGAGTTGCTTTTAGTTTACCTTAGGAGAGTTATATTTGAGGTGTTAATTAAAACTTCCTAAAATAACGAATTATTAGGGATAATTATTTTTAATCAAAAAAAATCCTACTCCTAATAAAAGGAGTAGGATAATAAATTATAATTATTTACTAAGATTACTTAGTAATAACTACAGGTAACTGAGTAGTTTTACCATCAACGATAGCGTTGATATAGTAAGTACCAGAAGTCAACTCAGAAGAATTGAAATCAAGAGATTCACTCATAGTTACACCGTTAAATAAGTTACCTAAAGATTTACCAGTAGCATCAATCAATTCTAATGAAACATTAGCAGATTGATTTACTTGTAATTCAATTTTAGAATCATCAACTACAGGATTAGGAACCATTTTCATTTCGAATAAACCTGAAATGATACCGTTCACAGATGTAGTTGCAGTTTTACCAGATAATGGAACAGTAACTGTGGCATTATCAGGATCATTAGTTGTACACATCATTTCGTCAGTAAATTCACCATCTTTTGTAGGCTCAAAGTTAACTAACATATTTTGAGAAGCACCCGCTTCAATAGTAATTGGGAAAGAACCCTCTACTGAGAACATTTCTCCTGTTTTGAAAGTAACTTCAGAAATAATTAAATCAGCATTACCATTATTAGTAACTCTTACAGCTTCAGTAGCAGATTTACCTGTTTCTACTGTACCAAAATTAACGCTTGATACATTTAATGAAACAGAAGGACCTGCAGCTGCTTCAGCAGTCAACCAAGTTAAAGATTTGTCCACAAGGTCAACTAGACTTGCAGAAGGCATTGGGTCAAGTGCAAAAGTCATAAATACAATTCTTTGACCATTATTATCTACTCTAACACCACAAACATTGTTTTCTTTATTTATGGAATTAGAAATTGATGGATCTACAGTTAAAAATGCCTTTCCATTAGAACCAGAAGCCATTTTAAAACTTGAGAAGTATTGTGCATAGAATGGGTAACTAGTTTGATTATACACTGCATTGTAATTAGCAATAGTCATTCCATCTGAGATAGGATCACCAGAAACACCATTCAATGTTAATCTAGCTAATTGACCTTGTTGGTTCAATATTTGAATTGCATTACCAAACTCTACACCAAGTGTATTAGTGAAAAAGCTTCTTGCTTCAGCAGAAACAGTAATTCCACCATTAGCTAATAAACCTCCATAATTAATCACATCATAACATGCTGCAATTAATATATCGCCACCATTAGCAGCAACTGTGTTTATCAGACTAAGCATTGCTCTATTACTAGACGAGCTCATAAGTAATGTTGCTTCTGTAGAAGTAACAATCATTGTTTTAAAGTTCTCCATCTGAGGGAAATTACTTATTACATCAGCTGTTCCACCAACTAATACAGGATTTGAAACTGCTGAAGACATGCCTATAGCTTGTGCTGTAGGAGCTATTCCATCGTCATATCCAAATACAATTGCATTTTCGATTTTTTCTGACATATAGTATGCCGTTATACTAGTGTTAACTCCAATTCTATCTTCGGTAGTTTCAGGCTCTATTGCAACTTCTACTTGAGCATAACCTTCAATATTGTTTTTGTTTACTGTTAAAGTAAAAGTCTTAGAACCCATTGCAGGAATATTTAAAGTGTTGTTACTTATTTCAACATTCCAGCCTTCAGGAATCAAAGATGCTTCAGTGTCAATAGAAAGATTAGTATTAATTGCCCAATCATTTTCATTTGTTACTGTTACAGTAACTTCATTATCTTCATTATCCGAGATTGAAGTGTACATGTTGTCAGCTTCAGCTGCAACTCTGTTCTTCTCTTTTACAACTTTACCAACTCTGTCAGCATTAATGATTTCTTGGTTCTTTGTATTGTGAACAACAGCAACGAAGAATACATTCTCGTTGTTTTGAATATTCAAACCATCAATATTGCCAGTATATTTTTTTGTATAAGTATCAGCAGCAGCAGGCATAGGGAAACCATCAGTGTCTCCTAATACACCACCGTGTGCTTTTCTAAATACATCCATGTGCTGAAAAGAAGGAATTGGATTTGGTTGTTCATAAAACTTTGAATCTTCATAACCTTTTCTACCACTTAAGTAGTTAGCTTGATCCCAACCATTTCCAGAACCAGTAACGTAGTCCTCAAGAACCCAAAGATTCCAAGCTAATTGATCGTTTACAGTTGATTCAACATCAGCAGTGATAGAAGCAGTATAAGCACCTGTAGATGCATCATAATCAACTTCTAAAGATACGCCTACTGGTACATCTGTATTTACTTGAGTTAACGCCATTGGTCTCCAAGCATTATCGCTTTGTGCGATTCTGCCACCATTAACAACTCGGTTAACAGAGCCATTAGGGTAACCTTGTAATCCGATTTGTTTTGCTAAAGGACCTTGATAAGTTGCAACAGACATGTTGTCACCATTGTGTACACCTACACCAATGATCATATCACCAAATTCGTTTTCTAACTCTTCTAAAGTCTCCATACCTCGCGTACACCAACCACACCAAGCGCCAGTGTGATCTTCTAATACTACTTTTCTTTTAGCAGCGTCTGCATCTACTGATGCGAAAATCCCAGTTGCAACTACCGTTAGTGCAACTAAGAATAATGTAAATTTATTATTCATAATAAACCTCTATTAAATTATTGAAAATTTGTTTTTGAATGTTCTATATTATATTATGACAAACGTAATAGTCTAAGTTACAAAAAGTGTTTAATAAATTCAACACCTTTTTTTTAAAATAAAAGCATTATTCACTTGAATAATATATTCCTATTCCTTAGTTTTGTATTCTTATTTATGGCGGTCGTAGCTCAGTTGGTAGAGCCCTGGTTTGTGGTTCCAGTTGTCGCGGGTTCAAGTCCCGTCGGTCGCCCAGAGCATAGAGTTTTATTTATGCAACAAAAAAAGCCAATCTCGTCGATTGGCTTTTTCTTATTTTAATCTGTTTTTTTATCATATTTTAACTTTATTCTTTACTTGTCAATTACTTGACAAAGACCGTTTTCTACATCTTCCATCACTTTTTTGTACTTAACATCTTTCACTACTTTGCCGTCTTGATATTTGACAGTTATTCTATCATTTCTCCCTATATCAACTTTTTGTGGTCCTTCGTCTCTCACCGTAGTAGCTTGACCACCCTGCGGTCCTTGTTGTGTTGGAGCAGCAGCTGCACCCACTCCTGCCGGTTGACCTTGTGGTACATCATTCCTTCGTTCGTATTTTATATTTTTATTAACATCGCTAGGAGTTAGAAATAACCTTTGCTCTCTTCTTGTTGACTCTTTTCCTTTTTCATCAACAGACTTCACTTCCCTTTCTACAACTTGTGGGAAATATTTGAATGCAAAGTGCACAGTAGCTTCATTCACTTCACTTAAGAAAGCAAGGAATTCTTGATATGCTTCTTGTTTGTATTCCAGTAGTGGGTCTTTTTGGCCATAAGAGCGTAAGTGAATACCTTCCTTCAGGTCATCCATAATTCTTAAATGCTCTTTCCATTTCTCGTCAATAGTTCTCAAAGCTGCAACTTTTTCAAGTTGTTTCATAAATTCTGGACTTGTTAATTCTTCTTTCTTCTTATAAAATTCCTCAGAAGCATTTATTATTTCTTCAACAAATTCCTCTTCCGTCATATTTTGAAATTGGTCATTTGTAATTTCTATATTCAGAAGTAACTTTGCTCTAATTTCATCAGTTAATTCTTTTGTAATATCTTCTTCTTTTCCAGTGTACTCTTGGTACCAGTCAGAAGCCATATCTTCAATATATTCGAAGAATTCACCTTTCAATCTATCACCACGAAGTGCTTGTTTTCTTCTGGTATATACTACTTCACGCTGCTGATTCATTACGTCATCATAATCAATCAATCTCTTTCTAACTGCGAAGTTGTTCTCTTCTACTTTTTTCTGAGCTTTTTCAACTGACTTTGTAATCATATTGTGCTCTATTGCCTCACCTTCAGGAATATTTAGTTTTTCCATAACAGAGGCAATTCTATCGCCGCCAGCACCAAATAATCTGATTAAGTTATCTTCTAATGAAATGTAAAACTGAGAGCTACCAGGATCACCTTGACGCCCAGCACGACCTCTTAACTGTCTATCAATTCTTCTGGAATCGTGTCTTTCTGAACCCAGAATAGCAAGACCGCCACTTTCTTTTACATCTGGATCTATCTTAATATCTGTACCACGACCAGCCATATTTGTTGCAATAGTAATCGCGCCTTTTTTACCAGCACTTGCTACAATATCTGCTTCTCTAGCATGCTGCTTAGCGTTTAGTACATTATGTTTAATTTTTCTTCTGGTTAGTAGCTTATCAAGTATCTCAGATACCTCTACATTTGGTGTACCTACCAAAACAGCTTGTCCATTTTCCGTTAATTTAACAACTTCATCTATTAAAGCATTATATTTTTCACGTTTTGTTTTGAAGATTAAATCATTTTTATCATCTCTTTGTATAGGAACATTTGTAGGGATAACTACTACTTCTAGCCCATAAATTTTATCAAATTCTGCTTCTTCAGTCTCCGCTGTACCGGTCATACCTGCAAGTTTGTTATATTGTCGGTAGTAGTTTTGTAGTGTGATAGTTGCAAGAGTTTGTGTATCTCTTTCAACTTTTACGTTTTCTTTTGCTTCAATTGCTTGGTGTAGCCCCTCGGAATATCTTCTGCCATCCAAAACACGACCTGTGTGCTCATCTACAATCTGCACTTTCCCTTCTTGAACCACATAGTCTACATTATTCTCGTAAAGAGAATATGCTCTTAGTAGCTGAAGAACAGTATGAACTGTATCACTTCTCTCAGCATAGACTCTATTTACTTCCATTTTTTGTTTTTCTTTCTCATCTTCACTCAATTCACTATTACCCTCTATCTCGCTCATCTGAGAAGTTATATCAGGTAAAAGATAAGTGTCTTTATCCTCAAGGTTGCCACTTAGTAGTTCGCGACCTTTTTCTTGCAAATCTATCTGATGGTTTTTCTCATCAATAGTGTAATAAAGATTATCATCAATTTCTCTCATCATCTGACCTTGATCACGCATGTGATCTAATTCAACTTGATGTTTTAATTTCTGTATCTCTGGTTCTTGCATCATTTTAAGTAGACGGCGGTGCTTAGGCAAACCACGTGAAGCCTTCAACATTAGCACACCTGCCTTCTCTTTATCTTCTTTCTTATCTGATTGTAATAATTCTTGAGCTTCTTTTAGGTAAAAATTTACTAGCTTAGTTTGGGCATTAACCAAAGAATTTACTCCTGGTTTTAACTGATCAAATATTTGGTCAGTTTTTCCCACTGGACCAGATATAATCAAAGGTGTTCTTGCCTCATCAACAAGTACTGAGTCAATCTCATCAACTATTGAGAACCAGTGACCTCTCTGTACCATATGTTCTTGGTCCACTACCATATTGTCTCTTAGGTAATCAAAACCAAATTCATTGTTAGTACCGTAAGTAATATCTCGGTTGTAAATTTCTTTTCTCTGAGCATTATTCATTTTAGCTTCAATAGAACCAACTGTAATACCCAAGAAGTCAAATACTGGCTTCATCCATGCGCAATCACGTCTTGCTAAATAGTCATTCACAGTTACTAAGTGAAGACCTTTACCAGCAAGCGCATTTAAATACATTGGCATAATAGAAACTAATGTTTTACCTTCACCCGTTTGCATCTCTGCAATTTTACCTTGGTGGATCACAATGGCACCAATAAGTTGCACATCGTATGGAATCATATTCCAAACATTGTGGTTACCAACATATTCGTAGCTATGTTTTGATTCTGTTAACCTACGACAAACATCTTTTACTACAGCAAATGCTTCTGGAAGAATATCATTAAGCACTTCTTCAGTAACTTCAAATATCTCTTTATCGATTTCTTTTATTTCATCGTAGAAAGTTTGAACTTCTTTGTGATTATATGAGTTCTCAGCTAACTTTGTTTCTATCTCACTTTTTCTAGATTCTAAATCGGCAAGAGTATTATTTATCTTTGACTTAAACTCATCTGTTTTAGCCTTGATTTCATCATCTGTTTTTGTATTAAGTCCAGAATATATTTCGTTTATTTTGTCAACTATTGGTTGAATATCTTTAATGTCTTTTTCTGATTTTTTACCACCAAAGACTTTCGCAATTAAATTCAGCATAATTTTAAATTCGTATTAATTATATAACTTTTTATTAGTTTTACGTTTGAGTACAATCGTATAGACTACAAAGTTAGTAATTTAACTTAAAAAAGGATAAATAGCGATGAAAATAATGGGAATTGATGATAATTTTTTAGGATTAGAGCAAGATAACTCAAATTTAGAGAATAGTGAAATTACTATTGTATCAGCCCCTTATGAACATACTGTTAGTTATGGTGGTGGCACTAAACATGGACCTGATGGTATAATAAAAGCCAGTCAGTTTGTTGAATTCTACGATGAGGAGTTTGAAAAAGAGCTATGTTTTGAGAAAGGTATTGCAACAATAGAGCCATTAAATTTCGGTAATAAAGTAGATGCAAATGCACTGAATATGATTTATGAACAAGTTGCTTCACTCATAAAAATGGACAAGTTTGTTATAACCCTCGGTGGTGAGCATACTATTTCATCAGCTCCAATAAAGGCACATTATGAAAAATATACTAATATGAGTGTGCTCCAATTCGATGCCCATTCAGATTTTCGCGATTCTTATGAAGGGTCTATTTACTCTCACGCATCAGTGATGGCAAGAGTAGCAGAATTTTTTCCAAATGACAAAATCACCCAAGTTGGAATACGAGCACAATGCAAAGAAGAAGCAGATTTTATAAAAAAGAACAATGTTAATACATTTTATGCGAACTCTATAAGAAGAGGAGTTCACGGAACTGACTGGCAGCAATCAGTAGTTGACACACTCACTAATGAAGTATATATAACTTTTGATGTAGATTATTTTGATCCCTCCATAATGCCATCTACTGGAACACCAGAACCAGATGGTTTCTTATATCATGAGACAATTGAATTAATAAGAAAAATAAAAGAAAGTGGACGTAAATTAGTAGGATTCGATGTAGTAGAATTAGCTCCAAAGGAAGGACTAAGTCACCCAGATATACTTACCGCTTCACTTATTTATAAGATAATGAATGTTTGTTTGTAAGGATAAAAAAAGTCAGTCTTAATTAAAGACTGACTTTCTTATAAAATTCTAACTAATACTATTATTACTTACTCACCAGAAGAATTTACCTTTGCTTTTTCTGCTTGCATTCTTTTATAATCAGCAAGGAAAGCATCAAGACCTTTGTCTGTTAGTGGGTGATTAAGAGATTGCATAAGCACTTTGTGTGGAACTGTTGCAATATCGGCACCTGCCATAGCAGCCCCAATTAAGTGTCTTTGGTGACGAACAGATGCAGCTATAATCTCTGATTCGTATAGGTTTACATCCCATATCTCAGCTACTTCTTCAACTACTTGGTTGCCATCGTGTGATATGTCGTCTAATCTTCCCATAAATATTGATACATATGTCGCACCAGCATTGTTTGCAGCTATTGCTTGAGTAGGAGAAAAAATAAGGGTTACGTTCGTAGGAATATCTTGTTTAGCAAGTGCATTCACAGCTTTCAGTCCTTCCCCAATCATAGGTATTTTAATCGTTGCTTCAGGAAACCACGATAGAATATCGTCAGCTTCTCTTAGCATATCATCTTTTTGAGTAGAGTTAACCTCTACTGAAAGATGCCCACCTACTAATTCATGTATTTCTAAAATTCTTTTCTTAACATCTACGTTAGGGTCTTCTTTTGCTAACAAACTCGGATTAGTAGTAACCCCATCTATTATTCCCATTTCGTTGACTTCGCGGATGTGATCTATATTTGCAGTATCTATATATAATTGCATATTGTAATTCTGTTGTGATTAATTGGTGTAATGTTAAACAAATCTAATGATTTAGTTTGTATAAATAAAATTTATTCTTCTTCATCCGAATCATTCGGAGGTAATATTTTTAGTATTGGCATTAAGGCGTTAAATGCTTTTCTGAGCTCATCTAATGTACCGTTGTTCTCAATTGTGAAATCAGCCAATTTTTTCTTTTCAATTGGGTTTAACTGAGAGTTCATAATTGTTCTAATTTTTTCTTCAGTCAAACCACTTCGTGCAACTACCCTATCTATTACCTTTTCTTCATCAGTGAATACTGTAACAATATAGTCATATCCCTCAGCCATTCCTGACTCGTACATTAGTGCACTTTCTACGAAAATTTTTTTTTCACCCTCGTCTGCTAATTTGTCTAATTGTGTTACTATTTGTTCAATAGCATAAGGATGCACAATTTGATTTATTTTTTTCACTTTTGAATGTATTGGACTGAATATCAAGTCAGATATTTTTGTCTTATTGAGATCTCCATTTTCATTGTAAATCTCATCTCCGAATGCATCAATTAGTTTACTCTTAAGCTCTTCGTTAGTCCTCATTTGTTCTTTAGCAATGGCATCTGAAGAGATAACTTTATATCCTTCTTCTTCAATCCAATTTGCTATGGTAGATTTTCCGGAGCCGATGCCACCTGTAATACCAATAATTACTATATCATCATGCTTAGTCATTCCTAAACCATTTCCTCTTCTAATTCTTCTTCCGTTGGCATTTTGCTGATATTTTCTCTTATAAAGAACAACCCACCCAGTAATAATTCCATTAGCTTAGAGGCTGCGTGTGCAACAGTAGCATAGGCAAGACCTACTTCAGATCCAATTCCATAAAGCTGAACCAATGCAGTGGTCACTAAATAATGGTAAACACCTATAGCACCCGGAGTTGGAGCAATAGTAACGCCTATACCAGATACAATCACGAGAAGGAGTGCATCTTCAATTCCAAGGTTGTAAGTAGTTTCAAAACCAAATGCAAAGAATAACAAATATAGAGGAAGTGCATAGAGCACCCAGATAAACAATGACTCGGCAGCTATACGGGCATATTTAGATGGTCTTTTTATGATTGCAAAACCTTGTCTAAATTTTTCGAATAGTTCATTGAGCTTATCATATATACTATCAGAAAATGGCTTAATCAATTTGTCTAGTACAAACTTGACAGTAGGTGGATAAAGTGCTAAGAATAAAACCAATAGAATAAATCCAGAAACAAAAACTAATTTCATTGGGTCGGTATCTTCTGGAAATGCTTTTAATACTTGGTCACTATTCCATATCAATACTATTGCAATAAGAACACCTAGAGTAATTAAATCTAATATTCTTTCTACTAGAATAGTAGCAAATGTGCTAGAGTATGATATTTTCTCTCTTTTACTATATATATATGGACGTACTAACTCACCACCCCTAGGAGATACATTGTTAAACAAGTATCCAACCATAGTAGCGGAAAATAAGTTCTTTATTGACTTTGCTTCGTGGAATGGTGATAAGAACAACTTCCATCTAATGGCTCTCATCAAGTGAGATAGAACAACAATTGGAATTGGAGCTATCACCCAAAAATAGTTGATATCGAGAATTGCAATGTAAAGTTTATCGAAATCGATACCATCTATCGTGAGATAAACAGAACCAACCAATAAAATTAGTGAAATCCCATACTTCAATATTGTTTTTAATTTGCCCAAACTACCTTTGTTCTTTACCCCATAATTGTACTAATTTTAACATAGTTTCTATAGTCAACTCTAAAAAGTCAACAGAAAGCCATTCCTTATTGCTGTGGAAATTCTGCCCACCAGTATAAATATTAGGCGTTGGTAATCCCATTTCAGTTAATCTTGAGCCATCTGTACCACCTCTTATTGGTTCCCAAACTGGGTTTGCACCAACTTCGTCTGCTGCTTTGTATAGCAATTCTAAACCAATTGGGTTCTCTGTTAATACATCATACATATTTCTGTATGATTTCTTAACAAGTAAGTCTATTTTTGCTTTAGGAAAGCTTGGCTGTACTTCAGCTATAATTTTTTCTACTATTTTTTTCTGCTCTTCTAATCCTTCAGATTTAAAGTCTCTGAAAAGTAACATAAGAGACGATTTGCCAACACGTGCATCTAATTCGTGAGGATGGATATAAGGTTCAGACCCTTCAGTCGTTTCTGGTGCCATATCTTTAGGTAACTTGGCTATTATCTCACTGATTACTCTGATTGAGTTAACCATTCTGTCTTTTGCTTCGCCTGGGTGAATTTCATTCCCCGTTACAGTAATCCAAGCATGGTCAGCACTAAAAGTTTCTTTATTTATTTCACCAGGTAAACCACCATCGATAGTGTAAGCGTACTCACATCCAAATTTCTCAATGTCAAATTTATCTGCGCCACGTCCTATTTCCTCGTCAGGAGTAAAGCCTATCTTAACTGGTCCGTGCTTAATTGTGTCATCTGAAGTAAGTATTTCAGCCATTTTCATAATAGCTGAAACTCCAGATTTATCATCTGAACTCAGAAGTGTTTTACCATCAGTAGTTACAATTGTGTGACCTATGCACTTTGCTAAACCAGGATTCTCATTTTCCTTTATATACTCATCACTTTCACCAAGCTGTATGTCACCACCTTGATAATTTTCTACTATTTGAGGATTCACTCCAGTTGCATTAAAATCGGGTGATGTATCCATATGGCATACAAAGCCAACAGCAGGCACATTACCATCAACATTACTTGGGATAGTAGCATAAACATAACACTCATCAGTAAGCTCAACATCTTTTATTCCCATTTCTTTCAACTCTTTGACTAGTAATTTAGCTAAGTCAAACTGCTTTTCAGTTGATGGAATAGTTTTACTTTTTGGGTCAGATTGAGTGTCTATTTTCGCATATCTTATAAATTTATCGAGTACCTTTTCGCTCATAATATTCTATTTTGTTATTATTTATAGATTGCAAAAATACAAATTTCATATGATAATACTTAACTTTTGTATTAACAAAGACGTATAATTGGCAGTTTCAACCAAATAAACCCCAAGGAAAAATTATGAGAAAAATAATACTATTGTTAGTCGCCAGTACTCTGTTTGCGTACTCACAGGAGCGAAAAGATGTAGATGTGACTATATATAACACTAACTTAGGTGTAGTAAAAGAAACCCGAGAAATTGATTTAAAAAGCGGCACAACTGAAGTATTTATAAAAGATGTTCCTACAGGAATCAATACATCAAGTGTAAAAATAGGATTGGATGGAAAAGTAATAGAGCAAAACTACAGATATGACTTGGCAAGCCCACGTTCACTTATGCAGCATTTCATAGATAAAAAAATCAAATTAGTTAGTAAAGATGTAACCATAGAAGGTACACTAATATCAGCTTCAGGGAACTCAATAGTAATCAACTCAAATGATGGTGGATTGATGATACTTCCTTCGCTGGAAGGATTCAATATTTCGCTCGATTATATGCCTGAAGGTTTGCTAACTAAACCAACTTTAGTTTGGAAAGTTCAAACTACAAAGAGCGGAAAACAGGATGCAAATCTAACTTACCAAACTAGTGGCATGAGTTGGACGGCTGAATACGTTGCTACATTAAATAAAGATGATAATAAATTAGACCTAAATGCATGGGTAAACGTATCAAACAACTCGGGTGGTACATTCAAAAACGCAAAGCTCAAACTAGTCGCAGGAGACATAAATAGAGCTAATAGTTTTATGGGTGGATATGGATATAGTAATGATTATAGACCTCAGCAAAAAATGGTAGCTGAATCTGATTTAATTGAAGAGAAGAAATTCTTTGAGTATCACATATATGAAGTAGCTAACAAGACTGACTTGCTAAATAATGAGAACAAGCAAATCGGAATGTTCAATGCCAATGAAATAAGTGTAATGAAGAAATTCACATATAACAGCCGTGGCTCAAATATTAAGAAACAAAAACCAGCAGTTAGTATTGAGTTCAAAAATTCAAAACAAAATAATTTAGGATTGCCAATACCGAAAGGAATAGTTCGGATTTACAAAGATGATGGCGAATCCGTAGAGTTAATTGGTGAAGATAATGTTGACCATACTGCTAAAAACGAAGAAATGGAGCTTAAAATCGGAGAAGCATTCGACATCACAATTGACGAGAAAGTTGTAGATTCAAAAAAAATATCAGACAAAGTTCGCGAAATGGAGTATGAGATAGAAATAAGAAACAGTAAAGAAGAAGACGTAGTAGTTGAAGTAAATAGACAACTATGGGGCAACTGGGAGGTACTTTCGAGTAATATCGATTATGAAAAAGAAAACAATAATAAAATTAGCTTTAAAGTTAAAGTTGGCGAAAATGACAAAAATAAGTTAACTTACAAGATTAGATTTGTATATTAATATCAAGGAATAAAAAATGAAAAACAAGTTTTTAATATTAGCCATGACCGCTCTACTATTTTCTTGTAGCAGTGAAGATGATAACTCAACTGGACCAGATGATGGTGGAAATAGCTCAGAAATTCTATTCATGAATACTGTCAATAGCTATTGGATTTATGAAAATGAATCAGAAGATGAGAATGGCAACATGTTTACTACCTATGACTCTGTTTATGTGAAATCGATAGAAGACAACAAAGATGGTAAAGAAGCATACAATTGTGAAACTCGAACAGATATGGATGGAAATGGTTCATACGAAGAGAATAACGGTTCTGTGCAATATGCTGCTAGCACAACTGCATTTTTCTCTCACAAAGATTCATTTACACCAGGGAATATCGATTTAGACATGTTTGGTGCACTTGCAGAACAAATTCAAATAGAATCTGATTGGGTTAAAATAGCAGACACTGAAGACAATGATTGGGAAATATTAGAATCAGAAATTGATGTCGAAGTTCAAGGTGGAATTGGTGTGAAAGGTGACTTAGAAGCTGAAGCTGACAATATGAATGAAACGAAGACTTTTACTATAGATGGAAGTACAATTGAAGCTAAAGGATTTGAGATTAAAGTTGAGTTTAAAGGAAATATAAGTCTAAATTTTGGTGGATTTCCTGTGAACGCTCCTATGTCTTTTACAAGTACAACACAATATTGGGTAGCTGCAGGTATAGGCCCAGTTCAAATAGAGAATATGCCTGTTGAGTTTGAGATTGACCTTCAGGGATTGGGCGACGAATTACTTCCAGATCAACCAGGTAGCGTCTCAACTTTAGTAAGGTTTGAGAAAAAATAGAATGTATCGAAATTCGATTAATTGTGTTTATTAGTTAGTAAAATATTAAAAAGGAAAAACAGAATGAAAAGTAAAATAATAATGTTAATCTCTATGATGAGCATAGCAGCGTTTTTAGTAAGCTGTAGTGATGATGATAATGGTACAGAACCTACTGTAAATGGTGAAGATAAAAATTATGTCAACTCAGAAATAAAAACTTATGTATATAATGAGTACGACTTAGATATTTTTAATGACCAAGTAGACGGAACTGAATATCAGGATTCGTTAGTATATGAACAAGAAACAGAAAAAGATTCTAAAACGGCACAAGAATATAAAGTTTACACAAACGCTGAAGGAAGTTATACAGAAGATGGTTCTGTTTTCTATTCAGGCGGTGATAGTAAGATGTATGTTCACCAAAGCTTTTTCCAAAGTTTAACAGGTAATGTTGAAGCAGAAGGGTTTTCATTAGCTAATTTATTTGATGGTGCTGGAGATTGGTTTTTAGTTGCAGATGCAAATGCTGCACAAAATTCACCTTGGGAAATATTCAATCAAACTGTTACAGTTGCTTTACCAGGAATTGGTGATGTAGATGCAGACGTAGTGATAAATGTTCAAAACGAAGGTATTGATGCTATTAGTTCACCTTCAGGTGAAGTGTATTCATCAGAAAAATACGGCATGACTATTACAATATCAGCTACAGTTCAAGGTTTTCCAGTTACAATTGATGTAGATGGTAACTTTTGGGTTGCTTCTGACATTGGTATAGTTAAAAACAATATAGAGACTTTCAGCCTACCTGTTGTAGGGACTGAAATTGCAGGAACTGAGAGGATTTTAGTTTCTTACGAGAAATAAATAAATTATTAATTAAATAAAATTGACTTTATGAATAACAAATTAGTAATGTTGATCTCAATGATGTTTATTGCTGCTTTTTTTGTGAGCTGTAGCGATGATGG